>Ga0183095_10014_pt1 | contig 212997 bp, 213 predicted proteins | sample BioMet4_FD_130346 | JGI IMG/M metagenome (GOLD analysis project Ga0183095, IMG submission 130346) | Microbial communities from bioreactor (seeded with sewage sludge) at LBNL, California, USA - Biofuel metagenome 4 (v2) (version 3) | ecosystem: Engineered > Bioreactor > Anaerobic > Unclassified ...
TCGGTCCCTATCTGCCGTGGGCGTAGGAAAGTTGAGGAGAGTTAACCCTAGTACGAGAGGACCGGGTTGAACGAACCACTGGTGTACGGGTTGTTCTGCCAAGAGCATCGCCCGGTAGCTATGTTCGGATGTGATAACCGCTGAAAGCATCTAAGCGGGAAGCCAACTCCAAGATTAACTTTCCCTGAAGACCTCATGAAGACTACATGTTTGATAGGCTGGGTGTGTAATGGGTGAGAGCCCTTTAGCTGACCAGTACTAATAGGTCGTTTGGCTTACATATTATTACGTATGATAATGCTATTTCACTTCCTTATTAAGTGTAAAGCGCTTTGTTGACTAGACAATACTAAAATCACCTGAAGAATGGTGAATTAAGCCTATTTCGTTATAATACGACATAGATTTAATTCACGATTCTGGTGGCTATAGAGAAGAGGAAACGCCCTGTCCCATTTCGAACCAGGAAGCTAAGCTCTTCATCGCCGATAATACTTTCCCTTACTGGGATGGAAACGTAGGTCGCTGCCAGTTCGTGATTCTTTCTTTTACAACATACCTTTTATCTCGTCTTATTCAAAGGCGCTTTCCCTTGATAAAAAATCAAAAAAAAGCTTACATTTATGCATTATCTTCCGTATTTCTTTGGTCTACGGTTGCAAGTGCTTTTAAACTCTCATTAGCCTATTTTGATGCCTTAAACCTTCTTCTTTATGCCTCATTTTTTTCTTTGTGTGTTTTTTTCTGTGCGATGGGGTATGAGCGAAAATTTCATATTTTATTGACGTATTCAAAAAAAACCTATTTTAAGCTTGCCTTGCTGGGGCTTATAAACCCTTTTATCTACTATTTAGTCTTGTTTCGCGCATATGAGCTGTTACCTGCACAAGAGGCTCAGCCTATCAATTATACGTGGGCATTGACATTAACCTATCTGTCCGTTTTTATTCTAAAACAAAAAATAAGTGTTTATGACTTTTTAGCAGGGATTATTTGCTATTGTGGTGTTCTTATTATTTCGACACATGGTGATCTTTGGAGTTTTTCGTTTTCCAGCCTTATAGGTGTTGTTCTAGCGCTTTTTTCAACCGTCTTATGGTCACTCTATTGGCTTTACAATACGAAGTTACATGTAGATCCTCTCGTAGGTCTTTTTATCAATTTTTGCTTTGGTGTCCCTGCCATTTTACTTTACGCTTTTATAACATCCCATCCTTTGGTGTTTAATCTCTATGGCTTTCTAGGTTCAGTGTATGTAGGTGTTTTTGAGATGGGTATTACGTTTATCTTATGGTTACAAGCAATGAAGCTCAGTACAAACACGGCAAAGATTGCAAATCTTATTTTTATTTCTCCTTTTTTGTCTTTAGCATTTATCACTATTTTTGTTGGGGAGACAATTCTTCTTTCAACATTTATAGGTTTAATTTTTATTATAATGGGTTTATTATTACAGCAAAGAGTTAAAAAGGTTGGCAGATGAAAAAATGGATTTGTGTTTTATTCATACTTCTCTTAGGTGCACTCTCATTGCATGCGGAATTTTTGGAAGTTGAACGCAAAAAAGCACTGAATGAAAAGAAATTAATTTTATTAAGTGTGACAAAAGAGCTTTGTCCTTATTGTATTAAAATGGAAAAAGACGTATTTGAAAATACAATATATCGTAATCAGATTGAAAAAAAGTATTTACATGTAACGATAAATAAAGAAGATTCTAAATTGCCACAAGCTTTACATGTAAAGTATTTTCCTACTAATTTAATTTTATCGCCAAGTGATCTCAAAATTATAGATGATTTTGCGGGTTATATTGAACCTGTAAGTTTTATAGAACTTTTAGATGAAGTATATGAGCAAGAATTTAAGTAATTTTTTTATATTTTAAGACAAGATAAGCGATAAGGGTCGCAAACGTGAGGCGTAAGCCTACCACAATCCACAAATTGGCTCCAAAGATAATAAAAAGGAGCGTATCTTCAATAATCGCATGGCAGATCATTAAATAGGTACCAATAAATAAAATTTCTCGTTTTTGTAAAAACCCTTTTTCATATTCTGCAATTAATATACCCGCACCATAAGTGATTCCTAAAATTACACCGACTAAAATTGAAAAACCGCTATTGACTTTTTGTGAGTGCTGTTCAATCATTTGCAGTGATTTAATGAAGTCAAGAACGAAAATAAGTGTAGTAACCAGTAGCATGACTTTTAGTGATAGCGAAAGCGATTCATACAAAGAATTTTGTAATAGATCTAAGAGTGAATGATACAAAGGGTGTGATGGTACTACAGCTTCTTGACTTAGTTCATTAGAGAACCAACTCTGAGGAAGTTTTGAGGTTAGTCCTCCTACTAGTAATCCAACGCTGAGTCTTAAAAGAATGGAATATACTCTAGAAATACCTAATCGCCTCATAATTTCCGTTTCAACAATAAGAGCATGTGCTATGCCTAAAAAAATGGCTAGGATAGTCCATTCTTTAGCACTAAGCCCAAGAGGTGCTGCAAAGGCAATGGCTGCATAAAGATTGAGAAAAAGTCCACTCACAAGAGAAAGAGCTGTTTCTTGAGGGAGCCCTAAAAATGCGACCAATGGTTTAAAGATAAAGGTAATATACGAAAGAAGGTTGTAATAGAATAGAATGTCCGCCAAAATGTAAATAGGTACAATGAGCTTCAAAATCGTCCAAGAACTTTTTAACGATGTTTGAAGTGATCTTTGTAGACTAAATGGCATTTTGGCTCTTTTTTTAATACTTAATTTATCTTAGCTAAGATATAATACCGACCTCAAACAAATATGTGCGCTCGTAGCTCAGCTGGATAGAGCATCGGTTTGCGGTACCGGAGGTCAGGGATTCGAATTCCTTCGGGCGCACCACTTCGTTTAAAATGTCTCTTCAAATACCCTATATTTTGTTTTTTGTAATCCCAACTCTTCATACGCTTTTTGTGTTGCTTTATCGTCTTTATGCACGTAAAGTCTGATGCCACACACATCATAGTGCTCTTTTGCCAATGATTTTGCTTTATCTAAGAGTGCATCATGGATCTCTTTTTCATGTTCATGATCTGTGACAAAAATACTTTGAATACAATAATAAGCACCATTGCTCCAATCACTCCACTCTCTGGTAATCATAGCTAATCCAAGGATTACATTATCAATCGTAGCAATAAGGTAAAAGCCATTATGAAATTTTGAAAAGACTTGGTGGACACCTTCCGTTGTAAGGGCAAGTGAAACATTTTTATTAACAGTTTCTTTTGCAAATAGTACATTAAATTCGGCTATTTCTTTAGCATCATCACGCGTTGCAATACGAACAATAAGATTTTCTAACATGGGTTCTCCTTATTTTTGGGTTGTAACATTGAGTCGACGATTTCTTTAGCTCCACCATCATGAATGAGTTGAGATAATTTTTTGGAAACATTTAAGAGATTGATACTTTTAATGTGAGTTAAAAGTGCTACTGGGTCAATGTCTTTTTGTGGAAGGATAAGTGCTGCTTCTTGATCTACGAGTGCTTTTGCATTAAAGTATTGGTGGTTTGCGGCTGCATGAGGGTAGGGAATAAATAATGCAGGTACATTTGCAGCACAAAGTTCCCACAATGTACTCGCTCCTGAGCGGCTAATAGCAAAGTCGGCACGCATAAGTTTTGCAGGGATATCATTAGAAAAATCAAATACGTCTGCCAAAATACCTTCATCTTCATAAAATTTTTTCATTTGCTCAAACTCTTTTTTTCCTGTTTGATGAATAATAGCAATACCTGCTTGTTGTAAAAGCTTTGCCATTTTAAGTGCTAGATGGTTAATAAAGGTTGCTCCTTGGCTTCCTCCTAAAAAGATGATCGTTTTAAGATTCGATCGTTCTCTTTGACTCTTAAAAAAGGCTTCACTCACGGGGTAACTAGTCATGGTTGCTTTCGTGTCATAGGAGCTAAAAAATGCTTTAGAAAAAGGTCTTAAAAGGGAATTGAGTTTACCTTGAATAGCATTTTGTTCATGAATATAAAGCGGTATACCGCACAGTAGTGCTCCAAATGAAGCTGGAGCAGCAGAATATCCACCCACTGAAAAAACATATTTGATCTGATGTTTTTTGAAAAAAGCTTTACATGTAAAGGCTGAACGAATGATCGTAAAGAGGGCAAGGACTTTATGTATCCCTTTTTTGTTGACCACACCACGACTTTCTAAAAAATAGGTTTTTTCAAATCCCGTATCATTTTCAAACCACGTTTGATCTTGCCCTGCAGTAGACCCAATGTAAATGGGTTTGAGTCCACGCTTATTTAACTCTTCTTTAATAGCACGGGCAATAACCAAATGACCACCTGTTCCTCCACCCGTAATAGCAATCATAGCTTAGCCTTTTTACTAATCATCAATACCATTCCAATACCCACAGCAAGTGCTAAAATAGAACTACCACCATAGCTAATAAATGGAACAGAAATACCTTTAATAGGGGTAATAGAAGTAATGCCATAGGCATTCATTAGGAAAGAAAAAACGATGAGAAGTCCAATACCAAGTGAGAAGAGGTAATAAACTTTATTGGAACTTCGGCTAGCAATTTTAAAAATACGATAAATAATCGTGATAATCACTAAGGTCAAGATGGTTACGCCAAGCGCTCCCAGCTCTTCCGCAATACCTGCAAGGGCAAAGTCTGTATGAACTTCACTTAAATAGCCTAGTTTAAACATTCCATTACCAATACCCTCTCCAAAAATACCACCATGTTTAATTGCATTGAGTGAGTGTGAAATTTGGTAAGGCTCAGGTGCATCTTCGACCCGTAAGACGGCTGCTATTTTTTCGGGAAAGAGGGAAAGTACCATGTTTTGAATGGTTGCCCACCATGTTTTGATACGCAAGATTCGGTGACTGGAGCTAAAAATTGCCACAAGAAAAACAAAAATGGAGCCTAAAATAGCAAGCATAAAAAGTTGAAGACTTGTTCCTGCAAAAAATGCCATCACGGCAAGGGTCAATGCTAAAACAATCACTTGTCCAAGGTCATTTTGCATTACGGCTATCAAGTAGATAACTAAGACAAAAACAGCCAAATACGGGAGGATAAGCTTCATCTCTTCTTTGAGTGATTTTTTATCATTATTGAGTTTCCTTGCAAAACTCCACGCCAAAAAATAAACAAAACCAATTTTAAAAAACTCAACAGGTGCCAGTGAAAATCCAGGAAGTCTGATCCACCTTTTTGCTCCACCAGCAGACGTTACTAAAGATTCTGGAAGGTAGTGCATTACACCCATAAGGAGAAGGCAACTGAGAAATATTGTGAAGCCAATATGCATTAAGAATTTATCAGGATCTACTTGTGAGAGTGCCCACATTATAGTGATACTCACCATTCCTACAGCAAATTGTCGGATGAAGAAATGATACTCTGAATAGTCAAAGAAAAGTGTCGTAAACACTGGCAAGGACAATGAAAAAACGATGCCAACACAGATGGCAAAGGTGCTAAGTGAAAAAAGTATTTTATCTGTTTCCATGGTTTCTTATTGTATAGTTGGGATTTATATTATTCTACACTAAAATAGATTAAACCTTATAGTATCGCAATTTGGAATAAAATTTGCTTGTATAAAACAAGAAATGTGGAAAGGAAAACGATGAGTTTTGAGATTAGTAAATCAAATAAATTAATGGTTGAAGGCTTAAATGCTAGATCAATGCGGCAAGATCTTGTATCTAGTAATATCGCAAACATTGATACACCTTTTTACAAAGCAAGAGATGTGGACTTTGAAAGTGCATTGATTGCAAAAACAAAAGAAATTTATGGTACGAATAATGCTTCCACTAAACTTGAAATGGCTCAAACCGATGGTGCACACTTAAGTGGCATTACTGATTTTGATAGTTCTAAAGCAACAGTCTATCTTCGAGATGGACAAATGGCTCGAAATGATGGTAATACGGTCGATTTAGATGTTGAGTCTTCAGAGCTCGGTAAAAATGCCATGATGTTTAATGCGTTAAGCTCAGCTTTACAAAAAGATAGTCTTATCTTTAAAAGCGTTATTGAATATTCGTCAAAAATATAAGGAAAACAGATGGCCTATTTAAGCGGTTTTGATATTAGCAGTTACGGACTTTCTGCTCAACGCTATCGTATGGAAGTTATTAGCTCCAATATTGCAAATGCTAATACCACGCGTACCAGTGAAGGTGGTCCTTATCAGCGCCAAGATGTTGTCTTTAAAGCGATTGATTTTAACAAAACATTGAATGCTAAAATTGCTAAGCAAAACAATATGCTTGATTATGAAAATCCGCTTGACGACCCATTCTTGCAAGAAAATGCCAATCCTGCTATAATGAGTGTTAAAGTGGATAAAGTGGTACGTGATGAGAGCGAATTTAAATATAAATACGACCCCTCCCATCCTGATGCCAATGCTGAAGGATATGTTGCATATCCTAATGTCAATCCCGTAATTGAGATGTCCAATCTTGTTGAAGCAACAAGAGCATATCAAGCGAATGTGGCAGCATTTCAAAGTGCGAAATCCATTGCACAAAGTGCAATAGATATTTTAAAAGGATAAGGTAAATGGCTAGTACAATTGACACACTTTCATCATTAACCAATAAATCCAATATCGCTGTTAATAAAGCTGATTCAACAAGTGGTGATTTTTCAAAAATTTTACAAGATTCTATTGAAGAGATTAATGATTCCCAAGTGAAAGGTGATAAAGCAATGGCTGATATTGCCACGGGGGAAGTGAAAGATTTACATCAAGCGGCTCTTGCCATCAATAAAGCAGAAATGAGTATGAAAATGATGTTAGAAATTCGCAATAAAGCACTCAGTGCTTACAAAGAGATTGCTAGGACACAAATTTAATTTTCTGCCTACATGGAACAAGCTGACACCAAAAAAATCAAAATCCTTTTTCTCTTTGTTGTTGTTCTTATTGGATTTATTATCTTCCTTGGAACACTTTTTTACTGGGCGACTATTGACCGAAGGTTACCCAAATTAGAGCATAGTGAAGTTAATTATGCTCTTCGTGGAAACATCATTAGTTCGGATGGTTTTAAGATTGCAACGAGTCAAAAACTCTACAAAGCAATTGTTGATACTCGTAATGTCGATCCTCAAAAATTTGACCTCTTTGTTAAACTGTACTCTTTATACAGCGGTGATGATCCCAAGGCTGTTGCTGCAACACTTAATGCAAATTCTGGCACAACCGTCTTATCATATAAAATCGATTCTAAAAGCGCTAAATATTTACAGGAACTCTCACGAAAACTTTATAAATTAGGTGTTTTTAAAAGTTTTGAAGACCCTAAAACGGGTGTTGCTTTTCTCCATGGTCTGAGTGTCATTGAAAGTGGTGAATACAGACTCTACCCTTCTGGGGACTCTGTAACTCCTATTGTTGGTTATGTAAAGAAAATTGAGCAAAAAAACATTACCAAATCAACGGGAGTTAAAGGAATTGAACGTTTTTACGAAGACAAACTTTCCTCCGTACAAGACTCGCTAATTATCGGTTCTCGTGATATCTCCAATGCCATTATCTTAGATGGTAATAGCATCTCATCTCGTCGTTTTGATGGCTATGATGTTCATTTAACACTTTCACTTAAAATGCAAAAAATGATTGAAAGTGTTTTAGATAAATATCAAAAAAATCTTGATGCCAAAGAGATTATAGCCGGTGTGATGAATAGCGAAACAGGCGAATTTATAACATTAGCTTCTAGCAATCGTTTCAATCCTGATACTATTGACAAAAAAGATTATGGAGCTCTTAATATTTCGGCGATTGAGTATATTTATGAACCAGGTTCTGTTATGAAACCTATTACCTTTTCGCTCTTATTTAAAGCCAATAAAATCAATCCTTATGACATGTACAATATTTATGGGGGAAGTTACAAGCTTGGCACGAAAGTGATTAAGGATGAGCATAGGGGAGATAAATTAAGCGTTGAAGATATTATTGTTTATTCGAGTAATATTGGAACGGCTCAAGCGGCTCAAAAACTTGATGCTATAGAGTTTTATCAAGGGTTGAAAGATTTTGGATTTTCCGTCAGAAGCGGTGTGGACCTTCCCTTTGAAAATCCAGGTATTATTCCTGCTCTGAACCGTTTTAATTCACCCATTTATAAAGCAACGGTAGGCTATGGCTATGGTATGAATGCTACATTTATGCAAATCATTAAAGCCTATAATGCTTTCAACAATAATGGAAGGTTACTCACACCTTCCATCGTTAAAAAATTGGTTTCTTCTACGGGGCAAGAGCTTTTTCCTGAAAAAAATCCAGAAGTACAGGTTATTCCTGTTGCGGTGGCAAAACGTATCCAAAAGATTCTCATTAAAGTTGTTCAGCAAGGAACAGGATCGGGAACGAAAATGAGCGGTTTGGAAATAGGTGGTAAAACAGGAACCGCGCACATCGCAGAAGATGGTGAGTATGTTAGAATCTATAATGGTTCATTTTTTGGTTTTGTTAACGATAAAAAAAATAAATATACTGTAGGTGTCCTTGTACGAGAAGCGAAAAAAAGGCAAGCTTACTTTGCAGCACAAAGTGCGGTTCCTGTCTTTAAAGAGATCATTGAAAAGCTTGTTGACAATGGTTATCTCACACCGTCTTCCGATATTCAAAATACCCCACAAGAAATCAAGCAATAAGGTGTGTAATACACTCCACAAAAGCCTCATCATCATTTGGACATTTAGCAACGATATAACGATCAAACTCTAATGTATGCGCTAGTTCTGCATACTCCATGCAGAGTTCAAACTCCGTTTCAGAATTATCAATCGTAAATGAAATCGGTACAATGAGCGCATTTTTGTTCTCAAGCGAAGATAGCTTTTCTTCCATAGAAGGCTCAAGCCATTTTACAGGACCAAGTTTGGATTGGTAAGCGAGGTGAATCGCTTTAAAATGAAGCTTTTCTTCTCTTAGAAGTTCGGTAATGAGCTTTACATGTAAAGTGATCTCTTTTTGGTAAGGATCTCCATTAGCGATAATTTTTTGAGGCAACGAGTGGGCAGAAAAGATAAGCTCCATTTGGGCAGGGTCATTTTTACCAAGCGCCTCTTTGATGTTTTTAACCAAAAGCAGGTTATACATTTTATTTTCATAGAAATGGTCAATAACGCGTATTTTACCCGTGAAGCCTAATGTTTTGGCAACTTTCATAAAATCTTCAACGGAAGACTTGGTGGTAGTTGTTGAATAGTGCGGATACAGTGGCAGTAAAATGACCTCTTCAATCCCTTCCTTCTGAAGTCCAGCAATGACTTCATTGCAAAAAGGTGGGGTATAGCGCATCGCAAAGTTTACATGTAAAGAGGGGAAAACCTTTTGAAGTTTATCAACAAGCTGCTGGGTGTACCCCACTAAGGGCGATTTTCCACCCAGTTTTGCGTAATTTGCTTGTGCTTGTTTGGTGCGTGATGTAGTAATGATGAAAGCAATCAAACGTCTTAAAAGTGAGCTTTTAACCGTGATAATGTTACTGTCATTGAACATATTGGATAAAAAGAGCTTGACTTCATCTAGGTTGTTAGGGCCTCCCATATTGAGAAGTACAAGCGCTTTTTGAGCCATTTATGCCTTTCGTGAAGAGATGTCAAGGGTAATCATACTGTCTTCAATGGTACTCAAACCATGACGATCACCCGTTTCAATGTACTGTGCAAAGGCTTTATGTTCACGAATCAGAGGCTCTTCTTTTTTAAGCATGACTTTACGGATCACATAAGAGTTGTTTTTTTGATATTCTGAATATTCTGTCAAATCTTGCGCCATCAAATCAGCCTCATAATAACCCTCTTTGGTTGCGACTTCAATCGTACGTTTTCTAAAAGGTGTAAGCCAGTTGGTGGTAATACTTGCGACAATTTCACCACTGAGTTGAAATGACAAAATAGCATTATCTTCATGGTGATTGTGGATTTTTTGTGATTTATAAATCGAAACTTTTTCAATTTCATGTTTAGTAATGAAACGAATAAGATCAATATCATGCACCGAAAGATCGGTTAAGATACCAACATCGGCAATACGTGGAGGAAACGGTCCCACGCGAGTAATACCAATACTGTAAATCTCTTTGCCTTCCAGTTCATTGATGAGTGCTGAAACGACTGGGTTGAAGCGTTCGATATAGCCTACACAGACTTTCGCATTTGTTTTCTGGGCAGCTTTAAGAATTTCAGCAGCTTCTTCACAGTTTGATGCGACAGGCTTTTCGATAAAAAGATCTTTGCCTTTGGCTAAACATTTGAGCGCAACACTTTTGTGCAAAAAGGTTGGAACAACGATAACCACTGCCTGAAAGTCTGCTTTCTCTAACATCTCGTCAATGTCCGTATAAAACGGTTCATCGTATTCTCTCGTTTGTTGAATGTCACACAATGCTGTGAGTTGAAACTCTGGCAAACTTTTTAAAACCCTATAGTGGTTTTGACCCATAGAGCCAAGACCGATTAGTGCTACTTTAACCATCACTTATGCCTTAATTGCGTTGACAATAAAATCTTGTTGAGATTCTGTTAAAAATGGACTCATTGGAAGACTCATGATTTCAGTACCGATTTGCTCACTGATTGGGAAGTCACCTTTTTTATAACCTAGGTAACTCAGTGCTTCTTGGAGATGAAGGGGAATAGGGTAGTGAACCGCTGTTGGAACGCCCGCATCATTTAATTTTTGGATCATCGCTTCACGATTTTTTACACGAATGGAGTATTGTGCGTACATAGAGTTTCGGTCGCTCATGATTTTTGGTGTAACGACATTTGCGCCCTCAAGTAATTTACTGTAACGGCTACCCACTTCGATACGTTTTTTACATTCTGCTTCAAAATGGTTCATTTTGACATTGAGGATAGCTGCTTGAAGTGCGTCAAGTCTACCATTGATACCAATATATTTGTGCTCGTAGCGTTTGCCTTGTCCATGGTTCAGCAGTGATTTAAGTTTTGCACCAAGCGCGTCATCATTACAGAAAACGGCACCACCATCACCATAACAGCCAAGCGGTTTGGATGGGAAAAAGCTTGTACATCCGATGGTTGAAAGGTTGCATGATTTTTTGCCTTTATACTCTGCTCCAAAACTTTGGCACGCATCTTCGATAACGACTAAATTGTGTTTTTTTGCGATAGCGTTAATGGCATCCATATCAGCGGTTTGTCCGTAAAGTGATACGGGCATAATGGCTTTTGTTTTAGGTGTAATTTTTGCTTCGATGAGCTTTGAATCGATGTTATACGTTGTTTCATCAATGTCCACAAAAACAGGTTTTGCTTTTAAAAGAGCGATAGTCTCTGCTGTTGCGATAAACGTAAATGGCGTTGTGATGATTTCATCACCAGGTTGGACATCAATTGCCATGAGTGCCAATAAAAGTGAATCCGTTCCACTTGAACAGGCAAAGGCATACTTCGCACCTGTGTATTTTGCAAGGTTCTCCTCAAGTTTTGTCACTTGTGGTCCCATAATAAATTGGGTAGAACTTAAAACATTTAAAACTTCTTTGTTGATCTCTTCTTTGTAGGTTTCATATTGCGTTTTGAGGTCGATAAAAGGAATTTGCATCATTGTACCTTTAGGTTAAAAATAGCTAATATTTTACTCCAAACATTCTTTTGCGAGGATAAAGTGTTGATGTGCTATCGTTTAGTATGCGTTATGGAGGTAATATTATGAAAACAGTTTTAATTACAGGAGCATCACAAGGAATTGGCAAAGCTATCGCTGAAAAACTTTGTCACCATTACCGTGTCTTAGCCCTCGACAAAGAGGTTCCGACCCATCATTTTTTTGAACAATTTTATGCGTGCGATCTTAGTAATCCTCAAGAGCTACAAGAGACAATAAAGCAGATTACAAAAGAGAGAGATGCGTTGTATGGGCTGGTGAATAATGCGGGTATTTTTATCCATAAACCCTTAAATGAACAGAATTTGCAGGACTGGGAGAAAATCATCGCGGTCAATCTTACGGCTCCATACATTTTATCGCAAGCCTTTGCGCCATTTTTGGAACATGGTCATATCATCAACATTGCATCCACAAGGGCATTTATGTCAGAAGCAGGTACTGAGCCTTATTCTGCATCCAAAGGTGGCATTGTAGCTTTAACCCATGCACTTTCGATTTCCCTTGCCGGTTATGTCAGTGTCAATTCCATCAGCCCTGGTTGGATCAATACCGACGAAAGCTATGTAGCAACCGTAGAAGAGCAGGCGTGGCATTCCAGTGGACGCATTGGCAAGCCAAGCGATATTGCTGAGGTGGTGAGCTTTTTATTGGAGCGAGAAGATGGGTTTATCACGGGGAGTGATTTTGTGGTTGATGGCGGTGTCTCTAAAAAGATGGTCTATCCATGAGCCGATTGCTCGTCGCTTTTGTGTTAACCTCTTTAAGTTTATTGGCAGAGTGTTCGTTTAAAACGGACACATTAATCGCAAAAGAGGGTGAAGTAGTCGACAAAAAAAGTGGTTTGATCTGGCGTCAATGTGCTTTAGGCGAAGAGTGGCAAAAAGGCAAAGGGTGTGTGGGCGAAATAGAACTTCTAAAGCGCAAAGAGGCTGAAGAAAAGGCGAATGCGTTAGGAAAAAGTTGGCGTGTACCGAGCATTGATGAGCTTTTAACTTTGGTGGATGAGCGCTGTAAAACACCCGTGATCAACAGCAAATTGTTTGGAAAACTTCATGACACAGGAGAGGGAGCAAATTATCTCAGTTCTTCCATTTACCTTGAAGGAGATGAAGTGATACCAACGCTTTTTTATACAATCAATTTCTTAGATGGAAGCGTAGATGCCCATACAAAAGGGTATAGAGGTGCGGTGTTGTTGGTACGTTAAATTTTTTTAAGAGGTGTTGGATGACACAGATGCTTTTCATCTTTGGCAACACGGGCGCATTTTTCACAGATAAATTTTGGTTTTGAGACAATTTTAACGATCTTTTTTACATAGTTTTCGATGTCGTCTTTTTTCAGAGAACAGAGTTTTTTGATTTTCATGCTACTCCTTTCTTTTACATGTAACAGTGTAGCACGAAATCAAAAATATTCTGTCATAAAGTTGCTATTACACAGCGCCCATGATTTTTTTGGAACTCTCACCTTTGTGGCTCAGTATCTCTTCAAAACTCATTGCTTTTGCCGAACAATCTGCTTTTAAAAGTCCTTCATACAGTACGTCGATTTTCTTCTTATTGTCAAGTTTTTTAAGTTCACTTTTATCGAGTCCTGAAAGATCAAGCAGTTCATTCCACACCGAACTCTCCGATAAAGAGTACGCATGAATGGTAACGCCTTCATAGGTAAATGTACCGTTTTTATCCAAATCGGTGACATACAGCACGACCAAGGTTGCAGGGGTGAAAAATGCTTTGTAGCGCTCAAAAAAGGTTTCAAAATGCAAGATGCTCTCTAATTCAGCGGAAAAGAAAGTGACTCTGTCGTCGTTTGAAACCAATAAAACTTGTTTGGCTTGCACTTTAGGCGGCAAGATACGATCGGGTGAGAGTTGTTTTCCCTCTTCAACGATCAAAGCCCCTCTGTACCCGACAAGGTCATTCCCGATCTCGCCGTTGAATGATGGCTGCCACGCTAAATTATTCTCTTTAATAAACTGCAAAATCGACATGTGTATCCTTTAGGTGTGATACGGAGGGTTATACAAGAACTATTCCGTGAGGTTTGAGCTGGAAGAGGAAGGAGTATTTTAAAGATTTTGCTAAAGGGTAAGAGTTTAGCCCTCTTTTCTTTCAAATAAAAATCGAACAGCCAATTTATTCCATCTTCATAAAATTATCTTCATTTGAAAAAAAATCTTCTGCTATTTTTTTAGTGACTTTTTTAACATATAAAATATAACTTTTTAAGTCATTTGTAAATTTTTTACAACCTTTTTTATCATATCCCTTTCGTTGACTTGGAAAGGATAAATCTATATATTTTAAAATCGTCCTATATGTACTATCCAAATTGACATAATCTTTGCCAAAATAACTACCCCCTATATATTCACTGTAATTTTTTTTAGCCTCCTCAATGGGTATAAAACCAAATCCCCAAGAAGATCCATCAGGATACAAAAAATACTTAACATAACATTCAGTTCTTGGTTTGATTCTTGTTGCTCTTGTATAAATTAACTCAACTTCATCTTTAGGTATTCCATTCTGAGATAATGCACCTTTCTCGTATGCCCAAAAAAACCAATCAGCATCATCAAAAATTATTTGTGGTAATGTCTTATTTTTATCCCTATATTTTCCAAAATTAACAATATTCCAGTTCATGCAAATTCCTTCTATATGATTTTTAGGGGCAGGGCTAAACTTTTATCTTTTGAAAATATTTTCTTACATAATAAAATAAGCATAAAAGGTTACTTCAAATCGTCTTAATTTTTATCTTTCTTTTTTTACATGTAAACCCTTAAACCCATTTCTAGTATAATCGCGCAACTGATAGACTTCTTGCATAACCTATTGAAACAAGAGTGTTGAGACATAGCACATCACTTTTTAAAACTAAAAACATCGCCATAGCTTTGGCTATGACTCAATTTTGAGTTTTAAAAATTAACGCACTCTGTTCAAACTCTTTATGTCTCAAAGGTTATGCAAGAAGTCTAATAATAATGGAGCATAATTGCATGAATCACACGTTTAAAATGATCCTTTTTTACCTTGCGATGTTTGTGTCGCTTGGACTTTTTTGGTTTTGGATGGCTTTGCCTTCTTCGAACCTTATTACGTTAGACCCAAATGTTAAATTACAATGCCTCTCTTATGCCCCTTTTGGCAAAGATGAGTCGCCGATGAACATTGCTAAAGGGTTTCGACCTTCAACGGAGCAGATGGACAAGGACTTGGCTCATTTGGCGACGATTACCAGTTGTATTCGCTCGTATTCGAGTGTGGGGCTGGAAGAGTTACCTGAGATTGCGCGCAAACATGGGCTTAAGATGTGGCTCGGCGCATGGGTGAGCAGTGATGTCGCTTTGACGCGCAAAGAGATCGACACTACGATTCGTTTAGCCAAAGAGAACAAAGACATCATCGAAACGGTTGTGGTGGGAAATGAAGCGCTTTTACGTAACGATGTGAGTGCTTCTCAATTGGTTGATTACATTAAAGAAGTCAAACAAGCACTTCCCGATATGATCATTACCTACGCCGATGTATGGGAGTTTTGGAACAAACATCCTGAGATCGCTCCAGCGGTGGATCGTGTGACGATTCACATCTTGCCGTACTGGGAAGACAAGCCCATCAGTGTGGACAAAGCACTTTTACATGTAAAGAATATTCGCGAGTTGATGCAACAAAAAATACCTGACAAAGAGATCGTCATCGGAGAGACGGGTTGGCCGAGCGAAGGGCGTATGAGAGAAGGTGCATACCCCAGTGCTGTGAACCAAGCGCTCTTCACGCGTGGTTTTGTCAAAATGGCAGAAGAAAATGGCTGGAAGTACAATTTTATAGAGGCGTTTGACCAGCCGTGGAAACGCATGAGTGAAGGTGCAGTAGGTGGTTTTTGGGGTCTGTTTGATGCCAATCGCGCCGATAAACACATCTTGCATGGGTTTGTTTCCAACTTTCCCAATGCCCTTTGGCTTTTCATCGCTAGTTGTACACTCAGTCTGGTTGGGCTGATTTGGCTTTGGGGATTGCCACGATGTTCATGCAAAAAAGCGCCGTACTGGTTTGCGACTCTCTTTGGTGGTTCAGTGGCACTTACATGGCAGGCCAACGCTTACTGGATCGTCTCGCGGAACAATCTTGAATACGCATGGGCGATTTTGTGCCTGAGTATCGCTTTTTTATTGTGGTTGAAACTGGTGCGTTTTCTCATTGATGAAGAGATAGAAATGCGTGGTTCTATGGCACGATTTATGAGTGTTATAACGCTGAGTGAACCCAAAAGTGAAATGTTCTGGGAAGATGCCTTACACCTTTTAAGCGTGAGTGTTGTGCTCATTATGGCACTTGCTTTAGCGTTTGATGGAAGGTATCTGAACTTTGAACTTGGAACGCTGGGTATCATCGCTACGGTTTATGCGGTGGTCTATTTTGCTACAGAACGCAAAGAGCTGAATGGCTTGATGGAAAAGGTCAGTGGTTTGACGCTTTTTATCTGTGCTTTGGCTGTTTTACTGCATGAAAGTGCACGGAATGATTTTGCGCTGAATTGGGTTGTTTTTGTACTAGTTTTTGGTTCGACTTTATGGCTTTCTCCATCCAAATTGTGTGGCATTACCAAGTCTTTTTTGATCTTAATTGTCAGTGCACTCCTTTTAGTCGCAATGAAAGAGGGCGTCTTTGTCAATGAGTCGTGGATAGACGTGTGTGCGGCTGATCCGATGCTTCCTATGTGCCAATTTAGAGCGCTTTTAGGTAAAGTGGTTTATCTCAATTATGTAGGACTTTCAGGCATTGTCGTTGCCATCTTTAGTGTGCTCTCTGGCAGTTATGTGCTAGGGATGATTGCGATCATCATGGGGCTTTTTTGTCTTTTGACGTTCAATGGCTTTTTGGGAGCCCTCATTGTTGTTCTGGGTTGGTGGATTGTTGGGTATCGTTTAAATGATCAGTGCACATTATAGGTATCCCTTCATGACTATTTTCAGGGGATTTAATAATAGCCTTTAGGTTTTTTCGTTAAAATAAATAAATTTTTAATAACGGTAGGAAAGAAAGTATGGACGTACGAGCTGAGTTTTTAAAGTTTTTTGAACAAAAAGGTCACAAGATTGTTGAGAGTTCTCCTCTTGTACCTGATGATGCGACGCTTCTGTTTACCAATGCAGGCATGGTTCCTTTTAAGAGTGTTTTTACAGGCGAAGTTCCTCGTCCTAATCCTCCACGTGCGACGAGCTGTCAAACGTGTATCAGAGCGGGTGGTAAACACAATGACCTTGATAATGTCGGTTATACAGCACGCCATCATACTTTTTTTGAAATGCTTGGAAACTTCTCTTTTGGCGATTACTTCAAAGAAGATGCGATTGCGCATGCGTGGGAATTTGTGACCGAAGTGCTTAAACTCCCAAAAGAAAAATTGTGGGTGACCGTTCATGAGAGCGATGATGAAGCTGAAGCAATTTGGAAAAAACATATTGATGCCAGTCGTATTATACGCTTTGGTGACAAAGATAACTTCTGGCAAATGGGTGATACTGGACCATGCGGTCCATGCAGTGAAATCTTTATCGATCAAGGTGAAGAGAACTTTAATACGCCTGAAGATTATATGGGCGGTGATGGTGATCGCTTCTTAGAGATTTGGAATCTTGTGTTTATGCAATATGAGCGCGATAAAGCAGGCGTCCTTCATCCTCTTCCAAAACCTTCTATCGACACAGGTATGGGATTAGAGCGTGTGACTGCGGTGAAAGAAGGTGTGTTTAGCAACTATGACTCAACACTTTTTATTCCATTAACCAATAAAGTAGCAGAGCTTTGTGGTAAACCTTATGCGTACAAAACGGGTGCAAGTTACCGTGTCATTGCGGATCATATTCGTGCCGTTTCATTTCTTGTGGCGCAAGGTACAACTTTTGGTCGTGTTGGTCGCGGGTATGTTCTTAGACGTATTTTGAGACGTGCCGTTCGACACGGTTACCTTTTAGGTCTTCGAGAACCATTTATGTACAAACTTTTAGATACTTTGTGTGACCTTATGGGCAAACAGTATCCGTACATTGTGACTAAAAAAGAGGTCATCGCTGAACAGATTAAAAACGAAGAAGAGAGTTTCTTTGCAACCATCGCTTCAGGACTCGAACTGTTTGAAAAAGAACTCCCCAATACTAAGACAATGTTTAGTGGTGAAGTAGCCTTTAAACTTTACGATACCTATGGTTTTCCTCTTGATCTCACCGCAGACATGCTTCGTGAAAAAGGCTTAAGTGTCAACGAAGCCGAGTTTGAAGCTTTGATGGCGGAGCAAAAAGCACGTTCCAAAGCCTCATGGAAAGGTAGTGGCGACAAAGCAACTCAGGGTGAGTTTAAACCGCTTCTTGAAAAATTTGGTCTCAATACCTTTGTGGGGTACACTCAAAAAGAAGCCAAGACAAAAGTCTTAGCGCTTTTAGATGAAAACTTCAAAGAGGTTCAAAGCTTGGAAGAAAATGGTTGGGTCATGTTTGAGAAAACACCATTTTACGCCATGAGCGGTGGACAAAGCGGCGATGAGGGTCTCATTGAAGGATACGGAAAAGTCCTTGATACCAAGAAATTTTTTGACCTGAATCTCTCTTTGGTAGAGCTCGATATGCCTTTACATGTAAACGATGAGGTGAGTATCAGTGTTGATCTTTCGCGTTTAGAGATTGAAAAACATCACAGTGCGACACACTTACTTCACAGTGCGCTTCGTAAAGTCTTAGGTGAACATGTAAGTCAGGCTGGAAGTTTGGTTGAAAAAGATCGTTTACGTTTTGACTTTTCGCATCCTAAAGCGTTGAGTAATGAAGAGATTATAAAAATTGAAGCCTTGGTTAACAGCTTCATTGCCAGTGGCGTTGCGGGGCAGACCAAACTGATGAATGTAGCCGAAGCTAAAAATAGTGGCGCGATGGCACTCTTTGGTGAGAAATACGGCTCAGAAGTTCGCGTGGTCAGTTTTGGCGATGCAAGCGTAGAGCTTTGTGGCGGAACGCATGTAAGCAACACAGCCAACATCGGAAGCTTTTTTATCTTAAAAGAGAGTGGTGTGAGTGCTGGAGTGAGGCGTATTGAAGCGATTTGTGGTGGTGCAGCTTTGGCTTATGCTCAAAACCTTAGGGCGGAGATTGAAGCGATTAAAGAGAGTGTCAAACACAAAGAACCACTCATTGGTATCAACCGTCTTAAAGAAGAGATCAAAACCTTGAAAATGGAAGTAGAATCTCTCAATGCGCACGCTGGAAAATCGGTAGAATCTTTACATGTAAATGGTATTGAACTTATCGTTGATGTTTTAGGTGCAGGGGATATTAAAGCGCGCATCGATGATCTTAAAAATGAAAAAGAATCCGTTGCCGTGCTTTTGTTGCAAGTCAAAGATGATAAAGTCATGATCGCAGCAGGTGTTAAAAATGCTTCCATTAAGGCAGGCGCTTGGATTAAAGAGATTGCGCCTATCGTTGGCGGTGGTGGTGGCGGTCGTGATGACTTTGCCCAAGCAGGTGGACGTGATGCTTCAAAAATAGAGGAAGCTAAAAAAGCAGCCATTGAGTATGCTAAAACGGTTCTTCAAGGCTAGATGATGCGTGATTTTTTCATAGAAATATTTGGCGATTTTGGCAGAATCATCGTTTTTTTACATGTCATTAGTTCAGCATTATTGATTGGCAGTATGTTTGTGATGCGTTTTGTCATTCAACCTGTTGAAGAATATGTTCCTGATGAAAAGATCAAGTTTAATAGTTGTATGCAAATGATGCGCCGTTATATTCTCTTTTTAGTTCCTGTGATGCTAGTGATCGTGATAACATCGGTGTTTATGCACATAGGGCTTGGTTTTAAAGCGGGCAATCCAACCACTTATGTCATGGTTCATACGAAAGAAGCCCTTTGGACGTTTATTGCTTTTAACTTTGTTTACATGTATTTTAAATATCTGAGAGCCAAAAAAGGGTTAGCCGAAGAGAATTACATTGAAGTTGAGGAAAATGTGATCTTAATGGTCAAGTACCTCATTCCGCTTAATTTACTTTTAGCCATTATCTCGGTCTATTTTGGCGTGATTTTACGAGGCTACTAAGATGCAAACGATCGTTTTAGGTTCCTCATCCATCACGAGGGCGGAACTGCTGAATAAATTTGAAGTTCCGTTCATCCAAAGGGATGCAGGGTTTGATGAAGAGAGCCTTCGCATCAGCGATCCTGCTCATTTTGTTTACCATGCAACCAAAGGGAAAATGCAGAGCTATCTTGAAAAATACGACCTAGAAATGCCTGTTTTATGTGCTGATACGGTTGTAACTGCCAATGGACAAATCCTTCGCAAAGCCAAAGACAGAGCCGATGCTAAACGCATTTTAGAAGCGCAAAGTGGCAATACCGTGAGCATTCTTAGTTGTATGATTTATAAATCTAAAACGATTGAACTCATTGATCTTTCAACAACCGATTATCTTTTCTTACCCTTTGATACCAAAGCTCTTCATGATTATTTACAGAGTGATGAATGGCAGGGGAAAGCGGGGGCGTGCATGGTGGAAGGATTTTGTAAATCTTATATTAAAGAAGTGGTAGGACTTGAAAGTACCGCTATGGGGCTGAGCGTTGAGAAGCTTCTGCCTTTTTTGACCTTTTAACCATGTATCAAAACGAACTGCAAGCCATCACCAAAGCCAATCGTTACCGAAGCCGTAAGCTTTACAGTGATGATTTGGCTGATTTTAGCTCGAACGATTATCTGGGTTTTGCTCAAAATTCAACCTTGTTTGAGCGAGCAGTGGCACAAGTTTCTATGTACAAAACCCATGCTCCCAAAGCATCTATTTTAGTCAATGGGTATCATCCCATTCATCAAGAATTTGAAGAGTTTTTAATTCGCCATAACAGTTTTGAAGCTGCCCTTGTGTGCGGGAGTGGTTTTTTAGCCAATTTTTCGTTGATTGAGGCGTTACCGCGCAAGCGAGATTTGTTGATTTTAGATGAAGAGTATCACGCCAGTGGTATGGTCGCTTCTAAAACTGTCGATGCCGAGGTATTACTTTTCAAACACAACGATGCCAATCATCTTGAAAGCCTGATTAACACACACTCACATAACCGCATTATCATTGCTGTTGAGGGTATTTATTCGATGAGTGGGGATCTTTTAAATCCAGATATTTTTGAGATAGCGGATCGTTACAATGCCCTTTTGATTGTCGATGAAGCACACAGTGTGGGTATTGTGGGCGAGCATCTTCGAGGAGTGTTTGATCTTTACAACATTACACCCAAAGCCAATCATATCAAAATGGGCACACTGGGAAAAGCTTTGGGGAGTTATGGTGCGTATATTTTATGTTCCAAACATATCAGTGAATTTTTACAAAATCGCGCGAAAGCAATCATCTATACTACGGCTCCTTCGGTGTTTGATATTTCTTTAGGCTACCAAGGGCTATTGTATATTTCAAAAAATCAAGCAAGCTTAAAAGTTGAAATAGCCAAACGTCAAGCTGTTGTGAGAACGGTCTTGGGCGTGAATGTTAAAGGGTTGATCTGCTCATATCCATTGAGTGAAGGAGCGGATGCGCTAAGTATTCAGCAAAAATTGATAGAAGAGGGTTTTTTAGTGGGCGCCATTCGTCCTCCCACCGTTCCAAAGCCTATTTTACGTCTGATTCCACGCCTTGGTGAGAGTGTCGAAAAGTTAGAAACTTTGTGCCACCTGATCCAAAAGGGGAGCTTTTGAGCTTTACATGTAAACAGCTTATCATCAAAAGTAACGTGAAAACACTGCTTGATGTGAGCTTTTCTTTTGAAAAATCGTTTGCATTGATTGGCGAGAGTGGCAGTGGAAAAAGTTTGACGCTTAAAGCACTTTTAGGGATGTTACCTCAAGAATTGGATGCATCGCTTGAGTATAATGCTTCTTATGAACTGCATCGAGGCGAAAGTATTGCTTTTGTGCCGCAAAATCCTTTTACAGCACTCTCTCCTTTGACAAAAATTAGTCAACAGTTTATGGCAAGTGAAGAAATTGCAGAAAAATACTTGAAAATGGTAGAACTAGACGTTGCCTTTTTAGATCGTTTTCCCTCTGAACTTAGCGGTGGACAATTACAGCGTCTTATTATTGCTATGGCTCTGTCACTAAAACCGAGACTTCTACTTTTAGATGAGCCGACAACGGCACTGGATGAAGAGAGTAAAACAACGGTTTTGGAATTGATCTCTAGGCTTCAAAAAGAGTGTGAATTTGATCTACTCTTTGTAACACACGATATTAGTACCATTGAGCATTTATGTGATGATGTTGGCATTATCCAGCAAGGAAAAATCGTTGAGAGAGGTTTGACCAAAAATATTTTACATGACCCAAAAGAGGCGTATACGAAGCAACTTTTAGAGTCTGGATTTAGACAAAGGAGTTTTAGAACGTGAAATATATTGTAACAATTTTTACGATGATCGCATTTGCAGGATTGATGGCACTCATTTTTTTATACGCACAAATCAGGTTTGATGCCTATAAAATTATTGATTATACACCAAAATTAACCACACAGATTTATGATAGAAATGGTGAACTCATTGCCAACCTTTTTGATGATGAAAATAGGTTGTATGTGGATTATAAAAATATTCCTCCTCGCTTGATTGAAGCATTGGTTGCCACTGAAGATACCTCATTTTTTGAGCATAGTGGTATTAATCTTGAGGCTATTTTTAGAGCACTTGTAAAAGACATTCATGCCATGAAAATGGTCGAAGGTGCAAGTACCATCACACAACAGCTTATTAAAAATACTGTTCTCAGCCGTCAAAAAACATTAACGCGAAAAGTGAATGAAGCTATTCTCGCGTACACTGTAGAATCTTCTTTAACGAAAGAGCAGATTTTGGAACGTTATTTTAATCATGTCTATTTTGGGCATGGCTATTATGGTGTTAAAACAGCAGCACATGGTTATTTCAATAAAACACTCGATGCTCTTACGCTTAAAGAAATTGCAATTCTTGTAGGTTTACCTAAAGCCCCTAGTTCATATGACCCAACAAAGCATATGGATCTTTCATTGAGCCGTGCCAATCAGGTTGTCAATCGTATGTATGCACTAGGTTGGATCAGTGAGGCTGAGTATACGAAATCAACACTAGAGCATCCAATGGTGTATGATGAGACGTTGACCCGAAATAAAGCACCGTATGTTGTTGATGAAGTGATTAAAAGTTTAAGTACCGAGTATGATGATATTAAAAAAGGTGGTTATCAAATTTATTTGACGATTGACTTAAAGCTTCAGCATTTAGCGCATGAGTCGCTTAAAGTAGGTTACAATGGTATGGTTTCACGAATGGGTAAAGATGCCAATGCCTCTGATCTTAATGGTGCGATGGTGGTTATGGAAAATGGTACGGGCAATATTTTAGCCCTTGTGGGTGGGCTTGATTATGCAAAAAGCAGTTTTAACCGTGCCACCCAAAGTAAGCGCCAACCCGGTTCAAGTTTTAAACCGTTCTTGTATCAAAAAGCATTGGATTGGGGATATTCTCCATTGTCTGAAATTCCCGATATTTCACGTACGTATGTCAATAGCGAAACCGATGAAGAGTGGAAACCTAAAAACTATGAAAATGATTTTGAAGGGCTAATAACCCTTAAAGAGGCATTGGTTCATTCCCGTAACCTTGCAACCATCAACCTTTTATCGCTTTTGGGATTGGATAGTGTTTATAAAGAACTCAAAAAAGATGGGTTTAAAAACCTCTCCATGGATCTCTCTTTAGCACTGGGAAGTTTTGGAATTTCTCCACTAGAGTACAGTGGCTTTTATTCAATGTTTGCAAATTATGGCGTGAGAACAGAACCAATGTTGGTTAGGAAAATTGTCAATCGTCAAGGGGTAGAAAAAATTTATGAAACCAAAACACAAACAATGACTTCTCCAAAACAGAGTTATTTGATGATTGATATGATGAAAGAGGTTGTCAAACGAGGAACGGGTAGAAATGCACAAGTTCCTGGTATTGAAATTGCAGGTAAAACAGGAACAACCAACAGCAGTGTGGATGTGTGGTTCTGTGGTTTTTCTCCTGACATTGAAGTAATCACTTGGTTTGGAAATGACAATAACTCTCCACTCAAAAAAGGTGAAACAGGTGGACGTTCTGCAGCACCTGCCTTTAAATATTTTATGACAAAGTATGTGGAACTCCATCCAGAGACAACGCGAGAGTTTAAAATACCAGAAGGTGTTGAGTCTCGTAAAATTGATGGAACGACAGAGTTCTTTACTGATGTTTCCCCTTTCCCTAAAACCAATAATGTGAAACAACTCAAAGAAGATAGTGGGTTAATGTTTTAAGAGAGGAGTTTTAGAAGAGCTACTTCACTATGCTTTTTGAAGCTTTTTTGAGAGGGTCGAAATAAAATAGAGTTTCATCCTGCCTCGTAGAGGCAAGCTTTAGTACCCAGAGTAACGTAGCTTTTCAAGCTAAACTTGGGAAGCGTATAGAAATAAAAAAAGGGGAGCGAGAAGTTCTAAAACTCCCCACTCCCCTGATAATCTTTAAAAGACTAGCAAGAGTACATTGTTTTAAATTCGAAGGCTGTAGGTCTAGCCTCATCTGGCCAAACTTGAGTTTCAAATTTATAGTGTTGGTAGGTATCCAAAAATTCTGGAGTCATAACCGGTTTAAGGTACTCATTGTCACGGATTAACGCTTCAAGTGAACCTCTGAGTGTATGAGGCATTTGGTTAATACCTTTTTCTCTAATTTCATCGAGTGTAAGCTCAAATAAGTCTTCATCCATTGGTCCAACAGGCTCAGCTTTTGTTTTGATACCATCAATGCCTGCAAGAAGCATAGAAGCAAATGCAAGGTATGGGCATGAAGTAGAGTCAGGGAAACGCATCTCAACACGAACTGATTTCTCACCCGCACCGTAAGGAATACGGCAAGATGCTGAACGGTTTTGCATAGAGTAAGTAAGAATTGAAGGAGCTTCAAATCCTGGGATCAAACGTTTGTAAGAGTTGGTTGATGGGTTTGTAAAGGCTGCAACACTTCGTGCATGTTTCAAGACACCACCGATGTACCAACGTGCCATGTCGCTAAGGTTGGCATATTCACCCTCTTTAAAGAACATGTTTTTACCATTTTTCCAAATAGATTGGTGAACGTGCATACCGTTACCATTGTCACCATAAAGTGGTTTTGGCATAAAGGTTGCAGTTTTACCGTTAAGGTGTGCTACCATTTTAACAACGTATTTGTATTTTTGAACGTTATCGGCTGCTTCAACAAGAGAGCCAAATTTAACGCCGATTTCACCTTGTGCCTGAGCAACTTCATGATGAACAACGAAGACTTCAAGACCAATTTGTTTAAGGGTTTGTACCATTTCAGCACGTAAATCTACCATAGAGTCAATGGGTTGAACAGGGAAATATCCACCTTTTGTGCCTGGGCGGTGACCTGTATTATAGCCATCAGTGAAACTTTTTGCGCTATTCCAAGTACCTTCTTCAGAGTCTACTTCATAGTATGAACAGTTAATGTCGTCTCTGATTTTGACATCATCAAATACGAAAAATTCATTTTCTGGACCAAAGTAAGCTACATCACCTAAACCTGTTTCTGCAAGGTATTTCAATGTTTTTTTAGCAATACTTCTTGGACATTTCTCGTAGAGTTCACCTTTGTAAATATCAAAAACATCACAGAAAACAACAACGGTAGAATCAGCCGTAAATGGATCCAAAAATGCTGTTTCAGCCTCAGGTTTAAGGAGCATATCAGATTTATTAATTGGTTGCCAAGCATCAATGGATGAACCATCGAAAGGGATACCATTTGTAAAAGATTCTGCACTAATGGATTCAATAGTGTATGTAAGATGATGCCATGTTCCTTTCATATCAGTGAAACGAAAATCGACAAATTCAACTTCATTGTCAGTAGTGTATTTGAAAAACTCTTCAACACTGTTAACGAATTTACCCATGTTGTAACTCCTAAGATTTTAAATTTCAGTAATTTTATCAGATTGAGCTGAAAATAAGGCCGAAAAGTGTGCTTAAAAATTAACCAATATTCGATCTCGACTCTCATAAGTTGCACATTTTTTATACCCGTAATTTTTTGCGATCACTCTAAGTTCATCTTGTAAAAAGCCAATATGATCGATCGCATGGGCATCTGAACCAAAAGTAATTGGAATATCATGCTCAGCAATCAACTCTAACAGTGGATGACTTGGGTATTGCTCTCCTACTGGTTTGCGAAAGCCAGCAGCGTTCAATTCTATAGCCATATTGGCTTTTTTAATGGCTTTAATAGCCTCTTTTGCAATCATCCTAACATCTTTTTTGGGCAAATAATTAAAGACTTTTATGAGATCTAAATGACCAACGATATCAAATAAACCACTTTTTGCCATGTCAGTAATGGCAGCAAAATAACGTTCCCATACTTCATCAATATTTTGAGTACGGTACTCTCCGATAAATTCGGGATTGTCAAAGCCCCATGAACCCAGATAATGCACGGAGCCTATAAAATAATCAACATTACGTTGAAGAACACGCTCATCAATATAACCTTGCAAGAAATCTACTTCATAGGCAAGTAGAATTTTGATCTGGTCTTGGTACTTTTCTTTTACATGTAAAACATCGCGCTCATAATCTGCCATTTGTGAAAAGCTCATTCTGTAGTCTTCATCAAAGCCCATGGGAGCATGATCCGAAAAGCCAAAAACATCTATCTTTTGAAGTAGAGCCGCTTGCACGAACTCTTCTATACTCCCTTCCGCATGGTTACACAAAGGGGTATGGTTGTGAAGATCAATCAACATTGTTAGTGCTCCTTCAATCAGGGTCTTAAAGTTAAATTATATAAAAAGTTCACTATAATAGACCATAATTTGTCACTTTGAGGAGAAAGCTTATGACGCAAGAGGAACTTGATGCTTTGATGGCGGGCGATTTAGACGAAATGGACGAAACTGCACCCCAAGAGGAAAGCATCGCCCAAGAAGAAGAGACAGAGGGGAGTAATGCTTTAAATGAGCAAGAAGAGCACGACAAAGCTACGACCCAAATGATGAATGAGTATAGAACATCATCTACAATGTCTTGGCCACCACCACCACCAACAGATGATCACAAAATGGTACATCAACTGGATGATGTGACCAAAGACTCTGAAATTAAAGCAACTCAGGTATTTGACAAACTTGAAATCGTAAATAACTTTATGCTGAGTGCAGAAGATAATGCGAAAGAGGTCATTAAACTCATTGAGTCTAATATCACTCTTTTTGAAACATTGGTATCAAAATTTCCTAAAATTGATCAATTCCAAAAAGCATTGGATGATAACAAAGGGATGAAAGAACGTGTTGAAGACCTTTTAATGAATGCCCAAATGGCTGAAGATGAGATCATGATGACGATGGATATTATGCAATACCAAGATATTCACCGCCAAAAAATTGAACGTGTTATCAACGTCATGCGTGCGCTTTCAAAATACATGAGTGCGTTGTTTGAAGGCTCCAAAGATGATACAAATCGTGTTAGTTCAGCCGTACATATTCATGGTGACACAACAACAGAAGATGTTGTGAGCAATGAAGATATTGAAGCGTTGATCGCTAGTTTAGGAAAGAAATAGGTGTCAAACGTCGAGCTGCTTTCTCCCGCTGGAAATTTTGAAAAGTTAAAAATAGCGCTCGCTTATGGCGCTGATGCCGTGTATGCAGGGGTAAGTCACTTCTCCCTGCGCATACGCTCAGGCAAAGAGTTTACCTATGAGAGTTTTGAAGAAGCGATCAATTATACGCATGCGCACGGTAAACATCTTCACGCAACCATCAATGGATTTCCGTTTAATGCGCAAATTCCTCTTCTTGAAAAGCACATTGAACGTGTGGCCGCGATGAAGCCTGATGCGTTCATTGTCGCCGCTCCTGGTGTGATTAAACTGGCACGTAAAATTGCACCACAGATTCCCATTCATCTTTCGACCCAAGCGAACGTTTTAAGTTACCTTGATGCTGAAGTCTATTCGGACATGGGTGTGAAACGTATTATCGCGGCGCGTGAGGTGAGCTTGAAAGATTTGGAACAGATCAAAAAGCATTTGCCACATTTAGAGTTGGAAGTGTTTGTGCATGGTTCGATGTGTTTTGCGTACAGCGGGCGTTGTTTGATCAGCTCCGTGCAAAGCGGGCGTGTCTCTAACCGTGGAAGCTGTGCCAATGACTGTCGTTTCCCTTACACGCTTTACGCACACAACGAAGAGAGTGGAACGCTGTTTCGTATTGAAGAGAGCGAAGAGGGCACGCACATTATGAATGCGAAAGACCTCAATTTAAGCGCGCATGTCAAAGAGATTCTTGATTCGGGTGTCATTGATTCGCTTAAGATTGAAGGGCGAACCAAGAGTGCGTATTATGTTGGCATTACGACCAAAACGTATCGTCAAGCGATAGAGGATTATTACGCGAACCAGTTTGATGCGACTAAATACACGGCAGAGCTCGATACAACGAAAAACAGAGGGTTTAGCGATGGCTATTTGGTCAATCGTCCGTTTGAAAAAAATGATACCCAAAACTTAGCACACTCAATTAGTGAAGGCACGCACCAAGTGGTTGCCCAAGTCAGCGAGGATGGTACAACCTGTCTTTGTAAAGATGTTTTGTCTTTACATGTAACCTATGATTTGGTTATGCCCTCTCATCTCAAAATAGAAGCGATGGACAATGACATCGGCACTATTTTTGAAGAAGATGGTCTTTGGAAAATCTCCTTTAAACAACTTCAAACGCCAAATGGTAAAGCGTTTGATGAGATACACAGCGGCAATGTCAATGCGATTGTCATGCCAACACCCTTACCAGGATTTACATTTTTAAGAGCAAAGATAAAAGGATAAGACGTGAAGTTCGTTTCTATTATAATGGGAAGTAAAAGTGATTATACAGTGATGGAAGAGTGTGCAAAGACACTCGAAAAATTTGGCGTCTTACATGAGATTATCGTCTCCTCAGCACACCGAAGTCCTGCTAGAACCCATGAATATGTTAAAAATGCCGAAGCCAAAGGGGCTAAAGTCTTTATTGCAGCGGCAGGTATGGCAGCGCATTTAGCAGGTGTTGTGGCATCCCTTACAACAAAACCAGTGATTGGTGTTCCCATGAAAGGTGGCGTTATGGAGGGCATGGACGCGCTTTTAAGCACTGTTCAGATGCCAGGAGGCATGCCAGTAGGTACTGTCGCGATTGGTTCTGCAGGTGCCGTTAATAGTGCCTATTTAGCGATGGAAATTCTAGCGCTTGCCGATGAAGAGTTGGCGGCAAAACTAAGAGAAGATCGTATTTTAAAAGCCAAAAAAGTTGAAACCGATTCAATGGGTATTGAAATAATCCTATAAGGGGTAACACAATGAGCAGTTGGATGGAAATTGAAGAGTTTAGTGCATTAGTTAATTTGGATATTTCTGCCATTAGATCATTGATTGATGAGGGAAAACTCATCAGCAAGGAAGAAGAAGGACAATGCTTTGTGGAAGTCAGTCGTAGTGCGCAAGCACTGATTCCTGCGACCAAAGGGATTGTGATTGATGACTCTTATGAAGGCTCGTCTGTGAGTCTAAGCTCCGAATTTGTCGAAAAAACCGTCGGGGCAATTTTGAGCTTGCATGAAAAAGTTTTAGATGCCAAAGAGGAGACACTTGATGCTCTAAAAGGGGAAAATCGCTTTTTAAAAGAGGCTCTTTTTTCCATGCAAGAGCTTTGCGATGAAGATCGTAAAGTCATTGAGACACTGAGTAAACAGCTGGCATTGTTACAAGATGAGCTGGAATTTACCAAACGAAAATACAAAATGATGTGGAATAAAGCGGTGGAAAGTTACACCCCACCTACCAAATAATTTTTACATGTAAAAGGAAAGAATAGTGTTAACCTTTAGTCAAATGCTTTTAAACCTCCAATCTTTTTGGCAAGATCAAGGCTGTACGATTGTTCAACCTTACGATATGCCAGCAGGCGCTGGAACCTTTCATAATGCAACGTTTTTAAGAAGCCTCAGTTCTAAACCTTGGGCAACAGCTTATGTTGCTCCAAGTCGCAGACCAACAGACGGTCGTTATGGTGAGAATCCAAACCGTTTGGGAAGCTACTACCAGTTTCAAGTGCTCATTAAACCAAGTCCTGACAACATTCAAGAGCTTTATCTTAAGAGTCTTGAGATGCTGGGTCTTGATATTAAAAAACACGATATTCGCTTTGTCGAAGATAACTGGGAGTCTCCAACACTGGGCGCATGGGGTCTTGGTTGGGAAGTTTGGTTGGATGGTATGGAAGTGACTCAGTTTACCTATTTTCAACAAGTGGGTGGTATTCCATGCAGTCCCGTTCCTGTAGAGATTACCTATGGTGTTGAGCGTTTGGCAATGTACCTTCAAGAGAAAGAATCTGTATTTGATCTTGTGTGGAATGAGAACAAATTTGGTGTGACAACGTATGGAGATGTGCATAAACAAAGTGAGTATGAATTTAGCAAATACAACTTTGAAATCGCCAATGTCTCTATGCTGTTTGATCAGTTTGAAAATGCGCAAGTGGAGTGTAAACGCTGCCTTGAAGAGAACTTACCATTGCCTGCGTATGATTACTGTTTGATGGCTTCACATACGTTTAACGTCCTTGATGCACGTAAAGCCATTTCGGTGACACAACGCCAAAACTACATCCTTAAAATTCGAGAACTTGCCAAAGGGTGTGCTGTCAAATATAAAGAAGTGGTGGGTTAATGAAATTAGGGGCAATCTACGATTTTTTAGATGCATTAAGCCCTTTTGCTACGCAGGCACGTTGGGACAACAGTGGTTTATTGATTGGGAGTTTAGATGATGAGGTAGAGCAAATCTACCTTAGTCTTGATGTTGATAGTTTACTGTTAGAACAAGTAGTGCCAAATTCACTTATCATAACGCATCATCCCCTCATTTTTAGTGGATTAAAACAGCTTAATTTTGCAAAATATCCTTCTAATTTGATTCAGATTATGGTGCAAAAAAAGATTAGTTTGATTGCCATGCACACCAACTTTGATCTCTCCCATTTAAATGCTTATGTTGCTTCAAAACTAGGCTTTGAAGTCAAAGAAACCAAAGAGTTTGTCGCCTACTGTGAGGTAAACCAAAGTTTGGATGATTTGGCTTTACATGTAAAACACGTTTTGGGTATTGAACATCTGCGAATCGTGCGAGCAAAAGAGTGGATTGGACTGTGTGCTATTACCACAGGATCTGGGGGCGATTTGATTGCTCAAATTGAGGCCGATTGCTTTTTAAGTGGTGATCTAAAGTATCATCAAGCGATGGAAGCAAAAGAAAATAATCTCTCATTAATAGACATAGGTCATTTTGAGTCCGAGCGCTATTTCCCAGAGTGTTTGGGCGATTATTTGAAAAATTTGCCATTAAAGGCTATAATATCAAATTCTAAAAATCCGTTTGAGTACAAATAGAGGACACATAACATATGAATAAGTATTTAGAACAGTTAATTGAGCTTTCCAGGTTAGACAAAGAGATCGACGATTTTGGTCCACGTATTGCCAAAGTTGAGAAAATGTTGAAACTTTCTTTAGACAAAGAGAGAGATTTAAAACTCCAAGCAGAGTCTTTTCAAGCGGACATTGCAGACGCTAAACTTAAGAAAGCAAAAAATGAATCACATTTAGCAGAACTTTCCGCTAAACTTAAAGATATTACTAAAAAAAGTGCTTTGGTTAAAACAGCTAAGGAAGTGAAAGCACTTCAACTCGAAGAAGAAATTTCAAAAGAGCAGTGTGATTTTGCCAATGATGAAATTAATCGTTTAGATAAAATTGTTGATTTAAAACAAGCCAATATTGCAGCATTACAAGAAAAAATCGCAGAGGCTGTCAAAGAGGCAGAAGAGATTAAAACTTCGATTGATTCACAAATTAAAACGATTGAAGAAGAACGTAAAAATGTTTATCAAGCAAAAGAGGAATTGGTTTTACAAATGAGCCAAAAAATCTTGACGTTTTATCAGAAAATTAGAAAATGGGCTCAAAACAGTACGGTTGTTCCTGTTAAAAAACAAGCATGTTATGGCTGTTTTATGCGAATGAATGATAAAACGTATGCCAGTGTATTAAAGCAAGATGATATTATCACATGCCCACATTGTGGTCGTATTTTATACAAAGAGATTGAGGAAGTTAAGGCGTAAGCTTTGATTTTTTTTTATTATGTATTGGCAACGCTACTCTATCTTTTAGCGTTGCCAATACTTATTTACCTTCGTTTTAAGCCAAAATATCACGATTCAATTCCCGCACGTTTTTTTTTGAAAAACAATGCTCGCTTTACTGAGAAAGGCATTTGGTTTCATGCATGTTCTTTTGGTGAAGTTCGTTCACTAAGTCCTTTTATTGAAAAAATTGAGCCTTCGAGTGTGCGTATTAGTGTCATAACTCAGACGGGATTTCGGGAAGCTTCCAAATATCTATTAGCGCAAGTACGCTATTTGCCGTTTGAAATATTCCTGCCGTTTTGGATACGAAAACAAAAAGTATTGATTGTTATGGAAGCCGAACTTTGGCCACTTCTCTTTATTGTAGCCAAAGCGAAAGGAATGAAAACAGTTCTGCTCAATGCTCGTATATCGGATAATTCTTATGCTTCATACATTCGTTTTGCTTGGCTGTATCGTTGGATTTTTAACTCAATAGATCTAATTTTTGCGCAAAGTCTTGAGGATGAGCAAAGATTAAAAACGCTTGGCGCTAAAGCCGTGCATGTGTGTGGCAATATTAAGGCGTTTAGTCGGTATGAAGTAAGCCATGTGTATCCAAAGCAATCCAATAAAAGAGTGGTTGTCCTTGCCAGTACGCATGAGGGTGAAGAAGAGTTGATTTTATCGCATCTTACATTGCTTCCCAATGATCAGCTGATTGTCGTACCGAGGCACCCTGAGCGATTTGCGAAAGTGAATAGACTTTTAAGTGCATACGCTGAAAATTTGGGTAAAAGTTACATGTGTTTATCGAAGCAAAATTCGTTGGAAGCAGATGTCATTTTATGCGATACAATGGGTGAACTGATTAATCTGTATGCAATTGCCGATGTCGTGTTTTTGGGTGGTTCTTTTGTGGACGGTGTTGGTGGGCACAATCCCCTCGAACCTGCATTTTTTGGGACTAAGCTTATCAGTGGAGAGTTTATTTTTAACCAAAAAGTGCTTTTTGATTCGGTGACAAACGTCTTTACATGTAAAGCTGAAGATATAAAAAATGTTTTTGATAGTATTGAAACTTATCCCAAAAGTGCTATCGTTCATCATGGCGATATAGAGCCACTATTAGAGCAAATATTAGGAAAATAAAATGGAAAAAGCATATAAATTGTTAGCCTTACAAGAAGGCATCTCGAATCGGGCAGCCAAAGATCTCATCGATCGTGGTGTTGTGTATTCTGCGGGCAAAAAAGTCAGTGTTGCGCGTGGCGAGCTACTTGAAAATACTAAATTTAAAGTTGAAAAAATTGCACCTATCAAAGTTATTTTTGAAGATGAGTTTATTATGGCGGTAGACAAACCTGCCTTTATGACCTCAGAAGAGGTTGCAGAGATTAAAAAATTGCCGTTATTGCACCGATTAGATCGTGAAACCAGTGGCGTTTTACTGTTAACCAAAGATGATGAGTTCCGTATAAAAGCAGTCAATGCATTTAAAAAACGGGAAGTTCAAAAAGAGTATTTGGCCATTGTTGAAGCTAAGATTGTTGAGGCAGTAGAAATTAATGCTCCTATCTTGACCATTAAAAAAGGCAATACGGCTTACAGTAAAATCAGCGATGAAGGTAGAGATGCAATCAGTCACGTTGAACCGTTGATGATTGAAGGAAAACGCTCTAAAATTAAAGTACGTATTGAGACAGGTAGAACCCATCAAATTAGGGTGCACCTTAAAAGTATTGGCGCTTCTATTTTGGGTGATACTGAATACGGCGGACGTCCTTATAAACGTTTGATGTTACACGCTTCTAAAATTATGCTCTTAGGTTATATCTTTCAAACGAAAGAACCTGAAGATTTTATTAAATTTAGCGTTTGACCAAAAAAGAATTTATGCTTTATAAAGCCCTAAAAATAGGATTTATAAAGCATTCTGAAGTGCTAAATTAGTGAACTTGTTTTAAGGTTTAATTTAGTTTAAAGTATTTGTTGTGTAAAATTGCATTCCTTTGCCAAAAGCAGGTATGTGTGAATAGATTAAAAGGATAGTTTGTGCTAGAGGTTTTAACCGATTCGTTTCGATCAGCGATAAATAAAATACGTTTCAGTGATGATGAAAAGTCTTTAAAAAGTGCATTAGAGAACCTTAAAAAAGCGCTTCTCAAAGCCGATGTTCACCATAAAATTGTACGTGATTTAGTGCGCCAAGTTGAACTGGAAACGAAAGCAAAAGGAATTGGCCAAGTCAATTTTTTACGCTCTTTAAAAACAAATTTAACGACGATCTTAACCGTTCCTGGTAGACAAGGATTTGTTTTTGCATCCAAGCCTCCAACCACAGTATTAATGGTGGGTTTGCAAGGAAGTGGTAAAACAACAACAACGGTAAAATTAGCAAATTATCTCAAAATAAAACAAAAAAAAGTTTTGGTCGTTGCCTGTGACTTGCAACGTTTAGCGGCAGTTGAGCAATTACGCCAACTCTGTTCAGCTAATGAGATTGATCTTTACTCTGAAGAGGCAAATGCTAATCCTGTCGCCATTGCAAAAAATGCAATGAAAAAAGCGAAAGAGGGTTTGTATGATGTCGTTTTAATTGATACAGCAGGTCGTCTAGCCATTGATATTGAACTTATGGAGCAACTGGAAGCCATTAAAAAAGAAGTCACTCCTGATGAAATCTTTTACGTTGCGGATTCCATGACGGGACAAGACGCTGTTAAAAGTGCGGTGACTTTCCATGAGAAGATTACTCTCAGTGGTGTCATTTTAAGTAAGTTTGATGGTGATGGTAAGGGTGGGGTTGCTCTGGGAATTGCTGAACAAACCAATGTACCACTTCGCTTCATCGGTGTGGGTGAGAAAGTTGCTGATTTGGAGCACTTTATTCCTGATCGTATCGTGAGCCGTTTGATGGGCGAGGGCGATCTTGAAACCTTAGCGGAAAAAACCAGTTCGATTATTGATGAGAAACAAGCTAAGGCTTTAACTAAAAAGATTAAAAAAGGTGAATTTAACTTCAACGACTTTTTAGAGCAGATGGAGCAGATGAAAAAGCTTGGTAGTATGAAGTCCTTAATTGGGATGATACCTGGACTTTCTCAGATGGCGGGTCAACTTAAAGATGTCGATATGGAAAATTCGGTTGAAATGAAGCGTATTAAAGCGATGATCGGCTCCATGACGAAAAAAGAGCGAGAAGACCCAGAATTACTCAATAACAGTCGAAAAAGAAGAATTGCTGAAGGTTCAGGACTTTCTCAAGTAGAAGTCAATCGTTTCCTAAAGCAATTTGCAAATGCAGCAAAAATGGCGAAGAAGTTCTCAGGTAAAAAGGGAATGCAAGATCTTCAAAATATGCTTTCACAAAGTAAACACGCACATCTTCGTTAAGATGTGACGGTTTATATTTGCATGTAAGCTTTACATGTAAATCTAAGTCGTAGACAAAATTTAAGGAGACCATAAAAATGGCAACAGTTGTAAGATTAACACGAATGGGTAGAAATAAAACTCCATTTTACAGAATCGTCGTAACAGACAGTAGAAAAAAACGTGACGGTGGATCCATCGAGACGATTGGTTACTACAATCCATTAACAGAACCACAAGTTATCAAATTTGATGCTGAGAGACTTGCTTACTGGAAAAGCGTTGGCGCAAAGATGAGTGACAGGGTTGCTAAAATCACTGGTAAATAATCATGATTGACAAATTTCTCGAAGAGTTTGCCAAGCTTTTGGTAGACAATCCAGCAGGTGTACGCGTTGAGCGAAGCGATGTTGATGGAACATTTTGCGAAGTTGTCATCTATGCAGATAAAATTGATACCGGTAAGTTGATTGGTAAAGATGGCAAAATGATCAATTCACTCAAGACGCTTATCTCTGGTTGTAAAGCAAAAGATGGCATATCTTACAGAGTGACTGTCAAAGCTAACGATGAATAATCAATCTTCACTCATTGAAGTCGCTCAAATTGGGCGGCTCGTGGGCTTAAAAGGTGAGCTTAAACTTCACCTTCAATGTGACTTCCCTGAACAGTTTAAAAAAGGTAAAAAGTTTAAAACCCAAAAAGGTGAAGAACTTGAAGTCTTTTCTTTCAATCTCTCACGTGAGTTAATCTCTTTTGTTGGGTATCAAAGTAGAGAAGAAGCAGCAAAGCTTGTCAATACATTGTTATTTACAACACAAGAAAATTCGATCAATGAATGTGCTCTTAAAGAGGGTGAATTTTTTTGGTTTGATTTGATTGATGCACACGTTATAGATGAAGATGGAACGGTGTTGGGTCAAGTCGATGAGATAGAACGCATTGCTGTAACAGACTATTTGGTGATCAAAACTGATGAAGCATTAGTCAAAAAAGGGCTTGCTAAAACCTTTTATTTACCTTACATTGATCGTTATATCATCATGTTCGATAAAACCAAAAAAGAAGTGCTTAGCAAAGATGGTTTAGGAATTCTGGAGAACTCCTAATGCGATTTTCGTATGTGACACTTTTTGAGGGGTTGATCGCTTCTTATTTTGAAGACTCAATTTTAAAACGTGCCATTGCAAAAGAGCTTTTAAGTGTTGAGTTTTTTAATCCAAGAGATTATACACTCAATAAACACGGTAAAGTCGATGACTATCAAGCCAGCGGTGGCGCAGGACTTGTACTGTTTCCTCAACCTTTGTTTGATCTTTTACGTTCTATCAAACAGGCATCACATGAAGCGTATATTATTTTTCCGACTCCCTCAGGGAAACTGTTTACGCAAAACGATGCCAAACGACTGGCACATAAAAAACATTTGGTTTTTGTGAGTGGGCGTTATGAGGGAATTGATGAGAGAGTGATCGAAACATTTGCCGATGAGCTTTTTTGCATAGGTGATTATGTTTTAACCGGTGGTGAACTTCCGAGTCTTGTGATGAGTGATGCCATCAGTCGTAATATTAAAGGGGTTCTTGGCAACGAGGGTTCTCTAAGTATGGAAAGTTTTGAGAGCCCATTATTAGAGGCACCGTGTTTTTCAAAACCGTCGATTTATGAAAATAAATCAGTGCCCTCAGAGTTTTTAAAGGGAAACCACGCTAAAATCTCAAGCTTAAAAAATAAAATGTCTGAATCTAAAACAAAATACTTCAGACCCGATCTGTTTTCTCGCTTTAGCGCGAAGCATTAGAATGAACAAAAAGGATAATAGATGAGAAATAAATATATTGAAGCTTTTGAAGCAGGACAGATTTCTGAGAAAAATGTTCCACAATTCAGAGCAGGTGACACACTAAGAGTTGCTGTTAAAATTATTGAAGGCGATAAACAACGTGTTCAAAATTTTGAAGGTGTTTGTATTGCAAGACGTGGTACGGGTACGGGTGAGACTTTTATGGTAAGAAAAATTGGTGCAAATAGTGTGGGTGTAGAGAGAATCTTCCCTATCTATTCTGACAGTATTGATGAGATCGTTGTTCTTAGACGTGGTGTTGTAAGACGTGCGAAACTCTTCTACCTTAGAGATAGACGTGGTAAAGCTGCAAAAATTAGAGAACTTAGAAAATAATATTTTTTTGGCAGTAATACAAAAAGTGTTACTGCCTTTCCCTCTTTTCCTTCTCCTTTAACTCCGTTTAAAAGAATTACATGAACTTACAAGAACCTTGTTTAATCTGTATTTATGACCAAACAAAACGTGTATGTAAACTCTTAAATCTAAATGATGAACAAGCAAAGTCCATTGATACTTTGGCACGAAAGCAGATTCTATCATTTGATAAAAATCAAAATCCTCCACTGAATGCAGCTCCTTTATATGAAGCAATGGCAGAGCTTTTAAACGTCGACGATCTTTATGCAGATTTTAAAAAAGCCTCCTCTGAAAAAGCAAAAGCCTTTCTTCCATTGTGCAAAGCAAAAATCGATGCAAGTTCCAATACTCTTTTTGAAGCAACCAAGACGGCTGTCGCGGGCAATGTGATTGACCTTGCTGCTGTGATGTTGTATGACCTTGAAGAAGAGTTAGAAAAGATTTACCATACCTCCTTCGCTATTGATGATTTTAAAGCACTTGAAGCTCAACTGGCAAAGACACAAACGTTAGTTTACTTAGCGGATAATGCAGGGGAAGAGATTTTTGATAAACTCTACATTCAAACCATTAAAAAACTCTATCCTAACATTGAAGTGTACTATTTTGTGCGAGGTCGTCCTATCATCAACGATCTTACATGTAAAGATGCATTGGCTTCTGGGATGAACGAAGTGGCCATGATTGTTGACAGTGGTGTTCCCACACCTGGTCTTGTGCTAGAGCTTATGAATGCAGAGGCACGAGCTGTTTTTGAAAAAGCAGACTGCATCATCTCAAAAGGGATGGGGAATTACGAGTGTTTAGGCGAGACCAAAGGGTTACCCATTTTCTTTCTTTTCAAAGTAAAATGCAATGTTGTAGCCCAAGCTGTTGGGGCACAGCTTGGTAATATTATCTGTAAACGGGGAATTTAACTAAGCTCTACATAGGCTTCATGGAGTTTTTTGACACCTTCTTCTATCTGCGCAAGACTGGAGTTAGTGTAGTTAAGTCGTCCATAAGAGCTGACACGTTTATCGGCAAAGAAAACACTTCCTGGTACAAACGCAACGCCTTTTTTAATAGCAACATCAAAAAGTTTCATACTATCATCACACTTTTTAAAATTAACCCAAATAAACATACCGCCCTCTGGCACAACAAATTCAATACTATCACCAAACAATCTCTGCAAAGCTTTGACCATAGCATCTCGTTTTGGACGGTAACATTGGATCAACGTTTTAGTATGCTCTTGTAATTCACCACTTTGCATCATTTTTGCACAAATGTGTTGGAAAAATTTAGAATTTTGTAAATCTGTACTCTCTTTACTGAGGGTTAATGCACTGATAATCTCTTTGGGTGCTCTCATCCAACCGATACGAAAATCAGGTGCTAAAGTTTTTGAAAATGTTCCCAATGCAATGGTGAGCTCTGGAAGCAGATCAGCAAATGCCGTAGTTTGAGTACCATCGTATCGAAGGGCTTCATAAGGGCTGTCTTCTAGTAAGATAACGTTGTATTTTTTAGCAATTCGTACTACTTCTTTGCGGGTTTCAAGGGTGTACGAATAACCTGTTGGGTTTTGAAAAATTGGTATCGTATAGAAAAATTTGGGTGAATAATCGCGAAACAGTGCTTCAAGAGCAACAGTATCAACACCGTTTGCATTAAGTGGCGCTGCTTTGATTGTTGCATTGTACATATGAAAAAGTCCAAGGGCTGCAAGGTAGCTTGGGTCTTCAACGATAATGCAATCTTTCTCATCTAAAAAGGTTTTACAGACTAAATCAAGTCCTTGTTGTGAACCGTTAGTTAGCATGATTTCCGCTGATGTAGTGCCCACATATTTTTTAGCGATCTCAACTTTGAGTGCTTCAACACCAGAAGCATTGCTGTATTGAAACAGACGATTATCTTCTGTCTCAAAAAGTTTTTTGGCATGTTTTTCAATGCTATCTCTTGGGAAAAGAGCGGCATCAGGAAGACCGCCAGCAAAAGAGATAATGGAACTTTGTGCCGTTAAGTCTAAAATCGTCCGCGTAAATGAACGTGATGCGGTGGTAACACGTTTTGCAAATTTGGTTTGCATTATCTTGCCTTTATTAAAAATGTATCGAAATTATAGCGCTTCTTCTATCGAGAAACCATATGAAACGAGGGATTAGTTTTGTCCATTTGTGCTATAATTGTTTCATGAAACAGAAACAGATGACTAAAAATGATCATATTGAGCGCGTCAATGAAGTGCTTTTTTATATTCACGGCGATATTGCCAAGAATTTTGGCGTCGAAGAACTTTCCTCTTTGGTTGCGATGTCACCGTTTCATTTCAATCGTATTTTTAAAGAAGTGACAGGGGAAAGTCTGCACGCGTACATCAAGCGCGTTAAACTAGAACACGCTGCCAATCTTTTGCTTTTTAATCCTGATGCCACGATAACGCACATTATGCATGAAGTGGGTTTTGTCTCCAATGCTTCCTTCTCACAAGCGTTTAAAGAGAATTTTGGCGTCACACCCACTAAGTGGCGAGAGGTCGATATTGCCAATGAAAACAGAGACTATACGTTTGTGGATAAACCTTTACATGTAAAGATTGGTACGATGCCTAGTTTTGATGTTGCGTATGTTAGGCACAAAGGGTACGATCGTAGCATTAAGATGGCGTGGTTGAAGCTTCAAGAGTGGGCATTACGTCAAGGTATCGACTTTTCTGAACAAACAATGATAGGGTTGCATCATAGCAATCCGCGCTTTGTAGAGTCTTCGTTATGCCATTATGTGGCATGTTTAGAACTTCCTTTGGGTAAAAAATATTATCGAAGTGCAGAAGTTGGAGTCATGCGGATTCCTCAAACCTTTTGTGCCGTTTTTTCACTCCAAGGTGTGTATGGTGATCTTAAAAAATTTATGGATGTCATTTACCATGAATGGCTCCCAAAAAGTGATTATGAAAAGGCATCACTTCCTTCTTTTGCAGTGTATCGGAAAAATCATTTTATCAACGCTAATGAGACATTTGATCTAGATTTTTGTATTCCCGTACGATTTAAATAGATGAAATTATCATTAATGAATTCTTTTAAGCAACCAACAAACAAACCAAAGTTACAATCTTCAAAGATCACAAAAATGACACAAGGAGGTTGTTATGGATGCACTGTTCTTAATTGTTCCGATTGGGGTTGCTTCAACGCTGTTTGTCTTTTTCTTTTTTGAGAAACGGGCCATTGCTGCTAAGAAACTCAAAGAGTCTAAAGGCTTACCCGCTCCAAGTGTAGAGGATTTTTATGAGAAGTTTCAGCGCTATGAAACACTTTTTAATGTGATTGGTTTTTTTATAGCTTCTTATGCGATCTCATTGGCCTTAGCAAGCATTACGTATAATCCAAGTTATGGGTTAACTCATGCACTCTCTTATATTTTTGCAACAACGTTTATTGGGACAATAATTATTTTTGGAATGAAACTGAAAAAAAGTATTTTAATACAAGTATTTGCCACATTTTTGTACGGGGCACCACATATTGTAGCATCATCGCTTGCATTTTTAACACGCTATATCATCGGTTAAAATCTTATGGGCGCTCTTTGGCGTCCATTTCCTCTAAGACTTTTTTGTTATAATACGCAAAAAAGAGTTTCCATGAAATACCCTCCAATTTTTATCACTGCTACCAATACAGATATTGGAAAAACCTATACCACGCTTAAACTTCTTGAAGCACTCAGCGCAAAAGGTCTCAAAGTTGGTGTTATGAAACCTATTGAGACAGGGGTTATCACGCATCCTTTGGATGCTACAGTGTTGTTTGAAAATGCAAAAAGTTTAAATCCTGCACTTGAAGTCTTAAAGATGAGAGACATTACACCATATCAATTTGAACTTCCTGCGGCTCCTTATGTTGCAAAAGGACGTAAGAAAATTAGTTTAGAGCTATTAGAAAGTGCTTATGCAAAGATCGAAGCGTTATGTGATATTGTGCTCATTGAAGGAGCAGGTGGACTTTTGGTGCCGATTGAAGAAGATCTTTACATGTACGATTTTATTCGTCTCTTTCATGCCAAAACATTATTGGTTGGACATGACCAACTAGGATGTATCAACGACATTTTGCTCAATCTTCATCTTTTAGATGGTCTAGGTGTGGATGATTATGAATGGTGTATCAATTTTAAAGGTGATCGTGCCCGTTTCGATGAAATCACTCTGCCATTTTTTAAAAAGCTATTCGGCAGAGTGCTTTCACTACAAGAAAATATGGATGATATTATCGAGAGTTTAATAGCTTACCGTGACACTCATGTGGATGAACTCTAAAGGTTGGTCAGAGTATTTGACAATACTCTGACCTTTATAGTTTGCGGTGTTTCGATAGCCCATAAATTTTTCAGCGCTTTTTTCCTCATAACGTGTTGTACAACGTCGCTCCGTTCTGTAGGTAGGAGGCGGTGCAACACGATCATTTTGTTCAGCAAGATTCTTCCCTACCAATGTTCCTACAATAGCACCACCAACGGTTGCAGCCGTCTTACCGCTACCTCCTCCAATTTGATGGCCTAAGACACCACCAGCAACACCACCAATCAGCCCACCTACAACCCCACTGCCATCATTTTGAGGTTGCGGTGCATAATGTGTTTCAAGTTGTTCGTCCCAGCAATCTTGAAAGGGCGTACGTGTTGTGACCATACGATATTCTGGTTTACTGGTAATAACGCGCACTTCCTCTTGAAAAGTGAAGGACTCTGCACAAAGGAGAGAACCTAAAAGTAGAAGTGGGACATAAGCTATTTTTTTCATTATATTTCTCCTTTTTGCGAATTGTAGCACACACAATTGAATAAAGTGTTAACGAAACTTACAGTCAAATTTTGTTATTATTTTCACAAAATCATCAAGGAGCGGTGCGTGAACCATTTGATTAATACACGGGATTTTTCGTTGGAAGAGATTGAGAAGTTGCTTGAGCGGGCAACAGAGTTTTTGGATGAAAAACCACGAGAAATTTTGAAAAACAAAACGGTCATTACCATCTTTTTTGAAAACTCTACTCGGACACGAAGCAGTTTTGAAATTGCAGCCAAACGCCTTGGTGCGATGGTTGTCAGTCTTGATGTCTCACGTAGCTCTTCCAGCAAAGGTGAAACACTGTTTGATACTGCGGCAAATCTTGATGCCATGGGACCTGATGCTATTGTCGTACGTCATAAAAGCTCAGGGGTACCGCATATCTTAGCCAATTATGTCAACTGTCCGATTGTCAATGGCGGTGATGGTGCTCACGCGCACCCAACGCAAGCTTTACTCGATCTTTTTACGATGAGACGCCATTTTGGTGATGTCAGAGGCAAAAAAGTGGCGATTGTAGGAGACATAAAAAATTCCAGAGTTGCCAATAGTAATATTGAATTGCTAGCGCGCGTAGGCGTTGAGGTAATTTTAGTGGGACCACCGCATTTTTTACCTCAAACCGACCTTCGTGTGTACCACACGATTGAAGAAGTGATTGATGAAGTTGATGTCATTATGAGTTTGCGTGCCCAAACCGAGCGCCATGCAAATCAAATTTATGCTTCACTGAAAGATTATGGGGCTGATTTTTGCATCACTTCAAAGCTTATGGGAGATCGTGACATCATCATTCTTCATCCAGGCCCTGTACACCGTAATGTTGATGTTGATGATTTTATGATGAAAGATCCACGCTCCAAAATTTTAGAGCAAGTTAAAAATGGGGTAGCGGTGAGAATGGCAGTTTTGGAGAAGCTGATTGAACATTGAGTTTGCTTCTAAACTCAATGCCTTTGGCAAAGCAAAAAAACCTTTTTTCTTTGTGATTGATTATGCGGCAAAACAGTTTGAGGCATTTGCTCTCGATGCCGTTCCAAACGGTATTTTATATCAATTAGAAACTCAAAGTAATGCCTCTAATACTTTTACATGTAAAGATTTTTCTTGGTCTAAAACACCTCCTTCAAAAGAGCAGTATCGCGCTCAGATTCAAGCGGTTATTGAAGAGATAAAAGCAGGCAATACCTATTTACTTAACCTGACATCTCCTACACGAATTGAGCTCTCTTGTTCACTCGAAAATCTTTTTTATACTGCCAATGCTCCGTTTAAACTCTGTTATCACGAAGCATTTGTCTGTTTTTCACCGGAGCGCTTTGTAGAAATAAGGAACAATCACATCAGCACCTATCCTATGAAAGGTACGATTGATGCGAGCATTCCTAATGCTAATGAGATGATCTTAAACGATGAAAAAGAAAAAGCGGAGCATGTGATGGTGGTTGATCTTTTGCGCAATGACCTCTCTATGGTTTCGCGTGAAGTGCGTGTGGAGAAGTTTCGCTATGTGGAAAAGATTCAAGCAGGCGACAAAGAGCTTTTGCACGTCAGTTCCAAAATTACAGGGATATTGGATGAAAATTGGCATGACAATGTCGGAACTATCCTTTCAACATTACTGCCTGCTGGTTCTATCAGTGGAACACCCAAACGGAGTAGTGTCGAAATTATCGAACGTCTTGAAGGTTACGATAGGGGCTTTTTTACGGGTATTTTTGGTGTGTATGATGGAAAAAATTTAGACAGCGCTGTGATGATTCGCTTTTTGGAAAAGACAAAAGAGGGCTATGTGTTTAAAAGCGGTGGAGGTATTACGCTTTTAAGTGAGGCGGAAAAGGAGTACGATGAGTTGTGTGATAAAGTCTATGTCCCCCTGTTTTGAGACGCTCAAAGCTGTCGATGGCGAAATTTTTCATCTTGCCTTGCATCAGGCACGGTTTGATCAAACGCGTCAAGCGCTTTACGGCTCAACGTATAAACTCGTTCTCTCAGAACATTTGACTCCTCCTAAAGAGGGTACCTATCGAGTACGCGTTGAATATGCCGAAGCGCTTCAAAAAATTGAGTATATTCCCTACGCCCCACACACAATTCAAACATTTGCACTCGTAGAAACTGAGATAAACTATGCGTATAAATATTGTAATCGAGAGGCTTTAAATGCTCATTTACAAGGAAATAGTGATGATATTGTCTTTACATGTAAAGGAGAGCTTCAAGACACGAGTATCGCAAATATTGCGCTTTTAATAGATGGCGAGTGGAAAACGCCACTTTATCCACTTTTAAAGGGAACGACACGGGAGCGATTGCTCAAAAGCGGTGCACTCAAAGCTGAAGTTTTGGACATGAAAAGCCTTCAAAAAGCTCAGAAATTTGCTATAATGAATGCACTTATAGGATTTAAAATCATTGATAACGTATTATGGATAAAGGAATAAATTTGAATTGGGATCTTTCAGCACTCTATGAAAATGAAACCGTATTAGAAGCGGATTTAAGAGATGCCGCATCACGTGCAAAAAGTTTTGCATCTGTTTGCAAAGGTAAACTTAAAGAGTTACATGTTAATGAGTTTTTAGAATCGATCAGAGAGTATGAATCGATCAACGAGACATTGGGTCGTATTATGACCTATGCTTTTTTAAAATTTGCAACCAATAGTGACAATGGTGGATTTTATGCCAAATACCAGCAAGCTCATAGTACCATCGCTGAAGACCTTCTCTTTTTTGAACTTGAATTTAACAAGCTTTCCAAACCAAAACAAGAAGAGTTAATCGCAGCGACTCCCACCTATAAATATTATTTAGAATCCCTTATGGAAGAGAAGCCTTATCAGCTCAGCCAAAAAGAAGAGCGCATTCTTCTTAAAAAAGAGATGACGTCATCTTCAGCATTTAGCAGGCTTTTTGATGAGCATTTTAGCCGCTTGAAGTTTTTTTATGAGGGTGAAAAGCTCTCCGAAGAGGAGATCCTCAGTAAGCTTCAAGACTCAAACCGTGAGGTACGACAAAAAGTAGCAAGTGCTTTTACAAAAGGGCTGAAACCCCATCAACCTCTTTTGGCATACATCTTCAATATGATTAAAACGGATCTTGCGAGTGAATGTGAACTTCGTGGCTATAAAAACGCTGAACAATCACGCCATATGGATAATAAAATTACACAAAAAAGTGTCGATGCTTTAGTTAAAAGTGCTGAAAGTAGTTTTTATTTAGTACAAGATTATTACGTACAAAAAGCAAAACTTTTGGGACTTGCTGAGCTTTATGAATACGATCGTTATGCTCCCTTAGAAGAATCCACCGAAAAATTTGATTTTCAAACATCGAAGAAAATAGTGTTAGACGCCTTCAAAAAGTTTAATCCTAAATTTTATGAAATTGCCTCTATGGCCTTTGAAAAAGGATGGATTGATGTATTTCCTAAAGACAAAAAAAGAGGTGGAGCATTTTCTCATCCAGCAACACCCAGTACGCATCCCTATGTGCTTTTAAACCATACCGATACGAGGCGTGATCTTTTTACTTTAGCCCATGAACTAGGTCATGCGATTCATCAATATCTTTCACGTGATGTGGGGTATCTTGGAAGTGACACACCTTTGACGACGTCTGAGACAGCGTCTGTGTTTGCTGAAATGCTTGCATTTGATGCTATTAAAGATAATTTGAGTATGCGTGAAAAACGTTCTTTGTATGCTAGTAAAATTGAAGATATTTTTTCTACACTTTACCGACAAATTAATTTCACAACGTTTGAGCGTAAAGTACATGCGCACGAAGGCGAGTTGGATCTTGAAACCTTTAATCAATACTGGATGCAAGAGAGTCAAAAAATGTTTGGCAAGAGTATTACGCTCACAAAAGATTACGCGCTTTGGTGGAGCTATATTCCTCATTTTATCCATTCACCCTTTTACTGCTATGCTTACAGTTATGGACAATTACTAGTTTTAGCACTTTATGGACTCTATAAAAAAAGTGATAAAGCAGCCTTTGTTCAAAATTACACAAGCTTTTTGAGTGCGGGTGGAAGTCAAAGTCCAAAAGAACTGATTAAAAAATTTGGGTTTGACATTGAAGATGAGCATTTTTGGCAATTAGGTATTAGCGAAATAGAATCCCTCTTAGCAGAATTTAAAGGAATGTGCGATGCTTGAAGCGTTACTTGGGAGTGAAGAGTTTTATGGATTAATGAAAAAACACACCAAAGAGGTGTTGGAGTTGCTTCTTAAACGTGGGGTGAATTTTTCGATTTTAACGAACATCTCAGATGTCACATTTGATCCTGAGTTACCCTCTGAAATCAGGCAAAACTTCAAACCGATTACGATGTTTTTTTTAGCGGGATACACGTTTGAAAGTACCCAAGTTTATAATGGAAGAATCAGCTTTGAAGCAGGTTTTGGTAGTGATAATTTTGGTTCTTTGGTCAGTTTACCGATTGAAGCAATTTTGCAGATTATTATTGAAGAGATTCCTGTGTTTATTAACCTAAGTACACCTCCAAAATCTCAAGTAAAAGAGCCTAAAGAGACTGGACTAAAACGCTCAATGGAAGCGCTTATGTCCAATCCTAATAATCAAAAGCTCATTAAAAAGTAGCACTAAGCTTTAATCTCTTGTTTGCTCATAATGTAGTTGATAACATTGTCAATCAGTGCATCATGTTTACGATCTTTGATATAGCAAAGATAGAGCATACGGGTCAACTTTAAGCCTTTCATCTTTGTGGTATACAGTACCCCATTTTCTAACTCGTCAGCAATAATATGTTTTGAAATAATTGAAACTGTTGGCGTATCTTCAATATTTGCTTTCATCAGTGTATGTTTAACTGCGGTTGAACTCGTGACAATACTTTTAACTTTAAAACTTTTACAATCCACATCCATCTTCTCAAAGGTCTCATGAATAATCTTTCGAGTATTGGATTCCTCTTCGCGGCAAATCCAATTATAAGAGAGTAAATCTTCTTTTTTAACCATTTTAGGAAGAGGAGAGCGCGATGTAATGACCAATTCATCTTCTAACCATTCGCGGTAAATAATCCCTTCTTGAAAAATAGGTGCTTCAATGAGTGCTAAATCAACCTTTTTATCAAGAAGTTTTTCCGTAATTTCTGCGGCATCTTCCACTTTGAGCATTACATTATTTTTAATGGCTTCTTGTATGTCATTCAGAAAATTTGGCAGAATATAGTTGCCAATCATGGGTGATGCCCCCAGCACAAAAATAACCTCTTTATTAACAAGGCGGAGCATCTCTCTCTCCGCGGCTAAAAGATGTTTTTCAAGCTTTATGGCGACCTTGTACAGTTCTTCACCCGCAGTGGTGAGTTTGATACCATTTTTTTTACGATCGACGATTTGAATATCTAAGTATTCTTCAAGAAGTTTTATCTGTTGTGTGACAGCAGGTTGGCTGATACCAAGTTTTTTAGAGGCTTTAGAGAAGCTTTTTTCTCGTACAACGGTCAAAAAGGTTTCCACTTTTGAGAAATCTTTCAGCATGAAATAATCCTTTTATTTTATAAATATTTTTGATAACACTTGAAAGATTATAACAAAAAATAATAACAAAAACAATGGATATTGCTACACTTTTTTGATCAAAACTTTTGTTTATCGTAGCGTTTCAATGATGAAAAAAATCTGTAGAGTTTTGCTTAAACTTTTTTTGCTATAATAAATACAATTTATATCATAAAAAAGTAGATGAACGCATGCAAGATTTAACGATGTTAAACGAGTCACAACAAGATGCGGTAAAATGTGTAGATGGTCCTGTCCTCATCTTAGCAGGTGCGGGGAGTGGAAAAACCAAAACGATTACGTCACGCTTGGCTTATTTACTCTCTTTGGGAATTCCTCCTGCCAACACGTTGACGCTCACCTTTACGAACAAAGCTGCTAGTGAGATGCGAGAGCGTGCTATGGCGATGATTGAAGAGCATACGTATCCACCGCTTTTATGTACGTTTCATAAATTTGGTCTGCTTTTTTTAAAGTTTCACATTGAAAAAATAGGGCGTAAAAATAGCTTTGTAGTCATTGACACCGATGATAAAAAGCGCATTTTAAAGAGCTTTAGTACCAGTACCGAACTTCCAACAGGAATGATTGCTAGTGAGATTTCACGCTATAAAACCTCTTTAATTGATCCGAAAGTGGCATGGGAGAAAGCAGAGCAAAAAAGCTATCAAGTCATTGCTAAAATTTATGAGCAGTATGAAGACTATTTGGAGTCCAATAACTTGGTTGACTTCGATGATCTTTTAGTGCTTCCTTATAAAATTTTAGAGAGTGATGATGCTTTATGCGAAGAGGTAAGTCATCGCTATCAGTATATCATGGTCGATGAGTATCAAGATACCAATGAACTTCAATACAAGTTACTTCGTAAACTCTGCTTTACCCATAACAATCTCTGTGTAGTGGGCGATGATGACCAGAGTATTTATGGTTGGCGTGGCGCCAACATTAAGAATATTTTAGAATTTCACGAATCGTTTGACAATGTTAAAATCGTGAAGTTAGAAAAGAATTATCGTTCTACCACACAAATTCTAAAAGCAGCCAATGATCTGATTGAACACAACCGTGGACGTATTGGGAAAGTGCTTGAAAGTACCAAAGGTGATGGCAAAGCAATTGAGGTGATGGACTCGCACGATGAAAATCAGGAGGCACATTCCATTGCAAAACGCATTAAAAAGCTCATCTTAAGCGGTGTGAGCCCCAATGAAATTGCCGTGTTATACCGTATCAATGCGCTCAGTCGTTCATTGGAAGAGGGTTTGAATAAAGAGCAAATTCCTTACAATATGGTGGGTGGAGTAAAGTTTTACGAAAGAGCTGAGGTCAAAGATGTCATCAGTTATCTGCGTGTCATTGCCAATCCGCATGATGATTTTTCGATCAAACGCATTATCAATCGTCCGAAGCGCGGGCTTGGAAAAGTGACGATTGAGCGCATGATTAAATCTGCTTACGATAACCGTCAATCCATTTATGAATACATTACATGTAATGAATCTGCCATTGAAAAAGAGGCGACAAAGAAGGCTTCCTTGGCACTGAAAGAGTTTGTTCAAAATATCGCGTACATTCGAAGTATTCAGGAAAATTCCACCTACGATATGATTGATGCGATTGAAGAGTCTTTTGCCATAAAAGAGTATTACAACAACCAACCTGACTCGTTGGAACGTATCTCTAACATTGATGAATTTTACGGGCTTTTTCGTGACTATGTCAAGCAAAATCCTCAAATGAATGTGGACGATTTTTTAAATGAACTTGCATTGCAAAGTGATCAAGACCAAATTGATAGTGAAAATATCTCTATTATGAGCATTCATGCGAGTAAAGGCTTGGAATTTGAATATCTTTTTGTGATTGGGTTAGAAGAGGGCTTTTTCCCGCTGATTGGAGATGGCAGCGACATCGAAGAAGAGCGACGTCTTGGGTATGTAGCGATTACGCGTGCTAAACAAGAGTTGACCCTGAGTTTCTCTGCCAGCCGTTTTTACAAAGGGCGCAGAACTGAGCTTACCAAAAGCCGTTTCCTAAAAGAAGCAGGGGTGTGTGAAGGAAGTTTAATTTTTGAGAAGACGACTTCCTTTAAAAAAGGTGATTTGGTGAAACATAAAATCTTTGGTATTGGTCGTGTTACAGAGATTAGCAAAGTGGGGCGTGAGTTTAAATTGCAAATTAATTTTAGTGGTACAAGACGCGATATTTTGGCTTCCTTTGTGGAGAAGATTTAGTGGACAACCGCCTTTTTGTTGCCTATAAGCCTTCCGGTATGGTTTCAAACCATTTTTTAAGCCGCATTAAACGGCGTTACAATGTTAAAAAAGCAGGATTTTCAGGCACGCTCGATCCGTTTGCTCAAGGAGTTCTGATTATTGCTTTTGGACAGTTTACAAAATTGTTCCGCTTTTTGAAAAAAGCACCAAAAACGTACCGAGCAACACTTTGGATAGGGGCGTCAAGTCCAACACTCGATATTGAAAAGATTGAGAAAGTGGAACAGATGATGCCGTTTCATCCTGATTCTGTTAACTTTATTCTTAAGGGCATGATAGGAAAAATAACCTATTTACCTCCAAAATATTCAGCTAAGAAAGTTGAAGGGGCAAGAGCGTATGATTTGGCGCGTGCGGATAAAGACTTTGAGCTTAAAGCCATTACTAGCACCATTTATGACTGTCATTTAATCCATTATGCCCATCCTTTCTTGACCTTTGAAGTTACCATCTCAGAGGGTGGATATGTTCGTAGTCTTGGAGCATTAATTGCTCAAAAACTTGGATTTGCTGGCTCTTTGAGTGCATTGGAACGGCTCAATGAAGGTGATTTTACTTATGAAAATGAAAAAGAGCTCAATCCATTAGATTATCTTGAGCTAGCCTCCAATGCTTACCTTGGTGATCCTCACGATATTTTATTAGGGCGAAAGTTAAGTGTCGAAGACTTTGAGAAGCAAGAAGAGGGTATTTACCAAATTGTGATTGATGAAGTCCTTAGCGTTGTTGAAATCAGCGCAAATGGGGTAGAATATCTCTTAAATTCACTATCGCTAAAGGCGTAACATGTTAATACTCACACGAAAAATCGGAGAGGGTGTTGTTTTAAATGAAAATATTACCATTAGGGTCATCGAAATCTCTAAAGGCGTCGTCAAACTAGGTTTTGATGCACCCAAAGATATGCTTATTTTGCGTGAAGAGTTAGAAAAAGCGATTAAAGAAGCGAACATTGAAGCGAGTAAAAATACGAGCCATGACGCACTCTCTAGTTTGAGTTTTAAGCTTAAATAATGCAGTATCAAGCGCACGCAAAGGTTAATATTTTCCTCAAAATTGTTGGGGTACGTGGCAATTACCATGAGCTACTTTCACGCTTTATGATCGTACCTTCTTTATTTGATACATTAAGCTTTGTCCCCAAAAAAAGCAGACAGCCTTTTGAGCTCGTAGGTGATTTTAACTGCCCGTTAGAGCACAATACTCTGTATCGTACTTTTATGGTGCTCAAAGAGCATGGATATGATCAAAAAGTGGAACAGGTCATGAAAGATTTTGCTTTACATGTAAAGAAAAATATTCCAACAGGATCAGGGCTGGGCGGTGGTAGTAGTGATAGCGCCACCTTTTTAAACATGTTAAATGAAACTGCTAATTTGGGGCTTGATAAAGAGGCAATGATGCATATTGGAAGTGAAGTGGGCGCCGATGTTGCTTTCTTCGCGTCAGGTTATGAAAGTGCCAATGTCAGTGGTATTGGTGAAATTGTTGAAAAGTTTGATGAAAATGCACTTGATATTGAAGTTTTTACACCATCTCTTGCTTGCAATACAGCGTTGGTGTATAAAATGTATAGGGAATATTTCTTGCAAACTATGGACCAAGCGTTAGCTTCGAAAATGGTTGCACTCAAAAGTCCCGAATTGTTGAGTCATTTTTCTAAGGAAAAACTCAATGATCTTTTCCCTGCATCTCTTAAAGCATACCCTGAGCTTAGCAATTATGCTAAAAATGGATGGTTTTTTAGTGGTAGTGGAAGTAGTTTTTTTAGACTGAAAGAGGAAGTTTAATGGGTGAAGCTGTCGCGCGCAATAAAAAAGCGTTCCATGATTATGAAATTTTAGAGAAGCTTGAAGCGGGTATTGTGCTTCAAGGCAGTGAAGTCAAAGCTATCCGTCAAGGCAGAGTGAATTTGAAAGATTCATTTGTCAAGATTATTAAAGGTGAAGCATTCTTGCTAAATGCGCATATTTCGCACCTTTCAACGGCCAATCTGAACTATGCCCCTAATGAGAGAGCTCCTCGTAAATTGCTTCTACACATGAAGCAGTTACGCAAATGGGATATGAAAGTGGCTAAGGATGGCTTAACGATTGTACCATTGGCCATTTATTTTAATAGCAAAAATCTTGCAAAAGTTGAGATAGCCTTAGCGCGTGGAAAGAATGAGCATGATAAACGAGAGAGCTTGAAAGAGAAAGATGCACAAAGAGAAGCTAAAACGGCGATCAAGAATTATGCTTACAAAGAGTAGTTTACATATTATTTATCTAAATAAAGTAGAATAAACCAAAAGTTATATGGGGAAACGTATGAAAAAGTTAATCAGTTCAATCATAATCGCAACACTACTTTTGTTTATAGGGTGTGGATCTGAATCATCAAGTGCACCTACGGTTAAAGAGACCTACAAAGATGGTGACAAAGTTGAGCTTAAAAGCGTTTCTGGTGCAAAACTGACACTGCTTCGCAAGAATGGTGGTTTTGTGCTTGAAGATGACGAAAACAAAGTTGTATTGATTGATATTTTTGGTACATTTTGTGCCCCATGTCAGGAAGAAGCACCCTCTTTGATGGATTTTCAACTTCAAAATGGCGATGGTGTTATGCTGATTGGTCTTAACTTTTTTGAAGATGTCAGTGATGAGTATGTTGTGGAAAATTTTGCAGCTAAATACAATGCCTATTATTTTATTACCAATTCACCCAAAAATAAAAAATTGGTTGAGACGATTTTGCAAGATATTAAGTATAAAGAAACCTTGCAAGTACCGTTTAAAGTCGTATTAAAAGATGGAAAGTATCAAAATGTTACGGATATTTATGGTAAAAATCCAGATAATAAATTTTATCTCGGAAAAGTAGATTTGGATATTATTCAAAAAGATATCGATAAACTCACTGCACAATAGAGGCTTTAAATGCACCATCTAGAAGGGGATTTTCAAAACGAAACGCTTGATACGATAGAACTCAAAGAGCCACAGCTGTATAAAGTTCTATTGCTCAATGACGATTACAGTAGTATGGAATTTGTCATCAAGGTTTTGATGCAAATTTTTCATCATAGTTTTGAAAAGGCAACCGAGATTATGCTAAGTGTGCATGAAAAAGGCAAAGGTCTTTGTGGTGTTTATACGTATGAGATTGCGGAGACGAAAGTAGAGTATGTCCGAAAAATGGCTAAAGAGGAACATTTTCCCCTTCGTGCTATTATGGAAGCAGAATGATTCATTTTATTCTGCGAATGCAAATTATCAGGTAGAAAAGGAGTAGATTATGGTTAACCAAGAACTCAATTTTGTTTTCAATGATGCCATAGCTTTTGTAAGAAAGCATCGTTATGAGTACATCACCGTTGATCATCTCTTTTTTGCTCTGTTGAGTAATGAGAATGTGGTTGAACTTCTTATCAATTGTGGACTCAGCATTACTTTTTTGCAACGTTCTATGGAAAAGTATTTTGTGGCTAATCCTCAGATAGTGCCTACCGAAGAGACGTATGAGCCTTTGGAAACAGTGGCATTGACTCGCGTCATTGAGTCGATGATGTTACATGTAAAGAGTGCGGGCAAGTCAGAAGCAAGCGTGTATGACCTTTTAATCGCGATGATGGATGAAAGCAATGCCTTTTGTGTCTCTTTACTTTTGCAACAGGGCGTTGATAAACTTTTGATCGTTGAAGAAGTAACCGCACTGAGTGCACCACAAAACAAAGACGCAAACAATGATGATCAAAAAGAGAGTGCCCTCGCTAAATATACGATTGATCTTATTGCTCTTGCCAAACAAAAACAGATTGATCCTTTGATTGGAAGAGCGGATGAAGTTAAACGCGTGATGCAAGTTTTGTGTCGCAGAAAGAAAAACAATCCTCTTTTAGTGGGTGAACCAGGTGTTGGAAAAACCGCTATTGTTGAAGGTTTAGCTGAAAAGATTAGTGAGGGAGGCGTGCCTGAAATTTTGAAAGGTTCTCCTGTGTACGCACTGGATATGGGAGCACTTCTTTCTGGCACAAAGTACCGAGGGGATTTTGAAAAGCGGCTCAAAGAAATTTTAAATGAACTCGAAGCGAAAAAAGGTGCTATTTTATTTATTGATGAGATTCATACAATCGTAGGAGCGGGGGCAACGAGCGGTGGTTCGATGGATCTTTCCAATCTACTTAAACCTGCACTCGCTTCTGGGAAAATTCGTTGCATTGGTGCTACCACGTATGGGGAGTTTCGTAATTTCTTTGATAAAGACAAAGCCCTCAGTCGTCGTTTTGCCAAGATTGATGTTTTAGAGCCAAGCCTTGAAGACTCCTTTTTGATTCTTAAAGGACTTAAAGGCAGTTATGAAAAACATCATGGTGTGAAATATCCTAATGAAGTGATCAGAGCTTCTGTCGAACTTGCTAAAAAGTATATTAGTGATAAATTTTTACCCGATTCTGCGATTGATTTGATTGATGAAGTAGGTGCTTCGTTTCACCTTGCAAAAAAACGTAAAAAAGTGGTCGAGATGAGCGATCTTGAAGCCGTTCTTGCCAAAATTGCCAATATCCCAACACGTAGTGTGAACAAAGATGAGGGTGAGGTGATGCAGCACTTAGAAGCGCATCTCAAATCCAAAATTTTTGGTCAAGATGCGGCAATTGAGGCATTGGTTAAAGCCATTAAACGAAGTCGTGCAGGGCTTGGAAATCCGACAGCTCCCATTGGATCTTTCTTGTTTACAGGACCTACGGGTGTGGGTAAAACAGAAGTCGCGAAACAGCTCGCATTTGAGCTAGGTGTTCATTTTGAACGCTACGATATGAGTGAATATATGGAGAAACATACGGTCAGTCGTCTTATTGGTGCTCCTCCTGGCTATGTGGGGTATGATGAAGGTGGACAACTCAGTGAAGCGATTAAAAAGCATCCGTATACCGTGTTGTTACTTGATGAAATTGAAAAAGCGCATCCTGATATGCTTAACATCTTGCTTCAGATCTTTGATAGTGCAACGTTGACCGATAACAATGGCACAAAGATTGATTTTCGCAATGTCATTATCATTATGACGTCTAATCTTGGAACAAAAGAGGCCCCAACGATGGGCTTTACCAAGAGTGAAAATTCAAGAACAGATCATGCAATCAAAGATTTCTTCTCTCCTGAATTTAGAAATCGTTTGGATGACATCATTCACTTTGCTCCATTGTCTGAGCCTGTGATGATCAATGTGGTTGAAAAACTTTTAGGGGAGCTCACCGAGCAACTTAAAGATAAAAAAGTAGAGATTGTTGCAACCTTAGCTGCTAAAAAACAGCTTGCAAGCGAAGGGTATAGCAAAGAGATGGGTGCACGGGTTATGCGTCGTGTCATTCAAGAAAAAATCAAAACACCACTCTCTGAAGAGGTACTTTTTGGTAAGCTCAAAAATGGTGGCGTATGTAAAATAGATTATAAAGCTAAAAAATTGGTGTTTGAATACAGCGGTGGCAACTAAGAGACTTATCCCTCAGTTGCATCCCAATGATTATACCTTTCCTGATCCTCTAGATGCCACTGATGAGGGACTTTTAGCATGGGGTGGTGATCTCAAACCTGAGAGACTACTCCGTGCCTATGTTCAAGGCATCTTTCCATGGTTTAATGAGGGTGATCCCATTTTGTGGTGGTCTCCCGATCCTAGGCTTGTTTTATTTCCCTCTGACATTAAAATCTCTAAAAGTTTAGTCAAAAGTATGAAACATTTTGAGATACGCTATGACACCTGCTTTGAGCAAGTGATGCGCTTGTGTTTGGAAACGAGGCTTGTCAAAGGTCAAAAAAGCTGGATCAGCGAAGATTTGATAGAAGCTTTTTGTACTTTACATGTAAAAGGATTTGCTCATTCCGTCGAGTGCTTTTTTGAGGGTGCATTGGTTGGTGGCTTGTATGGGTTGTATCTTGGAGGTGTGTTTTGTGGCGAGTCAATGTTCTCAACAAAGCGAGATGCCTCAAAGGCTGCATTAGTAGGACTGTGTGAAAAAGTGAAAAGCTTGGGGGGCGATTTTATCGACTGTCAGCTTCCCACCGATCATCTACAATCCTTGGGAGCCTTGGTGATACCACGCGAGAAATTTCTAGTAATGTTAGAAAACGCTTTAGAAAATTGCACGACAAGCCCATGGTGATTGTGCACTTTTTATCTTTACATGTAAAAGAAGTTTGAGATGATTGAACACGTCGCTCCCGTTTTTATTTTTGTTGCTTTAGGGTATATTTTTAAAACCATCAAACACGATATTTCTGAAGCTTTAACGGAGTTTGTACTCTATTTTTCGCTCCCCGCACTTGCTCTTTCCAAAATACCTCATATGACGTTTAATCATGACGTTTTTTCAATCATTCTCATTGCCTATATAACGATGGCTCTCTCTTTGGCTCTTGGCTATATCGCAGGACGATTTTTGAAAATGGATCGAAAAAATTTAGTTACGATGATGGTTATTGTCGGTTTTGGCAATACAGGCTTTGTTGGTTTCTCTTTTATCGAGTCATTTTACTCATTGCACCATGTTAGTTATGCCCTTGTATACGATCAAATTGGTACGTTTATTGCCTTAATGACCTTTGGAATAGCCCTTATTGCATGGGGTGGAGGAGAAGAACAAAGGGGAAGGGATGTTGCAAAACAGATATTTTTTTCGCCTCCATTAATGGCGGTTGTCGTTGCCGTTGGCTTTCATGGAACCGATTTTCCTCCTCTCATTGAGAGCATACTTGAAAAATTACAAGCGACATTAATTCCTTTAGTGACTGCCATTGTTGGTATGAAGTTGGAGTTTCGCACGTTATCGCTCTATTTCAAAGAGAACATGATTGCGTTGTGCTTAAAGATGGTTGTTGCTCCATTGTTGATACTCATAGGACTTTATTTTTTAGTCGATTTAAAAGAGGATTGGGTTAAGGTCACTTTTTTAGAAACGGCGATGCCTCCTATGACGCTGGCCGTTGTTTTTGGTATTAGGGGAGGGTTGAACAAAGAGCTTTTGATTAATGCGCTTGCGTTAGGTATCCTTTTTTCGTTTGTGAGCATTGGTTTATGGAATCTAATCATTTCATAGTAACCCTACAATCAAAGAAATTTTTATATTAAAGAGAGTAATATACTCCTTATAAATAAGCGGTGGGCTCACCGGAGCCTTGGTTCAAACTTTTAATTTTATTTGATGTTTCTTCTTCACGAAACCCTAAATGGAAAACAAAAGGATGGAAAACAAGTTTTCAGACTTTATGCTTGAGAAGTTTTGCTCGAAAGCATAAAAGTTTTAAAAAAACAAACGTTATCAAAAATATATGTTTTTGATAAACAAGCGTTTTGGAGAAATGTGTCTGAAAATAGGAAAACAAAGAAATGGAAAACAAAAATGGAACACACAAAACACTACCTTTTTACCTCTGAAGTAGTCAGTCCAGGTCACCCTGACAAATGCGCCGATATTATTGCGGATAGCATTGTTGATGCTCTCATTATTGCCGATAAAAACTCACGCGTTGCCAGTGAAGTTTTCGTCGCAGGCAAACATGTCATCATTGGTGGTGAGGTCAATACCAAAAGTATTCTCTCTTTCTCAGACTATGAAAAAATCGTTAAAGACGCACTTGCAAAAATTGGCTACGATGGAAAATCAGCCTTTACCAAAGAGCAATGCTTACACCCTGATGACGTCAAAGTTCAAGTGCTTCTCAATCAACAAAGCAGCGACATCAACCAAGGGGTTGATCAAGAAAGTGGTGAAATTGGAGCAGGTGATCAAGGCATTATGTTTGGTTTTGCTTCTTCTGAAACGGCAGATTTTATGCCAGCTGCAATAACATACGCTAGAATGTTATGCGATAAAGTTTATAATTATGCCCTTACCCATAACCATAAACTAGGGGTGGACATTAAAACGCAAGTAACGGTTGATTACGGCACAAAACAAAATTTTGAAGAGTGCAAACCGCAAAAAATTCATACCATCGTTGTTTCAGCCCCTTCGAATGAGAGCCTTCCCATTGAAGAAGTACGTGCTTTGATTAAAGGTTTAATTGACGATACAGGATTACCAACTGAGCTGTATGATCCGAACAATACGATTATTCACATTAACCCAACGGGACGTTATGTGAACCACAGTTCACTTCACGATTCTGGACTTACAGGTCGTAAATTGATTGTCGATAGTTTTGGCGGCTATTCTCCCATTGGTGGCGGTGCACAATCCAGTAAAGACTACACTAAAGTGGATCGTAGTGGTTTGTATGCGGCACGTTGGATTGCTAAACATATCGTAGCATCTGGACTTGCTAAAAAATGCTCCGTTCAACTTTCCTACGCTATTGGTGTTGCAAAACCTGTTTCGATTGCCGTTGATACGTCAGGAACCTATACGAGCATCAGTGATGATGAGCTCTCTGCTTTTGTTCTTGAAACATTTAGTCTCACTCCCCGTTGGATTACCAACAAATTTGGTTTGGATAAACCAAGTAGCGATACTTTCTTGTATGCTGATGTTGCGGCACGTGGACAAGTAGGACAAAGTGATTATCCGTGGGAACAGCTGGATAGTTTAGAACTCTTTAAAGCACTCAAAAAATAGTTTACATGTAAAGATATTTCTCTGTAAAAGCTATCGAGAATTTTGCATAGTTTTTACATGAGAAATAGACTCTTAGGGATATATAATTCCGCTTTTCCCGCTATTAGCACTATGATAAATAATCGTGTGATATTTTTTTGCATAATAACGCAGTAAGAGATATTGCAAGGTTTGTTCGGTGGATGGTGTAAACCATGCGTTATTGCTCACAACAATCATCTGTTTTGGGTTTCCAACAAAAAGATTATCATTGGTTCCTTCATAGCAAATGGCACTTCTAAAGGTGATGCCATTAATAACAAAATCTTGCGGTGCTTTTGCTTTTTGATAGTCTTTTGCACCATCAAAAAAGAGTTTATTGATGATCTCAACGATGAATGCAGGGAAAGGAACCTCTTCACCAAAAGGGACAAGAATAATTTTATGAGCGATCTGCATCTCTCCTTTTTGAAAAAGATACGATGAGTTAAAAAAGCCTTGATCTTCTTCATAGGTTAAAGAGCCTGCCACAATAGCAATTTGTTCTGAATACTTTTTAAGAGATTCAATTAAACGAGGAGCTCGATTAAGATAGAGAGGAAAAGCACTTTCAGGTAAAATAATGAGCTCTTTGTGCTCTGCAATCGCTTTTTCAATCAACGCAAAATTAAGATCAATGGATTTTTGTTGATAGGCCGCATCCCAACGCTGGGATTGAGGAATATTCATAGTTGGTATAGCTACATCAAGATGCGTTTCAGGCATTGTTTGAGACGTGCCAAAGGAAAGTGCTGCAATTAAGGGAATCAATGCAAAACCTTTTGTCCATTTTGGAAGTGATTTGAAGAGGGTAATAGCACTTAAAAAAAGTCCAAAGGAGAGCAGTGATGTTGAAAAATAGGTATCAATCAATGTCAGTTGCAGTTTGAGCCAATTAAAACGAAAAGGATCCACAAAACTGATACCAAAGAGGAGTGGAAGTTGTCCGTAAATAGAGCTTCCTAACCGACCAATAAGCCAAAAAAGAAATCCATAAACCAATGCGATACCTAGAATAATAAACGGTATAAGAAACATCAAGTCATAATAAACAAAACTAAAACTAATCCAATAAAACCATAAAAGCCCTGTGAAAAAACCACTCCAAAACCAAACAATACGATTTTCACCTAAAAGTAGGTAAAAGCCTATTAGGGCGAGTAAAGAGTTAAGTGTGAGGAATGTAAGTTTAAAATACTCGAGGTAGATAAAAGCACAAAGGCATAAAGCAATAACAAAGGCTTTTATTATGTAAATGCGGGTAAAATAAATATCTAAATTTTTTTTCATAAAGGATTTCCATGCAAGGTTCTGCTAGTTTACTCTCTTCTTTACTTCCCCTCGTTGTTCTTTTCGCAATTTTTTATTTTCTTGTGATTAGACCACAACAAAAACAGGTAAAAAAGCATAAAGAAATGCTTGATGCACTTAAAAAAGGCGATAAAGTGATTACAAGTGGTGGTTTAATCTGTGAAGTCGTGAAACCTGAAGAAGATTCTATCAAAGTTAAGCTTAATGATGAAGGCGTCATTGTCAAGGTTTCAAGAGAATATATTGCAAAGAAAATCGATGACTAAAAGAAAATTTAACTATCGTTTAGTTATCTTTTTAATCGCGATTATCTTTGGAGTAGTGATGTCAATACCTACTTTTTTGCAAAGCGAAAAAGGTGCTAAAGTTTCTTTAGGTCTTGATCTTCAAGGTGGCCTTCATATGCTTTTGGGTGTCCAAACAGAAGAAGCAATTAAGTCAAAAATGAAATCTATCGCTTCAAGTATCAAATTTTTTGCGCAAAGTGGAGATATTATTATTGATGATTTCCGTCTGGATGAAGAGCTCCTTTCCTTTACCCTTTTAGATAAAGATGAAGAGAAAAAAATTGATGAGATGCTTAAAACTGTCAGTGGATTGCAAGTCAATAAAGAGTTGCTTCATTATACACTTTCTCTGAGTGATAAAGAAAAACAGGTTATTCGCGAATATGCTCTTTCTCAAGCGGTAGAGACGATTCGTAATCGTTTAGATCAATTTGGTTTATCAGAACCCAATGTTGCAAAACAAGGTAACGATAAAATTTTGGTAGAGCTTCCTGGTATTAAAACAGCAGATGATGAGCAGCGTGCACGTGAATTGATTGCTAAAGCGGCACATTTGCAGCTTATGGCGGTAGATGAAAAACGTAAAGATCGTACCACTACAATGAGCCCAACAGAAGCGGCACAATATGGTGATGTGATTTTGCCTGATGCCAGGGGCGATAACATTCGTCATATTCTGAAAGAGATTCCTATCCTTGATGGTAGTATGTTAACCGATGCTAAAGTCTCTTTCAGTGAAATGCACCAGCCTGTGATTAACTTTACGTTGAATTCAGAGGGTGCAAAAATCTTTGGTGATTTTACGGCGAGCAATATTGGAAATCGTTTGGCAATCGTCTTGGATAATAAAGTTTATTCAGATCCTGTTATTCGTGAGCGTATTGGTGGTGGTAGTGGACAAATTAGTGGTGGTTTTAGTGTTAAAGAAGCCCATGATGTTGCTATTGCACTTCGTAGTGGGGCACTACTTGCTCCTGTGACGCTTCTTGAAAAACGTAGTATTGGACCCTCTTTGGGTGCTGATAGTATTAAAGCAAGTTTGATTGCACTGATTTCAGGCTTTGTGCTGGTCTCTGCCTTTATGCTTGTTTATTATCGTTTAGCGGGAGTTGTCGCTAATATTGCCTTGATTGTTAACCTCTTTTTATTGATTGCCATTATGGCTCTTTTTGGAGCAACATTGACATTACCAGGTATGGCAGGTATCGTCTTGACCATTGGTATGGCAGTGGATGCAAACGTCATTATTAATGAGCGTATTCGGGAACTGTTACGGCAAGGTATGCCTATGGCTCAAGCGATTGAACATGGTTATGAAAATGCAATGAGCGCTATTTTGGATAGTAATATTACCTCTATCATTACTTCAGTCCTTTTGTATGTGTATGGAACAGGGCCAATTAAAGGATTTGCCATTAGTACCGCTATTGGTATTAGTGTCTCCATGCTAACAGCCATTTTAGGAACGCATGGTATTTATCAATTCTTTATGCCACGCATTGAAAAAAGTAAAAACCTTTCCTTGTGGTTTGGTATGAAGAGGAGTCACTAATGGAATTTTTTGCACAACATAAAACATATGATTTTATGAAAGTAAGTCGTTTTTTTATTGCCACGACACTTTCATTAGCACTGCTTTCTATCATTTTGTTTTTTGCCAAAGGGTTTGAGTACGGTATTGATTTTTCAGGAGGTACCATTGTTCAACTTAAATATGAACAAAAAGCGCCTATTGATAAAATTAGAGAAGATCTTTCTAAAGATAAAATGTTTTCTGGTGCTCTTATCTCAGAGTTTGGCTCTCCTGAAGAGATTCAAATTCGTTTTGCCTCAACATCAGGCGGTGTCAGCGAAGATGTTGGCGATAAAGTAAGATCTGTTTTGAGTGATTCTGGTAAATTTGATGTACGTAAAGTAGATATCGTTGGACCAGTCGTAGGAAGTGAACTGAGACAAAAAGGCATTATGGCAGCTGTTTTGAGTATGCTGGGTATTCTTGCTTATGTAGCGGTTCGTTTTGAATGGAGCTTTGCTGTTGCTTCCATCATTACCCTCGTACATGATGTGGCGATTACCAGCGGGGCACTGATCCTCTTTCATGTAGAAATGAGTTTAGATGTTTTAGCGGCTATTTTAACACTGATTGGTTATTCGATTAACGATACCATTATTATTTACGATCGTATTCGTGAAGAGCTCAAAAGTACAAAAGATATGGAGTTGATGCATGTTATTAATACCTCCGTTTCTAAAACACTTTCAAGAACAATTTTGACTGTATTGACGGTATTCTTTGTTGTCTTGACCCTGTATGTCTTTGGTGGCGAGATTATTCATGGATTTAGTTTTACAATGTTACTAGGTGTTATTATAGGATGTTACAGCTCTATCTTTATTTCCGCACCTTTTTTAAAGGTACTTGGATTTAGTGTAGAAGGCTACAAGGCCAAACTTGCGTTAAAAGAAAAGAACAAAATTGAAAAAGAAAAAATGCGCTCACAGTACGAAAAAGGTACCGTTTGATTTGATGGAGAGAAGATGCTTTACAATCCTTTAGAACTTGAAAAAAAATGGCAACAAAAGTGGGATCAGACCAATGCGTTTGAACCCCTTGCTGATATGACTAAAAAGAAAAAATATATTTTAAGTATGTTTCCCTATCCGAGCGGACGTATTCACATGGGGCATGTCCGCAACTATACCATAGGGGACGCCATAGCGAGACATCACCGTAAAAATGGTTTTAATGTCTTGCATCCCATCGGTTGGGATAGTTTTGGTATGCCAGCTGAAAATGCTGCTATTAAACATGGGGTTCATCCTAAAAAATGGACATATGAAAATATTGATTATATGCGTAAAGAGCTTGCATCATTAGGCTTGTCCTTTTCTAAAAAAAGAGAGTTTGCCGCCAGTGATGTTCTTTACACCAAACATGAACAACGTATTTTTATTGAGATGTTTAATAAAGGGTTGGTGTATCAAAAGAGCGCAACACTTAACTGGTGTAATACGTGTCAAACCGTTCTTGCCAATGAACAAGTCGAAGAGGGATGTTGTTGGCGATGTGATAATCCCGTAGAGCAACGTTTGCTTCCAGGTTACTACCTTAAAATCACTCAGTATGCACAAGAACTCCTGGACGATTGTGAAAAATTGCGTGCTGGTTGGCCAAATCAAGTTCTCACGATGCAAGAAAATTGGATTGGTAGAAGTGAAGGTTTAGAATTTTCTTTTAGTCTTAGCGCCGCTTCTCAGGCAAAACTGGGTCATCAATTTGAAAGTTACAAAGTATTCACCACCCGTCCCGATACGATTTTTGGAGTCAGTTATTCAGCCTTAGCGCCTGAACATCCCATTGTAAAACATCTCATAGAACACAAGCTACTCAGTGAAGACAAAATTGCGCAAATCAAAAAAATGCAAAGTGTGGGAGCAAGGGATCGCGCACAAGCCCCCAAAGAAGGCGTTAGCCTTGAACTGGATGTGATTCATCCATTGACGGGTAAAAATGTACCCGTTTGGGTTGCAAATTTCGTTTTAATCGAGTACGGTGGAGGTGCGGTTATGGCTGTTCCTGCACACGATGAGAGAGATTTTGAGTTTGCCAAAAAGTATCATTTATCAATTATTCAAAGTATTGAAACAACAGCTCCATTTGATGGCAGTATGGCTACAACAGAATACGGCACATTAGTGAATTCAGGTGAATTTACAGGGCTTGATTCTAAAAGTGCACAAAAAGCAATTATTGCCCATTTTGAGGCACAAAAAATTGGTACAAAAGTCATTAACTACAAACTTCGTGATTGGGGTATTAGCCGCCAACGTTATTGGGGTGCACCTATTCCTATGATTCACTGTCCGAAATGTGGATTGGTGCCTGAAAAATTTGAAAATCTTCCTGTGGCGCTTCCTGAAGATGTTGAAATCAAAGGCGAGGGAAATCCTTTGGATAAACACCCCACATGGAAGCACACAAAATGTCCTACATGTAATGGTGAAGCTGTTCGTGAAACCGATACAATGGACACTTTCTTCCAATCCAGTTGGTATTTCCTACGCTACACTACGGATCCATCGCTTTGGAATGATGTTCCTTTTGATAAAGAAAGTGCAAACTATTGGATGAATGTCGATCAATATGTGGGTGGCATTGAGCATGCAATTCTTCACTTACTCTATTCACGTTTCTTTACCAAAGTCTTGCGCGATTTGGGTTACGTGAATTGTGACGAGCCATTTGCAAATCTACTTACACAAGGAATGGTACTTAAAGACGGTTCAAAAATGAGCAAGTCTAAAGGTAATACGGTTGATCCTGATGCCATTATTAAAACTTATGGTGCAGATACTGCACGCCTTTTTATTCTTTTTGCTGCCCCTCCTCAAAAAGAGCTTGAGTGGAATGACAGTGCTGTAGAAGGTGCTTTTAGATTTTTAAAACGCTTTGCACAGAAGAGTGAAAATGCGTTTACATGTAAAGCAATTCCGAATATTGATCATGCATCTTTGTCTAAAGAATCAAAATATGCACGTAAGAAAGTCTATGAAGCACTTAAAAAATCGAATGAGATCTATGAGGGAAGTTATACCTTTAATACGCTGATTGCTGCATGTATGGAAGCACTTAATGCCCTTAGTGAACAAGAAGATAAAGCTGTTTGGTCAGAGGGGTATTTTATTCTCCTTAATCTTTTGGAACCTATTGTTCCCCATCTTTGCTGGGAGATGAGTGAGAGTCTTTTTGGATGTACCAATCTAGCACCGATTACGCTCAAAGAAGAAGTTTTTGTAGAAGATAGTATGATACTCGCGGTGACCGTCAATGGTAAAAAACGCGCTGAAATTGAAGTAGAAACCTCCATCTCAAAAGAGGAGGCTTTACGTCTTGGTAAAGAGAGCGTTACAAAATGGCTAGAGGGAAGTACACTTCTTAAAGAGATTTATGTTCCCAATAAACTGATTAATTTGGTGGTAAAATAAGATGAAACGACTATTTCTTGGACTTTTGATAGTAACATTTTTAATTGGATGTGGTTATAAGCCAGCATCCTATTATGCAAAGAATGCATTAGGAAATAAAATATATGCGGAAGTTTCGATCTCAAGACAAGATCCAAGAAATAGTGTTCTCATAAAAGATGCTGTCAATGAAGCGATTGTCAGTCGTTTTGGTGCAAAGTTGGTTGCGAAGGAACAAGCAGACAGTGTTTTACATGTAAAGATCAATGGAATTGGTTTTTCTCCTACCGTGTATGATAAATACGGCTATGTTGTCGCGTATAAAGCTACCGTTGTCTTAGCAATAGATTATGAAGACGAAGCTAAAAAAGTTCAGAAATTAACCGCTACTGGCGAATATGACTTTTCAATTGAATCCAACAGTGTTGTTTCTGACAATAATCGTTTTGATGCTATTCGCTATGCATCACAAGACGCTTTGGATGAGTTTGTTTCTAAAATTGCTATTAAAGGACTTCGCAATGGCAACAACAATCAATGAAATCATTAAGGATACATTAGAACTCATTAAAGCGGAGCATCTTAATTTAACACCCGATAATTATTCAAAAATTTTCTGTAAAGTTGCCAAACAAAAAGGGGTGATTGTTGAGGATTGTCAAAAAGTAGATAAGTACACTAAAAAGCTAGATCCAAACATTGCAACAGATATGAAACGATTTAGTATTAGTAATGTCGATGAGCTTCTTGCCTTTTTGGTTGCAAAACTGAACCGCGCGAATGAAGGGGATGCTCTTAAAATGGTCAACACGCTAGCGATTCTGACCAAACGAGTGTTGCAAGCGATTACCCTTTTACATGATGCAAAAGCAACCAGTTTGGCGAATGCTTCCTTAGAGCGTCTCGATTTTCACCAAAACCTCCAATCTATTGAGCTTGTGAAAGAAAAATGGTTTGATTTTATCTCAAATTATGATGATAGCTATCTTAAAAAATTGGATTCTTTTGGGCATGTCAATAAAGATGATCTTGAAGCAATGGTGCGAGATCTGATTAAAATTATGAGCAAAGATACCAGTACCGAACTTTATGGGGCACTTGTTCCTCTCATTATTGCTTCGCTGGCTCCATCTATTGCTTCTGGTATGAATGATGAATTAGCATCGATTGGTAATGAATTACGTAATTCTCCTGATGCTCTAGGTACTCCAGCCCTTCAAAAAGAGCTGAAAGGGCTTATTTCAAAGCGTATTGAGCTTGATAAAGCTGAAGTGCAAAAGAAAGTTTCAGCACTGGATAAAATTCTTGATGACATCAATAAAAAGATTTTTGAATTGATTCAAAGCAGTAATGTGAGTCATGAGCAAGTGAAAGTTATCAAAGCGGATTTGCAAAGCATTAATTTTGAACATGATAGTTTTGAAAATGTTCATGTAAAACTTCTCAATATTGCCTCTTCTTTGGAAAGCGAGACAAAATCTTTGAGCGAAAAGATGACAAGTAATCAAGAAACAATTACCAAGCTTCAGAATCGTGTCTCAAAATTAGAATCAGCTCTGTTGGTTGCGAAACAAGAAGTTAAAGAAGATTACTTAACCCATGTAGCAACCAAGAGAGCTTTAGCCAATGAACTTGGACGTGTTGAAGATGCTTTTATGCGGTATAAAGTTGATTATACGATCTGTTTTATTGATATTGATCACTTTAAAATGGTCAATGATACGTATGGACATGAAGCGGGTGATGTCATTCTCTCTACTTTAGGCAAAATTTTACGAAAATATGTGCGTCAAGTCGATTTTGTAGGTCGTTATGGTGGTGAAGAATTTTTAGTGATTCTTCCAAGCATTGATCTTGCTCAGGCCATCCATTTTGCCGATAAAATTCGTGCCATTGTAGAGCAATTTAAGTTTTTGTATAAAAATGAACGCATTAATGTTACGGTGAGTTGTGGTGTCGCACAGCGTTCTTTAGAGAAGTCTAAAGAAGAAACAATAGGTTCCGCTGATAGCTTTTTATATAAAGCGAAAGAGGCAGGACGTAATCAAGTGTTACCTGTGCTTTAATGCAACTTCAACCATTTTTAGCAACGAAACCGCTTTTTTACGATGAGATTGATTATGCTCGTATGCCCAAAGCGTATCAAAGTATAGTATCTCATTTAAGACTTCCCAAAATTATTCATATTGTTGGAACCAATGGTAAAGGAACAACAGGACGTTTTTTGGCACACATGCTTTTTCATAATGGTTTACAGGTAGGGCATTATACGTCCCCTCATATTCTCAAATTTAATGAACGCATTTGGCTCAATGGTGCAGATATTGATGATGAAACATTAGAGCAAGCGCATGAGGAACTTCTTGTATGGCTTGATCCTGATATGGCAGAATCGCTCTCTTATTTTGAATATACGACACTTTTAGCCATGAGCATTTTTTGTAAGAGATGTGATTATGTTGTCCTTGAAGCTGGGCTTGGTGGCGAGTTTGATGCGACCAATGTTTTTCCAAAATGTCTTTCCATTATTACACCTATAGGACTCGATCATCAATCCTTTTTAGGACAAACGATCGAAGAAATTGCTCAGACGAAGATCAACAGTGCAACTGGCGATATTGTTTTAGCCAAACAGTATGATGCTAAAATTCATCCTATTGCATTGACCAAGGTGAAAGAACTCAAGAGCCATCTCTATGATGTGAACGATTTTTTTGATAAAACGTTTAGTTCCAAATTGGATGGGTATAGTGATAAATTTGGTTTACCAACGTATCTCAAAGAAAATTTCAAAACGGCACTTTGCGCATTAAACGTACTTGGATATGATAGCAATTTAGATATTTTTTCACCGGTCGTTTTACAAGGGCGTTGTCAAAAACTTTTACCTAATGTCACGATAGATGTTGGGCATAATGTAATGGCAGCAGAAGCCTTGGTAGCAAGTTTAGGCGAAAAAAAGGTTGTTTTGGTCTATAATAGCTATAAGGATAAGGATTTTAAAACCATTTTAAAAATTTTAAAACCTGTTGTTGAAGAGGTTCAAGTAATTGAGATTGACAGTCCACGTGCTGCCGATAAGCGTGATATATATATTGTTGCTAAAGCTCTCGAACTTCCTATCTCTTCTTTTATCACCATACAAAGCGATAAAGAGTATCTTGTCTTTGGCTCTTTTTCAGTAGTGGAAGCCTTTTTAAAGGGGTTAAGTGAGAAATAAATTTACAGTCACTATTTCTGATGTCAATGGTTCACGGCATTTTTTATTGCATCAACTGATTAAAAAATTTTTACTTTACTTTACGCTCTTTGTCGCATTGGTTATCTTGGTAGGTAGCTTTGTCATTCTCTTTTTAATGAATGAAGTTTCAAGCCTTGAGGCAAAAAAAGAGAGTGCTGTTTCTGAGCGAAATCTTCTTTTAGTTCAAAATGAGGAACTCCAAAGTAAAGTTTCTGAAAAAGCTCAAGAGTATGAAAATATTCGTGATAAAATCAGTAACATGGAAGAGATGATGGGTCTTCGTACGAACGAGGAAGAGAATATTGATAGTCGTCTTGAAGAGATTGACCTTACAATTATACAACAAAAAACATTTTTCGATAACATCCCAAGTGGCGATGTTATGGCATATAGTGAAATTTCTTCTCCTTTTGGATGGAGAGATAATCCGATTTTAAAACGTAAAGAATTTCATACGGGAATCGATCTTAGAGCGCCTATTGGGACACCTATTTTAGCACCGGCTGATGGGGTGGTCAAGTTTGTACAGTATAATCAAAACAGCGGTTATGGCAATGTTGTTTCACTGAGCCATAATTATGGATTTGAAAGTTATTATGCACATTTACAAAATAAACCCGTTGTCAAAGAGGGACAATTTGTAAAAAAAGGCGATATGATCGCTTATTCAGGTGCTAGTGGAATGACAACAGGTCCTCATTTGCATTATGAGGTAAAATTCATTGGTAGAATACTTGATCCACAACCTTTTTTACGATGGCGTGGTTCTAATTTTGCTGAAATCTTTAAAAAGGAGAAGAGAGTAACATGGGAATCTTTAATAAAGCTGATCAATGCTCAATACCCGCTTCCGAGACAACCATCGTAGCCAGTGGTGCAAAAATAGAGGGTATTTTTAATTGCCAAACACGTTTACATGTTGATGGTGCCATTATTGGGAAAGTGCTCTCTGATAGCATTGTGACTATTGGAAAGCAAGGCAGAATTAGTGGTGAGATTAACGCTAGTCGTTTGATTATCAATGGTCTCTTTGAAGGTAATGCCAATTGTGATAATGTTGAAGTATTAGAGGGTGGTAAGTTTTTGGGGAAAGTTATTTCTAAAGAGCTGATCATTGAAGCCAAAGCCATTTTTGAGGGTGAAAGCAAAATTAAAACCGAGAGTGTGGAAGCACCTTCGTATGAAGAACAAAGGGATTGATTGTTACAAGCTGCGTGTTATGAATTTTTACAAACTAAAAATGACCTTCAACTCTTAGGTGTCAAAGGTGAAAAAGAGGCTTTTCTAGCGTCTGAAGTAGCCCTTTTACTGGGTAAAAAAAGCTATGTTTTACCTGATTTGCGAGCAAATCGTGGAGATGATTTGCTCTCTTTCCATGAAGAAATTGTAGAGCTTTTACGTGTTTTGCAAGCATTTTATAAAGATAACTCAACTAAAAAGATTTTAATTGCTCCTTTGCGGACACTTTTAACACCCCTTCCCAAAGCCGAACTTTTTGATACCTTAAGTCTTGAGTTTGGTATGCGTTTGCATTTGGAACATTTTAAAGAGCAGATGTTCTACTGGGGCTATCTTGCGGTTGATGTGGTTCAAGACAAAGGCGAGATCTCTGTACGGGGAGATATTATTGACATTTTTCCGCCAGACAGTGAGAAAGCACTTCGTTTAAGCCTTTTTGATGATGAAGTTGAAAGCATTCGTTTCTTTGACTGTGAGAGTCAGAAAAGTGCTAAAGAGGAGTTAGAGAGTTATACCCTTTTCCCTGCACTTTTTGCACTGGATGAAGAACGTCATACGCTGATGCAAAAACGTATAGACTCTCTTAAAAGTGACAGCTTTACCAAAGATGTTCATTCCCTTGGTCTGTGGGTTTTAGGGGAGAGTGGAGCCGTTTACACGGAAACATTTAAAACGTATTTGAGTATGGACGCGGTAGCTGAACTCGAAGAAATAGCACTTTTCGATGAAGACGGTGCAAAAAGTTTGCAAAGCCTTCCATCCATTCCTGAGGCAAAATCCTACAGAGAAATTGCACCTAGCAATATCAAAACTTTTTTAGAATTGCATCACACTAAAAAAATAACGCTCTTAGCGAAAAATGAAGTTTTACTGCGTATCGTAGATATAGAACCTTTACATGTAAAGTGGATTCAGAGTGAGCGTATCGTTAACATCATGAATGCCGAAGAGATTATTCTCTCTCTTAATAAGCCCTCTACAAAAATCAAACGTAAGCGTGCCAACATTGTTCTGGATGAACTTAAAAATGGTGATTATGTTGTACATGAACACTATGGTATTGGTATCTTTAAGGGTCTCACGCAGGTGACTGTTTTAGGGGCTACTAAAGATTTCGTACTGATAGAGTATTTGGGCGATGATAAACTTTTACTCCCCGTCGAAAATTTACATGTAATCGATCGCTACATTGGTGAGATCGGTGGCTTGGTCAGTGTCGATCGCCTTGGAAAAGGTAGTTTCCAAAAACTCAAAGCAAAAACCAGAGAACGACTTTTAGAAATTGCCAGTGAAATTATTGCCATTGCGGCTAAACGTGAGATGGTAGATGGGCTGAGTATCGCTATGGAACAAGGTGAAATGGCGCTGTTTGAAGCCGATGCAGGCTTTACGTATACGGAAGATCAAAAGCGAGTTATTGGCGAAATCTTGAGTGATTTCAAGAGTGGCAAGATGATGGACAGACTCCTCAGTGGCGATGTCGGTTTTGGTAAGACAGAAGTTGCTATGAATGCCATTTTTGCCACGGTTCGCAATGGTTTTCAAGCCATTTTAATTGCCCCTACGACTCTTTTATGTTCCCAGCATTTTAAAAGTCTCTCAACGCGTTTTGCCAAGTACAATATCAAAGTAGCGCAATTAGATCGTTTTACCTCTCCCGCTCAAAAGCAGGTTATTTTAAAAGAGCTCAAAAGTGGTGAATTGCATGTCTGCGTGGGGACACACTCACTTTTTGAAGTGGAACTGCACAATCCAGCTCTTGTGGTGGTCGATGAAGAGCATAAATTTGGTGTCAAGCAGAAAGAAAAACTCAAAAATTTCCGTGAAAACGTGCATATTCTCTCCATGAGTGCCACACCTATTCCTCGAAGTCTCAATATGGCGCTCAGTTCCATTAAGCAATATTCACAGCTTTTAACACCTCCTAATGATCGAGAAGATGTGCGAACGTTTGTCAAAGAGTACGATGAAAAAGTCATTAAAGAGGCGATTATTCGTGAGATGAGGCGAGGGGGGCAGGTCTTTTTTGTCCATAATCGTATTGCAACCATTGAGGCTAAACGCAAAGAGCTACTCTCTATGATGCCCAATCTTCGCATTCTCACACTTCACTCTGAAATCAGTGCGGCTATCACAGAAAAAGAGATGCTACACTTTGAAGAGAAGGCATACGATGTGCTTTTAAGTACCTCTATTATTGAATCAGGTATTCATATACCCAATGTCAATACGATTCTTATCGATTCAGCCGATCACTTTGGAATGGCAGATCTTCACCAACTTCGTGGTCGTGTGGGACGTAGTAAGCGCCAAGGCTTTTGTTATTTTTTAGTGAAAGACAAAGAAGAACTCTCTGAGTCAGCCAAAAAACGTCTTATCGCACTGGAATCCAATTCGTATTTGGGTAGTGGTTCCATCCTTGCCTACCATGACCTTGAAATCAGAGGTGGCGGTAACTTGGTGGGCGAAGCACAAAGTGGGCACATCAAAAATATAGGGTATTCACTCTATCTTAAAATGCTTGAAGATGCGATCAATTCACTTCTGGGTAAAACACCGATTGCTTCACGTGAGGTTGAGATTAAACTTTCTATTAGTGCGTTTATTAGCGATAATGATATCGCTGAAGACCGTGTACGATTAGAATTATACAGACGTTTAAGTCGATGTGGAAGTGTTCATGATGTTTTAGAAATAGAAGAAGAGATGGTGGATCGTTTTGGGAAACTCGACGTTTCGACAAAGCAGTTTTTACAACTCATCGAGATTAAAATTTTAGCGACACAACAGAACATAGTCCTGATATCCAATTATGGACAAAATATTACAATCAAATACGAAGATGAGAAAAAAATCATGTTGCAATCACGCAGTCGAGATGATGACGATATCATTGCAACAGTGCTTATGCATTTAAGGATTAAAGCGTGAAAGTAGGCTTTATCGGAGATATTGTTGGTAAGCCTGGTCGTACGATGTTGGAGCAATACCTCCGCAAACTTCGTCAAGAATTTGAACTGGATTTTGTCATTGCCAATGGCGAAAATGCCAGTCATGGCTTTGGTTTAGGTTCTCAGCATGCTAAAGAGCTTTTCTCTTATGGCGCCGACATTCTCACGGGAGGAAACCACTCTTGGGATAAAAAAGAGATCATTCCTCTTTTAGAGGTTATGCCCATTCTTAGACCTCTAAATTACCCTTCTGGCGTACCGGGGCGGGGTGTGAGTGTTTTACATGTAAAGGATGAAAAGATTGCCATCGTCAATCTTATGGGGCACTATGGTATGCCAATGGTTGAAAATCCTTTTTTAGCAGCACAAAAAGTAGTTGATACCTTAAGAACGGAAGGTATTGAAACCATCGTAATTGATTTTCATGCGGAAGCGACTTCAGAGAAGCGAGCGATGCACATGCTTTTAAAAGGTAAAGTAAGTGCCATTTTAGGTACCCATACGCACGTAGGAACAGACGATCTTCAAATCGTTGAGGGAACATGCTATGTCACCGATGTTGGGCTTAGCGGGGCACGTGATGGCGTTATAGGGATGGACAAAGATGCTCCACTCAAACGTTTTCTCACAGGACTTCCCGCATCGCTTGAAATTCCAAAAAAATGTAAAAAGATTTTGCAGATGGTCATTATGGAACTTCATGAGGGTAAATGCGTTGATGCTTTTAAACTGCGTGTCTTTGATGACCAAGAGCGTTTGATCGCTAAGGCAATACATGAATAGTTTTGATCTTCTCGTTTCCCTCAAACAGAAAGGCTATTTCAAGACCACACGTGATCCACTTTGGTGGCCTCGTTCTGGTACCTTTTGGGTCATCGTTGGAGCTATTTTAACCCAACAAACCAAATGGGAAAAAGTTGAAATAAGTATGGCAAATTTAGAGCGTGCAGGAATTGATAGCTTGGAAAAACTTTCACTTCTTGATCTTGAATCGCTTGCTATGCACATTAAACCCAGTGGGTTTTACAATACTAAAGCAAAAAATCTTTCTCTGTTAGCAAAAGCCATTCTTGAAGCGTTTAATTCCTTTGAGTCTTTTGGTGAAGCAGTTGATCGTGAGTGGTTGTTGGCGCAAAAAGGAATTGGTGAAGAGAGTGCCGACTCTATCCTCTGCTATGCTTGCAAACAAGAGGCTATGGTTGTTGATGCCTATACGGCTCGTTTGCTTGAAAGTTTTGGTTATAGCTTTGAATCCTATTCCGCTCTTCAAGAATGGATGGTTGAAGGCCTTTTGCAAAATCAAACAAAAATCAATCAGCTTTATGGGAAAGAGATCTCTTTAACAGAACTTTATGCACGGCTTCATGGAAAAATTGTAGAATTTTGTAAAGAAAATAGTCAAGGGAAAAAAGTGAATGTAGAAGGGTTGAGCCTTTAAGCTCAATTTGGCTCTTGCAATTTTGCAAGAGCGCTTTTGTACATTTTAGAGATTGTGCTCTTTTTTGTAAGCAACGATTGTTGCGTACGCTTCATCTTTAAGTTTAAGTTTCTCTTTTTTGAGGGCATCAAGTTCAGCCTCACTAATATGTTCTCTTCCTTCTTCTGCATCAGCGATTTTTTGGTCAAGTTCATTGTGTTTTTCAAAAATTTTAGCAAAGTGTGCATTATCAATTTTGAGTTTTGAGATAACTTCTCTGTATTCGTGTAGCATAGGTTCTCCTTTTATATTTGTTTTATTTTATCAAAAAGTGCTTAATTTTAAGACTAATGTCGATTCTATGGATAAATGTTATTGATTCTCTAGGCCTTTGTATAGTAATCATACAAGAACTATTCTGATTAAAATATAAAAATAAAGTGATTTTACATGTATTTATAATAATTAATGTTATTAAATTTACATATAAAAATATTTTCAATTATGATATACTTTTTCTATGAGTGTCAGAAAAATCAAAAAAAGCTATATCTCTTGTGTTGGCTATTTTAAAAGTTATAAGAATGACAAACAGTTAGCTTTTGAATCAATATTAGAAAGGGACTTTTTTACTGTATTGGAATTTGACAATAACGTCATATCCTACGAAGAACAGCCTTTTCAGATTAAATACAATTTAAAAGGAGTCTCGACAAGATATACTCCTGATATTTTGGTCAAATATAAAGATGGTGCTCAGAAAGTCTTTGAAGTAAAGTATCAAAATGCAATTGATTCGGATCCAGAATTACAATATAAATTGACTATTCTTAAGGAAGAAATCATGCAACAAACATCACTCCCTTTTGAAATTTTCACCGATATTCAACTTGACACTATTTACTTGAAGAATTGCATTTTTTTATATAAATTTGCTTTTTTGATAGAAAATACAAAAATTCAAGCAAATATACAAAACGCTCTAAAATCAAATAAAGAACCTCTTTCTGTAAAAGCTTTTATTGAAAAAATATCTCTCGATCAATCCATTCAGTTACAAAATCTTCCTTATTTATGGCATGAAATTTTTAAAAATTTGTCTTTAGTTAATATGTATCAGCCGATTACTATGGCATCGTTATTGGAAATCAGGAATTACCATGAGTAAACTTAACTTATCAGTTGGTTCAAAAGTTTTTTACAATAATCAAGAATACGTCGTTATCAGAGCGGTTGATTTTTATACGCTTTCTATTGCTCCAAGTGATAATAAAAATGAAATTATTAACGTCAATATAAAAGATTTATCTTCTAAACCACAAAAAGAAAAAGCCCAACTAGATACCTATTCAGATGAAGAATGGAATGATGCTAAAAAGAAGTATGATGCCATCAAAAATCTTGTATTTAGGAAAAAAAGCCGCGCAGAAGTTGAAGACGAGGCATTAAAACACAATGTAACAGCAATGACTTTATATCGTTGGATTAAAATGTACGAAGAATCAGAAAAGATTAGCTCTTTGATCTCAAATAAGCATAAACGCGGTAAAAAAGGGAGTCGAATAGACCCTGTAAGCAATAAAATAATTGAAGATGTTATAGAAGAGCTTTATTTAACAAAGCAACGTATAGGATTCCCTAAGATTTATGATACCATCAAAGCAGAATGCAAAAAGCTAAAAATAACTCCTCCACATGAAAATACTGTCAGAAACAGAATAAAAGAAATTGATCCAAAATTTGCTTTAAAAAGGCGTTTTAGTGCCAAAAAAGCAAATGAAAAATATGGAAATTTTGAAGGTGAATATCCAGAAGGAAATTTCCCGCTTGAAGTGTATCAGATTGATCATACACCCTTAGATATTATTGTTGTGGATGAGATATCTAGAAAACCTATCGGGCGACCTTATTTAACGTTAGCATTAGATGTATATTCTAGGATGGTGGCAGGTTTTTATGTATCTTTGCAAGCACCAGGATATTTTAGTGTAAGTCAATGCCTTTATAATGCTTTTTTACCAAAAGATGATTTTTTGAAAAAATATCATGTTGAAGGTGAATGGGAAATATATGGGATTCCTTCTAAATATGCTGTTGACAATGGTAAAGATCTCATTGGTCTTGATATGCAAAGAGTATGTGATGAATTTGGTATGACAATGGTTCGAAGACCCGTTGGACGTCCTGTCTATGGTGGCCAAATCGAGAGAATTTTGGGAACTATCAATAAACAAATTCACAATTTGCCAGGAAGTACTTTTTCGACTATTGCTGAAAAAGGGGAGTATGATTCTATTAAAAACGCTACTTTTTCTCTTGAGGAAATCACACAATGGCTTACAGAATTTATCGTTAATAAGTATCACAATCGTATTCATCATGGTATTGGTATGACACCAAAACAAAAATATCGATTAGGAATATTTGGAGACGATGAACACCCAGGTACTGGTTTGCCTCCTATTGTAGAAAACATACAATCTATTAAAATTGCTTTGCTTCCAGCTTTTTATAGAACGGTTCAAAAAGACGGTATTACATTAGATGGTATTACTTACTATTCAGATGTCCTAAGAACATGGATAAACCGTGAGGATGAACAAGGCAATAAACTAAAATTCAAAGTCAAAAGAGATCCTCTGAGCATCCAAAAACTTTACTTCTTTGATCCAGAAATTAAAGAGTATTTTGAATTGCACTATAGAAAACTACATGCGCCAGATATGACACTTTGGGATTTATATGCGGCAAAACGATATTTAAAAGAGCACAATATTGATGATGCTAACGAAGATGCAATTTTCGAAGCGAATGAGCGACTTTTAGAGATTGAAAAAAATGCTAAAGAAAAAACTCAAAAACATAAAATGAGAAAAAGTAAAACACCTAAAATGGCAGATATTAAAGCGAAAAAGCAAGGACAATCATCTATACCTCAAGAAAGTAGTGTTGAAAAAGATAATGGGGCATTTGATGCATTGTTTGAAAATATCAAAACATTTAATATCAAAGAGTGATCTATGAGTATTCAATTAACAGAAGAAACCGCAAAATTACTAAGTGCTTCCAATAAAGAGAGAATTGAGTATATCAATCAAGAATACTGGATTGACTATCCTATTGCACAAAGTATCCTAGATAAAATGGAAGATATCTATAATTTTGGATATGGCAAGACCAGATATATTAGCATGTTGCTTGTTGGTGGAAGTAATAATGGTAAAACTTCTTTACTCAAACAATTTATAGAAAGGCATTTACCTTATGATTACAATATTGAAGGTGAACAGCCTGAATGGATTACAAATGAATTTTTTGATAAATATACGGGTATTGGAAGGCCAGTATTGTATATTATCTCCCCAACAGAGCCAAGTGAAAGTAGGCTATATAGCATCATTTTAGAACAGCTCAATATTCCCTATAAAACACGAGATTCTTTGGATGTAAAAGCAAAATTAGTTGAGTATTATCTTCGAGCACTGAATGTTAGAGTTCTCATTATCGATGAGATCCACAATATATTAAATGGTTCACCCGCTAGGCAAAAACAAATTATGAGCGCTATTCGAGATTTGAGCAGTACTTTAAAAATGCCAGTTATTTTAGCGGGTGTAAAAGAAGCTTTGCGCGCAGTCAATACAGAAGATCAAATCAGCAGCAGATATCGTCCTGAGTATCTTACTAAATGGAAAATGGATAAAGACTATATTAGTTTATTAGCCACAATTATCAGTAAGCTTCCCCTAAAAAAGCAGTCTACAATACTAAATACAACCGATGCTCAAGAGATTCTTAATATATGCGACGGCTATATTGGAGAAATTGTAAATTTGATCAAAGTTGCTGCTGTGTACGCTATAAAAACAGGTAGTGAGAGAATCACTATCAAAGAGATTAAAGAGTGTGGATTTAATACATTACAAAATATTCACAAGACGATGAATCTTAAAGATATATGATTAAAAAGATTAATTTTCCAGAGTTAAAAAATGAAAATTTTGTGATCGTTCCTATCCCCTTTGAAGATGAATTATTATCTTCATGGATTATTCGCATGGCATATGCTCATAAGACGCATCCTCACACGTTTGTCAACCAGTATTTAAATTATAGACCATATGCTTTTTTCCTTTCAGAACCTGATCTTACTCTCAATGCAGATATGATCAAGGATATTGAGTCAAAGACGCATCATAAAATTGATGTACGATCACTTATGTTAACGACATACTCTGGCATTTTACAAGAAAACATTTATCCAAATAATCCAACGATATTTTTTAGCCATCAGAAATATTGTCCTATGTGCCTGAGAGAAGACAAAGTACCGTATTTTAGAAAAGTATGGAGAACAGTCTTTTACAATATCTGCCATAATCATCAATGTTATTTGTATGAATATTGTCCAACATGTTATACTAGGCTTGATATCTCTAAAATGTATGATAATCAATTACCTTTTACATACTGTCATCGCTGTGGATTTGAACTTCAAAAAGGGAGAAAGTTACCAATTCATAAAAAGTATATTTCAAGTCTTGACTACCAAAATAAGATATTTAAAGTTATACAAGATGGCTATATTCAGCTTGGAGAGACTCCTGTATATTCATTCCTATTTTTTGAAGTTTTTTCAAAAATATCAAAGTTAATTCTTCTCAATAAAAAATGCCAATTTATCGATGAACATCCGTTGTTTGATTTGATCAAAAACACAAAGCAACGCAAAATTAATCATCCAATATTTAAAAAAATAGATGCAAGAGGGCAAATTGGACTTTTTGGATTGATTATGTACTTGTTCGATAGTTTTCCAAACAATTTAGAAAGTTACATTCATCGCAATATGCTTACATATCATGATTTGACAACAAAAGTGCAAGATATACCGTTTTGGTATGAAAAAGTCATAAATGAGACTGTACCCCGCTATCTTCCTCATAGTAATACAGTTACAAAGGAAGAAATTGAAAGTGTAAAACAATATCTAGCGTCTATGGGAAAGGCAATCAATAAAGTTAACCTATCTAATTTATTAGGTTGCAATTTTTATAGTAATGACAATAATTTATATACTTACTTAATGTAACTATCGACAAATTCTGCTAATGCACGTTCAAGATCATAAGACTGTTTTTGGAAGAATCTTATATAACTGCATTTCAGGAGAAACATCAGCATTAAATGATGTATAACTGTCACATAGTACCAAAAATCAATGATCTGTCAACAGTTAATTGGAGTTAATATGCTGCTCTTCAAACTCCTGTTTGTCTTCTAAATATTTATCTATCATAATTTTAGGAACATCAACTCCGTTTATTTTTCCTATTGCTGATAATTTTTCAATAATTATTTCCATTGTATATGTGGCAACAACCATAAGTGCAATTAGTTGATGCATTGCCATAGACGAAAATTGTCTATCTTTTTTAGCCTCAGGAAAATGTATATTTCCAATATTAAATGAATTTATATCTTTATTAGATGCTCCATTTGAATGCAATGAATTTCTCATGTTTATTAGTTGAAGAAAAACATCTATTAAGGGAATTTTTTTAGAAGTGTTGCTTATTAAAAGATTTAAATATTCATTAGAAGAATTACTACATCTTTTTTGTATTTCATTAGATATAGATTTATATTCAATATGATGATTTATATTTAATTCATCAAATACTTTTGATAAATAATCCTGTTTATTTTTAATCGGTTTTTTCCCTAATGTTGCATCCGTAATTTTAAAAGTTTTTATTATAACACTTAAAAAATGTTCAAAATTAAAATATATTTCATTCAATAGGCTGGTTCTGTATTGAACTTCTTTTTGTGTAAACATGATATCAACAAGGTGAACGATATTATATGTAAAATTAGTAATACCATCAAATAACTGATTTTCAATGTTATTTATATTTAATTTTTGATCTTGATATTTATTCATTGTTATAAGTTCAATTCTCCCAATCGTCGTTCTTCTAATATCATCACCTTGAAAGTTATATTTCGCTGTATGAATTGGTGATTGATAAGCAAATTCGTGTAGTAAGAACAGCATCTCATATTGAGGTATATTGTCATGCCCAACAAGAAAAAAACTGTTTATATTTTTTAAAAGGTCATCAAAAATATATTCATTTATTAATTTTTTCACACTTGCAAGTTGCATATCTGAAAAAAGGTCGTTTCTATGTGACTCTGTAATATGTTGAAGAAATAGTTTTACTCCATAATCAAATGGGGCTACATGATTTGAATGATTTACCTTAGAATAGTATTCCCCAATGGATTTTAATTTTCCAATTATCATAGACATCTTGAGTGAAGTCTGAATATCTTGATGTGGTTTAGTCGTGGTCAGTTTATGAACATTTATATGAATTGGCATACCAATTTCTTTTTCTATGCTTTGTAAAGTTAGCTCACAATATTTTTCAATAATTTCAATAGCCGAGAATGCTAACAATATTTCTCTTTTTTGTTGTGTGAGTTCAGATTTTATACCATTTTCCATTATATTTCCTGAGTGATAATGTATTTCATGTATTATAGTATTATTTAAATGTAATAAAATTTACGATATCTGTATTTAAAAATTAATAAGTGGAATGCCCCCATGTAGACAGTTTTTTTTCATCAATAAAGGTCGATTTTGACAATAATATTGTTTGAACAAAGAAGAAGAACGATGCCACCACGCTACACAGAAGAATTTAAAATAGAAGCGGTTAAACAAGTCACTGAGCATAATTATCCCGTAGCGGAGGCAGCGATTAGGTTGGGAGTCCATCCCGATTCTCTAAGAACTTGGATAAAACGCTATCAAACACCACAATCCATCAATGAATATGCCCATGCACAAAGTAATAATGCAGAGATTTGTCGCCTTAGGGCAGAACTCAAGCGTGTAACAGAAGAGTGCGATATTTTAAAAAAGGCCGCAACGTACTTTCAAGGAAACTTTTCACTGCATGAAACCGCATTTGCTAGTTTTGCCAGAAGCCAAGGGTAAAGTACGTTTTCATACAAGCGTATTCAAGGGAATATGCCGTGCGAAGATTATGCAAGGTGATGCAATTGCATCCCCAGTGGATACTATGCTTGGCTCAAAGAGCCTATATCAAATCGTGATAAAGCAAATAGTGTATTGTTGGAGCACATAAAAGAAGCTTATGAACAAAGCCATAAGGTCTATGGTTATTGCAATATCACGAAAGATTTGAGAGAAGCAGGGATTATTGCCAATAAAAAGCGTATTGCACGATTAATGGCACTGCATAAGCTTTATGTGCAGTGCATAAAGCCCATCCCAATCATCTCAAACAATGTTTTAGTGCACATAAACCCAATCAATCATGGGTGACAGATATTACCTATATCAGAACCTATGAGGGATGGCTTTATTTGGCAGTTGTCTTGGATTTATTTAGCAGAAGAGTCATTGGATGGGCTATGTCACATCGCATGGGTACAGAATTAGTGATTAATGCCCTTAAAATGGCATATTATAAAACAAAGCCTACACAAGAGGTGATTTTACATTCTGATCAAGGAGCACAATTTAGCTCTTATGATTGGCAAATTGCGCTAAAAACCTATCATATCAAACCTAGTATGAGCCGAAGGGGTAACTGTTATGATAATGCGGTTGTAGAAAGTTTCTTTAAAACCCTCAAAAAGGAGGCAGTCAAAAAGCAAATATTCATCACTAGAGAAGAAGCTAAATCAACATTGTTTGCTTATATTGAGATGTTTTACAACTAAAAAAGAAGGCATAGTTATTTGGGAGTATATCTCACCTATCGAATTTGAAAAAAAATATAATCAGAAACTAAAAGAGTTAGAGGTTTTGACGGAATAAGATTCTCTCTACTAATTTGGGGTCATTCCATTTTTAAAATGTAGTTTTTTAGATTTTGTAGGTTCTTTCGTATTTATCTCGTGCAATTTGTTAATTGTATCTGTATTAGTATTGTACAGTTCGTCGATTCCTATATGCAACCTTTTTTTTATTTCTAGTAGCTCAAGAATGCGTTCAACATAAATAGGGATACCGTGTGTACTCCATCCATATATTGTTGGCCTTGAGATTCCAAAATATTCTGAAAACTTCGTAATATCCATATCTACAGCATTGATTTTATATTTAAATTGATCCAAATTAAGCTCAGATTTTAATGATTTTGTTCTTGTCTTTCCATAAATATTTTTTTCATTTTTCCTATCATTACTCTCTAATTGTTTTTCTATTTTTTTCATACTCTTTTAAACCTTTACTAAGTAAAAGAATATTAAAATAATACAACTTATAGTAAGATTAAAGGGATTTTATGAAGAAAATCAAAGCAATCGATTTTTTTAGTGGAGCAGGTGGTCTTACAAAAGGACTTCAATTAGCGGGCATTGATGTATTTGCAGGCATTGATTTTGAATTATCGTGTAGAGATACTTACGAAAGAAATAATAAAGCTATATTTATTCATAAAAGTATTACTGCTGTTAAGACTAAAGAGATCAAAGAACTTTTTAAACAACATGCAATGAAGAACGACTACACTATGTTAGCTGGATGTGCGCCTTGTCAACCATATAGCATGATTAATACTAGAAAAAAACGAGATGATAATAGAAAAACCTTATTAGATGAGTTCAGAAGAATTATCAATGGAGTAAAACCACATTTTGTACTCATGGAAAATGTAAGTAGATTAAATGAAGAAAATCAATATTTTTCTAAATTTATAGATATGCTTGCAAAAAATAACTATAAATTTGAATACAAAGTTTTAAATGCAAAAGATTTTGGAGTTGCACAAAATAGAAAGAGATTATTTTTAATAGCAACAAGAATAAAAAAGCTAAATTTATCATTTGATAATATTCAAAAGAAAAATCATATTTCCTTAAAAGATGTAATTTTTCATTTAGAACCAATTGCGCATGACAAACCATCAAAAAAAGATATTTTACATAGATCAAAAGTACTTAATGAGATGAATTTAAAAAGAATTAAAGCTACTCCGTTAAATGGTGGATTAAGGTTTGCATGGAATGAAGAATTAAGATTATCTTGTCATAAAAATAAAGAAGCATTTCGTGATAATTATGGAAGACTAGCATGGGATAAGTTAAGTTCAACAATTACGACTAAATTCGATCAATATTGTAGTGGAAGATTTGGTCATCCAGAACAAGATAGAGCTTTATCTTTAAGAGAAGGTGCATTAATTCAAACTTTTCCAGAAGATTATCAATTCTATGGAACAGATTATCAAATCGCTAAACAAATTGGTAATGCTGTTCCTGTTAATCTTTCGAAAGCAGTAGGAGAAATAATTGTTTCTTCTATTGCATAATCTGGTGTTTTAAACTTTGTAGATTATTTGTTTTTTCATAAGCATCAATAAATTCTTGGTGATATCTCCGTGCTTGAGAAAGCATTTGACTGTAGTTTAAAACAAATCTATCATGCATTAACGATTCTTTGATTTCTTCTTGAACATCTTTATCTTTAGCAGATTCTTTACCAATTATATATGCTTTTACTTGAGTATGTCCTCTATCATTTTCTTCAAGTTTTGATTTAATAAATCGTTGATATGATTTTATTTGATTTAACTCTTTTAAACCTATAATTTTTTGAGCTCTTTTTATTTCTATAATATAAATAGTATTTCCACTGCCTTTACATAAAAAATCTATTCTTCTATCTTCAGCAGGTTCACTAGAATCATCAAATTCTTTGACTAAAAAATTTTTATAGGTTACTTCTTCGTCAAAACTACTTATCCTAGGTTCTAATATCCATGGAAACTTGTTTAAAAAGCTATGCATTGTTTCTATGCCTTTTTTTGCAACCTCAAGAGTATTACTATTTATTAATTTATCAAATTTTTCAATGGTTTCAATTCTTCCTAATGAAAGTCTATAATGTTCTTTAGATTCAATTATTTCCCAATCTTGTAATAGTTTTAATAGTTTATTTGCATCAACATTTTCTTCAATTTCTCGAGCATATTCAATAAACGTATCAAATTCAAACGCACCTTCGACATAAGTTAATAAGCTAGTAGCTTTATTTATTTCCATATCTGAATCAATTACAAGATTAGTTATTTTTTCTGCAAGTTTTTTCTCTTGTGAACCGTAAGTTATTTTTTCATACCAAGTTGTGTCAAATGCCCCTGATTCTTTTATTTCTTTCTTTTTTTCTTCTCTTCTTAAGTCTTTCCATAATGAGCCAAGTTTGCGTATTAATGTTTCAAGATTTAGTTTTAATTGTCTCATTGAGTCATTTTCCCAAATAAGAGAATTTCTAGCTGTTGATATATTATCTTCTCCACTATCTTCATCAATAAAATCAACTTCTAGTGTACCACTCATATAGGAATATGCATGGGAATTACTGAGTTTAACTCCAAAAAAACTGGGTTCATTTGCAAGTTTTCCTCTAGCATATAATGTAATCCCTGTTAAATCATCACGTAAAGTTTCTTTAGTAGTAAAGATTTTGCCTTTAATATTTTTTTCTTGAATATATTGTGTTGTTGGAGCATCTAATTTTATTTTTCCATTCAAAAGATCATCAGGAATAATCCAAAAAAATTGTTCATCTTTGTAAAGTACTTTATCTCTTTCTTTTTTTGTTAAAGTTTTTGAATTTTTTTCATCTTCAATTGTAACTATAAAATTGTCACTAAAAATATTTAATCTATTAAGTAAAGAGTTAGCAGTATTTTCTACTGGTATTTCTGTTTTTCGTGTTAAGTCTTTTAAAATAATTTTTGTATAGGAATTTTTTGTTGTATCTTGATTGTCAATTATTGCATCTAGTTTTAAAGCTTCATCTTTTTCGCCTTGAGATAGTAATGTGTCATAATTCATTTCAAATGCATTTATTTTCCCATTTTTACAGCTTTCAACATAGATGCTTTTACAAATTCCAAAAACTGATAATTTACCAAGTCCTTTTTTCCCAGTGACTAGTCTATGATATTGTGGACTTTTATTTGGCTTTGTATCTCTTCTATTCCTACCTATTTTTAAAAAATCGTTATTAAGCTCTTGTTCTGTCATACCACAACCATTATCGCTAATCTCAATATCTTTTTTGAGTTGATTAATTTTTATTATTACAGTCGTTGCATCTGCATCGTATGAATTAGTTATTAATTCACTAAGAACAGGAGGTAATGTAGAATACATATTTATACCTAGATGTTTAATTACAACAGGGCTAAATTTAACTTCAAAACTCATCGTTGAATCCTTTTTTAGCATATGATAAAATCATAACAAGTTTTACTTAATTAATATTTTTTTCTTTACTGCTTATTTGGTGTTTTATAAATCTAGTAATTATGTAACATGTTAGATTTTTTTAAAGGCTTTTTATACATTTGAAGTGCATTATTTAATTTACGGGTAAAGTTTTATTAACAATCAAATTAAGATAATTCGTACAATTTTTTAACGAATTTAAAAATACTATTTCCCATCTATTTAGGTTGAAATATTGAAATTCTTTCAATTTAAAAGTAATAGATGTCTGTAATTCAGAAAGTGTCAGATTATCCCATTCTGGATTATTTGTTGTTGGATTAATACTTGTCCACGTTGATCTTAAAGATGACAATAATGGATCTAATGCTTGCTTTCTATAGTAAGTAGTTAGTTGTAATTCTTTAAAGTGTGAGTAAACTATTTGAAATTCATATGGAAATCTAATTTTTAATGAAGAATCTATATAAAAGTTTATATCTAATTTCATTCCATTTACAGATAAGTCACATTTTAAAAATTGAATTGTATTTATAAAATTATCAAAATATGGGTATATAAACATTCTAGAACCACTAGAATCTAAAAATTTATTCAATTTTAATCCATTACAATGGTCACATGAATAAATTAAATTATACGAATGTAAGCTATATTCTGGAAAATCAGATATCGGCAGATAATGATCTATTTCACTGACTGGATGATATGAGTTGCAATAAGGACACCCATCCCTTACAATGTTTTCTAAATTTTCTTTGAAGTGCAGAATATGAATTGCTTTGGATGAATAAAGCTTTTCTAAATCATTTTTTAAATTATTATGTTTTGAATAAGTATGCTTAGATATACGTTCAGGAAAAGAAGTATTGTTTTCTAAAATTTGAAATCTACTATTCAGGAAGGATATTTTTTTTCCAATAAGTTCTTTCCCGGGTTTAAAGGTTTTTCCATCTGCACAGTATATCAACTTTTTATATATATCAGGATCTATTGTTAATGGTGATATTTTAGTCAATTTTTTGCTCCCAATCATTGTAACAGGTCATTAAAAAATCATAACTAAGTTGACCATTAAATCTTGCTTCAAATTCAGCAAATGTATCAAATTTTCTTTTTTGTTTCTCAAGCCATTCTTGATAAGGTTTTTCATCAACGAATACATCATCAAAAATATAATTAGTTATTGTTCCAATATTTGAACCAAAAGTATTTATAGTTGGCGACATTACTCTTGGTATGTTTTCTTTGTTAATTTTTATAATATGAACAAAATCTTTTGGCACTTCTCTTGTAATTGTCGCAGAATGCGTTGCAATAATTGCAAATGATTTAAATTTTGTCAATATAGACTTGAGTATTTTCATAAAATCAATTTCTAAATTTGGGTGTAAAGTATTCTCAGGTTCATCAATTATGACTAATGAATTTTCTTCTATCATAGACAATAAATTTATTACAAAATTAGAAAATACTTTTTGTCCAGAACTCAACTTTAAAATTTTGTCATCTTCATTCATGAAATAAAACTCAAGTTGGAAATCATCAAAATTTATGTATGGAAGGTTTTTTATTTCATCATTAATTAATTTTTTGATTGTAAGAACTTTTCTGATTCGATCAAATTGAATACTTTTAAAGTTATATGCTTCATAAGTACTCGTATCAACATCATCTTTTAACTTAAAACAATAGCCAATGATGTTAGGTACAGCCTTTCTAATAAAATCCAAAGATAAATTAATAAAAGATGTATCATACATTTTGATTGTTTTACTTAATGTCTCAATATCTCTATTATAGATATATTGACATGATTCTTTTGTAATGGAGTCTGGTAAATTAATGTCAGTTATTATATTTTCTACACTACTAATATATAATTCCAAGACTTGCTGCGTATCTTCAATCTTCCAATTTGGATTTGAACTATGAATTTCATTAATTATTTTTTCTTTTTCAACACGTAAAGCGTTATCTTTTAATGATAATAGTTTTTTAATAGCTAAATCAAATGTTTCATACATATAATATAAAATATCTAGTCCATTTTCTATGCTTTTTAACCTTTTTAAATCTAAGTTTTCATGAATGTTTTGATAGCGTCTGAACCCAAGGTATTTATAATCACCTATACCATTAAACTTTGGCACTGAGAAATTTTCATATGGATTGTATGCGAATACTATGGTATTCGCAATAAAATCAGGTTTGTCAGATATTGAAATATGATAGTTATCTATACTTTTGTTTCGATTTATAAAATATTCAGAAAGAATCTTTAAAGACTGTGATTTCCCTGACCCATTCTTTCCAATTAATAAATTAATACGATGTGGTAGTTCATTTTTTAAAAAATTAAATTTATACTTGTATACGTTATTATCTAAAGTAAAATCAAAATCAAATTTAAAACGATTTTGGCTAAGTACTGAATCATATAAAATGGCACTTGCCTCTGATAAAAGTTTTATTGCTGACTGATCACGAGTTAATGATATTGAAAATCCAGGGTGCTCTTTTAATGATAATAAGTTATTTGGATCACCCTCATTTTCTAAGTAAATAACATCATTCAAAGCTTTTAAAATTCTATTACAATCTGCCATTGAAAAAATTCTTTTTAGTTCTTTATAATCATGTCCTAAGGAAATATATTTTTTTATTTTTTGTACGTCCTCTATATCAGTAATTTTCGTCTCAAGGTTAAATTGACTAAAAACTTCAGACGAATAGCTTATCTCATGTTGATTATCAAATAAAATTTTTCTACGCATCCCCTCATATAGTTCTCCATCTTTTATTATTCTAACATTGAATGTAGTGTTATACCCATAGTCATTCCAAGTGTCATCTGTTAAAATATAGTAGTCGTGTTTCTTTTTTTTTAATTTTTCTATCTCTGATCTATTATAATTCATGTATATAATTTTTAATGACACAAGTTACTCCAACTTCATATTTATTATACTATGTACAACTATTTCTTCGACAATAATTATAGTGAAAAAGCGTTATACTACAAAATAAAATAACAATATAAGAGTATGCCCAGTTATTTAATAAAATATAACAGAGTCACAAAACTTTTTTTAAAACACTCTCACACCATCTTTCAATACTATCATCATCAACATCACCTTTTTTATGCTCTTTCTGATTAAATACAAGAGAATAATTTTCTAAGACATACTCTGCAATGCTAGTGTACGATAAATCCTTTTCAATGTAGTGCTCAATAATCTCTTTCATATCAATTTCAGTGTATTGCGTAGTATTTTCTTCGGCATGAAATATCCAAGTAGAAGGTCCCCAACTATGATCTTGCTCTATTTCAACAATATATACTGTTTTTTGATTATATGTTATTTCTCCAAATAAAAAACGTCTTGGGTTACTGTCATTGCCATAAAGTATCGATTTTGATTTACTAGATTTATGTTTTTTATTTTTGATTATCTTCAATTCAAGAGGTCCAATCAATTCTGAACCTTCTACATAGGCAAAAGTCAGTAATGCTTCATAAAATTGATAAAAATTTTCTAGATTGAATATACCATTTGCACCTGGTTGATGTTCATAGGGGTCGTTAGATGTTTTAATTTCTCCTAGATTTTCATCTCCTCCACTTGTTGGAGTTTCAAAACTATTGCCAATTTGTTTTGGAATATTTTCAATAGTTATTGCTGTATCATTTTCCATATAAATTGTTTCACTAAACATAGAAACTTTGTTTTTAAAATATTCATTTTCATTGGTATGTAAGATGTATGTTAGATATTCACTGGATGGAGTTCCCGTATAGACTGTATTGGTTCTTTGAGGTTTCTTTCGTTTGATCTTCTTTTTAGGCTTTTTGGGAATAGGATACGGCTGTGGATCTATACCTTTTGGGTCAGTGCCTTCGCTGTACTGTTTATAATGTAGTTCAACAAATCCGAGAGGTGAGTTATCTGAATGTATATTAAGAATTAGATATTTTGGTAAGCCTCTTTCATCATTACCCAAATAAATATATGAAGCATAGATATCAAAAGCACCTCTAATAGGAAACTGTGCTTTAATTGGCTGATATTCAAAAGCTCCTGATAATGACTTTTGATTTGCTATGTATTCAAGTCTTGCACGAGCAAAAGAATTACCAATGAAACGGCATAAAAAAGGTAAGTCTTTTTTTCCTGCTTTCTTTTTTATATGCAGTTTTACAATTGTTTCATTATTTATATCATGTTCACTATGAAAACTTCCCTCATAATAAAGATCACCAAGAGTTCCATTCATTATTGCTTGTTTCATTGATGAAGATAGAAAATAAAATCTGTTTGCTATGGTATAACAAGGTATTATCAAGGTATAGTCATCTTGTTCTTCAATATGGACGTATTGTCTCAAGAGATATTTATTCACTTCGCCATAATCAATGAGATTTTTAGCTTCATCTTCGCTAATAACTGATGACATACGCACTAGTTTGGTATCAGCTATTTGATTAACTAGAAATTCGCTTTTTTGAAGGGTATTATTTTGTCCAACATGTTCGCCATTAGTATAGATATGACCAACTTTGTACTTGTATCTCATCATTTCAGGAGTAATGAGTTGTGAAAAGTATCTATTGGTTTTTATATTTCTGAAAATTGCTTTATAGTAGTTGGGATGTTCTTTAATGTTAATGTCGGTAACTATGACAAATTCAAAAGGCTGATTGGGAAATTTTGAGAAAAACTGGAGGATTGTTGAATTGTATTCTGACAATTTCTAATCCTCCAGTAATATTTATTCTTGTTGAGTAACTTTTGTTCTTGTAAATGACAACTAAGTCCTGTAGTCGGCATTGATCTCAACATATTTATGTCCTAAATCACAGCCATATGCAGTGAAGGAGCTTTCGCCAATTCCCAGTTCACAATGGATACGGAATGACTCTTTTTTCATGACACTTGCAGCTTTTTTTTCAGCTTCTGCATCTAGGGAGCGCTGATCTTTACTGTAAATTAAGACATCATCATAATGAATCACGAGCGTTTCTTCATTACATGTAATCCCACTTGCACCAATCGTTGAAGCGATACGTCCCCAGTTTGGATCTTCCCCAAACAGTGCTGTTTTAACAAGTAAGGAATTACTAAGTGCTTTGGCAGCACGTTCTGCTTCAGCTACATTTTTTGCACCACTGACTTCAAATGCAACCACTTTGGAAGAGCCTTCACCATCACGTACCAGCATAAGGCTTAGCTCTTTGGTAATGCGACACAGCGCTTCATTGAAGGCTTCTTTGTGATAAGCATTGCTTTTTTTAGAGCTTAAAAGAAGTACGGTGTCATTGGTTGAGGTATCTCCATCGACACTGACTGCATTGAAAGAATTTTCAATGGCAGGGAGTAAGAGTTCATCCATATCAGCCTTAGGGATGTTGGCATCGGTGATTATAAAGCAGAGCATGGTCGCCATCGCTGGGTTGATCATACCTGCACCTTTGCAGATTGCTGCGATATGAAAGAAACTATCATCTTCCAAAATTACTTTTAAACAGAGCTCTTTTTTAAAGCTATCGGTTGTCATGATAGCAGAGGCTGTTGAGTGAGAATCTTTGGCATTAAAATCAAATTTATCAAAAGCGGAAGAGAGTTTTTCAACATTTAAACGGTATCCGATGACACCTGTTGAGCTCATAATAGGGTTGTGTAAAGTTGGAAATTTTGTTTTGAGTTTATGAAACAATGTATCAATATCTTCGATGCCCGCTTCGCCTGTCATGGCATTTGCATTTTTGGCGTTCATCAAAATAAAATTGGTTTGAAACCCTTTTGGATAACGTAAAAAATGTTTAATAGGAGCTGCTTGAAATACATTGGTTGTAAAAACACTGGAAATATCACACGGTTCGTTAGAGCGAATAAAAGCAACATCGTTATTGCCATTAGGCTTAAAACCAGCCGATACGCCTTGACAAAAAAAACCAGCAACATTGTCAAGTCCGTTAATAATTGGGAGAATGGTAAACATCTGTAAATCCTTTAGGATTTGATTGTGAGAAAAAGAGGTAAGATCAAAACAAGACTAGCGTAAAATTTCCCCATAAAAGGAGAAATTTTAGCCGTTTTTCTTCATTGTACGAAGTGTCGAAGCAGCAATTCTAATTTTCTTAGTCGTTCCATCTTCAAGTGTCACACGGACAGATCTAAGGTTTGGAAGGAATCTTCTTTTAGTTTTGTTGTTCGCATGGCTTACGTTGTTACCAACCATAGGGCCTTTTCCAGTAAGAGCACATTTTCTTGCCATATCGATATCCTTAAAATTTTTCGTGAATTGTACATGAAAGAAGCAAAAGAACCGCTTAATTCTATGCAGCCTGAGATTATATCGAAAATATTATAAATTTGGGTACAATTTCAATAAATTTTTTATGTTGATCGTATAAAGGCAAACTATGTTAGTCGCTCCAAGCATCCTTTCTGCAGATTTTGGAAAGTTAAGAGAAGAGATCGTATCGATTTGCACGGCAGGATGTGATCTTGTACATGTAGACGTGATGGATGGGCATTTTGTTCCCAATTTAACCATTGGACCTGTTGTGGTAAGTGCTGTAGCACGTGCTGCTACAAAGCCACTGGATATTCACTTAATGGTTGAAAACAATACATTTTTTGTTGATCTTTTTGCTCCGCTTAAACCTAAATACCTTTCCTTTCATATTGAAGAAGAAAAACACCCTCATCGGTTGATTCAAAAAATTCGCAACTTAGGTATTTCTCCCGCAATTGTATTGAACCCTCATACACCACCATCTGCGATAGAATATCTCATTGAAGATTTGGATATGGTACTCCTTATGAGTGTTAACCCTGGCTTTGGTGGGCAAAAATTTATCCCCAATGTTTTAGAAAAAGCACCGATTTTAAAAGAGATGATTTTAAAACGAAATGCCAAAACACTCATTGAAGTTGATGGCGGGGTCAATAACCAAAACATTCAAGCACTTGCCAATGCGGGAGTGGATATTGTTGTTGCAGGTAATTATGTTTTTGGCTCAAACGATTATAAAAATGCTATTGATTCATTAAAAGTATAATAATGTGGGTTAAGATTTGCGGCATTACCAATCTGGAAGATGCACTGTGTGCAACAGAAGCAGGAGCAGACGCACTTGGCTTTGTTTTTTATCCTCAATCTCCTCGCTACATTACTCCCCAAAATGCAAAAGCAATTGTTGAAAAATTACCTTTACATGTAAAAAAAATTGGGCTATTTGTGAACGTTACACCCGAGGAAATTGGCGTTACATGTAAAGAGGCGCAGATGGATATGGCACAGATTCATTTTGAAGTGGATAAAGCTTTTTGGAATGCGCTAAGAGTGCCTTATTTGCGGGTTGTTCGTGCGCATGAGGCAGGCGAAATTGAACAATACCAGGGGCTCATTAGGCTTGTCGATGCCTATGTGGAAGATTTTGGTGGAGCAGGGCAGAAAATCGACCTTTCATGGTTTGATAATAGAGATTGTGAAAATATTATTTTAGCCGGTGGATTAACACCTGAGAATATCGAGCAGATCAAACCTTTTGGCTTTTACGGTGTCGATGTCAGCAGTGGCGTTGAAAAAGCAAAAGGGGTAAAAGATCACGACAAAGTGAGAGCATTTATAAAGAAGGCAAAAGCGTGAGAGCAATAGATAGTTATATTTTTAAAATGACGCAAAAGCCTATTTTTCATAAAGAATTTTTTGCCAAAATGCATACGTTTAAAGAGTTGGAACCTGTGGATGTTGAAGACCTCTCTATGCTCAAACTTTTGGGACTTCCTATCATTAAATACAATAATTACGCTTTTACCCTAGAAACGATTACCACTCCTATAGGTCAGGGAAAATTTTGCATTGTCGATATTGAAGCCAATGGCAGTAAGCCCGCTTTGCACCAGATTATTGAAATCGGTGCGGTGATGATTGAAAATGGCAAAGAAGTTGCTGAGTTTTCATCTTTGGCTAAGGCAAATATTTTACCCGATAGCATTGAGCAACTTACGGGCATTACCCTTGCGGAACTTCAAAAAGCACCTTCACTTACCTCTGTTTTAGAAGTGTTTCGCCTTTTTATTAAAGATGCCGTTTTTGTTGCGCACAATGTTAATTTTGACTACTATTTTATCTCTTATGCAATGGAGCAAGCAGGGTTTGGGCCGCTTTTGAACCGCAGACTTGATACGATTGATCTGGCGCGCAAGTGCATTGAAGCACCCAAGTATGGTCTAGGAGCCCTTACAGACTATTTGGGTATAGGCTTTGAAAATCATCATCGCGCATTGTATGATGCACGTGCAACGGCACAGGTATTTTTTAAAGCATTGGAAAATTTACCCAAAGATGTTCAAACGGTAGAGCAGTTAATTGCTTTTACTAATCCTCAAAACCAAAAGAAGAAGAAAAAAGAGAAGCCTTCAAAGCCTACAGATACATCGCTTTAAATTTGACGTAATTATCGGCTGAATGGTAAAGCGATGCGACCTCTTCATCACTGAGTTCACGTATGATTTTTGCAGGATTTCCCATAATGAGTGAACGCGGTGGGAACACTTTGTTTTTAGTGACCAATGAATTGGCTCCAACAATAGACTCTTTACCAATCACTGCGCCATCTAGTATCGTTGCACTCATTCCGATTAAGCAAGCATCCTCGATGGTGCAGCCATGAAGCATCACGCGATGCGCTATGGTAACATCATTGCCGATCGTTGTTGCAAATCCATCACTACGATCGGCTTTCTTAAAGTGCGTGACATGAATCATGCTAAGGTCTTGAATCGACGTTCGTCTGCCGATTGTGATGGAGTTCACATCTCCTCTAATGACGCAGCCAAACCAGACGGAGCTTTCCTCTGCAATAGTTACATCGCCGATAATATCCGCACTGGGTGCCACAAACACATCTGAAGCGATGCGAGGTGATAAGCCTTGAAACTCCATAATCATCTTAGCTCTCTTTAAACAAACGACGCGCTAATTTTTCAGCTTTATGCGAGCTGGTATCTTTCTTTTGTGCTTTGTAGATTTTATTCATATAGTCTTCCAGCACGGTGTGGTTGTTAATCGCACGCTCTTCGGTTGGCTCAACCTCAGTGTAGTCACCATTGTTTTCTAAATTCCAACTAAGTACGTTGTCATTGAGTTGGAGTTGTAAAATTTCAAACAGTTTTTGTTGTAATGTCTTATCAAAAATTGGTGTCATAAGCTCCAAGCGTCGCTCAAGGTTCCTTGGCATCCAATCAGCACTGGAGATAAAGGTAGTGGTTGGATCACCATGTTTAAAGTAGAAAATACGCGCATGCTCTAGGTATTTTCCAATAATAGATTTGACACGAATATTTTCACTGATTCCTTGAACATTCGGACGTAAACAACAAATACCGCGAGCAATAATGTCAATCTGAACACCTTGCATTGAAGCGTAGTAAAGGGCTTGAATCACATCAGAATCAACCAACGAGTTCATTTTAGCAATAATGCGTCCTTCTGCTCCGTATTTGGCTTCATTGTGAATGAGGCTAATGATTTTAGGCTTGATTTGTGTCGGTGACATGGAAAGCGTGTCAAGTTTTTTATGTTTGGAAAAGCCTGATAAAATATGGAAAAACATCGTACCGTCTTTGGCAAAATCTTCTTTACATGTAAAGAAGCTGGTGTCGGTGTAAACCTTCGCAGTAGCGCCATTGTAGTTGCCCGTGCTAAAGTGCATGTAAAACTTGAGTTTTCCATCTTCTTCTTGACGAATGACTTGGGCGATTTTCGCATGCACCTTAAAACCAGTGATGCCGTACACCACGTGTGCACCTGCTTGTTCAAGCGCTTTTGCCCAATGGAGGTTGTTCTCTTCATCAAAACGCGCTTTAAGCTCAACTACGGCAGTAACTTGTTTGCCTTCATTGGCAGCATCAATCAACGCTTGGACAATTTGAGAATTTTTTTCCACACGGTAGAGCGTCATACGAATAGAGACCACTTTTGGGTCTTTAGATGCTTCACGAATGAGGCGTAGAACAGGATCAAAACTTTCATACGGATGAAAAAGCAATACATCGCCTTTGTCGATCACTTTAAAGACAGACTCATTGCTATCAAACGGAGGTAAGGTTTTGGGGTTGTAAGGAGGCAAGGCAAGATGTGAAAAATCTTTATTGCCCACAATTTGCCACAATGCGCCAAGGTTAAGTGGAATTTTATAGGCATAAATGTCTTTAAAGAAAATCTGCATATGTGAATTGAGAAAATTGAGCAGATCAGGATCAGTGCCATCTTGAATATTGAGGCGTACAAATGCTCCTTTACGGCGCAGTTTTAACCCTTGCTCCATGATCATCATAAAATCATCCGCTTCCTCTTCTTCAATCACCATATCGGCATTTCGAGTAACTCTAAAGGCAGCAGATGCGACCAGTTTATAGCCAGGGAAAATCTCTTCAGCATGTTTCTTAACAATCGTTTCAATCGGCACATATGTATTGTCTCCCGCTTGGAAAAAGCGTGGAAGCACACGAGGAATGCGAATCATGCCGTATTTATAATTGCCTTCTTCTTCGATCTCACTGTCTTGAAGTTTCACAGCAAGAGAAAAACTAAGGTTGTTGAGGTGTGGAAAAGGGTGTGTGGCATTCACGGCAATTGGAACGATGACAGGTAAGACATTTGAAAAGAAATAGTCATCCGATAGCTTTGCCAATGAAGGCGTCAAATTGTCATAATCAGTAATAAAAAGATTCTCTTTTTCAAGGTCTTTGACAATCTCTTCATAACTACTTTGAATAATCTCTTTTTCACTCGAAAGGTAAGTTCTGATTTCTCGGAGTTGGTCCAAAGGCGTTTTTTGGTCAGCCCCTGTTTCAATGACACCGGCACTAAAAAGTTGTTTAAGCCCTGCAACACGGATCATATAAAATTCATCAAGGTTGGTGGCATAAATGGCTAAAAATTTGAGTCGCTCAAAAAGGGGTAACTCTTTTTTTAATGATTGGGTGAGGACTCTGGTGTTAAATTTGAGCCATGAAAGCTCACGGTTAAGATACAGGCTAGAGTCATTTAAATCAAGCACGTTTGATCCTTCATTGCAAAATAAATCTAATTATTTTATCAGAAAAAAGTTATAAAAAGGTAACGCTGTTACATACTTAGGCGTAATTTGAGAAAAGAGAGGTAGAATTTTCGTTATTTGAGCTCTGATAGCTCTTATTGGGTTTGGCTACAAGTGCCGCTTGTTTAAGACGCGCAACTTCAAGTCTTGCCATCATTTGAAGCATTGAAGCCGTTGCAGCCACTTGGTAATCAGTTGCACTTGGGTCACTGGGAGCAAGCGCAGCCGCTCGTACTGTTTGCATTTTTGTGACAGTTTCATCAGGTGTAGGAGCTTCTGAAGTATCGATGCCAACTTCTCCTCCTATGGCATAGAGCCTTTTATCGGGAGCTTGTTCATAGGTAAAAACAGCGGCACTACGAATAACACCGCCGCCAGCGGCAATATGAGCACTCTCATGGGCTCGTACTGAAGTATCAATCGCTTGCAGCTCAGCAATTAATGCACGCTGTGAAGCTGTAAGGTCAGTAGTATTTTCGTCTTTTTTTTGAGATGAAGAGGCTGTCGTAGTTTTTGAAGATGAAGTGGGTGTGTTAGCAACGCGTATGTAAGAAGCGTTTAGGGCGCTATCTACTTGCATAGTCTCCTCCTAAAACATACTCAATTTTACTCCAAAATGGCTTTACATGTAAAGATTTTTTACATCTTTTTCAATTTTTCAATTTGATCGCGTAATTTCGCTGCTTTTTCAAACTCCAAAATCTTCGCCGCTTCATGCATGGACTTGGTCAATTCCGCAATAATTTTCTTCTTTTCACTCGGTGGAATCTTCTCTTTCTTATCAAACATATTGTAGATGTCGGCATGTTCTTCAAGCTTTAAGTTTTCATCCATTTTACGTGTGGTACTGGTTGGCGTGATGCCATGCTCTTGATTGTAGGTCTCTTGAATGGCACGGCGTCTGAGCGTCGTTTCAATCGCTTTTTGCATCGAGTCTGTGATCTTTTCGGCAAACATAATGACTCTACCATTAAGATTGCGCGCCGCACGACCCATCGTTTGAATCAGACTCGTTTCGGAACGTAAAAATCCCTCTTTGTCGGCATCTAAGATGGCTACAAGTGAAACTTCAGGCAAATCAAGCCCTTCACGAAGGAGGTTAATGCCCACGAGAACGTCAAACTCGCCCACACGCAAAGAGCGAATGATCTGATTGCGCTCAATTGCGTCGATGTCCGAGTGCATGTATCTTATTTTGATACCAAGGTCGGCGTAGTAGCGTGTTAGCTCTTCTGCCATCTTTTTCGTAAGCACTGTCACAAGGACTTTTTCATCTTTGGCGATCACTTCTTTGATCTTATCAAAAAGGGTTTCGACTTGGTTTTTACTGCTTAAGATTTCGACTTCAGGATCAAGCAAACCTGTTGGGCGTATGATCTGCTCTGCGGTATTGTCACCACTCAGCCCCAATTCCAACTCTTTAGGTGTTGCACTGACAAACAGATAGCGTGGCGCTTTGTTGATAAACTCATCAAACATCAAAGGACGGTTATCCAAAGCACTTGGAAGCCTAAAACCGTACTCGACAAGCACTTCTTTACGACTACGATCACCCGCAAACATACCCCGAAATTGCGGAAGGCTGACATGGGATTCATCGACAATGACAAGATACTCTTTATTCATCGCTTCGAAATAGTCAAACAGCGAATAGGGCGTAGCCCCTGGCTCGATGCCAGTGAGGTAACGCGCGTAGTTTTCAACCCCTTTACACGCACCCGTAGAACCCAACATCTCAAGGTCAAACTCGACACGTTGTTTGAGGCGTTGGTACTCGACCAATTTGTCCTCTTTTTTGAAGTACTCAAGCCGTTCACCTAACTCTTGCTCGATGGATTTGATCGCTTTTTGAAGTCTCTCGTGTCCGACGATAAACTGGTTTGCAGCGTAGATAACGACTTTATTGAGATGTTGCAGTTTTTTGTTGAGGAAGACCTCAAAATAGTTGATGCTTTCCACTTCATCGCCAAAAAATTCGACGCGAATCGCCTCTTCTTCACTGTAAGCAGGGTAAATGTCGATAACATCACCACTCACCCTAAAACAACCGCGATCAAAAAAGGTGTCATTGCGTTTATAGCCCATGTCTACAAGGCGCAACAGAAGCTTCTTTTGGTTGATGGTATCGCCTTTTTCAATGACTTGTACCATCTCTTTGTATTCGCTCGGATCGCCCAATCCGTAGTTAGCCGAAACGGAAGCGACACAGATGACATCATCAAAAGAAAGCAGGGAAGCCGTTGCACTGAGGCGCAAGCGCTCTAACTCTTCATTGATGGAGCTATCTTTTTCGATAAAAAGATCACTGCGTGGAATGTAGGCTTCTGGCTGATAGTAGTCGTAATAGCTGATAAAATACTCCACATGATTTTTAGGGAAAAAGCCCTTAAATTCGCTGTATAACTGTGCTGCAAGGGTTTTGTTGTGTGTCATGATGAGAGTCGGCATCTTTAACTTCTGGATAATCTGCGCCATGGTATAGGTTTTACCACTGCCTGTTACCCCGATGAGGGTTTGGTAGCGACTTCCTTTCTTGATGGAAGCGGCGAGTTTTTCAATGGCTTGTGGTTGATCGCCAGATGGCTGATAGGGACTTTCTAAATAAAATTCACTCATAGTTGATACTTTTCCCATTATTTTGTTACAATTATACCAAACAACGCTATACAAAAAGGCACTCGCATGTTTGAAGAAGAGAGAAACATTAGCACATTAAGCCAAAAGATAACGGAACTTTTGGAAAAATACAAAGATCTTCTGGCTCAAAATGAAGCCCTCCGTCAAGAAGTGGTCAAAGCCAAAGCGTTGGCAGAAGCTAAAAATGTTCAAATTGCAAAATTGGAGCAAGACCTTATAAATAAAAACGTCAATTCTGATGATTTGCTCAGCAAAATCGAAGCAGTGCTTGGAAAATGAGTAAAATAACCATTAGCCTTGGTGGCAAGGACTTTGACATCAAGTTAGAGGGTGATTTCGCCGTGCAGTTTGAAGCAGATTTTAAAGAGAAGTTTAAAGAGAGAAGTACCATTGACCCTAAAGAGCTTTTGTTTGCGTATGTGGGAAAATGTTATGATAATTTTGTCCTCGAACAAGAGGTTACCAAGCTATTACATCAAATGGATGATATTTAAGTCGAGCTTTAAAAAGATTGTTATAGAATGACTTTCGAGTGGTCAATAAGTGTATTGACTAACAAAAAACAAGGAGTGAATATGAAAAAAGGTTTCACGATGATCGAACTTATCTTCGTCATTGTTATTTTAGGTATCTTGGCAGCAGTGGCTATCCCAAGATTGGCAGCAACAAGAGATGATGCAACTGCAGCTGCTATTAAAACAGATGTTGGGACACTTGTTCAAGCTGTTCCAGCGTGGTATCAAGGACAAAAAGATGCACGTATTTTGCAAGCAGTCTCTCTTGATACTTCAAAATGGGTACAAAATGGTACAAATCAAGAATACCAATGGAAAGAAAATGGAAACGTATGTATTTCTGTTGGTGTATATGATATGAACATTTCAGATACAACAACCACCCCTTCAGTTGCTGCAGCTAGTGATATTAACACAACAAACGGTGCATGGAAAGGCACGTTAGATCCAGTACTTCGCATTGTTAAAGGTACAACTACAACAGGTCCAATTTGTACAATGCTTTGGAGCTCTATGGGCTTAAGTGAGCAAAATATCAGTATGGGCGGTCAAAAAGTACAATGGTAATGAGTTCAAAAACTCACCATTTTAAGCAGGGCGACAATCGCTCTGCTTTTACGATGATAGAGCTTATTTTTGTCATCGTAGTCTTAGGTATTTTGGGAGCTGTTGCTATCCCAAGGCTTGCGGCAAGTCGTGATGATGCAATGCTTGTTAAAGGAAAATCACAAATTGCTGCGATTAGAAGCGGTATTTCTCTTTTAAAATCAAAAAGACTTCTTGAAGGGAATGCTACAGTTATTGATGCACTTGACGCAGCTACTGCAGCTGGAGGAGAAGGACAAAAACTTTTTTATGGTGGAATTTATGGAAATATCCTTGAATATCCCATTCTCTCAAAAAATGGTGATGGAAACTGGATGAAGACCGTAGATCCTGCAACTTACACTTTTCAAGTACTTAATCAAACCATTACGTTTACTTATAGCAGTACAACTGGATTTGATTGTAATGCCTCAAATACCACAACTGGTACAAATTGTAAACTCTTAACCCAATAAACGTGTGTTTTACTACCAAATTTCCCTTTTAAAATCACCACTTTCGCCTTTAACCTATCAGTCGGAGCAGTCGCTTTCTTTAGGTACTCTTGTTGAAGTCACACTTTCCAAACGAACCACGCATGGTGTGGTGGTTGCTGAGGTTGAAAAACCCTCTTTTGAGTGTGAAGCTATCACGCTTACATGTAAAACCTTTTTCCCTTTTAAAACACTTGAACTCGCTCGGTTTATTGCTGAGTATTACGTCTGTTCACTTGGAGAAGCGTTGAGTCTTTTTGTGCCTTATGCTTCAAATGCTTTACATGTAAACGAAAAAATCACGATAGACATCACGCTCTCAACCGAACAACAAAAGGCGTTTGACTTTATCGAAGCTCATCCAACATCACTACTTTTTGGCGATACGGGAAGTGGTAAAACTGAAATCTATATGAAACTCTTTGAACAGACCATCAATGAGGGTAAACAAGCCATCTTTTTGCTTCCAGAGATTGGTTTGACACCTCAGATGAAAAACCGCCTAAAGCACCATTTTGGAACGCACGTTGCCATTTGGCATTCCAAAATCAGCGCAAAGAAAAAAGAGCAGATACTGAGCGACCTAGCAGAGGGCAAAATTTCCATCATTGCAGGTACACGTTCAGCGCTTTTCTTGCCATTAGAACACTTAGGGTTGATTGTTGTGGATGAAGAGCATGATGAAAGCTACAAGTCAGGCAATCGTCCTCGCTACAATGCAAAAGATTTGGCACTTCTTTTTGGACAAAAGCTGGGCTGTAAAGTGCTTTTAGGCTCTGCGACTCCGACATTAACGAGCTTTCATAAGATTCCAGCTTTTAGACTTAAGGGCACTTTTTTTGAGTCACAAAGTTACATCATGTACGATGATGGTGAGCATGGACTGAGTTTTAAGATGACACAGGCAATTCAAAAAGCGCTCGATGCACACAAGCAAGTTATTGTCTTTTTGCCGACACGTGCGAACTTTAAGTATATTACATGTAAAAACTGCGGTGCCAATGTCGAGTGCCCATTTTGCAGTGTGGGAATGAGTCTTCACCATAATATGAACGCGCTCAAATGTCACTACTGCAACTACACCGAAGTTATTCCTAAAGTTTGTCCGAAATGTGGGTGTGAAGACATTGTCGCAACGCGCATGGGAACGGCGGAAGTGAGTCAAAAGCTTAGCGAGCATTTTTCTAAACATGTTGTACAACAGTTTGACCGCGATGAAGTGAGAACAGAGAAAAAACTTTCTGAGATTTTAAGTGATTTTAATGAGCATAAGATCGACATTATGGTGGGAACTCAGATGCTCTCAAAAGGGCATGATTACCACGGTGTGGGACTTGCCGTCATTCTTGGAGTGGATGCACTTTTAGGCATGAATGATTTTAGATCGCGCGAAAAAACACTGGCCTTAGTGTTGCAAATCGCAGGTCGAGCTGGGCGAAAAGGGTACGGTGAAGTGCTGATACAAAGTAAAAACGGTGATTTTTTCAAGCAGTATTTGGGTGATTTTGAGCAGTTTTTAAAGGATGAATTGGTGTTTCGAAAAGGACTTTATCCACCTTTTAAAAAGATGCTCAGACTGATGAGTTCTCATGTCAAAGATGAAAAAGCCAAAGCGTTGATCGACCAAGTGGCTCTCATTGCCCAAAGCTTTCCGCAGGTCGAAGTGGTGGGCTTTGGCAAAGCGAACATCTCCAAAATAGCGAATAAATACCGCTATGAACTCTTAGCCCGCAGTGATTCTAGTAAAGCGTTACTGGAACTTGCCCATGCGGTGAAACTCTTACATGTAGAGGCGGATATCGATCCGTTATCTTTTTCTTAAGGTATAAAGCTTCATAAAACTTGTTTTATGAAAATGATGCATTTTTTAACATTAGTTCTTAAATCTACTCGTTGTATAATCTTCTAAAACTATATGTTGGATTTAAACATGATAAAACGATACCCAACCAAACAAATTTTTGTCGGCAATGTGCCCATTGGTGGCAATGCCAAAATACCTGTGCAGTCGATGACCTTTTCCAAAACCCATGATGTGGAAGCAACTGTAGAGCAGATCAGAAGGCTTCATTTTGCAGGATGTGACATCGTGCGTGTGGCAGTACCAGATTACGATGATGCCCATGCCCTTAAAGCGATTAAAGAGCGCTCCACGTTACCTATCGTTGCAGACATTCACTTTAATTACCGTTTGGCACTGATCGCTGCGGAAGTGGTCGATTGTATTCGCATCAATCCTGGCAATATTGGCAACAAAGAGCGCGTTAAAGAGGTGGTTAAAGCGTGCAATGAGCGAAAAATCCCGATTCGCATTGGCGTGAATAGTGGCAGTTTAGAAAAAGAGTTTGATGAAAAGTATGGACCTACCGCAAAAGGTATGGTCGAATCGGCACTGTATAACATCAAATACCTTGAGGATTTGGGCTTTACCAATATGAAAGTCTCTTTAAAAGCAAGTGATGTTGCGCGTACCGTCGAAGCGTACCGTATGCTTCGCCCTTTAGTGGAGTATCCGTTTCATCTTGGTGTTACGGAAGCGGGAACGTTGTTTCACTCTACGATCAAATCTTCCATTGCTTTAGGGTCACTTTTGCTTGATGGCATCGGCGATACGATGCGTGTTTCTATTACAGGGGAGCTTGAAGAAGAGATCAAAGTCGGACGTGCTATTTTGAAAGATAGCGGTGTGGAAGCTGAAGGCATCAACATCATCTCGTGCCCAACCTGCGGACGTTTAGAAGCGAATCTTGTCAATGCTGTCGCCGAAGTCGAGCGCCGTACAAAGCACATCAAAGTCCCTCTGAATATCTCAGTCATGGGCTGTGTGGTCAATGCCATTGGCGAAGCCAAGCATGCTGATGTGGCGATTGCTTTTGGAAAAGGGCAAGGACTGGTCATGGTCAAAGGCGAAGTCATTGCAAAACTCAAAGAAGAAGACCTTGTCGATAAATTTTTAGAAGCCGTTGAGCTTGCCGCCAAGGAGTATAAAGCATGAACAATCTGCACAATGTCAATATAGAGCGTTCGGTTTTAAGCTCGATTTTATTTAATCCAGCAACGTTTGAAGATATTGCTGCCGTTATATCTGCGAAAGATTTTTATCTACCCAGCCATCGTTATATTTACGAAGCGATGGAGGCATGCGAGCGTGAAGATCTACCGATTGATGAGGAATTTATCAAGAAAAAGCTCAATCAGTTAGGTCGTTTTGATGAAGATGCGATGTTGGAGATTCTCTCTACCAATCCGCTTCCTGCCACCAAAGCGTATGTCGAAGAGATTCGTGAAAAAGCAATCAAACGGGAGTTGGTGCAACTCACCAGCGACATCAAAGAGATTGCCGTTGAGAAAGATTTACCTTCGAATGAAGTGGTGGATTTAGTCCAACAAAAGCTCTATCAGATTACACAAGAGAATGGAAGTAAAGAGTTTCGTGAATCGCCTGAAATGACGCATGCGACCATCGCGCATATTCATGAGATGAAAAAGCGTGGCAATTCAGGAGTCATCGGTGTCGATACAGGGTTTGCCGAACTCAATCGTCTCACCTCTGGTTTTGGAGAGGGCGACCTTGTTATCGTTGCGGCACGTCCTGCGATGGGTAAAACAGCATTTTGTCTAAACTTAGCGCAAAATGCGCTCGATCACAGTCGTGGTGTTGCGATCTTTTCACTCGAAATGCCAGCAGAGCAGTTGATGCTGAGGATGCTAAGTGCTAAAACCTCTATACCGCTTCAAAAGCTCAAAGTAGGTGATATGAGTGATGAGCAGTGGGGAAGACTTACGAGTGCGGCTGATGAGATGAGCAAGCGCAAATTTTTTGTGGACGATAACGGCTCTGTGGATATTCATAAAGTGCGCGCAAAGCTTCGTAAACTTAAAAGCCAACATCCTGAAATATCGATGGCGATTATTGACTACTTGCAGTTGATGAACTCAGCGGGCAATAAAGATCGTCACTTGGAAGTCAGTGATATTAGTCGTGGGTTAAAGCTTTTAGCGCGTGAATTGAACATTCCAATTATCGCCCTTTCTCAGTTAAACCGTGGACTTGAAAGCCGAAGCGATAAACGCCCAATGCTGAGCGATCTAAGAGAATCGGGTGCGATTGAGCAAGATGCCGATATGATCTTGTTTGTTTACCGCGATGATGTCTACCGCATTCGCGAAGAGAAAGAAAAAGAGCAAAAAGCACGCACAGAAGGTAAAGAGTACAAGAGTAACTTCTTTGAAAAACCTGAAGAGCTTGCTGAAGTCATTGTGGGTAAAAACAGAAATGGACCAGTAGGTGTTGCCAATCTTGTTTTCCAAAAAGCGTGTACGCGCTTTGTCGATGGCGGTGGCAAAATACCAATTGAAATTGTCTATAAAGAAGCCAGTTTGGATACCAAAGAGGCGAAAATCAGTATGCCTGCACTTTAATGTTAAGCGTACCACTCTTTGTCAGCAAAAAGGAATTTTTTCTGACAGTTGCAGTGGTGCTTTGCATTGCGTTTATCTCCCTATTGATTGAATTTTATCAGTTCAAAGAACTTACCAGAAATGCTTTACATGTAAACACAGCGACGGTACAGAATCATTACACTAAAACGAATGAAAAAGGGCGAACGTACGACGTTTTCAAGCTCAAACTCGATGGAACTGGCGCGGAAGTGTATACGACGTCATGGCGTGTTACATCCATACCTCTCAAAAGCCGTGTAAAGGTGAACCTCAAAGTGGATAAAGTCACCTTTTTAGACTACCTCAAAGGTTTTTTTGCCCCTTCTTTAGCGTTGTATGAAATCTACGAAGATGACCCACCGTTCGATGTAAAGCCACTCTATCGCTGGATCGAGCATCAACATGACAATGAAAAGATAGCAGAACTCTATAAAACACTACTTTTTGCCACGCCTATCTCTAAAGAACTTCGTGATGAAGTCCAGAAGTGGGGGATTTCGCATCTGATTGCCATTAGTGGCTACAATGTAGGCGTGATTTCCTTTCTACTTTTCTTTTTTCTAAAGCCACTCTATCAATTTTTTCAAAGTCGTTATTTCCCATACCGAAATCTTACAGCAGATTTGACGATGGTGGTGTTGGTCGTTTTATTTGTGTATATGGTTGTGATTGATTTTGTACCTTCTTTTTTAAGAGCATTTGCGATGAGTGTTTTAGGCTTTTTTTTCTATTCCAGAGGTATTAAAGTACTTTCGTATGAGATGCTAGGACTGACATCCCTTGGGCTTTTAGCTCTCTTTCCAGCGCTTATTTTTTCACTCTCTTTTTGGTTCTCGGTTGCAGGTGTTTTTTACCTTTTTCTTTTTTTGCACCATTTTGAAAGTCTCAATCGGTGGGTATTGCTCAGCATGATTGATCTAGGAGTGTTTCTTTTAATGGTGCCAATCGTGCATACATTTTTTCCAGTATTTACCTTTTTACAGCTGACCTCACCGATTTCTAGTTTGGTGTTTATTGTATTTTATCCATTGGGCGTACTTTTACATGTAATCCATTTAGGAGGAATTTTAGATGGCTACTTACTTGATTTTTTACATGTCAATACACAAAGTTACGTACTGAGTTTTCCGTGGTGGATTTTGGTGTTATACGTAGGTGTTTCACTCATGGCAATACGTTATAAACAAGCACTCTATGCCTGTTTAGGCTTTGCTTTTCTCAGTCTCTTTTTCATTCAATAAGAAGCAGAATTTTAAACCATACAGATAGATAAACCATGAAAAATAGATCCATAAAAAGAAAAAAAGCAGGATACTAAAAGAGCCATAAATGCTCAGATAGGTTTTGTTGTAAGTGACATAGTAGACAAAAATAATTTTAGACACATACCAAAAGAGTGAAGCGACAAAAGAAGAAAGTAGGGCGCTTTTGAGGTGAATTTTTGTTTTAGCGGAGATGAAATACATGATGAAATACAAAAGCCAGATGATAAAATAGGGTGAAAAACGCACTAAATTGATGGAATTGGTCATAACATTTTTTTCTAATAATTCTTGCACTACTGCTGAACTGTAAAAAAAGATGATGAGCCCAAGAGGCATCAGCGTGACCATCGTCCAGTAGGTTGAGAGCGCTTCCCAAAAACCTCGTGAGGGAATTTCGAAGATTTTGCTCACAATTTTTTCATAATCCAAAAAGAACATAATGGAGATGTAGAGTACAAAAATAATACCTACCACACCCATATTGCTTGTATTGGCAATAAAATCTCGTAAATAGCCAATCATCACATCTTGTTGCGTTGGAATGAGCGAGCTAAAAATAAAGCCTTGGAGCTTTTCATAGTAAACCTCAAAAAGAGGCATTTTTGTAAAAATGCTAAAGGTGATGAGTAAAATGGGGATCAGCGCTAAAATGGTGTGAAAACTAAGGGAAGAGGCGTAGTGCGCAAGTTCTACGTCTCTTAGTTTCCTAAAAAATTCAACACAATTTTTAGTGCTTAACAATTAAAGTCCCATTTTAGATGGGTTTAAGATATTATTTGGATCGAATGCTTTTTTGACAGAGCGGAAAAGTTCCATCTCTGCATCACTAAAGGCTAAGTGCATAAATGGTGCTTTACTCAGTCCTATACCATGCTCACCACTCAAAGTTCCACCCAATGCAACGGTTGCTTTAAAGATTTCTTCGATAGCTTGGTGCCCGATCTCAAGTTGCTTAGGATCACTGCCATCTACCATGACGTTGGTGTGAACATTGCCATCACCTGTGTGTCCAAAACATGGTACGGTAACGTTGTATTTTTTTGAAACTTCACCAATGGCTTTAAGAAGTGCAGGAAGTTTGCTACGGGGAACGGTGATGTCTTCATTGAGTTTTTTACTACCATAAATCGTAATAGACTGACTGGCATTGCGTCTAGCAAACCAGAGGTTTTTAGACTCTTCTGCACTTTCTGCTCGTTTAAATCCACTGCATCCATTTTCAGCGAATGCTTTTTCAATGATATCCAGTTGTTGTGTAAGCTCTTCTTGTGTATTGCCATCAACATCGGTGATTAAAATAGCACCGGCATCTTTTGGCAAGCCTTTATTGAATTTTTGCTCAACCGCATTAATGGAAAGATTGTCTAAAAATTCCATCGCTACAGGCGTAACACCTGCGGCCATCGTTTTATACACAGCGTTCATTGCATCTTCAACACTGGGGAAAATACCCATGGCTGTTTGAGACATTTTAGGTTTAGCAATCAACTTAAGGGTGATTTCGGTAATACACGCTAATGTACCTTCACTAGCGATAAGAATACCTGCAATGTTATACCCTGCAACGTCTTTAATGGTACGTTTTCCCGCACGAATAATTTCACCATTTGGTAAAACAGCACGCAACGCCATGACGTAATCTTTGGTAATCCCATATTTTGCCGCACGCATACCACCTGCGTTTTCACTGACATTGCCACCGATGGTTGAGTATTCTTCACTGGCAGGATCTGGCGGATAAAAAAGACCTTGTGCTTCAACTGTTTTTTGCAAGTGCATATTGATGACACCAGGTTGCACGACGGCAACCATGTTTTCCATGTCAATTTCTAAGATTTTGTTCATGTGTTTTTCAAAGGCTAATATAATGCCCCCATTTGCAGGCAATGCGCCGCCTGTAAAGCCACTTCCAGCCCCTCTGGGTGTGATGATAATGCGGTGTTCATTACAGTATTTTAAAATGTCACTGACATCTTGCTCATCGCGAGGAAAAAGTACGGCATCAGGCTGATAACGTGTACGTGTTGCATCATAACAATAAGCGATTAGGTGCGCTTTATCATCAAAAACATTGTCGTTTCCCAAAAGAGTTTTAAAATAGTCAATGTGTTTTATTTCCATAGTGAGTCTTTTCTTTCTACAACATCAAATGGTAATTTTATAAGAATACCATCAATTCCAGCACCTTTTAGTGTATTGGTTTGACCTAAGAGATACGCATAATAATTGTCATATTCTGCAATTTTTCCACTGCTCCAATTAAACCAAGAGGAGTCAATTTGTTTATTGATACGTGAATAAAAAGGAAGCATCGTTTCACCGCTACTTTTAATATCAATGCTTTGAACAATATGAAAATTATGACAATCGACAAAAAAGCCTTTGTTCTCAATACCAAAGAAAATGATCGATGCAGCATTTTGATAACATGCTTGTTGAAAGATTTTTTTATCTGGATTTGGGCGATACAGTTTTGCTAAATAGGCAGCAACGATATCAGGATGAATCCATGTGATTGTGTCAAAATTTTTAGTGACTTCATTATAAACATTTTGGTTTGGTGTAATGATAAGCGCACGGTCATAAAGATAGTTAATGATGACTGTATCTCCCGCAGCTGGCTTGACACCTGTATCGGGGAAAGCACCTTGGGAAAGCATCTCAAATTTTTCAATGTTTAAAACAGCTTTAGTACCATCTTTACTGACAACATCAACTCGCGCAATAATCGTTGCATGTGTTGCATCAAATTTATGGCTGACAACACCACTCGCACCAACGACAAATTCGGGAGAATCAGCAATCACTATTTGTTTCTCATTTGATTCTAAAACATTCGTTTTATACTCTTTAAAAAAAGATTGGGCCTCTGCAAAAGAACCAAACAAAAATAGACACACAACCAAAAATAGCTTGTTCAACGGGAACTCCTTGAAGGGTACATGACACCCCTTTTATTTTTATAATAGGGATTATACTATAACTGTTTTAAAAAAACTTCTTTTTTGCAAGTGAAGTGTTTTAGGCATTTTGTAAGATTTGTTCAGATAAAATCGAAAAAGAACTAGGGGGAAGAATGGCTAAAATTCTATCATTATTATTACTTTTTTTATCGTTTATGTCAGCTTCTTCTGTGGAAGAGCTGAAGTGGCCTAAGGGTGAAACATTTCTCTCATTTTTGGATAGAAACCATTTACCATCATCGATTTATTATACATTAGATAAAGAAGAACAAGAACTTGCAGCTGAGATTGTGGCAGGGGTTAAATACTATGTTCTTAAAAGTGAAGACAATCAGCTAGAGCAAGTTTTAATTCCTATTGGTGAAGAACTCCAAATGCACATCAAGAAGAAAGATGACAAATTTGTGATGGAGATTATTCCCATTATTCTTCAAAATGAAAAGCGTACCTTAGCGATTGAAATTCATAGTTCACCTTATGTTGATATCTTAAATGCAACCAATAGCTATGCGTTAGCCAATGAATTTGCCCAGTCTTTTAGAGGTGAAGTCAATCTTCGCAATCTTCAAAAAGGTGATAAACTGGTCTTGCTGTATGAGCAAAAAAGGCGACTTGGCAAACTGTTTGGTTCTCTTAAAATCAATGTTTCCATGGTCGAAACAGCGAAAAAGAAAAACTATATTTATTTTTATAAAGAAAACTATTATGATCCAAAAGGGCAAGAATTAGATAGCTTTTTACTCTCCAATCCTGTAAATTACACGCGTATTTCTTCTCCCTTTACCCAAATGCGTTGGCATCCTATTTTACAGAAGTACCGTGCACATTTAGGTATAGATTATGCTGCAAGCGTAGGTACACCTGTTAAAGCAGCAGGCAATGGAAAAGTTTTGTTTGTCGGTGAAAAAGGCGGATATGGCAATACGATTGAAATCAACCATGATAGTAGTTTTAAAACGCTTTATGGGCACCTAAATGGTTTTGCAAAAGGGCTTCGTGGTGGGCAGAGTGTCAAACAAGGTCAAGTGATTGCTTATGTGGGTAATACAGGACTGAGCACTGGTCCTCATCTCCATTTTGGTCTCTACCGCAATAATGTAGCCATTGATCCTGCCAGTGTCGTAAAAATAGCTAAAAGTGCATTGAGTGGGCATGAACTTAAAGCTTTTATAGATTATACTACGGAGCTTAGAAAAAAAGTTGAAAGTGCTTTGGAAAACGAAACAGCGCCACAGAGAGAGGAGAATTTTAATCTTTCTTCGCCTCTTGAAAAAAGTTCGAGTTAGCCTTTACATGTAAACAAAATGAAACTATTTTGCGATAAAATAAATTTCTTGCAAAATGGCGATAGCTTTTAACCTTTTTGAAGGTAAGTGTTAAAGCCATAACAGCTTAGATTTTGGGTTTTGCCTAAAAATAATGACAAAATGATCAAAAAAAGAGTCTACCATGATAAAATGTTTTTTTAAAAATAGTAATAAATTAGAAGTCATTACCGATCTGAGTGAATTTGATGGCAATGAAGATAAAAAGAGTAAAGTTGTTTGGCTTGACATGCTTTTACCTAGCTCTGAAGAGATATCTTTTGTTGAGAAGACCTTTGGTATAGATTTCCCTACAAAGCAAGAGAGTGAAGAGATTGAGATATCTTCACGTTACTGGGAAGAGGACAAGAAGATTGAGATTAACAGTTTTTTCTTGATCTCAGAAGATGAAAATGCGCACAATGAGACGGTTTCATTCATTTTGCAAGGCAATGTACTTATCTCTATTCGTTATAAAGAGTTGAAAACTTTTGATGAATTTAGCAAGCGTTTTTACTATGCTCCGCGAGAATTTAAAAATGGGTATTACATCTTTTCGCAACTGATCGACATCAGGATTGATGCGGATGCGGATGTTATTGAAAAACTCTCTAAAGATATTACGCGCTTGCGTAAACACGTTTTTACAGACTATACGAATGATGATGCTGAGATGTTGGAAAAAATCTCTTCTTTTGAAGATTTAAATATGAATATCCGTGAAAACCTGATGGATAAACAACGCATCTTAACCGCATTTATCAAATCAAACAAATACGATGACAGCGCTCTTCGCGCCGATATTGTCATTATGCTCAAAGATATTAAATCGTTGATTGATTACATTGAGTTTAACTTTGAAAGACTCGATTACTTGCAAAATATCTTCTTGGGTGTTTTGAACATTGAGCAAAATAAAGTCATCAAAATCTTTACCATTATGAACGTTATCTTTTTACCACCAACGTTGATTGCGAGTATTTACGGGATGAACTTTGAGATTTTACCAGAGCTTCATTGGGATTATGGATATGCCTTTTCGCTTATTTTGATGGTTCTCTCAGCCGTAACACCGATCTTGTACTTTAAGAAAAAAGGGTGGATTTAGGCGATGAAACATACCATTGAGGTACTTAAAGTTGAAGAGTGTCTACACTCAGATTATATTAAACCTAAAAGTATGTACTATCTGCATAATAGTGTAGAAAAGCGCTGGGATATCGTCGATACACATAACAGTGTTGCCATTCTTTTGTACCACAAAGATTTGGATTCGTTTGTCTTTGTCAAACAGTTTCGTCCTTCTATCTATGTTAAAAACCATGATGGCTTTACCTATGAACTGTGTGCTGGTATTGTTGATAAAGATAAAAGTCTTATCGAAATTGCTAAAGAAGAGGTATTGGAAGAGACGGGTTACGATGTTCCGCTTGATAAACTTGACAAAATATCGTCCTTTTATACTGCCGTTGGTTTTGCAGGTGGCAGGCAAACGCTTTACTATGCAATTTTGGATGACAGCATGAAAGTGAGTGAGGGTGGTGGTATAGAAAATGAAAATATCGAAGTCATTTACCTTAAACGCGATGAAACACTTGAATTTATGTTTGATGAGAGTATTGCGACCACTTCAGGTTTGATGTTTGCATTGATGTGGTATTTTAAAAATTACGAAAAATAGTTTTACATGTAAAGCAAACCCCATGAAGGGGTTTGTCTACGCTTTAGTTTGCGCCTACTAAAATGCTTGAAGCTTTGATGATGGCGTAAACACTGTCACCTTTAGCAAGTGAAAGCTCTTTTTTTGCATCTTCCGTAACGATGGCTGTAACCGTTAATCCAGTAGGAGTAGAGAGGATGACTTCACAATTCACAGCGCCATCTTTGATCTCAGTTACCGTGCCTTTGATTTTATTGCGAGCACTAACCGCTAATGCGATGTCTGCTTTTGCAAGAAGAACACTTTGTGCTTTAAAAATACAGAGGGCTTCAGAACCAACTTTTAAACCCAATGACTCAACAGCACCATGCGTAATGACAGAAACGATTTTATCGCCACCTTTAGTTGCAACAACAATTTCACTGTTAACAGGACCATTTTTAATCTCTGCTACTTTCCCCGTAATTTGATTTCTTGCACTGATTTTCATAACATGCTCCTTTATATTTATTAAAAGTATGTCACTAAGTGTTATGTAATGTCAATTGCTAACGGTATGTTTTTTTACTCTTGATTGTCGCTCAGCTTGTGCAATCTTGTCAAAGGAAATATACGATGCAAAACATTTATACGTTAGGTAATAGATACTACCAATAACCGCAATAATGCCCGTCGTAACGATGAAACTTGAGAAAACAGCTGATAAAAAGATAGAATAAACTTCACTCATCTTAATACTCCTCAATAAATTGAGTAAAGTATATCGTAGTATTTATAAAAATATAACGGTAGGGTGATTTGTTTTTCACCATGAAAGCGATTAAATAATCTCTAATTGCTCCAAAATATCTTTGGTAAGTTTGGAAAGAGGGCGTTTGCCCAAATCTTCATCGTTGATGTAACCGCCAAAAATCAACCGCAGTAAATCTTCACGGTTTTTAAAGAGCGTTCCCTCGTAGTTTTGCATTAGCTCATCAAGGTAACTTTCGTTGTACATTTCAGCTTTTTGAATGAGTTCTAAAACGATGTCTTTGTGGTTTTTGTAAATCTCTTGCAATGCAAAGTCTTTGATGTTTTTCTGCGCTTTTGCATCTTTTGAGCCCAGTTCTAAATCAAATCCTTTTTCATCGTAATAAAATGAACTATCTTTTACATGTAAAGCAAAACGTGCCTTATCATCGAAGCCCTCAACGTAAGGATGCACGTGTGTCGTAAGCGAAAATTCCTTGCGCCCTTTTATGCTTGCATTACATGTAGGGCAACTGGGTATAAGATTGTAAAACGATAATGCCAAGATCGGATACGTCGCTTTGTCGTAAAAATGGTCAAATTGTGGACGTGTTGAGCCGTTCTTATGTGGTATTCAGTTTAAAAATTTAATATTAAAGCTTATATATTGTCAATCCAATTATGAGTTAAAATGCCATTGCCTTGATTTCATCCGCTAGTGTTTTAATATTCTCATGATTTTGAATGTCTAAAAGTGGTTTGTATTTTATTTTTGCTTTTATAAAATAGTTTTTCCAATCAGGATAATCTCTTTTTTCTTCGATTTCTTTTGTCCATTCTTTAGATTCGACTAAAATTTCAATGTTTTTCTCAATTTTTTGGATATCAAAATTAGTCCAATCATACTCTTCATCTTCATCCGAAGTTAGCCCAACACAAGCACTCATCATAGATATAGTATTATTTAAACTTTGACTGATACTTTTAACTGGCATAAAGCACCCATAAACAAGAAGAAGAGGAATATTTTGATCAATGTTCAGTTTTTTTGTTATCTTTTGATAGCGTTCGCATCCATCTATCTCCTCCACAGCTACTATAAGTCTAAATCCAATAATGGTATTATTGTTTGATGCAACATAAAATTCATAATCTAATGCACCTTTATTTTTATCAAAAAAGAAATTTTCACGAATGGAGTCATCGTATTTTAAAAGATTTTTACTCTCAAACTCTAAACAAAGGTCTTCAAAAATATGCTTGGCATCACGAGAAAAATTTGCTGCTTCTTTGAGCATAGTAACAATATTAGCTGTGTTTATTTCGTTTTCCACTATAAAATCCTCCATACGGATAATTTATTTTTCCAAGATTCTCGTTCCACCCATCCCAAATAGAACCAAATTTATAAGCAAGATAGTGTAATAGATGTGAAATGAGTGCTGATTCAATCACTGAGTTTGATGTTGGGATATCCCGCAGTAAACTATAAAATTCTCTCCAAGTAAGTAAATATATTTTTTCATGATACAAGTACTTTTCTTTGGCTCTTTTATGATGCTCATGAAAAAAAGTTAAATAGATGAGATAATCACAATGTTCGGCATAATCTATGAGTTGATTCTCATCACTTTCGCCACTTAGATATTTGACTTCAACGATAATTTTTTTACCATTGTCGAGCTCAAAATAGACATCGGGTTCATCTCTATTTTTGTCTGTTTTTTCATTTTTATTTTGAAATGTTTTCCATAATTCAAAACTATTGGAAGTGATTGACAATACGCTTATTTGAGTTAATTTTTCATTTTCTCTAATATGCTTTGCATTAGCAAGAATTTTTATAAGATTATGAGGGATCATACGCATTAATCCAAATACATTAGAGGTAAGAACATCTTCTAACTGACTAACAGCTGTGCCTTGTCGAATTTTTTTCTTATCTCTGCATCAATCATTAAGCACTTCTTCTATTTTAGTCGATAAATCGTTTCGTCAAATCCCCGTAAGTTTCGATGCGTCTGTCGCGTAAAAAGGGCCAGATGCGTCTGACGTGTTCGCCTCGTGCTAAGTCCACATCGACGATGAGTATCTCTTCTTCATCGTGACTGGCGCGTGCGATGATTTCACCTTGGGGACCTGCAACAAAGGAATTGCCCCAAAAGCGGATGCCATCCAGCACGCCGTGGTTGTCTTCTTCTTTGCCAACACGGTTGACACTGATGACGGGAAGTCCATTGGCGATGGCGTGACCTCTTTGGATGGTTTCCCATGCGTCGCATTGCCTTCGTTGTTCATCTTCCATGTCTTCATCAAACCAACCGATAGCGGTGGGGTAGATGAGCATGTCAGCCCCTTTAAGAGCCATCAAACGAGCAGCTTCTGGGTACCATTGATCCCAACAGACGAGAAGACCGAGTTTGCCGACACTGGTTTGAATGGGGGTGTAGCCTGTATCACCTGGGGTAAAGTAGAATTTCTCGTAAAAGCCTGGGTCATCGGGGATGTGCATTTTGCGGTATTTTCCAGCGACTGTGCCATCTTTTTCAAAGACGACAGCGGTGTTGTGGTAAAGACCAGCGGAACGCTTTTCAAAAAGAGAGGTGACTAAAACGACATTGTTCTCTTTAGCGACATTTGACCAAAAAGCGATGTCAGCTTCCCATGAACTTGCAAGGTCAAAGCAAGCAACATCTTCGTTAATACAAAAGTAGCGATCTTGGTGAAGCTCTTGGAGGACAATGAGCTGTGCTCCTTCAATGGCTGCTGTTTGGATAAGTGAAACGGTTTTTTGTATGGTTTTTTCTTTGGTACTTTCGACGGCATGTTGGATGAGTCCGACTTTCATAAAATCCACCTCATAGGAGTTATTTTGAATAACTTATTCTACATTAATAAGGTTTTAATACGTTTTAACTTACAATCTTGATCAGCATTATCAATTAAGGAAAATTATGATTAAACTTTCACAAATGAATGCTGGAGACAAAGCTATCGTGGTACGAATAGATGCCAACGAAGAGCTCAAACAAAGATTTTTTTCCTTGGGACTTCATAAAGGAAGCCAACTCCAAATCAAAGCAACAAGCATCGCAAAAAGCACCATGGAAATTGAAGTAGGTACAACGCTTCTTGCCCTTCGCTATGAAGAAGCAAAAAGCATAGAGGTTCAAAAAATATGAAAGAGCTTGTCATTGCGCTAGTGGGACAGCCCAATGTGGGCAAAAGTATGCTCATCAACTCCATTGCCGATGCACGCTTAAAAGTTGGCAACTTTTCGGGTGTTACCGTTGAAAAAGCGGAGGTACGTTTTAGCGCACAAGAACATTTTATTAAAATCGTCGATTTACCCGGTACATACTCGCTCAATGATTACACTCAAGATGAAAAAGTTACTAAAGATTTTCTGGAAAATGAGCCGTATGATCTCATCATCAACGTGGTCGATGCCACTAATTTGGAGCGCAATCTTTACCTAACAACACAGCTTTTAGAATTGGGTAAAAAGATGATTGTCGCGCTCAATATGATGGATGAAGCGCAAAAAGAGGGCATCTGTGTTGATCATGAGCAACTCAGTTCCATTTTAGGTGTTCCCTGCGTGAAAGTCTCAGCAGCCACTAAAAAAGGCATAGGGAAGCTTCTCAATCGTACCATCGATATTTTCAATTTTCCCTATGAAAAATCAAAACTGATTTACAGTGATGTCGTGGAAGAAGAGATCGAAAAACTCTCATTTTTTTTAAAGCAAAAACGTTATAAAACTGAGCTAACGTATCGCGATTTGGTGCTGAAACTGTTGCAAAACGATCCTAAAATATATCAAAAAATGCACGATGAACCGATTTGGCTTGAGCTGACGCCACTGCTTAAAGAGGCATTGGAACATCTCTATCTGCACCATGAGACAAAAGATGTCAGCGAAATTTTTGCAGAAGAGCGAGCCTCTTTTGCCAGAGGTGTTGTCACGGAAGTGCTTACATGTAAAAAGAGTATTTCTAAAACGATTACCGAGAAAATCGACGCGCTGTTGATTCATAAGATTTTTGGCATTCCAATTTTTATTGCTTTAATGTGGGCGCTTTTTCAACTGACATTTGAGCTGGGTTCCATTCCTATGGATTGGATCAATCTTTTCTTTGTTTCGCTTGGCACGTATGCCAAAACCATTTTTGGCGATGGTGAGCTTGGCTCTATGATCGCCGATGGTGCTATTTCGGGCGTGGGTGCGGTGGTCATGTTTTTACCAAATATCGTCATTCTCTTTTTTGGGATTTCTCTTTTAGAAACAACGGGGTATATGGCGCGTGTCGCGTTTTTACTCGATGGCTTTTTCCACCGTTTTGGATTGCATGGTAAAAGCTTCATTCCACTTGTGACGGGCTTTGGGTGTTCTGTCCCTGCGTATATGAGCGCTCGTACGCTTAAAAATAATAAAGACAGGCTGATTACCCTTTTCATCATTGGTTTTATGAGTTGTGGCGCTAAACTGCCTGTATACGTTCTTTTTTCAGGGGCTTTTTTTGCTCAAGAGCATGCGGGCAATGTGCTTTTTCTCATTTATATTTCTGGCGCATTCATTGGGCTTATTGCGGCTAAATTTTTAAAAGTATTTGTCTTTAAAGGTGTGGATGAACCGTTTGTAATGGAGATGCCAAAGTATCGTTTGCCTTCAATGAGGCTTATTTGGCACACGGTTGTGAGTAAGGCGATTATGTATCTTAAAAAAGCGGGAACATTTATTTTGGGTGCTTCATTGCTGATTTGGTTTGCGAGCAACTATCCTAAATATCCCGATATTGAAAAAACATTTGCACAAAAAATTGAGCTTGCTCAAAGTGCAGAAGCCAAAATAGCCCTTGAAAATGAAAAAGCACAACAGCTTTTAGAAAAGAGTTTTTTAGGAATGCTGGGTAAGTCAACCGACACACTCTTTCAGCCCATTGGCTTTGATTGGAAGATGACGGTAGCGTTAGAATCTGGACTGGCGGCGAAAGAGGTTGTTGTTTCAACACTCGGTGTTTTATATGCACTTGGTGCTGGCGTGGATGAGGGAAATGAGAGTTTGATTGGCGAGCTTCAAAAACAGATACCTTTTGCTTCGGCAGTTTCTTTTATCATCTTTGTGATGTTTTACTTACCGTGTATGGCAGCAAGCATTGTCTTTACGAAAGAGACGGGTAGCTATAAATATCTTTTTTATCTGTTTATCTTTACGACGGTTGTGGCGTGGGGACTTGCTTTTGTAGGGTATAGAATAGCGCTTTTGTGGTGAGGGAGGATTTAACCTTCCTCATTTGCCACGTATTGCTGATCGTTTATCTCTGAGTCGTCATAAGGGTCGAGGTGAGCGTTAATAACCCATACTTCATCGGGAATAAGATCTTTGATCTTCTCTTCGATGCGATCTCCCGCATGGTGTGCTCGCATGAGTGAAATACCAGGACTAAAGACGAGATGGACATCGACAAAGTTGGTGTTGCCCGATTTGCGAGTTTTAAGGTAGTGAAAATCGCTAATCTCTTTTTCTTCTAAAATAATGTCACGCATTTTTTCAACCATCTCTTCATCAAGCGATGCGTCCAGCAAAATATAAACACCATCACGAATAATCTGATAGGCTGAATGAATAATGTAAATGGAAATGATCACACCCATGATCGAGTCGATCATCTCAAACCCTGTCATCTGAATGAGTACCAACGAAACAAGGATAGCGCCATTGCTTAAAACGTCTGTTTTATAGTGAAGTGCGTCTGATTTGACGACCATACTTCGTGTTTTTTTAGCAGCATAGTTCAAAAACAGAACTAAAGCAATGGTGATTGCCAAAGAGATAACCATAACAATGATGGAGTAGCCGAGGAACTCAACAGTTTCTTGGTTGATTGCTTTTTTAATGGCGGTATAGAAAATGAAAAGACCTGAAACGGTAATCACCGTACCTTCAATGACGCCTGCTAAAGCCTCAATTTTGCCTTTGCCGTAGTTGAATTTTTTATTGGCGGGTTGTTCCGCTTTGGTGATAGCAAAGTAATTAAACGCGGATACGATGAGGTCAAGTACAGAGTCAATCGCAGAAGCTAAAACGGCAACAGAGCCACTCATAACTCCCACAAAAAGTTTGATAACAATAAGGAGCGTTGCCGTTCCACTGGAAATAATCGTTGCTTTTTTTTGTAAAGTCATTCGTCGTTGTCTCTTTCTTTATAAATATTCATGGAAGCGCAGTGCAAGCTTCCGTGTTCACGAATCAGAATTGAAGATTCAATGCCGACAATTTCACGCTCTGGAAAACATCTGGCAAAGATAGCTAAAACTTCTGCATCGTATGGATCGCTGTAGGTTGGAACTAAAACAGCATTGTTGATGAGAACAAAGTTCATATAGGTTGCTGGAATGCGGTGATTATTGAAATATTTAGCCGATGGAAGAGGTAAAGGAAGCAGATTGAACTCTGTTTTTTGAAGCTCTTTTTCCATCTTGCGTAGCTCTTTGTAGTGTTCATCTTTTTTGTCATAACATTTCACATAAGCGATGGTTTTTTTGTTGATGAAACGGGCTAAGGTGTCGATGTGCGAGTCGGTATCGTCACCCATAAGCGCGCCATGTTCTAAGATGATCAGCTCTTTGAGTCCAAAAAGTTCCATAAGTGTTTTTTTGATCTGTTTTTTAGAAAGATGGGCGTTTCGGTTCTCTTCAAAGAGACAATAAGCGGTTGAAAGCATGACGCCATGACCATTTGAGTCAATACTACCGCCTTCAAGGACAAAGTCTAAGCTTTTAAGTTTACCTTCTAAGTAGCCTTGTTCAAAGAGTTGACGTGTGATGCTATTGTCTAAATTGGCGTCAAATTTATTGCCCCACGCATTGAAGATAAAGTCGTAGGTTCTGCGTTTATGATTTTTATAGATATTGATGCCACCAAAATCGCGAATCCATGTATCATTCGTTGTCATTTCGATCAGTTCGATATTTTGAAGCGTTGGTAACATGGTCGCCAGTGCTTTTTTATCTTCACAGATCACAAGGCATTTTTGAAAATGTGCAATTTTGCTGATGAACGTTAAATAAGTTCGATGGATTTCATCAATGGAGTGTGCCCAATCACTCTGTTTGGGGGGAAATACGACGATGAGTGCCTCTTGTTCTTCCCATTCGGCTGGTATTCTAATTTTCATGTTAGCTCCATGTAGTTCGTATTTAAATTAAATTATACCAAAAATGGTTTTGATCTCCTCTTTTGGGCGGAAAATTGGTAAAATAGCTTCTATTAGCTTTTACATGTAAAGGATGAGTGTGCTACTTAAAAAGAAAGATAACAAGAGTATCAACCAGATCAATTTTATGGCGATTCTTTTTGCAGGTCTTTTTGCGTTTATCTCTGCATGTTTAGTCATTGTCAATGAATATTTAGAATTTCAAAAAGAGATTAAAGTCATTGAAGAGAGCTATATTCAGACGCAAAAAAAGAGTGCATCGGATCAATTAAATCTTCTTCTTAATATCACCGAATACCGTTTTCAGCAAAGTCAATCGCTTCCTAAAGAAGCAATGTATCAAAAACTCAAAGAAGATATCTCGGCGCTCATTAAGCATCGTGATAAAGAACAAAACTATCTCTTTTTAGAGCTCTCTTCGGGTGAGATGCTGTATCGCTCTTCGCCGATTAACGAAGAAGATACCACTAAAGATATTGTTGTTACACAAGCGTATGAACCACTCGGTTTGATTTTAGGAAGCGGTGTGAGCACTCGTAGCATTGAAGATGTTTTGGCTGAAAAGAAAAAATCATACCAAGATAAGATCATCAATTTTGTCCTCAAAATCTATATGCTGACACTTTTTTTATACATGATTAGTACCATTGAGTATCGCTATGTGAGCGATATTATGAAGCGTGAGATTCGCTTTATTGTCTATTCGTTTAAGAAAGCCTCTTCTAGCTACGAGTTCATTGATATGGAAAAGATCAAGTTTACCGAGTTTCAAGAGATTGTCACGCACGCCAATGTGATGATTGAAGAGATCAAAAATAAAAATAGTGCACTGGTCGACCTTAACAGTAACCTTGAAGGGATTGTTGAGCAAAAGACAGTGGAGTTAAAACGCTCTATTGAATTTACGCAAGAGCTGCTTGAAAAGCAAGATCAGTTTGTCAAAAACGCGATTCATGAGATCAACACGCCGCTTTCGATCATTTTGATGAATATTGATCTTTACAATCTCAAATTTGAAAAAAATCCGTATCTGCTTAAAATTGAAGCGGCAGTTAAAGTGCTCGATAATATCTATGAAGATTTGGCCTATGTGGTTAAAAAAGATCGCGTGGTGTATGAAAAAGCGATGATTGACTTTTCCAAGTTTTTAACCGAGCGTGTGGAGTATTTCGAAGATGTAGCGGAGGGCAATAAACTGCACATCAGTACCGACATTGTGCCCGATCTGTTTATTCTCTTTAATGAGACTGAATTGCAGCGTATTTGCGACAATAATCTCTCCAATGCCATCAAGTACAGTTATGAAAAGCACCCTTTACATGTAAAGCTTTTTGAAGATAAAAATGAAGTTGTTCTTGAGGTGGAAAATTGTGGAGAAATGATCAAAGCACCTGATCAGCTGTTTAATCGTTATTATAGGGAAGATGAAGCGCGTGGAGGATTTGGCTTAGGGCTTAATATTGTTAAAGAGATTTGTGATACAAATGGGGTATCTATTGAAGTTCTATCCGACGAATTAAAAACACTTTTTCGCTACCGATTTGTAAAAGGATAACCTATGAAGATTTTATTGCTTGAAGATGAGTTGATGCTACGAAGTTCTATTGAAGAGTATTTGGAAGCCCTTGGACATAAAGTCATCTCGTTTGGTAACGGCGAAGAGGCGTATGAAGCGATCAAAAAAGATCTGTTTGATCTGTTGCTCTTAGACATCAATATCCCAAAAATGAATGGACTGAGTCTTCTCAAAGCGCTCAATGAGATCGAACATGCCTTCCCCACCATTTTTATCAGCGCCAATGTCGACATTGATGACATCAGTCGGGCGTTTGAATTAGGCGCTTCGGATTATCTTAAAAAACCATTTCATCTCAAGGAACTGGGGCTTCGCATTGACAAAATTAAAAAAGAGTATGAGATCAAACACCTCAAACACATCATTTTAAGCTCAAAATATGTCTTTTCAAAAGAGGAGCAGATGCTCTTTTATAACAATAATGTTCAAGTGCTCACCAAGAAACAGTTACAAATTGTGACACTACTGTGTGAGAATATGGGTGTGGTCGTTGACTTTGAAAAATTTCGTAGTTATGTGTGGAACGATGAGCCGATTGATAATGCCTCTATTAGGGCTGAAATGAGCCGTCTTCGCAAGCTATTAAAAGAAGATTTTATTATCAATCTCAAAGGCGTTGGGTACAAGATAGAGAAGTATTTTCCCGAAAAAAACCGCTAAAAGTTACATATTTACACATATTATCCGAAAAAAATATCCACTTTCCTTTTAACTCTCAAATGCTACGATAATGCTATGTTACTTCTTTACAATACCTTCATAGCTACCACATAACAAAAGAAGGAGCATTTATGAGTCAAAATGTCTATGACAGAGTACGAGCCAATCCAAAGTTTACAGAACTCGTACAAAAACGAAGTAGTTTCGCATGGAAACTCACCATCATTATGTTGGTTGTTTATTATGCGTTTATCCTTGTAATTGCTTTTTCACCTGCTACCTTTGGCCAAACCATAGGAAGTGGCGTCACCACCGTTGGTATTCCCGTAGGATTTGGCATTATTATTTTGTCATTTATCTTAACAGGTGTTTATATCCAAAGAGCCAATGGCGAATTTGATGAGTTAAACAATCAAATCAAAGAAGAAGCAAGGAGCGAAAAATGAAATGGGGATGGTTGCTTTTAGCATTAACCAATGTTCTCTTTGCCTCAGGCGCAGCAGAAGTTTCAGGAAAAAGTGAAGTCAATATGTCTGCCATTGTTATGTTCTTAGTCTTTGTGGCTGGAACGCTTGGCATTACTTATTGGGCGGCAAAACGTACAAAAACTGCGAAAGATTTTTACACCGCAGGTGGAGGCATAACAGGCTTTCAAAATGGTTTAGCCATTGCGGGCGATTATATGTCAGCAGCGTCTTTTCTTGGAATTTCTGGCTTAGTCTATTCCAAAGGATTTGATGGACTGATCTATTCCATAGGCTTTTTGGTTGGCTGGCCGATCATTCTTTTCTTAATCGCGGAGCAACTTAGAAATCTTGGTAAATATACCTTTTCAGATGTTGCATCGTACCGTTTAAAACAAACACCTATTCGTACCCTTGCCGCGTTTGGCTCCCTGGCTACGGTTGCGCTTTATTTGATTGCTCAGATGGTAGGTGCGGGTCAGTTGATTCAAATTTTATTTGGACTTGATTATGCGTATGCGGTTGTTATGGTGGGCATCTTGATGATCTTATACGTTACGTTTGGTGGCATGTTGGCAACCACGTGGGTACAAATTATTAAAGCAGGTCTTTTACTCTCTGGCGCAACCTTTATGGCTGTGATGATTATGTACAAAATGGATTTTAGTGTTGAGACACTCTTTTCCCAAGCGGTGGCTGTGAAAAAATCTGCGGCGATTATGAGCCCAGGCGGTCTGGTCAGTGACCCTATTTCAGCGATTAGCTTAGGCATTGCCTTGATGTTGGGAACGGCAGGTCTTCCACATATCTTGATGCGATTTTTTACCGTAAGTGATGCAAAAGAGGCTCGAAAATCGGTCTTTTATGCAACTGGATTTATAGGTTACTTTTATGTTTTAACCTTCATTATAGGATTTGGTGCTATCGTTTTATTAACAGGTCATCCGCAATATTTTGATGCTGTTAAAAACACACTCATTGGTGGCGGTAATATGGCAGCGATTCACTCTGCTCATGCCATTGGTGGAGACCTTTTCTTAGGCTTCATCTCAGCGGTTGCGTTTGCAACGATCTTAGCGGTTGTTTCTGGTTTGACACTAGCAGGCGCAAGTGCGGTCAGTCATGATCTTTATGCGAATGTTTTTGCAAGAGGTAGAGTGGATGAAATGACAGAGATGAGAGTTTCTAAGTATTCAACGATTGCTCTTGGTATCGTGGCAATCTTCTTAGGCATTGCGTTTGAAAAACAGAACATTGCGTTCATGGTAGGTCTTGCATTTGCGATTGCAGCCAGTGCAAACTTCCCAATTCTTATCTTGTCGATGTTTTGGAAAAAGCTGACAACCAAAGGTGCTGTTTATGGCGGAGGCTTAGGACTTTTCACAGCGATTGTGTTGGTTATTTTGAGTAAAGCGGTTTGGGTTGATGTTTTAGGCAATAAAACAGCTATCTATGCTTACGGTAACCCAGCACTTTTCTCCGTAGCGATTGCTTTTATCGGTATTTGGATTATCTCTATAATGGATAACAGCGAAGATGCCGTAAATGAAAGAGCTGCGTATGATCATCAGTTTATTCGAAGTCAAACGGGTATTGGAGCAGAAGGCGCTTCAAGTCACTAAACGTTTTACCTCTTTCGAGGTATATCAAAGATAACTCTGCTTCACAAGAGTTTAGCGCATAGCGCAGTGTAGCCTTGTAGCTTTGCCTACAAGGCGTTATAAAATGATAAAAAAGGATCGTAACCATGTCACAACTTTTCGAACCAAGTAGAGCTTTAAGCAAAGAAGCCAGAATTAAGAACATGTGTGAGTACAAGGAGCTTTGTATCCAAGCAGATGAGGATTTTGAAGGATACTGGGATAAGCTAGCACGTGAAAAAATTGAGTGGTTTAAGCCTTATGACAGAGTATTAAATGAAGATAATGCTCCGTTCTACAAATGGTTCGAAGGTGGCAAATTAAATGTTACACATCAATGCCTAGGGCGTCATCTAAAGAGTCGTAAAAACAAAGCGGCGATTATCTGGGAGGGTGAGGACGGCAAACGCCGTATTATTACCTATCTTCAACTTTTCTACCGTGTCAATCGTCTCGCCAATTTGATGCGCAATCAATTTGGCATCAAAAAAGGCGATCGTGTTGTCCTTTACATGCCAATGATCCCTGAAGCGGCATTTGCAATGTTGGCGTGTGCGAAAATTGGTGCGATTCACTCTGTTGTTTTTGGTGGTTTTTCGGCTGAAGCTTTGCGTGATCGTGTTCAAGATGCGGAAGCAAAATTGGTTATTACTGCTGATGGTGCATTTCGTCGTGGTAAGCCTTACATGTTGAAGCCCGTTGTGGATGAAGCGCTCAGTGTTGGGTGTGAGTGTTGTGAAAAAGTATTGATCGTTCAGAGAAACTTTGAGGACATTGAGTATGTTCCAGGACGCGACTATGTTTACAATGAGATCATCATGAACGAATCTCAGTATTGTGAGCCTGAGTGGATGGACTCTGAAGACCCACTTTTCTTGCTTTATACTTCAGGCAGTACAGGTAAACCAAAGGGTGTGCAACACTCAAGTGCTGGTTACATCTTGTGGGCACAGTATACGATGGAGCATGTCTTTGACGTGAAAGAGAATGACACCTTTTGGTGTACCGCGGATGTTGGCTGGATTACAGGACATACCTACATTGTTTATGGACCGCTTGCAATGGGTGCAACGACCATTATGTACGAGGGTGTTCCAACCTTCCCAGATGTAGGCAGATGGTGGAGTATGATTGAAGAGCATCGTGTCAATCAATTTTACACCGCACCAACAGCGATTCGTTTGCTTCACAAAGAAGGAGCGGACGCACCATCTCGTTACGACCTAAGTTCACTTAAAGTGCTTGGAACCGTTGGTGAGCCGATCAACCCTGATGCGTGGATGTGGTACTATGAGCAAATCGGTGGTGGAAACTGCCCGATTGTCGATACATGGTGGCAAACAGAGACAGGTGGTCATATGATTACGCCACTTCCGGGGGCAACGCCTATCAAACCAGGGTCTGCAACTTTCCCACTTCCGGGCATTAAAGCAGAGATTATCGACGAACATGGTAATCCAACACCTCGCGGTGAAAAAGGATTTTTGTGTATCACTAAACCATGGCCTTCCATGATTCGAGATATTTGGGGCGATAGTGACCGCTTCGTGAAGTCTTATTTTGGAGATTGTAAGAAAGACGGTAAACCGGTCTACTTCTCAGGTGATGGTGCGATGTACGACGATGATGGCTACATTATCATTACAGGACGCACCGATGATGTTATTAACGTTTCAGGTCATAGAATTGGAACAGCAGAGATCGAAGCCGTTCTTGGCAATCATGAGAACGTTGCGGAAGTGGCTGTTGTCGGCCGTCCTGATCCGATCAAAGGGGAGGGCATCTTCGCGTACATTGTTATCAAGGGAATGGATAGCATGAGTGAAGAGGTTTACATGATCCAAGAGCTCAACAAACTCATCATGAAAGAGATCGGTAATATTGCCAAACTCGATGCTATTCGTTTCGTTCCAGGGCTTCCAAAAACAAGAAGCGGTAAAATCATGCGAAGAATTTTACGCTCCATTGCGAAAAAAGAGCCAATTACCCAAGATATCTCAACGCTTGAAGATCCAAGCATCGTTGAGAAAATCCAAAACCTTATCGAATTTTAGTTCCCAAACGCGGTTACATGTAAAATGTGACCGCTTCTTCTCCAAACTAAATCACAGTGGAAATTTGCAGTTAAAATGTTATGATACGTGTCCTATTACTATCCATCAGAGGAACATAACATCATGGCAATGCATATTATTAATCAGCCGCAAGATCAAACCAAAGCCGTCAATGACACCGTCAATTATCCAAACCTAGAAACGATGATAAGTGTCCCTTTAGGTATTGGAGAGTTTTACGAAGCATGTAAAGATTATCCGATTTTGTTTACTAAAAATCAAGAAGGCGATTGGCTTGCCATTGCGCTCCTTGGCTTTAACGATAAAAATGTTTATTTGGATGAGAATCGTCGCTTTAAAAAAGGTAAATATCTTCCCGCTTTCTTGAGACGCTATCCGTTTATTTTGGTTCAAAATGAGGGTAAAGAGAGCTTTTCTTTAGGTATTGAAGAGGAAGCTTTGGAAGCATTAAATGAATCCAATCAACAACGAGCTCTCTTTAAAGAGGATAAAACACCAACGGATTTGACGAAGAATACATTAGATTTTTTAGTACGTTTTCAAGGTGAGTTGCAAGCATGTAGCGCTTTTATTAAAGAGTTAGAATCATGGGGACTATTAGTCGAACAAAGTGCCAATCTTCTGGATGAAGAGGGCAAAACCCATACGATCAATGGATTTTTTACCATTAACGAAGAAAAACTCAGTCATCTCAGTGAAAAGAAACAGCTTGATATTTGCAAAAAAGGTGCAACGCCTTTCATGACAGCCCATCTCATTTCACTCAGCAATATTAGACGATTAGGATTGTAGCAACGAGCTTTACATGTAAAGCTAAATGACTTTACATGTAAAGATTTTCTAACACTTCATTTGAACTTTTAGACCTATTGAATGGGCAATTATTGGCAATCCATCGCGTCATGCAATTTAACGAGGTTCTCTTTCATGATGTCAATATAACCAATCCCTTTTTTACTCTCAGCAACGGTAATATTCTCAACAGGTCTGAGCGCGTCTGTTTTAACATTCGCCTCTTTGGCGATGGATTTTGCGACTTTATCGCTGGCAAATTCTTCAAAAAAGACGGTGGGGATCTTCTCTTTTTTGGTTAGATCAATCAACTGTGCAATCTGTTTTGGAGAAGGTTTGGTCTCAGGCGTCATGCCTGTGATGGAGTATTGGGTGATGCCATACTCTTGGGCTAAATACTCAAAAGCGTCATGGTTGACAATAACTTTTTTGTTTTTACAACTTTTAAGAACCTCATAATCCGTTTTTAATGCTTCTAGCTTTACAAGATACGCCGCTAAATTGGCTTCATACAGTTTTGCATTTTCGGGGTCTTTGGTGCTCAGCAAAGCCGCTACTTCTTTGGCGACATTCATGTAGTTATCGATGCTCAACCAGTAGTGTGGGTCATAACTGCCTTTGTGTTCATGCTCATGCTCCGAATGTTTCATTTCGATGAGTTTGACTTTCTGGCTCATATCAATCGTTTTATCTTGAATTTTTAAAGAGCTGATAATCTTGGTACTCCATGTCTCAAACACGGGACTGCTGATGATGAAATAATCGCTCTTTGAAAGAGCCGCAATGTCTTTAGCTTTGGGCTCAAATTCATGCGCTTCAACGCCAAAGGGAACCAAATTGGTAAGCTTGACGTTATCGCCTCCAATATTTTTAACAACATCATAGAGTGGAAATATGGTTGTGGTGATCGATACATCTGCAAACATGACCGAACTGAGGGCTGCTGCTAATGCAAATTTTTTTAACATACGTGACTCCTTCGTTTTAATACACAAAGCATAACATTATGCAACTGAGTTGCATATAAAAGAGCCACTCTAAAAAAATTAATACTGCTTTTTCTTGCAGACAAGTGAAATTATAAAAAAGCACAAGAGCAAAACAACGATGGTCGCACCGCTAGGCAAAGAAGCATAGTAGGAAATAAACAGACCAAGAATGACCGATACAATCGATATAAAAATCGCATAAACCACGGAGTTTTTAAAATTTTTACTAAATTGCATGGCAATGATGGCAGGGATGATCATCATCGCACCAATCAAAAGCGCTCCCACGATTTTAATCGAAACACTGATGACGACTGAAACCAAAGAGATGAGCATATAGTTTAAAAATGTGGTGTTGATGCCAGACGCTTTCGCACTCTCTTCATCAAACGCGATGTACAAAAAGCGTTGAAAATTGGCGTACAACGTTACCGTACAGACCAATCCTAAAAGCATGATAATCATAATATCCGTGTCATCGATCGCAACGATTGAACCAAAAAGATAGTCAAACAAAGAGGTATTAAACGATGCGGAAGCCGATACGATGATGATGGCAAGCGCTAAAGAACCCGATAAAAAAATCGAGAGGATCGAATCAGAATAGAGTTTATTATTTTGCCTTAAATACTCAATGATCCATGAAGCGACAAGGGTGAAAATCAGGGAGCTGTAACTGGGTGAAATGGAGGTTAAAAAGCCAATCGCCACGCCGAGGAGCGAAATATGGGCAAGTGCGTCTGAGAGCATAGAAAAGCGTTTGACGACCACGAACATACCAAGAGAAGAGGCAATGGCGGCGATTAAGGTGCCTGCTAAAAAGGCTTTGAGCATAAATGTGTATTGAAAAATTTCCATATCAATCCTTAATGATGGTGACAAACCATGTGCGCATCAACGCCATAGAGCTGATTTAACTGTTCTGAGTGGTAGATTTGGCGCGGATCATGGCACGCTAAGAGTGTTTGGTTGATGCACAAGACTTTGTTGATGTCATCGACAATGACTCCTAAATCATGGGTAATAAAAAGAATCGTAATATTCTCTTTGACATTTAAATCTTTCAAAAGCGCATAAAAATTGATTTGGGATTGCTTATCAACGCCCGTGTTGGGTTCATCAAGGATGAGGACTTGCGGGTTATTGACCAGTGCTTTGGCGATCATCACGCGTTGGCGTTGTCCGCCTGAGAGTTCGCTGATTTTGGCGTCTTTTAACTCTTCGATATTCATCTTGATTAAAGCATGATCAATGATTTCTAAATCGTTGCGATTGATTCTTGCAAAAAGAGATTTATTGGCGATGAGTCCCAGTTTGACAACTTCGTGAACGCTGATGGGAAAATTTTCATCCAATTTTGAGATACCTTGCGAAACATAGCCTATCTTTTTCAAAGCACTTAATGTGGGTGTTTTTCCAAACAGTTTGATTGTGCCACTGTCGTAGGGAATAAGCCCAAGGATAAGTTTAACGAGCGTACTTTTGCCACCACCGTTTGGTCCAATAATAGCGGCATAATCGCCCAGTCTAATCTCAAACGTCACATTTTGAATAATGGTTTTAAAGTTTAAATTTTTTGCTTCAATGACATTGTCTTTAAAGTTTTTTAATACCACGGTGTACCTTTTTTGAGCCAAGTATCTTAGGTATTCTTGCCTCAATGGAAAATGGTAAGAAGTGTACCATGATGCAACTAAGTCGTACGTAAAAATTTTGAATTTGTTTGAGAAGCTGAGCGCAGGCGTTTACATGTAAGCTCAAGCGGCTTTACATGTAAACAGAAAATTCTTATTAATGGGGTGCATTTTCACACTCATAGGTTGCGGCAACCCCTTGTGAGACAAATCGTACTCCCATATCGTAAGCTTTTTCGCAATCTATTGGGAAGATCTCTTCGCGTCTTTTTGCTTTGAGGGATTCACTAAAAGCGGTTACTTCGTATTTTGAGTAGTCTTTAAATTGATAAGTATCGGTGACATAAAGTGCTTCAGAAGAGCCAAAAATACTGCCGAGTCTTTTTTCAAGACCTTTGAGTGCTTCAACATATCCCCACGCTTTCATGCGTGTTTCATCTAAATTCATCGTATACATCAAACCGATGGGGATTTTTCGAGGGAAGAGGGAGGAGTAATTAGCATCGTAAAGGGTGTATTGAAAGGCTAAACGCTCTATAAAAGAGTGCATCATACCTGTAATATTTCCAAAGTAAATGGGCGAGCCTAATAAAATAGCATCGGCATCTCGCAGCTTTTCTAAAAGCGGTTGAAGATCATCTTTGTGGGCGCATTTCCCGTACGATTTTCCGCCTGTGAGTTTACACGCAAAACAGCTCACACACCCTTTGTAATTCAAATCATAAAGATGTACGAGTTCCGTTTGAGCACCTTGTGAGTCCGCCCCTTTTAGGGCATGTTTCAGTAAGGTTGCTGTGTTGGCATTTTTTCGGGGACTTCCATTGATGGCTACAATTTTCATATATTTATTCCTTGTTGTTATTTTGATAAAATATTCGCTGTTTACATTAACGGTGAAATAGATGTTGGTAACGCTATCATATTTGTAGCCATTATAATCTCTTCAGGGGCACCTTTTGGTGGCCAAATTCCTTTTTGATATAATTCTTGTCTCACATTAAGTCTGAATTCAAAACTTTTATACGCTATGATATGGACTATCCGAGCGGGTCCATCTAAGGCATACATTGCTATGATTACAGGTGATATTTTTTGCCGTGCGGGCAACGCTTTTCCCCAGGCATCTATGCTTTTTTTAATACCCCCTACCGCCAACTGATACTCTCTGAATTCATATATTGGCCCCAATTGACCAGTTTTTATTGGAGGCATAAAAGGAAATGGCATAAAGGACTCGATCTTAAATCCTTTTATTAAAATATCACTTATACCAAATGGATTATTATTGAATAAGAATTTCTCCCTTTCTTCCATCAGCTCTCCTACAGTACCAAATTCCCGTAATATAAGCAAACAATCAGGCCCAATAGGACCAATTTCGACTTTCCAACATCCCAATAATCTTCCATGACTTTGTGATGTCTTTTTATAGTTTAAAATACTTTCTACAGCTTTGTTTGTTCCCCAAAGATGAAGATGCATAGTTGTCAGTTCATAAACCATCTTTTCTTCCTTCCGATAATTTTTTGATCTCTTATAGATAGTAATATGCATTTGTTTACTCATGGTAAAAAATTTATATTATCATCTCCCTATTTCACAATGTCCCTTTAATAGAATTATAGAACAATATACAACTTAAGTATAGAATGAACTTTTTAGTTATATACTAACTAAAAGGGAAGTAATGGAGAAAACAGTGCAAAATTTTGGTGATAAGTATGAGAAATGTCCAATGTATTATACGATGTCGATTCTTGAGGGAAAATGGAAGTGGATTATCCTGTGGGAAATTAGCAAAGCCGGTGTCATAAGATACAATCGATTAAGAGAGTTACTCAAACCGATTGCCCATAAGACATTAAGCCAACAACTCAAAGAGCTGGAGAGCAATAATATTATTCACAGAGAACAGTACAATGAAGTTCCACCCAAAGTAGAATATTCGCTCACCAAAGAGGGAGAATCTGTCATCCCCATTCTAAGTTTGATGTATCAATGGGGAAAAGAGCATAGGGTAGAGGGTGAAGTATTGGATGATGGGTCGTGTATGAATGCGTAAAGAAGTAAATCTTACATGTAAAGATTTTAAACTTTACATGTAAAGATTTTTTAGGAGACTAATGCCGCGTGGATCAGTGTTTCGTCTTGTTCAAAATGAATCGTACAGTTACTTTTAATACCAATCTCTTCAATACTCTTTTCGTAGTTTCGATCTCTGTTTTCGCCTTTGATGGAGATTGAAAAAATAGGGTATTTTTTAGTATTAAAACGAATATATTCACCTGTAATAAGCGCTAAGCGCGTGGTGATAACGGGTGAGTTGATATGTGATTGGTAAACTTTGGTCAGCAGTTTCATAAAGTCTTCGACTTTGAGACGAACGTCAGGGAATGTTGGATCAAATTCTTTTTTAAACTTGATATTGGCGTTGGTCGAAGAAGCGCTGATACAAAGATCTAGCAGTGCATAAATATTGACACTTTCACCATATTCTTCAACATTAGCAAATTTTTTTGTTGCGCTTTTATACAGCTTGATACCAATGGATGTCTCATCATCATAACCTACCGTAATAGCATAGAACTTGTACGAACTAAACGAGATATCTACGATGGTTGTTTTAAACCCATAGGTCATACTCGCATAGGTTTGGGCAATATCAAAGATTTTTTTATGATTCACCTCACCAAGAAGGTATTGTGCTTCTTGGTTGAGGGAAATAATCTTCCCCGTGTTGTCAAAAACAATAAAAGGATTGTAGTCGTGTTCAATCCACGCTTCTGCAAAACTACTCATTGCTTAGCTCTCGATATAGTTTTTAAGTTTTCGTCCAACTTTTGGATGTTTCAATTTTTTAATCGCAGAGCTTTCGATTTGACGAACACGCTCACGTGTAACGTTAAGCTCTTTACCGATCTCTTCAAGTGTTCGATCGCTTTCATCGTGCATCAAACCAAAACGCATACGAATAACGGCTTTTTCACGGTCGTTGAGTTGATCCAGCACTTCGTCAATTTGATCTTTAAGATCTGATTTTAGAATGTAATCAATCGGTGCAATAGAGGTTTTATCTTCAACGAAATCACCAAATTTACCATCATCTTCATTGCCAATAGGCGCTTCCAACGAAATAGGCTCTTTCGTGATTTTAATAACGTTTTTGACTTTATCGGCACTGAGTCCAACTTCCAAAGCAATCGTTTCGATGTCAGGCTCTTTACCTTCTTCTTGAAGGTGTTTACGAATGATTTTGTTGATACGGTTGATCGTCTCAATCATGTGGATTGGAATACGAATGGTACGGGCTTGATCGGCGATAGCACGTGAAATTGCTTGCCTGATCCACCATGTCGCATAGGTTGAAAACTTGTAGCCTTTTTTGTACTCAAATTTATCAACGGCTTTCATCAGACCGATGTTACCTTCTTGAATCAAATCCAAGAATGGCAAGCCTCTGTTGGTGTAACGTTTGGCGATAGATACAACCAGACGAAGGTTACTTTTTGCCATACGGGTTTTAGACTCATCGGCGATTTTTTTACCCCGTTTGATCTGCTCAAGAACCTCTTTAAGTTTTTCAGGATCAAGATCAAACCCTTGTTTACTCGCTTCCTTGGTTTGGAACAGTTTTTTGATCTCCATGTAAGTAGAAACCATCGTGGCTTCTGGTACCATTGTGGTAATGTCTTCTTTGGTTAGATCAACAATATTCACAAGAAGTTTGACGTGATTTTCTCTCAGTGTATCATTAAAAAGTGGTAAACGATACTCTAAACGTTTAAGCTCTTTATCGAATTCAAAGTCACTTTTAAGCGCTGTTTCCATAGATTTGACAAGCTCATTAATCAACTTACTTGTAGGTCCTAGATCCATAAGTGCATCTTTAAGAAGTTTCTTTTTATACGCAAGTCCTAGATCGTAGTTCATCATCTCTTCAGGATCTTCAAGGTTTTCTTCCGGTGGTCTGGTAAGACTTTTGAGCCAATCTTTTTTCGCTTTTTCTAACGATTTGAAGCTCTCAATAACTTTTTCAGTTCGTGTATTGTCTTTTTTAGAGAAGGTTTTTTTCTCTTCGCCTTCTTCACCTTCTTCATCGTCAAATTCATCTTCTTCGTTATCATCATCCGTGTCGTCTTCAAAAGTTTTGAAAAGCTCTTTGACCCGGCGTTCGCGGTTAATCAGCGCTTCTTTATAGTCTAAAATAAAGTCGATAAGGTAAGGAACGGAGCAGAATGCATCGATGATAATATCTTCACCAAATTCAATTTTTTTGCTGATGTCGATCTCTTCATCTTTGGTTAAAAGTGAGATTTGTCCCATTTCGCGAAGGTACATTCTCACAGGACTATCACTGCGTGACCACTCTAAAAGTTCTTTTTCGCTGGCAAGGTCAAACTCTTCTTCTAGGGCTTCATCTTGGAGTTTTTGACGCTCTTCTTCTCTTTTTCGTGCTTCTTCTTTGTTGCGCATTTTGGCAATTTCAGCAGAAGAAATTAAGGTAACTTTGTATTTTTCTAAAAGACTCATCAACTTTTTGACATTTGCAGGTGTTGGAGGTTTTACAAAAAGGTCCATAACATTTTCGTAAGTAACATGTGCTTTTTCATTTTCTGCAAAAAGTTCTTCTAATGCGGTATAGAGTTCTTTTGAAGCCATAAGTGTAACTCTCCTTGAGTAAGGTGTGTGGAGGTAGGAATTTCTAAATTTCTTAATAAAAGATGTGGATTATACCGAGTTTTTTTTTAAATAGTATTAAAAGAGTAATTTTTGCAAAATGGAACGGGAGTTGCTTAAGTAGTGCATGATTCTAAATACTAGTGGGAAAAACGATGCAAAATAGCTACTATGGCGTTACCGGAGCAATGGTTACTCAGTTTAATAGGCTGGATGTCATCTCTAATAACCTTGCCAACTTAAATACCACAGCGTATAAACGTGATGATGTGGTTGTAGGTGATTTTAAAAGAATTTTTCAAGAATATAAAGATGAGATGCCACTTAAGGACAATACGAAAGAAGCAAGTAAATTTATGAATGCTTCCGTTGTCAGAGTCCCCCAGATCGTTGAGCAGTATACGAAATACGATCAAGGTGGTGTTAAAAATACAGGCAATCCTTTGGATTTTGCACTTAAACGGGAAGATGCTTTTTTTATGGTTGAAACTCCCAATGGCATTCGCTTAACGCAAAATGGCTCTTTTTCTATCAATAATGATGGTGTCTTAACCACCAAAGAGGGTTATCCTGTTTTGCCTTCGACGTATTTCCAAAACAAACAGTACATTACCATTCCAGAAGACGGTGAACTTCGTGTTGATCAGAGTGGTGGCGTTTATAATCGTGAAGATCAGTTGGGAAGTTTGTACATTGTTCAAAGTGATGATGTTAAATCATTGCTCAAAGAGGGTAATAACCTCTACAAATTTAAAAGCACTGATGAATTAACACAACTTGGAGAGGGTAATTTAGTAACACAAGGCTTTTTGGAAACCAGTAATATTAATCCTGTCAGTGAGATGGTAGGTTTGATTGAAACCAATAGGCTTGTCGATATGTATCAAAAAGTGATGAAATCACATATGAACGATCTCAACACCGAAGCAATTTCTAAACTTGCATCAACAAAAGCATAAATTAGGTAAGGAATAACGCATGATCAGATCACTTTATACAGCCGCTACGGGTATGATCGCTCAACAAACACAGATCGATACTACTTCAAACAATATTTCAAACGTTAATACGATTGGTTATAAAAAACAACGTGCTGAGTTTGCGGATTTGATGTATCAAACCATGACGTATGCTGGAACTTCAACCAGTGGTACAACGGTTTCACCAACAGGCATTGAAGTGGGACTGGGTGTTCGTCCTACAGCGATTGCCAAGATGTTTACGCAAGGTAACTTTAAAGAGACCGGCAATTCATTAGATATGGCAATTACGGGAAATGGTTTTTTCCAAATTTTGCTTCCCGATGGAACAACAGGCTATACCCGCAATGGTTCATTTAAACTCGATGCCGATGGCAATGTCATCAACAGCGATGGCTATCAAATGATTCCACAACTGGTGATTCCTGCCGATGCAACGCAGATTACGATTGGTGTGGATGGTATGGTGTCTGTGCTTCAAGCAGGACAAACCGCAACACAACAAATTGGTCAAATTGAGCTTGCAAACTTCATCAATCCAGCGGGTCTTCACGCTTTGGGGGATAACAATTACATTAACACCAATGCGTCAGGCGATCCTATTGTGAGCAATCCAGGCCTTAATGGTCTTGGACAAACCAGACAGAACTTTGTTGAGATGAGTAACGTTCAGTTGGTGGAAGAGATGACCGATCTTATTACGGGCCAACGTGCGTATGAAGCGAACTCAAAAGCGATTACGACGAGTGATCAAATGCTACAAACCGTTAATGCTCTCAAAACGTGATTTGAGGTCATTATGCTTTTCTTGCTCCCCATTCTGATCTTGGTCGCGCTGGTTGTCGCGATCGATCAGATCTATTTTAGCGATGTTAAACCCAATGATACAGCTTCTAAAAAAGAGTTGCATCAAAAAGCCAGTGATAACAACGCAACACAGAAATATTTAGATCGCTATATCAAAAAATAGTCTATTTTATGGCGCTGACTCTTTTGAGGCAGAATACTTTACATGTAAAAGAAAACGAATGAATTTTTTGGCAATTTTTAAACTCACCATCCCGGTGATGATGGGCTATATACCTCTTGGAATGGCATTTGGACTGTTACTGTCTAAACTTTTGATTCCGTGGTATTATGCTTTTTTTATGAGTGTTTTTATCTTTGCAGGTTCGGGGCAGTTTTTAGCCCTCACACTTTTTGCATCGCAAGCCACTATTCTTGAAATCGGCATTGCCACTTTTTTGCTGAACCTTCGCCATACGTTTTATGGGCTTTCAATGATTTCAACCTTTAAAGCGTTTTCATGGAAAAAACATTACCTTATTTTTGGACTCACAGATGAGACGTTTGCACTGTTAAAAACCAGTGAAGTCCCTGAAGAAAATCGTGAACGTGCGTACCTTTGGATTACCTTTTTAAACCAATGTTATTGGATTATTGGCAGTGTCGTAGGTGCGGTACTTGGCAATATTTTACCGTTTAATTACAAAGGCATTGAGTTTTCGCTGACGGCACTGTTTGTGGTGCTTTCCATTGAGCTATACAAAAAAAATAGATTGCATAAGCCTTTCTTTGTGGCACTGATTATTGGGCTGTTTGGCATGATTTTATTTCCACCACAAAAGATGCTCATTTTATCGCTATGTGCGGCAGCATTTGTGTTAATCGTGTTTAAGAGGAGTATGGAAAATGGAAAGTAGTTACATCATTGGAAGCATCATCGTAGCAGCCCTTGCGACCTATGCGACACGTATCATTCCTTTCTTGCTTTTCCGTACTCGTGAGCCTTCACCGTTGATTAAGTATATTGAGCTCAATATGCCGCTTATGATTATGGTGATTTTGGTATTTTATGCGCTTAAAGATGTGAAGTGGGAAAGTTATCCATATGGTTTGGCAGAAATCATCGGTGTGTGTGTTGCGATCGCTTTACATGTAAAGTTTAAAAACGCGCTTCTAAGCATTTTTATCGCAACACTCACGTATATGGTTTTAATTCAGAATGTCTTTTAAACGCTTTTGGGATTTGCTTGATTTTCTATAACGCAATCAAGCAAATCCGCCTCAAATCTAAGCTTTTTTGACAAATTCCGATTTGAGTCCCATAGCGCCAATGCCTTCAACTTTACAGTCAAGGTTATGGTCGCTCTCATAGTTCAAGCGAATATTTTTCACTTTGGTACCACCTTTAATGACGGCTGATGAGCCTTTAAGTTTCAAGTCCTTAATGACAACAACGGTGTCGCCATCTGCTAAGATAGTACCATGTGCATCTTTAATGACAGTAACACTCTCTTCACTGGTTGTGCCATTTTTAGGCCATTCATGGGCACATTCAGGACAGATGATCATATCGCCATCTTCATAGGTATATTCACAGTTACATTTAGGGCAGGCAGGTAGTTGCATCGTATTCTCGCTTCATTATTAGAATTTTTCTGCCTCGAAAGAGGCTATTTTTTCAAAGAAACATCGGGTTGAAGCCCTTGTTTTGTGCCACAGTGGCTTAGCGTAGGCTTTTAGGCTTTGCCTAAAAGACGTGATACAAGAGTTCTTGCAGAGCTCTTGTGAAGATAAGTATGCCAAAACTCGCCTCAAAAAAAGCTAAACAGTTCTTAGCGTCTTAATAGAAAGGGAAATTCGCGGTCTCTTTCATAGCGTTTGACTTTTTCGTCATAGCGATCAATAGCGGTAACCATATCGCGGGCAAATTCATAATTGATAATATAATCTCTTTGGTTTACATGTAATGTTTGCATTCCCTGCAAGCCTGCATTGTACATGAGGGCATCTTTGATCGTTTCAGCATTACCATTGGTAAGGCGGCGAAGGTCATGACCGAGTCCTGTTACCCACAAATCCATAAATTCGACCCGAAATGGCAAGACTTTACCCCATGTACGTTCAACAAGAACAGCATCTTTCAGTGAAAATTCATGGAATATAATCGTATCTTGGTCTGGATTATACACAGCAATAATTTGATCTGGCTTGGGTTGAAGAATAGGATTAATGGATGCCAAGTTTACCTCTTTTGGGGCACAGCCACTGAGCAAAAATGTTGCAAGCAGAAGGAGGGTCGTCATAAGTGTACGCATAAAAAATCCTTACATGTAAAAACAAGATATGCTATTGTACATTAGAAATGTTAACGAGGAAGAAGCCCCCTCTAAAGGGCTTCTTAGAAATTACAAGGCAAAGAGGTCGCTAAATTCATTGAAATGCATAGCCTCTAGGCTTACTTGATTCTCACATACACGCTCTATCGTTGCGCACTGTTTGGGGCTAAGTCTGCCTGCTAGGTTGTGTTTGAATTTTGAGATCAAAAGAGGAATACCATCTTTTCGTCTCCTCTTATGTCCTATTGGGTATTCGACTTCGACTTTCTCGCTTTTGCTACCATTTTTGTAAAAGATTTGTACGGCATTGGCGATGGAGCGTTTGTCGGCTTCAAGGTACTCTTTGGTGTAACGCGCATCGACAACGACTTCCATTTTATCACGAAGTTTATCGACACGAGGATCGTTGGCATACAGATCTTCGTAGTGTTCTGCGATCAAATTGCCATGAATCAGCGGAATCGCCACCATGTACTGAATGCAGTGGTCACGATCGGCTGGGTTGGCAAGAGGACCTACTTTATTGATGATGCGGTGACCTGACTCTTGTGTCGTAATGACAATTTTTTCAATTGCATCAAGCTTATCTTTGACTTCATTGTGAAGTTTTACGGCACACTCAACAGCGGTTTGGGCATGAAATTCCGCTGGGAAGCTGATTTTAAACAGCACTTGCTCCATCACATAACTTCCAAACGGTTGGGGAATGGTGAGTTTCTTACCGCCCATTTTGACATCCTCATAACCCCAAAATTTTGCACTGAGCGCTGAGGGGTAACCCATCTCTCCTGCGAGTGCTTTAAGGGCAAGATTCACACCACGGCTGCTAGCATCGCCTGCCGCCCATGATTTGCGTGAACCCGTATTTGGAGCATGGCGGTAACAACGAAGCGCCCCACCATCGACCCATGCGTGTGAGACGGCATTTCTGATCTCTTCAAAGGTACCTCCAAGCATTGCAGCAGCAACCGCCGTGGATGCTACACGGACTAAAAGCACGTGATCCATTCCCTCTTTGTTGAAGCAGTTTTCAAGCGCTAAAATACCTTGAATTTCATGCGCTTTGATCATCGCGGTTAAAATGTCTTTGACTTTAAGAGGCGCTTTTCCCTCGCTGATATTGCGACGGCTGATGTAATCGCCCACTGCCCAAATAGCGCCTAGATTATCACTCGGATGTCCCCATTCCGCCGCTAACCATGTGTCATTAAAATCAAGCCATCGAACCATCGCACCCACGTTAAACGCAGCACGTTCTGGGTCAAGTTGGTAGGAAGTTCCTGGTACTTTTGCACCCAAATGTGGCATCGAAGCGCCTGGAACGACGGGTCCTAAAAGTTTGGTACATTGTGGAAATTTCAGGGCTAAAAGTCCACATCCTAGCGTATCCATTAAACAGTAACGCGCTGTCTCATAGGCATCATCGCTTTTGATGCTAAATTCTGAAGCGTAACGTGCAATGTCGGTTAAAAGGGGGTCAAACTCGGGTCGCTTGGTATCTAAAATACCCATATCTGTACTCATGGTGTTCCTTTATTTATCGGTTTTTGATGTCAACATAGGCTCTATTCTCTGGTCCTATGTACTCTGAATTGGGGCGAATGAGTTTGTTGTCACCGCGTTGTTCGACCACGTGCGCTGCCCAACCCGCTGTTCGGCTCATAACAAATATCGGCGTAAAGTAAGCTGTTGGAATGCCCATGAAATGGTACGTTGAAGCGCTGTAGAAATCAAGATTTGGAAAGAGTTTTTTCTCATCCCACATGATTTTTTCAATGATTTCAGAAATAGGGAAGATCGTGCTATTGCCCACATCGTCTGCGAGTTTGCGTGACCACTCTTTGATGACAATGTTACGTGGGTCATTACTCACATAGACACGGTGTCCAAAACCCATGATTTTGGCTTTATTCTCTAACTTTTCATAAATACCACGCGTTGCTTCATGTACCGATTTATATTCTGAAATGAGCTCCATCGCTGCTTCATTCGCCCCTCCGTGCAAAGGTCCTCGAAGCACGCCAATCGCCGCAGTGATCGCTGAGTAAATATCAGAAAGCGTAGAAGCTCCAATGCGTGCTACAAATGTAGAGGCGTTAAATTCATGCTCCGCGTAGAGAATCAACGAGACGTGCATCGCTTTGATCCACAGTTCGCTGGGTTGTTTGTTGTGGAGTTTTTCCAGAAAATAACCACCGATGGTATCTTGTGAACTGTTCGTATCGATCTCTTTGCCATTCACATGGTAGTGGTGCCAGTAGAGTAAGATGGAAGGAAAAATGCCCATCAAACGGGTAATCTTCGCACCTTGATCGCTAAAATTATCGGCTTCTGGCTCTAAACACCCCAGTGTCGAACAGCCCGTACGCATAATGTCCATCGGATGAGCATTTTTAGGCAGTGTGCGAAGCACCACTTTGAGTGCATCGGGTAATGCACGCGCTTGAATGAGCTCTTTTTTGTAAATTTCAAGCTCACTTTGTGTGGGTAGAGCGCCTTTGGTTAAAAGGTAGGAGACTTCTTCAAAGGTTGCATTTTTTGCCAGATCGTAGATGTCATAGCCTCGATAATTCAGACCATGCCCCGTTCCTACGGTACAAATAGCAGAACGACCTGCAACAACGCCTGCGAGTCCACCCGTTTTTTTTGTCTCTTTGGCTTCCATTGTATTTTCCTTTTTCATTTTTATTCTCACACGGGAAAGAAGCAAAGCTCCTTTCCCTACGTTAGCCACTGGGGCGCTAAAGCTTGCCAACGATGTTGGCAGAAATGTTTACATGTAAACGATTACTTTTGATCTTTACATGTAAAAAGTGCGTCGATCTTCTCTTCAAAGGCGTGGTAGTTCAACATGTCGTAAAGCTCTGTACGCGTTTGCATGAGTGGAATCGAATTTTTCTGACTGCCATTTTTCAAGATGTCTTTAAAAACCGTTAAGGCGGCTTGATTCATCGCGCGAAAACCTGAGAGTGGGTAGAGCACCATCGAGATGCCAACGGACTCTAACTCTTTACATGTAAAGTAGGGTGTTTGCCCAAATTCGGTGATGTTGGCAAGCACAGGTACTTTGATGATTTTGGTAAATTGTTTGTACTCTTCGATGGTATGGATCGCTTCGGCGAAGATCATATCAGCCCCTGCTTCAACGTACGCTTGAGCTCTCTCAAGTGCCGCTGCTTGTCCTTCCATGGCATGTGCATCGGTGCGTGCCATGACGACAAATTCATCATCGATTTTGCCATCCATGGCTGCTTTGATGCGGTCACACATCTCTTCTTTGCTGACAAGCTCTTTGTTCGGGCGATGACCGCAACGCTTTTGCGCCACTTGGTCTTCGATGTGACAGGCCGCCGCACCTGCACGTGTAAGTTCTTTGATAGTACGAGCGATATTAAAGGCACCTCCCCAACCTGTATCGGCATCAACTAACAGAGGAAGAGAGCTCGCACTCGTAATGCGCCTGACATCAATGCAGACATCTTCTAAATTGGTCATACCAAGATCAGGTAGTCCAATGCTTGCATTGGCAACACCTGCACCGCTGAGGTAAAGCGCCTTATGCCCAACACGCTCTGCTTGCATCGCGCTGTAGGCGTTGATAACGCCGACAATTTGAAGCGGATGGTTCTCATTGACCGCTTTTCTAAAGAGTGAACCTGCACTGATCATACTCATTTTTTTCCTTTTTTAGGGATGGGGTATCCCAGTTTTTCGATGGATTGTTGAATGCCAACTAAGACACTTTCGTCTTCAATGGTGGAGGGGACACTCCACTCTTTACCATCGACCATTGAACGCATCGTGGCTCTTAAAATCTTACCGCTACGGGTTTTAGGAAGTTTTTCAATAACAGTCGCAAGCTTAAGTCCTGCCACCGCACCGATCTCTTCACGCACCAATTGTATAACGCCATCGGCAATGGAGCGATGATCGCGCTCGATGCCATCTTTGAGGACGACAAATGCCATCGGTACTTCACCTTTGAGTTCATCGTCCACACCAATGACTGCACACTCAGCCACATCAGGATGTTTGGAGATGACCTCTTCCATTTCGCCTGTAGAGAGACGGTGTCCTGCGACGTTGATAACGCCATCCATTCTGCCCATAACCCACACATAGCCATCTTCATCGATGTAGCCACTATCGCCTGTGAGATAGTAGCCAGGGTAGAAGTTGAGGTAGGACTTTTTATAGCGTTGATCGTCCGACCAAATGCTCATTAAACAGGAAGGCGGAAGTGGAAGTTTAAGCACCAAATTGCCCAGTTGATTCGGTTTGCACTCATTGCCTTGTTCATCCAGCACTTTGAGGTTAAACCCTGGCATTGGTTTGGTGGGAGAACCCGCTTTGATAGGAAGAGGATCAAGTCCCATAGGATTAGCAGCGATTGCCCAACCCGTTTCGGTTTGCCACCAGTGATCAATCGCTGGTTTATTGGTGATTTTAGTGATCCACTCTAGTGTATCGCTGTCACAGCGCTCGCCCGCTAAAAAGATGCTTTTGAGTGCATTTAGATCATACTTTTTGACCCATTCACCTTGGCTATCCTCTTTTTTAATGGCGCGAAACGCGGTGGGAGCGGCGAAGAGAATATTGACTTTGTACTCATCACAGACTCTCCAAAACGCCCCTGGGTTTGGGGTCCGTACGGGTTTTCCTTCATACACGACGGTGGTACAGCCGTTCATCAAAGGTCCATAGACGATGTACGAGTGTCCGACAACCCAACCGACATCGCTGGCTGCCCAAAAAACATCGCCTGGTTTGGCGTTGTAGACATTATCCATCGACCATTTCATCGCAACCGAGTGACCGCCATTAGAGCGAATAACACCTTTAGGTTTGCCTGTGGTTCCTGAGGTGTAGAGAATATAAAGCGGATCGGTGGCATCAACGGGCACACACTCGACTAAGCCTGCTTTTTCCTCTTCCATTTCCCAGTCAATGTCACGCCATGGAAGCATATTGGCTCGCTCTTGTGGGCGTTGCCAAATCAGGCACGTCGTTGGTTTGTGGGTCGATTGTTTGATCGCTTCATCCAAAAGCGGTTTGTATTTGATCAGCTTACTGATCTCGATACCACATGAGGCACTTATGATGACACGAGGTTTGGCATCATCGATGCGCGTAGCCAGTTCGTGCGCCGCAAATCCACCAAACACAACAGAGTGAATTGCCCCAATGCGCGCACAGGCTAACATTGCAATGACTGCTTCGGGAATCATCGGCATATAGATGACGACACGATCGCCTTTGACGACACCTTTGTTGACTAAGATCGACGCCGTTTTCGAGACTCTTTGGCGAAGTTCTCTGTATGTATAGGTTCGCTTAGTATCGGTGACAGGTGAATCATAGATGATCGCCAGTTGGTCACCTCTGCCATTGTCAATGTGTAAATCCAGCGCATTGTAACAGCTGTTCATGCACCCGCCAACAAACCATCGGTAATGGTTGTCGACGACATCTAAGACTTTGTCCCATTGGTGATACCAATGCACTTTTGTCGCCGCTTGTGCCCAAAATTTTTCGGGATTTTCAATGGATTCTTTGTAAGTTGACTCATACTTCGATGACACGGACATCTCCTGTAGTACAAATTTTGAACAATTATATAACGACTTAAGGTTTAATTCAGTGTACTAGTTTTGATTTTTTAATGCAATTTTCAGACATAGATGCTAGACTCGTACAGTTTTCATACATAATGTATTAAAAAAGTACGAAGGTGAGCTCCATGTACGATAATGCCATTGAGAAAATAGTTGCGATTTACAACCGTTCGGGTCTGAGTATTTCCAAGTTTGCTACCATCATTAACAAAGATCGCCGCACACTTACGGCATGGATCGACAAGCTCGTCACCAAAGAGCCCGCCCAAGATGTCAAAGTAGCGATCTCAAAATTTTTTCGTTATCCTTCATCGATTTGGGAAGAAGAGTGTCATGGCGTTGAGTTTGAGGATATGTTAGAGTATATTCCCAAAGAAGAGATACGCATTATCGATCAAGGGTATGAGGGTGGGCTTCGCTACATTTTGGATAAAGAGGCGCAAGATCGCTTTGTGATTCATCCCCAATTTCCAGGCCCCGCATACCGCGATAAAGTGGTGTCAACACCTTATAAACGGGTCATTTCTGCTGAGGCTGTGGCACTTAAAAAACTGCGCTATGAGCAGATTTCAAACTATGCGTTTGAATCCACCGAGTGGTATTCTATTGAATCACTGCTTCGTTTTGCGTTTTCGCATATTGGTAATTTTTACACAAAGAGTGAAAAAATACAGATTTTAGAGTTGATGCACGACACATTTTATGACAACTATAACAAAAGCCTCTATTTTTTTGACTCGCATTCGACGAAGATTTATGGCATGGATACGGCTTACTTTTCGATTAATGTCAAACAAAATTTTATGTTTTTTAAAATGCCGATTGACTCTTTAATTGTGGAAATTCAAAACAAAAAGCTGATTTACCGTATGCACCGTTATTTTACCTCTGCTTCTCAAGCGCCAGCGCACATTTCACGGACGGATGCCGCTAAAATTTTGCGCATCATTAAAGGAGCAATCGTTTCGGATAAAACACTCATAGAGTGTTACTATGACATTGAAAAGCAAACACCGTATGGAGCTCTGTTTTTAAACAATATTTCTCCGTTTGAGCCGCGAGCTGATCTTCTCTAAATCTTTACATGTAAAGAAAGTGTAAAGGAAAGGTCAATCCTAAATTGACACTGTTATTCTAAAATTTCGGTATCAATTTAGGAGTTAGCCATGAAAAAAATAGTCTGTCTGATAGTGTTATCACTCTCGTTGCTGAATGCCAAAGCGTTTAATGCGCCGATGCAAACCTACATGAACGAATTAAGCGCGGAAGCAAAGGCACAGGATCCAAACTTTACGGGCTTTGATGCCGCGCGTGGTGAGAAACTTTTTTTCTCTAAACACACGGGCAAAAAAGGAAGCGAGATGAGTTGTACTTCGTGCCATACTAACAACCTCAAAAATGGCGGGCAAAATGTCAATACCAATAAGCCCATCACCGCTCTTGCCCCTTCAGTAAATGCGACTAGGCTCACGGATGTTGCAGAAGTGCAAAAGTGGCTGAGACGCAATTTTAACGATGTGTTTGCGCGTGAGGGCAGTGCGCTTGAAAAAGGTGATGTACTGACCTACATCATTAACCAATAGACTTTTGCCAAAGTCTATACACTCCAAAAAAGCAAAGCTCTTTTGGCTACGCTAACCTCTAAGGTACTAAAGCTTGCCGATAGAATCGGCAGAACTCAATAAAGGAAAAAAATGAAAAAGATACTTTTAATGACAGCCCTTGGACTCAGCTTTGCCTTTGCAGGCAGTGTTGCACCCGTGAATAATGCGCTGTATCAAAAAGAGTGTGCGAGTTGCCATTTTGGGTATCAGCCCGCTCTTTTGAGTAAAACGTCATGGGAAAAAGTAATGGAAAATCTGAGTGATCACTTCGGAACGGATGCCTCTTTGGGCAAGGCGGAGCATGATCAGATTTTAGCGTATCTGATACATAATGCAGGAAGTGGTAAAATAGCGGCGAACAATACTTCAATGCGTATTACCGAGTCGCCTAAGTTTATCAAAGAGCACCGCGAAGTGCCTGCACGGCTGATAAAGCAAAAAGAGGTTGGTTCACTGTCAAATTGTAGCGCCTGCCATACATTGGCCGATCAAGGTAACTATTCGGAACGCGCTATTAAAATACCAAATTACGGGAGATGGGAATGAAAAAAATCTTAGTATGGGGACTGTATACCAGAGTCTCCCATGTTCTCTTAATGGTTATGATGCTCGCGGTTTTCTTAACGCCTGAAGTCAAACGATTATTAACATTACATGTAGCGCTTGGCTACACGCTTGCTTTGCTTTTTCTTTTGAGGATTGTGTGGGGGTTTATGGATGTCAAGTATTCACAATTTAAAGATTTTAACTTTAATCTGAGAGATTTGAAAGCGTATATGTTCTCCATTTTTGGCACCAAAAAAGAGTACATCGGGCACAATCCAGCGTCCAGTTATGCCATCATCGCGATGATCGTTTTAACCTTTTTAGCGGTGATTACGGGGGCGTTAACGTATGGTGTCAAAGAGGGTATGGGCATATTTTCATTTATGAACCATACGATGTTTCGAGACATGAAACTCTTTAAAGAGGTGCATGAATTCTTCTCGAATGTCCTTATGGCGGTTATTTTTGCGCATATTGCAGGCGTTTTGCTCGATAAATTTCTTCACAAATCACGCGCATTAGAATCCATGGTCGATGGCTATAAGATGGGCAATGAAGAGGGTGTCAAGCTTACCTTGGTGCAAAAAGCCTTTGGTGTTGTTGCCATTTCTGTTTCTATTTTCGCATTTGTGTATATGCTTGTCGCACCCAATAGCCTTTTAATCGCCGATGGCAATCAAAAAATGGACTATGCCAAAGAAAACCCAGCGTTTTACAAAGAGTGTATCAGTTGTCATACACTCTATCCTCCCTTTTTACTTCCACAAAAATCGTGGGTGAGCATGATGGATACGTTGCAAAATCACTTTGGGGATGATGCTTCACTGGACGCTGCAACCACAGAGTCTATTAAAGCATTTTTAGTGAAAAACAGCGCAGAGTCTTCCACGAAAGAGTCTTCATTGCGGATTCTTGCTAGTTTAGACAAAGAGAAAACCTATCTTGCGATTACTGAAACACCTTTTTGGAAAAATCGTCACAAAGAGATTGACAAATCGGTGTTTAAAAGAGCAGATATAGGAAAACCATCCAATTGTAAGGCATGCCATGATAATATTGAAAATGGACTACTGAACAATCGCGACATTAAACGTTTATAGGAAACGCTATGAAATTACTTTTGATCTTTCTTCTGACGCTTTCGTTGTATGCTGACCATGACGGTAAAAAAGAGCATCAACTCAGTAAAGATCTTTCCTATTTGGAATTATCACACGATCAAAAAGAGCGTGTCAAAGGTATTTTAAAACAGTACCGCGTAGATTTAAAGGTATTTCGTGAGTTTAAAGAGAAGGTTAAAGATCAAAAAGAGCGTTTACTCTTGCAAGAGAGTGTGAATGAGGAAGATTTGCAGAAACTGAACCAAGCCATCAATCAAAAAGCCACGAGTATTGAGAGTCATTTTTTAGTGCAAATGCACACCCTTTTAACACCCGAACAGCGTCAAAAATTTGCGCAAAATCTTGAAGAGTGGGAAGTGGAATGAGCGAGAAAATTTTACTCATCGAAGATGACATAGAGATGCAAGCACTTATTAGTGATTACTTGCAAAATTATGACTTTGAAGTTCACGCTTACGACAAACCTAAAGACGCTCTTGTCGATCTTAAAGCCGACCCGACACAGTACAAAGTGGTCGTACTCGATCTGATGCTTCCGCAGATGGATGGTTTTGATGTCTGTAAAGCCATTCGTTCCATGAGTGATGCGCATATCATTATCTCTTCGGCTCGCAATGAACTCAGTGATAAAATCTTAGGCTATGGCGTGGGTGCGGATGATTACCTTGCAAAGCCGTATGAACCTAGAGAATTGGTGCTTAAGATCAACTCCCATTTGCGCAGAAGTACCCAATCCAAAAAGAGAGTGGGGGAGTTTGAAATTGATGAAGCAAAGATGGAAATCACGTTGGAAGGCTATCTCTTAGATCTCACCAAAATTGAGTTTGACATTTTACTGCTGTTGCTTTCCAATCAAGGCAAAGTGTTTTCACGAGAGGTGATTTTTAACGCGATTAACGGCATTGGGTATAACTCCAAAGATCGCACCGTTGATATGCATATTAGTAATCTTCGAGCTAAAATAGGTGATGATTCCAAAAATCCCAAATACATTAAGTCTGTTTGGGGTATTGGCTACAAAATGGTAGGTTAAGATGTCCATCTTTACAAAGCTCTTTTTACTTTTTTTAGTGAGTCTCTCACTGATGCTCTTTGTCTCGCGTGAAACAAACCAACTTACCCAAGCTAAAATAGAGATGCTTTTAAAAGAAAAGTACCTTCAAGCTTCCACCGAACTCTTTCGCGACCTTGCCAATAACGATCAAACTGCTCTTACCAAAAGGCTTCAATCCTTTAACTTTGAACTCATTGCAGAGTCCCAAAGCGTGTTGGAAGGCTCTAAAACGATTTATGAAAAAAGCAGCTCTTTTGGCGAAGTCAAAATCTTGATGGATACCAAAGGCAGATACCTTTTGCTCATGAGCTATTTGGATGAGAGTCTCTTGGTGCGCGATCGTACTCAAGAGGAAGGTTTTTACCATTTTGATACCGTGAGTTATCTGATCTTTGCCGATATTTTTGTACTTGTTGTCACGTTTTTGATGATTATAAAGCTTATTTTTCCCCTCAAACAGATTGCGTTAACGCTTCAAAAATTTGGCGAAGGTGCTTTACATGTAAGAATGAAACGCTTTGGCTCCAACGAACTTGGCAAGCTCTCTGACACCTTTAACGCGATGGCGTCTAACATTGAAGCCCTCATTCTCTCTCGTCAACGCTTACTGCGTGACATCGGGCATGAACTAAGAACGCCGCTTGCCAAATCCAAGCTCGCCTTAGAGATGTTAGGCGAAGGAAAATATCAACAAAGTCTTAAAAAGGCGATTTCGCAGATCGATGAATTGACTAAAGAGCTTTTAGACATCGAGCGGCTGAATGCCAATATGGAGAATCTAAACATGAGCACTTTCAATGCTGAAACACTTATCTCTGAGTCGCTTTCGCGTGCACTCATTGAAGATGAAAGCTTGGTGGAGCTTCACATCAATGACTCTTTTGAGATCAAGGGTGATCTCAATTACCTCTCCATTGCACTTAAAAACTTGATCGATAATGCGCTAAAATACACGACGCAAAAACCCATTCTCATCGAAGTAAAAGAGCGCACCATCAGCGTTAAAAGCAGGGGCGAAGCACTCGAACACACGTTGGAGTACTACTGCGAACCATTTGCCCAAGGTGATGATGCTAGAGGGGTTGAAGGCTTTGGTTTGGGGCTGAGTATCGTCAAAAAAATCGTACAAAAACACGGGTTTGGATTTGAGCTTACATGTAAAGAGGGTTGGAATAGCTTTTCACTGCGTTTTACAGGAGTTTAATTATGCTTATTGATGGAGCGTTTGATAAATGAAAGTTAAAAGTTTAGCCTTCCTTTTATCCTTTTATCATTACATATAAAGAAAAAATAGCCTGTTCCCATTTATCATACTACCTATATTTCTATAGCCTACTTCAATTTTTTCCATGGACTTATTCCTTAAAGATTATTATTACATACGCGTGAAAATACTTCCGCTAATTCATCATTATCATTAAAATAAAAGCTTATTTCCAATCTTTTTGCACCTGGGGAGAGAGGTGACTTATTTTGATGAAAAACAGAGATAGTATCTAGTTTCCCAAATTTAGAATCTTTAATTCCAAGATCTCTGTTACGTGCTACCATAGCTTGAGTTTTTGGGTCTTCTTTTTTCCATACAGTATATTCAAGCCCCATATCTTGAAGTTTTGCTAATACATCTTGCTCGTGCATACCAATAGAAAAATACTTTAGAACAATATCTTGAGTCATTGTTGCTCTGCCAGGACTGGTAATTTCTACTTTAAAAAGTTCATTCAGCATTATTTCCCCGTTTTTTGTAACTGCTGTGTTTTCTTTGTTCGCTGGACTTGAACATGCACTAAGTCCAATAACCAAAAAACATTTCAAGAGTATTCCTAAAATACCGAACTTGCTTTTATTGATTTGTTTCACTTTACCCTTCTTGTATCTTTAGATGAAAAAAAATTAGAGCGATAATAATTTTATCTAAAATTTGTCACACATTATGTCACAGAAAATGAAATTATGGAATTTTATGGCTTAGTGCTAAAACGGGTAGTGTATGCAAAAAAGTGCAATTTTACAGATAAATTCTTTACATGTAAAGGTTGGAATAGCTTTAGCATTCAGACGTCCTAAACAAGTGGCATTCGATTCTTTAAATAAAACTTAGGTACAATAGAAGCATTAAGATACATAAAGGATAGAGATGTTATTTGAAAAGCTAGGCTTGATTGCGCCACTACAAGAAGCAGTAACTGAACTTGGGTACACAAAACCAACGCCTGTGCAGACAAAGGTCATCCCTTTGGTATTAGAGGGCAAAGACGTGATGGCAACGGCGCAAACGGGGACGGGTAAGACGGCCGCTTATGCACTGCCACTCTTACAAATTCTTGCTAAAAAAACACAAAAATCAACCACAAAAAAAGTAGTACGCGCACTTATTTTAGTGCCAACGCGTGAGCTTGCTTCCCAAGTCAATCTCAACGTGCAAGAGTATGGTAAAAACCTTGAGTTAAACATCGGGGCGATTTACGGTGGGGTGAAGTTTACCCCTCAAGTAAAAAAATTGGAGAAAGGCATCGATGTTCTCATTGCCACCCCTGGAAGGCTTCTTGAGCACATCAAAATCTCTAGCGTTGATCTTTCACGCGTTGAAATTCTTGTCTTTGATGAAGCCGATAGAATCCTCGATATGGGTTTTTGGGATGAGGTTGAGTTACTGCTCTCCTTACTTCCTAAAAAACGTCAAACTTTGCTGTTCTCTGTCGGTGTTTCCAAATCGGTCAAACGCCTCTCTGAAGTGAGTTTGAAAAAACCTATCACCGTTGCGATTAACAATCAAGGTGAATTTGCTAAAAATGTACAACAAACCATTTACGTGGTGGACAAAGAGCGCAAGTGCGAGATGCTTTCTTTCATGATTGGTACTGAAAACTGGCATCAAGTGTTGGTCTTTACCAAAACCAAACAGAGTGCCGATGAAGTGGGCGATTACCTCAGTAAAAGTGGCTTAAAAACGCTTGTCTTGCATGGCGATAAAGCACACTCACAACGCACCAAGGCAGTTGCGGCTTTTAAAGAAAATTCTATTCGGGTTTTAGTAGCCACGGATATTGCCTCACGTGGTCTTGACATCGAAGATTTACCGCATGTCATTAACTACGAACTTCCAGGTGATGCAGAAGATTATCTGCACCGAGCAGGACGTACGGGTCGTGCAGGTAAAGAGGGACGAGCGATTTCGTTTGTTTCTCAAGAAGAAAAGTTAAAGTTAAAAGAGATCGAAAAGATCTTAAAATACACGCTCAAAACAGAGTTTTACCCCGGTTTTGAGACGCAAGTATGGGTTGAAAAAGAGGCGAAAAAACATACGATTCAAGCCAAAATTGATCGTGAAAAAGCCAATAAAAAGCCAATGGGGCTTCGTAAAAAACGTGAAGAGATCAAAGCAAATAAAGCCAAAAAAACCACAAAAACATGCGGTATTGGTGCTAAAAATTGTAAAGTCAAATAGGTAAAGGTAAAGATGATGATGGTTGAGATGCAAAAATTGCACTATTTTAAAGATTTTATTGAGAAAGAGGAAAATCCTATCGGGAAAAACCTGTATGTGATGGTATTGGCAGTCGAAGCGTACTATGAATTTATGGCAGAAGTGCTCATCCCAGGGACGTCTCGAAGCATGACACAGTTTAAATTGCTTGAAGAGTTGCGTACATTAAAAGTCATTAACGAGCAAGAGTTTGTCATTATGAATGAGACGAGAAAGCTTAAAAATGAGTTGACACACCGCTTGGATTATCAGGTTGATTTGAAATATGTCTATGATTTTTATAACAACTGTACGGTCAAAGATAAAATTATTCCCGAAAATAAAGAAGATCATAATCAGCTTGAAGCGGCTCTTTTAGATGCACTTTTGAAAAGCTATAAAATCGTTGACCTCAAACTGTATTCCAGAATGCGCAAAGAGCTTGAAAAGGTGCATGGAGTAGCAGAGTGAAATTTAAAGTAACGGGTAAACAGCACATTTCCAAAAACTGTTTGGTGTGTGGCGTTGAAAATCCTTTTGGTCTTAAAACCAAATTTTACGAGCTTGAAAACAAAGAGGTTGTGGCGTACTTTACACCCAATACGTACCTACAAAGTTACCCTGGCATTTTGCATGGGGGTATCTCTGCATCGATTCTTGATGAGACGATTGGGCGAGCGATTATGGCGCATTATGGGATGGAGAGCTTTGGCGTGACGATAGAGCTAACGCTCAAATATAAAAAACCTGTACCTCTCGATGTAGAACTTAAAGTCGTTGGGCGTATGACCCATGATAAAGGGCGTATTTTTGAAGGCACGGGAGAGCTGATACTTCCCAATGGTGACATAGCGGTCACCGCGTCAGGTCGCTACATGAAACGTGATGTCACACAGATTGTTGAAAATGATTTTATCGAAGATGAGTGGTTTGAAAGCGATGGAATCGATAAAGACGAGATAGACCTTTAAGTGACTGAGCCATACCGCATTCTTCAAAGTGTCTTTGGACACCATAGTTTTCGAGCGTATCAAGAAGAGGCTGTCAATGCAATCTTAGCGCAAAAAGACATTATGATGATCTTGCCCACAGGGGCGGGGAAGTCTCTGTGTTATCAGCTACCTTCTTTGGTAATGGAAGGTATTAGCGTGGTGATTTCGCCTCTTTTAGCCTTGATGCACGACCAAATCACCGCACTTTCTACCTTTGGCATTAAAGCTTCTATGATCTCTTCGATGCAATCTCCATCCGAAATTCAAGAGACCATGCAAGCGTGCCGCAAAGGTGAACTCAAGCTTTTGTATGTTGCCCCTGAGCGCTTAAAAGGTGAGTCATTTTTAAACTTCTTACAAACTCTTCCCCTTAACTTTTTTGTCATTGATGAAGCGCATTGTGTGAGTGAGTGGGGGCATGAATTTAGGGAAGATTACCGCCAACTCTTTCGCCTCAAACTCTATTTTCCCCAAACGCCTATTGCCGCGTTTACCGCGACGGCAACGAAGATCGTTGAGCATGACATCCTTCATCAGTTAAGTCTCTCCAACCCTCTTATCATTCGTGCTAAAGTGGAGAGGGACAATCTCACGATCAAAGCGGATTACCGCAACGCCAACGGACGCGAACAACTTCTTACGTTTTTGAGCGCCTTTGAACACGAGAGCGGTATTATTTACACACTTAGCCGCAAAGAGACCGAAAGTCTAGCGCAGTTTTTAAACACGCATAAAATCCTCGCGCGCGCTTACCATGCGGGACTTCCGACTGAAGAAAAAAATGAAACCTTTCGCGCTTTTTTAAACGATGAGATTCAAGTCGTTGTAGCCACCATCGCCTTTGGTATGGGCATCGATAAGAGCAATATTCGTTTTGTGGTGCATATGTCATTGCCTAAAACCATCGAAAACTACTACCAAGAGATTGGTCGCTCTGGCCGTGATGGACTGCCTTCTTCGACGCTGCTTCTTTTTTCTAACTCAGACATCGTGGAGCATAAACGTCGCATCGGTGAACAGCCTGCATCTGAGTACCAAAAAGTGGCGTATGAAAAACTGGATGCTATGGCAAAATATGCCTCATCGCAAGTCTGCCGTCACCAACAAATTGCGAGTTATTTTGACGATACGATTCTTACATGTAAAACGCGTTGCGATAATTGTATCGATGGTGAAAAGCAGAGTATTGACATCTCCCATGAGGCACTGAAGCTGTTATCGAGTGTGTACCGCACAGGGCAGCGTTTTGGACTGCAATATGTGGTCGATGTTTTAATGGGCTCCACCAATGAAAAAATCGTGCAAAACGGGCACCAAAGCCTCTCTGTTTTTGGCATTGGCAAAGATAGAACCAAAGCGCAATGGCTCAGTATTGGCGACAGGCTGATGGAACTAGATGCTTTTAAGGTCGGCGAATACCGTGTCATAAGCCTCAGTGAATACGGCGCTCAGATTATTAGAGAGCGTTTATCGGTGAGCATTCATGCCAAGCGTTTGGAGGAGCACAAAAGAGCCTCTAAAAAAGCTAAGCAGGTTATCACAGGCGCATTTGAACTCTCCACGTTTGAGCGCTTACGTACGCTTCGCTCAGAGATCGCCAAAGAAAATGGCATTCCGCCGTATGTCGTCTTTAGCGACAAAACCCTTAAAGAGATGGCAGAAAAACTCCCCCTTGATAAGGAAGCAATGCTGGAAGTTAGTGGTGTGGGCGAAGTGAAGTTTGAACGCTATGGCGAAGCCTTTTTGGAGCTGTGCGTTACACTTTCGTAGCATTTACATGTAAAGAAAAATGCGCAATAGGGTACAATACACTTTTACATGTAAAGGATAGCAATGAGTGCAGGACAGAGTCGCAGTAACATTCAAAAAGGCGTGAAAGTTTTGATTGTTTTAAAAGAAGATCAACGCAGTGGCAAGCTCACCGAAGGTGTCGTTAAAGACATTCTGACCAATTCGTCAAACCATCCTCATGGCATTAAAGTACGTTTGGAAAGTGGCGAAGTTGGACGCGTGAAAGAGATTATTCTCTAACTAAACAGGTTTTACATGTAATGCTTGAATCTATTCAAGATTGAGTAAACGATCGTATAAAGAGAGTGGTTTTTCCTCAAAACCTGCAATGCCTGCTTGCGTTGCTTGGGATGGATGAAAGGCTAAAAGTAGGTCATGGATTTTTGCGATTAGCGCTTTATTTAAATGGTTGGAGGCGATCATGGCATCGTAGGGTATCTCTTCGGTGGTCGCTAAAATACGTATTTTTTCCTGCTTCTCTTTGGAAAGCTCATAGTATATACCATCATAAACGGCTCCTGCATCAATTGATTCCTCCAAAATTGTATCAATGATTTTAGAGTGTTTTTTGATCATATAGACCTTCCCTAGGTCTTTGTTGGGGTTGATGCCATTTTGCTGCATGATAAAGCGAGGGTAGAGGTATCCTGAGGTTGAATCAGGATCGGTAAAGCCAAAACTCTTCCCTTTTAGATCGGCAATATTTTGAATGGCACTTCCTTTAAGAGTTAAAATCAAACCGTGGTAACTGCTTCGGGTACCCACTTGTGCATTGGCAAATTTGATAGTTGCTAAATAGTGCAGTTTTGGCTCTCTTTGCCGCAAGATAGCAAGAAGTTTGGGGGAGACAGACGCAATATCCACACTGCCTTGCTCTACTAATGTCATGATCTGGTTATAATCTTTAGCCACGACAAAGACAATCTCTCGATCAAGCGCTTTTTCAAGATACGCAATGAGCTCTGCATGGATCACACGGAGTTCCTCAACACTTTTGTAAGGATTAACCCCAAGAATCAGTTTTTCTTGGGCAAAAAGCGACATACACAGAAGTAAGAAAATGCTCATAAATTTTCTAAGCGTCATGTTCAACCCTGTTCCTTCCATTATTTTTAGCGCGGTAAAGGGCATTATCTGCACGTCTTAGAATGCTATTGGGTGTGTCGCCTTTATGATAGTGTGTCACGCCTAAGCTCATACTCACACGCTGGGGATAACGCTCAAATGTAAAGTTGTAAATCTTTGAGCGCAACTGCTCTGCCATTAATAGGGCACCTTCAAGATCGGTTTGCGGTAAGATGAGTAAAAACTCCTCTCCGCCCCAACGACCGAGCAAATCACTCGTCCGCATGGTCTCTTGCATCAGATGTGCCATGTGTGTCAAAACGTGATCACCGATTTCATGCCCGTAGGTGTCATTAATCGTTTTAAAGCGGTCGATGTCAAGCATAATCACGGAAAAGCAACTGCCTCGACTGGCCTCTTTAATCTTTTGCTCTAAGCACTCTTCTAGTTTACGTCTGTTGGAAAGAGAGGTGAGTTGATCGGTACTGCTTAAGAGTTCCAGTGCCTTTTGCGTTTCGGCTACTTTTTGGCTCATATTAAAAAGTGCTTCTGAAATTTTTTTGACTTCAGGCGTAGTGTTTTTTTGGGTGGTTTGCTCTATGGTGGTTATGACTTCTTGAATATCCAGGCGATCTTCATAAAAATCAATCAAGACTTGAGAGAGTGCTTTATATTCTTTGAGTGATTTGATCAATGTAAAATGAATGGCAAGCACCAGAAGAACTAAGGCAAATGCAATGCCAATAAAAAAGTTGGTGCGTGCCTCTTTGAGCGCTATGAGCTCTTTTTCTGAGGCTAAGCCAATCGTGAAGGAAACATCTTTGATACTTCCTGATTCTAACATAACATGTAAGGATGAGATATCGATTAGTTTTTGGTCTTTATTGGAAGAGAGTGTTTGATGTTCGGAATGATATGTAATGTTCATCATGGTTCCTTGCACCAGAACAGAGAGTAACTCTTGGTCAATCACTAAGGCAACGCTGATGATACCAATAGGTTTGGTTCCATACTGTTTTATGCGTTTTGCATAGACCAAACACTCTTCACCATCGATGAGATCAATTCCCAAGAATGTATCATTTTTAAGGGTTTGTTGGATGTAAAACCGCTTTGAGACATCGTCTGAAAAGCGAAATTCCGACTCACCTCGGCTGATAATCATGCCGTCCATATCCATGAAATGAATTTTATTGATGCTTGAAGAGAGAAAGAGTTTACTCCAATTGAAAAGCATGTCGGTATCATTGCTGATAATCCCTGTGACGACTTCTTGGGAGTTGGTGAGAATTTCAGCCGTTTTTTGAAGCTGGTCTAGTTTTTCTTCAAAACGTTTTTGAATCATCTCCATTTGCAACAGTTTATTTTGATCGAAGGCTTTTTTTTGGGTAAGATAGAGCGATTGCATCTCATAAATACCAAAAATAAAAATGGCTGAGAGTTGAATGATGGTTAAAAAAAGAATCTTATTGTAGAGTTTCATTCATCGCATCTTTTAGGATTTTGCTAAAGGTATCGTAGAAGTGTTCATCTTCCTTGATGAAACCAGCACTTGGCCAGCCTAAATACTCTTTAAATGCTTTATTGGAAGGCGAATCCATTGGAATGTCTTCCAGCAATAAAGCAATGCGTTCTGCTTCTTTGTTTGAAATAGTTTGCGTAGCGACAATAACATCCAGAGGAATGGGCTTTGAAGTTGCAAGAACATTGAATTGATCGCCGTATTTTTCTAAAGCGTTATAATACGTTCCATCGGAAATCGCGCCAATTTCAATGGAGTGCTGCATCAGCGATTCGATCACTTTGTCATGCTTTTTGAGAAAAAAAACTTTTTTAAAAAAGCTGTCGGGGCTGATACGATGTTCTTTTAAGAGCACCATAGGATAAGCATAGCCTGAGGTTGAATCTTTATCGATAAATGCAAAGACTTTTCCTTTTGCTTCTTCAAGTGACGTGATATTGGACTCTTTGAGTGTTACGATATAAGATTGATAATAAGGGGTAATCTTCCCACTTTTAGAATGTTCAAGGTAGGTTACAAGGTAGCGTAGTGAAGGCGTTCTCTCTTTGAGCAAGACAAAACTTTTGGTATTAAGCCATGCAAAATCAACGCTTTTTTCTTCAATACGTGCTGCAAGCTCTTCGTAGTCTTTCGTAATAACAAGACTAAAGGTATCGCCACTTTTCGCGGTTAAATATTCCATTAAAGGGGTAAAAGCTTGTCTTACTTTGGTGGGATCATTGGAAGGGTAGGTTGCAAAACTATACTCTTTAGCATGGAGTGATGTAAATAACAAAAGGCAAAAAAGGGTAAGTTTTATAAGCATGGTATTCCCAATTTGGTCGTTAGAGTTTAGTTTGATTTTTATTTTAACATAATCCTTTGGGATAAACCATAAAGAGAGATTCTTTGTAATACTTTTGCAAGGATTAACGAAGTGATGTTATAATGAAAAAAAGGATGAAAAATGAGTGAGTTACTTCAACACGAGTGGTTTGCACTGTATGGCATTCCTGTTTTAATTGCATTGGCACGGATTTGTGATGTCAGCATTGGTACGCTGCGTATCATTTTTGTTTCCAAAGGGTTGCGATTATGGGCGCCTATTTTAGGATTTTTTGAAGTCACAATCTGGCTTTTAGCCATCTCTAAAGTCATGGAAAATCTGACCAATCCTATCAATTATATTGCCTATGCACTTGGGTTTTCAATGGGAAATTACATTGGAATGTTTATTGAAAATCGTTTGGCGATTGGTATGGTGGTGGTGCGTATTATTACGAAGAGGGATTCACATATTTTAGTTGCCGCGTTGCGTGCGCTTCGTTACAGCGTGACGGTTGCGGATGCTGAAGGTAATGCTGGATCGGTTAATATCATCTTTACGGTCATTAAACGCTCCTCCATCACACATGTACGAGAATTGATTGTAATGCACAATCCCCAAGCCGTTTATTCCATTGAAGATGTAAGGCATGCGAGTGATCCAAGTTTTCCGACTGAAATACCTAGACGTTCACGTTTTTCACAGTTTATGCGAGGCATGCGCAAGTAGATGACGTTTTCCCCAAGGCAAACGTGCCTCAGGGTTTTTACATGTAAAAATTTAGCGCACGAAATTGGTCATAATTTTAGCTTCTTGTTCGGGGAAAGGTAGGTTGTTTGCTTTGGCATTTTGAACCATTTTAAGGGTAAATGCCATGTTCTTACCCAAAACGCGTGCAATCTGCATCCCTTCTAAATCCTCATGCACCTCTCCTGGGACTCTTCCATGCGCAACATTCCAGTAGTTGGTTGTTGGCATAATCATTTCAGCATAGGTCAAGTAGTGGTTCATCGCATCAAAGGTACTCACACCACCCGAACGGCGAACGGCTACGATGCTTGCTCCCACTTTGTGGCGAAAGAGATTGCCGTTGGCAGAGGAGACGTAAAACGCGCGATCCAAGAAGGACTTCATCGTTCCTGCAATGCCCGCCCAATGCACAGGTGTTCCGATGATAATGCCATCGGCTTCTTTCATTTTTTGGATGTATTCATTGACATGCTCATCATCTTTGGCAATACAGCGCTCATCTTTGTTTTTAGCACAACCACCACAGCCAAAACAGCCACGAATGGTTTTATTGCCGATATGCAAGACTTCCGTGGTGATTCCCTCTTGGGCTAATTCTTGTGCAATCGTATCGATAAGCTGTGCGGTATTTCCTTTTTTATTTGGACTTCCATTGATCGCTACTACTTTCATATGCTTCTATCTCCTCTATTTTTGGTACTTGTTGATTGAATTGTAACGTAAGTGTTGATAAAGTAGGTAGACAATTTAGATATATTTATTGCCTATTACTGTACAATACACTTTTACATGTAAAGGAAACAGATGGACATCTCTGCTAAAAAAAATGAATTGATTCAGCTTTTAGAGTCTTTTTTACCCGAAGAGGGCACGGTGCAAACGGACATTACCTCTCTTAGTCTTTCAAAAGTTTCCAAGACCTCTGAGTTTGCCTGTTCGATGAGTGAACCTTCGATCTATTTTATTGCAAGAGGTGTTAAGGAAGTGCATTTGGCAGAGCAAATTTATACGTATGATGCGTCCACCTATATGATCTCTTCGGTACATTTACCGCTAAGTGGTAAGATCATCGAAGCAAGTAAAGAAGCGCCGTATTTAGCATTGAAACTGACCTTTAGCTTGGATGAAATGATGGAAGTGGTTCAAGAGAGTGGAGATGCTTTTATGCAATCTTGTACAAAAAAATGTGACTGCGCTTTGGTGATGGGAGAGATGGATGAAGCTCTTTTGGATGCGCTGATACGGTTGGTGTCTCTTTTGAAAAATCCAAAAATGATTGCAACCTTGTCTCCGTTGATTGTCAAAGAGGTTTTGTACCGCTTATTAGACCATCATCCACAGATGTTTATTAAACAGTTTGCAACGATGGGAAGTCATGCCTACCGCATTATGCAAGCAATTCATCAGATCAATACCCATTTTGAAGAGCCTTTACGCATTAGCGTTCTGGCACATAGTCTTGGTATGAGTAACTCATTGTTTCACCGACATTTTAAAAATGTGACAACATTAACACCGATTCAATACCAAAAAAAAGTACGTCTGCAAATGGCTCGAAAACTACTTTTAAGCCAACATGTTGATGCTGCTACCGCTTCGTTTCAAGTAGGTTACGCTAGTCCATCCCAATTTAGTAGAGAATACACCCGCATGTACGGCATGCCACCTAAAAGTGATGCAAAACGACAAGGTAAATCTTTGTAACTCTTTACATGTAAAGCGTTTAGAGAGAGTCATTTTATGATCTCAAAATGATGCGATGTTTTCTATAAGCAATATAACGCATTTACAACACTTGCTCGCTATGATACTCCATAAGAAACTAAAAAAGGGGTTATCATGAATATTGCAAAGCAGCTTATCGTTATGCTTACAATTGCGATTCTAGGGATTGGTTCCGTTTTTGCTATTAGCTTTTACAAAATGGGTGAGGTTTATACCAATACAAATTATGGCAATGAGAATGTCTTACCAAGTATTTTAATTGTCAATGGCATGATGGAGGATTATTACTACCTTCGCGTTTATGCGTTTGAGTTTCTCTCCGCAACGGATGAAAAATCAATGGATGAATCAGCCGCGATGATTAAAGAAGTGAGAGAGTTATTAGACAAAAAAGTTGCATCATATTCTGAGTATTTATCGGATGCAAAAGATAAAGAGCTCTATGAAAAAGACAAAGAAATCTTAAATCAATACAATGCCTTGCTAGATCAGTTTTTAGCACTCTCTAAAGCCAATAAAAAAGAAGAAGCACGAACACTTGCATTTGCGAAGAGACCATTTTTAGCAACGATTGGAGATACCCTTCGCAATCATATGAATTACAATAAAGAGTTAGCTGAAACAAAAGCACATGAAGCTTCCAATACAAAAGATAACGCCAGTGAACTGATGATAGGGCTTTCATTATTAGTGGCTGTTTTAGTTATTATTACCAGCGTTATGATTCGTCGCAATATTCTTCAAGGCGTGCATATTATTCGTGATAGCATGGTCTCTTTTGTGAAAAATAAAATGTTGACATTTAGAATCACCTATGAGAAAAAGAATGAGTTTAAAGAAATTGTTGATAGTTTTAATGCCTTAGTCACCACGCTTGAGCAAACCATTGTGGATGCGAAACAATCATCGACTGAAAATGCTTCCGTATCACATGAACTTAGCTCCACCAGTATGCAAATAGGGCGAAATGCCGCAAAGAGTACGACGATTGTTGAAAATACCATTCAAGAGATTGCAACGATTAAAACCTTTGTACAAGAGACAGCGGCGCTTTCAGAACAGATGAAAAAAAGTATTACCGATGCAGGACAAAAACTGGATAATGCTAAAAATGAAGTGGTAAGTCTTCGCAATGAAGTAGGACTTGCCAGTGAAGCAGAAACAGCATTGGCTTCTAAACTAGAGCAGATGAGCAGTGATGCAGAACAAGTGAAACAAATCTTGACAGTTATCTCTGATATTGCCGATCAAACCAATTTACTTGCACTCAATGCTGCTATCGAAGCGGCACGTGCAGGAGAACATGGAAGGGGCTTTGCGGTTGTCGCCGATGAAGTACGAAAGCTTGCAGAACGTACCCAAAATTCATTGACTGAGATTAACGCGACCATCAATGTCATCGTTCAGTCAATTGTAGATTCTTCCGAGCAAATGGGACGTAATGCAAAAAATATCAGACGTCTTTCAGATGTTTCAACGGGTGTTGAAGAGACTATCCTTGGGACAAGCAGTGTGATGCAAGAAAGTGTCGTTTCTGTCACAACCAGTGCGGCAAATTCGATTCGAATCGCTAGTGATACAGATAGAATTGTTTCAATGGTAACGAACATTAATTCTCTTACCAGTGAGAATGCCAGAAGTGTTGAAGAGATCGCCTCAGCGGCAGATCATCTCTCAAAATTGGCTGAAAATCTTAATGAGAAATTGAATCAATTTAAGTCTTAACCTCTCATCAGAGTTCTTAGAGAACTCTGAACACATCTTTAAAGCAAAGCTCTAAAGACTACGTTAGCACTGGGTTCTCTTCGGCAGAGAGCCCACGCGCCTTTGGTGCTTTTACTTCTTAGAAAACTAGTTTTACAAACCCAATAACATAAACGCCAAAGAGAGCATCACAATGCCAATGAGCACTTCTAAAATTTTCCACGAAATCGCTTTGGTAAAAATGGGTGTTAAGATTCTCGCCCCATAACCGAGTGAAAAGAAAAAGAGAAATGAAGCACTCATGGCACCAAAGCCAAAAAGAGGCGCCAAGCTTCCAAATTTTGTGGAAACGGAGCCGAGTAAAATGATAGTGTCAAGATAGACATGAGGATTAAGCCATGTAAATGCGAGGACAAGCAGGATGGTTTTGGCAAGTGAAGGTGTGGGTTGATCGAGTGGACTGAGTTTATGAGACATGCTCCACGCCGAGTAAAAACTTTTCAAGCCATAGACAAATAAAAAGGCAAAACCACCATACTTTGCAACGGTTTGCAAGGAAGGAAACTGCTCTACTAAATAACCAAAGCCTGAAACCCCAAAGAAAATCAAGATAGCATCCGAGAGTGCACAGACCAAACAGATAACAAAGACATGCTCTTTTTTAATGCCTTGTTTGAGGACAAAGGCATTCTGCGCTCCAATGGCTAAGATCAATGAAAAACCAAGACTAAAACCTGAGAAAAAAGCGTTCATTGTGTGTTCTTTGTGGTGAAAATAGGGAATGATGATAGCAAAATAATTGTTAAATTCGTTTTTACATGTAAAGATTTTGAGTAATGGCTTAATTTTAAATGATGACGATCAAATTTTAGTTTTATAGGCTTAAACTGCTCTATTTAACGGTAGTTTAACAAAGTGAATTTATAGTGTGCCCTTAGATTTAAGGGAGGTTGTATGAATAAGATAGTGGGTATGTCTTTGATTGTTTCGACGTTTTTAATGGCTGAAACAATAGATTTGGGTGCGATAACAGTGGTAGGAGAAACACTCTCCAAAGAGGTCAAGGATATACGTGGCGATGACCTAAAATCTGCCGACCTTGCCGATGCGCTTTCTCGCAATAGTGCTTCTATTACAATGATTCGAGGCAGTGGTGTTGCCAATGATATTATCTTACGCGGGCAAAAGAAAGATAATATCAATGTCTTGATGGATGATGCCAAGATTTACGGTGGATGTCCCAATCGAATGGATCCTACCATTACACACATTAATGCCGATAACATTGAAAATATCAAAATCGTTGAGGGACCATATGATGTGGAACATTTTGGTACACTCAGCGGTTTAGTGGTCGCCGAAACCAAAACGCCAACACAAGAACCAAGTGGCGATGTTAACCTTGGTATGGGAAGCTATGGCTATAAAAAAGCCGCTGCGAGTGCGAGTGGTGGCAACGAGTATATTCGTGCCTTAATCAGCGCCTCAACCGAGCAGAGCGATCAATACAAAGATGGCAATGGCAATACACTGTCTGAACAGCTTAACAATGCCATTGCGCAACACATGGGCACGGCAATGAATCGCTACCGTGATGGCGACTTGAAGGCTTACGAGAAAAAAACGTTTATGGGTAAAGTGTTTATCAACCCTGTGGAAAATCAAGAGATTCGCTTAGGGTATACGCTCAATCGTAGCGATACTGTTTTATACCCGTCACGAAGCATGGATGCTGACTATGACGATAGCGATATTTACACCTTTGGCTACAGCATCTATGATCTTGGAACGTATTCTAAAGAGATCAATCTTGAAGCATACAAATCCAAAGTTGAACATCCGATGTCAACCAAAGAGAGAGTTGCGGGTGCAACAAATTATATGACAGCTAAAGCAAATACTGACATCGAAGGGGCTAAGCTTAAAAACGTGATGAATTTAGGCGGCGGAGAGTTCTTGTATGGTGTTGATATGAGTCGTCGAAATTGGGATGGTGTCAAATATTCCACCAACGTTGTAACAGGCATTCAAGGTGCTTCAACCGTTTTTATACCTGATGTTGACACCACCAATGAAGCGCTTTTTGCGCAATACATCACTACGATTGACGCGGTAAAACTTCAATTTGGAACACGCTATGACGATACGGAAGTCAAAGCGAATAAAAAAATTGCAGGCAGCAATGCTCGTGATAAAAATGACTATGATGCACTCTCTGCCAATGTTCTTGCCACCTATAAAGTCAATAACAATGTTGATTATTTCCTAGGTTTCGGCAAAGCTTCACGAGTTCCTGATGCAAAAGAGCTTTACTTGGGTACCAATCCACTAGGCAATCTTGATCAAACAACCAACTATGAAGCCGATGCTGGGTTTAAAACACATTACGACAACTTTGGCGTGAATGGAAAAATATTTTACTCCATCTTAAAAGACTACATTTACTACAACTCTTCCAAATATGTCAACATTGATGCCGTCATTTACGGTGCCGAGTTAGATGCGTATTACAATATGAGTGAAGCATGGACACTTAATTATGGAATGACCTATTTAAGAGGTCAAAAAGACGACCCAATCGCAGGACAAAATGACAAAGACCTTGCCGACATCGTTCCTCTAAAAGCCATCGTTGGATTAAAATACCATCAAGCAGAGCATACCCTTAAAACTGAAATGGTGGCTGCAAAACGATGGAATAATGTCGATAGCGACAATGGAGAACAAGAGCTTCCAGGCTACACAGTGTTCAATATGAAATACAACTACCAAATGACCAAGCATTTTGATGTCACACTGGGTGTTGATAACATTTTTGATAAAACCTACGCCGTTTCCAATACCTACAGCGACATTACGCTTCTCTCTGGTGGCGGTGACGTGATGCTAATGAACGAACCGGGTCGTTACGCGTACATCAACCTTCATTATAAATTCTAACAAATCTAACGCCACTCATGTTTTTGTTAATGGGTGGCGTTGTTTACATGTAAAGCTTTCCACGCCCAAATTCTCTCCCCTAAAAGCATCACACCAACGGCAACCACACTATACTCAAACACCCCAGCCACTTTTTGTGCCCAGAAGCTATGAAGCAGTGCAAGAGCAAGGGCTACATAGACCATTTTATGATACTTTGAAAACGTGGCAAAGAGCTTTTTAAACGAGGTGAGTGCCATAAACAGAAGAATGATAAAAGCGATTACCCCGACATAGATGAATGGTTTTTTGAGGCTTTTTTCGAAGATGGTGACGAAGTCAAGTTCACTGTCTAAGATGACAAAAACGCTTACATGTAAAAGGACGTAAAAAAAGCTTAAAAGCCCGATGGTTTTGCGATAACGAAGCCAATTTAGCCCACAGACTCTTTTACATGTAGAAGGAATGAGTGAAAGTAAAAGAAGCGTTATCGCACCGACACCCGTGGTGGTGTAAAGCATTTTAATCGGGTCGATGGCGTTGTCGAGTCGATAATAGGCAATGCCTAAAGGAAGGAGGGCAAGAAGGACGAGGAAGATTTTCAAAAGAACTTCCTTAAGTCCATTCCCGCATAGAGTGAAGCGACTTCTTTTTCATAGCCATTAAATGGCAGAGTGGCTTGTTTGGTGAGTTTTCCAAGCAAGCGCTCTTTGGACTGAGTCCATCGTGGATGATCAACTTCAGGGTTAACATTGGCGTAAAAGCCATACTCTTTGGCGTTGATGGCTTGCCATGTATTGAGCGGTTCTTTCTCCACGCACTCAATTTTATCCAGTGATTTGATGGACTTAAAGCCGTATTTCCAAGGTACAACGAGACGAATCGGAGCACCATTTTGTGGAAGCAGACGTTTACCGTACATTCCAACAGCAACAAAGGTGAGCGGATGGCGCGCTTCATCCATACGTAACCCTTCAACGTACGGGTAAGGAATGGAGGAAAAAATGCCTTTGGCTTGGTCTGGAAACAAAGAGGGGTCATGTCTCGTGGTGAACTTGACGTATTTAGCTTTGGCATTGGGTTCTAAATAATCGAGCAGTTTGGAGAGCGGAAAACCGATCCACGGCACGACCATTGACCAGCCCTCAACACAGCGAAAGCGGTAAATGCGCTCTTCGAGTCCAAATTTTGCGATAAGGTCGTCTACTTCAAATGTTTGCTCATGTTTGAGTTCCCCCGAAAAATGGACATCCCACGGGGTTGTTTTCATCTTTTGTGAGAGCTTGACAGGGGCTGTTTTATCGGTTGAAAATTCGTAAAAATTGACATAGTTTGTGATCTGTTCCAACGTATTGGGCGAGAGTTTGAGTGGGTTGGCATCGGGTGTGTAATGAAGACTCATGTCGGGTGGAAGATCGGCTAAAAGCTGTGAAATGGCGGTACTGCTTACCAATGCGCCCGCACCGAGTTTTAAAAAGTATCTGCGTGCCTCAAAGAGGGCTTCAGGGGTGATGAGCATGGCAAACTCCTATTCGAAAGTTCTCCTCATTCTAACAGAAAAGAATCAATAAAAAATTAATGATCTTTCAGCCATGCGTTGATCATAATGCCTGAGATCGTTGCGAGTTTTGGAAGCTGTGGTAGATTGTCTTTTGTAAACCATTTGGCATCTTCGATCTCTTCAGGTTGTAAGTGTAGTTCGCCGCTTTCGTACTCTGCAAAAAAACCTATCATTAAAGAGTGTGGAAAAGGCCATGGTTGTGAGCCAAAATAGCGAAGGTTCTTGACGCGAAGGCCGACTTCTTCATAAATCTCACGATGCACGGCATCTTCAACACTCTCACCTGCTTCCACAAAGCCTGCGAGTAGACTGTACATGCCCGATGTAAAGTAGGGTGAACGTGCTAAAAGTATCTCATCACCTCGTGTAATAAGTACGATACAAGCAGGAGAAAGGCGCGGGAAAATCGTAAAGCCACAGGTTTTACATGTAAGGGCAGAAAACTTAGGTGAGTAGCCTATAGGATCGCCACAACGACCGCAATATTGGTTGTCATAAAGCCAGTGTGCAAGCTGTTTGGCACGAGCAAGCATCGCATAAAGATGCGGTGGATGAACGTCAAGAAATTCCCTGAGATTGGTTTTGACGAGGTGTTCTGGAAGTGTAATGTCTTCTTTCCACACAAGCAAAGAGTAGAGATCATCGTGAACTTCGCCGATGTGAAAGCTATGATGTGGTTTTCCCAATATTTCAAAGTGTTCACGTTTGGGCAAAGAGCTATCGGCTGCCATTAAAAGAGCATCACCACAAAAACCGATAATGACACTTTGCTTGCCATCTGTTGGCACAAAAAGGGGTGTCAGTTTTACCGAAATAGTATGTTCAAACACATCAAACCTCTTTACATGTAAAGTGCAAAATAATAGCAAAATCTTGCTAAAGTGTGCCCAAAAAGGTTGATATTTCTTTGGGCATAGAAGCTTAGGCTGTTTTAAATTGTGCCAATGTTTGGCTGAGGGTTCCTGAAAGTTTTGAGAGGTGTTCGGCTGCTGCAGCAATCTCTTCGACACTTCTCGCATTTGAGCTTGAAAGTTCATTGATCTCACCGATTTTTTCGATAACAGCTGTTCTAATAAGCTTCACATTGCTGTTTGCTTTACCAACGACATGATCGGTTGCAACAACGCTTTGTTCTAGCATATTGACGGCATCATTGGTTTGTTCGGTGACTTGGTTTGAAAATTCGGAGAGTTCATGGATACGCTGAACATTGTGGTTCATCTCACCACTGATGTCGTTGATGGACTGAACGATGACATTGACCGTTGCATTGGTCTCAATGAGGCTTTTTTGAGTACGTTCGGCAAGTTTGCGTACTTCATCGGCTACAACGGCAAAACCACGACCATGCTCACCCGCACGTGCCGCTTCGATGGCAGCATTAAGGGCAAGAAGATTGGTTTGGTCTGCAATATCACCGATGACATCTAAAACAGTTTTGACTTGTTCCGCTTCTTGGGCAAGATGGTTGAGATGGTCGTTGATCGTTGTTTCCGCTTGGGCGGTTTGATTGAGTTGTGCAATCGTTGTGCTAAGAAGCGTTTGGGCACTATCAAGGCTTTTTTGAGCTTGTGTCGTGACGTCTTTGACATTTTGGGTTTGAACACTTGCTTCATCAATTTCTACTGCAACCACTTTGGCATCGCGTGTCGTTTGATAAACGACTTTAGACTCCTCTTCAGCCCGTTTTCCGATTTGGAGGCTTGTACTGGAAAGTTCTCCCGCAACAGAGGCATTTTCGATGGCGTTGCTTTTGGCAAGATTAAGTGCTTTGGCAACATCGGCAATCAGCGAATTAACCGCTTGAATAATGTCATTGATCTCATCATGGGAGTGAATGTTGATTTGCATGCTTAAATCTTTGTTCTGGCGCATCTGCTCACAGCCCGCTTTTGCTCGTGCTACAGAATGTTTAATAGAGCGTGTAACAATAAAAAATATAGCCAAAACAATGATCATCACAATGGCTAATGTCATTTGAGAGGCCATCATATTGGTGTCAAGACGATTGAAGTTGTTTGTTTTCACGGAGCTTGCTAAGTCATCCAATTTATCTGCTATGCTAGCAAAACCTTGGGTGCTTTGTTTATGGTATTCATCAAGTTTTTGGGCATCTTCTGGGTTGTTTTGAGCAAAACTTGGTTCATGCAGTGTTGCGCCATATTTTTTATACAGCTGCATTCGTGGGATGTTAATATCGTGCCATTCGGTCAAGAGCTTTTTGAGTGTTTCAATACGCTGATGATTTTGAGAGCTCATAAGCATGAGTTTAAGTGCGTCCAAATCGCTCAAGAGTTTTTGAAATATCTGCTCATAACGATCCAAATTTGATTGTTTAAAATAGAGTTGAAAATCACGCTGTTCAATGCGCAGTTCCATCGCTAATTTTTCTATCTCTGGAATGGTAGACAAACGAGTCGCTGCCATTTTTGCATCGTTTCCTTCTTTGAGGCTCTCAATGCCTAATGCACTAAATCCTAAAAAGATAATGACCAGTAAAAATGCTAGTTTATTTTTAATTGTTGCCAATAACATTGCTCTCCTTTTTTTGTGCGGTATCGTAGTCAATCAACGTAAATTATATGTAAATATAAGGGAAAAATAAGGAGTTAGAAAAATATGATTGTTGTCATGTAACGTAAATGTCACATTGACACGGTACACTTTCGATCATAAAACTAAGAGATATAAAAGGTCATCGAGAATGCAAAAAGAGTATATACATATTTTAGAGTGCGTAGGGCACGGGGTTTGGGAGTGGGATCCTATTGGCAATCGAATCACTTTATCGCCTCAATGGGTTTCTATGTTAGGTTATGAATATGAAACATTTCAACAGACAAAAGATATGTGGATGTCGCTTATTCATCCTGAAGATTTGAACTATTGCCTCAATGAATTGACCTCACTTTTGAGCGGTCGCATCAAACACTACAGGCATCAGCACCGTATGCTCTGCCAAGATGGAAGTTACAAATGGGTGCTTGATCAAGCGAAAGTTGTTGCGTACAATCCGCATGGCTACCCTAGCAAAGTGGTGGGCACACATACCGATATTCATGAGCTGAGAACAACGGTGGAGATGTACAAACAGCAACGAAAATAGACTTTACATGTAAAGCCTATAACTCTAGCTCAATGCCCACAGGACAATGGTCTGAGCCTTCAACAGAGGCTAAAATGAATGCATCTTTCAAACGCGGTTCTAGCTCTTTGGAGATGAAAACATAATCAATTCTCCACCCGACATTGCGTTCCCTCGCTCCAAAACGGTACGACCACCACGAGTAGGCATCTTTGATGTCACCATGAATGTGCCTAAAGGTGTCGATGTACCCGTGTTCTAAAAGCGAGTCGATCCACGCGCGCTCAATGGGCAAAAAGCCAGAAGTCTCTTCATTGGCTTTTGGATTTTTAAGATCAATCGTGCGGTGTGCCGTGTTCACATCGCCACAGATGATGATGCTATTTCCCTCCGCTCTAAGTGCTTCGGTATGTGCCAAAAAATCACTGTAAAATTTCATCTTGTGCGCAAGACGCTCTTCGCTTTGTTGACCGTTGGGAAAGTAAACGTTAAACAAAACCACATCGCCAAAATGGTGCTCCAAAATGCGCCCTTCGTGCGTATGGTCGATGGAGTGCGCGGTGTCGGTCTTTTTAAAATCAATGGTCGAAAAACTCATCGTTCCCGAATAGCCCTTTTTGGAAGCTGCGTTCACATGTTTACATGTAAAGGTATGGTTAAAAAGTGGTTCTGGAATTTGATGCGCTTCGGCTTTGATCTCTTGCAAACACAAGATGTCAGGTTTAAACACATCCACCCATGCAAACGCATTTTTAGAAGCAACGGCGCGAATGCCATTGACATTCCACGAGACTAATTTCATCGGTTTTCCTTTTTACATGTAAAGCGTAGTTTTTTAAAGTTTTAATGCCATAATGATAGCAGAAGAGGGGCAAATGCTTTGAAACTCACGGGTATTTTGAATGGATGGTGGTGTTTCATCGCGCGTGATTGTTTCAAAGCCGAAACGAGCAAAATAGTGCTCCGCCGTTGTGGTCAGCAGATACACGGTTTGAATGTTTTCATGGGTACAAAAGTTAAGCAGATACGAGAGCATTTTCTCACCAAGCTTTTGGTTTTTAAAGCCATCTTTGACGCACAAAGAACGCAAAAGCGCTTCGTTTCCATATGTTTCGACACCGATGGTTGCGACAATCTTTTCATCGATTAATCCCACAAAAAGCGTGATATTTTTCTCATCAATATCCGCTGTTGGGAGATGGTTCGATGCCAGCAAATGAGCGATAGCTCGGTACTCATTTTTTGTCGCTTTTCGTAGAGTTATTGGCATGCTTTTTCCTTTTACATGTAAAGACTAAACAAGGCTTAGAAGTACGATCAAAAGGATCGGTGGTGTGACGATGAGTCCAAACTTTGAGTACTCCCAAAAGCTGATTTTGACCCCTTTTTTTGCCATGACATGTAGCCACAAAAGGGTTGCCAGTGAGCCAAAAGGTGTCATTTTGGGACCGAGGTTACAGCCGATAATGTTAGCGTACGCCAAAGCGGAGTTGGGGATGTCGTGAAGCGCAATGTCCATGATCATGACGCTTGGCATATTGTTCATCAATGCGCTTAAAATAGCGGCGATAAAGCCTGTTCCGACAATCGCAATCGTATTGCCTTGTGCATTGAGTTCATTTAAAATATGCGTCAAATACGTTGTGAGTCCCGCATTTTTCAGTCCGTAAACAACGATGTACAGCCCGATGCTAAACCACACAACCTGCCACGGAGCTGTTTTGATGGTGAGCCACGGTTTAGCAGCTTTGAAATAGGCTGCGATCGCAAGAAAAAGCAGGGCTCCTCCAAGAGCGATAAAACTAATCGGAATGTGGTACTGTTCCCCCACAAAATAGCTTCCCATCAATGCGGCAATAAAAAACCACGCGAGGTGAAACAATGGTTTAGACTTTAGCACATCATCGGGATGTTTCAAGAGCTCTACGTTTACATGTAAAGGAATATCTTTACGCAAAAAGAGCCATAAAACAGCGATGGAAACAAAGGTGCTCACGATGTAAGGTATGAGCATTGTGCCAAGATAGGTGGAAAAACCGATGTGGAAGTAGTTGGCGGTGACGATGTTGGTGAGGTTGGAAAAGATAAAAGGCAGTGATGCCGAATCGGAAATAAACCCGCCTGCAAGCAAAAACGCCACAATCGTCTTAGGTTCTAGTTTTAAAATGCGCATTTTAGCCAGTAAAATAGGTGTGAGAATGAGCACCGCCCCATCGTTGGCAAAAAAAGCGGAGATGATGGAGCCTAATAAAAGTGAATAGACAAACATCACATGTCCGTTGCCTTTGGAAAATCGTGCCATCCAAATCGCACACCACTCAAAAAAACCTATCTCATCGAGGACAAGGGAGAGAATGATGATGCCAATGAAAGCGAGGGTGGCATCCCAAACGATGTTGGTCACGACTAAAACATCGGCAAAACTCACCACGCCCAAAAGCAGGGCAAAAGCAGCGCCTATGATGGCAGACGTGCCGATTTGAATTCCACGCGGTTGAATAATGACAAAGAGCAGGGTGATAAGAAACAGTGAAAAGGCGAGGATCATTTGGCATCCTTGCAGGCACAGACTGGCGTAGGCATTTGCATCTCTAAATAGCTAATCTCTTCAAGACATTCAAGCCTAAAACGATCTAGCGGAGAGCGAACCTGATAATACGCCCATTTCCCACGACGATCCACACGTAAAAACCCTGCATCTTTGAGGATTTTGAGATGACGTGAGACACGCGACTGGATGAGTGAAAATGCCTCTTCGATTTCACAGACACACACTTCACCGTGTTGATGAATGAAACGAAGGATTTGAAGACGTGTTTCGTCATTGAGCGCGCCAACGGTTTGTAAAAAAGTTTCCATGAGGTTTCTCGCAATTGATTTTTGAATAGCATAGCAGAATATTTCTTTCATATCAAGATATATTGATATGAAAAGTTAGAGTATAATATAGCACTTCAATGAGGAGCATAGCATGGAATTTCACACATGGCTTTTGTATGCCACCGTTGCGTTTATAGCGATAGTCAGTCCTGGTCCAGCGGTACTGTTAGCGATCAATAATTCTTTGATGTACGATCTTAAAGCAACTATTTTTTCATCTTTGGGGAATGTTTTAGGGCTTTTTGTACTTTCCAGTGCGGCGATGCTAGGTCTTGGCGTCGTGTTAAAAACATCGATGATTCTTTTTACCGCGTTTAAAATTATGGGAGCATTGTATCTGATCTATCTTGGTATCAAGCAGTTTCGAAATCTTCACAACATTTTTGAGCGTGTCCAGCTGAATCATGTCAAGAGTTCCGTGCATTATTTCGCTATTTTTCGTAAAGGATTTTTGATCTGTATCACGAATCCTAAACCGATCATCTTTTTTACAGCCCTGTTTCCTCTTTTTTTAGAGCCAACAGCACCGATCGTACCCCAGTTTTTCATTTTAACCTTGACGTTTATGGCATTTTCGTTTATGACACTAATGAGCTACGCCTTTTTTGCACGAAGTTTGAAGGGTTGGTTTCGTACGCGTAATCGCGCCACGTGGTTTAACCGTATCAGCGGCGCGATTTTTGTGGGTTTAGGTCTTGGGCTTTTGGGACTTGAACGCAAGTAAAAATTTCTCTTTACCTTTCATAATCAAATAGAAAAAGAGTGGCACAAAAACGACGCCAATGAGGGTGAGTGTGACCATGCCACCAACAACCGTTGTACCGATGATATGACGGCTGTTGGCTCCTGCACCAGAACTCAGCGCTAGAGGCAAGGTTCCTGCGATGAATGCAAACGAGGTCATGATGATGGGGCGAAAACGAATTTTTGCCCCTTCAATGGTTGCGTCTAGTAAATTAAATCCTTCTTCCATTTTTTGCAATGCAAATTCCACCATCAAAATCGCATTTTTGGCTGAAAGTCCGACAAGCGTGATAAGTCCTATTTGGAAGTAGATGTCATTTTGAAGTCCACGAAGCCAGATAGACAGCTCTGCTCCTAGAAGCGCAAAAGGAACCGCTAGCACAATCGCCCAAGGAATCATCCAGCTCTCATACAGTGCGACTAAAATAAGGAAAATGAAAACAATGGCAAAGACAAATGAGAGATTGCCTGTTTCTAAAAGTTTTTTCTCTTGCAGCGATGCACCACCCCATGCGATAGAGTAGCCTTCAGGCAAAACTTCTGCAGCGATCTCTTCCATGATTTTTATACCCTCACCCGAAGAGTAACCTGCATTGGTCTCTCCCAATATTTGAGCGGAAGGGAACATATTGAAACGTTTGGTAATGTTCGGATTGAGAACACGCTTAAAGGTCACAAGATCACTGAGTGCAATGTTACTTCCATCGCTGGCTTTGATGAAAATATCGCCGTAATTTTTAGTATCTTCTCTAAAATCGCCTTTTGCTTGAACATTGACACGGTAATTTCGTCCAAAAATATTGACATCATTCACATAGATATTGCCAAAAGTCGCTTGAATGGTGGTATAAATATCGGCAATATCAATACCATACGCTTTAGCTTTTGAATGGTTGACTTCAATGCGAAATTGCGGTGTACTGGAACTTAAGGTACTTCGAACCGAACGAAGTTCTTGGCGTTCACTGGCACGTGCGACAATCTCTTTGGCATAACTTTCCAGTTGGTGATAATTTCCACCTGTTCTATTTTGAACATACATCTCAAAACCACCCGATACACCGAGTCCACTAATGGCAGAAGGGGAAACGGCAACAATACGTGCTTCTTTATTGGAAGAGAGTTTTTGCATAAGATCTTTTGAAATAGCGTCGACACTTTGATTTGCCTCTTTACGTTGTCCCCAATCGGTAAGACGCACATAGCTGTAACCCGCTTCGGTTGTATACGCTTTTGAACTAAAATCAGAGCCTGAAAAACCACCCACTTTATCGACAGATGGATTTTGAAGTGCCACATCACCTACAGCGATATTGACTTCATGGGTACGTGAAAGAGAGGCAGCCGCAGGAAGTGTCGTGACGGCAAAAAAGACTCCTTTATCTTCTTTAGGCACTAGACCTGAGGGAATAATACCTAGAAGTTTAACGATCACAAAAATCATAATACCAAAAAATAAAAGATTAAAGAGGCTAAAGCGGATAGCCTTTTGAACAATTTTTCCAAAATGGTGGGTGACATAGTCAAAAAGATCGTTGAATTTTTGAATAATCCATAAAGGTGCTTCTTCCTCTTTTTTCAAAAGCAACGAGCAAAGAGCAGGGGTGAGGGTTAGAGCAACAAGCCCAGAAATAGCGACGGAGATGACAATGGTAATAGCAAATTGCCGTGACATCGTACCACTGAGTCCACCCATAAAGGCGGCAGGAATAAAGACGGCACTTAAGACAAGAACAATGGCAATAACTGGTGCAGTAATCTCTTGCATCGCTTTAATGGTCGCTTCTTTAACACTAAGATTTTCTTTACGCAAAATTCGCTCAACATTTTCAATGACAATAATCGCATCATCCACCACCAGACCAATGGCTAAGGTCAGTCCAAAAAGGGTGAGAAGGTTGATGGAAAAGCCTGTGGCATAAAAGCCAGCAAAGGTTCCGATGATGGAAACAGGGATGGCAAGGACTGGAATGATGGTCGCACGAATGTTGCCTAAAAAGAGATAGACCACAAAAATAACTAATGCAATCGCTTCTAATAAGGTGACAACAACCTCATGAATAGACGCGCGAACAAACAGTGTTGGATCGTACGTAGCATCGATTTTGAGCCCTTCAGGGAATTCCTTTTTGAGTTCTTCTATTTTTTTATCTAAAAGATCTGACACTTCAAGAGCATTGGCTTTAGATGTCAGAGTAATACGAATCATAGACGTGGGTTGTTTGTTAAAGAGTCCTTTGAAAAAGTAACGCTCAGATCCTAGCTCAAGTGTTGCAACATCGCCTAGTTTCAAAGATGAGCCATCGGGGTTGGACTTAATCAAAATTTGTTCAAACTCTTCAGGTGTGTTAAGTCTGCCTGTAGAGGTGACTGTGTACGTAAATGCGACATTTTTTTCTATCGGTTCTTGCCCAATTTGTCCCATAGGGTACTGCTCGTTTTGGGCTTTAATAGCATTGATCACTTCCGTGGTCGTAATGTTGTAAAAAGAGAGTTTTTGAGGATCAAGCCAGACACGAATGGAATACTCTTGATTGCCGACAATAATGGCTTCCGAAACACCAGGGATGCGCTTAAACTCTTCCAAAAGATTGTTAATAGCGTAGTTGGACATAAAAATAGTATCGTAACGATTGTTTTCTGAAGTCAGTGCGAGCATACGCAAGGTGTCGTTGGAACGCTCTGCCACTTCCACCCCTTGACGTTTAACAGCATCAGGAAGCTTACTTTCCGCCAAACGTATGCGGTTGTTGACATCCAGCTTGGCTTGGGACATATCGGTTCCCACCTCAAAATAGAGGTTCATGGTAAGAAGTCCGCTCGGTGAGGTCGTAGACATCATATAGAGCATGTTGTCAACACCATTGATTTGTGCTTCCAATACAGAGGCTACCGTATTTTCAAGTGTAGCGGCATCAGCTCCTGCGTAAGTGGTGGAAACAATGATCTGAGGCGGTACAACATCGGGGTATTCTTGAACAGGAAGTGTTCGAATTGCCATAATACCTGCGATAATAATAATGAGTGAAACAACGATGGCAAAATTAGGTCGTAAGATAAAAAATTTAGAAAACATCTCGATACATTACCTTTACCGTGTTTACAGATGTGACATTTTAACTAAATATTCTTAATAATGATGCGCTATAATCATTCGATTATTAGGAGTTATATTATGGAAATTATTCATTTTGAGCATGTCAATGTCGCTTATGACGAGCAGGATGTGTTGCATGACATCAATCTAAGCATTAAAGAGGGTCAGCATACGGTTATTTTAGGTGCCAATGGTTCAGGGAAGTCAACCCTTTTGAAACTTTTTTCCAACGATATTTATCCACGTTTCAGCGAAGCGAGCATTAAAGAGGTGTTTGGCAAAAAGGTTTGGGATATTTGGGAGCTTAAAAAGCATTTGGGCATCATCACCAATGATTTGCACTACCAATTTAGCGATAGAGCACCCAATTTGAGTGGTTTTGAGGTTACTCTCTCAGGCTTTTACAGCAGTTTTCATATTTACGAGCATCAAGAATTTTCACCTTTACATGTAACGAAAGTGGAAGAGGTTTTGGACTTTTTGGAAATACGGCATTTAAGAGACAAACATATCTCCGAGATGTCCACAGGGGAGCTAAGGAAGTGCATCATAGCGCGTTCTTTAGTGCATGAACCAAAGGCGATGATACTGGATGAGCCAACGGTGGGACTTGACATTAAAGCGCAGTTGAATTTTATTGAGATGATCCGTAAAATTGCAACACAACGTACGATCATATTAGTCACTCATCACTTAGAGGAAATTTTTGAGGAGATTTCACAAGTGGTGTTGATCAAACAAGGTTGCATTGTTGCGCAAGGAGAAAAAGAAGCACTTTTAAACGATGCTCAACTTTCTGCAATTTTTGATCTACCTTTACATGTAAAATGTGAAAAAGGACGCTATTTTGTTCAAAGTGTGGGGTGATTAAACTTTTTCACAACGCTCTTTAGATAAAATTTTTTATTAAAATCTTACGAAACTAAATTTGCAAGAAGTTAAAGCACCTAAGGTGCGTGGGCTTTCTGCCGAAGAAAACCCAGTGTTAACGTAGCTTTTTAAGCTTTGCTTTAAAAGCGTATTGAAAGTCTATTAAATCAAGAGCACTAAGGATAACCATGGGTACTATTAGCGGAAAAGTATGGCACTTTGGCGATAACATCGACACCGATCTTATTATTGCGGCGAGGTATTTGAACACTTCTGATCCGAAAGAGCTTGCTAAACATGTTATGGAAGATGCAGATCCAGAGTTTGTCAACAAAGTTAAAGCGGGCGACATCATTGTTGCAGGTGAAAACTTTGGGTGTGGCAGTAGTCGTGAGCATGCTCCAATAGCCCTGAAAGCTGCGGGTGTGAGTGCGGTTGTTGCGAAGAGTTTTGCACGTATTTTTTACCGAAATGCATTTAATACGGGGCTTCCTATTTTTGAACTGGCTGAAACCGATACCATCAAAGAGGGCGATACTATTGCCATTTCTATGGAGAGTGGTGAAGTGAAAAACGGTACAAAAATCTATAAATTTACCCCGATCCCCCCTTTTATGCAAGAACTTATTGGATGTGGCGGATTGATGAATTATGCTAAAAAAGAGATAATGAAATGAAAAAAACTTATAAAATAGCGGTGATTAGAGGCGATGGTATTGGTCCTGAGATTGTGGATGAAGCGATTAAAGTACTTGATAGTGTCTGTTCCCATGAAAATTTTGAACTTCATTACGAAGAGTATCTTATGGGTGGCGTGGCGTATGATTTTAAAGGAACACCACTTCCTGATGAGACGATTGAAGGTTGTCTCAAAGCGGATGCTGTTTTGTTTGGCGCCATTGGTGGTCAAAAATGGGACACTTTGCCACGTGAGTTTCGCCCAGAGACGGGACTTTTAAAACTTCGTAAATCATTGGGACTTTTTGCAAATCTTCGTCCAACGGCTATTTTTGATGAATTGTTAGATGCCAGTACGCTTAAACCTGAAGTGTTAAAAGGGGTTGATCTTTTAGTAGTTCGTGAACTTATCGGCGGTATTTACTTTGGTGAACCTCGTGGTAATGATGGCTTTAAAGGCTACAACACAATGGTGTACACTAAGCCTGAGATCGAGCGTATCGCACATGTTGCCTTTAAATCAGCGATGAAACGTCGCAAAGAGGTTTGCTCTGTCGATAAAGCGAATGTTTTGGAAGTGAGTCAACTTTGGCGTGATACTGTGAATGAAATCGCAAAAGAGTACCCTGAAGTAACCTTAACACACATGTATGTAGACAATGCTGCTATGCAACTGGTTCGTAACCCACGCCAATTCGATGTGATTTTAACGGGCAATATCTTTGGTGATATTCTCAGTGATGAGGCCAGTATGATTAGTGGTTCTATTGGCTTGTTACCGTCCGCTTCTATGGGGGGAAAAGTAGGTCTGTTTGAACCGATTCACGGCTCTGCTCCAGACATTGCAGGACAGGGCATCGCCAATCCTCTTGCCACCATTTTAAGTGCCTCTATGATGCTTCGTTTTGCACTCGGTGAAGAAAAAGCGGCAGATCGTATTGAAATGGCGATTAAAAAAGTATTGCATGATGGCTATCGCACCAAAGATTTAGCCAATTATGGTGCTAAGGAAGTGTGTTCAACGACACAAATTGGCTCTATTATCGCGGATTATGTAGCTAAAATATGAAAACACTCACGCTCGCTTCGATCTACGAACTCCAAGGTCTCAAAAACGAGGCTTTGGATATTTACAAAGAGTTATTGCGTGAAAATCCTGACAATAAAGAGGCAAAAATTGCTATCAAACGTCTTTCAGGGATTCGCAAAAAGTATTTGGGTGTAGATGAAGAGATGAAGAAATTTTTTTTAACAATGAACTCAGAAGTGGAATTTTTAGAATTTGAAAGGTGGTTGGTAAAGCTATGGAATTAAAAGATATGATTCTCTCAACGCTCAAAGAGCTTGAAGAGGTAGTACCCAAAGAAGAGCAACAACAAACACTTCAACCACCGCGTATACGTGAACCTGAACCTGAAATTGGTTCTTTTGAACCAGAGCCACTGTTAGAACTTAATGAAGAGATCAACATGATCAAAGCGTATGGTATGCCTCAGGAGAGTGAAGAAGAGTCTTGCCATGAGAGCCAAAAACAGTTTTATATGAACCTTAGAGAGCGTATTTTGGTACTTTTTGAAGGGTTTCAATCCCCCAATAATCGAAATATAGAAGCCAAAATAGATTTGACACTCAATTTTTTAGAGTACCTTTTAGCAACGATTGACGAACAACTGGAGCAGATGGAAGCCACGAAAAAATGAAATTAAATTGCGTTTTCCCTGCGCATTTTGATCAACAAATACAAAATGCTATTGCATTTTTGAAGCCCTACACCAAGCGAGCTTATTTGGTAGGGGGCAGCGTGCGTGACCTCTGTTTAGATGAACCTTTACACGATTTAGATATCGAAGTATATGATATTGCCCCCGAGGCATTTGATCGCTTAATGACACGCATGGGTGCAGTGGGTGTGGGGAAAAGTTTTTTTGTTTATAAGCTTGGCAATATCGATTTTTCACTGCCTCGTGTTGAGCACAAAAGCGGTGTTGGACATACTGCCTTTGAAGTTGCTATCTGTCAAGATGAAAAAGAGGCATCGAAGCGTCGTGATTTTAGTGTGAATGCGATGATGCTGAATATCTTTAGCGGACAGTTGCTTGATTTCTGGGGTGGTAAAGAGGCGATTGCGCATAAGACGCTCTCTATCATAGATGAAAAAAGTTTTAGAGAAGACAGCCTTAGAGTGCTTCGTGCTATGCAATTTAGTGCACGCCTTGGCTTTAAGGTAGAGCCTCAAAGTGCGGAAGTGATGCGAAATATTGATCTAAGCGATTTGAGTCGTCCGCGTATTTTATGGGAGTTTGAAAAGCTCTTTCGCGCTTCCTTTTTGCACTATGGACTCTTTTACATGTATGAGCTTCGGCTCTTTGAAAAATGCTTTACATGCAAAGTTGAAAATCACTTTTTTGAAATTGCACGTGAATTGCTACGATACAAGCAAAATTTTGAAGAGGCACTTCGTCCTTACTATTTTGTTTATATCGTCGCAAATCGTTTAAAGCAAGATTCCTTGCAATGGTTTAGGATGCTTGATGCACCCAATCATTATCTGCAAACCTTCAAGTATCAGCCTTTTTTTGAAGGGGAGATCAGCGATGAAATGCTTTTACATGTAAGCCTTGAATTGCCTCTTAAACTTTGGCTTGGAAATTACCGAAATGGTGTTAAAGAAAAAGCATGTAAACTTGGAATTTGGAATGAAGTTTTTACAGGAGACGTCAGTGTCCAAGAGGTGATCCGTGATGGATTTGAAAAAGAAGCCATTAGGCATGAATTAAAACGAAGACGAATTGAAAAAATAAAACAGGTGTGTAAATAGATGGAAACAGCTAAAAATTATATTTTAAAAATTGATTGTTCGGATGAGAAGGGGTTGATTTACCGCATTGCGGATGTGGTATTTAAATATCAGCTGAACATTATCAAAAATGATGAGTATGTTGACAGAGAAAACGGTAAATTTTTTATGCGTGCGGAGCTGAGTGGCGAAGTCAACATGAACGAATTTCAAGGAACGCTTCAAGCGATGTTGCCAGCGCATGCGGAGATTTATGTAGCAGAAGCACGCAAAAAAGACATCATCTTAATGGGTACAAAAGAGACACATTGTTTGGGTGATATTTTACTAAAGCATGATAGTGATGATCTCAATGCAAACATTTTAGCGATTGTTTCGAACTACGAAGATTTAAGAGATTTGAGCAATAAATTTAACATTCCCTTTCACTGTGTCAGCCATGAAGGATTGAACCGAGCCGAACATGAGGCAAAAGTCTTGGAAGTGTTGGCACAATACACGGTAGATTATATTGTTCTAGCCAAATATATGCGCATTTTATCCAGTGAATTTGTGGGACATTATGACGAGCGAATGATCAACATTCACCACTCATTTTTACCAGCTTTTGTGGGGGCAAATCCTTATAAACAGGCATTTGCAAGGGGTGTTAAGATTATTGGAGCCACCGCGCACTTTGTGAATAACAACCTTGATGAAGGTCCGATTATCGCGCAAGATGTTGTACGTGTGAATCATGAAATGACATGGCGTGATATGCAACGCGCGGGTCGTAATGTGGAAAAAGTGGTGCTCTCTAATGCCCTTGATTTGGTTTTTGAGGAACGTATTTTCGTTCACGATAACAAAACAATTATATTTTAATTTTGACACGTATGTTGGGCACTGGGGCACTAAAGCTAGCCTCTGATGAGGCAGAATTATTCGGTTTGTGCGCTTTAGTAGATCGAAGAAAGTTTTTTGTTATTTAGGAGATTATTTTATGTTTAACATCGTTTTAGTACACCCTCAAATCCCACAAAATACGGGAAGTATTGGTCGAATGTGCGTTAATGCCGATTGTAAATTGCACATCATTAAGCCGACCATGTTTGAGATCAGTGATAAGAGTGTACAAAGAGCAGGGCTAGATTATTGGCATCTGTTGGATGTGACGGTTTGGGAAAATTTAGATGATTTTTTAGAAGCACACAAAGACAAATTGGAACGTTTCTTTTTTGCTACAACCAAAACAAAGAAAACTTATTTTGAAGCCTCTTTTAAACCAGGAGATTTTCTCTTTTTTGGAGGTGAGTCCACAGGACTTCCGATGGAGTTGATGAAAATGAAATGGGAAAATGCCATCACCATTCCGATGGGCAAAAACGGCAGAAGTTTGAACCAAGCGACTTCGGCTGGCATTATTCTCTACGATGCCATTCGTCAAAATTTTGAAACGTTTAAATCAACCTCTTGGTCATAAACTATTAAAGGCGACACCATGAAAATAAGTGTAATGCTTCTACTCAGCTTTCTACCCCTTTTTGCCAGTGCCGCCATGAATATCACAACCAACGAGCAAGTTTCACAAGCATTAACGCCTGATGTTTTACGTGCCCAGATTGGTTTTGAAGAGCAAAACAAAAGTGCTGATGCGATTAAAGAACATCTTAATGTCATTGTTGCTTCGGTTAAGCAGTTTGACCCTAAAGGTGAATTTTGTCGTGGCGGTGGTTATTATCTTGCTCCTCGTTACACCTATAAAGATCAAAAGCAGATTTTTAATGGCTACGGTGGAACGCTCTCTTTTGGGTGTGATTTTAAGTCTATTGATCATTACAATGCTCTTTTAGTGGCAATTCAGAAAGTTAAAGTGCCAAGTGTTCTCATCAATCAAAGTGCCCTAACATGGGAAGTGAGCCTGAAAACTCGCAATAGCACACGTCTTGCGATGCGTGCCTCTTTGTTACAAACAGCGAGCGAACAAGCAGCCTTTTTTTCAAAAGAGATGAAGATGCACTGCGAGATAAGTGCGGTTACTTTTGAAGGAACTGAGCCTCAACCTGTCATGATGAAGAGTATGCTCTCTCGAGCGAATGCCTCTTTAAAAGAAGAGTCTGTTCCTACCGAAGAGCCTATCATGCACGATGAAACCCTCTCTTTATCGGCAACTGTTAATTATACGTGTGCAGTTAAGTAATCGATTTTGGTAAAGTTTTGAGTTTGAAAATTCACGATATTCTTTTCATCGGAGCGGGAGCAAGCGCTTTGATGGCAGCCTCACATTTACAAGGACATGATGTTGCCTTGGTGGATGTTAATCCTAAAATAGGGGCAAAATTATTGATCTCTGGTGGTGGAAAATGCAATCTTACCAATCGTTTTGCAACAACTGATAATTATTTGGGAGATCAAGCGTTTATTGCGCCCGTTCTCTCTTCCTTTGATGCTACATCTACACTTTCGTTTGTCAAAGAACACCACCTGAGCATAGAAGAACGTGATCATGGCCAAATCTTTTGTGCCAACAGTGCTAAAGAGTTGGTTTCCATTTTTGGACGTTTGACTTCATATTGTACGTTTTATCTTTCCACTAAGGTTTTACATGTAACGAAAAATGAGCATTTTTGTGTCACGACCGATAAAGGTGAAATTCACGCCAAAAAAGTGGTCGTTGCCAGCGGAGGACTGAGTTATGCAAGCATTGGTGCTAGTGATATTGGCTACAAAATTGCAGAGTCTTTTGGCCATAGCCTTGTGACTCCTTCTCCTGCACTTGTCGGGTTAACGCTTCAAAAAGAGCAATTTTGGATGAAAGAACTCAGTGGTATTGCTTTGCCTGTCACCTTACATGTAGAAGGAAAACGCTTTAGCGAGAATCTTCTGTTTGCCCACAAAGGCATTAGTGGTCCTGCTGTTTTGAGTGGTTCGTTGTATTGGAAAAAAGGGAATATCACGATTGACTTTTTGCCACACGTCAAGAGTATGGAAGCTTTATTGAAAGAACAGAGTAAAAAGCAGATTATTACAGCACTTGGACTTCCTAGACGTCTGATTAAGGCATTTTTGGATGCTATGGGTATGGAAGACAAGGTGCTTTCCAAATTGACGGCTCACGAGCGAGAATTACTCTGCTCTTTAAAGTCGTACACCTTTGCACCTGCTGGAAATTTTGGCTATACCAAAGCTGAAGTGACGAAAGGCGGTGTAAAAACAGATGAAATTGATGCGCATAGCTTTGAGAGTCAACGTTGTAAAGATCTCTATTTTATCGGTGAAGTGCTTGATGTGACAGGAGAATTAGGCGGTTTTAATTTTCAATGGGCATTTGCTTCTGCTTCCTTTCTTGTCAAAGCAATTATTTGATACAATAAGTCACTTCATAGAAAAGGGTGTGTGTGAATAGAGAAGTTTTGATACCATTTCGCAACCTTAAAATGGTTCTGTCCATTATTTTTATAGTTGCATTCTCACTCTTATCGCTCATTATTTATTATTTTGATACTTTGGAAACTGAAGAAGAGCGTGCTAAAGTCTATACGACTGCGGTAAACTACAGTTATGACATTAAATTAAATCTCGAACATGCTCTCTCCTCAACCCACACACTTCAAGCACTGCTAAGCCAAAATGATGATTTTTTTATACGCAATTTTGAAAGAGTTTCGAAAAATCTTTTATCTGAATACCCTGGTGTCATTGAGCTTGCTATTGCACCTGCTGGTGTCATTGCTCAAGTTGCGCCTCTTCACGGTAATGAAAAAGCACTTGGACTGAATTTATTTGAAATAGAAACTCAAAAAAAAGAGTCATTTCTAACACGAGACAGTGGTAAACTGACCTTAGCGGGTCCTTTGGAGCTTGTGCAAGGCGGTATTGGTTTAGTCGGCCGTTTACCGCTTTTTGAAGATGAAACGAAAAAAGAGGGTTTTTTAGGGTTTGTTCTAGCCGTTATACGTATTTCAGAAATTTTTGATACAGTGAAAGGTGCACATTTAGAACACGAAGGACTCTCTTATGAAGTATGGCGTGTGCACCCCGATAACAAAACGAAACAGATCATTGCTTGCACAAGCCATTCTTCATTGATTGATCCTGTGATTTATACCTTTGAAGTCCCCAACAATACATGGACAATTAGCATGGCTCCAACAAAAGGATGGAATAATTCACCTGTTTTGATAGTACGAGAACTCATGGCATTTGTTTTCGCATTGATGTTAGTCTCTATGGTAAAACTATTTATTGATCTAAAGATGGCTAAAGTTGCTCTAGAATCCAAAGTGCTTCAAACAACAGATGAAAAAAATGTACTTGCGCGCCAATTAGAAATTGTTTTAAATGCTATTCCTGACCTTATATGGCTTAAAGATCCTAATGGCATCTATCTTATGTGTAATAAAGCATTTGAGCGTTTATATGGGGCAAAAGAAGAAGATATTATTGGCAAAAGTGATTATGATTTTGTGGACTATCAGCAAGCCGATTTTTTTAGAACACATGATATTATTGCAATGGATGCGCATCAATCTGTTCGTAATGAAGAAGAGCTCAGTTTTAAAGGCGATGGGTACAATGGCTTTTTTGAGACAATTAAAACACCTATCTATGATCAAAATAGTGATCTTATAGGCATACTTGGTATTTCACGCGATATTTCTATACGCAAAGAAAATGAAGAAAAAATCCAAAAACTTGAGTATTTTGATCCTCTTACCTCATTGCCCAATAAACTTCAATTACACTTGCGTCTTGAGCATGATCTTAACATTGCACAAAAACAAAATGAAAAGCTAGCAGTTTTATTTATTGACTTTGACCATTTTAAAAATATTAATGACACGCTAGGGCATGCTGTGGGTGATCAATTGTTGGTCAAAGTTTCGAATCGCTTGAAGACTCTTTTACGCCAAGTGGATACCCTCTCACGTCAAGGTGGTGATGAGTTTGTGGTTGTATTACCTGGTGTGAGCGTTGACGATACGGTGCATATGGCAAAACGACTTCTTCAAGCGATTGAACAGCCGATTAAGATTGCTGATAATGAGTTGATTATAACTGCTTCGATTGGTATTGCGCTTTATCCTGATGATGGGACAGATATTGATACCCTTTTTAAATGTGCTGACGCAGCAATGTATTTAGCAAAACAAAATGGCAGAAACAGTTATCGTTTCTTTACTTCTGAAATTCAAAGCCGTTCCGCTCGCATTTTAAGCTTAGAAAATGCACTACGTTATGCGCAAGTGAGAGGAGAACTTAGTCTGCATTATCAGCCGCAAGTTTCACTTTGTGATGGCAAAATTGTAGGAGTGGAAGCACTGCTTCGTTGGCATCATCCTGAGTTTGGTATGATTTCACCTTGCGAATTTATCCCTATTGCCGAAGAGAGTGGACAGATACTTTTGATTGGTGAATGGGTGATGCGTACTGCAGCTAAGGCTATGAAAGAGTGGCTTGATATTGGATTTCCAGCGATGAGTGTGGCCGTTAATCTCTCCGCTGTTCAATTTCACCATGCGCATCTTTCCAAACTTGTGAGTTCAATCATTGATGAGGTCAATCTTCCTGCGTGCTATTTTGAGATTGAATTGACAGAGAGTGTGACAGCACAAAACCCTGTTCATGCGATTGCGACGATGAATGAGCTTAATGCAAAAGGAATTCGTCTTTCTATCGATGATTTTGGCACGGGGTATTCATCGCTCAGTTATTTGAAGCGCTTTAAAGTCTATAAGCTCAAAATTGATCAGTCCTTTATTCGCGATATTAGTATTGACCCAGAAGATCGTGAAATCGTTAAAACGATTATTGCCTTGGGTAAGAGTTTAGGTTTGAAAACCATTGCAGAAGGTGTTGAGACTAAAGAGCAATTGGACTTTTTAAAAGAAAATGGATGTGATGAAGCTCAAGGGTATTACTTTAGCAAACCCTTGAATGTCACCGATCTTGAGGCGTTATTGAAACACCCCGAAATTATTTTGCGTAAGAACAGCAATAATCCGCAATAGATTTTACATGTAACGTAAAACTTGAGTTTGCAGGCACTTCAAATGTTGCTTGAGAGTGAATGATCAAAGGCTCTTTTTGGTTAGGAAGTTCAACGCTCAATTCACCACTTAAAAATTCCATAACTTCGGCAGAGCCAGTGTTAAAAGTATAGTCACCTACTTGCATACAGCCAAGGGTTTTGGTCGTGCCATCTTCAAATTTCACGGTATAACTAACGACTTTACCATCAAAATAGATATTTGCTTTTTTGACGACAGTCACATTTTTAAATTCCATTGTTTTCCTTTATTGGGTTAAGTAAGATCTCATAATTATAATAACTTTTGGCTTGTAATTTCTTTTTCATTCTGTTTCTATATAATGTTGCATCTAAAAACTTTGGAGTGTGTTTGATGATGAAAATAGCCGAGTTAATTAGTGGATACGAAAAGTTTAAAGATACCAAATTTAAAAAGTATGAAAATAAATTTTTGGATCTTGTGAAAAATGGTCAAAACCCTAAGGTTTTATTTATTGCGTGTAGTGATTCTAGAGTGGATCCCTCGTTAATTACACTCTCATCTCCTGGCGATCTTTTTGTGCTTCGAAACATTGGCAACTTCGTTCCTCCTTTTGCTCCCGATAATGACTTTCACGCAACCGCCGCAGGGATTGAGTATGCTGTTTCTGTTTTGGGTGTTACAGACATCGTGATTTGTGGACACTCCCATTGCGGTGCCATTGAGACGATGTATACCAACATTACGGACATTAATTTGGTGCATGTTAAAAAGTGGTTAGAGCTGGGATTGGATGCTAAAAATTATGTGACACAAAAATTGAGTAAAGATGTCAGCCATGCTAAAAGGCTTGAATTAACCGAAAAAATTTCACTGCTTTTCCAATCGAAAAATCTTTTAACCTACCCAGATGTGGAACGTCGTGTTCATGCGGGCGAGCTTTTTATTCGCTCTTGGTACTACCATCTAGAAACAGGAGACTTGGAGTATTTTAATACGGAATCAGGTGAGTTTGAACCCATGATTGGAAGTGAAAATTAATGCAAGGTCACAAACATTGATCCGTTGGGTTCTGCTTTTTATCCCGCTCTTACTTTCAGCTCTTGAGTTTAAAGTGGCAACGTACAATGTTGAAAATTTGTTCGATGCTCAAAATGACGGCAATGAGTATGAAGAGTACAAACCCAACACTAAACATGGTTGGAATGAGGCAATGTTGCAGATCAAGATTGCCAATATTGCTCGTGTCATTACCGACATGGATGCGGACATTATTGCCCTTGAAGAGGTTGAAAACAAAGCTGTTCTTCAAAAGTTAAATGCCGCTCTTGGAAGTAAAATGTATCCGTATCTGTTTTATCCCAACAAAAAAGAACGCGTGAACATCGAAACGGCACTTTTATCACGTTTCCCTATTGAAAAAACATCATCCATTTTTATTAAAGATCAAGCGCGAGGTATTCATCGCATTACCCTTAAAATCGATAATAAGCGCTTAGATGTTTATATCAACCATTGGCCTGCGCAAAAAGAGAAAGAAGAAGAGAGGCTTTTATATGCAACGACATTGCATAATGTTCTACTAAAAGAAGAGGGCAAAGAGTATCTTCTTCTAGGAGATTTTAACTCACCGTATCAAGTACAAAAAGATTGGGGTATGGGCTTAGTGACTATTCTTAATGCTGGAGACAAAAAAAGTACATTGTACAACCTTTGGTATGATCTGCCTGTAGAAAAACGCTATTCGCATAGTTACGGCAAACAAAAAGCAACATTGGACCATATTATTATCCCCAAAACGTTGAGTGATGGAAAAGGGATTGATTATAATGAAGCGTCACTTGCCGTTTTTGTGCGCCCTTATATGCTCGATGAAAACAATAATCCAAAACGGTGGCAAATAAGCGATAGAGGAAGAGGGGTACACCAAGGTGAAGGCTTTTCGGATCACTTTCCCTTGACTGCAATTTTCCATACATCTTCATATTAGGTAAAAAAAATAACACCTTTTTAAGTCGAGTGCTTTTATAGTTACATCTTATAACTAACATAAAAGGATTCGATATGATATGTGCTGAAAAACTTCAACGTTTCATGATGGCAATAGTGCTCTTTGTTGCATGTTGTCTCATGAGCGCAGGCTCCATTTATGGCACGATATTGCTTGGATTTGTCATCGCAATGATTCTTGTATGGGCCATTACCGATTTTTGTCCTTCCATTTGGCTCTTTTCAAAGCTCGTAGGACACTGTAAAAGCAGTCGTTAACTCTCAAGCTCCTTTACATGTAAAAGGACGATTTAACCAACACTAGGTTAAAATAGACCTAAATTATTTACATGTAAAGGTCAATCAATGATCAAACCCCTTTTGATAGAAATAGGCGTCGAAGAACTTCCTGCAATCCCTTTTTTGAAAGAACTCCCCAATATTGAAACACTCTGGCTTGATATTTTAGAAAAAAATGCTCTGGGCTGTGAGTTTAACTTTTATTACACTCCTAGACGTTTAGTGCTTTGGCATGAAGCATTTCCTACTGAACAAGAGGAACGTGAAGAAGAGTTTTTTGGAGCGCCTCTTTCTGTTGCCCTTAAGGAAGGCGTACCAACACCTGCTGCACTTGGATTTGCTAAAAAATGTGGTGTCGATTTTAGTGAAGTTTCCCGTGCGACAAAAGATGGTAAAGAGGTACTTTACTATAAAAAAACCATTGCAGGTCAAAACTCAAAGCTCCTTCTTAAAGAGATGATTGAAGGTTTTATCAAAGGGCTGAATTTTGGAAAGTCCATGCGTTGGGGCTTTTTGGAAGAGCATTTTATTCGTCCTATTCGCTGGGTGGGTTGTATGTTAGGCGATGAGCATGTACCTTTCTCCCTTTTTGGCGTAGAATCAACGCCTTTTTCGTATCCACATAGAACTATTTCGTATGAGCCTTTTGCGTACATGTTTGCGGGTGATTATTTTGATAGACTGGCTGAGCGCGGTGTTGTGCTTTACCCAACCAAACGTAAAGAGATCATTTTAAATGATTTTAAAGCGATTGAGAAAAAAGAGAGTATTCACATCGAAATTGATGAAGAGCTTTTAGCGGAAGTTGTAGCGATTACAGAGCATCCAAAAGCATTGATGGGTAGTTTTGAAGAACGATTTTTACGTCTACCACCTGAAGTGATTATCACGTCCATGAAAGAGAATCAACGTTATTTTCCTGTCTTCAAACAGGGTAAACTCACCAATCATTTTATTGTTGTTTCCAATGCGATCAGCGATGATTATGACTTAATCGTAAGAGGTAATGAAAAAGTGCTTCGCGCACGTCTTTCTGATGCGCTTTTCTTCTTGGACAATGACCTTAAACATGGGTTGAGTTACGAAGGATTGAAAGACATCACTTACCTTGATGGTTTGGGTTCACTGCTCGATAAAGAGCTTCGTGAAAAAGAGATCACAACGTACCTTATTTCAAAATATCAAACAACCCTTCTTTCTCAAAATGCCCGTCTTAATGCTTCAACCTTGAAAGCACTGATGGACAAATCTGTGATGTACAGCAAAAGCGATCTTTTAAGTGAGATGGTTTATGAATTCACGGAACTTCAGGGCTTAATGGGGTATTACTATGCGAATGCGGCACACGAAGATGAACTTTTGGCATTGTCTCTCAAAGAGCAGTATCTTCCCAACTCAGAGGAGAGTGCGCTTCCTAGTACACTTTTTAGCGCGATTGTTGCGCTTTCTTCAAAGCTTGATTCCCTCATTGCGCTCTTTAGCATCGACAAAATTCCAACAGGCAATAAAGACCCGTATGCGCTTCGTCGTGCGGTGAATGGTATCATCAAAATTGTACTAGATCAGGGCATTGCCTTTGATATTAAAAGCGATCTCAAAGCATTAAGTGCATCGTATAAAGCATTTGATTTTGAAGTGTTAGAGACCTTTTTCTTGGAACGAATGTACCAATTCTTTGATGTCAACCCTTCAATTATTTCAGCGGTTATTAGCAGTGGTGAACGTGATATTGTGAAACTTTCACAAAAGATTAAAGCACTCGCAAGTATTGTTCAAGACGATGGTTTTAAAGAGATGTTTTCAACATTTAAACGGGTCGCAAACATTATCAAAAATATGGACGTTTCCCTTGAAACACCTGTCAATGAAGCACTCTTTGACAATAGTTATGAAAAAGAACTTTACGCTGCTTTCAAAGTGGTTATTGCTAAAAACTATGCTTCATTTGAAGAAAATCTTGATGCTCTTTTTGCACTCAAACCCCAAATTGATGCCTTCTTTGACAATGTGATGGTTAATACAGAAGATGTAAAAATAAGAGCAAATCGTCAAAATCTTATTGCATCCGTTTACAATGCTTTTAAATCAATTGCGGATATTAAAGAGATTAGTATTTAACTTCGTTGCCGTGAAAGCACTGTTGAAGTGCTTTCACCTTTTATGTAAAATAGAGTATTAAGGTTAAATTTGGCATAATTTGGTAAAATTATTTTTACAAAACTAATGAAAGATTGCCAAAATAGATGTCTGTCAGTAAACGAATTCGTTATTTTAAACAACTTGCTATCTTACTAACCATCTTTTGGACACTTTTAACAACCGTTTTTGTGGTGTATCAGTTTTATAATGAAGAAAAGCATATTGAAGAAAACTCACTAGAACGCATTAAAGGTGTTGCTGAAGAGTCTCTTGCCTTCGTTTTTTGGGTCTATGAGCAAAAAGCGAAAGCGATGAATGATGATGAACGCTACAATTTTCGAACGAATTTTTCACTCAAAGATCTTCTTGCCTTACTTGCAAAACAGAGCAGTATGGAATTTGATATTGCACCTGTTTCCAAAGACTTTACACATTCTGCTTTAAAACCTTCTCTCAAACAAGCCTTTCAAAATGTTAAAAATGAGCACCATGACAGTTTTGCTCTTTATGAAGATAAGGGTATCAAACATCTTTTCTATGTGAAGCCTATGTTTGCCAATAAAGCGTGTATCTCTTGTCATGTGCATAGTGAATCTGCCATTGGTGATTTGCTCGGTTTTACAACCATTCAGATGAAGGTACCTACATTTAAAAATGCAAATCCCCAGAGTTATTATTTTCTCATCATCACCTATTTGGGAACGTGGCTTTTGGGTCTTTTTGCCATTTGGTGGATCCATGCACGTGGCCGTAATTACCTGAATGAAAAAACAAAGATGTATGAAGAGAGTATGTATGCGCTCATCGATATGATGGAAAAACGTGATAGTTACACAGCAGGTCATAGCCAAAGAGTTGCAGAGTATTCTAAAATGCTTGTTCTTGAAATGGACTACAGTGGCGATGATGTTGATTTTATTTATAAAGCGGGAATGTTGCATGACATCGGCAAAATTGAAATTCCTGATGCGATTTTACTGAAGCCCGATAAACTAACGTCCATTGAGTATTCTCTCATTCAGCGCCATTCAACAGCAAGTTATGAACTCCTTTCCCGTGAACCTTTTTCTGGGCTTGCCCATGTTGTGTTACACCACCACGAACGTTATGATGGCATGGGGTATCCTGATGGCTTAAAAGCCGACCAAATTCCTTTCTTTTCACAGATTATTACGGTAGCAGATGCTTTTGATGCAATGACAACCAATCGCGCTTATCGTAAAAGCTTAAGCAGGCAAGAGGCTTTTGCTATTTTGGAAGAAGAGAAAGGCAAACAGTTTAACCCTTATATTGTCAATGTGGCAAAAGTAGTTTTTGCCAACGTGAACCTTCCTAAAAATACCACGCAAATGCCCAAGGATTTACTGGAAGAGATGCGTTTTTCCTACTATTTTCGCGATCAATTAACAAGCTTTTACAATGTTAATTACCTTAAATTTATTTTTGCCCATGCGGGTGATTGTCAATTGAAAATTTTAAGTGTAGATCATCTGAATTGCACTAATTTTTCCTTATATAATAAAAAATATGGCTGGAAAAAGGGTGATGAATTCTTGTGTTTAATTGCTAAAATGATCGGTGAACTGTATCCTGAATCTATCATTGTAAGAGCGTATAGTGATAATTTTTTGGTTTTACATGTAAAAGAAAACGAGCAACAAATGAATTACTCCAAAATTGATGCATTAGTGACTGAACACGAACTTGTCATGGTGTATCAGCATATTGATTTAGAGATTGATGAGCATTTGACATGGGAAATATTAGAAGATAAACTACTTCGTTTATAGAACACTGTATAATTGTATCTACAAACTCTATTAAAAAGAGGCTTCAATGCATTTTACTACGTGTCCACTAGACTGTTTTGATGGGTGTAGTATTGCTGTGAGCAAAGAGCTTAAGCTCAAAGGCAATAAAGCTCACCCGATTACACAAGGCTATCTCTGCCACCACCTTAACCACTTTCATACCTTTGAACGTATTGAAGAGCCACGCTATTTGGGTCAAAGTATCAAAATGGAAGAAGCCCTTACCATTCTTCAAGAGAAATTAAACACATACGAACCCTCTCGTACACTCTTTTTTAAAGGGAGCGGAAACTTAGGTATCATGCAAAGTGTTACCAAACAATTTTTTGCTTCGCATCGTGCAGTGCTAGCTTCTGGCTCACTGTGTGACGAAGCTGGGGATGCGGGTGTTTGTGAGGGAAGAGGTGCTAATTTATGCCTTTCACCTTTACATGTAAAAGATGCAGAGGTTGTTATTTTGTGGGGACGAAATCCTACGGTGACAAACTCGCATATGCTTCCTTCTCTAAAGGGTAAGACACTTATTGTCATTGACCCTGTCAAAATTGACCTCTCTCACCATGCTGATCTTCACATTCAAATTAAACCTCGTGGCGATCTTTATTTAGCACTTTTACTCTGCCGATTGGTTGCTATGGAAGAGATGGAAGATTGCACTTTTTTGAATGAGCGAACACTGAATTATAAGGACTTTTTAGACTTTATCAGTGGCATTCCGATGCGAAAGCTACTTGATAAAGCCCACGTGAATTTGGATGAAATAGGTGAGTTACTTCATCTTATTAAAGGTAAAAAAGTCTCTATTTTAGTGGGGATTGGAGTGCAAAAATACAGCTTTGGGCACAGTGTTTTACGAGCCATAGATGCCCTAGGTGCCATGCTTGGACTGTTTGGTAAAGTGGGCTGTGGGGTTGGGTATCTTTCCAACAGTGGATTTGGTTACAGTTTACCGTTTAAAGTTGATGCAAAAAAAGAGCCTCTACCGATAGCTAATTTTGGGAAGTATGATCTGGTGTTTATTCAAGGGGGTAACCCGCTTAACCAAATGCCTTGTACTTCTAAAGTGGAAGAGGGTCTGGATAAAGCGAAATGCATTGTTTATTTTGGTTTGCATGAAAATGAGACATCTGCGCGCGCCCATTTGATCATTCCCGCTAAAACATTTTTGGCAAAAGACGACGTCAAATTAAGCTATGGGCATCCCTTTGTGGGACGTATGCCAAAAATTGTCGAGAGTCCCATAGGCATTAGTGAGTATGCGCTCACGCAAATGTTATTGGCAGCTTTTGGGCATGACTCTTTGGAAAGTGAAGCGACGATTATTGAAAAAGTGATTGCTTCCAACAGCGTGGAAAAAGATGGCTTTTTAATCTCTAAAACCTATGAAGATTTACCGTATGAAAAGACGTTTTACACAAAAAGTGGTCAATTTGAATTCATGGACGAATTTGACGATGACTTTGAGGATGAAGAAGGTTTTTACTTGATTGCCGCAAAACAAAATAAGTCGCTAAATTCACAGTTTGTGACCGATGAGTATCTCTATGTTCCTCTTTGTTTAGGATTAGAGCAAGAAGAGCGTGTGCGACTTACCAACCGTTATGGTACATGTGAATATGCTGTCATGCCTACTGCTATACTTCGAGATGACTGTTTGCTCCTTTACAGTGGGGCAAAAAATGCCAACAGGCTTACCCCTCATGCAATGAGTCAAGAGGGAAATTGTGCAACGTATCAAGAGATGAAAGTACGATTGGAAAAAGTGACATGACCGACACGGATATTTTACTGGATGATGCTCTTTTACTGGTAGAGCAGAACTTCTATTTTTTGCATATGGGAGAGTTTTTAGGCAGGCTTTCCAAAACGGAAGACCTAAGTGATCGAAGTTTGTTTGTGGTGAAAAAGTATGAAAATGATAAAGCCTACTATTTTAATGCGGAAATCATTCAAGAGCTTTTAGTCAATGCCAGGCAAACTAAAAAAGAAGAAATTTCACTCTTTGAATATTTTGTTGAATTCAATGCTTTCCGTGGTATCTGTATGGCGACGGTAGAGAGCTTACGATTTGAAAGTCCCTTTAAAGTTTTTATGCAAAAACTCTTTGGAGAGCAGTATGAAAATTTTTTTGATATTGTCTCGTTTGTCCGCAATGTACTTTCGCATAACATTCACTCAGAGATTCGCCTTAATGAAAAAGATTTTGATGGAACGCTCAAACGTATTCGCAGAATGGGGCGCAAAGCGGATATGCATTTTGCGTTTCAATACTCGCTCAATCTCCCAGAACTTGGTGCTCCCAATGATGCTTATATCTTTACATGTAATATTGATTTTGAAAGTCTTGAAGAGGGAATGCCCTTTTTGGATATTCTTTCCATGTGGGATCTTTTAATGCTCAGTGAGCTCTGTTTTAATTTAGTGATGACGTATCGGATGAAAGAGGAAAAAGCGTTACAAGAGGAAGATGAAGAGGTCTGGGCAGAATAAATTCTACCCAGGGTAAAGATTATACTGCTTCGTTATCAAGCTCACCGGTTCGAATACGAACACTTTTTTCAATGTTAGAAACAAAGATCTTTCCATCACCGATTTTACCCGTACGTGCACTTTTAACGATGACATCGATGACTTTGTCAACGAGATCATCAACAACAACGACTTCAATTTTAATTTTTGGTAAGAAGTCAACGACATACTCAGCGCCTCTGTAAAGCTCTGAATGTCCTTGTTGTCTTCCGTAACCTTTTACTTCACTCACTGTCATACCTGTGATATCAAGCTCTGCTAAAGCATCTTTAACATCTTCAAGTTTGAATGGTTTGATAATTGATTCGATTTTTTTCATATTAGATCCTTATTATCTTAAGTTAAAAGCTTTTTCGCCGTGCTCTACTTCATCCAAACCTTGTGACTCAGCTTCGACGCTTACTCTTGCACCACCTGTTAAGATAGACGCGATTTTAAAGACAATCGCAGTAGCAATCGCTGTGTAAACGATGGTTACAATGATACCTTCGATTTGAATCATGACTTGCTCTGCATTTCCGTAGAGTAAACCTTTACCAAGTTCGTTAACTTCTGGGTTTGCAAAAATACCCGTAGCAAGTGCGCCCCAGATACCTGCAACACCATGGATACCGAATGCATCCAATGAGTCATCGTATTTAAGTGCTTTTTTCAAGCCATTGACACCGTAGAACGCTACAATACCAGCAACTGCACCAATGATAAGTGAAGCGCTTGTATCAACAAAACCTGCTGCTGGAGTGATCGCAACAAGACCTGCTACGATACCAGAAGCGATACCAAGCAATGTGAATTTTTTATAAGTGATGTATTCGATGATCATCCAAGCAAGTGCTGCAACTGCTGCTGCTGTATTGGTGACAAGGAATGCACTCGCTGCAATACCATCCGCTCCAAGTTCGCTACCTGCATTGAATCCGAACCAACCAAACCATAACATACTTGCACCAAGTACTGTAAGTGTTACAGATGAAGGGAACATTGCTTTACCATAATCTGCACGACGACCTAGCATTAATGCTACGACTAAGCCAGCAACACCTGCATTGATATGAACAACCGTACCACCTGCAAAGTCAAGAACGCCAAGTTTTGATAAGAAACCGCCGCCCCATACCCAGTGAGCAATAGGAGCATACACTGCTAAGATCCAAATAGCCGCAAAAACGATCCAAGTTGAAAACTTTAATCTCTCGATAATAGCACCACTTGCAAGAGCAACCGTAATACCTGCAAAGGTCATTTGGAACGCTACAAAAAGAAGGACAGGAATGCTACCAGTTGCCCAAAGGTCAGTTACTTTGATGCCGCTTAAAAAGAGGCTATCAAAACCGATAACACCACCAATATCTGTACCAAACGCCAAGGTGTAACCCGCTACAACCCAAACAACGGCTGCAACGATATACCCCATAACACTCATTGCAATCGTGTTAAGCAAGTTTTTAGAGCGAGACATACCGCCGTAAAAAAGTGCCAAACCCGCTGGTGTCATAAACATGACGAGTGCGGTTGCTGTTAAAACCCAAGCAGTGTTTCCCACGTCAAGGGTTAAAACCTTTTCAGCAACATCTGCTGCTGCTTCAGTAGCCGCTTCTTCTGCAGCCCACAATGTTGATAAAGGCAACAATGTTGCGAGAGAAAGTAGTTTTCTCATGAATTCCTCCTAAAATGTTGAACTGATGAAATTGTATCACTTAGACGATTTTAATATACTCAGCTAAATGATTAAAATTTAATCAGTTTTTAAAAAGAAGAATTTTTCATGCAAATTTTTAACAACAAGCTATAATATCGATCTAAAATAAAAGAGGAATATAAACAACAATGAATAACATGTTATGGTTATCCGCAGGACTTTTTCTTATCGCCTTATTTACCTCTAAAAATCGTACCTATACTTCTAGGACTGCGTCTATTGGTGCGGTCGTTATTTTTCTTTATATGGTACTCAGTGCGTGTTATATTATTTCCAACTATTTTACAGGAGAGGGCATTAACGATGCCGTTATTTTCCATCTTCGATATGGGCTGGATGGCTCTGGATTTGCTGATTATTATTTAATCATAGCAGTAGGAATTGGACTATTGATCAGCAGTTTAATGCTCTCCGTTTTTTACTATCGAATGCTTAAAAATAGTGTTCTCTCTGAGCATCAAAAGCTGAAACGTGTTATTTCAACGGTGTCGTTGATAGTGGCTTTAATCATCCACCCAACAGTACGTTTTTTAGGTGAGAGTGCGCTTAGTGTCCTTGGGGTTGAAAATCCTTTGAGTCTTAAATATAATTTTTCAGATTATTATAAAACAGCTTCATTATCAGCTATTAGTGAAAATCACCCTAATCTTGTTTATATCTTTGCAGAGAGTTTCGAAGATACCTATTTTGATGAAAAAATATTTCCCTCTTTAGTCACTGCTTTACGTCCAATAAGAGAGCAGAGTATCTCCTTTACGCAGATTAAACAAGCATGGGGAACCAGCTGGACGATTGCAGGAATGACATCGGTGTTGTGTGGACTGCCTCTAGTGACCCCTTCACGAAACTCAGACTCTCCTCAAGGCAATTCTATGTCTAAGATGAGTACGTTTTATTCAGGTGCTGTGTGTATGAGTGATATGCTCCATAAAGAAGGGTATAAACTCATCTACCGCAGTGGTTCCCCTTTGGAGTTTGCAGGTGTTGACAAACTCTATAAAACCCATCAGTTTGATGATATAAAAGGCATTAAAGAGCTTAAACCTTTACTTTCAAATCCAAGTTATCAAACACCATGGGGATTGTATGATGATACCCTTTTTGATATTGCGATGAATGATTTTAAAAAATACTCCAAAGGCAAACAAAAATTTGCGATGTTCCTCTCCACCATGGATACGCATCATCCTTATGGGCATGTCTCAAAAAGCTGCAAGGCACAAGAGTATAAAGATGGCAGCAATTCCATGCTCAATGCGGTGATTTGTTCGGATGAGTTAATTGCAAAATTTATTAAGCAGATTCAAGATTCACCTTATGGTAAAAATACAATTATTGTCGTTGGCTCAGACCATCTTGCGATGCACAATATGGCGATTGATGATCTTATGAGAGGAGAACGTCGCGATCAATTTATGATCATTGATCCGCGTCTTAGCCATGGCGATAAGATTGAGAAGACGGGGAGTACCCTTGATATCAGTGCGACACTTTTACCTTTTCTCGGATACAAAGCCAGTGTGGGTTTAAGCAGAGATCTTTTGGGCGATGAGCCTTCCTTGATGGAAGAATTTAAGGATGTAGATAAACTTTTAAATGCGTGGTCCAATGAGATTAGTCGTTTTTGGGAGTTTCCAAAAATAGAGAAAGAGCTAGTCTTAGATACGACAAAAAACAGTCTTAAAATAGGCTCAACCCTTTACAAATTCCCGATTTTATTGCATATAAATGAAAATTTGGAAGTAAGCCCTTTCTTTGAAGTCAAACTCAAGTTTTTTGAGACAGTCAAGCTTTTTGGGTATTTACATGATTACCATGCTGAAGATGCGTTTTTATGGGTGGATAAATGTTCACGTATTAATACATTAAGCAGTGAAAATAATGTATCGCTCAAAGGTAAATATTGCTTTGCTTTAGGAAAATTAGGTGGCGAGATAACAACAGAAGTCCTTAGTACCGAAAAGAAGCTCAGTTTAGAGCTCTTAAACCAAACATTAACCCTTCCTTCTGAGGAAGAAAAAGCGATCCAAAGACGTGAAAATCTAATGCAAATTAAAGAGAAATAAGTGATTATTTCTCTTTACATGTAAAAAGATTTTGTCTCTTTTAAGATTTGAATTTTTGGAGTTCATTATTGAGATTTTCATTCATACGGTGAAGATCTTCGGATGCTTTCGATATATTTTCAATACTGCAGACATTTTCGTGTGAAAGAATATTGACTTTTTCAACTTCTTCGACCATATGATTGATTTTCCCTGAAGTAAAGATAAAACTATCGACGGTTTGCGCTGTATTGGCAATCGTCTCTTGTATAATAAGATCAATATCGTTGATGCTTTCTTCTAACTCCAACGAAAGGGTTACAAGATTATGCACTTCATGCGCATTTTGGGCAATATCGGTGTTGGCATCCATAATAGATTGAACAACCACATTAACAGTCGCATCAATCGCAATCAGACTTTTTTGTGTGCTCTCGGCTAGTTTTCGCACTTCATCAGCAACCACAGCAAAGCCACGCCCGTGCTCTCCCGCCCGTGCTGCTTCAATGGCAGCATTGAGCGCTAAAAGATTAGTTTGTTCTGCAATCGTGTGGATAATGCCTAAAATATCTCTAATTTCATTGGTATTATGGCTCACATGATTGAGTTTTTCCGCCAAGTCTTGTTCTTTTTGTGCGGTTATTTGCATGGTATGTTCTAACGTATCAAATTTTGTTTTAACACTGTGCATCTCTTTTTGTGTTTTTTCTAAAACGATATGGGATGATTTGACCTTATCGACAGAATTTTCAATGGCGTGTGTGAGGGCATTTCCTTCCTCTTTTGTGGTGAGAATAATTTTTGATTCTGCTTCAACATTGCGCACCATCTCTGAAGTATTTTTTGAAAGTTGTTGCGATATAGAAAAATTCTCATGACTAATGATTTTAGAATTGGTGACAATTTCGTGCAGTTTTGCAATGAAAGTGTTAATGTACGATGACACCTTTCCAAATTCATCATTTCCTATGACTTCAAGCCTTTGGCTAAGATCACCATGTGCACTTGAAAGTTCATAAGCAATGTTTCCCAACCTATCAAGCGGTTTTAAAAGAGCTTTCATTAAAAAGACAATGATAACAATAGAACCCAAAAGCATCAGCGTACCCATGAGAAAAAGCTTTTGTATTTGTAAATTTAAAAAAGAGTAAGACGTTGATTTATCAAATGCAATCGCAATTCGCCAACCACTTTGAGCTGAAATGGTGGAGGCAAATAATTTATCGACACCGTCATAGGTATAGTTGAGGATACCTTCTTGTTTATCTTTAAATTGGTGTGTGAGGTTTGGAACAACACTGGCTAAATTTTTACCAATGAGTGCTTTATTAGGGTGAACAACAATCGTTCCCTTTGTATCAAGTAAGATGCCATAACCTCCCTCAAAGGTGATTTCAGAGAGGGTCTTCGTCAAAGAATTCAGCGCAATATCGACACCAAGAACACCTATAATGACACTGTTCTCATCAAAAATAGGGGTCATCATTGTGATCATCAGTGTTTTAGTCGCAGGATCTTCATATGCATCGGTGATACCAATTTTTTTACTTTCTTTTGCTTGCTTGTACCACGCTTGAGTGCGAGGATCATATCCTTGAGGTCTATTCTTCTCGCTTCCCCAGATCATGCCTCCATCTTCAAATCCCACATATGAATCAACTGCTCCAATGATTTTAGTCGTCTCTCCCAGTTTTTCAACCATATCGTGAAGGGTTCTGATGTCAATGTCTTTGTAATAGCGTGAAGCACTTTCGATGTTATTCTTTTTTGTACTCAACAGAAGATCTATATAGTCTTTAAAAGAACGCGATGCCATTGTTAGGCTTGATTCTATTTGATGAATGCTGTTCTCTTTGGTATCTTGATAGCTAAAGAGGCTAAAGGAGATAAGACTTAAAAACATTAAAACAGATACCGTCAGAATAATTTTCGTTTTAAATAGCACAGAGAACCTTTTTTGGAATTGTTCTGGTCATTTTAGTCTATAAAAAAAACAAAACGGTTACCAAAAAAGGTAGTAGTTTAAAAAAGATGTGATGTTATAAGGATTAAGTTCGCTTAGTGAGGCGATCTCCATAGAGGTTGATGAAAAGCCCTGTAACGATTAAACAAGCCGCAATGAGCTTCCAACTTGGTAAGGCTTCTCCTACTAAAATGGCTGAAGCAGAAAATCCAACCACAGGTACTAAAAGCGTAAAAGGAGCAACGGTCGTGGCTGGGTAACGACTCAGCAACCAACTCCAAACACCAAAGCCAAAAAATGTGACAGGATAAGCAAGATACACAATAGCACCAATACTTTTGAAGGTGAGATGTGTGAATATTCCCAAGTTCCACAGATGCGATTCAAAGATATAGGAGAGTGCTAGTAAAAACGGAAGCGAGATGAAACTTCCCCAGACAACAAGACTAAGCATATCCACTTTACCAATCTGTTTGGAGACAAGATTGCCAATCGCCCATGAAAGAGCCGCACATTCGACCAATACAAGCCCCAAGAGATTGACATCACCACCGGTGTGAAAACCCACAAATACGATACCAGAAAATGCAACCATCGCACCAATGGTTTTAGCCATAGTCATCTTTTCTTTGATGAAAATGACCGCTAAAATGGCGGTAAAAAAGACTTGGGTTTGAAGGGCGAGCGAAGCAATACCCGAACTTACCCCTGAGTACATACCTGAAAATAAAAAGGCAAAGTCCAGTATAAACATGCTCAATGAATAATAAAAGAGCATTTTCCAAGAGGTGTTTTGAGGGCGCTTGAAAAAGAAGACCGCTGGAAATGCAACAAAAAAGAAACGTAAAAACGTGAGCAAGAGGGGAGGTAATTCTTGAAGAGCGACTTGAATCACTACAAAATTAACTCCCCAGATGACAACGACACTGAGTGCAAGTAAGATATGTCTAGGAGGCATTTATTACAACGCTTAACGGTTGTTACTGGCGAGTTTAATGCCAAAAGCAATCAGCGCAATACCTGCAAGACGTGTTGCTATTTTACGCGCAAGAGGGAAAGTTTTGAGTTTATGCGCTAACGTATTACCCAAAAGGACTAAAAGCGTTTGATATACAAGGCTGATAAGGCTTACATGTAAAATCATAGCACCAAGTGTTACACTGGAAGCATCCGGGCGTAAGAAGAGCGGAAAAAATGCTACAAAGAAGAGCATAACTTTTGGGTTGGTGATGCTTACAAAAAAGGCCTGTTTAAAATAAATCAAGGCTGACTTTTTGGGTTCTACTTTTCCTGTCTCTGGTTCAATTTTAGAACGAAGCAAACCAATTCCTAACCAACATAAGTAGCCTGCACCAAAATATTGAAGAATTTCAAACAAAAAAGGATTTTGTTGCATAATAGCTGCAAGTCCTGCTAGAGCAGCTATCATAAAGGCAAAATCACCTAAGAGTGTTCCAAAAACAGCACCAAGTCCTGCTTGAATACCATTACGAGCCGTCGCATTCAAAATTGCAATGGTTCCCGCACCAGGTATCAGTTGAAAAACTAAAATCGCAGCTATAAAGCTGTAATAGTTTTGAATGTCAAACATACAAACCCCTTATTAAATTTTGGATTATTGTACTATGATTCGAACAAAAGCATTGCTTATTTTTCGTCCCTTTTTTGTCCAACCTTTTGTCTATAATATAAAGGTAGAGAATTGCTTGATTGAAAAGAGCGCATAGAATAGGGGCGATACTTTTCATTATTTTGTCATTAATATACTGATTTAAAGGAAGTACATGAGCGTTAATCTACTTTTAATTGGAGCCAATGAAGCAACAACTCAAGAGCTTGTTTCATTAGTCGATGCTACTCTTTCCACCGCTGCCACGTACCAAAAAGCTACTTTAAGTAACTATCAAAATTATGATGTCGCAAATTTCGATTTGGTTGTCTGTTTTGCGAATCGTTATGATGAAATGGTCAAAAAATATGGCAAAGAGAAAGTGGTTTCTGTTGAATTTGTTCCTCCAACGGATTTTTTTGTCACCGTTGGTCGCATTCCTAATGGCGAAAATGTAGTTATCTTCAATAACAGCACTTCTGGTGCGAATGTTTTACTCAAATTTCTTAAATTTTACAATCTTAATCATGTTGGGTATAAAATTGTTCCTTTTGATGAGTGCAGTGAAGCTGAAACGAAAGATGCTCTTTTGGAAGCTAAATATATTATTGGAACCGATGGTTATGTCTCTTCAGGTAAAGCACTTTATACCAAATTCAGTCACTATTTGCGCCAAGATGTCACGGTTATTCCAAGTCCTCCTCGAACAGCGACTGCTGAGAGTGTGAGTGGTTTGGCACAAGTCGTTACGGCGATTAATAGCGATAAGGCTTTACAAGAAGCACGTGATATTTCTAAAAAACTTGCGACATTAACCAAAGAAATCTCTGGGATAACGCAAACAGCCTCTCAGTCCATCGAAAATACTGCCAACACCATTGTCGTGGTCAATGGCAAACTAGCTTCTGAAGTACAAAATATTCAAGTAACAAACAATATGGCGCAAGAGTTAACCGAAGCGGTAGAACAAATTGGTAATATAACGACGGCTATCAAATATATTGCGAGTGAGACGAATCTTTTGGCTCTCAACGCAACGATTGAAGCAGCACGTGCAGGTGATCATGGACGTGGATTTGCCGTTGTTGCCAGTGAAGTACGAAAACTTTCCGATCAAAGCAACAAATCGACCGATAATATTCGTATCTCCATTATGGATGTTCAAAAAGTCGTTGATCAAATCGTTCCTGCGTTGCAACGTACGGTTGATGAAATTATTAAAACACAGGCTGAAGTTGAGCGTATTAGCCTTGCTGCACAAGAAGAGAGTCGTGCAATGAGCGAAATTATCAAAAAACTTCAAATCATTGTTGATGTTTCACAAGCACTTGATACAGCAGAAAACAATCACGCATAAATTGTTCATTTCAGTGTGAAAAAGAGGCGTTAGCCTCTTTTTCATCTTTGATGATGGCTTCCTCACTCATTTTTACATAGAACGCTTCTTTTGATTATTTAAAAAGGGTATCTTATACACTAGTAAAAAAGTCAAATTACTTGACATTAAACAATGATTCTGTTATGCTTCCGTTCATATTTTAACTAAAGGAGTTACCTATGCGTCCATTATTCACTGTTCTCACCATTACGTCTCTAATCGCGACATTTACCGTTGCCAAAGAGATCAATGTGGGTGTTGTGATGCCTATGAGTGGCTCTTTAGCATCGTACGGACAGACGACTTATGAAGGTATTGAGTTGGCTCATTTACTGCAACCAACCCTCAAAAATGGAGACCATTTAAAATTGGTTCTGGTTGATAATAAAGGGGATAAAGTAGAATCCGCCAATGCTGCGACAAGGCTTATCACTTCTGACAAAGTTGTAGGCATTTTAGGTGCGATTACGAGCACTAATACAGCTCAAATTATTTCCATAGCGGATAAAAAGCAAATTCCTGTCATCGCTCCAGTGGCAACCAATGACAAACTGACAGAAAACAGAGCTTACGCGAGTCGTGTCTGTTTTACAGACTCCTTTCAAGGAACCGTTGTTGCGCATTATGCACTTAAAGATTTGGGTTTGAAAACGGCTGTGGTTATTACAGATCAAGCACAAGTGTACTCGTTGGGACTTTCGAAAGCCTTTAGCGAAGCGTTTGTTAAAAATGGTGGTAAAGTGCTTAAAGAGATTCGTGTGAGTTCAGGAGATAAAGATTTTAAGGCAGTTGTTGCGCAAGTGAAATCACTTAATCCCGATATGATTTTTCTACCTATTTACCATGCAGAAGCTTCTATGATTACCCGCCAAGCGAAGCAAATTGGACTTACAAAACCCTTTTTATCGGGAGATAGTGTGGCTAATCCAACGTTTATAGAGTTGGCAGGTGATAGTGCCGAAGGACATATGTTTACGGACTTTTTCGATTACAACGCTCCTCCGACACAACGTTCAAAGGATTTTATCGCTGCGTATGAGACAAAAACGGGCAAAAAAGAGGTTAATTCATTTGTAACGTTGGGCGCTGATACGTACAATCTTTTAGTTGATGCGATGAATCGTTGTTCTAACCCTAACGATAGTGTATGTATTAACGATCAAATTAAAAAAACTGCCAACTTTGAAGGCGTTTCGGGCTTTATTTCCATTGATAAAAATGGTAATGCAACCCGCTCTGCTGTAATCAAAGAGATTAAAGGCGGTAAAGCTGTTTATAAATCTACAGTCAATCCCTAAGCTTTACATGTAAAGAGAAGAAGCAAATCTCTACTTCTTCTCTTTTCCTTCATACACGACTTCATTTCATCTCTCTTTTGTCACTTTGAGAGTCTATGATTTTGTATCAATTTGTATTACTTTGAGTCTATCGTAATGATAATTTTGTTAAACTTTCCAAAATTTAGACGGATAGGAGAAATAAAGATGCGTCAATTCATAGCACTGGCAACCATTACCAGTTTAGTAGCAACATTGGCCCTTGCCAAAGAGATCAACGTGGGTGTCATCATGCCTATGAGCGGTCCTCTCGCTGGGTATGGTCAAGTGGCGTATGAGGGTGTTGAGCTTGCAAATTCACTTCAGCCAAAACTGAAAAACGGTGATAGCATTAAGCTCGTTTTAGTCGATACCAAAGGCGATAAAGTCGAATCCGCTAATGCAGCAACCAGACTCATTACTTCAGACAAAGTTGTGGGGATTATTGGTGAGATGATCAGTACGAACACTGCTCAGATTATCGCTATTGCCGATAAAAAACAGATCCCTGTCATTGCCCCTGCTGCGACCAATGATAAACTGACTGAAAATAGGGCATTCGCAAACCGCGTCTGCTTTAGTGACTCATTTCAAGGAACCGTTGTTGCCAATTATGCGGCAAAAGATTTGGGTTTAAAAACAGCTGTGATCGTAACCGATCAAGCGCAAGTCTACTCTTTGGGTCTTTCAAAAGCCTTTACACAAGCGTTTGTTAAAAATGGTGGCAAAGTGCTTAAAGAGATTCGTATTAGCTCAGGCGATAAAGATTTTAAAGCGGTGGTTTCGCAGGTTAAAGCACTGAATGCGGACTTTGTGTTCTTGCCACTGTATCACACCGAAGCATCTATGATTAAACGTCAAGCCAAACAGATTGACCTGAATAAACCGTTTATCTCAGGGGACGGTGTTGCCAATCAAACCTTTATTGATTTAGGTGGTGACGCGGTTGAGGGGTATATGTTTACCGATGCGTTTGATCATAGTGCACCTCCAACCCAAAAATCAAAAGATTTTATCGCGGCGTATGAGAAAAAAACAGGCAAAAAAGAGTTGAACTCCTTTACCGCACTAGGCGCAGATGCGTATAATGTGATGGTTGATGCAATGAACCGTTGTGCTAATGCAGAAGACAGTGTATGTATCAACACAGAAATTCGTAAAACTTCTAAATATGAGGGCGTTTCAGGCTTTATTTCCATTGATGATAAAGGCAATGCAACCCGCTCAGCCATTATCAAAGAGATCAAAGATGGCAAAGCTGTTTACAAATCTACCGTTAATCCCTAAGCGTTACATGTAAAACCAAAGAGGCAATGCTGCCTCTTTGGACTACTCCTACCCTTTTAGCCTCTCCTTACCAAAGTTTTGATACCATAATAATAGACTTCTTTCATAACCCATTGGAACAAGAGTTGTGAAACATAGCACATCACTTTTTAAAACTAAAAACATCGCCATAGCTTTGGCTATGACTCAATTTTGAGTTTTAAAAATTAACGCACTCTGTTCACACTCTTTATATTCCAAGGGTTATAAAAGAAGTCTAGCATGTTATAACATACTAGGAATTCGACTTGGCAACACTTCAAGAACTTATCAAAGAAAAAATTTTAGTCATCGATGGTGCGATGGGTACGCAGATTCAAGCGTTAGAAATTGCACCTGAGCAATGGGAAGGCAAAGAAGGCTGTAACGAGCTTTTGAACGTTACATGTAAAGATGCCATTTCAAAAATCCACCGCGGTTATTTGCTTGCAGGCGCAGACATCATCAAGACCAACACCTTTGGCGCATTGCCGTGGGTTTTGGAAGATTACGGTATCGGGGCGAGGGCGTACGAACTTGCCCGTGCGGGTGTTGAGATCGTCAAAGAAGCGTGTGCAGAATTTACCACAGAGCAAAAACCTCGTTTTACCGCTGCCGCCTTTGGACCAGGGACGAAACTGCCCTCTTTAGGTCATATCGGTTACGATGCAATGTATGAGGGCTACAAAGAAGCGGCACGCGGTGCAATAGATGGCGGATGCGATCTTTTTCTCATCGAAACAGCGCAAGACCCCCTTCAAATTAAAGCCGCTTTGCATGCGATACACGATGCTCAAAATGCTTTACATGTAAAACTTCCCATCATGGTTTCTGTGACGATTGAACTGAGCGGCACGATGCTCATTGGAACCGATGCTACCACGATTGCCGCGATCTTAGAACCCTTTGATATTTTAAGTCTGGGCTTTAACTGTGGCACAGGCCCTGAACAAGTTGAAAAGCATGTCAAAACACTCAGTTCCGTTTGGGGTAAACCCATCAGTGTACACGCCAATGCAGGACTTCCTCAAAACCGTGGAGGGTATACCTTTTACCCAATGGGGCCTCGTGAATTTACGGAACTTCAAGAAAAATTTACGGAAATTGCGGGAGTTTCGATACTCGGTGGCTGTTGTGGTACAACGCCTCAACATATCTTGGAGCTCTCCAAACGTGTCGAAGGTAAAAAGCCTCTTGCGCCCAAAGGCGAGATGCCTCGTAGCATCACCTCGTTGTTTGAAACCAGAGCGCTCAAACAAGACCCTGCACCGTTTCTCATTGGTGAGCGAAGTAATGCCACAGGTTCCAAAGCCTTTCGTGAATTACTGCTTGCCGAAGACTACAATGGTACACTGAGTGTTGCACAACAGCAAGTACGCAGTGGTGCGCACGGCATCGATGTGAGTGTCGGTTTTGCAGGACGTGATGAGTATAAAGACACCAAAGAGGTGATGGGGCGTTATGTGCAAAAGATTTTGTTGCCACTGATGCCAGATACCACGCAAGTACCAGCGCTTGAAGTGGCGCTTAAACTCATCGGTGGAAAACCCATCATCAACTCCGTGAACCTAGAAGATGGTATGGAAAAGTTTGACAAAGTCTGTTCCTTAGCCAAACGTTTTGGCGCGGCACTCGTGTGTCTGACCATTGATGAAGTGGGCATGGCGAAGAGCAAAGAACAAAAGGTGGCGATTGCAGAGCGCATTTATACTTTAGCGACGCAAAAGCATGGCATTCACCCTGAAGATTTGGTGTTTGACTTACTTACGTTTACCGTGGGCAGTGGCGATGCTGAGTACCATACGGCGGCGATTGAGACCATCGAAGCGATTCGTGAATTTCACGCCTTGCACCCAGAAGTGGGCTTTGTCCTTGGAGTTTCTAACATCTCGTTTGGTTTAGCCAAACACGCCCGTGAATACTTAAACTCCGTCTTTTTACACCACTGTGTTGAAGCAGGGCTTAGCATGGCGATTGTCAATGTTAAAAATACGCTTCCGATGCACAAGATCAGTGAAGTGGATAAAAAAATCTGTGAAGACTTGCTTTTTAATCATAGAGAAGAGGGCGATCCGCTCTTTAAATTCATCGACCATTTTGCCGGGGTTGTGGAGAACAAAGACGAAAGTGACGCAGCGTATCTTGCCATGAGTACGAAAGAGAAGATTTCAACCCTGCTGATTGATGGCGATAAAGAGCGTATGCTCACTCTTTTACCCACCGCTAAAGATGAGATCGCCGCGGAAGTCATTGTCAATGAAATATTGATCGATGCGATGAAAGTCGTTGGAGAGCTTTTTGGCAGTGGAAAAATGCAATTACCGTTTGTCCTACAATCCGCTGAAGTGATGAAGGCGGCGGTAGACTTTTTACAGCCATATTTGCCAAAGACGGAGAAGAACACCACCACCACGCTCATCATTGGAACGGTCAAAGGCGATGTCCACGATGTCGGTAAAAACTTGGTTGACATCATCTTGAGTAACAACGGTTTTAAGGTTATCAATATCGGCATCAAAGCGGACTTGGAAAAATTCTTAGAAGCACTCAAAGAGCACAACGCCGATGCGATCGGTATGAGCGGACTTTTGGTGAAATCGACCAATGTCATGAAAGAAAACCTCGAAGCAATGCAAAAGATGGGCATTAAAATTCCTGTCATTTTAGGGGGCGCAGCACTGACCGATACCTTTGTGGAAGAGTTTTGCCGTCCGATTTACGATGGCCCGATTTATTACTGCAAAGATGCGTTTGAGGGCATAACGGCAATGAGCCGCATTGAAACAAAAAACTATGACACCTCTTTTAGCCGCGTCGTGCTTGAAAACAGTGTCAATCGTGCCACGAAAGAAGCGAAGGAAATTCCACCGTTTCATGAGCTTAAAATGCCAAGTCGTGACATTGCCATTCCCACACCACCCTTTTGGGGCAGACGTGTTTTAAAAACTGACGTCAAAGAGCTTGCATTTTCGTGGATCAACCACAAAATTCTTTTTGCGCAACGTTGGGGTTACAGTGGCAAAGGACAGAGCAAAGACGAAAAACAAAAACAGCTCGATGAGGTTTTATGGCCTGCCTTTGAGCGCATTAAAGCGGACATCGAACGACTAGGACTTTTTGAGCCAACCATCATTTACGGTTATTACCCAGCACGTTCAAGCGAAAATCATCTCTATTTGTTTGATGAGAGTGAAGGCTACTTTAGCGAAAAAGAGGTCAATCGTGAGAGTATCGACGCCATTAAAGCGCGTGCCATTAAAACGTTTGATTTCCCTCGTCAAAACAGAAATCCGTATCGAAGTCTAAGCGACTTTATTCATCCCGATCGTCATGACGTTTTAGCGCTGACATGCGTGAGTGCGGGTGCAAAATTTTCGGCTTATGAGAAAGAGCTGTACGATGCTGGCAATTTTACCGAGTATTTTTTCGTGCATGGACTGGGTGTTGAACTGGCTGAAGCGTTAGCGGAGATCGCACATAAACAGATACGCCTTGATCTTGGCATTGCCGAAAAAGAGGGGCATAGTTTGCGCGATGTTCAGATGAAGCGTTACCTTGGATGTCGCTACTCGTTTGGTTACCCCGCGTGCCCTGCCTTGGAAGATACCAAAATTATTTTTGATCTTTTAAAACCCGAAGAGTTTGGCATAGAACTCAGTGAAACATTTCAAATTCATCCTGAGCAAAGTACCACGGCGATTGTGATGCACCACAGGGAGGCCTTATATTTTAATGTCTGATGTATAATGGTTTTATACAAAGGATAGATAATGAAAAAAACAGTTGGCGGGTTATCGGTTTTATTGGAAGGCAATCAAAAAAATAGAGCAATCATTTTTTTACACGGTTTTCCGTATGACCACACGATGTGGCACGCCCAAATAGCGGCTCTTAGTGAAACCTACTACTGTGTGGCGTACGACATACGTGGGCTTGGAGACTCTTCTATTGGCGATGGACAGTTTACGATGGAGTCATTTGTGGATGACCTTGAGTTGATGATTGGTGACCTAAAAGATGATAAACCGCCTATTTTATGTGCATTTTCGATGGGTGGTTACATCGCCTTGCGTGCTTTAGAGCGCATGGAAAATAAATTTTCAGCGCTTATTTTATGTGACACGGCGGCACATGCCGACAACAATGATGCCAAACTGAGACGCTCAGATGCCATTAAACGCATTAATGCAAAAGGGTTAACATCATTTTCGAAACATTTTATTGCTCAGTGTTACAGCGATGCTTACAAAAAAGAGCATAAAGAGCTCGTCGATAAGCGCATCAACACGTCCATGAAATTTAACTCCATTGGTGTTAAAGGATGCGTCTTTGCCATGCTGACACGCAATGACATGACGGAGTTCCTTCCTTCTATAAAAATTCCAACACTTCTTTTGTGCGGTGAGCATGACACGTTAACACCTCCTTTGGGGATGCAAACGATGGCAAAGCAGATAGAGGGTTCAGAGTTTGTGCTCATTAAAAACGCGGCGCATATGAGTGTGGTGGAAAACCCAGAAGAGAGTAATGAAGCAATCAAGGCATTTTTAGCAAAACTTTAAGGAGTGAAACCATGGCACGGGTTGTAATTTTCTCAGGAGCAGGCATTAGTGCGGAGAGTGGACTTTCCACCTTTCGCGACACGGGTGGACTGTGGGAAAAGTACCGCATCGAAGAGATTTGTCAAGCGGGGTGTCTGTCTTGGAACAGGGAAAACACCTTGGCATTTTACGATGCCAGACGCGAACAACTCGCCTCTGTTACGCCCAATACTGCGCACTATGCCATCGCCAAACTGCAAGCAAAATACCCCAACGACGTCGCCATCATCACCCAAAACGTAGACGACCTTTTTGAGCGAGCAGGCTGCAAAGACATTTTGCATTTGCACGGCTTTTTGCCACGCCTTCGCTGTGAACAGTGCGGTGCAACCCATCTCATCGGTTACACCAAGCAAGAGCGAACCTTTACATGTAAAAACTGCGGCGGTTCCTTTCGCCCCGATATCGTCTTCTTCGGCGAAGCCGCACCGATGTACGAACACCTCTATGATGCCATGCAAGACTGCCAATTTTTAGTCATCATCGGTTCAAGTGGAAACGTCATCGATATGGATCATTTTGCTTTACATGTAAAGGTTTCCATTCTCAATAATTTAGAGCCAAGTGATGCCATCAATGAGAGAGTTTATACGAAAGTGCTGCATCAAAAAGCGACTGAGGCGATTGATGAGATCGTTGAGGATATTGAGCGATTTATGCAAGGGTGATATTTTAGTAATGTTGAGTCTTTATATATAAAAGGTTAAATGATAAAAAAGTTAAAAGTTTAGCCCTCGTATAATGAAAAAAGCCAGAAAGTTATACAGTTACTCATAGAGTTTGGGATGTTAAGATGCTGGGTTTAGCCCAGAGCGGTTCTTTTATCTTAAAAAATAGAATTAGCTTGA
>Ga0183095_10091_pt3 | contig 212725 bp, 181 predicted proteins | sample BioMet4_FD_130346 | JGI IMG/M metagenome (GOLD analysis project Ga0183095, IMG submission 130346) | Microbial communities from bioreactor (seeded with sewage sludge) at LBNL, California, USA - Biofuel metagenome 4 (v2) (version 3) | ecosystem: Engineered > Bioreactor > Anaerobic > Unclassified ...
ATCAAATGCAAATGCTGTACGCTATCACAACCATGTATCGTTTGCAATGTATCTGTATATATCCTTGCTCCTACTACATTGTTACTATCTATCTGGAAACTGTGCTGACTATATACTCCTCCTTGACATATTGTATCATATATGTCTTTCTCATATATTGGATTGACTCTTAAATTTAGAACTGTTATACTATCACAGCCTAAATAACTCTGTGTTGTATCTTGATATCTTCCTGCCACACTCTTCACAAAACCATTTGCATTATATGTCTCTCCTTGACATATCTCTGCTTCTATTGTATCTGTTATCTGTGCATAGACATTCAACTGCAAATGTATTATACTATCACATCCTTTTATTGTCCTTAATGTATCTTTATACAACCCTCCTATACTCTCTATAAATACTCCGTCATTATATGTAGTTCCATAACAGATATCTCTCTTTATTGTTGTATCATACGTTGGATACACTACCAAATGTAATGTCTGAATACTATCACAATTATGTATTGAAAGTAATGTATCTGTATATATCTTGCTTTCTGTTGCTATAAAATCAAAGCTATGTCTATCATACCTTGATCCCTTACATATTGAGTCATACAAACTCATCTCATATCTTGGCTCTACTATCAAATGCAAATGCTGTACGCTATCACAACCATGTATCGTTTGCAATGTATCTGTATATATCCTTGCTCCTACTACATTGTTACTATCTATCTGGAAACTGTGCTGACTATATACTCCTCCTTGACATATTGTATCATATATGTCTTTCTCATATATTGGATTGACTCTTAAATTTAGAACTGTTATACTATCACAGCCTAAATAACTCTGTGTTGTATCTTGATATCTTCCTGCCACACTCTTCACAAAACCATTTGCATTATATGTCTCTCCTTGACATATCTCTGCTTCTATTGTATCTGTTATCTGTGCATAGACATTCAACTGCAAATGTATTATACTATCACATCCTTTTATTGTCCTTAATGTATCTTTATACAACCCTCCTATACTCTCTATAAATACTCCGTCATTATATGTAGTTCCATAACAGATATCTCTCTTTATTGTTGTATCATACGTTGGATACACTACCAAATGTAATGTCTGAATACTATCACAATTATGTATTGAAAGTAATGTATCTGTATATATCTTGCTTTCTGTTGCTATAAAATCAAAGCTATGTCTATCATACCTTGATCCCTTACATATTGAGTCATACAAAACCATATTATAAATAGGATTGACTCTTAAATACAATGTCTGAACACTATCACAATTATGTATTGAGATCAATGTGTCTTTATATATATAGTCTCCTGTTATTAGACTTGAGCCTATTGCAAAACTATGTTCATGATAAACCTCTCTCTCGCATATTGTATCATAGATTGTTTTCTCATATATTGGATTGACTCTTAAATTTAATACAATAACACTATCACAGCCAAGAAAACCCGCACTTGAAAGCGTATCTTTATATATCCCCGACAAAGTAGCCGTAAAACCATTTTGATTATATGTCTCTCCTTGACAGATTGTATCATTTATTGTAGTTACAATTTGATTGTTTATTGTTAAATGCAAATGCAACACGCTATCACAACCATTTATTGTCTGAAGATGATGAGTATATGTTCCTGCTACTGATTCTATAAATCCGTTACCTATGTATGTACCATTAGCACATACCTGTGCAAAGATTGTTGTGTCATACGTTGGATTTACTATAAGATGTAAAGTCAAAGTACTATCACAGCCATGTATTGTTGTAAGATGTTTTATGTGTATTCCAGATGTGTCAGCAATAAAATTAAAGCCATATTTTGTATAAGTCGTATGTTTGCATACTGTATCATACAGTTGAATGTTATAAATAGGATTAACTGTCAAATGAAGGGTAAGAATACTATCACAACCCTTTATTGTCTGAACAGTATCTATATATGTAAATGTTCCAAGAGTATCTGCATTGATATGGAAGCCGTGATTACTATATACTCCACCGAAACATATATTGTCATTGATTGTATTGTTATATATTGGATTGACAGTAAGATTTAATATCTGAATGCTATCACAACCATTAACTGTTTGAAGAGTATCTCTATAAGAACCTGTAGTACTTAAAATCCTACCATAAAAATTATATGTCTTTCCACTACATATTGAAACCTGTGTAGTATTTATATAAACTGGATTTACTCTTAGATTAACTCTTATAATACTATCACAACCATACACACTTGTAAATGTATGTGAATAAACATTGCTTGTTTGCGCAACAAAATTCAAACCATATTTATTATAAAGAGTTCCTTGACATATAGTATCATGTATAGTTGTGTCATAAATAGGGTTTATCTTCAGAGATAAAGTATGATTATTCTTGCAGCCGTATTGTGTTGTGAGTGTTGTATCTCTAAATATATAACTACCGTCAGCTAGCGTATCATAATTATATGTATGAGAAGCTGGCAAGTAAGTTCCATTTGCATTATGAATGTATCCTGTAGGTTGCCAAGAATAATGTGCTGCCTCACATTTTGTTTTGTATGTAGTATCAGAGAATATCGGATTAACAACCAATGAGAGATTTAATGTACTATCACAACCTTTTGTAGTTTGCAAATGATTTGTGCGAGTAATAGTGCCAACAGTATTAGCCGCCACATTAAAACCATGTTGCGAATATAATACTCCTTTACAAACTGTATCTCTTATCTGAATGTTATAAACCGGATTTACAGTAAGATTTAGAGTCTGTATACTATCACATCCTTTTATTGTATGTAGAGTATCTATATAAATTCTAGATGTATTTGCAATAAAATTAAAACCATGTTGTGAATACCTTTCTCCTTTGCATAGTGAATCATATATTGTATCTCTGTATGTAGGATTAACTGTCAAATTTAGAGTATGATTGTTTCTACAGCCATATTCTGTTGTAAAAGTAGTATCTGTAAATGTGTAGTTACCCGTAGCAAGAGTATCATAACTATATAAATGAGAAGAGTAATTATAATATCCCCATGGAGTTCTATTATATCCGTATGTTCGCCAATAAAAAGGACTTGTATAACAATTTGTATCTCTTGTTGTATCACTTAAATTAGGACGAACTGAGAGTATAAGATGTTGCGTTTCTATACAACCAGCTTGATATGTCATAAATGTAGAATTATTATGTGGCACTGTTGCATACATATCAATTATTGTACCAGCTGTTGTTGTTCTCCAAGAAGCAACAGAAAAAGGACCATAATAATAAGACTTCCCTTGACACACATTTCCTATCACATCAGTAGTATCAGCATAAATCTGTATTATGTTAAGTATTGTTGTACTGTCACATCCTTGCCTTGTAGTATCATTATGATACCAAGAACCTGTTTGTCCATTTATGTCAAAGCCATGCAAAGAATAATGTATATCCGAAGTATTACATATATAGTAATTATACTCATTTTTATAAGAAGGTTTTACATACAAATGCACAGTAATACTATAATCACAACCATTCTCTGTATGAAAAGTAGAATCAAAAATTCCTGATATTGCATTACCATTCATATATCTTGAAAAACCATGAAGGGTATATGATTCAGTTTGACATATTGTATCCCAATACTCAACACTATTTGATGTTCCGCTTATATTTTGAAAAGTATTCCATGCATGATTAGTATCAAATCTATAATCATTATAAGCTATGCATGGAACATATACTATCAAATTACTATAATTACCTCCATTATAAATATTGTCTGTTGAAACAGGAGGAATAACGGATAAACAATGTATAGAAGCTAAATTAGTGGTATTCCAAAACACATATTCTCCAACTGAATCTATTGTTGCAGGCATAGTCACTGACACCAATGAACTACAACCACAAAATGCACTATCAGCAATAGCAGTAACCCTATAAGCTGTTCCAGAATAAAACACTGTGTCAGGAATAATCAATATTCCAGAATAGCAACTGGTTGTATGAGCTACAGCAACTCTATTAGGATTAGAAGAAAGAATATTATAGTATATAATTGTTCCACTACTATTTGCAACAGAAAAACTTTGAGCTTGCAATACCGAAGAAAAGCAGCTAAATATTAATAGCCATAATAGAAATAAGTACTTTTTTAGCATTCAATCACAATTTTTATTCTTTGTTACAAGGCACAAAGATAAAAAAATATCATCAAACAGCATTACAAAGTGTCATAATACAAAATATTTGATTTCTCTTCTTTGAATGTACTACGAGCTATTTGTCTTATATCTTCTATTTTTACAGCTTGATAGTTTTTCACTTCATCATTGATTAATCCTATGTTACCTAAGTATTCATAATAACATAAACTTTGAGCTCTATCCATAGCTTTTAGTAATGAAAGGTCAAATGTTGCTTCATATTTATTCTTAACTTTCTGAATTTCTTTTGGAGTTATCTCACAAGTGGAAATATTATTTATTTGCTTCCACAAAGCTTGTTTTGCTTGTTCAAAAGACACTCCATCTTTCAAACGACCTGCCAAAACAAACAGCCCTTCATCTTCATCTCCACTAATAAAAGCATTTACATGAGTAAATATATTCTGTTCTTTAACTAAAGTATTATATAGTCGTGATGAATCTCCCAAAGAGAGTATGTCAGAGAGCATATCAAAAACATAATACTCTTGACTCATTCTTCTTACCATTGGGAAAGTAATATAAACAGCTCTTTGTGGCACTTGTCTTTTGACAATTTTAGCTCTTGAAGCGGTTTGGATTGGTTCTTGTGGCAAATTACGAGCCGTTATATTAGAAAAAAGTTGGGCTTTACCCTTTTGAACAGAAGAAAATATATTTTCACATAATTGTTGGACTAAATCTATATCTATATTTCCTGCAATACAAAGGATAACATTTTGTGGTATATAAAACTTATCATAAAAAGACTTTACATCTTCAATTGAAGCTTTTTCAATATGAGAAATATCTTTACCTATTGTACTCCAACGATAAGGATGAGTAGTATATGAAAGTTCTCTTAGCAATAACCATACATCACCGTAAGGCTGATTGAGATAACGCTGTTTATACTCTTCTGTAACCACACTTTTTTGAACATCAAGTTTTTCCCCACTGATAATTAGATTATCCATTCTATCTCTTTCAAGCTGAAGAGCTATTTCCAATTTATCTGCAGGCATTGTTACATAGAAATTAGTAAAATCATTATTTGTAAAAGCATTGCTTTCTCCACCATTTTCTTCAACCAATTTATCAAAAGAAGGGAAATTCTTGCTACCAGAAAACATCAAATGCTCAAACAAATGAGCGAATCCTGTCTTTTGAGGATTTTCATCTTTAGCTCCAACACAATAGAGCATATTTACACACACTAAAGGTGTGTTATTGTCACTATGTAATATAACTCTCATACCATTTGAGAGAGTAAATTTCTTATATTGTATCATAATCTTTTATTTATTATCAAATACCAAAGCATAATCACACCATGCACATTGTTCAGATTGTTTGTTGCATAAACATGGACTTTGTGCTTTCATTGTCAATAGTTTTTCTATGCCTTTAGTCAATTCTTGTTGTACAAAGCTATGCAACTCTTGAGTATATTCACTTATAGGTTTCCTATCAGACGAAAAAGCAATTAAGCACAAAGGATTTTCTTTTGGTTTTAGTGTCCTTATATATATAAGTGTTGGTCTTATTTGTAATTGAGATAAATCAATACCTTTCAAATCACTATTCAACTGATTGTTATCTCTTATCAACCAACAGTAAATAAGCAACTGCGCAAAGTAATCATTTCTCTTTTCTTTTGGATAAAGGGTGTAATCAACCCAAAACAAGTTTTCTTGCTTGCAAGAGGTTTTCTCATTGTTATTAGTTTTGTAATCTATAATTCTGAGAACATTATTTTTTAAATCTATACGATCTATACGACCTCCTATTTTTATTGTCCTGCCATAGACTAATAGCTCTTTTTGAACTTTCAATTCTTGTCCAATAATAGTGAAAGGAGCATAAGAAAAATCAAAATCAAGCATCTTTCTAACATAAAAGAATAACTCTTGCAAATGTATACGATGCATTTGTGTGTATTCTATATCTTCATTGGCTTTTGTTTCGTTTGGAAACACTATTTTATTGTAGTTTCTGGTTACAGCACTTTCTATTTGTGAGCGCAATGATTTAATATTTTCCTTACTAACCACTATATATACTTTAGAGTTTGATTGAAGTGATGAATATAATTCACACATTGAATCATGAAATATGCTACCAAAGTCATTTGCCTGCAAATCTTCTTGTTGCTGCTGTGGTTTGACAATACCTAAAACATCTTTTAGATAAAATCTTTGCTCACAATTAAAGAAATCATTTAAATAAGAAGGAGAATAATAGCTACTATCTCCCTTTGAAATTATTTTGTCTATATCCTTTTGTTGTTTTATGATACTTATTTCTTGTTGAGGCACAAAATCTATTTGCGAAGGCAAAGACAAATACTTTATTTCTTTACCACTCTCTATTTGCAACTGACGCAAAAAGCGTGAGAGTTCTTTTGGACGTGTGGCACTTGTTGTATTGTTATACACAAAATCTATTGTTTGTGAGCGTTGCAAAAGTCTATAAAAGTAATAACCAAACACAGCTATTTTTCTTTCAATGGTGCTTAAATCATATCCCTTTCGGATTGAGTAAGGAATAAAAGAGCTATCCATAGATACGTTTGGCAAATTATCATCACTGGCTGACAAAAATAGAATATGTTTGAAGTCTAACGAACGACTCTCTAATAAACCCATTATCTGAATGCCATTTATTTGGTCAGAAAGAAACGGAACTCTAATTGAGGCAAGCACACGTCTAATCGTGGCATAAAGTAATTTACCCGAAATGGTTATTTGTGGATTTTGCACTAATAAAGATGATATATTGTTTAATGCAAGAGTTATTCTGTATATTGGTTCTGCATCAATATCATTTGTTTTTTCTTCTCCATTAGCCCTTTCCTTAGCAACCACAAATAGTATTCGGTGTAGTGCCTCTATCAAATCTTGTGCTGTTTCTTGTTTGTATAACAACGGGTTACTAAGACTTTGTTTTAGCGAAATATTACTTTGTTTCAGTAAATTATAATCAAGTTTCGTGCTCTTATTACTTGATTCTAATTTCAAGAATTTACTATCTCTGATCTGCAAAGTCAATGGAGAAAAAAACTCTTTAACATAGTTATTCTCCAAAAATGGCATAAGTGATGATACTTTAATTGAACAAGGATTAGTTATTGAATACTGATACTTCAAATAACTATCAATTAGAGCATAAAGTGCTGTTGTAGAAAAGTCATAGCCCATTGTAACATTCACTTTTATGTCTTGACCATTAAATTGCTGTGGCAAGGCTGCCACAACAGAAGGCAACAGACTCTCAGAACAAAGCACAATAGCCACATCTCTCATTTGAGTTTCCTTTGGCAGAGCACTCAACCATTTTGACACGTAACTCACTTGCTCGTTTTCAGAAGGAGAATCTATTATTGTTATTTGTGAAGAGTTGTTTGCTATAAGATTGTTGTCTATATCAAAACTTTGTGGGCAGGCAAAAACACTCAGGTTCTGACGCATAAACAATCCTGCCTCTTGTTTTTTATCATCTGTGTAATAAGTATCCCAATCCCAATAGAAACGTGTTTTAGCGTTGTCCTTAAGCCATAAAAGGATTTTTTTTTCCACTTTATTGAGTACATTAAACCCTACTATACAATAAGTATTTGTTTGTTCTTGATTTTGTTGCAAAGAAAGCAAAACGTCTCTATAAAGCATACCACCATAGGCTAAGCCCTTGTCTTTAAGTCTTGCGTTGTAAAGAGAATATATTTCTTGCAAGCAATTCCACACAGAGACAAAATTCTTTTGCAAATCAGAGAATTTTCCTTCAAACCTCTTACCAAAAATTTGATGTAATAGCGTTTTCTGCTGCTCATTCAAGAAATCCCAATGCTCTTCAATCTCTTTGTAGTCCTTTATAAGTGAAAAAACATCTTCTGCTATAGCAAGATTTTTGTCTATATCATCAAAATCTGCAAGCAACATCTTTCCCCAAGGATAAAAATGTTCAAAAGATTCTTTTTCCTGAGACTCATTGGCTGGATTATGAGTGTAAAACACCTCACAATACACCTCATACAAATAATATATAAGAACAATTTGGTCAGCCAAAACAAGATTACTTTTGCTCTTTACAAAATCATCTATTGTTAAATACTGTGGAGCAAAGAAAGGTTTATTCTCTATGGAATAAAGTGCTTCATTAAAAAAAGTAGCTCCTCTGCGGTTGGTAAATATTATTTTGCAATCAGAGTAATCACCCTCAAAGACATTATGTATATCTTTTGCTACTGAATAAAGAAATGTATTTTGTATATCTGCCATAGCCTAAATAATCCTTTCTAATCTTGAATTTTCCATTAAATTATCTGTATCCACATACCACAGCCATGCCTGAGTTACTCTATAACCCATTTGTTGCAAAAGCTGTGAGTAAGCCTTAACTTGTGCAATATAATTCTTGTTTTCTCTCTCAGAAGAAGAAAATTTATAATCAACTATTATGGCTTCATTATTCTCATTTAACATTATTCTGTCAGGTTTCTTGGTAACAATTCTTTGGTTCAAATCATCTTTTGTTACTATACTTGTTTCATTAATAACTCTATATGAACCATTAAACCAATTCTCTGTAATAGCAAAATTCTCTGCACTCATTATCATATCTATCACCTGTTTTACTCTTTCCTTATCCTTAGCTAAAATGTTTCCTTGAGCAATCAATGAACAAATCTTTTTATCTATTTGTTCTGGAGAAGGTTTTGATTGTATCTCTGACATAATAGAATGCAAAGCTATACCTTTTGTCTTGGAAGAATATGTATTTTCTTGCTTTGATTGTGGTTGATCTTCCTCCTGTAAAGCATTTAAAAAGTCAGAAGCCTCTTTTCTTTGAGCATAACTGACATTCGTATTGTGATAAAAGAGCGTGTCTATATCTATCCACTGTTCTTGTGTTGTTTTGTGTGTATCTTTTGAAGGATTATTCCATTGAGGATTGGTTTCATATAAAGAAAATGAGTCATTGCCTTGCTCTATACTTTGCAATTTATCAATTAAACACATATATAAATACTTTGAAAGGCTATCAACACACTCCTGAGTCTTTTTTCCACTACTCTTAGAAGGCAAATAAGACATAACACTCAAACATTCCTTGGAACGTGTCAAAGCAACATACATCAAATTCAAGCTATCCATATATTGATTATATCTTTCATTGGCATAATCATTGGCAAACTTAGTATTGATTAAACCCTCTCGCCAATCAATGTAGAATGCCGGTACATTTTGCTCGCTATCTTTTAGCCAAAGATGTGTATGTTTGCTATCAAAGAAAGGGAAAGAATAAGGAATAATAACTACTGGGAACTCCAATCCTTTTGCCTTGTGAATAGTGTAAAGACGCAGTGCGGAGAGTGAGTTACTTTCTGCCACAGAAACTTGTTTGCCTTTCAAATCATCTTCCCAATAATTAAGAAAATTACTAATGTTTGAGCCATTATCGGCTATATATTCTTGTACTTTATCACAAAAAGTAGACAAAAAAACTATCTCACTTTTAGAGTTATCCAATTTAGCCTCACCTATTATATATACTATCAGGTCAAACAAAGACTTGTTCAGTAATTTATTTCTGTCATTTAGCCATTCAAAAGGTTTATTCTCTGAGTCCGGCACTTTACCCATAATACTCAAAAGAGCCACATTGTCTTCCATAGCTAAATAGCGTAAAGCATTAATAATAAATACCACACTCACAGAAGTCCCAAAGGCAAAAGCTGTATCACTAATAACATTGTAGCCTTTGCTACTCAAAAACTCAGCTGTTTGTATAAGTTCTTTGTTCTTTCTGAAAAGCAATGTTATCTGGCTATAATCATAACCTATATTATGGTAGTGTTCTATTTCATTTATTATTCTTTGATTAACTTTTTCTTGCTCTAAATCAGTGCTTTTGTCTTTTTCAAAGAACAAACAACGCACTTGACCTTGAATATTTTTATGGGGGTTCTGTACTTTATCCTTAGCAAATATTTTTCCAATAGATTCTCTTTGGGGTTCATTTAATCTAAAACACTCTGGCAAGTTCTTAATCTCTGACAATAGACTCTCAACTCCTTGCGAGAAAATATAATTATTAAATTCAACCACACTTACACTGCTACGAAAGTTTGTGTTAAGATTTATTTTCTTTACTTGATGATTATCAATTTCTTGTTCTATATTATTTAGTATATCCCAAGAAGCATTACGCCAACGGTATATACTTTGCTTCACATCTCCCAAAAGAGTACTGTTAAATCCATTGTCAAGACTCTCAAGCACCAATGCCCTAAGGGTCTCCCAATTCTTGCGAGAAGTGTCTTGCATTTCATCAATCATTATGTTATGCAAAAATGTAGATATCTTTTCGTATATAAAAGGCACATCAATAGCCCCACCAGCACTTATCATTTGGGCAAGGATTTGACTTGTGGAAGAAAGCAAGACTTGATTATTCTCATTTAGAACTTGGTTTCTAAGGGTTAGAATATCCTTTATTAGTCCAACATTGCCAATATGCTGTAGCTCAACTTGCAGAGTTTCTATTTTCTCTATATTTGCTTGTATAAAATCACTAACATTTGCAAACAAAGCAAGTACTTCTTGTTCTGCTGCATCATTAGTTTTAATGCACTTACCCTTTTGGTTACAAGAGATTATTCTTGGAGTAAATATATTTATGTCTTTATTTCTCAAACGAGCAAAAGCCCCCCACAATCCAGTGTTAGTGTGACAATAGTCAGCCTGATCTAACCCATAGCGTTTATTTATATCATCAAAAGTAACTATATATCTATTCACCAATGCCCAAAACTCATTTATCTCTTTATTTGCCTTGTCTTTAAACGCCTTAATTTCTCCTGATTGCAACTCTGTGAGCTTTTGAGCATAAATTCCAAAGTCTTCCTTGCTTAAATTCTCACTAAAAGAGATTAATTCTTTACGAACATTAGGTGCTTTAGCGTTCTCCATTTTCTCTGTCACCATATCCATATACCAATCAAAGAGTGGAGTATTTGTATCTGTGATTTCTATAAGTCTATCTATGGCTTGTTCATTTATCTGCTGATCTGATAAGACAATACTATAAGCTGAGGCAATTCCAAGCTCTTTTGTCATATTACGCATTATCTTTTGCAAAAAACTATCTATTGTTTGAATTGAAAAGAAGCTATAATCATGAACAATATTGCTTAAAGCCAATTTTGAGTTAGTAAAGATATCTTCTTCTTTCAATTTAGGATAAGAAGTACATAGTACATTGAAAAAATCATTTTTCTCTCTCCTTAATCCCAAATCAATAAGGCAGGAAATAATTCTTTGTTTCATTTCACCCGTTGCCTTATTGGTGAAAGTGATTGCAAGTATATTGCGATAAGAAGAAGGATTACATATCAATAAATAAATGTATTCCAAAGCTAGAGAAAAGGTTTTGCCACTTCCTGCTGAAGCATTATAAACAGTCAATTTGCTCATAGTTCATTATTGTAAAACCATAGTTGAATAATTTTTCTTTACAGAAAGGCAAAGATAATAATTAATTGTCAAAAGGTACACAAATAATTTTCTAAAACAAAGAAAGCGCAAAATGTTTCTTTGTTTGGCAAGATTAGAACTTTGTTTTATCCTTAGGTATATTAGAGAGGTCTTTTGATAATCATATCATAAAAAAGTAGTACCTTTGCTTTCTTATTTTTAAGTATAAAAGCTAAACAACAAAACACAAATATGAACGAACAATATTCTCCACAAGGATTTAGGTTTTTGCCTCCCGTTTGCAAGAATCTTCTAATTATTAATGCTTTAGTCTTTGTAGCTTCATTGGCTCTTAGACACATAGGTATTGACTTAAATAATATTTTAGGATTACATTTTGTTCTAGCAAAAGACCACCATATTTGGCAGTGGATTACTTATTCTTTTTGTCATGGTAACTTTGACCATATATTCTTTAATATGTTTGCTCTATGGATGTTTGGTTACACATTGGAAAATATTTGGGGTGGAAAGAAATTCTTATTTTTTTGTTTCACTGCTGCTTTAGGTGCTGCCCTAGCTCAACAGATTACATGGTTTTTTATGTACAAAGATTTAATAAATGGAGTTTATTCTGGCGTGGCAACAGGCGAAGGCACAGTAGCAACAAGTGTTTTCTTGAATATGTTGGTAACTATTGGAGCCAGTGGAATAGTCTTTGGTGTGCTGGTAGCTTTTGGAATGATGTTTCCTAACACATACATTTATCTTTATTTTCTTATGCCAATCAAAACAAAGTGGTTTGTGATTGGATATGTTGTTTTGGAACTCTTCTCTACAATCCGTTCTGCTGTTAGTGTCTCTGACGGCATTGCTCATTGCGCTCACCTTGGCGGAGCCTTAGCTGGAGTGATACTCATTTTGTTGTGGAGAAAGACAAAGAAATATTAAATCAGCAACTCAATAGTTCTATGGAAACAACACAAGCAAAAGATCAATTCGTAATAGCATACTTAACCTCACTTAATAAAACTCAGGCAATCATAGCAAATGCTGTAGCTTTCTCCCGTATGCTTGACAAAGGACTAATACTACTTTATATATGTGATAAGGCATATACTAATGTATCTACTCAGGAAGCCGAAAAGCAACTCATAGAACTAAACAAAAATATTGACTTAGCCTTTCATTCATATTGTGCAATAGAGGGTAAAACCAAAGATATAATTCATTCATTGGGAGAGGCTTTAAATGCTGTGTTGTTAGTAACAGCTGCAGATCTTCAGGCTACAAACAACAAATATCTTCCAGCGTGTGCCGAAGAACCTAAAACTCTTTTAGCAAATCTTTACACTTCTCGTATAGCTTATTTCATTACTTCAATAGAGAATGTTGAACAAGTAAGTTTTAAACACGTTGTTCTAACAGTAGAACAATTCAGAGAAAGCAAGGAAAAAGTTCTTTGGGCTTCTTATTTTGGACGTTTTGCTCACAGCAAAGTAACCGTATATTACCATAACTATCGTGACGAATTTTTCCGTCAGCAACTACATTACAACCTTAAATTCACAAAGAAAATTTTTGATGAATTTGCTCTTAACTATGAGCTTTTCTTCTCTAAAGATTCAAAGACTTTTGTTGATTGGCAAGCTCTTACTTGGGCAAAAGAACAAAAGGCTTCTTTTGTTATCTGCCAGACAACAAAAGAAAAGAAATGGTACTCAAAATACTTTGGACTCAATGAACACAAAACTCTTTGTAATCCTCAAGGACTACCGGTGCTATTTGTTAACCTAAGAGATGATTTATTTGTTTTATGCGACTAAGTGGCAACAAAGACACTCAATAAGTTAAAAATGAAAAGTGAATAATAAAAAAGCAAACAATAGAATAAAGTGATAACGAAACTAATTGGTGGATTATGTTTGTTTTATATATTTTTTAGATTGACAACCTCTTTGATTATACCAAAAATAACTCAGAGAAAAATACAGAAGTTTCAAGAGCGATACAAACAACAACACCCAGAAATATTTAAATCAGAAGACACCAAACAAGATAACGATAACAAATAAAAACACATAACAAAACAATGAATGCAACACAAGCAAAATTAAAGCAATACACTCCTCACTTAATAGCAGTAGTGCTTTTCTTGGTGATAAGTGCAATTTATTTCTCACCAGTCCTAAAAGGATTATCTCTGCCACAAAGCGATATGACTCAGGCAGCGGGAGCTTCAAAAGAATTAAAAGATTACAAGCAAGCCAGTGGCAATAGTGCTTTTTGGGCAAATAATATGTTCAGTGGTATGCCTTCTTACCAAATTCTTGGTCCTAATGGAGGTAATAAACTACCTCAGTTATCTTCTCCTTTAGTGCTTGGAGACACTTATAGTTTAAATATGGGTATTGTCTTTCTGTATATGATAGGCTTTTATGTAGCCTTAATTGCTTTTGGTACAACCCCTTGGATTGCTGTTCTAGGAGCTATTGGGTTTGCCTTAGGCTCTTACAATATAATTATTATTGAGGTGGGACACATAACTAAAGCTTGGGCTTTGAGTATGATGGCTCCTATCTTGGCAGGAATGTTTTTAGCTTTCAGAAAACGATATGTGCAAGGAGTTGCTCTGTTTATTGTAGCTCTTGCTTTGCAACTAAACTTCAATCATATTCAGATAACTTATTACACTATGCTTGCCGGAGTTATCTTAGCCATAAGCTATTTCGTATATGACATAATCAAGAAAGACTTAAAAACTTATTTCATTGCTGTTGGTTTGTTATTGGCTGGTTGTGTTGTGTCTTTGATGCCTACATCTGCTCAACTAATGCTTAACCAAGAATATGTTTCTCACACAATGCGTGGAGGAAGTGAGCTAACTGTAAAACCAAAAAATGAAGCTAATAACGTAAATAACAAAGGACTTTCTCAAAACTATGCTTTTCAATGGAGTTATGGCAAAGGTGAAACACTTACCCTACTCATTCCAGATGCAAGAGGTGGTGGTGGTGCAGACCAACGCTTTGAATCAAATGCCAAAAATCGTATAGCTGCAGTGCAATCCACTCAACCCGCTTTTGCACAAAATGGAAATGTTCCAGAGGCACAAGCCAATCAAGTCATAAATCAATATGTAGCCTCTTCTTATTGGGGAGAACAAACATTCACAGCTTCTACTGTTTATTTTGGAGCTGTGCTGTGTTTCTTAGCTTTGCTTGGTTTTATCATTGTTAAAGGACCTGAAAAATGGTGGTTGCTTGTTGCAACAATATTGTCAATTATTTTAGCATGGGGAAGTAACTGCATAGGTATAAATTCTTGGTTTTTTGAGCACTTGCCTTTGTATAGCAAATTTCGTACTCCTTCAATGGCTTTAGTAATTGCCAATGCAATGATGGTAATTGTTGCTTGTTTGGGACTTAAAGCTTTCTTTATTCAAAAGGAAGAGAATACTCACAAAGCTATCAGTAGACAAAAAGCACTTATTATCTCTGCTGCCATAACTGGTGGCGTATGTTTGCTGTGTGCTATAATGCCAGAGGCTTGGGTAACATTTTCTTCTTCTCATGACAAACAAATTGCAGACCTTATGGGTACTGCCTTCATTCAACCTTGGTTTGACGATAGAAAAGCAATGTGGGTGGCAGACTCTTGGCGTTCATTTATCTTTATTGCTTTTGCTTTTGTGGTTATGTTCTTATACCAAAAAGACAAGTTAGTAAAGAAGCCTTTTATTGTTGTCATTATGCTTACTATGTTAGTAATTATTGACCTTTGGGGTGTGGATAAACGTTATTTATCATCAGACAGCTTTAAATCAGCTCAAGAAACTCAAATAGTACCAACACAGGCAGATGACCAAATAACTGCTGAAATTACAAGCAAAGGTATAAACCACTATCGTGTATATAATCTTGCAGCTAATACTTTCAATGAAAGTGCTACATCTTATTTCCACCCTTCAATTGGAGGTTATCACGCTGCAAAATTGCAAAGATATCAAGATATAATAGATTTCTATTTCACTAACAATAGTTATGTTCAAAAAGACTTAGACAATCAAACTCTCTTGTCTACAAATCCTACACGTCAATTGCTTTACTCTGCAAAGGGTCAAGTATCTTTAAATTTAGGAGTTTTGAATATGCTTGACACAAAGTATTTAATCATTCCTTCTCAAGGCTCTACACAAGTAGTACCTAACACGGAGGCTTGCGGAGCTGCATGGTTTGTACCTACTATCAAATGGGTAAATACTCCTGATGAAGAAATACAGGCTTTGGATAACTTTAATCCTCGTCAAATAGCCGTTGTCAATAAGAGTGCTTTCGGCTCTGTTGCTAAAGCTTGTCCTTCATTTGACTCAAGTGCCACTATCAAATTTGAAAGAAGTGCTGACCGCTCTCCTGACTATCTAAAATACACAACATCTTCTAAATGTGAGCAAGTTATGGTTTGTTCAGAAATTTATTTTGCTGAAAGCTGGCGTTGCTATATTGACGGTAAGGAAACACCTTACTTCCGTGCTAACTATGTTTTGCGTGCTGTAAATGTACCAGCAGGAAATCACACAGTAGAATGGAAAATAAATTCTTCTATTTATAACAAATTCAATCCAATTAGCTGGATAGGTACAATACTTGTTGTTTTGATTGCACTCTTTGCCATAGTTTATCCTTTCATAAAGAAGGACAAAGAGAATAAAACACAAGAGAATAAAAACAGATTTGCATACACAAGCAACGAAGATATTATTATAATAAAAAAGGGTAACAACACTTCAAAACACCCTTCAAATAAAACAAAGAAATAATTTTCTAAAACAAAGTTTTATTTCAGCCAAACAAAGAAATAGTAATAATATGAAAACAAAGACAATAATTTTAGGAGTCACAATGCTTTTGGGAGCAAATATGGCTTTTGCTCAAGGAGAGATAAAAACCCCTTTTATGCTTGACAGCGTAAATAATAAAGGAGAAAAATTCTCCGTCTCTTCCCTATTGCAGAATTCTAACGCAACTTATGACAATGACTTTATAAAGAGTAACACCCTGACACCAGCAAGAACAATACAGATTGGAGTTGCAGATGCTAAAAACAATGCCTTATACTTACAAAATTATTATTACAAGTTTTCTGTCTCAGAATTCACAACACAAACTCTTAGACTTTACTCTACTGACAGAGTAAAGGTAAGCCTTAATGACAACGAAATCTTATCAAAAACCACAACAGAAACCGAATTGAAGAGTGAGCCATCACTGACAAAGGAGATAACTCTTGTGCCAGGCGATTACACCATAGCTTTTTCTGTTTTACTTTCCTCAGAGAACAGAACTCACTATTTAAAGTTTGACTTTGCTGACTCTATTTTTGCTCCTAACACAAAAAATGTTGTGGGTGGATTGACTCTTGACAAGATGTTGGAGGGAAGAAATATATACTCCACAGAGATTTCTGGCTCTGGAAAATATGTTATTGAGAAGTATTACGACCTTTCTTCTGAGGGTAAAAGCGACTATGGATATTTAATATGTCAAAAAGAAGACACCACCCTTACTGCCATATATTCTTCTAATACTTATCAAGACGTGCATTGGTTAGAAAACTCTGACACTATTTATTATGTGGAAGAAAAAAATGGCTCACGTAATTTGTGTCTTCAAACTCCTAATGGCGCAAAGAGCATATTGGTTGAAGATTTGCCAGATGGGACTGTCTCATTCTTACGTGGCAACAATCAATACATAATTCTCTCACAGACTTCAAAAGTAGATAAAAGCGCAGCAGATTTATACCATTATCAAATGCCTGATGACAGAATACCAGATTGGAGAAACCGCACAAACCTTGTCTTATTCAACATTCAAACAGGACAAATACAACCTTTAACTTATGGTAATCACAATGTATATTTCTTAGACTATAGCCCAAAGACAAAAACAATTCTCTTTATGGTTAGTTATGATAGCATTAAAGTAAGACCTTTTGTCTTCAATTCCATTTATCAAATGAATCTTGTAACTTTTAAAGTGGATACATTGGTTAATAAAGATGGCTTTGTTTCTTCTGCACAATATCTTCCAAATGCAAACAATGCAAATGATGATATAATACTTACAGCCTCTGGGGAGGCTTTCTCACGTTTAGGAACAACTCTCAAAAAAGGAGTTATACCAAACTCTTTCAACTATCTGCTTTATCTTATGAACAATGAGACAAAACAAATTCAATGTCTCACAAAAGGCTTCATTCCTTCTGTAAAGAGTGTTCAGATAACAGACAATGGACGTCTTTTCTTCTTGGCTGAGAATCGAGATTCTGTTTCTTTCTATGAATATGACTTTAGAGTAAAAAAGATAAAACAAATAGACCTTGCTTGCGATGTCTTACTTTCTACCTCTTGTGATGCAAATGGGGAAAACATTGCTTTTGTAGGTCAAAGATACAATGATTTTTCTTTCCTTGGACTAAAGACAAAAGATGGCTCTCTATATAAAAGACAAGAGAAAAGTGTTAAAGAACAAGGCTTGGCACTTGGGCAAATGAGAGCGTGGAACTTTAAATACAAAGGCACTCAAATAGATGGTCGCTTGTATTTGCCTTATGATTTTGATTCTACAAAGACTTATCCTCTTATAGTTTATTACTATGGAGGCACAGAGCCAACAGATAGAAGTTTCCAAATGCGTTATAGTGCTTATCTTTACACAGCACAAGGATATGCTGTTTATGTAATAAATCCTTCTGGCACAACAGGCTGGGGCGAAGAGTTTGCAGCAAGACACGTAAATACTTGGGGCGATAGAACAGCAGACGAAATAATCTATGGCACAAAACTCCTTTGCAAACAGCACTCTTTCCTTGACGAAAAACACATTGGTTGTATAGGTGCAAGCTATGGTGGTTTCATGACAATGCTTTTGCAGACAAAAACAGATATTTTTGCTTGTGCTATTTCTCATGCAGGCATAAGCAACATAGCTTCTTATTGGGGCGAAGGCTATTGGGGGTATTCTTATTCAACATGTGCAACTGCTGACTCTTATCCTTGGAACCGCAAAGATATCTATGTGGATAAAAGCCCAATATTTAATGCCAATAAGATTAAAACTCCAATGCTTTTGTTGCAAGGCACGGCAGACACAAATGTTCCAATAGGTGAAAGCATACAAATGTTTAACGCCCTGAAAATACTTGGCAAAGATGTTGAGTATATAACAGTCAAAGGAGAAAATCACGGCATAGTTGATTACTCTAAACGCACACAATGGCAAAATGTAATCTTTGCCTACTTTGCAAAATATCTAAAAGGAAAAAACAGCTGGTGGAATAGTTGCACAAAAGACTTATAAGTCATTAAAAGACTTCCTTGACATTAAGATATATAATATCATTGCCCAAATTGTATAAGTCCTTTTGACCATTTGGTCGTATAAGCAATATTCTATCTTTTTGTGGATGTTGAATGTTTACATAACGATTTGCAACATAACGATCGTTTCTATTTCTTAAGCCTAAGAGACCATTCCTGTTTTTTGTTATATAAAATACTTCCTCATTCTTGTATGGTTTGCTTTTAAATACAACAGCTATTTGAGGATGTGCAAAAATATTGTATCCCAATATAAAGATTGGTATTGCACAGAAAGAAATCAGTACAATAAATAGACTTTTCAAATAGTTTTTTGTCATTACAGATAAAAGCAAATACATTGACACCACACAAAGTAGAAAGACCACAAATCCCCACCAATACAAACGTTGAGTGTATATTATCAAGAACACACTAAGCATTGAAAAAAAAGTAATGACTATTTTCTTTTTCCTTGTCATGTGTTCTTTCAAATTAAACTTTTTGATTAAGTCTATACAGGAATAAGAAGAAAGAGCCACAGCCACAAAAGCCCAATTCAAAGAAGATGACAATATACCTATATAGACAGCAATAGCCATTTGAGCCACAACCACTATCACATCTTCAATATGTAATTTTCTTGAAAGAGTAGAAGCATAAAAGCCTGTCAGGACATCAAAATAGTTAACATTGTTATTCATCTTTTTCTTTGCTAAAATATAGTACAAATAAAACAATATAGGCAAATAGAATATATAAATATAGAGCCCATAGATAAATATATCATTCACTATTTTTGGTACAGTTATCACATAAGAATTAAAGAAACGAGAAATACTTGCAGCTATAAACATTATTGGAGGAATAGTGATCATGTTTTGCAATTCCAAAAACATTACTATAAAGATATAGGCTATTGAACAATATAATCCAACCCTTTTAATTGAGAACATAAGCAACGACAAATTGAAACGAATGAATAGCAATACTGTTAATATCAATAGCTCAAGTATCGGACTAAGAATAAAAGTTTGTACAAAATTGCCTACCAAAAAGTCTTTAATAGCAAAAAGAGTAACAACGCCTATTACTGCCACATCAAAGAGCAAAGCAAGATACGGTAATTTATACTTTTGAAACCAATTGGAAGAGAGTGTGTATGAGTTTTCTCTCAATAAATCTATACTTTTCATAAACTGTTTTTCATTTTTAGGGTGCAAAGGTAATGACATTTTTTTTACTCATTGCTTTTTACTCCAATAAATCTTTACGTCTTTGCATGGTTCTTTGTTCTCTTTGCCTATCACGCCACTGACTTATCAGCTTATCATTACCGCTAAGTAACACCTCTGGAACTCTCCAACCATTATATTGCTCAGGTCTTGTATATACTGGAGCAGAGAGCAATCCATCTTGAAAAGAATCTGTAAGTGCAGAGGTCTCATCATTAAGCACTCCTGGTATAACCCTCACAATAGCGTCGGCTATAACTCCTGCTGCCAACTCTCCCCCACTTAGAACATAATCGCCTATAGATATTTCGCGTGTAATCAAATGGTCTCTTACTCTTTGGTCTATACCTTTGTAGTGACCACAAAGAATACATAAGTTTTCTTTCATAGAAATTTCGTTTACCAAAGGCTGACAGAGCTGTCCTCCATCGGGAGAAGTGTATATTATATCATCATATTGTCTTTGCTTTTTAAGGTCTTGCAAACAATGATCAATAGGTTCTATCTGCATAACCATACCTGCACCTCCTCCATATTGATAGTCATCAACAGAATGATAATTATTGGTTGCATAATCTCTCAAGTTGTGAATACCAAAAGTAACAATACCTTTTTTCTGACTGCGCAAGAGAATTGAATGAGATATGATGGACTCTAAAACCTCTGGAAAAAGTGTAATTATATCTATGTGCATAGTGTGTGTATTTGTATATTTTTTTTACGTTAGAAACAAAAAAAGGTTGCTGTTGCTTTCATTTGAGGGAAAAATTGTATATTTGCTTTCTGATTAAAGAAGAATTTTAGTACGACAAACACTTCAATGATATGAATTTCAAAATGCAAAGAAATAGTTTTTATGTTTTTACTCTCTTTTTGAGTATGATTTTTGGCTCTGTTATGCTTTGGGCTCAAAAACCAATGGACAAGGTTATGCCTGACTTTAAGCACAGTGATTATACTCAATTCACAAAGTTTATGGTTCAACCTTATGCGCTCACACTTCAGACTCTATTCTTAGATCATATCTCTGACACTATAGGTCATAACTTCTACAAAGGAGAAATAGCAACACCAGAACAAGGAGACAACAATGACATAACTTACTACAAGCTTTCAAGAATGAAAGAAGAAGAATACGCCAAAATGTCAAAGCGTTGGTTTGTAGTAGCAGGATACATTGCAGATAAAATAGCTTATGACAAAGTTTATTATGCCGAGGAAGATCGTCAAGACTTTAATGCCTTGCCACATAACTTTCTTAAATTAGTAGTAGAGGACACAGAAGACACTGTTTTCTATGATTACACTGGATTTTGGAATCAATACAACTTCCCTTTCACTCCAATGTCTTATTTCAATGAGACTTTGAATGCTTACCCAACTAACTCACACTCTAACGAAGACCTTTCCTTAGCCACTTATGATATAAACACAAACTATGCTTTTATTCCAAAAAATCTTGTTGGTGAAAAACTTTACTTACCTGAACTCACCCAGGCAACATACAACCGTTTGTATAATGGCACAAGAATGTATAACTACACTGATGACTCACACAAATACTCTTTCACAGACTTGCCAAGAGGCAGAGTTAGTCAAATGGAAAACAAAACTTTCACTGTAGCTGATTGGTGCAATGACAATGAGGGACTAACAGACGTTTATTTAAAACTGATTATTCCAGGGGCTAAAGACACTGTTTATTATAAATATCCAACAGTGGATAAAAGAGGTGAATTTCCTTTTGTTGTTACCTCTTTCCTAAACAAAAAGAAAGCCGAATTGCTCAATAGTGAGTTTGTTTACCGTGGAGCAAAGTACCCTCGCACAGTCATAGACACAAAAAGGCAAACCCCTGTAACAATACGCAGAGGTGATGTATTCCGTTGTATTGATTTTGTAGTCAAAGACGGAAAATTTCAAATGCTTATGCGCAATAGTAAAGGAAGAAAGTTTTATTATCCAGCCGATTATTCAATCGGCGATAGGCTGTCATTCACTAATTCACTTGTAGCTGCCAACAGAGTATTGAAATACAGAATAACATACACAACAGCTTACAATGCCATACTACAAAAAGAACTCGTTCCCGGTATGACAATAGATATGGCAAAAATGTCTTGGGGTGAGCCTCTCAAAGAAGTATTCACAAACTTTGATGGCTCTAATAGACACTTGTTTTATATGGGCAATATTTACGTTATCTTCAAGAATAACGTCTTATACAGAGTAGCAACAATACCAGACAATCTTAGATAAATGTTAGACCAAGAAGGAGATAAAGATTTTTTAGAGCTATTAGACAAATACGAAAGATGGCTCATTGAGGGCAAAGATGGTTTCTTTGACCAAGATGATTTATTGGACATAATTGACTATTACTATGAGAAAAACGAGGATAAAAAAATAGCTTCTGCTATTGACTTAGGTATTTCTTTATATCCTGACAATGTAGAGTTTACTATTCGCAAGGCTCAGCACATTCACGCTATTCAAGCACCTAAATTGGCTTTAGACTTCTTGCTAAAGAGTTACTCAAAATTCAAAGACAATTACGACTATGCTTACCTGCTGGCATTTTTTTACTTTGATTGTCAAATGTCTAACAAAGCAATTGAAATATATCTTTCTTTGCTCTCAAAGAATGCTAACAACAAAGAAGTGCTTTCCTCTTTGGGCAACACTTATATGTCAGATCAGGATTTCAAAAGTGCTTCTTTAGTCTTTTTTAGATTGCTAAGAATAGAGCCAACAAACGAAAATGCTTTAGAGTCTCTATCTTATTGCGCTCAATTTTCGGAAAATGCAGATAAATACAAAGAGTTCTTGCTCACACTATGTCATAAAAACCCCTACTCAGAACCAAACTGGACTTACTATGGGTTATTACTATACTATTTAAAGTTGTTTGAAGACGCTATTGATGCTTTTTCTTTTGCTCTTTCTATTGACTCTAATGCTTTCACTGCTCACATATACAAAGGACAAAGTCTTATTTCCTTAGGTAACACAGAAGAGGGTATAAATTCCCTGCTTGATGCCTTGGCTCTGTCTCCTGACACAAGCATAATTCACCTTTTCATAGGAAAAGCCTATGAACAACAAGGAGATTTTCGCTCTGCAATCAACTACTACAAGTCTTGCATAAAATATGAAGCCACAAACAGCGAAGCTTTGATGGGTTGCGGGATTTGTTATTTTGAACTTGATGAATTTAAGAAAGGACTACCTTTCATAAAAAGGGCACTGAAAGAAGAGCCCAAAAATACACAATACCTGCTTACTTATGCAGAAATGCTATACAAAGAAAACTACACTAAAGAGGGTGAAGAAATATATCAAGAGTTGTATGACAAGAAAGAAGAGTTAGACCTTGTTACTTGTAATTGGGCAATGGCGATGGCCTCTTGCGGCAAAAATCTTGAAGGCATAACACTGATAAACAACACTCTTTCAAACAATACTTTCAATGACCCAATGATTTATCTTATCCTTATGGAACTCTCTTGTAAAGAGGAATACTTGCATGACACCTTAGCAGATGAGCTAACAAATATCTTCTTAAAGTTTCCTATCAGCATAGACATAGATATGATTAAGGAGTATTGTCCGTCAATTTTACAAATACCACAGTACAAACATATAATAAAGGAGCACATTCATGAGAATTAAAACCTCTATAGCAATTTGTTTGCTTTCAGTTTTCTTATTTTCTTTCACACTTAACGCACAAACAGACTCAAGAACAACGCAAGCTCCACCACAACAACAAGGTGTTGTCTCTAAGGTTGTTTCTTGGTATATGGACAATATGAACTACGGAACTATCACACTACTTATGGCTGTGGAGAGTTCTTTTATACCCTTCCCTTCAGAAGTTGTTGTGCCACCAGCTGCCTATAAAGCCTCTCAAGCCTCAAATGATATGAGCATAATTCTAATTGTTGTTTTTGCAACTCTTGGTGCTATCATAGGAGCTTTGGTTAATTACTACCTTGCACTATGGTTGGGCAGACCTTTAATACATAAATTTGCTGACTCAAGAGTTGGCAGAATGTGTTTGCTCAGTAGTCAAAAGGTTCAACAGGCTGAGGATTATTTTGTCAAGCATGGCAAGGCTTCAACCTTTATTGGTCGTCTTGTGCCAGCAATACGCCAGCTTATAAGCATACCTGCCGGACTTGCAAGAATGAAATTGACAACTTTCTTGCTCTTTACAACTCTTGGAGCTGTGATATGGAATTCTATTTTAGCTCTCTTGGGTTACCTGGCTCACGGACAAAGCGCACTAATTGAGAAATATTCTTCTCAACTCTCTTACGTGCTATTAGTTTTGGGTGCCTTGTTTGTGATATACCTTGTTTATAGCGGCTTTATTAAAAAGAAGAAAACCCAAAATGCCAAATAGACTTTATGCTCTAATAGGCTCTCCCCTTTCCCACTCTTTTTCCGAAAGCTATTTCAATGACTTCTTTGTAAAAGAGAAGCTCTCAGATTGTCATTTTGTTAATCTTGACTTCCCGGTTCAAAGAGATATGCTTGCTTTTGTCAAATTACTAAAAGGCTCTGCCCCACTAACAGAATATAACAAAGCAATATTTGAGCAATACAAAGACATTATTTCTTCCTTGAAAGGTTTTTGCATCACAATGCCCTACAAACAAACAATTATACCTTTACTTGACAGTGTGTCTTTTCAAGCTAAAGAAATTGAAGCTGTAAATTGTGTCAAAATAGTAAGAGAAAATAACAAAGTTCTCTTGCATGGCTACAATACCGATTGGATTGGATTTTCTCTCTCACTACCTAAGGATATTAACTCACAAAATACAAAGGCTTTAATTCTTGGCTCCGGCGGAGCAATGCGCGCTGTGGCTTATGCCCTCAAAGAAAAAGGAATAGAATACAAAGTTGTTTCGCGCAAAAAGCATAAAGAAGATAATTATCTCACTTATTCACAGCTAACAAAAGAAATTGTAAAGGCTCACAACTTAATAATAAACACCACTCCTTGCGGAATGAGTCCTTTTATCTATCAAAGACCGCCCTTTATGATATATTTCCTTACTCCAAAACATACAGTCTTTGACTTGATTTACAATCCTGAGAAGACATATTTTTTACTCTCAGCACAGGAAATGGGGTGCAAAGTCATAAATGGCTTAAACATGCTAAACTATCAAGCCTTAGAGAATTGGAAAATTTGGTCTTCAAACACAATATAGCAAATGATTAGTCGTACTTTTTTTATTGTAGCAATAGCTCTTATAGTTGTAGTGATAAGAATAAATAATCTTGGCACCGTATTTAGAAGTATCAATACTCTTGTACACGAATTGGGACACGCTTTTATGGGATTGCTTTGTGGAGGAAAAGTATCTGAAATTAAACTAAACGAAAACGCCTCAGGCTCTTGCACAAGTGCCACAAAAGGCAAGCTAAAACCTTTCTTAGTCTCCATTGCTGGATATCTTTGCTCTGCTCTAATGGGTTGGTTGCTCTTTTACACTTGCGACAAAGTATACAGAGGCTATGTGTTTTACTATTTTGCCATTGTGGGTGTGATTGCTCTGATATTCTGGATAAGAAACACTTATGGCATTATTTGGACTATATGTTTTGTGTGCTTAAATATGGGAATAATTCTTTATCCAAAGGCTTTCAATCAATACTCTGCTTACATAATTGTGGTTTATGCTCTGCTGATAACAATAGACAATATCATTGCTTGTTGCACTCTGTTTTACCTTTCAATCACAGAGCATAAGAAAGCTGGAGACGCCACTATTCTTGCCAAAATCACTCACTTGCCAGCCTTTATTTGGGCTATAGCCTTTTGCACTGCAGCTTTTTGGAGTGGATATCAATCATGGCTTTTAATGTGGCACTAAAGCCAAGCAGTCATTTAATTTTTTCTTTCTTTAATCCGAAAAACTAAATGACTGTTTCAGTAATAACAAGATGGCATGTTGAGCCACTGTTTCTTTGTTTTAGATTTCTAAATGACTGTTTTAATTAGACAAGATGGCATGTTGTTGCTACTGAATCAGTGATTCATGTCTCTGGATGTGTATTGTGATTTTCTCTTTCTTTGTTTGGCACTGCTCATTCAAACAATACTTGACGTACTTTGTTGTTAAACTGTCGCGTGTGTATGTAATTATATCTGTTTATCAATAATTCACTTCGCTTCATTGAGCCAAAATAAGTACCACTCAATATACTCGCACCCGCTAAATAAGCTGTCAGATAATAACCATTAACTGCCTGATAGACACCAAAAGTTAACACAGAAGCATTTAACAAAAACGCAAACGTACCCTTTAAATACTCTTGTGCATATATGTGTCCCAATCCCGGCACAAAAGAAAGTATGTGCCCAATTTTCTGACTCTTCAATTTAGGTGGCTTTGAATACAAAGCGTTTAAGCGTGCAGCTTTCTGAGAACTTATGATATTCAATTTTTGCATCTGTTGTAGCTTCACTTTAGCCTCATTGTATTTATTCAATTCATTCAATACCAAAACTTGCAAAGGTAACACAGAAGTAAAATCAGACAAGGAATCCATATTTTCATACATATCGTTTATGGTCTCTTGTGCCTTATCAAAATTTGCAGCCAAGTAGTAACACAAAGCCTTCTCATAATAAAATGAGACTTTGTTTTGTGCCTCCAAAGGTACTCTCTGAAGAGTTTGAGCAGCTTTCAAAAATAATGAATCCTTTTTGTATGCAAGTGATTTAGAGAACATAGCCCTTGCCATTTGCTCTACAGTTGTGGAGTTTAGGCTCTGACGTTCGTATTCCAAAGCCGCTCTCTTGTATTGCTTACACTCAAGCAAAGAGTCAGCAAAAGTAAAATCAGCTTGCCCTCTACTCAAAAATGGAACGCAAAGGGATATGAATGCTGTAAAGCAAAGCAATATCTGTTTTCTTGTTAAAGTCATCATTTGCTATTTTTGCTGTTGTTATACTACCGTAAATATTGCCTATATAAAAGGTTAGACCAGTCAAGCCAAAGAGAAGAGTTTTCCAATTTCCAATGCCATTTTTCACCCAATTTTCTGCCGCTATTACTCCCAAAGAGCCAACAAAGAGAAAAGAAGAAATACCCTCCCCAAGTCTGCCTGCATACACTTTCCCCAAACCCGGCAAGGCGCAAGACATTGCTCCGGCAAGCCATAGAGACTTAGGAGAATATCCTTTCAAATCCTTAGCAATCTTAGTGAGTGTAGCCTCTTGTTCTGAAAGTGTATAATCCTCAGAGGTGAAAGCAGTGCTATAATAATCATAACTTTTAAAATCTCTTTGCAAAAGAGCCAATCCTGCCCTCTCAAAAGAATAAACCTCCAAGTAGCTTGCACTATCCTTAAAGGAAGATAAAATCTTTGCAGAGGCTGCAAGAGAGCCTTGATGCATTAAAGAAATAGAGCCAAAAAAAACACTCTTGGGATAAAACTCCGAAGTATTGCTAACTTGCATAAAAAGACTTGAAGCCTCTGAGAGTTTCTTGTTGCTGTAATAAGTCCAGCCTTTGATATAATTAACACTATCTTGTGTGGATTGATTAGATAAATAACCGCTGTTTTGTTCTATCAGCACAAGGGCGTCTTCTTTCATATCGTTTCCTATCAGGTAATTGGCAAATTCAAAGTCTTCTTTTGCAAAACGAGCAGAAAACACAGTGCTACTCCTATCAGTATTGATAGTGTTAGTGTCTTTAGTATCCAAAGGCTTACTATTGCGTAGGCTATATCTGTCTGTGTTTTCTATAATCTTACCTTTGTTGGCATCAAAGCGCAAGTCTTCTTTGCCGCTAAGTGCCACACGAGAGCAACGAGTTATTCTGTCAGAGGTAAGCAAGACTCCTTTTGTTAGTCCATAAGTCTTAATCAATTCTTTGCTATATTTGGAACAAGAAGGTTCAAAGGCACAAGAGCGCATAAGTTCTTGAGAAATCACAGATTGATACACATACATTGCAGAGCTAAATATATGATAAAAAGGATTGAGAGTATGCAAATGCTCTTTGAATCCATAAGTAACATTTCTTGTATCAAAATCATGAGTAATAAAATCCTTGCTCATCATCAAAGCACTATCGCCTTGATGTTGTGCAAAAGAATAAAAAGGAAGTGAAACAAAAAATAAAACTAAAAAAATAGGCTTTCTCATTTTTTGAATGGGTTTACCTTTTTAGCAGAGGAAGGAATTTTATAATCAAAATACGTTTTGCCTCTAAACCGATCTATCTGTATATTAGAATAAATCTGACGTGAAAGAACAGAGTCTTTGGCTGATTGATAATCTATTTCTGTTATTCTCAAAGGTAAAGAGAATGTACCAAAGTGCTCATAAGCTGAATAATAGACCTTGCGAGTTGCTTGTTGTTTTGCATTAAAGAAAGCACAATAAACAGGCATTTGATTTTCAAAAGCAATCTCCACCTTTGAAATATCTTTAAATCTTGCATCGCTTGTGCGATATGTTTTCACTACTTTATTACCAACTTTTTTTTGACTGATTACTTTAAAGCCAAATTCACCCAAACCCAAGTCGCTATAAGAATTAGAGAGGAAAGTATGTAACAACTCATTCTTTGAAGAATACATTTTATCATTAATTGTCATTACTTCATTTGCCCGTGGTGTATAGACCTTTGTCTCACCAAGAGTATTGGTAATGGAAATGTATTCTTCAGGTTTTGTAAAGTGTGTTACAAACTTTCCGTCTCTTTGGTAGTAAATAGTTTTCTCAACAGTTACTACCTTATGATTTCTCATTTGTTTTATCTGTACATCAGCACTAATGCGCTTTTGAGCCTGCGCAAAAAGAGCTGTGAGCAGCAAAAATGAAAAAACAAAAATTCTTCTTTTTATATCCACATTAAGAAACTTGTATTGTCACAATAGTCTCCAATGTCGCCGTCAATTGCTCCAACTAAAAGAACAATCCAGTCAACAAATGGCACAAGACCAAATATACCTCCACAAGTACAAGTATAAAGAGCCCACATCCCACTAGATGTTCCCATATAATGACGGTGAATACCAAATTCTCCTAATGCCCAACACAAAGCCCAAGCTACCCAAGGATTTTTTCTACTACTCCTACGATAAGTTGCCTCTGCTGAACTCTGAGCATTGACTGTTCCACTTGTCATTGCATCTAAAGTTACTGAAGCGAAGTTATTAATCTCCTGTGTAGAAACTTCTGTTGCAGAAGCAATTGCTCTGTCAACCTGGCTGTCATTTATTTCATATTCATCAGCAAATGAACTGAAAGAAAAAGCCATAACTGCAATTAAGCACAATACGATTTTTTTCATACGTATAAATTGTTTGTTTGTTATTAATGGTACAAAGATACAAAGAAAAACAATATAGAGATATAAAAATTATTTCTTTGAAAAAAAGATTGTTTCTTTGATATGATTTACTCAATCAAAGAAACAATCTCCTCTATTAGGGTTTTGCTATGCCCTAAATTATAAATAACATTAAAATATACCTACTTTGTTATTCCATTGTCATTAAGCAAAGCATCTATTGTAGCGTCTTTGCCTCTGAAATTTCTATACATTTGATGTGCTTCAACAGAAGAACCTTTTGAAAGTATTTCGTTCTTTAGCTTTGTGGCAGTCTTCTTGTCAAATACATTACCAGCCTCTTTGAAAGCTTGGAAAGCATCTGCGTCAAGAACTTGAGACTGAACATAAGAATAATAGCCAACAGCATATTCTCCACCAAAGACATGAGCAAAGTAAGTTGAAAGATAACGAGGAGGTATTTGTCTAATAGCTCCTATCTTATCCATTGTCTTTTGTTCAAAAGCTTTTATGTCTTCTATTTGCTCACCTGAAGACAAAACGTGATATTCTATGTCAAGATAAGCTGCCTCATAAAGCTCACTCATTGTAAAACCACTATTAAAACTCTTAGACTCATTAACTTTCTTTACCAAATCCTCAGGTATTAGCTTACCCTTACTATTGCGAGCATAGAGTTTCAATACCTCTGGTTCCAATGTCCAATGTTCAAAGAGTTGAGAAGGCATTTCCACAAAATCTTCTGGAGTTGACATACCTGAAGTTGAAGGATAATTACAATCACTCAAAAGTCCATTGATTGCGTGTCCCATTTCGTGGAATATTGTTGAAGCTTCGTCTGCTGTCAAAAAACTCTTACCGTCAGTTCCCTTTGCAAAGTTAAAGCAAACTGTAATAATAGGAATGATATTCTTGCCCTCTTGTTTGTATTGATTACGATAGTTGTTGCACCATGCGCCACCCACTTTACTTTCTCTTGTGTAAGGGTCAAAATAAAGAATACCTATTGTTAGACCTTTTTCATTCTTTACCTCATAAGCTGTAACGTCTTTTTGGTAAGTCTCAATCTTAGTGTTTGGCACAAATTTAATACCATAGAGTTTGCCAGCTGTTGCAAAGCAACCCCCTCTAACATTATTTATTTCAAAATACTCTCTTGTATCATCTTCATTGAAAGAGAATTTATCTGTTTTCACTTTGTCTGCATAGTAGTACCAATCCCAAGGTTCTAATTCTCCTCCAAAACCATCTTTATGCAAGTACTCTGTATACATATCTCTTTCCTTTGTAGCTTCTTTGATTGAATATTGTAACAAAGATTCAAGCAAGCTATACACTTCCTTTGGAGTCTTGTTCATTCTCTCTTCCAGAACATAGTCAGCATAAGTTGCATAGTCCAACATCTTAGCTTTCTTAGCTCTGAGTGTTATAAGGTCTTTTATGACTTGTTTGTTGTCATTTTGGTCATTGTTGTTGCAACGATTCCACCTAAGATCATATATCTTCTGACGCAAATCTCTGTTGGCGGCATATTGCAAGAAAGGAAATACAGAAGGGTTGTCCATTGTGAATACCCAGCTCTGAGCTTTGCCTTGTTTTGTTGCCTCTGCTTTTGCTTGCTCTACAAGCCATGAAGGTAGTCCTTTAAGGTCTGCTTGATTTGTTACTTCAAGCGTATATTTTTTTGTATCCTTTAAAAGGTTACTCTCAAATTTAGACTCAAGATTTGTAATCTTGCCATTGATTCCTTTTAACTCTTCTTTTTGAGCTGGGTCAAGCAAAGCACCACAGCGTACAAAACGCTCGTAAGTCTTCTTTAGGAGTTGTTGTTGCTCTGAAGTATATTTTACTTTGTCTTTATTGTCCCATACTACCTTTACTCTATTAAATAGAGCATCATTCATATTTATCTCATCAGAGTGTTTTGAAAGCATTGGACCAACTTCTTGGTCAATCTTTTGCAAATTCTCATTTGTCATGCAAGAAGTCATATTGCTAAATACTCCTACAACCTGAGCCAATAGCTTACCGCTGTAATCCAAAGCTGCTATTGTGTTGTCAAATGTTGGAGTTTGTTTGTTAGCAATTATATCTCCTATCTCATGATTATGAACATTGATAGCGTTCTTGATAGCTGGCAAATAATCACCCTCTTTTATCTTTGAGAAAGGTGGAGTTGCATAAGGCGTTTTCCACTCCTGCAAGAGAACATTGTCTCCTTTTGTTTTGTTTTTTGTTTGTGCGCAAGCTTCATTATAATAAGTAAAGCCACCACATAATACTGCTACTGATAGCATAGTTAAGACTGTTTTTTTCATATCTATTATTTTTGTTTCGTTTTTCTTCGCTTTATTCTTTCTTATCTTGTTCTTGGTTAGCCACGTCTTCCACCGTCTTCTTGAATTTGAAACGAGGTTCCTGGTGATGAAGCAATCTCTTAATGTTCTTTCTGTGTGTCCATGGGATAAACAAAGCCACCAAACAAGTGAAGACTATCAGTGGCACGTAAATATGGTAGCCCAACCAATGAGAGCAACACAAATAGAAAACAGGGAAAGAAATAGAGGTAACTATGGAAGCTAACGAAATGTAGTGATAGATAATGAATGTGATAACAAACACCCCTATCACCAAAGGCAATATGTGTTCAAACAAACCTATGACAACACCTAACATTGTTGCCACGCCTTTACCTCCTTTGAAACCCACATATATAGGTAAAGCATGTCCAACAACAGCTATGATACCTAAGATGAGTTTATAATAAACCAAATACTCTCCTCCCAAATCAGCACCCCAAAGCTCTACATAAAATCTTCCGAAGAAATTGCCTGTGTAAACAGCAAACCAACCCTTGAAAGCATCAAAGGCAAGCACAAATAGCCCCGGAATAAGTCCTAAAACTCTTATGGTGTTTGTTGCTCCTGCGTTTTTACTACCTTTTTGACGAACATCAATACCATAGAAACTTCTGCCAATCCAGACAGCAGAAGGAATGGAGCCTATGAAATAAGCTATAATTCCTACCAATCCAAGCATTACATAATTCAATAGTGTCATTTGTGTATAGTTTTTTATTTATTATTACTGGTCTATCTTTTCCAATTTGCGCAAGAAAGTACGTTTATCGCTCTCTGAAGCCAAACGATAGGTATATACCTTGTCGTATTTCTTGTCTTTGAACTCTTTTTCCTTATCCTTTGCATTGGTAATAAAATCATTGAATACTCCGTCAGAAGACAGCACACTCATTGCCACTCCATTGTAATTGAAGTAATACCACTTGTCTGGGTTAGCCTCAATATAGAGTTTTATCTCTGTGGCAACTCCGTTCTTTGTCAGTTGAACGCGTGTCTTTATCTTCTTATTTACTTGATGTTTTCCCACCAAGGAAAGCTCTGCATCACCATAAGAGACATAAGAACCCAAGACATCGTCCCATTGCAACTTTATATTTGAGAAGTAAAGCGTGAAAGCAGCCATTTGCTTTGGTATATCTTTCCACTCACCACTCTGAATCAGGTCTGCAAAATAGTCTTCCCCTTCTGCCTCTCCACACAAAGAGATAAGTTGTTGTTTGTAGTCAGAGGTTTCAAAAGCTATTGGAGAGAGGTTTAAGTCCTCATAGAGTTCTACTCCCATAGCATCAAGAGCTTGAGGATTGAATGGGAAAGTCAATCCCAAACTCATACTCATTTCTCCCGTTCCCTTGTCATTTGACACCTTTACACTACCGTAATCTGTGGCCCAGACCAATGAAGAATTAGCAATACCTATGTTTATATTACCCTTACCTACTGTGGCACAATTCTGTTTATTTATTGTCAGGTATTGCATAGCCTCTTTGGTTGTGGACTCTTTGGTTGGCAGAATTTCGTAAGCATTTGATGACTTATTGAATGAAAGGAAACCACTGGCAGAGAGTATTGCATTGTCAGCCTCTCTGTCAAAAGAAAGAAAAGCACTCTTTGGTTGCATATTCTTACCCGTAAACAGCACTGAAGCTGTCAAACGCTGAGCGTCCATATTCTGTGGCGCTTGGCTCACTGGGATATATATTTTCTTAGGGTCTATTACACTATTGAATTTGAGCCATGCTCCAGACTCTGTGCAAGAGTTATTTAAATTGACTCCACCATCAAAAGTGTAATTTGTGTCTGCTGAAGCAAATGAGACATTGCCATAGAATTGGAAAGCACTACTTAGAGCCAAAGGTTCTTCTTTGCTAACGGCTCCTTGAGCCTTAGTGATACCTGCCAATGGCGCAATATTGCTCATAAATAGTGAGTGTTTCATTCCGTTCTCATCAATGTAATCCACATAACCATTAGCACTGAAAAGCTCTGAGGAGTAAATAGCCACTCTTGATTTGTAGAAACTATGTAATTTGTTTTCCACAGAGGCTAACATATAAGCATCTTCTATTGTGTCCATTTGAGCTCCCGGTCTTATCACCACTGTGTTAGACACTGGCTCTATGGCGCAGTCAGCACTCTTGATAACAAAGACTTCTTTGGCTGAGAGTTTATTGTCTTTTAGGCTAAGTGTTGGGTGAACAGAAGAGAAAGAGAGTTGTTTGGCTGTAGGATTGGTACATGTCAGCACCACTCCAGGCTGTGGCAGAGCAACCAATTCTTTCAGACTCTTTTGTGCAAAATCTGCTCCGCTGACACTCTGAGAATTGAGCAAAGCCAACTCTTTGGTGTCCATACCCCAATCAAATCTATCCACATCACAAGTATATTGCAAATAAGTTAAGTCCATTTTCTTGACACCTTCATAAGAAGTAAATTCACCACTGCGCTTTACAAAATCAACCTTACCTTTTACCCCTTGAGCTTGAAAAGCTACATTTGTGCCATCTAAAGAGTTAAGTGTGAAAGAAGAAGTATCGGCACTGTAAGCTGTGCTCTTGAAAGCAAACTGCTGACTGGAAACTATCATTTGTCCACAAGTGTTGGCTCCCATACCAAACAAACCCGCTGGACGCACAACCAATGTACCCGTATGCAAGCTCTCACCTTTGTACATCATAAATGACTCTTGGGTTTGAGTAACTGACATATAGTCTTCGTAAGGGTGCCAATTCTCTTTTGAGACGCTCACTGCTGCATCTGGAAATTCCACTGGTGCGCCTTGAGCTTTACACAAGAATTTGTCTGTTGTGCAATTCATTTCCTTTGGCAGAAAGACAAACATCTTGCTTTCTGACTCACTTGCCACATAAACCAATTTACCAGTACCTAACAAACCTTGCAAAGACAAATCTATGCTGTTGTAATATTTTCCTTTACCTCCATAGGCGGCAAGTCCGCTTTGCGGAGTTTGGGTTTTGAAGCCCAAAGAGTAGTCTCTCATAACTCTAAGCGGCTCATTTATGTCAGGAAATATACCTGCTGAGCGCAGCACTCCTGTAAAATAAACACTATCTGTTCTAAAAGTCAAAAGGTTCTTTAGGCGGAAAGGATTTAGTTTAAAGTAAAAACTATCTCTTGGGTAAGCTCCGCCTTGTATTCGTGGTTGGTCATAATAGACATAAGAGTCTTTAAGAGAAGTCAGCATTGGATAGCCGTCAAGTTTTTTGATACTGCTCTTGTTATTTGAAGAGTCAATCACCAACTCACAGTCAAGGTTCTGCAATGGAGTTTGAATTTTCACAATCTTTGTGCTGTCTTCATAAAGTGGTACATAGAAAGCCAGAGAATCAACCTTTGGCAATTTGAGTAAGAATTTATCATAGTCAAAAGTAAAATGTTCTCCTCCCATAATAAAACGTCCTGCTGTTATCTTGCCAGAGAGTTCAAAGTTTCTATTCTTACGCATAACCATCTCTCCGTTCAGCGGTGCTATATTGACAAAATGAGTGTCGGAAAGTGAGAAATTCTCTATTCCATACATTCTTAAATCCATATCAAATATGTTTAGCTCTGCACTCTTGCCACCCTTTGTGGAAGAGACAAAACGAATGTTGTCATAGTCTTTTTTCTTAGTGCTGGCTTTTATGTAGTCATAGAGTTTTTCCTTCACAATGGCTGTCTTACGATAAGACTCATAACTGATAAATCCATTGTTAGCCAAACGCATCAGCATTACCTCTGCTTGTGTGGCATCAAGACCTATATAATTGGCAAACTCCTTGACTGGTATTTCTTTTTTATTGTATTTCTTTGCAAATCCAGAGACTTTATAGAGGGGATTGGTTTCATCTATTCCTCCTATCTTGTCCCACTTGGCTTGTGTGTAATAATTATTGGACTCAAAAGCGGCAAAAGACACTGTGTTTTGTGGTCCTTTGACTGCTCCAAAAGTAATGGTGTGCTCTGGCAACTTAGTATATACCGCTTCAGTGTAAATATCTATTGCATGATAAGAATCTATCCACGGAGAGGCAGAAATACCCTCTTTGTTGTCTATACAGGCTATCTCTTTAGAAGCCTTGTTGTAACGAAACATTAGTCCTGGGTGATAAATAGAATCATTATTAACATAGAACGTTACCTGACAATCTGGAGTTGCTATTCCCTCTTGGCTGAAAGGGTGAACTATAGCCTTAGCCACACAAAAGACTTTACCTTCTTTATATATGACAAGTTTGGCTGGCTCTTGAGCCTGACCAGTGCCAAGAAATTTACCTCCTTGTTGAGTGAAACCTCCCACATAATTGACATCAGGAAATATATTTTTTATTATCTCTTCTTTCTTATATGAATAGAAACGTGGATAAGTAGCCCCTGCTACTCTGTCGGCACACTTGTCTTCAAAAGTACCTTGCAATTGGTGTTGAAAATACTCTTTGTTTGTGAATGTTACGCTGTCTGCAAAAATGGCTGCACGAGTTAGAGAAACACTATATTTTTTCAAAGACACGAAAACATTGTCTGCTGCAAGACCTGCACGAGTCCAATCTACCTTTCCTCCATTACCTTCAAAGCGTTGCTCCACAATGTAATACTTTCCTATTGTGGAGTGAATAGTATTAGCATCATTTTGTGAGGCATAAGTCAGCTCTATTGGAGTTTTGAAGTCTATGTATGGACCTCTGGCAGTGTCTATTCTAATGTTATAACCATTGTGAGTAACACTCCATTTTACTGAAGGAGTTGAATATAACACATTTTCTTTTACCAATGAATAAGAAGTGCTAACAGCATTATTAAAACCTCCTAAGGTGGAAGAATTGATAACCCACAACAAGCCTTTGTACCATTGATTGAAACTCTCTCTTGATTGATTAGAAGAAGCAAAAGCTATCTGTGAGGAAATGAAGTCATAAAAGCCAGGCTGTGGTCTTATTCTCTTTTTAAGCATAAGATTACTCAAAGTAATAACATCTTTTCTCTGTGAAGATGAAGTAGCCTCCCATACGCTCTGGTATTGCAAGAGCAAGTCCTCATATTCTTTTAATTGAGGCTTTTTCATATTCTTGTCGCTATGCACAAACTCACTCAGCTCCTGAATATAAGTATCCTCAGAGCCACTGAAAGCCTTAAAGGTCTGTGCTTGCAAACTGCCAAAACAAGCCATAATTGCCACAACAAAGAAGGATATTATTCTCTTTATTTGTTTTGTAGTTGGTTTATTGTTACTAACTTTTTTGTTATATGCGTTCATTATCTTATTATTTTCTTTGTATAACTCAAATGACTGATTCGTGTTCCTGAATGACTGTTTCCGTACTCTAAATGACTGTTTGAGCAGCACGAATGACTGTTTTAGAATTCTGAATGACTGTTTCCGTTTGAACAATGACTAATTGAGGTAGATTTATTACTTTGCTTGTCTGACTAAGCGCAGAGCTACCCAATTATCTTTTACTACTTTGTTTGTTAAACTAAAATCCCACTTAGCAGCTTCATTAAGCAACAATGGCACATCAGCTTCATAAAAACCACTCAAAAACATTACTCCATCTTTATTGATATGTTGAGCATACTTTGGCATATCTTCCAAGAGTATGTTCCTGTTTATGTTAGCAATAAAAATGTCATACTCTCCCTCTATTTGGCTTGCATCACCTTGCTTTACTTGTACTGGTTGCTCATTAGCTTTGACATTGTCCAAAGCGTTATTATATGCCCACTCATCTATGTCTATAGCTTGAACATTCACAGCTCCTTTCATAGCACACAAGATTGCCAAAACCCCAGTTCCACAACCCATATCCATAACACTCTTTCCCTTGACATCTTCATTGTGCAAAAGTTGAATAATCTGATATGTTGTGGGGTGATGAGCCGTACCAAAGGACATTTGTGGAGTTATCTCTATATTATACTCTGCCTGAGAGTTCTCCTTATGAAACCACGCTCTGACATAACAATAATTATCAACCAATACTGGCTCATAATCTTTCTCCCACTCGTTATTCCAATCTTGCTGTTTTATTGTCCTAATATTTGTTGTAAGACTTATTTGTGGGTTATTGGTCTTGAACATCTGCACAAGTCTATTCATTTGCTCATTGGCAAATAAATTGTCTTGACAATAAGCCAAAAAGCCATTGTCTGTATTGCAAAAAGATTCAAAACCAATATCACACAAATCACTTTGCAACACCTCTGAGTATTGCTCTATGTTATCTGCAGTCTTATTACTTAATATGAATTCTACTTCTATATAATTCATTTATTCTTTTACTTAGAATGATTCCACTATAGTGCAGAAGTCTTTGGCTTTCAATGATGCTCCACCTATCAAACCTCCATCTACATCTGGCAAAGCAAACAACTCCTTAGCGTTTGTGGCATTGCATGAACCACCATAAAGAATTGTTATCTTCTCAGAAAGTTCTTTTCCCCATTTTTCTGCTAATATAGAACGGATAAAGGCATGTATTTCTTGTGCTTGCTCTGGTGTGGCTGTCTTTCCTGTTCCTATTGCCCAAATTGGCTCATAAGCTATAGTAACATTTAACATCTGCTCACAGGTCAAAGAAAATAAAGCCTCCTGTATTTCTTTGCGGATAAAATCTTTGTGTTTTCCTTCTTCTCTTTGCTCTAAAGTCTCACCACAACACATAATTGGCTTAATGTTATTTTGTAACAAAAGCTCTATTTTTGTCTTTATGTCTTGGTTAGTCTCAGAAAAGTATTTTCTTCTCTCGCTATGTCCCACTATGCAATAGTCTACATTCATACTTTTGAGCATTTGAGCACTCACCTCTCCAGTGTAAGCTCCTTTTTCCCACATTGCAACATTCTGAGCTCCGCACTCAAAAACACTGTCTGCTGCATAGTCAGAGGTCATCTCCAAGTAAGGAAATGGAGGACATATAACCACTTGTACTTTATTATCTTTAATTTCTGATAGTCCTTCAGCTATGTCATTGATTAAATCATCTGCTTGTTCAAAGCCACAATTCATCTTCCAATTGCCAGCTACCATTTGTCTGTTATTTGTATCCATATTGTTTGCGTGTTATTTATTGTTATAATTTATTGTTTAAGTCTGCAAAGATAATACTTTTCGCTTACTCAGACAAAAGAAATAGGCTCTTATTGACCCAAAAACAACCACAAAAGCAAAAGCCCCTTCAAAAGAAGAGGCTTTAGTTTTACACTTACTATTTTAATGCAAGTAAGCATTAAGCATTTGGTTGGTAGCCATGAACTGTTAAGTTCACAAGGTTGTAGCCCACCTTCTGTAGCTGAGTGGCAAACTTGGCTGAAGGATAGAAACGACATCTGGCTCTTTGGATAGTGTCAGAGGTAACCTTGTCTAAGGTTGTTTGAGTTTTAACCGTCAGAGCTGGAAGAAAAGAACCCAAAAGCTCTAATTTCACTCCTTCACCATTTAATACGTGCCTTGAAACGTTAATTTCCAAAGCTTTCAATACCCCAAGGACATCAGGATAAGACATTGTTGTTGACTCAGAGATTTCTGTTGCCAGAGCATCTACAGAGATGTTTCCCTTGCGATAGATTCTTGCAAGGTACTTTGTGCCGGGTGTTGCGCCGGTGTGAATTGTGCGTTGAACGCGAACATAATCCATTGCCATAATGAATAATAATTTTATATTTTTTTCAAATTGCAGATTAAAGAACTAATAACATAGAGCCACCACCCCTTTTCTGCCTTATCCACAAAGGGTTCTCTACCCCTTGTTTCATACTACAAAGATACAAAAAAGTTATCATATAGAAGGTATATTATATGCTTTTTTTTTATAAAAAATGCACTTTTTTATGTCAGGTTATTTACATTTGGTAAAACAAAGTGTGTCATTTAATTACACACTTTATTACTTTGGTGAAAAACATTTGACTATAGTATATTATATGATACTAAATCAATCAAAACTTAATCAATTAAGATTAAAGAACTCTTTTTACGCTATTTCTCAATATTTGAAGCTTTCAAGTAACAAAATTATACTACTCAAAATTATTTATTTACTATATATTATAATGTAATGAACATTACTTGTTGAAAACTTTTCAAAAAAAAGCGAAAAAAATATATCAATTTAAAAGTTTTATCTGTATCTTTGCCACAATAAAATTAAAAATTTTGAAAATGATAGAAAATAAGAAATCATTCAAAGATAAGAATATGGACATAAAAACAAAGACAATGTTGGAAAAAATAAAGCAAGATGACATTGAATATATTACAAACCAAAAAATAACTAAACATTTAAACAAAATGATTAAAGTTAAAAAATCTGAATTAAAAGACCGTCAGATTGATATATCTGAAGGAGACAGTATTAGCAGTAACCAAGTTACTGCTAACCAAGTTATGTGTTCTGAATTTCAAGAGAGACTCAAACACACACTTATAACAAAGGAAGTATCAGCTGATTATTCCCTATGGAAATCAAAAGATGCAAGTAAAAAACAAAAAGAAGCTCTACAAGCTGCCAAGAGTGCTGCCGGATACTTTATCCCTGGTGCTTTCAAAGACGGCATCAGAAACGATAGAAACCTTATGTATCGTTGCGCTGTGGTTTTGGATTGTGACTCTGTGAGCAAAGAAGAATTCACCCAGTCAATAAAAAATCTAAAAGCCATGGGTTGCAGAGCTTCTTATTATACTACTCATTCACATCTATATGATGGCAAGAGTTATTGCTTTAGGATAGTGGTATTCCTTGACAAGAATTGTAGCAAAGAACAATTTGTGGCCTTGAGTAAGGCGGTGGCAGAGTGTATTTACCCAGATATAAGAATATTTGATAAGGCTTCTTGGATTTGTTCTCAACCTATGTTCTTTGCTACAAGTTCTAAAAATTCTACTTTTTTTAGAGCTGAGGCTTTTGATGGCTATTTAATAGATACACAAGAGACTCTAAACGCTATCTATCTACCACAAACAGAGCTGAAAGAGCAAACACTACCCATTAATTCACAAGAAATGGAAACAAAAGAAGACCCAACACAAAAGGCTGGTTACATTGGAGCTTTTAACAAGGTGTATTCACCCCTCTCTAAAGCCATTGAACATTTCTTACCTAATGTCTATGAGATGGTAAGCCAAAATCGCTATCACCTTATAGGAGCTGCTTCCACTGGTGGTTTGGTTATATATGATGATGGCAAGTTTGCATACTCACATCACACTACTGACTCTTTGGCAGACGGACATTTGCACGATGCTTTCGATATTGTAAAAGATCATTTGTTCTCTTCCTTAAACTCACAGGAGCAAATGGCAAGCATGATAGCCTTATGCAAGCAAGATGTTGCCGTAAATGCTGTGTATATTGCTAAACAAATGACATCTAACGCCACACAAACGCAAATCCCTGCTGTGGATAGTTGGCTGACTACTCTTTCTTGTAATAAAAAAGGAGACTATAACTCTAACGTTGCAAACATTAAGATTATCCTTGAGAATGATCCCGGGTTAAAAGGGCATGTAAAGAAAAATCTTTTCTCTGGCATGAAAATGGAAGTGGTTAAACCTTTACCATGGCGTAATGATAAAGACACTGACAAGTCTTTTACCGATGCAGATTTACATGCTTTATACAATTACTTTGAAATAAACTACTCCATTACTAATACCATCAAAATCAAGAACGCTTTTATGGAAGACGTACAGAAAAATGCCTTCCACCCTATCATGGATTACTTCACCTCTTTGGAGTCTTGGGACAGAGTGGAGAGAATTTATACTCTTCTACCAAAGTATTTTGGTACAGAGGATAACCCTTATCTCAAAGAGTGTGTTGAGTTATTTATGAAAGCTTTAGTCAGACGAATATTTAATCCTGGAATTAAGTATGATTATTTATTTATTCTTATTGGACCTCAAGGTATTGGTAAGAGTACTTTCTTTGAGAGACTTGTCAATATCACCAAAGAAGATGGTGAGTTTTACACTTGTTTCACTTACAACAAAAATGACATAGAGAAAAACTTTGAAAACATTTTAACTGCTTGGCTTTTGGAGTGGTCAGAGCTTGCAGGAATTGACGGCAGCAATGAAGATATATTGAAAACCTTTATCGGCAATAACAAAGACACTTTCAGAGCCAAGTATGCTGCTGATGCCACTACCCATAAAAGGAAATGTAATTTGTGTGCCACCACAAACAATCATAACTTTCTCACAGATCCAACTGGTAATAGGCGTTTCTGGTGTATAGATGTACCGGGCGTTAAAGATGGAGCAAATAAAATGAGAAAGGATTTCACTAACGATTTTATCAATGATTTATGGGCAGAGGCTTACTACAAAGCCAAAGAAGATGAAAAAGCGGATAAAGGATTGTTCTTGTCTCCGGAGGCTGAAGAGTATTTTGCTCAAAGAGCCACAGAACACCAACAAATGTCTGTCTATGAGAAAGATGTCAATGAATATTTGGAAGACAATCCATTGAAAAACTTTTTCACAACGACAGAGATTATTCGTGAGAAACTAACTTGGGTAAAAGGCACATCTAACAAAAAATTGCAAAAAGAAGTATCAATGATAATGAAAACTAAATCTGAATTCAAAAAAGTACAAAGAGGTGGTCATTGGGGCTTTTTGAGAATTAATCCCAATGATTAATCTTTTATCACAGGTGCCTCACAGATATTCACATATTGCTGTGACATATCTGTGAAGCATATCTGATTATAAATTAGAGGAATATAGAGATTTTCACAGCATCACAGAACTTTACTCTATATTTCTCTTTTTTTTATATCTAACATTACGAGAAGAATAGGGGTTTTAGTAAAAATATCTGTGATGCTGTGAAATCCTTTGCAACGAATTAAATATCATCTCTTTATCCTTCACAGATACTTCACAGCAGTTCACAGCACATCTGTGAAATTTATGATTGTGGTTTTGGTTTGTTTTATTGGGCGTATGCAATACACCCCTACGTGTGTGGTTGTAGTGGCACAATGCTTACGCCATTATAATTATATTTTTATTTCTTTAATCCCCTTTATGGAATGACTGATTTAGAATACTGAATCAGTCATTCGTGCTACTGAATCAGTCATTCGTGGCGCTCAATCAGTCATTGGACAGAGGAAAATCACTTCTTTACTTTACTAAAAGTTTTTTTCTCTTATTACTCATACAATAATAAAAATATTTTTGAGTTATATGAAGTTACTTTTAGAAAGTTGCAAGGCTTTATTGCAATAAGAATTATTACATTAGAAGGGTTTAAGACATTTGTTTTTTGCATATTATAAAAGGGACAAAGACTATAACAAACTCAAAAAATTAAGACATTATGAATAAGAAAATGATTTTGTTTGCCATAGGGCTTGTGTTCTTGGCAAGCGGTTGCAAATCCAAAAAAGAAAAAACCACTGCCACAATTTACACAGTTACCACTGCTCAAATAGTCAATACTTCTATTACCAAAGACTATGTTGCCAGCATTATGTCAGAACAACACATAGACATACGAGCACAAAAAGCCGGTATTTTGCAAGACATTTATGTAGATGAGGGTCAGAGCGTACGCGCTGGTCAAGTGTTATTTCGCATTATCACTGTGGGTACTCAACAAGAAATAGAAAAATCTAAATCAGAAGTAGAGCAATCTCGTATTGACTTAGAAAACACTTCCACCTTAGCAAAAAACAATATAGTATCTAATAACGCTCAGAAAATGGCAAATGCCAAATTAAATGCCTCACTGTCTAATTACAAACTTGCTTGTCTTAACCAAAAACTCTCTGTGGTACGTGCTCCTTTCTCTGGCATCATTGGCAGAATACCTAATAAAAAAGGTAGTCTTGTACAAGAAGGAGATTTGCTCTCTTCACTCTCTAACAATAACAATGTATATGCTTACTTCAATGTCTCTGAACCTGAATACTTAGACTATCAACAACATTCCTCACAGCGTAATAAACTACCCTTAACACTTATTTTATCTAATGGAACTACTTTTGATTACCAAGGACACTTACAAAATATTCTGGGTGATTTTGATAACAGCACTGGCAACATACCTTTCAGAGCTAAGTTTCCAAATAAAAATAATATATTGAGAAATGGTCAAACAGCAACTCTAAGAATGGATATTCCGGTTAGTAATGCTATGGTTATTCCTCAACAAGCCACTTATGAGCTTCAAGACCAGAAATATGTCTTTGTGGTAGATGCTAAAGGTTATATTCATGCTCGACAAATAAAAGTAGCTTTTGAAAAACAAGATATCTATATTATCTCATCAGGACTAACTCCAAATGACAAGATTATGATTGATGGTATAGACAAAGTAAATGACGCAGACCACATATCTTATCGCTACAAAAACCCTGCTGATGTTATGCAATCTATAAAACTTAAAGCCAATTAGACTATGTTCAAACTATTTATTCGTCGTCCGGTTCTATCAATCGTTGTTTCACTTCTGATTGTCTTTATTGGTGTGCTATCACTCTTCAACTTACCTATCACACAATATCCTTCTATTTCACCTCCAAAGGTAAATGTAGTGGCTAACTATCCGGGTGCTAACAATGAGTTATTGATAAAATCCGTTGTCATTCCCTTGGAACAAGTCCTCAATGGCGTACCCGGAATGAAATACATTGAGTCTAACGCCGGCAATGACGGTGAGGGTGAGATAAATGTAGTCTTTAAATTGGGTACAGACCCAAATGTAGATGCTATCAATGTACAAAACAGAGTCTCTGCTGCCACAAATAAACTACCGGCAGCTGTAGTACGTGAAGGAGTAAAGATATCTCGTGAAGAGCCTAACATACTTATGTATATCAATCTTTACAGTGATGATCCAAAGGCTGACCAGAAATTCTTGTTCAATTATGCAGATATAAATATATCACCAGAGTTGCAGCGTGTTGATGGAGTTGGAGATTTGGATATCTTAGGTACTCGTATCTATGCTATGAGAATTTGGTTAAAACCAGAGAAACTCACAGCTTATAACCTGACTACTGCAGATGTAAATCAAGCCTTAGAGGAACAAAGTATTGAGGCTTCACCCGGTAAGTTAGGTGAGGCTTCAGGAAAGCGTGCCGAAAGCTTTGAATACGTACTAAAATATCCCGGTCGTTACACAAAACCAGAGCAATATGGTAATATTATTCTTAAATCTAACCCTAATGGACAATTTGTTCGCTTAAAGGATGTGGCAAATATTGACTTTGGTAGTGAGATGTATGATATTTATTCCACTCTAAATGGTCACCCCTCTGCTGCTATCACTCTGAAACAAGCTTATGGTTCCAATGCTCGTGATGTAATAAAGAATGTGAAGAAAACAATGTCTACTCTTCAACAGAATATGCCCAAAGGTATGCACTATGAAGTTAGTTATGACATTAGTCGTTTCCTCGATGCATCTATTGAGAAAGTCATTCGCACACTTTTAGAGGCTTTTCTGTTGGTTGCCGTTGTAGTGTTTGTATTTTTAGGTGACTGGCGTTCGGCTCTGATTCCTTGTTTTGCTGTTCCTGTTTCCCTTATTGGCAGTTTGGCAGTTATGATGGCTTTTAATATCACACTCAATATGATATCATTATTTGCTCTTGTAATGGCCATAGGTATAGTTGTGGATAATGCTATTGTAGTTATTGAGGCTGTAAATGTGAAAATTACACAGCAACACTTGCCTCCACTGGAAGCCACTCAAGCTGCAATGAAAGAGATAAGCGGAGCTATTATAGCCATTACTTTAGTTATGGCAGCAGTATTTATTCCCGTTGCTTTTATGGGTGGTCCCGAGGGTATGTTCTATCGTCAATTCTCTATCACAATGGCTTCAAGTATTATTTTGTCAGGATTTGTAGCCTTGACACTCACACCTTCTCTTTGCGCTCTAATATTGACTAAAGAACAAGAAAAACATATAAAGAAGACTTGGCTTAACAAAGTACTTGACAAGTTCAATGCAGGTTTCAACAAAGGTGTTATCGGTTACCGTAAGACACTTGAACGCACCGTTACAAATAAATTAGTTACCTTACCCCTATTGCTTGTCTTGTGTGGCATTGCTTTCTTTGTCAATAACACACTCCCTTCTGGTTTCATTCCACAAGAAGACCAGGGAATGATTTATGCCGTCATAGAAACACCTCCAGGCTCCACAATAGAACGCACTAACAAGGCAGCTCATGAGTTGCTAAGTATAGCACAAAAGGAAGAAGGAGTAGAAAGTGTATCTTCATTGGCAGGTTATGAGATTCTTTCTGAAGGTACCAGTGCTAACTCTGGTTCTTGTTTGATTAACTTAAAATCATGGAAAGACCGTAAGCACTCTGCCAAAGAGATAATTGAAGACTTGGAGAAAAAGAGCCGCTCTATCACAGATGCTGACATTGAATTCTTTGAACCACCTTCAATACCTGGTTATGGAGCTGCCTCAGGCTTTGAACTACGTTTGCTTGACAAGACAGGCAACAACGACTATCATCAAATGGAGAAGATAAGCAAAGATTTTGTCAAACAGCTCAATAAAAGACCCGAAATAGGCTCTGCTTTCACTTTTTACTCTGCAAGTTATCCTCAATATATGTTACATATCAACAATGATATTGCTGAACAAAAAGGTGTTACTATTGGTTCTGCTATGGACAATCTATCCACTATGATCGGCTCTGACTATGAAACGGGCTTCATTCGTTTTGGTAAGCCATACAAAGTTATTGTGCAAGCTGACCCTGTTTATCGTGCTTTCCCGGAGAACTTATTGGGACTAACAATAAAGAACAACCAAGGAAATATGGTGCCTTATGCAGACTTTATGCAACTGGAAAAAGTGTATGGAATGAGTGAAATCACAAGACACAATCTTTACAATTCTGCAGAGGTAACTGGCTCACCCGCTTCAGGCTACAGTAGTGGTCAAGCTATAAAGAGTATAGAACAAGTAGCACAAAAGACACTTCCTCACGGCTTTGATTTTGATTGGGCAGGTATTTCTAAAGATGAAGTAGATCAAGGCAATCAAGCAATAATAATATTCATTATCTGTCTGATATTTGTTTATCTTATCTTGGCTGCTCAGTATGAGAACTTCTTACTTCCACTGCCTATAATAACTTACTTGCCCTCTGGAATATGTGGAGCTTTCGTATTCTTGAAAATAATGGGATTGGAAAATAATATCTATGCACAAGTAGCAATGGTAATGCTTATAGGTCTGTTAGGAAAGAATGCTGTGCTTATGGTAGAATATTCTGTTCAGAAAAGAAATATGGGTATGACTGTACGCAGAGCTGCCATAGAGGGAGCTATAGCTCGTTTCCGTCCAATACTAATGACATCTTTTGCTTTTATTGCTGGACTTTTGCCTTTGGTAGCTGCAACTGGTGCAGGAGCTATTGGTAACCGTACTATAGGTAATGCAGCTGTGGGAGGTATGTTATTCGGAACATTCTTTGGACTTATACTCATACCAGGACTCTATTATATCTTTGGAACATTAGCAGGAAAGTATAAAATGGCAAAATATCAACGTCATAAACCATTGACAGAGAAAAAAAGACAAAGGTACACAAAATGAGAACAAAATATATTCAATACACAATAGTTACTGTGGTGGTATTAGTAATGATTGGGTGCAAGACTCCACAACCAACACAAACCACAGACTACATAAAAATGCAGCTACCTGCAAATATACACCAAGACAGCATTGCAAAGTCCCAAGACACTATTGCTTCATGGCGTCAATTCTTTACCGACCCAACACTAACAGAGCTTATTGACACAGCCCTGTCTAACAACCAAGACTTAAGGATTACTCTGCAACAAATAGCCATAGCAAAAAGCAATGTTCTGTATGCTCAAGGACAATTATTGCCCACACTTACAGCTGGTGGTAATGTTGGAGTTTCCAAATCTGGTCGTTATACCAGTGAAGGTGCTGGAAACGCAACCACAAACATAAAACCTGGTAAAGATATGCCTAATCCACTTATGGATTATCAACTCGGAGTAAATGTAAACTGGGAAATAGACTTATGGAACAAACTCAGCTCAAGCAAAAAAGCTGCCGTAGAGCAATACTTGGCCAGTGTGGAAGGTCGCAACGCTGTTTTGTCTTCTCTGATTGCACAAGTTGCAAGCAACTATTATCATTTGCTTGCACTTGACAACAAATTAGAGCTAATCCATCAGTACATTGAAATACAAAAGCAAGCTGTTCAGATAGCAAAAGTTCAAAAGAGTGCCGACACTGAAACAGAACTTGCCGTCAAAAAGTTTGAGGCAGAACTGGCTAAGTCTCTCTCTGAGGAATTTACCTTAAAACAAGAAATAACAGAAACAGAAAACAATCTCAATCTATTATTGGGCAGATACCCTACCACAATCCAGCGTAACAAAGAAACTTTCTTGTCTCTTAATGTTCAAAAATTTGCCACAAATATCCCTTCACAATTACTCAATAACAGAGCCGATGTTCGTCAAGCTGAACATGAATTGGCGGCAGCAAAATTGAATGTACAAGTAGCCAGAAAAGAATTTCTACCCTCAATAAATATTTCTGCTTCTTTGGGTTTAGATGCTTTCAATCCTACTTATCTGACAAAACTACCCCAATCCTTAGCTTTTAGTGTAATAGGTGGGCTGACACAACCACTTATCAACCGCAAAGCTATTCAAGCTAATTTTCAGTCAGCTGATGCTCAACAAATAGAAGCCCTATATCAATATGACAAGACTTTACTGACTGCCTACTCAGAGGCATGTACTCTAATGTCTAAAATAAAGAATCTTGACCAATACTACCAACTAAAACTCACACAAGCCAATACACTTGACCAATCCATAAGTATTGCCCGTCAATTATATATGAATAATCGTTGTACTTACTTAGACGTGCTTATGGACCAGAGAGACGCCTTGGAAGCCAAGATAGAACTATTGGAAGCCAAAGAAGATCAACTGTCAAGTATTGTCAATTTATATCACAGTTTAGGTGGTGGCAGCAATTAGTGGGAAGAAGATATTCTCTTCATTACTCACCTTTGCCGAATTAGTCATTTAGAATTCTGAAACAGTCATTCGTGCTGCTCAATCAGTCATTCAGAGTACGCAATCAGTCATTGGTGAACAAATTAAACTGAGATATAAGCGGCTGAGTCAAATATGCTAAATTGCAAAGAAGATTTCTTAGACATATCTTGCACAGAAGTATAATTTGTTATCAACACCTCAGTGCTTGACTTTTTGTCTCTATTTAGAGTATGATAATTAGAGTTAGAATAATCCTTATCTAAATAAACAATATTGTATTGATTGCTTCTTGCCCATTGTTCTAACAAAAAATTAGTCTTACCTTTATGTTCTAAGACATTGGAAAGAGCAAAACGAATACCTCTGCTTGAAAGATAATCCAATAACCTAAGAAGTTTTATTTCTTCCTGCTCAGACCAACCAGTAAAACCTCGCTTACCGTCATTATATGTACCTGTAGTTATTAAATACGGAGGGTCTAAATAAACGAAATCATCTTTACCTAACAAAGAAAAATCCCACCTATCAAAATCTTTGCAGGTAAAAGTTATATCCTTTGAATGTAAGAAAGAAACAAAATCCACCAAATTCTGTTTCATAGACTGATTGAATTGACTTCTTTGTCTACCAAAAGGGTTATTGAATTGATGAGAGTTATTAAAACGTATCTGATGATTGAAAGAATAAGCCACCAACACAAACAAATCCAAAGGCTTTCTATTGTAGTTATATTCTTCTCTTATAGCTATATATCCCTTTTCATTTGTCAAAGACAGTTCATATTTATTTATCTGTGAATATATATGATTTAGTATCTCCTCTATTGTTAAGGCTTGCATTTCTTTATATAAGTCAATCAAAAAAACAAGATTATCGTTGCATACAACTTTCTTTGCCCTCACATTAACACCCACATTAGCTCCACCAGAAAACAAATCCACAAAAGTATTTATCTCCTTTGGGAACAATGGCAATAACTGAGGCAAAAGCTTATATTTGCCTCCAATGTAATTAAGTGGAGATTTTACTATGTGAATATCATTTTGTCTCATCGTATTTGCCAATAGTCTCTTAAATTCTTTATTGCTTGTCTAAATAGTTCAGGCGCCCTGATACCTAATATCATTTGTCCATTACTGTTAAGAAGAAAACCTATCTTCACTTCTTCTATCCTCTCATTAGTACCTCCATATAGGACTACTGTTCGTGTAACGCTAAATGTTGGATAATATTTTTTGTTATAGAACTTATCAAAAGCCAAATAGTTCTTCAACTCTTCTATTCCATTTTGTTTACATTGATATTTTTTACCCTCTATATCAATTATAATCTTTCCTTTTGGGTCAATCAAAACTAAATCTGGGATATATACTATTTTAGTCTTATCTCCTGCCTTATATTTTTCTCTATCTGTATATTTGGCAAGTGGAATATGTTGCCCATCACTGGTGCAAAAATAACTCTTTTCGCACCCAGCATGATTATCAAAAATAGAATAACCACTTGTAAAGCTCTCGACAATCAAATGCACAAATATAGTTGCAAGCTTCTCTCCTTTTGTCTCATAATGCCAATACTGCTCTGCAAAATCTACTCTTGTCAGCAACAAGCCTTCTAATGTCATATTTAAGTCAGAGGCTATGCATAAGAACTTATTCCTCTTGCCTGCCAGGTGCCTTTGTTCTAAAGCATGATTATATATCTCTATCTCTCCTTGATAGCCTAATTTTCTAAAGACAGCAGCAATTAAACTAACAGCTCCTATATTTGGGTCATGAGCCAAAGAATCCTCTTTTAGCAACCTTGCAGAAATTCTTATCTTATCCTCTGCACTCTTGCTTATAGTAAGTGGCACATTTCCCTTTGGTGCCAAGTGCATTGCAGACTTAAATTCAATAATCTCATCAACAGAAGTAAAAGGAGTAAAGATGTCTGGATCTAACTTCTTACCTAAAACCAATACACCCAATGTCAAAAGCAGTCTTGTGCCAAAAATATATGTTTGTGTAGGTTCTTTCTTTTGCTCTACTTGCAAAGAATAGAGCATTACTTTCTTAGCAGTGTGATAATAATGATTTACAAAAACAAACTTAGAACAACGCTGATATACTCCTGTGTTCCTGCTTTCTTTATCATCTGTCTTTGTTTGTTCAATAGCGTAAAGAGGAATAGATTCTTGTGTAGGTTCTTCATTTTGATAGAATATCAAGTAATCTACAAAGCTTGAAGTGCCTGAAACTGTTTTTATAAAAATCTTGTCAATAGCTGTGCAATAAATACCCAATACCTGATAGGTAAATTCAAATTTGTTATCCTCATTTATCAATGGAACTATACGTAAATTATTAGAAAAGACTCCGCAGTTTTTATCTTTCGTAAACAGCTCAATAATAGTTCTTATAACTTCTTCTTGTGGTTTTTCCTCTGTCAAAAACCATAAATTCTTTTGCTCTCTCATCGTGATAAAATGTATAGTTGTTCAAAAATATTCTTTTTTGTGGCTGACAAGCCGTTGCTATTGCTTTTAAATCTTGTATACTCAAACTGTTCAAAAGCTACACTACCATATTTAGCAAGAGTTTGCATAATATCGTCTTTATGCATTATACCCTCCGAATTATAACTCATAACCAAATATTTATATTCCCCTCTTTGTGCAATAGCTTCTAAATCCCTCAAAGCCCCAACAGTTGAACAAAAAGAAGATTTTTGTGAGTTATAATCTCTCATACCCGTAACACCTCTAATTTGTGGATTATCATATCTTGCAATGGTTTCTAAAAGATGATAATTGGGTGCATACTGACGTTCATTATACGGAGGATCTAAATATAAAATATCTGTTTTAATCTTATCTAATAAGTCTAAACTATTACCAAAATAGGCTTTACATTCTTTTTCAGAAGAAATAATTGGAATTGTTCTCAAACTAAAAGGTTTCAATGCTCTCGGGTCCCATTTCTTTTGAAAGGCAGCATAAACTCCTGCAACATTTGCATAGAAAGACACTGACTCAATAAGACAAGCAAGCAAACAAAAATACTCCATATCTTGTATTAAAGCGTTTTCTTTCCATTCTTGAATCTTTTGTCTTATAGAGTCTATCTTTCTTCCATTTTCTGAACTAAAGTACATTCTTGGTTGCTTTAATTCTTGCGTTCCTTGTGGTGTATAGTGTTTAAAAATAAAACCTTCCGAACCTTCCAATCCATTTAAATACTCAACGACTCTTTCCAAGGGTGAAGAAAACAAAACAGTACTGTCAACTTTTATCTCTTTAAATAATAAAGGAAACACAGGCTCTGCATTATTTTCTATATATGCTTTTTGCAAGCAATAAGAAAAATACATCATATCTGAAGAGCAAACTCTATAGCCCTTGCGTTTATAAAATTGTCCTACATTAGTAGTACCAGCAAAGAAATCAAAGATACTATCTCCCTTAACCTTGTGTAATTGTAAAAGAGATTGAATTTTTTGAATAATATTTTCTTTGTTGCCTATGTAACGCATATTTATGTGGCAAAGATACGAAAAAATATATAAAATATGGCATATACTTTTCTTTGGCTCTAATTCAATACAATTTATATTAGTACTAAGGATATCTTTGACATACATACATATTTTGTTTTATTGGGCGTATGCAATACGCCCCTACGCGTATGGTTATAAGGGCGTAATGCTTACGCCCTTATAATGACATTTATATTTATTTAATCTTCATTACGCAATGACTGATTTAGAATTCTGAAACAGTCATTCGTGCTGCTCAATCAGTCATTCAGAGTACGCAATCAGTCATTGGTGAACATAAAAAAGTAAGGACAAGTCAATTAAGACTTGCCCTTACTTGTATATCTATGTAATTAGACTTTACTCTTGCCAGCTTGAGATAAGATTTCTGTCGCCATAAGCGTCATCTACCTTGCCTACTGTTGGCCAATACTTGTCATCATTTGGCTGTGGAAAAGCTGCTACCTGACGAGAGTAAGGACAATCCCATTTATCAGCACATACAACTCCCATTGTGTGAGGGGCATTCATAATTACATTATTCTTCTTGGCTGCTTTACCATCTTCAATATCTTTAATCTCCCTACGGATATTGAGCATTGCATCACAGAAACGATCCATCTCTCTTAGTGGTTCGCTCTCTGTTGGCTCAACCATAAGAGTGTTATGAACAGGGAAAGCTACTGTTGGAGCGTGGAAACCATAGTCCATTAAACGCTTAGCAACATCTCCACACTGAACACCAGAAGACAATGAGAACTGGCTGCAATCCACAATCATTTCGTGAGCGCACATTCCTTGTTTTCCTGTGTAAAGAATATTATAAGCCCTACTAATTCTTGCACGCATATAGTTAGCATTAAGTATTGCGTGCTCTGTAGCTGATTTTAGACCATCTGCTCCTAACATCTTCAAATAAGCATAGCTGATAGGCAATAACATTGCTGAGCCGTAAGGAGTGGCAGAAACAGCACTTCCTTTCTTACCTCCACAAGCTACTACATTGTGTTTTGGTAAGTAATCAGCATACTCTTTCTTGCAAGCTATAGGACCAACACCAGGACCGCCACCACCGTGAGGCATTGCAAAAGTCTTGTGAAGATTTAAGTGGCAAACATCTGCTCCCATAGTAGCAGGAGAAGTCAATCCTACTTGTGCATTCATATTTGCACCATCCATATATACTAAACCACCGTTAGCATGAACAATATTTATTATGTCTAAAATGTCTTCCTCAAAAGCTCCATGAGTAGAAGGATAAGTAATCATAAGACAAGAAAGATTTTCACGGTTTTCTTGTGCTTTCTTTTTCAAGTCTTCAACATCCACAGAACCATCAGCACGAGAGGCTACAACAACAACGCTCATACCTGCCATAGCTGCAGAGGCTGGATTTGTTCCGTGTGCAGAGGCTGGAATAAGACAAACTGTGCGGTTAGCTTGTTGGTTTTGACGTTGATAATTTCTAATTGTTGTCAGTCCGGCGTACTCTCCTGCTGCACCAGAGTTTGGTTGAAAACTAACCTTGTCAAAGCCTGTTATCTTGCAAAGTATATATTCCATTTCGTTAATCATTTCCATGTAACCAGAAACCTGATAACTTGGTACGAATGGGTGAATGTTAGCAAATTCCGGCCATGTGAAAGGTATCATTTCAATAGCTGCATTGAGCTTCATTGTGCAAGAGCCAAGTGGTATCATAGCGCGGTTCAAAGAAAGGTCTTTTACTTCCAATTTCTTCAAATAGCGCATCATATCTGTCTCATTGTGATACTTATTAAATACTTCTTGTTTCAAAAATGGAGTATCTCTCTTTAAGCTTTGAGGTATATTACCCTCTGCACAAGAGCCATCACAAATAACTCTCTTAAATGTATTGTTTATGCTCTTAGCAAAGACTGAAAGAATAGTATTTACGTCTTCCAAAGAAGTTGTCTCATCTAATGCAATAGAGATTGTGTTAGCGTCAATCAAATTGAAGTTCATTTCCTCTTTTTCTGCCAAAGCGCATACTTCTTTTGCCTGAACTGGAGTAGCAAAGCGAAGTGTATCAAAATAAACTTTATTCTGCTGAACGAACTTATATCTTGCTGCTTCCTTTTCAAGCAAACCTGCAAGACAATGAATGTCTGATGCTATCTCTTTTAAACCATCAGCACCGTGCCATGCAGCATATTGTCCGCTAATGATAGCCAATAGGGCTGTAGCTGTGCATATATTACTTGTTGCTTTTTCTCTCTTAATATGTTGTTCTCTTGTCTGAAGAGCCAAACGGAAAGCTGGATTACCTTGAGCGTCTTGTGTCAGACCAATAATTCTTCCTGGTATATGACGTTTAAACTCATCTGTTGTTGCCATGTATCCAGCGCAAGGACCACCAAATCCCATTGGTTCGCCAAAGCGTTGAGCACAACCGCACACACAATCAACTCCCCATTGAGCAGGAGCTTTTAACATTACTAATGCCATTAAGTCTGCAGCCACAGCAACTCTCACATTGTTTTCTTTTGCTTTCTTAACAAAATCTGAGTAGTCAAATACCTCTCCATTTCGGTTTGGATACTGAACAAGGGCTCCAAAGAAAGAAGAATCTAATTTAACACTTTGGAAGTCTTCTACCACCACTTCTATATCTCTTGGCAGTGCTCTTGTCTTGATTACATCTATACATTGAGGAAAAAGATTTTTATCTACAAAGAATTTGTTTGCATTACTCTTTATGGCATCTCTACTTCTGGAAGCATAGAACATAAGCATTGCCTCTGCGTCTGCTGTTGCTTCATCAAGCAATGAACAGTTTGCCAGTGGCATACCAGTCATTGAAGTGATAAGAGTTTGGAAAGTAAACAAAGCCTCTAACCTACCCTGAGAAATCTCTGCCTGATAAGGAGTATATGAAGTGTACCAACCTGGGTTCTCCAATATATTTCTCTGCAACACAGCAGGTAGAATAGTATTATAAAAGCCCATACCTATGTATGATTTGAATATTTTGTTCTTATTAGCAATGGCTTTTATATGATTGGTGAACTCAAATTCATTCATCCCTTTTGGTAAATCCAAAGGCTTCTTAAGTCTTATGGCTTTGGGAACGGTCTTGTCTATGAGTTCATCAATAGACTTAACACCTATTTCTTTTAACATCTTTTCCTCATCTTGAGCACTGGCTCCATTATGACGAGGTGCAAAATTGTTTGTTATCATTGTTGTTATTATCTTTTATTATTGTGTATTCTTGTTGCGGATTAAATGCTTGCTGAGCTAAAAACTCCATCTGCTTTAACTTTCTTTATCAATCCTTGCAAAACATTGCCTGGACCAACTTCTATAAATGTGTCTGCACCAGCGGAAATCATTGCCTTAGAAATTTGTGTCCAACGCACTGGAGAAGTGAGCTGTTTTAGCAAATTGTCTTTTATTTCCTTTGGATCTGTATGAGCCAAAGCATCTACATTCTGATATATTGGACATATAGGAGCATGGAACTCTGTTGCTTGTATTGCTTGAGCCAATTCCTCTTGAGCAGGCAACATAAATGGAGAGTGAAAAGCTCCTCCCACACTTAGTGGCAAAGCTCTCTTAGCTCCTTTTTCTTTAAGTATTTCGCATGCCTTGTCTATTCCCTCTTTTGAACCAGAGATAACCAACTGTCCTGGGCAGTTGTAGTTAGCTGGAACAACTGTTGTATCTGTTATTGAAGCACAAACATCTTCCACAACAGAGTCTTCTAAACCTATGATTGCAGCCATAGTTGAAGGAGTTTTCTCACAAGCTTTTTGCATAGCATTAGCACGTGCTGAAACCAAACGCAAACCATCTTCAAAAGCCATTGCCTTTGCTGCCACTAACGCAGAGAACTCTCCCAAAGAGTGTCCTGCAACCATATCTGGTTTAAAACTCTCACCCAAAGCGCTAGCTAATATGACTGAATGAAGAAATATTGCTGGTTGAGTTACTTTAGTCTGTTTTAATTCTTCAGCACTACCAGAGAACATTGTGTCTGTTATGCGAAAGCCAAAAATTTGGTTTGCCTTCTCAAACATATCTTTGCATAAAGGCAATTTGTCGTAAATATCTTTGCCCATTCCTGTGAATTGAGCACCCTGTCCGGGAAATACATAAGCTTTTAATTGTGCCATATTACTATAATTTACAGTTAAAATAAAGTGCAAATATACGGTTTTTCTATATAAAAGACTTTATATAGAACTATTTTTATATATCCCTCTAAGACTCTATAACGTTACTTTGAAGATACTCATTTATTATTTGCAAAATCTCCCCACCATATTCGCTACACTTAGCTTGCCCTATTCCATACACTTGCAACAACTCTTCATCACTCTTTGGCAAAGCTACACACAGAGCATCAAGAGCTTTATTGGTCATTATCTGAAAAGCTTTCTTATCTTGTGCTTGTGCTTGTATTTGTCGCCACTGACGCAACTGTTCTCTGAGTTCTTGCGCCATTTGTGTGGTTAAAGGACTTTTTGCACTCTGTGAGTTTTGTGGTTGTTTTTTTCCTTTTTCCTTTAAGAGTTTTTTCTCATCTATAGCCAAGATAGTATTTCTCTTTACAAGAAAATCTTTTAAGTCCATATCTTTGCTCACCAAATCAAACAAAGACTCTTTTAAAACTCTCTCATAGTCCAAAGAAATCAAACTCTGCTCAATAAAATCACTCTCCTGATGCACACCATCATAGAAATAACGCAACATATCAATAATGGAGTCTATGACTTTGAGTTTATCTTTGAAGTAAGCTATGGCTTTTTGCTGACGCTCAAAAAGTAAATCCATATCTATACTCTGAGCCTTTGAGCAAAGCCCAGTTATCTGAGAGGCAAAGCGCAAACTGACCTCATAAATATCTACATCAAAAGAACGTGTCAGCAAACTCAAAGCCCTGCTCTTGTCATAGTCGGCAATGCAAAAAGAACGGTTATTCGTTTGCTCTATTTGTTCAATGATATTATGTAATTGGGCAAAAGAATACAAATTTAACAGTGTCTGTCGCAAATAGATAGCAGAGTCCTCTTTGAGTCTTTGCTCTGTGGGAGCGTTTTCCACCTGGCTATCTGTGAAAGAAGTTATTTGCTGGTCAAGAATTATGCTATCAGGATTAAAGCACTGAGTGAGTATTATACCTTCCAAAGTTCTGCAACGTGACAGAGCCACATAGACTTGACCAGTTGCAAAAGCCTGATTGCTGTCTATTATCACCTTATCAAATGTTAGTCCTTGTGATTTATGTATTGTTATAGCCCATGCCAATCTTAACGGGTATTGTTGAAAGGTACCTTGTACCTTCTCTTCTATTAAAGAAGTTTCTTTGTTGAGTGTGTATGTGGTATTCTCCCAAGTGTATTTCTTTACTTCAATATCATAGTCATCACCCTTGCAATGCACAATTATCTTCTTGTCATTCAACTCTGTTATGGTGCCTATCTTGCCATTGTAGTACTTACGATTTTTCATTTCTCCCACATCATTCTTTAAGAACATCACTTGGGCTCCTCTTTTCAAAACCAATGCTTCATCATTAGGATAAGAGCTTTGAGGGAAATCCCCATCAATAGTTGCCTCATAGGTGTATGGATCGTCTTCTATCTGTGCTAAACGATTGTCATTTATCTTTTGAGCTTGATAGTTATGAGTACAAAGAATAATATAACCTCGATCAAAGTCAGGGTCATAATCCACAGCACTTCTGTCATTGAGTTGCTCTATTATTTTTGTATTAAGAGTATTGTCTCTAATGTGATTAAGAATTGAAATGAAGTTCTTGTCGCTCTGTCTAAATACATTAGTGAGAGTTATGGTAACAAATTGAGCCTGCTGCCAAGCGATAGATGAAAAAAAGTAAGGAGTATCGTAATGAGGGCTCAACATATCCCAATCACTCTCACTGCAAACTGGTGGCAGCTGTCCTAAATCGCCAATCAAAAGCATTTGTATACCTCCAAAAGGTTCTTTACGCCTGTCTCTTCTTATGTATTTTAGTGTGTGGTCTATAGCATCAAGCACATCAGACCTAACCATGGATATTTCATCAATAACCACCAAGTCAAGTGAGCGAATAATGTTTTTCTTTATATTTGAGAAACGGTAGTATTTCTTTTTATCATAACTACCATTTACAAATGGTGCAAAATCTAATTGAAAAAATGAATGTATAGTAACTCCTCCAGCATTGATTGCAGCAACCCCCGTAGGAGCCACAACAATCATTCGTTTGAAGGAAGTCTCTTTCAAATTGCGCAAAAAAGTTGTCTTTCCTGTTCCTGCTTTACCAGTTAGGAATATATTGGTATTAGTCTGTTCAATATACTTGCGCGCAAGCGCAAGTTCTTTACTGCTTTGCAAGACTGACACTTTTTCCTATACTATTTTGATATAATAATTTTCTTTGTCCAAATACCTTTTTGACTCAATACTCTCAAAATATATACTCCAGAAGCAAGTGTTTTAGTGTTTATTGTGCAGCAAGAGTCCTTTAAGTTCTTTTTTGCAGAATATACTATCTTAGAATTAATGTCTAATAACTCAATAGTAGCGCTCTGAGCCATACCTTGTATGCTTACATTCAAATAGTCTTTTGCTGGCAATGGATAAACCATTATATTGTTATCCTTTTCCACATCTTGCAAAGAAGAATATGTTGTATAGTCATCACCTACCATTTGAGTAACTCCTAAATTCAATGGATCCAACCAAGGTTTTAATCTTTGGTTATCTGCTGTGCCATTAGTTGTCCAATGATAAGACATGCTACCATAATAATCGTATTTACTGCTTGCAGACACATTGCAAGCAGAGGCTCCACCAGTAAGAGTGCCTATGATTAAGCCATTAGAATTAAACAGTGGTGAGCCAGAAGAACCACCCTCTGTAATTCCATAACCATTAGTTGTCTGAACCCAATTAACTTTTATATGTGCTCCTGAACCATAAGAATCATAAGTTGTAACCTGTGGAGTAGTAGTGTATGTAGAAATCTTTTTAATATCTCCTGCTGGGTGATGAATACCCACACCTGAAGAAGTCAAAGCAGAGGTGTTAGTGTTCCAGCCATTCCAATAAGTATTAAAAGAAGAAGGTACAGTGTCATTCAACAACAATAGAAGACAATCGCTGCTCTCTCCTGTCATTATCTCTGTACAACCTGTTAGAGTACGGCAATTAGGTTGTGTGCTTGCTGTGCAACCAGGGGACTCAAAATTGAAGTAAAATATAAATTGATTCATATAAGAGGCTGTATTGCTTGTGATATCCTCTATACAGTGCAAAGCTGTCAGTACATAACCTTTCAGATTTCTGGAAGTGTTATTTACCAATGAACCTGTACACCAACCAATATAATCATTTGGCAATTTGAGTACTATTTCCATTACTCCACGTTGTTGTTTTCTTGTGCTATCTCCCTCACTACAATTAACATTAACGTTACATGAGCCACTGGATCCATACTCTGCATAGTCTGCATAATCTTTCAAACAATCACGATAAGCATATCCAAGCTCTGTTATCTCTATTTGTGCCTGCTCCTTTACGCTATATGGCTTGTAGTATTCAATATACATTTCATCTCCATAGATAAGCTCTGAGGCAAAACTTAAATCTTTTCTGTTGTTTTGACTTGTGAAAGCTCCTATTGACTGAGTGTGGTCATAATTAAAGATATGCAACTGCGCTCCCACAGGAATATAAAAATTATTAGAGTAAAGCATCAAAGCTTGAGCCTTTGGAACTTTTACTTTTAGGATATACAATTCTCCATTGTCTATATTAGAGAATTTTTGTGCATGAGCAAAGAAGTCTTCTTTCACATTAAGCACCAAACCAAAATGACGTGGTTTATAAAAAGAAGTATCATTCACCTGGTCTTCTGCAATAGCCTTATCCAATGAAGGCTCGGCAACATTTAACTGAGCATTAAGTGAAGAAAAAACTGCACTATTCTTGTAACTTATTGGCTCTGTAAGCGTGCTTAACTGTGCAAACATTTGACTTGAAGCAAGCACTAAAGCCATAACTAAAAAAATACGTCTCATATACTTAATAATTTTTTGTGTAATTCTAATATCTGCGGCAACAACATTGTTTGGTTGTCATTTATTAAGGTATAGTCAGCAAGACTGAGCTTTTGTTGCAATGGCATTTGGTTTTCCATTCTTTTGGTTACTTGCTCTTGGCTCACCTTATCTCTTTTCATTACTCTTTGAATGGCAATATCCATTGGAGTATCTATACATATTATCTTGTCAAAGCTCTTTGACCAACCACTCTCAAACATTATAGCACTCTCTGCTATGACATAAGGAGAGTTTTGTTTGCTTTTCCATTTATCATACATAGCAAAAACTCTCGGATGTATAATACTATTGAGCTTAGAAAGTTTTTCTTTATCAGAAAAGACAATATCTGCAAACAATTGCGCCTGCAGGACATTGTCTTTCACTATCTTTTGACCAAAAACTTGGGCAATCTCTTTTAAAAAGTCTTTATCTTTATAAAGTTCTTTGGCTTTGGTGTCAGAGATAAACACTCCTACACCCAAATGTTCAAAGACACTACAAACAAGACTTTTGCCACTGCCTATGCAACCGGTCAATCCAATGCTTAATGTCAATTTTGGTCCTCTTACTTTTGGTTTAAAGCTGTTGCATCAATAGCTATAGCACTCTTTTCAACTTCTATTTGAACGTTAGGAGCTATTTCTATTTCCACCGTTGTTTCTTTTATTTCTGTTACCTTGCCATGGACACCACTAATTGTTAGAACTTTTTGTCCCTTTTGCAAAGCAGAACGAAATTCTTTTTCCTTCTTAGCTCTCTTTGATTGAGGACGAATCATAAAGAAATAAAATATGACTATGATTGCCACCAACATAATAATTGAAGACATACCTGCACCTCCTTGTGCTTGTCCTGAACTGCTTAGTAATACGTTTAATAAATTCATTGTTTGTTTTGTTTATTTGTTATTGTGTTTTTATCTCTTCTTTTTTTACTTCACCTCTGCCATTATATGCAATCTTGTGGCTGAGGGCTGAGTGTTTGATACCACTGTTATCTCCTTTTGAATTCTTAAGCCTGCACTTCCCTCTGAATTATAAGTGGCAGTTATCTGTCCTTGATCTCCTGGTTTAATGGCGTCTTTGGGAAAATCTACAACAGTACAACCACAGTTAGCTGTCACGGAAGAAATAATCAAGTCATTCTTTCCAGTATTTGTGAATTTAAAACTACAAGTAGCTATCTCACCTGCTTGCAAGGTCCCAAAGTCTATCAAATCTTTCTCAAACTTAATTGATGTTGAATTCTCAACCAAAGAAGAAGATATCTTATCTTTATTCTTTGAACAAGAACACAGGGTGTTTAACATCACTGCGCCTGCAAACACATACATTATAAGCCTACTTATCTTCATTTGTTGTCTCTTTTTTGATTTTGCCCTCTGCTCTCAAATCCACCATTATCTTATCTAAAAGTCCATTGACAAACAACCTACTCTTTTGTGTAGAATATTCATTTGCCAAATCAACATATTCATTCAAGGTTACATTGATTGGGATATGGGGACAATACATTAACTCTGAAATACCCATTTTTATTATTATGATATCCATAATTGCCACTCTATCCATCTCCCAATGTTGAATCTTATTCTGGATTATAGTGTCGCTAAACTCATTGTCTTTTATGGTGTTAGAGAATATATTGACAACATATTCGCTATCGTATTCAAATTCGTCTTCCGGTAAACACTTATCGTACTCTTTCAAAGTGAAAAGTGTCTTCTGTGCCAGAGCATCATAGTCGTTTTCTGTTTCAATATATCCCTCGCAAAGATAGTCATAAAGTCTATCATTACACATAAGATAGTTCTTAAACAAACGCACAACAACTCCCTTGTCATCTGCAGGCGTTGCCTGAGGCTTTGCCATATATTCTTTATAAGAAGGTGTGCCTTGAAAACGACTCCAAATGGCTCTAAGTATCTCTTGCACATCTTCAGGAAAGGTTATCTTTTGTTTTGCAATCCTTTGGTGCAACAACTCATCTTGACTCAGCTGCTGCATAAAGGTATTTTCCACAAATCTCAAAGAAGGATTTAAGTCTTCTTGAGTAGGTAAGAATTTATTTTTATTCTCCTCAATCTTAATTTGCGATATATGCCACAGCTGCAACAAACTGGCAAGTAAAAAAGCCTCAGTGTCGAATAGTTTTGTAAAACCATAAAGTAAATTCTTAGTCTTTACTGCTATGTCTTCAGAAGGATTGATGTGATAAGCATAAAGGGCACACAAAGTCTTAGCCCTCAAAAAATGTCTGTTAAGCATTCTATCTCTAATCTTTATTGTTCTGTCTTGCAAGAGCAAAAACCACATTGTCATTCTCTGTCAGAATCAATGAGTCTTTGTCTAATCTATCTATTTTATAAGAAACAATCAAATCTATCGTTTGACCATTTCCAATGCTTTTTGTTTTCAAATTCAGGTAACCATTTTCTATGTCCCAGCTCTCTATTTCAAGAGTGTGCATATTTATAGAAGCGGCGCTGTGGTCTTTATTGAGAGTAAAGCCTTCCTTTTGACCAGGCATAGTGTTTATTGACTGAACCCATGAACCTTCAATAAGCTTTTCAGTATCTTCTTTTGAAGGTTGTTTATCTCTTTTCTGGCAAGCAAAGAATAAAACACTTGCAACAGCCAAACCTATCAATAATGTATATGGTTTCATAAAATTGTATTTCTATTATTATCACTTGCCTATCAACAGAAAAGCCATTTACCGCTCCATTGCTTTTGAGCAAATAATCACTATAACGGGGCGCAAAGATAAGTATTTTTCTACTAATAAAGCCCTACAGAAGATATTTTTTTATCAAAAAGCGCTTTCTTTGTTTGCTTATAACTAAATCAGTCATTGGGTTTTCTAAATCAGTCATTGCGCGCGCGGAATCAGTCATTCGTGATGACGAATCAGTCATTTAGAAAACGCAATGACTGATTTATGGAGCATTTACTTTCACTTATCACAATGTCTGCTTCGCAATAAAAAAAAGTGTAGTATAAAATAAAGCGCTATCTTTGCAACGTTAATATTAAAGTATTTATGAGAAAAATATTTATTTATTTGCTGTTATTAGCTATTTTCTCTGGAATTTTGGTTGCTCAACCTGCCAAAAAGAAAACCAACAAACTCTCTGCACTACCACAAACTCATTGGGTCAAAGTTGAAGGCGGGCAGTTTATGATGGGTTGCTACGCCACAGACAAAGAATGTTATCCCGATGAACAACCACCACACAAGGTAAAGATAAACACTTTTTATATCTCAGCTTACGAAGTTACTGTCAAAGAATACAGAGCCTTTTGCAAGGCTACTGGACACTCTTTCCCATGTCCTTCTGGTTGGACTTTTCAAGACTGGCAACCAATGACTTTTATCTCTTGGTCTGATGCTAATGCTTATGCTCAATGGATTGGAGCCCGCCTACCCACAGAGGCAGAATGGGAGTACGCTGCCAGAGGAGGCAACCAAAGTAAAGGATATATTTATTCCGGTAGCAATAATTATGATGATGTTGGTTGGTCTTATGAGAATGCTCAAGGACAGTTACACCCAGTAGGAAAAAAACAACCTAACGAATTAGGTCTTTATGACATGAGTGGAAACGCTTGGGAATGGTGCAGCGACAATTATGCTATTTTCTATTACAAAGACTCCCCACAAGACAATCCACAAGGTCCCACTAAAGGCTTAGGCAAATGCAACCGTGGAGGGTGTTTCTCTTTTGATTTCAATCTTATGCGCACCACACACCGTCGAGGCTCCGGGAAAGACACTGTTGGCTCTGGTACAGGCTTCAGGGTAGCGCACTCCCAGACAAATAAATAATAACATAAACAACAACAGTGAAACAACAACAACTAAAACTTCCACTGGAAACAATTATTCTCTTAGCAATTTGCTTATTTCTGACAAGCAGTTTAAGCGCACAAGTAAGAGTAAATGGTTATGTGTATGATGCACAAAACAAAGAGACTCTCATTGGAGCCTCTTTCTACAATCCTGTCACCAAGACAGGAACCACAAGCAACAACTATGGATTTTATTCTCTTAGTCTTGCCAAAGGACAAAGTAATATAGTTGTCTCTTATGTGGGTTTTGACAAACAACTCTTGCAACTCAATCTAACCAAAGACACCACAATAAACATATATCTGCAAGCCTCTTCCACACTAAAAGAAGTGGTGATAACAGACAAAAGCGTTGAAAAACAATTTGTGAAAGAAAGCACCATTGGCAAGATAACCCTTTCCCCAGAGAGCATAATAGCCATTCCTACTCTTGCAGGTGAGAGCGACTTACTCAAAGCCTTGCAGATGCTTCCCGGAGTAAAAAGCGGCACAGAAGGCACAACGGGACTGTATGTCAGAGGTGGCAATGTAGATCAAAACCTTTACCTTGTAGATGGCATACCTATATATAATCCTAACCACTTAATGGGTTTCATTTCCACATTTAACACCAATGCCATCAAGAGTATAAATTTCTACAAAGGCTCTTTCCCCTCTCAGTATGGACAAAGAGTTTCTTCTGTGGTGGATACCAGAATGAAAGACGGCAACAACCAACAAATAAAAGGCGAAGCTTCTATTGGTTTGCTCTCTGCTCACCTTGATGTTGAAGGTCCAATAGTCAAAGACAAGACAACATTTTCTTTCTCTGGCAGAAGAACATACTTAGACTTGCTACTAAAACCTTTATTGGGCTATGAAAATAACCAAAATGACCAAGATATGGACTTTGGTTACCATTTCAGTGATATAAATATGAAAATAACACATCGTTTCAGCCAGAAGAGTCTTTTAACTGCCTCTATTTATTGGGGTGAAGACAAATTCAACCTCACATACAAGGAAAACGATGACAAGACTGAGCAAGGCAAAATGAATAACACAGTCAAATGGGGAAACACTATAGCCACATTGAATTGGGCTCAAGAGATTTCTAATCGTTTATTTAGCAATCTTTCTTTGTCTTACAATCTCTACCGCTCCACTATCACCGCTTCAAGCGACTACACAACCAAGCAAAGTAACCAGGCAACCACAACATACAAATTTCAGTATGATTTCCTTTCCTCTATTGAAGATTGGACTATCAAAAACGATTACAACCTCTATCTAAACTCACTTAACTATGTTACCTTTGGTGTCAATTACACTTATCACACTTATCGTCCCGAGCAAAGTAGTGCAATGGATATAGAGAATAGCACACCAAACAATTACTTTAATACAAATAAAAAAATCTTTGGCAATGAAGCTGTAGCATATATAGAAGATGAGATAACAATAAACGAAAAGCTACTAACCACTGCCGGAGTGCATTACACACTCTTTAATGTTCAAGGCAAGACATATCACTCTTTAGAGCCACGTTTAAGTGTGCGTTATTCCATAAGTGATGATTTATCCCTGAAAGCTGGCTATGCCACAATGAGTCAATATATTCACCTTCTGGCCAATGGAATTATATCTTCCCCAACAGACCTTTGGGTGCCAATAACAAAGAATATTGCTCCCATAAGCTCAAATCAAGTCTCTTTGGGTCTGTTCTATCAATTAAATAATGTGGCTAACTTGTCTATAGAAGGTTATTACAAAAAGCTAAACAATGTCATAGACTACAAAGACGGAGTTTCCACCTTTAACAGCAGTGAGGATTGGGAAGAGAAAGTAGCTCAAGGCAAGGGAGAAAGTTATGGATTTGAAATTCTTGCCAAAAAAGACAAAGGAAACGATGTAGGTTGGCTCTCTTACACTCTTAGCTGGTCTTATAGGCAATTTCCTAATGGAGAGATAAATGCAGGACAGAGATTTTTTGACCGTTATGACTCACGACATCAAATAAACATTGTCTATACTCACAAGTTTGGCAAGCGAATAGACTTAACTATGTGTTGGGTGTTTAACTCTGGCAGCAGAACTTCTGTACCTATTGCCTCATATTATGCTCCTATAGACCAAAGCGAGAATGTAAGACTCGTACAGGTTTATGGACAAAGGAACAACTTTAAAATGCCCTCTTATCATCGTCTTGACATCAGCTTAAACTTTCACAAGCAGACAAAGCATGGTCAAAGGATATGGAGCATAAATATCTACAATGCATACAATAGGAAAAATGCTTTCTTGGTTTATACTTCCAACAAACCAAACACGCTTAAAGCCATAAGCATAATGCCCCTCATACCAACAGTGTCTTACACTTATAAATTCCGTTAATCATTTCACCCTTAAAAACAGTAATAGCAAATGAAGACAAACACAATAAAAATAATAGCAATCCTTTTCACTCTCACAGCTCTTTGCTCTTGTGAGTACGAAATAGATTACACAGACAGCATTCCAAAAGACAAATTAGTAATAACCTCTTTCATTGAACAAGATAGCACAATTGCTTTTAGCGTATTCAAAAGCGCCCCAATAGGCTCTTACGAAGATAGCTATGATTGGGGACTAAAAAGCTATAAGACTACCAAAACCTCAGACTATACTATCTATGACGCCACTGCTCAACTGTATGTGAATGGTCAATACAAAGAAAGCACAAACAAAAGCAATGCTAACGGAAAGTATTCTTTTGCTTATATTCCACAGCAAGGCGATAATATTAACATAAAAGTGGCTCATAGTGATTTTGACCAGGTTTCCGGCTCTGCCATTCTTTCTTTGAGTAAGCCACAAGTAGATTCAGTGAGTCTATACACTGCTCAAAAGATAGATAATGACGGACAGAGTTACACCTCTCTTATTCTTTACATAAGCATACAAGATGACGGCAACGACAATTACTATCAGCTTAGCCCTAATATAATCTTTGAAGGCTACAGACTGACTCTTGATAATGCAACTATGGATTATGAGAACTATCAAAACGTATTTACAGAAAGTTCTTCAGGAATAATGTCAGGTGAAAACAACAATAAATATGGAGTCTTCTCTAATGGCAACTTCAAAGGCAAACAATACATTCTTCGTCTGTCACTATTGCAGATATATAGTGATTATGGTTTGACTAAACTCAATAAAGCTCAGCATAACATCAATTATTCTGTTGCCGTTTCCAAGATAGACAAAGGTGCTTTCAATTATCTATACTCACTAAACAAATATCTAAACAGCTCCACTATCAACAGCGAGCCAGTAATAATAATGAACAACCTTGAAAATGGTTACGGATTTATTGGAGCCAAAAACACAAGCCTTATTCACAAAAGAGCAACCTTGTAATTGCCTCTTACACACTTAAAGTAACAAAGATTATCAAACAAAAAATAAGAGAGAGCATATTGTGTATGCTCTCTTACATATTCATAAATAAAGACAATGCTATATTAGTTGCTAACAGCCTACCTCTACTGCTTACAATGTCATTGCAGTTCTTGTCTTATGCCATATTGTTGAAGACATTTGTTACATCATCATCTTCTTCTAAGCGTTCAATTAGTTTATTAACTTCTTCTTGTTGGTCTTCTGGCAAATCTCTTAGCTCGTTAGGTATGCGTTCAAAAGAGAAATTCTTTATTTCAAAAGAATTGTCTTCAAGCCATTTTTGTATAGGACCAAAGTTCTCAAAAGGAGCATATACGTTTATTAGGTTGTCATCGTCTAAGAATAACTCATCAACTCCTAAGTCTATTAGTTCAAACTCTAAGTCTTCAAGATTGGTACCTTCTTTATTAACTACTTTGAAGTTGCATTTTCTTTCAAAAAGGAAAGTAGACATACCGCTTGTGCCCAAAGAACCTCCAAGTTTAGTAAAGCAAGCTCTTATGTTAGCTACTGTTCTATTAGGGTTGTCTGTTGCTGTTTCAATCACAAGTGCAATACCATGAGGAGCATATCCCTCATAAATCATATCTTTGTATCCAGCAGTGTCCTTAGAAATAGCTCTTTTGATAGCTCTTTCAACATTTTCCTTAGGCATATTCTCTGTCTTGGCATTCTGAATAAGCAAACGCAAACGAGCATTGCCACTTGGGTCTCCACCACCCTCTTTGACTGCCATTTCAATTTCTCTTCCTAAACGTGTGAAGGTTCTTGCCATATTTCCCCAACGTTTAAACTTTCTTGCCTTACGGAATTCAAATGCTCTTCCCATATAAATGTATTTTTCTATTATAAACTCTGTGTTGTATTTCCATGCTTAATCCTTAGTCTTCAAGTCTTAAGAGATAAGACCAAAGTGATAAGAGAGTGCAAAATTACACAATTATTTTTATATATTAGCATTTTGTGCCCCTAAAGTCCATAACCACATAGCAAAACAAAGAAATTATTTGCGCAATCAGTCATTGCATAGCACGAATCAGTCATTTAGAATTATGAATCAGTCATTGCGCGCGCTGAATCAGTCATTCGTGCTACGGAATCAGTCATTCAGAGACAGAGTATTTGTCTTTGAATTATAAGACACAATACCCTTATCAATCAAAGAGCGTAAAACCTTAGTAAATATATCTCTCTGTTCATTAGGCAAATGACTCAGAAAGAAATCTACTGACTTTTCACCCTCTTGTAACTGTGCTTGTATTTGATTTTGAATATCTTTTAATGCCGTATTATTGTTAGATGATTGCCTTTTAGATATGCATATATCACATTTTTGGCACTGTGTTGTTTTCTGACCAAAATAATCAAAGAGAAATTGCTCTCTACACTTGGTTGAATGCAGATATTTTATTACTTCTTGTGCTTTTTTTAGTGTTAAGGCTTTCAGTTGATGATAACTCTCATTTGAAAGGTCAAAGTCACTATTGACCACTCGCGCACAAGTAAATTCAATCATTGGATAGTGATAAGCTCTGTCATAAAACAAAATATTTAGTTTTTCCAAAGCCACTAAAGACTTGCATACATCGCTATCAGCAAAATGAAACTTCTTTGCAATATAGCTCTCGTTGATAGGCACAAAATCATTAAATATTCCGTCATAAAATCTTCTTAGTGCTTCAATTATTTGCACATAATTGGGATATTGAAGCAAAAAGTCATATAATTGGTCGCTTGACACAGATATATACACCTTTGAAACAGGGTTTCCCTCTGGCAAAAGAGCAATCAATCCGCTGTTTTCCAATATCCTTAAAGCATTTGCCGTTGTATAAGTGTCAAAATTATACTTTGTGCAAAACTCAGCCATATTAAAAGGAAACTTCCTCCCCTCTCCAGTTGAACAAGCTACTGCGTACTGATTACCCAAAGCATTATATATATTACGGATTAGCTTTTGCTCTGGAAAGTTGCGCTCTACACTTTTCAAAAGTTTATACTCATCTTCCTGGTTATATATCAAAAAAGCATAAGCTCGCTTGCCGTCTCTACCTGCCCTGCCTGCCTCTTGCAAGTAAGCATCAAGACTTTCTGGTAAATCATAGTGAGCCACCCAACGTACATCTGGTTTATCTATTCCCATACCAAATGCTGTGGTAGCAACCACCACCGGAGTCTGGCCACTCTGCCACTGACTTTGAACATTATTTCTATCTATCATACTCATACCAGCATGATAGCTCTTAGCATTTATTCCCTCCGAACATAGTTTTTTGGCTAAAACTGAAGCATTGAGTCTTGAACGCACATACACAATACCACAACCTTGTAAGTGCATAATGTTTTCCTTAAGAGGTGGCAATTTATCCGTTTGGTTAATTACGCTATAGCTTAAATTATCCCTTTTCATGGACATGGAGATAACATTAGGCTTTTTGAATAGCAGCTCTTGTTGAATAACATTTACGTCCTCTTTGGTTGCTGTTGCTGTTAAAGCAAGCACTGGCACATTTGGCAGACGCTGGCGCAACAAAGCAATTTTCATATAAGAGGGACGAAAGTCATAACCCCATTTAGAAATGCAATGAGCCTCATCAACAGCTATAAGATTTATTGGTAAGTCTTTTACATTATTGAGAAAGTAAGCAGAGACAGCTCTCTCGGGTGAAAGATACAAGAGTTTCACCTTGCTATGGTAGCAAGCGTTTATTGTTATTTCCATTTCTCTTCTTGTCATTGGAGAATGAATAGCACGCGCCGCAATACCCAAAGATTTAAGCTTTCCTACCTGATCAATCATTAAGGAAATCAAAGGAGTAATAACCAATGTCAAACCATTGCGACACAGGGCTGGCACTTGATAACAAATACTCTTGCCAGCAGAGGTTGGCATAAGAGCCAAAGTGTCATTGCCAGCAAGAATTTGTTGTATTATTTTCTCTTGCTCAAAACGGAAAGAATCATAACCCCAATAGTGTTTAAGAACGCTTAGAGGTTCTGCTTTTAGAGACATTCTTATTCAAATGGAGAAACAAAATCCTTAAACATTGGAGAGACTTGATCTTTGTCGCTAAGCACAGGGGCTTTCACTCTCCAATCTATAGCAATGTCTTTGTCATTCCAACGTATAGCTCCCTCGCTTGCTTTGTTATAGAAATTAGTGCATTTATATGCAAAGACAGTGTCATCTTCTAAAGCCACAAAGCCATGTGCAAATCCCTCTGGTATATAGAACATATTCTTTATTTGACTATCCAAAACAACAGCATGATGCTTGCCATAAGTGGAAGAACTCTTGCGAATATCCACTGCCACATCAAGCACACAGCCATGAATAACTCTCACCAATTTACCTTGTGCATAAGGTGGTTTTTGAAAATGCAAACCTCTGACAACACCTTTTGTAGATGTAGATTCATTGTCTTGCACAAAACGCATTGTTAGACCATTATCAAAAAAACGTTGTTCATTATATACTTCAAAGAAATAACCTCTGCGATCTCTAAAGACATCTGGTTCTATGACTAAAAGGTCTTTTATAGGTGTTTCTATTATCTTCATTGTCTTTAGGATTTAAGCGTGAATTGCCTTTGAGTATGCAGCTTCCAAAGCTTCCATAACAGCCTCACTCATTGTTGGGTGTGGGTGAATAGCATTGAGTATTTGGTGTGCCGTGAGCTTATTTTCTCTTGCAACAACTATTTCCTCAATCATTTCTGTAACATTGTCTCCAATCATTGAGCAACCAAGTATTTGGTCAGTTTGTTTGTCAATTATAACTTTCACAAAACCATCTCTTGCACCGGCTGCTGTTGCCTTTCCTGAGGCCATATACATTGTTTTTCCTATCAATATGTCAATCCCTTGAGCTTTTGCTTTATCTTCACTCAAACCCACAGATGCAATTTCAGGACTTGTGTATGTACAGCCTGGAACATTGTCATAAGATACTGGCTGTACAGGCAATCCTTTTATTGCTTCTACACACACAATAGCCTCTTTAGAAGCTACGTGAGCCAAAGCTGGACCATGAACTATATCACCAATAGCATAAACTCCTTTAACATTGGTTGCATAATAGTCATCAACTATTACCTTGCCTTTTTCTGTCTTTATACCAATCTCCTGCAAACCTATACCCTCAATATTTGTTGCCACACCAACAGCAGACAGAACAACATCTACTTCTAATTGTTCTTGTCCTTTCTTTGTTGTCATTGTAACAAGACATTTGTCTTGAGCAGTTACCTCTACTTTATCTACAGAAGAAGAAGTATAAACTTTCATACCGTTTTTCTTCATGCAACGTTGCAAAGTAGAAGCCACCTCACTATCTTCATTAGGCACAATAGTTGGCATAAACTCCACCAAATAAACTTGAGTGCCTATTGATTGATAAAAATGAGCAAACTCACTGCCAATAGCTCCTGAACCCACAACAAGCATTGATCCGGGTTGCTTAGTCATGGTCATTGCCTCTCTATATCCTATAATATGTTTACCATCTTGAGGCAAATTTGGTAACTGACGAGAGCGAGCTCCACTTGCCAAGATTATGTGCTGAGCCTCTAATTGCTGTTTGTCTCCATTTTCATCTGTTACCTCTATAATTCCTGCTGAGGAAAGTTTTCCAAAGCCTTTGATTACGTCAATAGAGTTCTTTTTCATTAGAAATTCAACACCCTTACTCATAGTTGAAGCCACCGTACGTGAACGAGAGACAATAGCTTCCATATTTGCAACTGGTGCTTCTTTGAGTTCTATGCCATAAGCCTCTGCATGCTTTATGTAATTAAACACTTGTGCGGACTTCAATAAAGCTTTTGTTGGAATGCAACCCCAATTTAGGCACACTCCTCCAAGATTTTCTTTCTCTATTACGGCTGTTTTATATCCTAATTGAGCAGCTCTAACGGCTGCGACATATCCTCCTGGGCCTGAACCCAAAACCACTATATCGTAATTCATATCTATTTATTTTTAAACGTTCGTCTTGTCTATAGCTTCTGTTACATTGATTGCAAAGTCTCCCAATTTCTCATACTGAGCAAAGAGTGAAGAATAGAAAATACCTGTTTGATAAGAATACTCATTGTTTTTAATAGCCTCTGTATGTTCATTACGCAATTGATCACGGAAAGAATTTATCTTCTCCTCCAATTGCTCTGCCTTTATGGCTGTAACATTCACATAATTATCACAAATATTATCATTCATCAAAGAAACAGCCTGCCTAACAATATCATTCATTTGATTGATATTATCTCTTAGATGTTGTTCGAACCAAATGTTTTGTTTCTTTTTATTATCCACAGTCAGTGCTATCTGATAACAACTATCACCAATGCTCTCCAAATTATCTACAATCTTAAGCATGGCACTCACTTGCAAAGAAGTGTAATGTGACAGGTTATGCTCTGCTGTCTTTGTCAGATAATTTGCTATTTCTAATTCCATACGGTCTGTTATCTGCTCATATTTGACTATGTGATCATATATTTCTTTGTATTTTTTGTCTTCTTTTGTCTTTTGTAATTCTGAAAGCATATCATACATCTTCAATACCCTGTGAGAGAATACTTCTATTTCTTTCTTTGCTGGCTCAACATTTAATTCTCCAGGAGACATAAAGCCTGAATGAATATATTTGAGGCGAAAATCTGTTTCATCATCTTCTTTAATTGGTACCATTTTTTCCACAATCTTTATAATCTGAGGAATAAACCAAACAAGAATCATTGTATTAGATATATTGAAGAAACTATGGAAGAATGACAATGCTATAGGCATTGCTGAAGGTGTTGTCAAAGGTGAGGCATTACAGAACATTTCTGTAATGTATGCAATGAATTTTTGAACAGGAAAGAATAAACACAAAATCCATACAACACCTATCATATTAAAGATAAAGTGAGCCCTTGCTGCTCGTTTTGCTGTTTTATTAGCTACTGTGGCTGCAATATTGGCTGTGATTGTTGTACCAATATTTTCTCCCAAAACTAAAGCCATTGCAATGTCAAAATTGATTAAACCCTTGCTACACATAACTAAAGTAACAGCCATTGTGGCTGAAGAAGCTTGAACAATACAAGTAAGCACTGTACCTATGAGAACAAAAAGAATTATTGACCAATAACCACTATTACTCAATGATGCAATGCTTGACAAAAAGCCTGCATACTCAGGACGTGTAAAATCTGGTACTTTTGCTGTTAGAAGGCTTAGTCCTAAAAACAAAAAAGCAAATCCATATAAGAATTCGCCTATGTTTTTTGTCTTTTTTATGAAAGCAAGAATAGTTGCAAAAGTAATAATTGGCAAAACGGCTTGAGAAATATCAACAGAAAAACCCAATAAAGAAACAATCCAAGCTGTTACTGTTGTTCCTATATTTGCTCCCATAATAACCGAAATAGAATTGGCTAAAGAAAGCAAGCCTGCATTGACAAAACTAACAACCATTACTGTAGTTGCTGAAGAAGATTGTATAAGGGCTGTAATTGTTACTCCGACTAAAATACCACTAAAGCGGTTTGAAGTCATTTTTGAAAGAATACCTCTCAGTTTATCACCTGCCAACTTTTGTAAAGCTGAACTCATTAACTGCATTCCATAAAGAAATATACCCAGGGCACCTAAAAGCTGGAGAATTGTAATGGTTACACTCATATTCTGTTTAGTAAAATCGGTTTCAAATTAAGGTGCAAAGATACAAATTTTTAGATTAGTTGGCTATCTTCTTCTCCAATTCATCTACAAGCTCTTTATATTTTTTATCTGTATCGTAACTGTTAGCAACAACTTTGCAAGCATGCAATACTGTTGCATGATCTTTCTTACCACACTTAGAACCAATAACTGAAAGCGAATAATTAGTGAGTTGTTTTGCAAAATACATTGACAATTGTCTTGCTTGCACAATATCTTTCTTCCTTGTTGTAGATTGTATCTTTTCAATAGAGATATTAAAATGTTCAGAAACTATCTTTTGTATATATTCAATGCTTACTTCTCTTGATTTGCTCTTTATAAACTTATCAACCATTTGACTTGCTAAATCAATGGTGATATCTTGCTTATTAAATGAAGATTGAGCCAAAAGAGAAATAAAGGCACCCTCTAATTCTCTTACAGAGGTATTTATATTAGTGGCCAAATAGTCTATCACCTCTTCTTTCATTTGGATACCATCTTTATATAGTTTTCTTTCCAAAATATGTTTTCTTGTTTCCATGTCTGGGACTTGCAACTCTGCAAGCAGACCCCACTTAAGACGAGAAAGCACTCTTTGTTCAAAATCGCAAAGCTCTGCAGGAGTTTTGTCTGAGGTTATAACAATTTGTTTTGAGGCAGAAATAAGAGTATTGAATATATTAAAGAAAGCCGTTTGTGTGCCAGTCTTTTTTGCAAAGAACTGAATGTCATCTATAATCAAAAGGTCTATCATTTGATAGAACTGTAAAAAGTCATTACGAGTATTATATAAACAAGCATCTGTGTATTGTTGAACAAATTGTTCAGAAGAAACATAAAGCACTGTCTTATCCGGGAAATTATTTTTTGTTTCCAAACCTATTGCATGAGCAAGGTGAGTTTTTCCAAGACCAACACCAGAATATATAAAGAAAGGATTGAAAGATGTATTACCAGGATTTTGTGCTATAGCCATACCAGCAGAACGCGCCATATGATTACACTCGCCTTCAACAAAATTATCAAAAGACAAGGTTTCGTTTAACTGAGAATTTACCTTTATTTTCTTTAATCCAGGAAGTACAAAAGGGTTAGTAATACTCTTACCGTCTTGTTTAACACCAATAGGAGCAGAAATTGAAGGGTTTGATGTTGGATATTTCTCACTTGCGGGTTGTAGGGTTGCGTATTGCTCGTTAGAATCTAAGATTATGGAGTATTGCAACTGAGCTCCAGTGCCTATTTCTCGGCGAATAGTCTTTTTTAATAAAGGAGCATAATGCTCATCTAAGAATTCACTAAAATATTGGCTTGGAACCTGAATAGTAAGTATCTTATCAGCAAGTTTAATAGGACGTATGGGTTCAAACCAAGTCTTATATAAAAACTCGTTTTGAAGGTTATCTTTAATAATGTCAAGGCATCTTTGCCATACTTGTTCGTGTAGTAATTCCATAATCAATTAAAATCTAAATTATAAGAGTTCACAACAGGAGAAAAGCCTCCTTTTGTTTGCGAAAACAAAGATATATTAAACTGACACTAATTTTTTTTTTTTTTTTTCGTCGTAGTTTGAATTTTTTTTGTATGAAATCACCCTCCTTTTTAGAAATAATTTTTTTCAGCTTTGCCAAAAAGCTAATTTTATAGGCATTTAGTGGCTTTTTTACATCAAAGAAAATTTTGCGGCGTAATGTAAGAATAATATTTCAAATAAAAAAATTATTACCCCATTTTTTTTGATTATCATTTTTAGCCTTTGTTAATTTCTTTTCCTTATCAATCAGCTCTTTACTTTATCTTGGCACAGTTATCTCACAAAAAAAAGTTAATAAATTCCTCTTTTGTTAAATTATTTCTCACCTATAAAGTCTATTTTCACCCCTTCCACAATGTCAAATTTATTTAAAACATCTCTATACAAAGACTTGCGTATTTCAAAATTCAAATTACAACTCTGAGAAAAAGAATTATTAAATGGTTTAAGTGAAAAATTTTTCAATATCTTCATTACATCATTCATTTTTTCATAAGAAAACGACACCCTATAACAACACAAAACCTGCTTTTCAATAATTGGCGCATTATCTATTGCTAAATCTGCCACGCTGCGATAAGCCTTTATCAAGCCTCCAACACCCAATTTCACTCCTCCAAAATAACGCACAACAACACAAAGAACATTGGTTAAATCTTTTGACATCAAAGCATTGTATATAGGTTTGCCTGCTGTGTAAGATGGTTCGCCATCATCATTTTGGCGAAAAATATTTTTCTCCTTACCTATTATATATGCAAAACAATGATGTGTAGCATCGTAATACTCTTTCCTTACATTGGAAACAATTTCCATAGCTTGCTCTGGAGTATTAATTGGATACAAAAGAGCTATGAAGCGACTGCCTTTTTCTTTCAGCTCACTCTTTGCGCTATGCTCTATTGTCAAATAAGTATCTAAAGCCTCTGCCATTGTTATACGTTAAAATAGTATTCAATTCTCTGGGGTCCATAGCTTTCTTGGCAAGAAAAGAATTTTTTTATCTTATCTTGTGGACAAGAGAGTCCTTCTTTTATTCTTTTTTCACCAACATATATGTTAGCCTCGTCCCACAAACCCTCTTTTATAAAAGAAAGCAATGTCTGCTTGCCTCCCTCTATTATTAGAGAGTTTTTTCCTATACTATATATATAATGTATAATCTGCCAAGGCACATTGTCACAAAAATCAATCTTGACATAAGTTATATGTTCTCTTTTCCCTTCTTTCAAAGAGTTAAACACTATAGTATCACCCCCGTCAGCCAAAATATGTGAGCTTTCTGTAATTCTCAAAGAGCTATCAATAACTATCCGCAAAGGATTTTGCCCATAAAAATGGCGAATGTTTAATTGAGGATTATCTCTCTGCACTGTCTGTCTGCCCACCAATATACAATCATTTGCAGCTCTAAGAGCATGAGAAGCAATCTTCAAGGCAGAATTTGTTATCCAAAACCTCTCATTTGAGTTATTTTGTCTTGAAATATCTATAAATCCATCGGCAGTCTGTGCCCATTTTAGAGTTATATATGGACGTTTCTTTTCAAAATAAGTGAAGAAATATTTGTTTAATCCGCGTGCTTGCCTCTCCAAAACTCCTGTAGTGACGGCTATGCCAGCTTTTTTTATGATTTCTATTCCCTTACCACTGACCAAAGGATTAGAATCCAAACAACCTATAATCACTCTTTTCAATGGAAGTTGTGAAAGCCTATCAGCACAAGGGGGTTGCTTACCCCAATGAGCGCAAGGCTCCAAAGAAACATACATCTCTGCTCCTTGCAAAGACTGTGTGTCCTTCACAGAATTTATAGCCTCTATTTCAGCATGAGCGCACCCACAACGGTGATGATACCCCTCTGCAATAATCTTACCCTCTTTCACAATAACAGCCCCCACCATTGGATTGGGTGATGTGTTTCCCTTAGCCATAGATGCCAAAGTCAGAGCACGCAACATATATTTCTCATCTGTAGTCATATCTTCCTTTTTGCTGTAATTTACGCTTGCAAAGATAATCATTATTATCTTAATCCATAAACATCAATTAGTATAGCAATAGACTAAAATATTCTTTGTTCTAACCCAATGACTAATTTAATTTACGGAATCAGTCATTGCGCGCGCTGAATCAGTCATTGCGTCTGCGGAATCAGTCATTTAGAAATCTAAAACAGTCATTTAGTTTGCTATTCATTTATACTAATAACTGCTATCTTTCAAGAGCATTTAGAATTATCTGCATTTGATTTTTCCAAGACAATAAAGGATTTATTGTTTGCCTTATTTGTTGTGGTTGCAGTTCTGTTTTGTGATAAAAATCAACTATTTGGGCAATATCTATTGCTTTTTCATCTGCCGAAGCCTTCAATACATAAAATTGATTTTCAAAGTCAGAGTCCTCTTCCGAATAAATAAATCCGAAACCACGCGCTGCGTATTCACGATTTTTGAGAGTCTTAATCTGTGTTATTCCACTGCGGTGACGAGCCAAGGAACCAATTGCAAAATCGCTTTTTTCAAAGACACTGTTAAGTTCATTTCCACTTAAAGCTCCAAAGAATGTAACACTATCTTCCAAATGCAAATAAGCCACTTGTTCTAATAGTCTTTGCGCTGTGGGAGAATCTGTTTTGCCCACTACATTCAAATGCACCTTTTGCTCTCTTTTTTCTTTGTTGTATTCATAAAGCCCAGAAATAGCCCTATCTACTCCATGCCAATAGTGAAGTTCGGAAACGCTTATCAACTCTAATGTCTGTGGGGCTTTACGATAGTTTTTTTTTAGTGGCAAAGAGTCAAAATCAACTCCATTTGAGATGCGTATTGTCCTCTGAGCAAAAATTCTCTCAAAGCAAGAAAATGTTACAATGTAATTTAGCTTTGAGGCAAGAGACTTTCTAAACACCCTATCTATATATGCTGTAATTCTATCTGCCAATGGCAATTCTTTTAGCTCACTATCATACGGATATGTAGGCACTTCCATAACCACCTCAACTCCCTTGCTCCTCAGAATAGCTACAAAATGAATTAGAAAAGGCTCTGCATTCAAGAAACTTCTAATGTAGAGAAGCTCTATCTTATTTTCCAATATGTAATTAGTCAAACCCTCATAAGAAATTCTCTTCTTGATTTTTGCAATAACTCCACTGCCAAATACTTCTTGAGTTTTAGAGTCTATTTTCCTTATTATATTGCCTTGTGTGTCCCATGCAAAGCAAGCCAACTGAGTTTGCACTCCACAATCATTCAAAGCCTTAACTTGATAGCGTATTTTCTTGGTTATACCGCTATATTCCACCAAAGGATGAAAAACTAAAAAGAGAGCTTTTTCCATATATAAACAACTATTTCTTATGCATTTTTTCTTTTATCTTAAAAGCCAAGACCCTTAAATCATATACCTTCCACCATTGAATAAAAATCAAAGTAACAACTATTGCCACAAAAGACTTAGCCACCAAAGATAGGAACATATTTGCACCTGCAAAAGCACTATTCATAGGCATCATTACTACAAATAAAATACAACTGATCACAAATGGCAGCACAAGTTCTTTAAGAAACAAAGCCGTTCTGATCTTAAAAACAAAACGATACATAGAAGCATAACATATAAAGAAATTAATCACAAATGAGCAAAGCAATCCCAAAGCCACAGCATCAATTCTTTTAAAGACCATCACCCCTGCCAAAATTGCTATCACGTTAAAGAAAGTTGAGATTACTCCATTTAAGAATAACATTTTGGGAGCATTGGCTGCCTGAAATATTGGACCAGAGGTTGAGAGTATTATCTGAAAACCCACACTCAAAGACAATATTCTAAAACTCATAATTGAGCCTACCCAATTTCCTCCAAAGATTAAGAGCACCAGCTCTCTTGAAGTAAAAAACAAAAGCACTGACAAAGGAAATCCAATGTAAGCCAACAGCTTGACAACTTGCAGATAAGAAGATGAAAGCTTTTTGTAATCATCTTGAAAGTCTGCAAACACTGGTTGCATCACCGGAGAAACCACCTGAGTAATTGTTTGCAAAGGCAGCATCATTAGTCTGTAAGATTTTTCATAATATCCCAAACTTCCCTTGCCTAAATACTTGCCAATAATAAGTTTATCCAAGTTTCGTGAGAAGTAATTTATCAGATTGAACATAAATTGATATACAGAGAAAGAGAGTATCTTCTTTATGGAAGCAAATTCCACCTTGGCCCTAAAGCGTATTGGAGAATGTAAATAAGTGATTGCAAAGATAAGAATAGACGAAAGTATAGGATTAACCAACAAAGCATAAAGTCCAAAACCAATGTAAATTGAGCCAACAGACAAAGCCCCACCAATCAGTTGCACAACAAAAGAGCGCATGGCGATAAACTTAAAGAGCTTTTCCTTATACAACAGCGCTGTAGGCACTATCTGACAAGACATAAAGAATATGCTCACTGACAGATAATAACAAATTGGTCTTAGTCTTGCATCGTCATAATAATGTGCAATAGGAGTAGCGCACAACACAAAGGCTAAAGACAAAATCAGTCCAAAATAAATTGTGAATGAAAAGATATTGGAAATATCTCTTTGGCTTAAGTCTCTATTTTGTACAATGGCAGGGGAAATACCTATCTCCGTAAACATATTGAAGAAAGCTATTATCACCGTTGCAATAGCCACAATACCAAAGTCGGCAGGTGGCAACATACGAGCCAAGATAGCAGTAACAAGCAAAGAAATCAACAGATTGGAATACTTGGCCACTGCTGTAAAAAAGGCTCCTGAGAGTAACTGTTGTTTTATTGATTGAGCCATATTATTTAGTGTGTCTTATCAAAAAAGGAAATGCGCAAACAAGCAGAGACTTTGCAGAGCAAAAACGCCAATACTTGCTCAGCACTCTTTGCAAGCACCATAGACGTGTTGCAAAATCCAGCACATTTGCCCTATAAACAGCAACAGAAACAATATTTTTACAAGATGATTTTACTATATCTTTAGTTGCTTTATCTTTTGCAGGAAAAGCAATCATTTTATCAACAGTAAAAAAATAAGAGTTTAAATTTTTTGAAGAGTATGACACAGTCATAATTGATTGTTTTCTAACTCTTCTATGAAAGAAAGTCTCTGCTATTACCCCTACTTTTTCAGCTTGTATATACAAAATAAAACTAAACAGCTCATCTTCCTGTATTATGTGCTCATAATATAAGTTCAATCCACGAAGATAAGATAGGTTTATTAGGTAAAGACACGAAGAAGCTCTAAATTTGCCAATAGGAAGCAATTCTCTCATTATCTCTTTACCACTATATATCTTATCTTTTAGCAATCCGCACCTTTGATAATCAAACATCAATTTATCTATGCTATCATCATCATAGAATATGTCTGCATCAAAGATACAAAAGTTTAAATTCTCTGCTTCACACTTATCAAAACATTTCTCTAACGCCATTGGAGCAAGAATATCATCACTATCAAAGAAATAAATATATTTTCCAATAGCCTTATTTATTCCAACATTTCTCGTTGCTGAGAGTCCTTGGTTTTGTTGTGAAAAGACCTTTATGCGCTTGTCTCTTTGGGCATAAGTATTGAGGATTTGCAAGCTATTATCTTTTGAACCATCATTTATGGTTATTATTTCTATGTCTTGCAAAGTCTGATTGACTATGCTATCTAATGCCTCTGAAAGATACTTTTCAGTATTATAAACCGGTATGATTACACTTACTTTTGCCATTTCTTTGTTTGATTTAGCTTTATCCTTTAACCCATTCTTTTTTGTCAAAGTCATAGTGTTTGACAACTCTGGCTGGGTTGCCTACTGCTATGCTGTATGGTGGAACATCTTTATTTACCACACTTCCTGCACCAACCAATGCGTGCTCTCCTATGGTTACTCCTTGCAAAATACAGCAATTACCCCCTATCCATGCGCCATCTTTTATGGTTACTTGAGTGCCAGTTACTCCTTGTTCTTTCACAGACAGGCTTACATCATTAAAATCATGTGTAAGGCCCAAAACCTGAGAAGAAATACCCACCACAACATTGTTTCCTATGCTTGCAGGAGCCAAAACCATGGCTCGGCAACATATCATTGAGTTATTGCCTATTGTAATATTGCCTATGCCATTATTTATTATTGCTCCACTCTCTATTATTGAACCTGAACCCATCTGAAACTTGTTATTGGGATTTAAATCCAAACGAACAGAAGAGCGTATCTTTGAATGCTTTCCTTTTTTTATAACAAAGGGATAAATGAATACTCTAACCCAAAAACGTGTTCTTGCAGTGCGAGGATTGAAAACAAGACGCAACATTGTCTTTTTCAACTGCGGATTGCGGTTTAGTAAGTCCTTCATAGCTTATTCATATATTTAGTTTGACATATATGAGAAAAATATCTCGTTTGACAAGCAAAGATATAAAATTATTGTGATAATATCCTTTTTTATCGGTTTTATAATGAAACTTTTTCTTATCTTTGTGGTATAAAATATAACTCTACAAATCTCTAAATACTAAAGGAAATGGGTGTTAAAGCTGTTAAAATGTTATCTCAAACCGTTGTCGCTCTCATTACATTGGGAATGGCTATCATTAGTTTCTTTGCCAATCAAGCTAAGTTTCTTACTCCGTCTCAATACAGCGTTGTCTCTGTCTTAGGTTTACTGATTGTGGTTATTTTGTTCATAAATATTTTCTTAACCTTCTATTGGGCTTCAAGGCTCAGAGCTTGGGCTTTTGTTTCCATTGCCACAGTACTCATGTTCATTCCTTACATCCGTTCAATGGTACAAATATCATTCACAACTCCTCCACCCTTTAATGACAAAGACATTTGCGTTGCCACTTACAATATACACAATTTCAAAGGCACTGGAACCCTAATAGAGAACTTTCGTTACGTAGCTTTTGCACTTGCAGAAAAAGACCCAGATATTGTTTGTTTCCAAGAATTTGCAGAAGACAAAGACTTCAATAGAGATTCCATGGCTGCTTTTATGCGTTTGCCTTACTTTGCTGTGGGACAAAACGGCAAAAACTCTTTGGATATAGCTATATTTTCTCGTTATCCAATCATTAGTTCAGAGAGTCAAATATACTCAGGCACTCATAACGGAAGTATGTTTTGTGACATAAAAGTAAAAAACCAAATAATACGCTTATTTAATTGCCACTTGCAAACCACAAACCTAAATCAAAGTCAAAGAGAGTTGCAAGCCATTAAACATTTCTCTGACCCAGTTACCTTTGCCAATGCTGTACAGAACATTTACAATACATTGCAAGGCAATGCTCAAAAAAGAGCCAAACAAGCTGAGGCTGTCAACAAGTTAGTCATTGCTGCCAAAGAGCCTATTATTGTTTGTGGTGATTTAAATGACACTCCCTCTTCATACACCTATAATCAAGTGCGAGCAAATCTAAATGACGGTTTTCAAGATGCTGGCAGAGGCTTTGGAGCCACTTATCGCAATATTTTAAACTTGCTTAGAATAGACTACATATTTCACAGCAAGAACAACCTTACTTGTGTCAATTACATAACCGAAGACTTTGATTACTCAGACCACAAACCTGTCTTTGCGTTTTATAAATTCAAATAATCCTTTCTTTAAAAGAGAATAACTCTTTGAGTGTTTTGCATTTCTGAATGACTGATTCGCTCTGCGCAATGACTGATTGGGCGCGCGCAATGACTGATTCCGTAGCACGAATGACTGATTTAGAATTCTAAATGACTGATTGGTCAGAGGGAGCCTTTATGAGGTTTTATTTATTTGATAACTCCTTAAAATCTAATGGAGTTAATGAAGTTTCCTTCTTAAATGCTGCATGAAAAACTTGGCGATTATTGTAGCCACACATTTGTGCAATAGCCTCCAATTTATAGTTCTGAGTCTTAGGGTCTGTTAGCAGTTTTATGGCTTCCTTGATACGATATTCATTTAAAAGAGAAGAAAAATTCTTCTGAAAATATGTATTTATTATCTTTGAAAGCACAGCGCGTGTTGTACCAAGCATCTTAGCCAATTCATTGATTGTGATATCACTTTGCAGATATATTTTGTCTTTGGCAAAACTGTCTATCAATTTGTTAAGCACTGCTTGTTCCTTGTCCTCTATTGAATTTTGGTTATGCTGACTCAGTGTATCTATGGCGCTCATTCTATTAGCCCAAAGCATATTTTGTTTCACAAGATTTTTGTATGCCCTCTGTTTCTCAAGATATAAAAACAGAAATACACCCAAAGCATCAATCAAAAAGAAAAGAAATATTGTTATCTGCAAACGTGAAGACTTGATGTTGTGATTTATCTTTGCTGCCTGCTTAAAATGTTCACAAGCCTCTTTGTATTGACCCTTTTGATAGAGTGAATCAGCCCAGTGTTCATTCAAATCTCTTCTCTGAGCTCCCTTACCCTGCCCAAAAACCCAACATGGGACAAACATCATTAAAACAAAGGAAGTTACAATTAGTTCTATGCGTATTTTTTTGCTCATTTATTACATTTTGAAGACACAAAAATACAAATTATTACAGTAAAAAAGACTTTCTCTGACAACAAAAACTCTTTTCTTACCCACTTTTTTAACTCCTTAATATACTTTTGCAGCAAAATTTTTAGGTATGAAACAGATTTTTATCACATTTTCTTCACTCTTGCTTTGCTTTATGGCTTTTAGTGCCAAAGCTCAGAGCAGTTTCTGTCTTTCCACAGACTTGCAAAGTCGTTATGTATGGCGTGGAATGGCTCTAGGAGGCTCTGCTCCAAGTATTCAACCCGGCGCAACATACTCTTATAAAGGTTTAAGTGTGGGTGCATGGGGAGCTTTCTCTTTATGCACAAGTGCTTATCAAGAATTGGATTTGTCTTTAAACTATTCTTTTTGCAAAGATATGTTTAGCGTTGGTGTCATTGACTATGCTTTTCCTCTCTATGAGAGCAACTACAGCTATTTTGACTATCCCAAAAATCATATTTTGGAAGCCTCTGTAGCTTTCAAAGGCACACAAAGATTACCTTTAACTTTTGCTCTTTTCACTAACCTTTGCGGAGCAGACAGTAAAAACAATGATGGCAAAAGAGCCTATTCCTCTTATGCAGAATTGGGCTATACACTTACTTGTCAGAAACTTGAAAGCACTTTTTCCTTTTTCTGTGGCTGCGCTCTTAATGGAGCAAGAGTCAATAGCTTTTATGGCAACAAGAAATTTGCACCTGTGAATGTGGGAGCATCAGCAAAAAAGACACTAAAGATAAACGAGAGCTTTGCTTTGCCAATCAAAGCCACTATTGCCGTAAATCCTAACAGCAAGAAAACTTACTTTATCATAGGAACAGGCATTGCACTATAAGAAACAAAATAATAACAAATAAAAATTAACGATTATGTTTGATTCAGGTTCAACAGGATTTATGCTTTTAAGCACATCCCTGGTTATGTTAATGACTCCTGCCTTGGCTTTCTTCTATGGAGGTCTTGCCTCTAAGAGAAACATTCTTGGCATTATGATACAGAGCTTTGTATCTTTAGGTTGGTCAACTCTTTTATGGTTTTTGATTGGTTATTCTCTGTGTTTTTCAGGCTCAATGGCTGATGGAACAGACTTTGGCGGCATTATTGGCAACTTTAACAAATGTTGCTTAGCCGGAATAACAGCTATGACTCCTTTTGCTGGCAATGGCAAAATACCGGAGTTTGTTTTTGTATCTTTTCAAATGATGTTTGCCATCATTACTCCTGCTCTTATCACTGGAGCTTTTGTAAATCGTATCACTTTCAAGGCTTATTTCATATTCTTGACTGTTTGGCAGTTCTTGGTTTACTATCCTTTCTGCCACATGGTTTGGGGTGGCGGTCTTTTGGCTCAATGGGGAGTAATTGACTTTGCAGGAGGTATTGTTGTTCATGCAACAGCCGGTTTTGCTGCCTTAGCCTCTGTTTTCTTTGTAGGAGCAAGAGTAGACAAAAACTCAACACCAAACTCCATTCCCCTAGTTGCCATTGGTAGCGGACTGCTATGGTTTGGCTGGTATGGATTTAATGCTGGTAGCGAGTTGCAAGTTGACGGAATAACAGCCTCTGCATTCTTGAACACAGATGTTGCTGCTTCCTTTGCCCTTGTTACTTGGCTTGTAATTGAGTGGATAAAAGAAAGAAAACCAAAACTTGTTGGTGTCTTGACTGGTTCCATTGCAGGTTTGGCAACAATAACTCCTTGTGCAGGCTTTGTTCCTTTGTGGGCTTCACCAATTATTGGCATTATTGCAGGGGGTGGTTGCTACCTTGCTGTTGCTTGGAAGAACAAACGCCAATGGGACGATGCTCTTGATGTATGGGGAGTTCATGGTGTTGGTGGTTTCATTGGTACTATCTTACTTGGTGTCTTTGCTTCCAAAGCAGTTAACGCCTCAGGCAACAATGGACTAATCTTTTGGAACTGGACTTTCTTTGGGAAAGAAACTATTGCCGTAATACTTGCAAGCACTTATGGCTTTGTATTCACTTACGCCATACTATGGTTAATTAACAAGATAACTCCTGTAAGAGTAACAGAAGAGCAAGAATTAGAAGGAATAGACAGTGCAATTCTTGGCGAACAAGCCTACGACAACACTTTGTAAACAATACAACATACCTCATTAAGCAAAAGCAGGCTTTCTCTTTTTTGGTTGAAAGCCTGCTTGCTTTTTTCTTTGTCTTTATAAATAGAATTTAATCAAACCTTTGCACAGTTGAAACATCATCTATATATCTTTTATTTATTTTTGGATTGCCCTTATAAGATAAGTAACTTGCCTCAATCACCTCAAAAGAAAGAGCATCTAAAACATTGATTTTTGCATTGCTTGCGTCATCTAATTTTATTGTGGCATTGTTGGCTATCATATCTTGAGTATCTAAGAAAGAAGCATCTTCAAGATCTATGTTGCAATTCTTTGCTTTGCCTAAAAGTTTTACATTACTTGCACCTACAATCTTTAGTTTCAAAGACTCACACTCTAATTTGCCTTTAAAAATACTTGCATCTCCAATTTTAAGTTGCAGATTGCCAACATTAAAATCATCTATGTTCACACTGCAAGCATCATTTACTTCAATGCTGCTTAGCTTTGGTGCATAAACATATACCTTTAACTTAGTAAAACATATTGATTTCTTAGCGTCTTTGCGTTTTATAACAAGTTTGCCATTATTATCAACCTTTACATCAATGTAATTTACAAGATTATTGTCTGCCTGAACAATAACTTTAGCGTTTTGACTTTGAATAATCTGTAATGTAATGGCATCATTTATCAATAGACTGTTAAAACCTTTTACTTCTATTGTTTTCTTTACAATATCACCGTTGCCTTTTATTGACTCACCAATAGAACAGCGCATTGTAAAAGAAGATAAGACAACTACAATAGAACAAAAAATAAAGGCTTTGACTATTGATTTCGTTAATTTCATTATTTGCATAGCTTTAAATGTTTTTTCTACATATACGACACACAGGCTACTAAAAAAGTTACACAAAGTGATTTTTTTGCTTGTTTGAACAAATTATTTCTTTGTTTGCGTACATTGAAACAAAGTTTTAATTTATTCAAACTTCGTTTTGATAAATTATTTCTTTGTTTTATTTTTCTGGGAGATTTACTCTGTGTTTTAGAGCGTTATTTGCAAGCCGTCATAGGCTAAAAAAACATTCTGAGGTAGTTCTTTTTGCACTTGTTGGTGCAATCCCAAGTAATGACTTATGTGTGTCAAATAAGCTCTTTGTGGTTTTACTCTTGCAATCAGTGCCAGAGCCTCTGCAAGGGTAAAATGTGAAAAATGCTCCTCTCTTCTGAGGGCATTAACCACCAAAACTTCAACTCCTTTGAGCTTTGCCTCTTCCTGTGGTGCTATTGTCTTAGCATCAGTTATGTAAGCAAAATTATCAATACGATAAGCAAGTATTGGCAAAATATGATGCATAACCTCAAAGGGCTGAATACTCAAATTGCCAATATGAAAGCTTTCGTCTTTGTCTATATCTCTTAATTGAAAAGCTGGCAATCCTGGATATTTTGTATTGTCAAAAGCATAGTGATAAGTAGTCTTGATTTCTTGTAAAGCAATTTTATTACCATACACTGGCATACTTTCTTTTTGAATATAATTGTAGGAACGCACATCATCAAGTCCTCCAACGTGGTCTCTGTGTGCATGAGTTATAAGAATAGCATCTAATTTGTCAACTTTATTTGTGAGCATCTGCTGACGAAAATCGGGTCCACAATCAATAGTTAAGAATTCCCCCTTCTGACCTTCTATTAGGCAAGAAGCACGAAGTCTTTTGTCTTTACTATCTGTGCTTTCACATACTTTGCAATGACAAGCAATAAGTGGCACACCTTGCGAAGTACCTGTGCCCAGAAAAGTTATTCTCTTTATATTGCCCATTTCAACCAAATAGCTCCCCAAGTAAATCCTGCACCAAAGGCAGTTAAAATAAGGTTATCACCTTTATGGAATTTATTTTGGTTCTCATACATTAACATTGGAATGGTTGCAGAAGTAGTGTTCCCGTATTTTTCTATGTTTATGAGTACTTTTTCTTGTGGAAGATTAAGTCTTTCTTGTGTTGCTTTGATAATTCTTAGGTTTGCTTGATGTGGAAGCAAGTAAGCAACATCATCTTTTGAGAGATTATTCTTTTTAAGTATTGTCTCTGACACGTCAGCCATTTTAACAACAGCCCATTTGAAAACAGCTTGTCCCTCTTGGTAGATATAGTGTTCTCTTTTGTCTATTGTCTCGTGAGTAGGTGGGTTAATACTTCCACCAGCTTTTTGATGCAAATGGACTCTACCTGAACCATCAACACAAAGTATTGAATCCATAACACCTAATTCCTCTTGTGTTGCTTCAACTAAAACAGCTCCTGCTCCATCTCCAAAAATTGGGCATGTAGCTCTGTCAGTATAATCAACTATTGTGGACATTTTCTCTGCCCCAACAACGATTGCACGCTTCACAAAACCACTTTCAATGTATTTTGCTGCTGTTGTCAACCCGTTTAAGAAGCCTGAGCAACCAGCATTTATGTCAAAACCAAATCCATTCTTCACTCCACATTTGTCAGCAATTATATTTGCTGTTGCAGGAAAGAGCATATCTGGTGTAACTGTGCAACAAACAATAAGTTCTATGCTTGCAGGATCTATATTGTTATGTTCAATCAAACGACTAACTACAACTTGTCCCAAATCAGAAGAGCCCTTACCTTTTTCTTTAAGTATATGTCTTTCTTTGATACCAATACGAGTCATTATCCACTCATCTGAAGTATCAACCATATGACTAAGTTCTTCATTAGTTAATATGTAGTCAGGAACATAGCCTTCTACTGCTTTGATAGCTGCTCTTATTTTTGTCATTTGTAATTTTCTAAATATTATTTGTTTGGATGCAAAGCCTTGTCTATAACTTCATTTATCTTAGAGAGATAAATTGTCTTGCTTTGTAAACACATGGTCTTAATAGCTTTCTCATTTGATATACCATGTCCTATTATTACTATACCATTTGCTCCAAGTAAAGGCAAGCCTCCATAAAGCTCGTAATTGCAACGATATAGATATTCATTTTTAACTCCCATCTTAACCATTGTGTGTGCAAATCCCTCTGTATTCTTTAAGAGAATATTGCCCACAAAACCATCACAAGCCAAGATATCAAAATTGTCTTTAAATATCTCTTGTGGTTCAGCATTACCTATAAAGTTAAACTGATTTGTACCCTTCATTAGAGCCATTGTCTCTTTACACTGTGCATTGCCTTTCTCGTCTTCTTCACCAATATTGACAAGTCCCACTCTTGGGTTTTCAATTCCCAAAGCACACTTAGCATAAATACTACCTAAGAGTCCAAATTGGTAAATCATTTCAGGTTTAGCATCTTGATTAACACCTACATCACATAGCAAAGTCACTTTCCCACTTGTTGCCTTTGGCAATGGTGCCACAATAGTTGGACGAATAATTCCTTCTAATGTACCAACAGTAAGCATTGTTCCAACAACCATTGCTCCTGTGCTTCCTGCTGAAGCAAAGGTATCAATTTTCTTAGCTTTCAAATATGAGAAGCCCTCTGCCATTGAGGAATTGGGCTTATTTGCAAAAGCCTTTGAAGGCTTATCATGCATAGTTATAACATCTGGGCAATCAACTATTTCAAAATTCTCAGCTTTAGCTCCATTAACTTCTAACTCTGCAAGTATTTCACTTTTTATTCCAAAAAGAACTATTTTGTCCTGTGCTGAAAGTTCTTTCTGTGCTAATATAGCTCCTAATACTATTGCTTTGGGTGCAAAATCACCACCCATAGCATCTAACCCTATCCTCATTTTATTTGAAGATTTAGAATCTACTTAGTAGAAGTTTCTTTTTCTATTGCAAGTTTTCCCCTGTAATATCCACACTCTGGACAAACTCTGTGATACTGAACAGTTGCACCACAGTTGCTGCAAGTTGATAATTGGACACTCTCAACTCTATCGTGAGAACGTCTCTTTGCTGTTCTTGTCTGAGAAAATCTGTGTTTTGGATTTGGCATTTCTTTCTATTTTTTAATTGTTACTAATCTAATTTTATGTTCCTTAGTGCTTCCCAACGAGGATCTATTTCCTTGTCATGAGCATTATTTTCCGCTTTTAATTTCTCTATCATTTCCTTTGAGCACTCCCCTTTCTTATGAACACATTGCATTGGCTTACATAGCAATATTGTCTCATAAATATAATGCGAAAGATCTAACTCTCTCTCATATGAAGCCACACTTAGCACATCTTCATCTTCAGTCTGGTCAGAGATTTGCTGCCCAAGGTTTCTCAAATACAGCACACTCTTTTGTTCAATTTTAACTTCCAAAGGTTCAAGACATCTGTCACAAGGTACAATCATAAATCCCTTGAAACGAAAATCTATTCTCTTTTGTCCCTCTATGCTCACAAGCAAAGCCTTAACACTAACGTGCGCATCAATTATATCATCTGAGGTATTCTCTTTGAACATAGAGCCATCAACCTCAAAATCATACTCTTGACTTTGTTTTTCAGCAATAGCAAGACTTATTTTGTAATCTTCTTTCTCCACTTTGTCAAACAGTTATAATTGTATTTGAGCTTGCAAAAGTAATAATTATTTTTGTAATAGCAAGTATTTACACTCAAAATCTTATTTGGCAAAACCTATACCAACATAGCAAAAACAATGTATTATAGACACTAAAATACTTCTTTGCTTTACCAAAATTCTTTCTTTGTTTGGCTCTGACGAATCAGTCATTTAGAATTCTGAATCAGTCATTGCGCGTGCGGAATCAGTCATTCGTGAGACTCAATCAGTCATTCAAAATACTAAATGACTGTTGTAGTAACTCTCTTTAAATAAGGCTTATTCTTGATAAAAAACTCTCTTAACTCTTGAAGACACAGAGGTAAATACTTCATAAGTTATGGTGTCAAGCTCTTTGGCTACATTATTTACAGAATAATTTGTGCCAAACAATTCCACTTGATCGCCCTCTGAGCACTCCACATCTGTCAGATCTATCATACATAAATCCATACAAATATTACCTAAGATAGGCACAATGTAACCATTGCACCACACCTTGCCCCTTTCGTTTCCCCTTTGTCTGAGCAAACCATCAGCATATCCAATAGGCAACACTCCTATTGTCATATCTTTGGGAGCAACAAAGTGAAGCCCATAAGAGACTCCCTCTCCGCGCTTGATATGCCTTTTCAATACTATCACAGTCTTAAGAGCATGCACCGGTTGTAACTTTTTCTCTTGTTGAGGATTTACTCCAGTGCCATACATTCCAACTCCCAAACGAACCATATCGTATTGAGCCTGAGGAAAACGAATAATAGCAGCAGAATTAGCCAAATGTCTCATTATTTTAAAAGGAAAAGCGCTCTGTATTTTTGAACTCATTGCTTCAAATTTCTCTATTTGTTTAAGAGTAAAGTTATCAAGCTCTGGCATATCTGCACAGCACAAATGAGAAAATATGCTCACTGGCACAATGTCTGGATTTTGTTTCAGAATACTTATCAATAAGTCCAACTCACCCTCTTCCATACCCATACGGTGCATACCAGTGTCAAGCTTTATATGAACATTCAGAGGTTTTCTTTCTCCAATGAGTTCATAATCCTTTTTTGCTCTTATCAATTCGTCAAGCAAAGACAAAGAATATACTTCTGGCTCAAGATTATAATGAATTATCTTTGATATACTTTCTCTTTCTGGTCCTGCAACCATAATTGGCAAACTTACATTGTGACTTCTGAGTTCCACTCCTTCGTCTGCAAAAGCCACTGTCAAGTAATCTGCCTTATGATTTTGAGCTAAGAATGAAGCCACTTCATAACCACCACAACCATAACTATGAGCCTTAACCATTGCCATTAGTTTGACTCCTTCTTTCAAGCAAGAATGATAGTAATTGACATTGTGAGCAATTGCAGAGAGGTTAATCTCCAACACTGTTTGATGAGCCTTGCGTTCCAAAAGGTTTGTAATCTTCTCAAAACAAAACTCTCTGGCTCCCTTTATTAATATAATTTGGTCTTTAAAGCCACTCAATGAACACTCTTTTAAAAAAGCCTCCGTTGTACTAAAAGCCTTACATGGAAGAGTGAAAAGATTTTTATTAGCAATAAATCCCAGTCCTATTCCTATTAAAGAAGTTACGCCATGTGAAAGCAATAGAGAATTGATTTGTGAGTATAAATCTTGCTGTGAAAGGTCACTTTCAGTAATATCTGAAAGAATAGCAGTGCGTTTTTTATCCTCTTTTTGATTACTCAAAGACTCTAAAGCCATACGCAAACTCATTAAATCAGATGAATAGCTATCATTTATGAGTAAGTTATTGTTTATTCCCTCTTTCATTTGCAAACGCATCTCTATTGTATGCAAAAGTGGCGTTTTTTCTTCCAGTGTTTGAGTTTCCAGTCCTAAAACAATGCAAGCCACAAAAGCATTTATAGCATTTTGAATACTTGCTTTGTCATTAAAAGGTATTGTAAAACTATTTTGTTTATCCTTATGTATATAATGTATAGTAGTGCTTTTACAATTAGTTTTGGTTTCCACTTTTGAGATAAAGAAAGTATCTTCCTGTTCCTCTCCCCAAGAAATAAGCTCTGTAAGTGGGTATTTAGCTTTTATAGCTTTGCTTATTTGTTTATCTTCTGAGCAATAGATTATAGTCTGACAGCCTTCAAAGAGTTTTATTTTCTCTTCTATTTTCTCCTCTATAGAAGAAAAGTAAGCCTGATGAGCATCACCAATATTTGTTATCAAACCAATTGAAGGCTTTATAATATCATTGAGTCTTTGCATTTCCCCCCTTTGCGATATACCTGCTTCTATGAGAGCAAAATCGCTCTCGTTGTCCAAATTCCACAAAGAAAGCGCTACACCTATCTGTGAATTGTAACTGCGCGGTGAGGCACATACTTTTCTGTCACCTTTAGCCAGCTGACAAATCCAATCTTTGACTATGGTTTTGCCATTTGAACCTGTCAGAGCCAAAAGAGGGTGAATGTATTTTTCTCTTTTTAGTGTAGAAATATCTTGCAAAGTTGCAACCACATTAGGGCTTAGTAAAAAGGTAGCTTGTGGATAAAGTGAGTAATCTATATTGTTTTGACTTGCCACAACAAAAGCTCTAACACCTTTTTCATAGAGTTGAGAGATGTAATTCTCTCCATTGTTAGTTTTAGTCTTTATTGCAAAAAAAACACTGTTTGTTGCTTCGGATAATTTTCTACTGTCAAAAAGCAAATTTTTTAGCTGAAAATTGTCATTTTCTTTTCCACAAAAATGAAGATTTAATCTTTTTTGTACCTCTTTTAGTGTGATATTCATAAGGCATTGAATTTAACAACTGCAAAAGTAATGTTTTTCTGTGTTTATGAGAGAAAAAAGAGAGAAAAAATGCCTTGAAATCAAAAATTTCTGCAAAATAATTTCGCTATTTGAGAGATACTAAGTAATTTTGTGCTTTCAAATCAAGAGATTTGGAAGAAACATTACAGAGTAATAATTACTTAACAACGTTAAAAAATAATAGATTATGGACGTAAAAAAGATTTTAGCTGATGTAAAGGCTAAGAACCCTGGACAGGATTTATTCCTTCAGGCTGTTACAGAAGTTGTAGAAACAATTAAAGACTATGTAACAGAAAACCCAAAATACGACGACCACAAAATCGTTGAAAGAATGGTTGAACCAGACAGAATTTATCAATTCAAAGTTGAATGGATAGATGATAAAGGACAAATCAACATCAACCGTGGTTTCCGTGTACAATTCAACAACGCTATTGGACCTTACAAAGGAGGATTACGTTTCGCTCCTAATGTAACACTTGATACATTGAAGTTCTTAGGTTTCGAACAAACTTTCAAGAACTCTTTGACTACATTGCCTATGGGTGGTGGTAAAGGTGGTTCTGACTTTGACCCTAAGGGAAAATCAGACAACGAAATTATGCGTTTTTGCCAAGCTTTCATGACAGAGTTATGGCGTTACATTGGACCTGACACTGACGTTCCTGCTGGAGACATTGGAGTTGGTGGAAGAGAAATTGGTTACTTATATGGAATGTACAAGAAACTTGCTAAAGAAAACACAGGTGTGTTAACTGGAAAAGGCGCTGGTTGGGGTGGTTCTATCCTTCGTCCAGAAGCAACAGGATTTGGTGCAGTTTACTTTGTAGAAAATATGCTTAAGGCTCATAAGATGGACATCAAGGGCAAGACAGTATCTGTCTCTGGTTTCGGTAACGTTGCTTGGGGTGCTGCTTTAAAAGCTACAGAACTTGGTGCTAAAGTTGTTACAATCTCTGGACCTGATGGATATATCTATGATGAAGAAGGTATGAACGACAAGAAGATTGAATATATGCTTGATCTTCGTGCTTCTAACAACAACGTAGTTGCTCCATTTGCAAAGAAATTTAAATCAGCTCAATTCATCGCTGGTAAGAAACCTTGGGAAGCTAAGGTTGATATCGCTATGACTTGCGCTATCCAAAACGAACTTGACGACAAAGATGCTAAATTGTTAGCTAAGAATGGCGTTAAATTAGTTTGCGAAGTTTCTAACATGGGTTGCACAGCAGATGCTGTTCACGAATTACAAAAGGCTAAAGTTATCTTTGCTCCTGGAAAAGCTGCTAATGCAGGTGGTGTAGGAGTTAGTGGATTGGAAATGAGCCAAAATTCAGAGCATTTACATTGGACAGCTGCAGAGGTTGACCAAAGATTACACGCTATGATGGACTCTATCCATGATAACTGTATCAAATACGGTAAAGAAAAAGACGGATATGTTAACTACGTTAAGGGAGCTAACATCGCTGGATTTATCAAGGTAGCAGATTCTATGATTGAACTTGGTGTTTGCTAACATTAAAGTTTAATTATTAAACATACCAAAAGAGGTTTCTTGAAAAAGAAGCCTCTTTTTTTGTGTATTATCAAAAGTATTCTTACCTTTGCCTTTCATAAATAATAAATATAGATATCTAATAACCAATAAATACAAAACACATCATGAAAATAAATGTTAGTGGTCTAAAAAATTTCGTTTCTCCCTCAGAAATACAACAATGGTCAAGCCAAGTTGCTCAGGCTCACCAAACTTTAACTCAGCGAACAGGTGAAGGCTCTAATTTTCTTGGTTGGATTGACTTGCCAGAACAAATAACAGAAGAGTTATTAGCCGACATAGAGGCTCAAGCTCAAAAGATAAAAGAAAAAGCTCAAATATATGTTGTAATAGGTATTGGAGGCTCTTATCTGGGAGCAAGAGCTGTTATAGAAGCTTTGCAAAACAATTTTGCATCTTTGCAAGAGAGAAAAGCACCTTCCATTGTTTATGCCGGTAACTCCTTGAATGAGGATTATCTTGCAGACCTTTTAGACTTGCTTGACCACAAAGACTACTGCCTAACAGTAATTTCAAAGAGTGGAACAACAACAGAACCTGCTATTGCTTTCAGAATACTAAAAAATCATATAGAAAGAAAATATGGCAAGAAAGAAGCCCGCGAAAGAATAATTGCTATAACAGACAAAGAAAAAGGAGCACTAAAAACTCTTGCTAACCAGGAAGGTTACAATACTTATGTTGTGCCTGATGACATTGGTGGACGCTACAGCGTGCTAACTCCTGTGGGACTATTACCCATTGCTGTGGCTGGTTTTGACATAAAAAAACTTGTTAGCGGTGCAAATGATATGCGTTCTATTGTTTTAGCAAATAAAAACTTTGCTAACAATCCCGCTTGGCAATATGCTGTTTACCGCAACATTCTTCGCTCTCAAGGCAAGCAAGTAGAATTAATGGTTTCTTACACACCTTCACTTACATATTTCAGTGAGTGGTTCAAACAGCTCTATGGCGAGAGCGAAGGCAAGGACTCTAAGGGACTATTTCCTGCAAGTGTATGCTTTACAACAGACTTACATTCCATGGGGCAATTCATTCAAGAGGGTACAAAACTGCTCTTTGAGACAACAATACATGTTGCTCAAAGCCACAATAGCGTTACAATTCCTTTTGATGAGAAAGACACTGACGGATTAAATTACCTACTTTCAAACACACTGACAGACATAAATCAAAAAGCAGAAGAAGGCACTTTTATGGCTCATATTGACGGTGGAGTCCCACAAATAAAAATTGAAATAAATTCTATAAATGAGATTTCTTTGGGACAAATGATATATTTCTTTGAATTTGCTTGCGGATTGAGTGCATATATGTTAGGGGTCAATCCTTTCAATCAACCAGGAGTAGAAAAATACAAAAGGAATATGTTTCTGCTGCTTGGCAAGCCAGGAGTAAAAAAATAAAACAAGAATATAATAACTTTCAAAACAAGAGTATGAAAAACACATTTAGATTACTTACTTACATAGCAATGTTATGTTTTGCAATAAATGGGAAAGCACAACAAATTTATGATGAAAAGGCAGATGTAAATCAGCAATTAGACCAAGCCATAAGCACAGCCAAGACTCAAAACAAATATGTCTTTGCTATGGTTGGTGGAAACTGGTGTCGTTGGTGTAAAATGTTTAACGAAAAGATAACAACAAACGACTCTATTTCAGTTCCACTGAACAGAGACTTTGTTACCGTTCACCTAAATTGGCCTGCCAAACAAGGCAATCCTAAAATAGTAAAACGTTTGGGTAAAGTGCAAAGATTTGGCTTTCCTGTCTTTGTCATTCTCAATCAAAAGGGAGAAGTTCTTCACGTTCAGAACTCTGCTTACCTTGAACAAGGCGAAGGCTACAGCACAAAAGCTATCATAGATTTTCTTTCAGCCTGGTCAAAGAAAAGCGTTGAATAATTTCTTTTAAGAAATTAGACTTGAATATCAAAAACTTGCATTACTCTTGTCCATTTGCTATTACAACCATATTGATTATCATGTGATAAACATTTTCTATGTGTATAAACATTATTACAACACCAAAATTTGTTTATTTTTGTATTAATAGCTTCTTTATATAAGTGAAATGACTCAGGATGTCTTCTACTAAAATAATCTTTAAAAGATAAAAGTTTATTTGTTTTGATTTCATCTATATAAGGGCTCACACAAACATAGTATATATGACCTTTTTCATTTTGTTCTATAATGTCAATTAAATGCTGCTGTGAATAATTATCAATATCGAGTATATTTGAGAATAAATTAATAGTAACTTCTGTAGTATTTAATTTAAGATCTGAGACCGTTAAATCATCTAATGTCTTACATATAGTATTTATATTGACCAGTGGAGCATATTTTTTACAATGAAGTGCTGCTCGTTTCAATGCTATCTCTGAAGGATCTATTAACGTTATTTTTTCAACCATATCAGCACTAAAATTTTCAAGAAATAACATACTGGCAAACCCTTGTCCACATCCCCAATCTATTAAATTCAATTTCACATTAAACTCTTGAGGGAAAGGAATAGTTAATGCAGATAGAATCTTAGCTTTATGCATATTTCCAAACCTATAAAAGTACTGAAATAATTCATCTTCAGATTCTAATATCTTAACTCCTCTATTAATTGTAGATTCTGCTCTAAGCTCTTTTATTCTACTATTTAAAGCTATTGTGCGGATTTTATCAAAATCACAAGATACATTTTCTAATTGTTTAGAATAATTCGTATCTTTTTCTATAAGATAACCATCATTGACTTCTTTACTTATACTATAATGCTCATGAATATTATCAATTAATTGTTGAATATATGCATAGGTATTAACAGATAATAAATCAGGTATTTCATTCAGGAACTTGTATGATTTATTCTCTATTGATAATTTGATTTTATTTTTTATTTGCTCAAAACAATTAGTATTTGTATCTCGAAAAATTATACCATAATAATTCAAGAATGTAATAATAGACTTCTTATTATTATCTTCTTCTATTTCTATTGCCTTATCTAATTGATTACAAATAGCATCAAATTTATCAACAAGCTCAGAATTTGTATGTGGTTTGGGATGTAAAAAAAGCAATGCAGCTTTCATTCTCATATTTATAACAATATGATTATGTTCAATTATTGTACAAACCCTTGCTGTTGAAGAAATAAGGTTAAATCGTTCGCAAAAATCCAACAATATTAAAATAAAAGCCTTATTATTAGATTGAGAATAATCCAAATCTGAAATAAAATTATTTCTGACTTGAATAAATTCATCAATAGAACTAACAGCAAGCAATAACTCTTTATGATCTAAATTATAGAAGTCATAAATTGATTGTATATTCTTATTAATGAATGAAGATAATTTATCCGAAGAATCTATTTCTAATAATTGAAAGAATAAATTATTACTCATTAGAAAAGAGTCTTTGAGTTATTTTTTTTTGTTTCATAAGCATAAGTATTCTATCTTTCTTCTTTGCACCTTTGGGCTCACAAAGCCCATTATTTTTTATTAGCTTTTTCAACTCTGTATCTGGCTTATGATTGTAGTCTTCATATTCATCAATTACAGATTCTATATCTATCATATAGTCTTTATTAGACTCCTTCTTTTCAACAACATTCTCTATGTTATTCTTTAATCTGTTATTTTCTTCTTTATATGAAGTCAATTGACTTTGGTATTTCTCTTCCAATTCATTTTTAGTATCTTGATATATAATTAGTGCGATCTTCTCACAGAATTGAAGTAATGTAGTATTCCACAAATTAAATTCTTTAAATAAACTTTGACTTTGAAATTCTTTCCACCATTCTTGAGATAAAACACTTGCTTTTTTTTTACCAATTATAATTTCATCAAGAATCTTATAGCAGTTTCTTTTTGCTTCTTTATTAGGTAATTTAGGACACCAATCATCTAAATAAGGGAATGTTATTGAATTATCTTTATCATTAAATACATATTGATAAACAGATTCCAATGTATAATAGTCCAATTGACTATCTAATTTAAATTTTACTGCCACTCTATTATTTTCATTTGTACCATAATCTTTAGTAAATATAGTATACCCCCTATTATAGCCATAACATAATGCAACGCCCTCTCTTTTAGTATCTTTTATACCAGCAAAATGTGAAATAATTTGTTCATCAATACGTTGTCTGCGGGACTCATTTCCCACACCACAATTATTTAAGATTGCTAAAGAATAAGTCCAAGTATCAGAGATACTTTTAACATCTATTATTCGCGTAGTCATATCTTTTTTTAAACATGCTTTTCTCTTTTTTGCCAATTCTTCAACATCTTCCTCTCTAATATCTTTTTCAAGGTATGGAAGTATTACATTGAATCCTTCATTACCAGTAAATATACCTTGTAAGGCAAATTTCATATTGTGATTGTGTTGCAATAGCTGCTCTTTAATTAATGAATTAAAGAATGAAAGTGTAGCAATATAGTTTTCAGAGTAATTCATATAGTCTTCATGTACAATCTTCATTAAAGATAATGCACCTAAAAACTTATCATATTTTTTTAATTTTTCAGACTGATCTATAGGTTCAGATTCCTTAGGTCGTTTAATATTATCAATATTCACTTCTTCAAATACAGGAATACATTCGTACAAACTATCAGGTATAAAAGCTGTACTCATCCTTATATTAGTAATTGTAGTACTCATTTTTTCTTTGTCCGTAAAATATATTTTTTTTACACGGCTAATTGGAAATGATTTTACATCATAAAGAAAGCAATCTTCACCAACTTTAATCAAATCTTTTTGTTCTTCCTCTGTTATAACTATTTCCAAACAACAATCTGTACTATTAATACCACGATGTGTGGTTATCAATAAGCAATCATTATTTTTATCTTGAATATCAGCTGGTTTATTAGCAAAATATTTTGCTGGTTTTAAACAAGCACACCCAAAATAATGTGCTAAGGATGTTGCATTTATAGGTAAATAATATTTATTTTCCATTTTCTATAGAATTTGTTTGTCTGTTACATTATTTAATTCTGGTATATCACAATCGCTTATTAGGTATAAATTACTACGAGCACGAGTACAACCTACATAAAAATCATGCCAAGTCAAATGAAATTTAGAATCAAATATTTCATTATATCTATTGAATTTAGGTATTATTACAGTGTCAAATTCCAAACCTTTTGCTGATTTAAAAGTTGTGATATGAATATTTTTAATATGACCACATCCACCAGTCTGTTCATAATTTTTAGATGAATAAGAGCTATAATCAATGCCTTTATCTTTAAGAACTTCTTTAAAAACTTCAACATCCCTATCCCAAGGAACCAATATTGCTATATTGTGAGTATCTGAAGAAAGTTGATTAATAATATTTATAATTGAATTATTTTGTTTATCATTTGTCTTTTCATATTTACTTTCATTTGTAATTAATAATACTGGTAGTACTCCTACATTATTTGCCAAACTATCTATAATTGATTGTGGAATATATGCATCATGAAATGCTTGTTTTACAAATATCATAATACGTTGTGTATTACGAAAATTCCTATCCAAAACACACTCTATATTATCCATAAATATATTTTGTAGTTCTCTTTCCGTAGAGCACTGATCATTGTATAAAATTTGAGTATCATCAGCACCATAAGAGACTTTTGACAAATTTTTAATATCATAATAATAGCTATTTGGCAAATCTTGAGCCTCATCTACAATTATCTCATTCCAATCCTTACTATTAGGTTTTCCTCTCAATGAAGTTTTAACAGCATTTGCTGCTTTTTCATTTTGGCCCTTACAACACGCATAAAAGTACTCTTTTAATGTTGTAGTATATGTAAGCAGCAAGCTTTTATTATTGTTTTGATAATTTCTAATATGTCTCCATAATGATACAACACTTTTACCCGTTCCTGGTCCTCCAGACAAAGCTATTGGATTTGTTTCATTAAGTGCTCCCTGTTGTGGAATTGTCAACTGTGTAATTTGTGGTAAATTAAAATAATATTCAGCCATTATTAATTCATTTTATAGTTTCTTTGTTTGGATTTTGTAAATATGATTTATAATTTTTCATAGCAATTTCTTTACTTGTATTTGCATAGCAATATTCACAAAGATGAATACAAGTATTATATTCACCAATATCTTTACTTACCATACATCCACAATACAAACGTTGTCCTTTGTCTCTATTATCTTTATTCTTAACTGCATACAAATTTGAATTTAAGACAATAGCATTTTGAGGAATATTGGAAATTCCAAATAAGTTATTTTCAATCTGTTTAATCTCAACACCAAGAAAATTCATCAACTTTTGATCTTTATATGCAAGACGAATCATTAAGTCATCATCAATACAATGATTATGTTCAATATGGTATTTATCAATATCAATTTTTTCTCCACAAGTTGCAATTTTGTAATGCCACTTTGTATTTAATTGATCTAAACGTTTTGCAAATTGGATCATTTGTTCCTCATTCCATTCCACATATTTAATATTGTTGTTTTCTAGATTTCTTTTAACTTTTTTGTATGATGTTATATCTGCATAGCTAAAAACCAATTTATCTGTATAACCATACAATTTATCACCAATATTTTCAATCTTTTTTAATAAGTCATCAATAGAGATTTTATCAGTTAAAATCAAAGGATCAAAACGCCAAATAACATGTCCTTTACCAAGAGAATGAACTAATAATTTAAATGTTTCTATACGTTCATTTAATGGAGGTACTCCTTTTTCAAGCTCTTCTTCAACATAATCATTCAATGTGAATTGCACATAGCAATTTATGTTTAAAGATTTCAATTCATCTATATGTAGCAATAATGATTTTGGATTCTTAGACCAAAAAACTATAAATCTTGTATTTTTATATGATATATAGCTCTTTATTCCATTAAAAGGATTGATCCATGCAGAATAGCCTATCCTAAGTCTATTAAAAAACCATTCTGCATAAAAAGCTGGAATATCTGTACTACGACTTGCAGAAACAATAATTGGAGTCTGAGCTTCTACCCATTCACCATTTTCACATTGTATTTTAGTTTTCTGCCATTGTGCCATAATCATTTAATTTATTTAGCAATAACTACTAATTGAATCTAACCCAAATATTATATTCTTTTAAAAGTCAAAGATACAAAATAAATACTATTCACAAATAAGATATGATAAAATATTGCTATCCAAAAAATATTAAAACGAACAATATATTATCATATCATATTAATAAACAACGATATATACATAAAGCACATTACTAATTTATTATAGATAGCACAATGTTGTTTATGACAAAAAAACAAGTTTTTACTATATACTATTCTTTTTTTCAGGGAATATTTTTATCTTTGCGACTTGAAATTTTAAAACAATAATACACTATGAATTTATTTAAACAAACATTAGTCATGTTTGCCTTTGTGGCAATAAGCGTTTGTGCCATTGCACAGACAGCAGGTAATCTTTCAGTATCAGTAAAAACAGTAACAAATAGCGGTCAATATGCTCCAAGACATATCATGGCAATATGGGTTGAAGATGCTAACGGCACATTTGTTAAAACATTGCTTTTCCGTTCTCAAAACACTCAGTACAGAAAGTATTTGACAAAGTTCAAAGCAGCAACAAGCTCTACTTATAACTCAGTTGATGCTTCCACTGGTGCAACTTATAACTCTCACTCTACACGCACAGCCTCTTGGAATGGAAAAAATGTCAGTGAGGCTTTAGTTGCTGACGGCACATATAAGTTATGTGTTGAATTTACTGAGAGTAATGGCTCTGGTCCTTACCAAGAATACACTTTCACAAAGTCTTCTGAGGCTCAAAGCCTAACTCCTACAAGTGTAACAAACTTTCAAAATGTTACTATCTCTTGGACACCAACATCTTCTTTGACTTCTGTAAGCCAAAACGCAACAGCAATGTCTGTTTATCCTAACCCAATCAAAGACTACGCTACAATAACACTTGATGCTAACGTTCAAAAGATATATGTAACTAATGCTGAGGGTAAAATAGTTGCTCGCCTTGCAAAAAGCAATATTCTAAAAGACAACAAAGCTATTTGGAACCCAGCAAAGAATCTAAAGAATGGAGTATATTTTGTTGTCACAGAGACTTCTCAAATAAAGAAGACAACACAAGTAATTCTTAATCGCTAACCTTTAAACAATAAGAATATGAAAAAGAAATTTGTAGCTTTTGTGGCCTTGTTATTGTTATGCATTGGAGCTTTTGCATGCAATGTAACTTTTCTTGTCAATGGTCAAGCAAAGTATGACAAAGAGAAAGTCTATGCTCCAGGTGAGGAAATACAAGTAACCATAACTATTGCTTACATTCATAATCCTTGTCTTTTGGAACTAAGTGATACAAAACTAAAACTTGACGGTTTAGACCTTGTAAAAGAGGGCGAGTGGATAGAAAATGCCAACGGTAGCCACTCAAAGGTTGTTACACTCAAAGTTCAACAAGACTATAAGAAAGATTGCAAGCTAACACTTACCAGAACATGCACCAATCAAGGTGGTTTTGGTATGTTGAAGTTTAAACACTCATAATATTTTTTTGTTATGAAAAGACATTTATCAGTCTTATTTGCAGGCGTTGCTTTTTTAGCTTTGCCTGCCTTTTCTTTTGCCCAATGGAATTGTCCTTCATTGCTTGGCGAATACACTCAGCCCATTGGCTCTTCACCTTTTAAAGCCGGTTTAGAAGTCATTGGCTCAACAGGTCTTTTAGATGAAAGCTACTATGGCTTTGTGAGTGTTTTTGGTGCTGCATCTTATCAAATAAAGCAAAACACTTTCTATGTGGAAGGCGGTTTCAAAGGCTGGAAAAGATATGATGATGGACTTAATCAGCACTTTGGCAACTCTCACGGAGGATTTCGTGAGGCTTATTATCAGTTTCAGAACAAGAAACTCTCTTTGCGTGCCGGTATTCAAACCATGACACTGAGCGATTTTTATCTTGTCAATGACAGAGCTTTGGGTTTGAATTTTTCTTACTCCTTCCCTGCCCTGAGATTGCAAATTGCCGGCGGTAGTGTTATGAAACAGTTCTCTCGTAATGGACTTTTCTGTAACATTGGCTATGTTTATGATATCTTACACCGTGACAGAGGTGCAATGGGTAACGGTTTTGGTCAAATGAATTTTGCTTCCGTAAGTGCAACTCATATCTTCAAAGGCAATGAAAGCGGATTGAAATCCATTGGAGCAGTGCTTTATGATGAGTTTGGCTCAAGAGAGCAAGTCAAAGACACCAATGTATTCTCTGCAGGCTTGTATGGCACAATAGGAACTCCATTTGGACTCAATATTATGCCAGAGGTACTCTATCAAAACGCAAAAGCAAATAACGCAATCTTGTATTCATTGCAGCTAAGAAAGATATTTATGTTTGAAAATGCCACTCGTTTAGATTGTCAAGCACGACTTGTTGCCACAACAGCAATAGACAAAAACGCAAAGATGAGAAACTCTTTTTCAAATCTTTTCTTGGGTGATATGATTAGACTAGAGGCTGTTGATGCTCCGCTGTGTCAGGCTTCCGTTCGTTACTCTATTCCTCGTTACAGCTTACATTTCAAGTTGCAATACTCAACTCAATTAGATAAATCTAAGCCTCTGAACGAAACAGACCTATCTGTGGGAAAACGTTTTAGTCACCTACAACTTTCTTTGTTGGGTGGATATATTCAAAGCCCACAGCTGAAAAATGATGACTGCTTTTTGTTAAGAGCAGAAGCAAGATTCTATATCAATCCTCCTCAAAGCAATCAGTAAAGGACACAAAGTATTAAAAATAAGTAAGCAAACTGCGTTATTTCTCGTAAATGGCGCAGTTTTCTTGTCCATTCTCTTTTATGCAAGCCTGTTGACATTTGCCACAACCCACACAACGATTAGGGCGTATGCGAGCTTTTGGGTGTGTTGCAACATAAGAGGTATCCAAATGAGTGCTGTCATCGTTCCAAGCCTCAACTCTCTCATAAATTGTGTCCATGGCTATGACTCCATTAGGACAAACCTTCTGACATTTGCCGCAACCTGTGCACATATTGGTATTTACCACAAATTCATCGTTTGCACAAGAGCAAGCAAACAAAGCAACACAGACTAAAAGTAAAATCTTTTTCATACGCTTTCTATTTTTAAGAGGGCAAAGATACAAGAAAAATTTTTATTTCACGCAATTCCGTTTTCTATTTCTTGCTTTGCGGTGGATTATTTCTTTGTTTGCGAAAGTCATTACTTGGTTTTGTAAGGCGCTTTCTTTGTTTTAGTGCGACAAGATGGCATGTTGTGGCTCTGAAACAGTCATTCGTGCTGCTAAAACACTGTTTTAATCGCTCAAGATGGCATGTTGTCGTTGCTCAATCAGTCAAATAATAAATCAGATTACTCAAAGCATTTTCTAAAGCTTTGTTTGGCTTTACTAAAACCCTGATTTTGCTCTTTGAGGCTTATAGCCATATTCGGCTTAGACTTAATTATAAAATCTTGTCTCATATTTGGTCAAATAGAGCAAAGTTTGCTATATTTGCATTCTTGATTTACAAGAATTATGTCTATGGAAGAAAAAAAATATTCTTACGCCTACCCTCACCCAGCAGTAACAACTGACTGCGTTTTAATTGGTACTCAGCCCAATGACAAAGAAATGTATGTGCTTCTGGTGCAAAGAGGTCGAGAACCTTTCAAAGGCTATTGGGCTTTCCCCGGTGGATTCTTAAATATTGACGAACAAGCCCAACAAGGCGCTGCAAGAGAATTGAAAGAAGAGACAAATATTACAATAGAGGCTCAAAAACTCGCACAATTACACACTTTTACCGCAGTAAATCGCGACCCAAGAGAAAGGGTGATAAGCATTGTCTTTTATGCATCAGTGAATATGCAAGAGCTTTGCCCACCTCAAGGTGGTGATGACGCCGCCAAGGCTCAATGGTTCAATATAAACAATGTCCCTCCTTTGGCTTTTGACCACAAAGAAATACTTTTGTATGCTCTAAAACGAATAGTAAGTGATTTTGATTCAGAACTATGTGTAATATAACAGTAATTCAAGCCGACATAACAACCCTCAGTGTTGATGCAATCGTTAATGCAGCCAACTGCAGCTTACTGGGAGGTGGCGGAGTTGATGGAGCAATTCACCGCAAGGCAGGAAAAGGGTTATTAGAAGAGTGCAAGACCCTTTCAGGTTGCCAAACCGGACAGGCTAAGATAACAAAAGGATATAATCTTCCCGCTAAATGGGTAATTCATACGCCTGGACCAGTATGGAATGGTGGCAAAAGAGGTGAAGAGACTCTTCTTGCTTCTTGTTATCGCAACTCTTTGTTGCTTGCAAACCAATATGAGGTTCACACTATTGCTTTCCCTTCAATCTCCACTGGAGTTTATGGTTATCCACTGCGACAAGCATGCACTATTGCTTACAAAACAGTAATGGAAACTTTGAAAAGCTGCCCACAAATAAAAGAAGTAATCTTTTGTTGCTTTGATGTAGAAGCTTTTAACTTCTATTACGAACTGAAAAAGACTATTTGAATTTCACAAACCTTAGCTTGAGTTGCATTTTTTAGATTTTAAAGAGGCAAGAGACTTGAAAAGCGTTGGCATATTGTTATAATAGGTCAATCCATTCCCTATAAAAAGAATATTTTGCTCTTTTTGAGCCACTAAATTGTAAGACATTAGTCACAATAATACCATAAATACGTGTGTAATGCTTATATTCCTTCTCATAGTAATACAATTTGTATGAAAAATTCAAGCTGTAAAGATAGGAAAATTACTTAATTGTAACCAAAAAGAAGGAAAACTACCCTTTTATAGATACTCGTGGGTCTAAGAGTCCATAAATTATATCTGTGAGTATGTTTATGATAACCAAAATGAAACATATCACCAACAAAGCCCCCATAACAACTGGAAAATCATACTTTTCCAACCCGTCAACAATTACTACTCCCACTCCCTTCCAATCAAAAATATATTCAACAAAAACACTGCCAGCCAAAAGCGAAGCAAACCAACCAGTAATCTCTGTAACAACCGGATTCAATGAGTTTTTCAAGGCATGATGATAAACTACACCCCATTTAGATAGCCCTTTGCTCTTGGCCGTGCGGATATAGTCTTGTGAAAACACATCAAGCATAGAGCTTTTGGTTAGTTCTGAAATAACAGCCAAAGGTCTTATGCCCAAAGTAAAAGCAGGCAAGATTATGTTTTTGAGGTCTAAGTACTCACCCCTACCGAAATCATCAACAGAATACAATGACCCAAACATAGAAAGATGTGTCCAAGGAGCTAAAACATAAGCAAACAACCATGCAAAAATGATTGCAGCAAAAAATGAAGGCAAACTCATTCCCAAAACAACAGTTGAAAGATTTATTTTGTCAAACCAACTATCTTTATATATGGCACTCAGAGCTCCAAGAGTAACTCCCACAACAAAAGCAAAGGTCATTGAAACCAAAGCCAAAAGAATAGTATTAGGAAAAGCTGCTCCCAGAATTTGAGTAACAGGACGCATACTCTGATAGCTTCGTCTAAGGTATGGAACCTTTAAAACTGTAACATTATCTCCTACTTGCCACAACTTAATGTAAGAGTATTTTTCTCTGTCAAGGTATCGTGAGCTTTCAGGCTCTGTTTTGTGAAAAGAAATTGGTGAAAGGTCATTCAAATAATAACAAAATTGCAAACTCAAAGGCTTATCTAAACCCAAGTCTTTTTGAATTGCCTTAATGCTTTGCTCGTCTGCACGCTGTCCAAGCATCATTCGGGCAGAGTCTCCAGGCAAAATATTGAACAAAAAGAAGACTAAAACCACCACTCCCAACAAAACAAGCAATCCATAGCCTACTCTCTTAACAACAAACTTCAGCATTGTGGTTATATTCTTTGTTTTATTTTTATTGCTCTATTATAGGTTGTTTTTCTATACCCAATGTTGCAAAATCAGGCAGACAACGCCAAGACCATTTCTTTATAACTACTCCGTCCTTAAGCATTACCACGCCAGGATTTGAACGCATCATAGTTTCTATAGCCTTGTCATCTGTTGAATACATTGTTACATCTGTCCATGCAGTGCGGCGCATAAAATCATTCCACTCATTGAGAACAGAGGCTGTAATAAGTGCTGTTTGGCACCCCATAGCTTTAGCTTGTTGTTGAAACTGTGCAACTTTCTTAACTGCTTGTGTACTGGCAGAATTAAGATCCACAAGAGTGAAAATAAAAGTATAGCCAGAGTAAGAAAGGATATCAAAAGCTTTATCTTCGCTATTAAACAAGTCTGTCATTGAAAAGCCCGGGGCCGCTACTGTGTTTGTGTTCACAACCCTACTATTGACAAAAGTCCAATGGCTCTCAAATTGAGGGTCTTTATTGTATGCATCCATAAATTCGTCTGTAGTCCATTCCTGTGTCTTACCTGTAGAATTATTCTTGTAATCCACATAAGCAACTGGAGGTTTTTGGTCTTTCTTGCTTGCCACCATTCTGTTACCTTCTTTCCATGGGCGGAAGTCTATCACTGGTTCATAGAGGGCATTGTAGATTGTGAAAGTTAAAACCACAATACATGCTATAAATAAATAAGGACGACTAAAAGAAGCTCTAACTTTCTTTGGCTTGTGTGAAAGAGTAATAGCCAAAATCAATAAAACATCAAGAACAATGTTCTTTCCAAAAGTCTGCCAATTAGTTAGCTTGATTGCATCGCCAAAACAGCCACAATCACTCACTTTGTTTGTTAGAGCATCTACCAAAGTCAATGTTGTAAAGAAAAGCATCATGAGTGAAATAATCCAATTCACTTGCTTTTTATAAACAAAGCCAACCATGCAAAGTCCAATAACAAACTCCAAAGAGCACATAAACACTGCCCCAACAATAGTTAGCCAAGGCATAGCTGACAAAAGCGAATTAAATCCCCAAACAGAGAGATATTCATTCATCTTAAATGCCGTTCCATAAGGGTCTACACTCTTGACAAATCCAGAAAAAATAAATACACAGCCCACAAGTATTCTACAAAAGGCTGCCAGACGATTTAGATTCTTATTTGCTTTCATTTTTTTGTTTTTATTTATTGTGTGTATTATGACTTCAGTCTTATGCTTGCAAAGACTGCGTAATTGATAATATCGTTATAATTTGCATCAACACCTTCACTGACAAAAACCTTACCTTTATTGTCCTCTATTTGTTTTAGTCTCATAATCTTCATAAGAATTAAATCCACAATAGAACTCAGACGCATTTCTCTCCAAGCCTCTGCATAGTCATGATTCTTGTTATTCATCAAAGATTTTGCTGCATACACCTTTCTATCATAAATATCTAAGAGAGCGGAATGTTCTAATTGTTCATTTGCCTTAGGATTTCCAAGCTCTAATTGTATAAGTGCAATAATAGAATAGTTTATTATACCAATAAATTCTGAAACTATGCTTTCATCAATTCTTTGTTCTTTGATTTCTTGCAGATGTCTTATTCTGTTAGCTTTAATAAATATCTGATCAGTAAGAGAAGGTAATCTTAAAATTCTCCAAGAGGCACCATAGTCTTTGAGTTTTGCAGCAAACAATTCTCTACAAGAGGAAATAACTTGATCGTATTCTTCGTCGGTGTTCATTTTTAGTATATCTATTTAAGGTTTATATGTTTTGTCTTTGTCATTATATACTTATAAAGCATAAAATGACATTTTGTGATTGCAAAGATAGCAAATATTTATTATCTTTGCACTTTCAAAACCCAAATATATATGTTTACACTCAACCTGCAAGGCAATTTATTCACTATAGACACTCCTCTAATTATGGGGATACTTAACCTAACCAAAGATTCCTTTTCAGATGGTGGCAAGTGGTATGGCAACACAACAAAGGCAGTTGAGCACACTCAAGAAATGATTGCACAAGGAGCTGAAATTATTGATATTGGTGCCTCTTCCACTCGTCCTGGTGCTCAAATGCTTTCTGCCAAAGAAGAATTAGAACAAATACTTCCAGTGCTAAAAGAAATAAGAAATAATTTCCCTCAAATCCCAATCTCAATAGACACAGTTTGGTCAGAGGTTGCCCAAATCACTATTGAGAATGGAGCTAACATAATCAATGATATTAGTGCAGGAGTGTGGGACACAAATCTTTTTGCCACCGTTGCCCAGTTAGAGTGTCCTTATATTTTGATGCATAGCAGCATTACAAAAGGACAAATTCACAATCCATTAAAATATAATGACATTGTGCTTGAAATAAGTAAATTCTTTAGTCAAAAAATTACCATTTTGCGTTCTTTAGGTGTAAAAGATATTATATTGGATTTAGGTATTGGCTTTGGTAAGACAATAGAAGAAAACTATTATCTGCTCAATCACATTGCAGACTTCAGGATTTTTGATATGCCTATTCTTACTGGCATATCACGCAAAAGTTTTATCTTCAAAACACTTGGTATAACGCCACAAGAAGCCACTAACGGCACAACATTTTTGCACTTTCCAGCCTTGGAAGGTGGAAGCAATATACTCAGAGTCCATGATGTAAAGCAAGCCTCTGAGTGTGTAAAACTATTTCAATCAGTAAAACAAAATCTTTAAACACAATATATGCTTTATGATTACGTATCTTACAACATTTTCTTTTCGTTTAGTAGTTGATATAATTCTTTCATTGCTACTAGTTTATGGTATCTGTAAAATGCTTAAAGGCACTAATGCACTTAGTATTTTAATTGCTATTTTCTTTATTTTTGGGCTGTGGGTATTAGCGTTTTTGTTGGATATGAAAATTATCTCTAAGATTCTATATCAATTCATAAGCGTGGGAGTAATTGGTATTATCATTATCTTTCAGCCAGAAATCAGACGTTACTTCACAATGATAGGAGCCAAAAGCATTGAAAGAGGCAAGAAACGTAGATTCCTTTTTTGGAGAATAGACGAAAGCAAACAACAAACCCTAAATAGCACAGACCTTGTGCAAGCTTATGGACACTTATCAGAGAAAAAAACTGGTGCTTTGATTGTTTTACCAAAGACAAACGACCTTGAAGCCATTGTTCACTCTGGTGAGTTGTTAGATTGCGCTATTGATGTTCAACTGATTGAGACTATCTTTTTTAAAAACACTCCTTTGCATGACGGGGCAATGATAATACAAGACAATCGCATAAAGGCTGCTCGTTGCATATTGCCAGTGAGCAACAACTATGATATTCCTGCTCACCTAGGGCTAAGACACCGTTCTGCAATTGGCATAACAGAACAAACAGACGCTATTGCCATAACAGTGAGCGAAGAGACTGGACATATATCCTTTGCAAAGGCTGGTTTATTGGTTGAAAATATATCCCTAACTCAATTGCAAGAGACTCTTGACAAAGAATTTAACTCTTAAATCTCGCCCTGTTTGCCAAGCCAAGTCTTGTAGCTTTGCATTATTGTTTGATATATGTATTCTGGTGTCTTATTGGTTGTATCAACTACACAATCATAGTTTTCTATATCTTCAACATCTACATTATATAGTTGTTTGTATCGTTTTTTTTCTGAAGCTTTTCTTTCATCAAGTTTTGTTTGTGCATCTTCAATAGAATGATATTTCTCATTCTTACGCACATTATCATTATATATTCTTGTGGCAGCAGTTATGCTATCAACCTTCAAATGTATTTTGAAAGACTGAGGAATGAAATGCCAAGCTAAACGAGAATCCAAAATAAGATTTTGGTCGTTTTTACCATAAGAAGAAACCATGTCATCACACTCCTGATCTATCTCTGGATGAGTTTCCATAAAGTGATTAAACTCCAAAGCGTCCATTCCCCTACGCCAAGCCAGCTCTCTTTGTATTACTCCTATGGAAATAACTTCAAAGCCTAATTCCTTTTTAAGTCTGTTGCTCAGCAAACTTTTCCCACTACCAAGGTCTCCAGATATTGCTATTTTTATTGCTTTCATTATTATTATTGTTTGTTATGGCTCTTTGAGTTTTTTACACACCTATATTCATATAGTTGTATATTAAAACAATCCAAAGAATCAATATAATGTATGAAACTATTTTGTAAGTAAATTTTCTATTCTTATGTTTAATTATGTGCATACAAACCACTGTTGCAAAAACTCCACCAATAATTTCTATTAGGTGAAGAAGTTTCTCACTTATACGTGGATTGTGATGCTTTGCATTGAATTTGTCAAAGCAAAATAGTACTGCAGCCAGCACATTTACCATAATCATATATATTATTGCAAATATCCTCATAAGGCAAAAACATCTATTGTTTTCAAAACACAAAACAAGACATTAATAAGTCCTGTCTTTGCTAACAAGTCATTATACTCTCTTTCCTGACATTTTAGCAACAAGATAAACATTATAACTGCCACCACCAAAAGCACACACCAACTCTTCAACACAAATCCAACTGATACAAAATCCATTGCTACAGCAAGAAGCATAAAAAACAAATATTCTGCATAAGAAAATTTCTTTCCCAATCTTACTGTCAAAGTTTTCTTTTGAACAGACTTATCATCTATGTAATCTCTTATATTATTGACAACTAAAACGCATGTTGCAAGACTTCCACAAGCCAAACCCAACAACATACTCTCAAAACTAAAAGTATGCGTTTGCAAGAAAGTGGTTCCACAGCTAGCAATAGGTCCAAAGAAAAGCAAAACAAAAATATCTGCAATACCCAAATAGCTCAAAGAATGCTTTGTAGCAGTATAGAGCCAAGCAAACAACAGCGAGAATAAACCAATCAATAATATAGGCACTCCACCTTTTAAAATAAGAAAAGCACCCAGCAAAATACAAAAACAAATATCTATTTTGATTGCTCTTTTTATTGATTCAACACTTACTTCTCCTTGAGCCAGAGCACGTTTATATCCACTTCTATCCCTTTTGTCTGCTCCGCGTTTATAGTCGTATATGTCATTGACAAGGTTTGCAAGAATTTGAATAGCCATGGCACACAATAGAGTTACTATTGCTATAGTCCAATCTATTTGACAAGTCTTTGAGGCTACCAAAAGCCCAATAAACACAGGACAAAAAGCAGCAGTAAGAGTATGCAACCTAACAATGCGAAGCCATTTAATAATTTTGTTTGCCATTTTTTTAAACTAATAACTTACGTTCCAAGCAAAAAATATATTATTGTTTTTTTGCCACATATATTGTTACGATAGAGAGCGTTAAAGGTTTTATTTCCTTGACATAAAATCCACTATTAGTAAGCATTTTTGCAAACTCATCTGGATAAGGAAAAGACTTAATTGACGAAGGTAAATAGCTGTAAGCCTCTTTGTTGTGTGATATTATCTTACCCACAAAAGACAGAATATGATTAAGATAAAAACTATAGCCAAACCAGAACAATCGGCTAAAGAATGAGAGTTTTTCTTTTTTGGGTTTTGAAAATTCAAGCACCACACACTCTCCACCATGCTTCAACACTCTATAAATCTCACTCAAGCCTTTATTTATGTCTGAAAAATTTCTGACACCAAAAGCACAAGTTACACAATCAAAACTCTCTGAAACAAAAGACATTTTCAAAGCACTCATTTGCTCCAAGTCCACAGAATCTATGCCTAAATTTTTAAGTTTCACCATAGCCATGGAGAGCATATTTGAAGACAAATCTATTCCAGTAATCTTTCTGTCAGGGTTTTGTTTCAAAAGTTCTATAGCAAAATCGGCTGTTCCTGTGGCAATGTCAAGCACCTTTTGTTGCTTGACACAAGAAATGCAAGCCACTGCTTTTTTACGCCATGACTTATCTATATTTAAGGACAAAAAATGATTGAGAAAATCATATCGTGGAGCAATATTGTCAAAAGTAGCACCAATATCTTTCTTATCTATCATTATCAACAGTTGTTATAAGAGTAATTTATCTTTAATATATTTACCCGTTTGAGTATTTTTATCTTTTGCAAGTTCTTCTGGTGTGCCTTCAAAAGTTATCTGTCCACCGTCTTGACCTCCCTCTGGTCCCATTTCTATAACCCAATCAGCCACTTTTATTATATCTGGGTGGTGTTCAATAACCACAACACTATGACCTATATTGACAAGCTCTTGCAAGGCTATATTCAATTTCTCAATATCATAGAAATGTAATCCCGTTGAAGGCTCATCAAATATAAATAAGGTTTTCTTGTCCCCAGAGCCTTTCATAAGGTAATAAGCAAGTTTTATTCTTTGAGCCTCTCCACCAGAAATAGTAGCAGAGCTTTGTCCCAAACGCAAATAGCCAACTCCTACTTTAATCAAAGACTGTAATTTATTAGCAATTCTTTGAGCTATTGAATCTGTATCGTCTTTAAAAAAGTCTGTTGCCTGCTCTACTGTCATTGCCAGCACATCGGCTATACTCTTACCTTTATATTTTATCTCCAAAGTATCTTCTTTGTACCTTGTTCCATGACAAGCAGGGCATGGCAAAACCACATCAGCCATAAACTGCATTGGAATATTAACTTCACCCTCTCCCTTACACTCTTCACATCTACCACCATCAACATTAAAAGAGAAAAAGCCTGACTTATAGCCTCTCTTCTTTGCCAGTGGTTGGCTTGCAAACAAATCTCTTATATCATCAAAAGCCCCAAGATAAGTTGCAGGGTTTGAACGTGAGGAACGACCAATAGGATTTTGGTCAACTATTTGCACATCTTCAATTAACTTAACACTTCCTGTTGGTTCTGAAGCCTTAGGCACAGCCTCCACATTCTTGTCAAGTAACATTGCCATAGAGTTATAGAGTACCTTCTTTAACAGAGTACTCTTGCCACTGCCACTTACACCACAAACAACCGTTAGCACTTTGAGTGGCAAACGCAGTGTTACATCTTTGAGGTTATTCTCATTACAATGTTCTATAACAATACTCTCTTTCCACTTCCTTCTACTATCTGGCAAAGGAATTGTCTTCTCTTGATTGATAAATTGAGCAGTCAATGAGTCTTTGGCTTTCAAAAGCTCTTTACTTGTGCCAGAGAAAATAACCTCTCCTCCTCTCTCTCCTGCCATTGGTCCAATATCCACTATATAGTCAGCAGCACGAATAATCTCTTCATCATGTTCCACAACTATAACAGTATTGCCCTCATCTCTTAACTTACACAACACACTGATAAGTCTTTGCGTATCTCTGGCATGCAAGCCAATACTTGGCTCATCAAGAATATACATTGACCCAACCAGCGGAGAACCTAAAGCTGTGGCCAAGGCTATCCTTTGACTTTCACCACCAGAAAGTGTAGAGCTTTGACGATTTAAAGTAAGGTAAGAAAGTCCTACATCTTCCAAGTATTGCAAGCGTTGTCTAATCTCCTTGATCACTCTTTGAGTTATCTTCTCTTCGCTTTTACTTAGCTTTATGGTGTCAAAGAATACAATCAAATCTTTCACCGGCATAAGCACCAAATCAACTATGCTCTTGCCACAAATCTTTACATAAGTTGCATCTTTTCTTATCTTTGTGCCATGACAATCAGGACAAGTAGTTCTGCCACTATAACGAGCAATCAACACTCTGAACTGAATCTTATAAGACTCTTTTTGTAACATCACAAAAAAGTCATCTATACCATATATCCCTTTCTTGTGGTCTCCATGCCAAAGCAAATCCTTATCTTTTAAAGAGAGCTGACTATATGGTCTATGTATAGGAAAGACATCTGAAGCCTTATAAATGAACTCATCTTTAAATTTATTCATAACCTCACCACGCCAACAATTCACTGCTCCTTCATACACAGAAAGCTCTGGGTGTAAAACAACCAAGTCTTCACTTATCCCCTCTATCATTCCCAAACCTTTACATGTCTGACAAGCTCCATAAGGATTATTGAAAGCAAAGAAATTCTCACTTGGCTTAGTGAAAGTCATTCCATCTAACTCAAACCTATTGCTAAAAGACATCTGCTGTCCACTCTCTGTAAGCACAATACACTCACCTTCTCCTTCATTGAAAGCCGTATGCACACTATCTGAAAGCCTGAAATATGTATCTTCTTCGCTATTGATTGACAATCTATCTATTACAATTCTAACTTGAGCATCTTTCTTTAACTGCTTTGCATCTGTGTCTTCTATTCTGCTTATTTGTCCATCTATCCAAACCCTTACATATCCCAACTGCAAAAGCAATTCAAAGCGTTGAGCATAAGTCTCCTTAGCTTTTAGAATTATAGGACAAAGAATAGTAACCCTCTCCCCTTGTGGCAAGGCAAGCAATGCATCAACAACATTGGTAACTGAATGACGTTTAACCTCACCACCACTTATTGGTGAATAAGTCTTACCAATGCGAGCATAAAAGAGTTTTAAATATTCATAAATCTCTGTTATCGTACCAACAGTAGAACGTGGATTACGGTTAGAAGTCTTTTGCTCCACAGCTATGGCTGGTGCAATACCAGTAATGGAATCCACTTGCGGTTTATTCATTCTGCCAAGAAACTGACGTGCATAAGAGGAAAGACTCTCCACATATCTTCTTTGTCCCTCAGCAAAGAGTGTATCAAAAGCCAAAGAGGTCTTTCCGCTGCCGGAAAGACCTGTTATGACTATTAGTTTGTTATGAGGCAGAGTAAGATTTATATTCTTTAAGTTATTGACTCTTGCCCCTTTGATTACAATATCTTTATTCACCTTTTATTTCTTTATCTTGGATGCATCTGTCTTTTGTGTTGGCTTAGCTATGCTCTCACGCATATCTGTATCAGCCATTATATTCTTCATTTTATAATAATCCATAACACCAAGATTGCCACTTCTGAAAGCATCTGACATTGCCAATGGCACTTGTGCTTCGGCCTCTATAACCTTAGCTCTTGCCTCTTGTGCCTTAGCTTTCATTTCTTGCTCCATGGCCACTGCCATAGCTCTTCTCTCCTCTGCCTTAGCTTGTGCTATGTTCTTGTCTGCCTCTGCTTGATCCATTTGCAACTGAGCTCCAATATTCTTACCAACATCAATATCTGCTATATCTATGGAAAGGATTTCAAAGGCTGTACCTGTATCCAATCCCTTAGAAAGCACAAGTTTTGAAATGCTATCAGGGTTTTCTAACACATAAGCATGACTGGTTGCTGAACCAATAGAAGTAACAATACCTTCACCAACACGTGCCAATATAGTCTCTTCACCTGCTCCTCCAACCAACTGATGAATATTAGCTCTAACAGTTACCCTGGCTCTAACAATAAGTTGTATACCATTTCTTGCCACAGCAGCCACAGAAGGAGTGTCTATCACCTTTGGATTGACAGACATCTGCACTGCCTCAAAGACATCTCTACCTGCCAAGTCAATGGCTGTGGCTGTCTTGAAGTCCAAAGAAATATTTGCTTTGTCGGCAGAGATAAGTGCATTGACAACTCTTTGCACATGTCCGCCTGCCAAATAATGAGCTTCCAAAAGGTCGCTACTAAGGTTAAGTCCTGCCTTGCGTGAATTAATCATTGCATTGACAATAATTGTTGGTGGCACTTTTCTCCAACGCATAAAGATAAGCTGAAGCAAAGAAATCTTCACTCCATTCAAAACGCATTGAAACCACAGATTCAATGGCACAAGCCATAGAAAAACCACAAGGGCTACAATGCATATAATTACGATTAAAGCTACCGATGATAAAACCATAATATTTTTATTTTTTAGTTAGTAATTAGGGGCAAAGATAATGAAAATATTTCAATGCAAGCATAAAAACGAATAGAGAGAAGGCTTACCAGTCTCTAAATACCACGTTTTTTATTATACCCTCTTAATTATTGATATTCATTTCATCAAAACCCCATTTGGCAATGTTATTTTCAATATATTCTGCTATACGATTCAATTCGCCTTGGTTGCGCACAATGTGATCATAAAAACGAGGTTGCCACGCAAAAGGAATATTATTGGTATGGACAGATTTTGTGATGGCAGATTTTAAACCACCAATAACCACAGATAAGCACCCCTGCATATTCGCAATATTTTTCATTCGTTCTGATTGTTCCTGTTCATGTTTTCGTTCCTGTTCCCATTCCCGTTTTTGTAGAGACGCGGCGCGCCACGTCTCTACAATATCACGCGTTTGTTCCATATCGCACGTCTGCACAATATCATCGTGTCGCATTTGCACAATATCACGGCGCGGCGTTTTTGCACCATCAATCATCACTACAGCATGAATATGATTTGGCATTACCACAAACAACGGTATTTCAGCGTAAGGATAATGCAGGGTAACATTGGCAAAATTTTCTGTTGCAATTATTCCAATTTCTGATAATTGCATTTTCGGTTGTTCCGCCACCGACGACGCCGTTTCCGATAACGTTTCAATTTCCGTCCCCGTTTCCATTCCTGTTCCCGATAACGTTTCCATTTCCATTCCCATTCCCGTTTTTGTAGAGACGCGGCGCGCCACGTCTCTACAATATCGCGTTCCGTTTATACAACAATTTCCCACCACATTTTTACCACAATATCGTGTCCCGTTTGTACCTGTTCCCACCACGGTTTCCGATGACGTTTTCATTCCTATTCCCATTCCCGTTTTTGTAGAGACGCGGCGCGCCACGTCTCTACAATATTGCGTTCCATTTATACAACAATTTCCCGTTCCATTTATACAATCACCAACAACAATTTCCCCAAAATAATGTTCCCTATTTTGTGTGCATATCGTTACGAAATACACGCCACCATCATACCCATGCCATAAAGCACGTGAGGACGAAATACGATATTTATTGTAGAATTTTGCTGTTGACATTATTATATTATATGGTTCAATTTGCAAAAAAACATCTATTATCAGTCATTCTCGATTATTGACATAATCTAATTAGATATTATCAGTATAGATCTATTCCATTAATTTGACAATTTTTTTCGCATATTTTCTAAAAGAATAGAAAAAGAGCAAGCATATTATTATCGGAATAAAAGAATATAGAATACACTTTATAATAGTTAATATGCTTATCACAAGAAATAATGTCATTGATGTTCTAGATAAAGCATATTCTCTTGAAAGTACTTCTAAAATAGGAAATTCTTGTTTTATTTCATTAAACCTTTTATAGTCATCATTAAAAGATATTAGTCTAAAGTATTTGAATATATCTTCTAATAGCGAGCCAAATCTATTTATTATTAATCCTATTTCATAAATAATAGCAAAAAAAACAAATGTAGAGATATATACAAATATTGTAGAAACATTATCAATATGGATTTCAGAGATTATTTTAGGATAATAAAACACAATTATTATTCCAGATAGAATCAAACCAGTTAACAACATGTTAACAATATTATAAAAAGGTATTTTATTTATCATATACAAGAGTTCCAATATAATGATTGTCATCTAAATCAGATTTATATTTATCGTTTAAGAAAGATACAGAATAATTGCTGTTTGAAACAAAAATATCTATCTCTGAATTTACACAATTAAAAATAACATCACCAGCAGTATTCTGAGTAATTGTATTATATCCTTGATAATAATTAATATCCTTTGAGTCTGCCTCTCCAATTATAATAATTTTAGGATTAAGCTTTTTTAATATATTTTCTTTTAGTTTACCGCTATCTCTACCATGATGTGGAGCAAATAATATATCTACATTTTCCCATTTTATTTCGTTCTGTATTTTATCTACAAAATCATTTTCCATATCACCCATCCACATAAATTTATGTCCTTCTCCTGTAGAATATGTTATTATTGGAGAAATATTATTGTAACTTTTACCTTCTTTTGCTTTTTTTAATGCATCAATATAATCTTCATTACTAGTATTTGGCCATAAACAATTTATTCCTGAAGAACCTCTTTCTTCATCTTCTTCATTCATCCATTTTCGAGAACATCCCTTATATAAATAGAAAGCTTTTTCACTATCTCTTAATTCACAATATCTTTCAAAATCATCTGTATTGTCAGATTTTATAGCTTCATTTTTAACGCAATAAAAATTTAAAATGTGCATTTGAGCATCAAGATATTTTAATCCTTTAATGTGGTCGTCATCTGGATGTGTAGAAATAAATCGCGTAATTACTTTTTTGGATGGAATTGCTCTTATTTCTTCAAAATTACTGTTCTTATTTTCTTCATCTGAATAACAACAATCAATAATTGTAAAATTATCAGAATTATGATTTATATAGAACATATCTCCATTACCTACTGAAAATGACTTAACTTTACTCATATTTTCTCCTTTCTTATTTTTTATCCCGCAAATATAAAACTTTTTTCTATATTACTGATTAATTTTGTCAATAATTTATTTCTCATTTGCAAAAGTTATTCTTTATCCTTAACTTTATGAGAGATAACACCTTTATATCTCGCCATTTTCTTATCATACGAAACAAAACAGAAATTATCAAGCACCGAACGCAAGTCCTTATCTGGTTTAAAAACTATTTTCGTTGCTTTCACTTTGTCGGCTGTAATATCTTTGCCATAGTATTCTATTGCTTTTTTCACCCTACAAATATACGATTTATTTCCCCACACTCTGCAAAAGCATACCCTTTTCTCTGAGCAAAACAAAGAAATAATTTCTTAAAACAAAGTTTTATATAAACGAAACAAAGAAATAATTTACTAAAACAAAGTTTGCGTTTTATCCTATAACGAAAGCCACAACAATGTCTATTAGCGTTGCTAAAAGCCCAAACAGATAACTTTTCATAGACTCTTTTGGTGAAGAGAGCATCATTATTTGAGTGCAATAAGCTATTAGTCCTGAAATCAATATAGCCACTATCAAAGGATAGATTGAGAAAAGGAAATAGAACTTAACCGTCAGCATAAATATTATACCTGTCAAAGCACCAATAGATAAAATATCAAGGCAAAGGGTGAAATATTTTCTCAAAAACAAATGAATCAATATGACATAAACCGGCAACAACAGAGCTATATTGAACCATATTGAAATATCAAGCAAAGAAAAGTAGGCATAAGAAATAAAATAACCCAAAATCAAAATGATATAATTAGAGTTTTTGGCTCTAATATATGTTCTAATATGAAAAAAAGAATAGTTATGCGAAATATATATTATAATCCCTGGCAAAAGCGCAGAGACCAATGCATATAAAACAATACTCTTAATAATCACTACCTCAGAAACAGGAAGTTGAAATGCAGCAAAGAGAGCAAAGACGTAAAACACAAAAGCATACACCCACAAAAACATTGAATTAAAAACCTTAAGCATTATATGAGCAAAACGTTTCTCCATATTCTTCTATATTATTTTTCTTCTTAAACGAGCTGTTGGCAAACCCAAAGCCTCACGATACTTAGATATTGTACGTCTTGCTATTGGGAAACCTTCTTCTTTGAGCATTGCTGCCAGTTGGTCATCAGTCAAAGGCAAAGATTTGTCTTCTTCTGCTATTATTTGGTAAAGTTGATTTTTGATTGTGTCTGTTGAAATCTTACTACCCTGCTCATTGACCATAAAATTTGAGAAGAAGTCTTTTAATCTAAATATCCCAAAATGCGTTTGAGCATATTTGTTGCTCACTACTCGCGAAACAGTAGAAATATCCATATCTACCCTTTGAGCAATATCCACCAAACGCATTGGTTTGAGTTTTCGCACATCACCATCTAAGAAATAATCCTTTTGGTAGTCTATGATATTTTTCATAATCAAGTAAAGAGTATTCTTTCTTTTGAGCAAAGAGTCAATAAAGACATTGGCTGACTCTAACTTCTCTTTCAGGAAAGATATTGTCTCCTTGGAAGCCTTATCTGTCTTATTCTCTAATTGTTTGAGCATATTCTGATAATATGAGCTCACATGCAAATTGTTGTTGTTATTAACATTATTGACTTGAAACTCAACCTTGCCATTCTGTTGCCAGACAATAAAGTCTGGAATGATTGCCACACTCTCAATTGCACTTGAAGTACTATAGAGAGAATTGCCCGGTTTAGGATTAAGTTTCACTATCTCATCAATAGCTGCCTGCAACTGCTCCTGTGTGCTTTGCACCTTTTGGGCTATTATGGAGTATTGTCTATTCTTGAATAGTTCAAAGTATTTGCCCACAATCTTGCGTGCAAGCACTATTTCATCAATAGACTCCTGCCTATCTAATTGCAAAAGCAAACACTCTTGCAAATCCCTTGCACCCACACCAGAGGGGTCAAAAGTCTGAATTATATTCAATACTTTTTCTAACTCTTGCTCAGAAACTTCAATATTTTGAGAGAAAAGAAAATCATCTACCATTGAAGACAAAGGGCGTGTCAAATAGCCAGCCTCATCTATATTACCAATGATTTCTTGACCTATCATTAACTCTCTTTGGTCCAGGTCTTGCAAAGATAACTGACTTAATAAATCCTCATGAAAAGAAACCTTTGAAGCATAAAAAGAAAGATTATCCTCACCTTGATAATCGTTATTGTTTCTATGTATGATTATTTCATCATCATTAGAGAAAAAATCCATATCGCTCTCCTCAGAGGAAGGCTTATCTACCTCATCAATAGAAGCCACTTCTTCCTTTGGTGTGCTTTCGTCTTCTTCAAGGGTTGGGTTTTTCTCCACCTCCTCTTTAATCCTCTCTTCCAAAAGAGCAGTAGGCAATTGCAACAACTTCATTAACTGAATTTGTTGTGGCGACATTTTCTGTTGCATCTTTTGCTGCAGTGAAGCCGATATCATTTCCTTTTATGCTTTTTGATAGATTATAAATCCGTTTGGTCTTTTCGTTTTTAGAAAGAAGCATTCTTTGGATAACGTGGGAAAGGTATCACATCACGTATATTTACCATACCAGTAACAAAGAGCAATAGCCTTTCAAATCCCAATCCAAAGCCACTATGAGGAGCAGAACCAAAACGACGTGTATCCAAATACCAATCCATATCTTTTATGTTCATATTCAACTCGTTCATTCTTGCTACTAACTTGTCATAGTCTTCTTCTCTTTGGCTACCTCCAATGATTTCACCTATTGCAGGGAAAAGCACGTCCATACCTCTAACAGTCTTGCCGTCTGGGTTTTGTTTCATATAGAAAGCTTTTATATCCTTAGGGTAGTCAATCAATATAACTGGCTTTTTGAAGTGTTGTTCAACCAAATATCTCTCGTGTTCGCTCTGCAAATCCATACCCCAAGCAACTGGCACATCAAATTTCTTGTCAGCCTTCTCTAATATCTCAATACCTTCTGTGTATGTAAGACGTTGAAAAGTATGAGCACACACAAATTCCAAACGAGAAATAAGCTCTTTGTCATACATCTGTTGCAAAAACTCTAAATCCTCTCTACAGTTATCCAATGCATATTGAACCAAAGACTTGATAAAATCTTCAGCAAGATTCATATTGTCTTCCAAATCATAGAAAGCCATTTCGGGTTCTATCTGCCAGAACTCTGCCAAATGGCGTGTAGTGTTTGAGTTCTCTGCTCTGAATGTAGGTCCAAAGGTGTAAATCTTACCCAAAGCCAAAGCTCCAAGCTCACCTTCTAACTGTCCAGAGACTGTGAGTGCAGTGCGTTTGCCAAAGAAGTCTTGAGCATAGTCTGCTAAGCCTTCTTTCTTAGCAACATTATCCAAATCCATTGTAGTTACTTGAAACATCTCTCCTGCTCCCTCGCAGTCTGAGGCTGTAATCAATGGACTGTTCCAATAGTAAAAACCGTGTTCATTAAAGTATTTATGTATAGCATAAGCCATATTATGACGAATACGAAATACAGCAGAGAATGTGTTTGTTCTTGGTCTTAGGTGAGCTATATCTCTTAGAAATTCAAGTGTGTGTCCTTTCTTTTGCAGAGGATAAGTTTCAGCAGGTGCAGAGCCATAAATTTCAATCTCTGAGGCTTGCACTTCCACATTTTGTCCTTGTCCTTGTGAAGCCACCAAAAGTCCATTGACTCTCAGACAAGCTCCTGTTGTTATCTGTCTTAGAGTTTGCTCATCAAATTTCTGCAAGTCAGCAACCACTTGTATATTTCCTAACATTGAACCGTCATTCAGAGCTATGAAAGCAACTTGTTTGTTTCCTCTTTTTGTTCTTACCCAACCTTTAACACAAACCTCTGTGTTAATTAAATCATCACATTTGCCCTTTAATAAGAAGGCAATCTCTGTTCTCTTAATGTCTTTCATTGTGTTATATTATAAGTATTCTGTCCTTTTCTCTACCTCAACATCGGTAACAAATTGTTTTATCTTCTGTTCTTCTTTCTTCTGACACACCATCACTACATCATTTGTGGTAACCACAATATAGTCTTCTAAGCCTTGCAAAACCAACAACTTGCCTGAGGCGTTATTGATTATGCAATTCTTTGTGTCATAAAGCATAATATTTTTCCCCACCACTGAATTATCTTTGTGGTCTTTCTCTCTTATATCGTACAAAGCCCCCCATGTGCCCACATCACTCCAACCAAAGTCTGAAGGCATAACATAGACATTAGAAGCCTTCTCCATAACTCCATAGTCTATTGAAATAGCTTTTATGGAAGCATATATCTCTTGGATAAACTCATCTTCTTTCGAAGTGTTAAGGTAAGGTATTCCCTTCTCAAAAGCAGAATAAACCTCTGGCATAAACTCTGCCATAGCCTTGTCTATACTCTTCAAAGACCAGATAAACATACCACTATTCCAGAGAAAATCACCACTTTGAATAAACTTCACAGCCATATCATACTCTGGTTTCTCTGTAAAGAGTTTCACTTTGTTTATTTCCATATTTGTCCCAAGATACTCTTGTTGCAAATACTGAATATAACCGTAACCAGTATTAGGGTAAGATGGTTTTATTCCCAAAGTTATCAAAACATCATTCTGACTACTAATCTCTAAACCCTTCTGGACAATAGAGATAAACTTGTCTTCATCTACAATATAGTGGTCTGAAGGTGCCACAATGATATTAGCCTGAGGGTTTTGCTTCTTTATCTTGAAGTTTGCATAAGCCAAACAAGGAGCAGTATTTCTGCGCAATGGCTCTGAAATAATTTGGTTAGGGTTCAGGTCTTTTATCTGCTCATTTATCAAATCAATATACTGACGATTGGTAACAATGAGTATATTCTCTCTTGGACAAAGACGTTCAAAACGCTTGAATGTCATTTGTATCAAGCTCTCTCCTTTACCTAAAACATCTATAAACTGTTTTGGTCTTTGTGTCTTGCTTAGAGGCCAAAATCTTGTTCCTATGCCTCCAGCCATTATTATACAATAATTGTTTTTGTTCATTTCTCAACGTTATTGTTTTTTCATAAATTATTTTCTCACAACAGAGACCATTTCTATACCCCTGTCGTCACTTGCCCTCCAAGAGAAAGTAGGACAATTACATTTTTTATGTCTAACTCTTTTCATTCCGTACTTACTTGAAGAGCAAGAGCTAAATACAAACACAAACATTGCAAAAGCCACTATTATTATCCTTTTTCTTTTCATTCAAGCATAAAATTAGTGCAAAGATACAGTTTTTTCTGTATGATTGAACATTATTGACAAGAAAACTATCCGATAAGCATTAAAACAGATATGGAAAGAATGAATGTTAAGATTGTAACAAGAATACCTATCTTGAAAAATTGCCAAAAACCTATCTTCACTCCCTCTTTCTCTGCTTGACCAATGACAATCAAGTTAGCCATTGCGCCCATAATGGTTGCGTTGCCTGCCAGTGTTGAAGAAGAAGCCAAAGCCAACCAAAGCATTTGACTATTTGCATGGTGCATTAGCGGCAAAACCAAGACAGTGTAAGGCACATTACTAACTAATTGCGAGAGTACAAGACTAAGAGCATGCACCGCTCCCACACCTTCAATATTCTCTTGCAGATGCACATTCAACAAAGAAGAAAACAATCCAGCCTTTTGCACCGCTCCTACCACAATAAACAGCGAGGCGAAGAATAGCAACAGCACCCAGTCAACCTCTTTAATGATACTTGAGGGTTTAGGTGAAGAGAACACCAGCATAAGCCCAGCACCGCACAAAGCCAGCACAGGAATAGACAAGCCTATCAATTTGCCCACAAAGAATGAAAGCACCAAAAGAAAGAATATGGTTAGTGAGACTTTCATATCCTTAAAATCAATCTTCTCTTTCTGAAAGGCATCAGGAGCAATCACTAAAGCATTGCTATAGGAAAATTCACTCTTATAAAACGCTCTAACAAGCACAATGGTAATAATCATACCAAAGGCAGAAACAGGCAACAGATGCAACAGAAAAGAGCCATAAGAAATACCCGAATTGATACCTATAAGCATATTTTGCGGATTACCTGTTATGGTCATCACGCTACCAATATTTGAGGAGAATATCTCTGCCATCAGGTAAGGCACTGGATTTAGACGAGCAGAGCGACAAATCATTATCACCACAGGAGTGAAGAGCAACACCACAGCATCATTGACCATAAAAGCAGAGCAAAGACCACTAACTAAAACAATAACAATCAAAAGCTTAATTTTGGTATTTGCCAAGGCAATAGTGCGTTGAGCTACCAGGGTGAAGAAACCTTCTAATTTCAAGCAAGAGATAACAATCATCATACCCAAGAGCAAGCAAATGGTATTGAAATCAATCATGCTCATGGCTTGCTGAAAGCTCACCACACCAAAAGCCATCATTGCCACAGCACCCATAAAAGCAGCTGAAGGACGGTCAACATTCACCTTTGGCAGCTTGGTAAAGATTATGCCAATGTAAGTAAGTACAAAGATTATAAGGGCTATAGTGGCTGTGCTCATGTGCAAAAGAGGTTAAAAATTAAGAGTGCAAAGATAAGAAACTTATCCTTTTAAAAATGGATTATCTTTTGCTATTAATCAACAACCAAATAATGAATATATTCTGTAGTTTCATTAGCTTTTATGTGGCGAGAAGAAGATTCATTGTCTGCTTTAAAGCGAGAATAAGACTTCTCAAAATATCCATAATATCCTCTTTTAGACATTATTTGTTTTATCTCTTCAAAAGACATCAAACCCTCATTATTGTAACTTAAAAATATATACTTCGCCTTAGTATTAAGTATTAAATCCTCAAAAGCCTTTTTTACTTGCATTTTTTGACAATACTTTGATTTTTGAGCCGAATAATCACGCATTCCTGTTTTACCTTTTATAATTGGATTATCATACCTTGCTATTGTTTCAAGAACATGATAATTTGCAGAATATTGGCGTTGATTATATGGAGGATCTAAATATAAAATATCTGTATCTATTTTGCTAATAAGTTTGTTAGCGTCTTCATTGAAAACTTTATGTTCTTGAGAATTTAATACCATTTTAGCAGGATTCATAACTAAAAGTTTCTGAGCAGACGTTTTTAAGTGTTTTAAAAAAGCTCCATAAACTGAGGCTGTATTTGCCACCTTATCTATATTTTCTATAAGTGTCGCAAGCAAAAAATAATATTCATTTTCTGTAATCTTATTATTCTTTCTCCATACTTCTATTTTCTGCCTTATTGCATCACATTTTTTACCATTGTTATCAGAAAAATATAACCGATATTCTTGTTCATCTATTTTATCGCCCTTGCAATAATTATTAAATACAAATCCCTCTATTCCTTTTAGTCCATCAAGATAATTACAAACTACATTTACTTTATCTTCATCAAATAAAACAGTATTTATTTGTGGTATTTCTTCTATCAAACCATTAAATAAAAGTGTTGTATGATTTTCTATATATTGTTTGTTTAGAACAAAGCTATAATATTGTAAATCATTAGCAATAATACTATATCCTCTCTCTTTAAAATGTCTACCAACGACACCAGTACCAGCAAACAAATCACAAAACGTATGCACATTATTATTTCCTTGTATAACCCTATCAATACATTGATCAAGAAAAGGCAAAAGCGTGTATTTACAACCTATATAATTCATATTAAATTAGTATTAGAGAAAACAAGTTTATTATTATCCACATTATATTGAATCCATCTCAATCTGTTTATGTTCAAATTGATACATCTATTATTTTCATAAAAGTCATTGAATTGCTCAATAGCCCCTATAAATCCAACAGTTTCATCACCGCTTGTAGAACGAGTCAATATAATTGGATTTATCACACTTGGCTTATTCGGTATATAATATTGACGTAACCAATCTATATATTTATAAAGCTGATTTATGTGTGATGCTTCAGCCTTTACACATTTTAATTCTATTGGATATAATGAGCTTATCGGAGTTCCTCTTTTGGAAATCACTATATCCATTCTTTGCATACCAACACCACAAGATACCTCATTTCCTATCCATTCTATCGGATTAGTATCTTCTAAGAAAATAGATTGATCAAGACTTGTATTTATATCTTTCCCAATAATTTGAATAATATATGATTGTAAATGTATCTCATGAGCATGTGCATTATTATATTGAGCAATTAATCTTGGTAATATATTAATAGGTTCTTTTTCAGCTGTATATTCATTAAATGGTTGATTTGTTTTTATTATTTTTGCTTGTTCTGAATCAAATGAAACACTCTCATCATCTTGCAAGGTTAAATAAGCATTATCGTTCTTACTTGCTATCATATTTATCAACCTATCTGATTCATACAATGTAATCATAGTGTTGCCTCTATTACCTTTTAATTTACGGTATATAAGACTCCATAACATTTGATTTGGTGATGTTAGACCATCTATTGCATCAAGAGCTTCCCATTCTGTAACGCCTTTTTTGTATATCTTGTATGGCTTAATCAATTGTCTATAAGCCAACGACTTTGGTAAATCGGGATATTTATTCTCTTGACTTTTATCTAAAAACACATTGTCATCTTTTGCTTGAAAAATACCATAAAAAGCTCCACCAAAATTTTTACTCTGTTGAACATAAAAAATAATATAGTCATCTCTCCTTATTCTATTTCCATCAGCAATCATACCACATATATTTTTTTCTCTTGCAGAATGGATATTCTCAGTAGGTATAGCATTGTTATTAAAATTCATAGATACTCCATTCCCTGTTCCAATAAACATATACTGTAAATGTTTCTGAAATGTCTCTACATTGACTATTAACACATGTGTTGTCATTCGTTTTTTACTTTTTAATCCTCTGGGTATAATTTTCTCATTATGTAATCTGATGTATATTGAGCACTTTCTTTACTTATCTTCTTTGCACTTTCTTTTCTATATTGTACAGGGTCATATTGATAACAACCTTTGCAACCCAAATCCTCTGAATAATTTTCATCTCCCTCATAAAATGGATATGGATTACCTTTTATATTACGAGCATTCCAACGCTTATTATTTTCTTTACAACGCTTACATATCTGCCGTTTTACATCATTAGCAGCCTTACATAAAGGTTGAAAATCATCTTTATTTTGTGTATTTATATCAGAAACTCTCCAATCATTTTTTCTGCCATCCTTATGATCTATTTCTATCTTTGTATTTTCTGAGCCACCATTCACACCCAACATTACACAATTCTGAGTTTTATAGTAGTCTTTAATATCTTTTCTTATTGATTGAGAAAATACTCTTTGTGTATTAAATCCATTTAAACGTATAACATCTATTCCATTACCAGAAGAAAGCGTCTTATCTGTTTCAATATTATACATTTTAGCAAGAGAAGAACTCGCCCTGCACCAACTACCACCATTACCTAATTGCAAATCTTTGTACCTTCCAACAAATTCAGATACATTTACCCATCTACTCACACCTTTTTCATCAGGTTTTGCTAATTCTAAAAATAATTTGTTCTTTGTCATCTCTAAAATTCTTTCTTAAAAACAAATACATATTCGTGTTTAAATATACAATAGTCGCTTGACAAGGCTCTATATCTCCATATTGCTTGTCTACCAAACTTATCTCTGTTTCCTTCTATATTTTTAACAATCGTCGCTTTTAATTTTAAACCTAATTTTTGCGTAGCATACATACAATAAAAGCTCAATGGGTATAACTCACCATTTGAATATTTATCACCTATCACAATCGCCAGATAATGATTTTTTTCCAATACTTTCAATACACCTTGCACAGTTTTTGAAAACAAAGCAATAAAACCTTTTACACTCTCAGAATTAGACAAATCTTTAGGATTATCACTGAATTTTATTATATCAGCATAAGGTGGGTGCAATATCGCAAATTGAACATTTTTCCTACCATATTCATTCAATATATTCTGCACTCCTTTAGTATATGTTTGTTCTTCTGTACTATCAGAGGCAAAAATACAAGAAAAATGATTATCCGTATTATCATCTAATTTTGTCTGAACACTTTCTATTAAATCTTTTTGTATATCAATACCTATGCAATTTCTATTTAATTCTTCACATTCAAAAGCAGTTGTTCCACTGCCAAGAAAAGGATCTAAAACGACATCTCCTTGTTTTGTATAACGTCTAATAAGTTGATTAGGTATTTGAGGAATAAAGTTGCCATGATAAGAACCATCGTGTTTCCCATTTTTAGCTCTATTAGGGAACAACCATAAACTATCAGTCAAAATAGTTTCTTCTTTCCAATTTCTCAAATCTATATCATTAAATTTAGGCATACAAAGAATATCAATTGTTTTTTTCTCCGACAAATATACACTTTATTCCTGTAATAGCTATATCTTATTTTCGTTTATTTTCTTCCAATCTCTTTGCAGTTTCATCATCTGCTTTTGCCTTGTTCTCATAGTCAGCTTTTTCTGCACTATCTGTTTCATTTTCTGCTAACTTTCTATAGCATTCGGCTCTATTCTTATAAGCTTCTGCAATATTAGGATTCAATCGTATTGATTCATTAAAGTCATTTAATGCCTCCTCTAATTTATTCATATTTAAATAAATCTCACCTCTTGTGACAAAGAACACATTATTTGTTTTATCCATAGATAATGCTTTATTAATCAAATCTAATGCTTCTGTATATTCCTCCATTTTATTCTTACAAGTAGCTTTATTGTTATAAGCATCTGCATTATTAGGATTTAATCGTATTGACTGATCATAATCTTGTATTGCTAAATAATATTTTTCAAGTTCAAAATATGATAAACCTCTATTATCATATACATCAGCACGATTAGAATTTATTTTTATTACTGTTGTATAATTGTCTATTGCTTGATTACAATACTCTATCTTTTTACTTATATAATACTTCCTCATATAATAATTACCCTTATTATAATATGCTACAAAATCATTAGGATTTAACTCTATTGCTTTATTGTAATCTTGTAATGATAAATTGTAGTCTTTTGCATTCAAATATGCACAACCTCTATTATTATATGCTTCCATATAGTTAGGATTTAATTCTATTGCTTGAGTATATAAGTCTATTTGTTTATTCGTATCTTTTTCTTGTAATGCTTGATTAAAATATTGTGATGCTTTTGATTGTTTTGCAGCTTCTTGTGCAGCCGCTTTATCTTTATTTATTATCTCTTGTATTTGTTCAATTTTTGATTTATCATTCATTATTACCTTTTGCAACTGTTCTATGTTGTTATTTATCTCTTCTATTTCTTTTAATTGTTCACTCACATTATCAACCTTTGCTTGCATATCATTAAACTCCATAGAAAACCTTTTAAGCTCCTTCTTATAATTTTTTATTTGCGATTTTAAATTTTTATTGTACATAAAAGGGATAAAATATCCAACTCCAGCAACAATAAGTGTTACCAATACACCAAATAAGCCAATAACCCATTCTATATTTGAATTATACCTCTCTATATCTGATTTAGTAATATCTCTATTTCTGTCACATTGCTCTTGCAAAGTCTTTACTTGCCATTGCAATTCTTCATTTGTAGGTTGTGTTGGTGTCTGTGTTGCATAAGCAACATTGAAACAACAGCCAAACAATACTATTAAGCATATTAGTTGTATTATTCTCTTCATTATCTTGTTGGATTTATTTTATTATCTCTACAACGTTATTTCTAATGTACAATTTTTCACCTTACAAATGTACAATTTATTTTTCTAAGCAGGCGAGTTTTACTCCCAAAAAGCCATCATTGCCACAGCACCCATAAAAGCAGCTGAAGGACGGTCAACATTCACCTTTGGCAGCTTGGTAAAGATTATGCCAATGTAAGTAAGTACAAAGATTATAAGGGCTATGGTAGCTGTGCTCATGTGAAAAAGAAATTAAAAATTTAAGAGTGCAAAGATAAGAAACTTATCCTTTTAAAACAAAAAGACTACCCTTTGTCTGTAGTCTTTTTCTGAATTGAGTTGTTTATGTTTATTAGTTAAGAACTAAATCCTTAACGCTATTCACTACCCTATATGATATTTCGTCATACTCCTTAAAGTTAGCTTTACCACAAGCTATTTTTTGTTGTTCCTCTGTTCTTAACAATGAAAGATCTACTCTATCTGTGTTTCCAGTATATTTTGTTTCTGCCACAAAATACACTTTCTTATCATCTTGAAAAACCACAGCCCAATCTGGATTATAATTTCCTATTGGTGTAGGAATCTTAAACCAGAAAGGTAACTTGAAATAGAATTTTATATTCTCGTTGCTCTCGCAATCCTCTGCAAAGCGTGTTTCAACACTTGAATCTAAAGGTATGTATTTATCATAAATAGTCTTTTGTGTGTTTCTAACTTCAAATGTATTACTATCCAAATATATTTCTAACTCTTGATTGCTAAATAAACTCATTTGATATTCTTCACCCTCTATTTTCTTATACTTTATACCCTCTATCATTAAGCTATAAAGAGTTTGCTTTATTAGAGAGACAACTGAATCCAAAAACATTTGAGGGGTTTTCAATATATCTGTAATTTTACCAGAGCTAATAAGTATTGATTGTATTGTCTTACGAGTTAAATGTGTTCTGTTTTCTATGTAACCTATAACATCTGGTATTGTCCATTTATGGTTTCTAATTAGTTTTTCAACCATTCCCATTGTGTCACTGCCAACACCTTTTTCGCCTATTTGTATTATTGATTTTGTTAGCAACAAAGATGGTGCTTTGATATTTAGATTATCTTTTAGGTATTGGCTTGCCTTCTCAATTAAATTTGTAGTAGAATAATTTACTCTATATGTTGTTTTGAACTTTATTCTGTCCCATATCTCTTTAAAGTCCTTATTCAATTCAAAACCTTTTCTATACTCAACAGCAACCTTTTTTCTTACATCTTTAATTCGTCCAGTAAAATCAACTCCACAATCTTCTTGCATTTCAGTTTGCAACTTATTAGCAAAATCAGCATAAGACTCATTAGCAATAACAGTCAAGCAATTTATGTTTTGGTCATACACTCTATTTCCGTCTTGATTGACAGCCAGGCGAAGCCCTCTTCCTACCTCTTGTCTCTTCTTTATTTCTGAATGTGTTTCGTTTAAGGTGCATATCTGAAAGACATTTGGATTATCCCATCCTTCACGCAGGGCTGAATGAGAAAAAATAAAACGTAATGGATTTGCATTATCCAATAGCCTCTCCTTATCTTTCATGATAAGAGAATAGGTATCGTTATCATCTTTTGACTCTCCATTAGTATCTTTAAAACCTTTCTTGTCTTGTGAGAAATAGCCATTGTGAACTTCTGAAATATTGTCAGTAGCAAAGTCTTTATACTTTTGTTCTTGCACCAATTTATTATAGCTTTGCTCAAACCATTGTGCTATTCTTCCTTTTTGTGCTTGTCCACTTTCATAGTAACGGTAATTGCTAACCCTATCTATAAAAAACAAAGACAACACTTTTATACCCTTACCCTTGTATTTTAGTTCCTTGTCAAAATGTGTTTTAATGGTGTCTTCTATCTGGCATTGCATTATCTCGTCTGTCAAGCCACCAGTTCTTCCACCCTGTTGCAAAACAGTTCCATTAGCCAGCTTGACTCCGTCCTCTATTGATATTTCTTCTATTACATAGTTACCTCTGTAAACATCTCTTTTGTTTGACTTAATCAACAAATCATCACCCACGCCTACTTTTATAAGCTTTCTTTGTATACCATTAGCATCTTGAACGTCTATTTCTATATTGGCTCTTATGTTTTTGCCTGTAGATATTGATTTCAAATAGATATAAGCATTATTGTTTGAGTTTGCTTCAATAACTGAATCCACTTCTATTTTCTTCACCAAACCCATATCGTAAGCCTTCACTGGGTCAAGTTGATAAATAAGATTATACAGATATTTATGTGTTGCAGAATACCTCAAAGTGCAAAGAGGAGACAATGAGTCTATGGCATTCTTTCTTATATCTGTTTCCATATTTTGAGGCTCATCTACAATAACAATAGGGTTTGTGCATTGAATGAACTCTATAGGTTTTCTGCCACTCAATTTATCATTACTTCTATTGATTATATTTGCGTCTTTAGCAAAAGAATCTATGTTTATAACCAATATATCTATGTTGTTATTTATTGCAAAAGCTCGCAACATAGACACTTTCTTGCTATCATAGACATTGAAGTTCAAAGGAACATTGCCATAAATATTCTGAAAATGGCTATATGTTATCTCTAAATTCTTTAGTACTCCTTCTTTTATGGCAATACTTGGCACAACAATAACAAACTTCTTAAATCCATACTTTGCGTTTAATTCATATATGGTACGAAGATATACATAGGTCTTGCCTGTGCCTGTCTCCATTTGTATGGAGAAGTTCTTACCCTCAGAGGCGATATAAGTCTTTGGCTCTATTGAGTTTTCTGTTTGTACTCTATTTAGGTTCTCTTGTAATTGGTCATTATTTATTATAAGACTATTGCTTATTGCTTGAATATCATTAAGAGGGTTTTCCTCATCTTTCATTTCATAGTCAAAAATAGAGTTCTTTCTCTGGCTATCAAACAAATCAACAACGGCTTTTATAGCTTGCTGTTGGTAACCTAAATTAGCCTCAAATGTTAGTTTCATGTAAAGCTTCTGTTATTTTGTTTATCCAATCCTTAAAATGAGGACACTTTGCCATAATATTTTCAAGTCCTATAGAGTTGATTATTTCTATTCCATTCAGTGTCTTGCTATAATCATTTATATATCTTTTCAACCTTTTTGAAGGTGCTGTATTCTCTCCATTATTTATGTCTTCTGGATTTGGAAATTGCTTTATTACTGCCTCTATTTCTTTAAAATTTGCTTCTTTGGGGGTAAACACACTCTTTACACCTTCAATTGAAGAAAATATCAAGGCTTCAAATTCATGCAACTGTATATATGGAATAAAATCTCTAAACTCTCTTTCTTGCTTTTGTTCTATATTTTCTTTTATAGATTTTTCCAAATATTGGACTTGATTTATTTTTGATTCTCTAAGATTTAACTTTCTATAATTAGGTGTATTCGTAGGTACCTTATAAAAATCTATTAGTGTTGTCAGCACAATATCTGTTTCATAAAGACTCTTGATAATGTCTTTTTCTAAGTGTGAATATTTTGATAAACCACCTCTTGATTGTGAAATAACATGGCAAGTTACATCATTATTCAAACCTGTACTTATCAAATATGGGTTCAGTACTTTTTGTACAAATTCCTGTTCTGTCTGTCCCTCGCAAACAACAAGTAATCTTTTCATAATGTTTGCCCTTCTATTACACTTTTCATCCATAATTCACCTAATGAATAATCTTCAAGCCATGAGTGTAATTCTTGTTCGTTTAATCGTTTAAATGTAGTTTGTTTATCTTTTCTGTCTACCGTTATAACATCATTCGGAGAAAACTCACTAATAAGATTGGCTGACTGGGTTGAAACTATTATTTGAGCCCCCCTATCGGCTACCAATTGTATCATTGCTGCAAGTTTAGATATTGCAAATGGATGCAAGCCTAACTCGGGTTCGTCTATAATTATTATTTGAGGAAGATTAGGTTGCAAAAGCAACGTTGCTAAAGCCATAAACCTTATGCTACCATCTGACAAATCATTTACATCAAAGAATTTGTTATTGTTTTCTCTATCTATCCATTGCAAATTGATTACAGACTCATCTAAATTAGAGGGTTTTAAGTCAAACCTCTCAAAATATGGCATAACAGAACCAATAACATTTTCTATTCTCTTAAAACTCTTAGGGTATTTCTCTTGCAACAAATAAAGATATGCAGGCAAATTGCTTCCATCTGTTCTGAGAAAATTATTATCATTCACTTTTGCTCCAACACGCAAAGGGGAGCCTATATTTGTCTCATGAAAATGATATATCTTATAACTCTCTAAGTACTTTCTCAACCAACTATCTCTATATGAATCAGAATCTTTAATAATACTTTCTTCTTTTATTGTATATACATTTTCCTTGCCATTATATATACTTTTTTCTTCTTTTATGGCTAAGCCTCCATTGAGTGTAGGTATTAAAGAAAAGTTATAAGCGTTGTTTTTAAATTTCAAATAGCCTTCTATTTCTTGTGTCTGTTTTAACCCATAATACAGCAATCTCTCATTGCCTTTTTGAATAGAATACTGAGCTAATCTCTTCTCATATATATTATTAAGAAGCTCAAAGAATGAAATAAAATTACTCTTTCCCACTCCATTTGAACCTATCAATATATTTATAGGTTTTAACTCCAAATCAAGTTCTCGTATGGATTTATATCCTTTTATCGCTATTCTGTCCAACATATCTCTTACTCTCTTTTTAGATTGTTTCAAATGTTATTTCTGCGTCCTTCATCTGCAAGGCTGTGTTTGTCTTCAACTGGTCGTTATCTGCAAAGACTCTGTCAAGTGCTATCACTTTTTGAGGTCTGCACTTTATTATCTTACTGAACAACTCCTCTGTAGCCTTACCTTCAAGCACAAGAACTATTTCTCCAGAATTTATTTCATAATAACCTGACTTTTCCTCTATTGTGCTATTAATGCTCTCTCCTGACTTTAAAAGCAATTCATAAATGATATTTTGTGTCTTTGCTCCCTCTTCTAATGGGTCTGCAAACAGCTCTATCTGTTCCACAAGTTCTTCTCCTGTGTCCACTTGTTGCCATTGCTTGAAGTTGCTCTCTTCCAGCTTCATTACCTTAAAGCCTAAGTCTACACTCTTCTTGTCTTCTTTATCTTCTAATTCTAAACGCTCTTTCTGAGCCTTGTCTTGTGCCTCTAAACGCTCTTTTATCTTCTTGCCAGCTCTTCTAAGTCTTTCCTTGCTCACCTCTGCAATAGTGTTGTAACCAGCTTTTTTTGCCTCGCTCTTCTCATCACACTCCTCTGGCAGTTGCACAAGTATAAACTTTCTCTTCCCTCCGTCTTCACTGTTCAAATCATACACAGCATGTCCTGTCGTTCCACTTCCTGCAAAAAAATCTAAAATAATAAAATCATCATCATTTACAAGTCTTGATAAGCCACAAATAAGATTTGTATGTTTTGTATATTCAAAAACACCCTTATGCATTATTTCATCTAAAACCTTTTTAGCATTATCATTGGAATACTTATTGTCTGTAAATTCTAATGTAGAAAGAGGTTTCGTTCTATCATAATATTCAACCTTATATACATTATTATCTTTTACTATTCTTGCATTTTGATATGTTTTTGTATATATTCGTGGTCTATCTCCACCTTTATGAACTTCTATAAATCCATTTTCTAAACCAAAGATAAATAAATCTTCACTCCATCTCCATCCCCAATCCGCACGTCCATGTATTCCTTTATGACGATTTTCATATTGTTCTTTATCTCCTCCTGCATAAAATGTTTCTCCATTTATAGTAATTGGATAATCCAATGATTGTACATATCCCAAAGAATCATAATCTAAAGTTTGATTAACTTTATAAAAGCCTCTATCTTCAAAATATTCATCTTTCTTACAATATCCTTTATCTGTATGTCTTATACCAGATAAATCTGCATTATCTCTGTTTTTTGTATACATCAAAACATAATCATGATTTTTTGCTATTTCTGCAGAAGACTTTCCTCCTTTTTTTGTAACTCTTGGATATTCGCATACAAAATTTTCTTCACCAAAAAGCTCATTCATTAGCAAACGCAGATTATGCACTTCATTATCATCTATGGACACAAAGATTACTCCATCGTCTCTTAACAGGTTTCTTGCAAGAAATAGTCTTGGCATCATCATATTTAACCAGTTGCTATGATACTGTCCGTTCTCCTTGCTGTTTTGATGAAAAAGTCCTTCCTTCAATCTGTTGCCTTCCTGGTCAACGTCTCCCACCTGTTGCAAATAATCTCTCTTGCTCTGTGAAAATTTATCTGGATATATGAAGCTATCATTACCTGTGTTATACGGTGGGTCTATGTATATCATCTTTACCTTGCCAAAATAACTCTTCTGCAAGACCTTCAAGACCTCTAAATTCTCTCCCTCTATAAATATATTCTGTGTGTTCTCAAAGTCAACACTCTCCTCTTTGTCTGGCACAAGGGTCTTGCTTGTAGGCTCTTGAAGAACATGAAAAGCATCTGTCTTGCCTGCCCAATTCAAGCAATAACGCTCATTGGACAGATTTATATCTTCTCCCAAAGTTGCTTTTAGTTTCTCCCAATCAATCTTACCTTCATCAAAGACCTCTGGAAAAAGCTGTTTCAACTCATTGAGCTTTAATTCTGTTTCTGATAATGATTTACCGTCCATATTCTTGTATGTTTTGCGTTTATTTTTCTTTCATTATTTCACCCTACAAATGTACAATTTATTTCGTTACACCCTGCAAAAAGAGGCGGTTTTTGCAAAAAGAGCAAAAAAATATTTCGTGAATATTATTTTACATTTCTAATAAAAACTAAACCACACCCTCTGCCACAAAACCCAATAAAATAAAGGTTTTGATAAGTTTATAAATATTTTTTTTCTTGTTCTATTTGAAATAATGACCCAAAAAGGTCTATCCTTGGTATAAATATATTTATTAGTTTTGCACCCAATAAAAAAATAAATAAAAAAATGGAAGGACAAATACCTTTTACAAAAGAAGATAAACAAAAAATATTTCAAAGACTAAACGATAATATTGAAGATGATATTGACACTATAATTCAAAGAAGAATCCCTAAACTCTGTGAAGATCTAAAAAAAGATGATTTTACTGCAGAATTTGAGCCCATTGCAGTTATGAAACTCATAGTAGAAGAATTAGAAAACAATCTATATGTTGAACTCAAAAATATGAAACCATTCTTTCTCAATCTAAGGAAAGACGTGCGTTTTAATTCTGTTGCTAATATTATTTTAAACAACGCTCCATTTGTAAATTCTAAAGATTTGTTTAAGAATTTAGCTTGTTCGTTGGCAGACGAAATAAAATCACAACTGGAATGTACTATACAACGGAAAAGTCCAGAGATTATAATTTACAACACAATAAATGACATTATTTATCAATTACTTTGTATCTGTAAGAATAAACCATACAATAAAGACAGGCAAGTATTTTTATCTCTTGCCAAAGAACATAGAATATATGTTCAGTTGCATAATCTGATAGAAGAAGAAAAGAGGAAGATTAGTCAAATGAAAAAATCTAATAACTACAATAACCATTTCAATCTCTATTTGGAAGATCATACAAATGAAATCATACACAAATTATTTACTAATCTAATAGCCAAACGCCTCATAGAGAAAGATTCTTCAGAAGAAAGTTTTTTCTATTACTTAACAGGAGATAATAAACCTAAAAATTTAAAGAAAATAAATTGGATAAAACATAAATACCTACTCTATACTTTCACAAAAATCATTAGCGATAAAGAAGATTATAATTTTTGGGATATAGCCAAGAAATGTTTCACTTATCAAGGTAATGAAATAACAAGTCGTTCAAAAGATAATGGAGGAAATGCTGAAAAAATAGAAGCATTAGAAAAAATAATTTATGAATGCATTCCATCTCTTAAAAAAAAGTTAGCAGCATAACCTCAATTTTTCTCATTCAAAAATAGACATTTTCATTTATTTACAACAAATATTAGACAAAAAACAATATTTTTTTTGCTTTATTTTAAGCACATTACATTAAAAAAAGAACATATTCCTCGCATGTTCCCCCAGTGTCCTTGTGTACACTTTGCGCTCATTATACTTTTGCCAAGTCAATTTGACAATAACAGTTAAAGAAGACGACAAAAGCTTTTAGAGTCTTTCATTTATTCACTTCCTAAAAAAAGCAATATAATGGAAGCAAAAATTAACACCGAGGTAGCAATACCTCAAAATGAGAATGAATCTTCTGCAACACAAAGTATGCAGGAAAGTATTAACCCTCAAAAGCAAGAGGTTGCACAGCAAACTAATGCCCTTATGTCTATGAATGGCAAGGAGCTGTTGGAAATGCAATCACAGAGTATTGACATGTTAGTTGATGGACTTATTCAACGTGTGGGATTGGTGAGCCTGATTGGTTCCTCTGACACTGGCAAGAGTAGTCTTTTGCGTCAGCTGGCTTGTTGTGTGGTTGGTGGGCAGGATTTCTTAGGAATGAAAACTGCCCCAATGCATCACAGAGCAATCTATGTCTCTTCTGAAGACGAGAGTGGCTCGCTGAGTGTGCTGTTAAAAAAGCAGAATAAAGACCTCAAAGTGCCTCTTGAACAGATGGAGGGACTACAATTTGTCTTTGACACTTATAAGCTCTTGGAAACCCTTGAGCAAGCAGTTCTGCAAGAGCCTTGCGACTTGATTATTATAGATGCTTTTGCAGATATTTTCTCAGCAAGCAATAACCTCTATAATACGGCTGAGGTGCGTAGCTTCTTGCAAGACTATGCCTTGATGGCTCAGCGTCACAGACTTGCTATACTCTTTTTGCACCACACAGCCAAGAGAAGCGACAGCTTGCAACCCTCAAAACATAACGCTTTGGGTTCTCAAGGCTTTGAGGCAAAGATGAGACTTGTCTTAGAATTGAAGGTGCTGGCAGAGGACGCCTCAGAGCGTTATCTGTGTATTGACAAAGGAAACTATCTACCCTATGAGCAGAAGCAAAAAGCTATGGTATTGAACTTTACAGACAATCTAACCTTTCACTCCACAGGCAAGAGAGTGCCAATCACAGCCATAGGTCAAAAGGTAGGTTCAGACTTGGAGACTCTCAAAAATGAAGTAGAAACCATAGAAGCTCTACATGAGCAAGGACATTCATATTCAATGATTGCCGATGAATTAGGTATTGGAATCTCAACTATTCGTAACAAAAAAATAAAGCTACAGAGAATAATAAATAGTTCATCATCCAAAAAAAATTAAACACACAAATCAGAGATAATCCTACACTATATATACGGTAGTATATAGTGTAGTTATCTCTGATGTTTAAAATCGTTAGTTAGTTATATTTATAGGTAAAGTAACGAACTAACGATATGTTAACAAACATTAAATAACAAATAACATGAATAATTTATTTTTTGATACATCAATCAAACAGCATGTAGGGGCGACACACCCAATAATAAAAGCAACAAAACAAAAATATGATAAATCAAAGCAACAATAACAGCAATAAAAATAGTTATAACAATAGTAGTCGCTTCCATTGGAAGCTGGAAAAGTATAATGGCAGAGGCTCACGTCATGAGTGTCCGCAGTGTCATGACAAGCAGTCTTTTGTACGTTATGTCTATACTGACAGTGGAGAATATGTAGGTGAGCAGTGTGGCAAGTGCAACCATGAGAATAGATGTGGTTATCACCTGCCTCCAAAGGAGTATTTTGCACAGTATGATATTCATCAACCGCAACATATATCTGCTTTTATCCCCTCTTGGCTTCGTCCTGAAAAGACAAAATATAACTCTATGCCAGAGCAAAAGCCTTTGTGTTTTCTTGACCCCTCAGAGAAGGCACGTTTTTATGCTAAGCCGAGTAATTTTGTTTATTTCCTCAGACATTATTTTCCTTATGATGATGTGCAGAAAGTCATAGAGCTTTATCATTTGGGAGGTGATGAGTATTTAAATGTGGCTTATCCGTACATAGATATCCATGGTCAGTTACGCACCATAAAGCTAATGTCTTATGATGCTCACACAGGCCACAGAACCAATGTCATTTATTGGTTGCATAGCTATTTGAAAAAGCATTCCCTACTGTCCGCTGACTGGCAGTTGAGTCAGTGTCTTTTTGGTGAACATCTGCTTTCATTACAGCCTAAAAAACCAATCCATATTGTGGAGAGTGAGAAGACAGCCGTTATCTGCTCTTTGCAATACCCTGGCTTTACATGGCTTGCAACGGGTTCTTTAGGTGGTTTCTCACAGCAAAAACTCAGTGTCTTGGCAAGACGTCATGTGCGTTGTTTCCCCGATTTGGGAGCTTATGACAAGTGGCTTGCAAAAGCAAGTCAGTTCAACCTCACAGAGCATTTAAACCTACATATTGACAGTTATTTAGACTCCACAGCAGACTCCACTCAGCGAGCCATGGGATTGGATTTGGCAGACTTTATACTCAGAGATATTGACAAGAAGCACTCCGAGCAATAGAGCCAAAGGAGGCGTAAGGAAACTTTGTTTTAGTAAATCGGATCTTTGTTTTATTGAAACGAAACTTTGTTTCCTTGCGCTCTTTCTTTGTTATTTTTCTAAGGGAAAATAAGCTAAAAATACCAATAAAAAAAAGTGAAAAAAAACTCATAAAAAGTCATTGTTATGTCAGAAATTATTTGTATCTTTGTATCTGAAATAAGAGAAGTGAAATTTACTTTATATAAAGTAAAGATTTAATTCTCAAAATAGTATTAACATTTAAACATTTAAACATTATGGCAATGGATTACGTGCGCATTCAGCGCAACATTCACACTGGAGCTACTCCAGGCACTAAGTACCTTGCAAGAATTTACCGCAAGGGTAACATTTCAATGGACTCTCTATGCACAGAGATTTCAGAGGCAACAACAATGTCTTATCCCGATGTTCTTGGGGTATTGAAAGCTTTGGAAATTATCATCTCAAGGCATGTTCTTAACGGTGAGGGAGTTCGTTTAGACCTTTTGGGTTCTTTTGTACCCTCTATTCATGCTAATGCCAAGGCAACACTTGCACAGGTAACTCCGGAGACAATCCGCAGAGCTGCTTGCCGCTTCTTTCCTTCGGTTAAGTTCAAGACACAGCTGTCAAAGACAAGTTTCAATCTTGTTGACCTAACTGTTCATGGCTATCAGCCAAATGCTTAACCACGCAAGCCTTCAAAGGCAGCAAAGCAAAGATGTATCCATATTTTTGGGTACATCTTTTTTATTATACTGAAAGCTAATTTTATGTACTTTTGCAAACCATAAACATAACATATTACTCATACCAAAACAATGAATAAAGAAAAATACATTTATCTTTCTGCTTCTCCTTTACTTTTGGAGAGTTGCTCACTCAGAGAACACTCAAACACAAGCATAGTGGTAATTGACATTCTAAGGGCTACAACAACAATATGTACAGCATTTAAATACGGGGTTAAAGCCTTAATTCCTGTAGGAGCAATAGAAAAAGCCAAAGCTTTAAAAGAGCAAGGCTTTATGGTGGCAGGAGAGCGTTTGGAAGGCTCATTACCTTTTGCAGACATGGGTAATAGTGCTTTTGAATTTATGAACCCTAAGATTAAAGGACAAGTCATAGCTCACACCACAACCAACGGCACACAAGCCATAGAGCAAGCCAAAGGACTCAATGGCAAAGAAATACTCATTGGTTCATTCTTAAATCTATCTGCTTTAGCTTTGTACCTGCAAGAGCAAAACACAGACGTGCTGCTATTGTGTTCAGGGTGGAAAGGCTCTGCATGTATTGAAGACACAGCCATGGCAGGAGCCCTGATAGAGAAACTCTACCCCAGTATTGCACGTATTGATGACGCCTCATCTATGGCTCTAACTCTGTGGCAGACATACAAGAAAGATTTATTAGGCTACATGGATAGCTGCGCGCACATACATCGTTTAAGAAACAAAGGTCTGGGAGATGTCTTTGAATATTCTTTCACTCCAGACACTGCACCTGTTGTGCCAAAATTGCTTGACGGAAGACTAATCAATATACTAAATTAACGTTGCCGCTTTGCTTTTGTTTCTCGCCAGTTGAATCCACATACTCCACAATATAGACGTATGTGGCACAAGGCAAGATTTTCCCCTCATAATATCCATTCCAACCCTCTGAAAGATTAGTGGTTGAGAAAATGCACTTACCCCAACGATTAAACACTCTAAAATGATAAGAACCCTCTTGAATATAGAGAAGAGATGGTTTGAAAGTTTTGTTCGTTATCTGCAAAGGAGTGAAAGCATTTGCTATCCAAAACAAAGTAGAGCTGGTAATGGTGGCAAAGCATGAAGAGTTATGAGCTTGAACACTATCCACATAAGGGTTTTGTTCGTAAGCCACAATGTAATAAGATATTTTGTCGGTGCTGTGGTCGGCATTTGTTCTGTCATCTGTGTAGGTAAGCTCACCAGAATATATGTTGTCAAGCAAAATATCTCTTGAACCCTGACGACGATACAGAGAATAAGAGTTTATTCCCTCCCAACCCACAGGAGCGTTCCAATTCAAAGACGAAATATCATTATCATTGCTCAGTTGAAGACGTATAGTTGACAGAGTGTTAGAAGTAGAATAATATAAATCGCACTCATCTGGCACTTGCAACTGATAAGTGTAGGCGGTTTTGTCAGCCCCCTGAGGCAAAATATCTGTGTATGAAAATGAAGGCTGACCACTGTGAGGCAGACGAGCAACCTTTTGCAAGCTCTGACCAATAGGGGCTCTATACAAATCATAATGGCTGACCACTATGGAAGTATCAACAAAGAAAGTCAGAGCAACACTTTTGTTGTCTGAAGAAACTGTGGCAGAGCGTATAAAGGCATATTTAACCTTTGGTGGTGCAGAGAAATCACAAGTCAGTTTATTGGAATAGCTCTCCACTCCACCTTCCAATACAGCCTTCACATAAAAGACATAAGTATCATTATCCATTATTGGAGAAGACACTCTGTAGGTGCATGATTGGTCAGACAAAGTAAAGGTATTAAATAATTGAAAAGCGGCTCCATTTTTGCTAACATACAACTGATAACTATCCACACCTCTTCCCTCATACTGAGTCCATGACAAAGCAATGTCTTCATTGCAAACCTTCCAATTAGCTGACAAAACAATATTCTTATGGTTATCGCTTCTCAAAGATGTATTAAAACAAGAGTCAAAGGCCATAACAGCCAAACTATTTACAGCCCTTATGTTGCAACCGTTGCACGTGTAGTCTGTGTCTTGCTTACCCCAAAGAGTATCTAATGCCAAACAAGGCTCTCCAGAACAAACAACATAACCCCATGTGTCAGATGAAGGTGAGCTATTCCATACAAAATGTATCTTTTGGCTTTGAGTATCCACACTTATACACAGAGCTGTTGGCTCTAAGGGTATTTGTACGTCTTTGACATATACTTTGCTCTCATTGCTCACAGATGTACAACCATTAGCGTTTTGTATCTCTATATGATAATATGCAGTATCTGAACACAAGGCAGGCAAAGAATCAATAAATCCATTTATGTTTGCTATACCCCTTTCTTTCCACTGAGTATCACTCAGGGCAAAGCGTCTGTAAATATGATATTGCTGAGCCTGACTACCAGAATAACCCTGGCGAGCATCGTTCCAAGTGAGCTTTATCACTCCAGGAGCTATTTCCTGAGTAATCAAGAACATTGTGGAAGCATAATCTTCAGAGACAGAGTCATTCCAAACATTTTTTGTAATCTTATAACGCACTGAGTGAGTATTAGCATTCAGCGTATTGTCAGTGTATTGTGTTTGGGTAATGTCTGACTGCTGCCCTACTTGATGAAAAACATTTGTTTGTAAATCATTAGCATAAATTACAGCAGAGGTAAAACCTGCAGGGCTGCAAGGCTCAAAGGTGATAGTTGTTGAGCCATCTTGATTGACACTAAGGCAGTAGATAGACTGATTTTGTGCAAAAGAAACCTTTGCTATCAAAAACAATAAAACTACTATCACAACCTTTTTCATCACTCTAAGTATGTTAATATAACTATATAAGAACGTTTTTCAAGGCTTATTGTTTCAATTTGTAGCAATTACAGTGAGCATTTTTTCCTTCTGTAAATACTTTTGTGCCACACATTGCAAATCTTGGGCAGTGGCTGAGTCTATCTGCTGAATATACCTATCATAATAATCATTTTTCATTCCATAACGCAACAAAGGCACAAACTTCTCTGACAAATCAAAACCACCATCTAAGCCTCTGAGTATCTCTCCTTTGGTATAACTCTTTACTCTCTGCAATTCATCTTGTGGTATTAGAGTTTGGCTCAGAGTGTCCATTTCTTTGAATATCTCTTGTTTGGTTTGCTCAATACAATCTTGCTTTATGTCTCCAATTATTGCAAATGTGCTACAATCCTTGTTTAAGAATAAATATGAGCCTATACCATAGGTGTAGCCCTTGTCCTCTCTTATGTTCTGCATTAAACGAGAAGAAAAATAACCCCCAAACAACGAATTAAGCAAATTCAGTTTCATATAGTCAGGGTGATTGACCCCAATAGTTATGGTACCCATTCTAATTGAGGCTTGCTTTGCAGTTGGTAGATGAACTATTGACTCCACCCCAGCAAAATCAAGTTTAGTGGAAATAGAACTTGATTTTGGCAGAATATTTCTTTGTTTCATTTTAGCTTTAAAATCACCACCAATAAGAGAGTTTAACTCATCGGTAATTTCATTGTCAATATCTCCACTTGCAACAATAAAACAAGTCTGACTATTCAATGTGTAAAAACAAGAATAAAAATCAATTAAGTCTTGACGCTCCAAAGCCTCAATGTCTTCTTTTTTGCCACTAATTCCGTAAGGGTGTGTAGCACCATAAAGCAAACGATTAAAAGTTTCACGAGCCAAATAATCTGTTTTTTGATGGTCTATCTGCCATTGCTTAGTTAGTTTGGCTTTGTAAAGGTCTAATTCACTCTGTGGAAAAACAGCCTGAGTAATTATTTCTTTTACTATTGGCAACAGATGTTTGTAGTACTTTCTGAGAAAATAAAAACTTATATTAGAAGCCTCTTTCTCCAATGTTTTTTCTATATAAGCTCCATAATAATCTATTTTTTCTGCTATCTGTTTAGCACTGTCAAGCTCTGAACCCTCTGTGATAAGTTTTTGAGTTGCAAGAGCCGAAAAAAGCACATCTTGGTTTGTGGTATTAGCAAAGGGAAAATACATATCCAATTTAATAAAAGGTATGGTGTTATCCTCAAAACAATAGAGTTTTATTCCATTATCCAACACGCTCTCTTTTGGTTCTATCTTGGGCAGAAAAGATTTATTGTTATTATTCATAGTCTTGTAATACAATTATTTTATATCAAACGTACAAATGGCTTGACCCATTATATGCAACTGCAAAATAAAGGAAAAAAGTTTAATAGAGGGTTAAAAAAATAGATATTATTCACCCAAAAGACTTTTGAACGGATTTTTTTTGTAATTTTACACTTTCATTTATTAAACTATCTGAATATGGATTTAGAATTATACTTTGACAAAATCAATATAGATGAATTTGATTTTCTGAACCTTGGTTCTACACAAAGATTAGGACACACTATTTTAACAAACTGCTCTGAGGATTCATTCCCAGCTTTAGAAGATTGCCAAATTGCCATTGTTGGAGTGCCAGAGGAACGTTTGGCTGTGGGCAACAAAGGTTGCTCACTTGCACCAAACGAAGTCAGAAAATATCTTTACAGACTTTTTCCTCACAAAAAACAATGCAAAATTTGTGATTTAGGTAACCTCAGAATAGGTGCAAGCACTCAAGACACTTACAAGATATTGGCAGACATATTGACCGAATTGCTAAAAATGAAGATAATTCCTATTATCCTTGGAGGCTCTGGAGACATAGCTTTTGCCAACTACTGTGCTTATGAAAACATTGGACAGATAATAAACGCTTTTGCTGTTGACTCTCGTATAGATTTAGGCGAAGAAGCTGACCAATTTAACTCTCAAAGCTATTTAACAAGTATTGTTTGCCGAGAGCCTAACTATTTGTTTGGTTACACACACGTGGCTTATCAGCAATATTTTGTCAGCCCAGATGTAATCAGTCTTATGCACGACCTTTACTTTGATTCTTACAGAGTGGGTGTCTTACAAGACAATTTGGACAATGTAGAGCCTTTGGTTCGTGGAGCAGATATGGTATCCATTGATGTGGGCTCTGTCAGAGGTAGCGATGCTCCAGGAAATGGCAACTGTTCTCCTCACGGATTGTATGGCGAACAGCTATGCAAGATTACACGTTACGCTGGCATGAGTGACAAATGCTCTTCCATTGGTTTTTATGAAACAAATCCACTCTTGGACTCTGGTGGCAGAACCTCTCACATGGTAGCTCACGCTATATGGTATTTCATTGACGGCTATATGTGGCGAAAACATGACTACCCTTACAAAGAAAAAGAAAGCTACAAGAAATTTTATGTTACTCTGCAAAACGATGCTTATACAATAGTCTTTTACAAGAGCAAGAAAAGCGAGCGTTGGTGGATGGAAGTACCTTGCTCAAAAGACAAACAAGTAAAATATGAGCGTCACTACTTGGTGCCTTGCACTTATGAAGACTATCAAATAGCAATGCAAGACCGTATTCCAGACCGTTGGCTATTGGCTTACAACAAGATAATGTTATGATGAAGATACTAATTATTGACGATGAAAAAGCTATTCGTTATTCAATGAAAGATATTATTGAATACGAGGGCTACACTGTGGAACAAGCCTCAGAAGGTTATGAGGGATTAAAACTAATAGAAACAAACGACTACGCTCTTATATTCTGTGATATAAAAATGCCAAAAATGGACGGCATAGAAGTGTTGACAAAAGCCATTGAAATAAAACCAGAGGTTAAGTTTTGTATGATTTCTGGTCATGGAACAATAGAAACAGCCGTAGAATGTTTGAAAAAAGGAGCTATAGATTATATTGAAAAACCTTTAGACCTAAATAAGCTAATCAAAATACTCAAAGACTTCCCTCTTGATACAGAAAAATCAGAAACCAAGAAAAATTCTCTTACTCAAAAAGCGAAAACTACACTAAACCTTATAGAGAAACAACAGCTAATGATTGGTAACTCTGCAAAGATGAAAGAGATGTATTCTTTCATTGAGAAAGTTGCACCAACAGATGCTCGCATACTCATAACAGGAGAAAACGGCACAGGCAAAGAACTTGTAGCTCATGCCCTGCATAGACTAAGCCAAAGAAAATCCATGCCACTTATAGAAGTAAATTGCGCTGCAATACCCAATGAGTTAATAGAAAGCGAACTCTTTGGGCACGAAAAAGGAGCTTTCACTTCTGCTATTAAACAACGCAAGGGCGATTTTGAACAAGCAGATGGTGGCACACTATTCTTAGATGAGATTGGCGACATGTCTTTGTCTGCCCAATCAAAAGTGTTACGTGCCTTGCAAGAGAATAAAATCACTCGTGTTGGTGGAGAAAAAGAAATAGATGTAAATGTCAGAGTGATTGCTGCCACAAACAAAGACCTCAAAAAAGAAATGGAAGAAAACAATTTCCGTCAAGACCTTTACCATCGCCTGAGTGTAATAGTGATAAAAGTGCCACCACTTGATAAAAGAAAAGAAGATATACCACTTCTTGTGGATTACTTTCTGGAAACCTATTCACAAGAGACAAACATAACAAAACCCTCTATAGACAAAGAAGCATTGGAAAAACTTATGCAAATGTCTTTTAGTGGTAATGTGAGAGAATTGAAGAATATCACAGAAAGACTTGCCATACTCTGTGACGGCAAGATAACTACTAAAGATATAGCCACTTACGCCAATGAGGCTTAGATTGGCACACAATTTGATAACAATAAAATGAAATAAATCACTTTAATTTGATACAACATGAAGACACAAACAACAAACCTAAAAAAGACTCTCAGTTTAGCCATTTTATTTTTGGCTTTCTTGGGTGCAAGTTACAATGCCTCTGCTGGCTACTATTACAACCGTTACAGAGCAACAAATGTAATAAACAAAACAGCCTACATAATAGATCAGGCTTACCAAATTGCAGATCATTATAATTATTGGACTAATAACGACCTTTCAAGAGCTGAATACTACAATGAATATGCACAAAGACTTTGCCAAAACAAAGACTTTTATATGGCTGTTCAATACTCTTTACGTGCAAGAGATTATGCTTTGGGTGTAATTGATGGTTGCGATGCATATTGGGACTATTACTATTATGAATACTATGGTTGGTCTAGAACACGTGGCTATAATCCTCATTATCGTTATGACCCTTATTTCAATGGTTATGGCAATTTTGGTTGGTACTATAATAATTATTATGGTTCTTATCACAATCACCATGGGAACAATCCTTACTACAATGATAATTGTCCTAATGGCTTTAATGCTCCTGCAGCCACTGAACAATCTTCTTCTGACAGAGCAAGCGGACGTTCTGCTACTTTTGACCCAAATAGAGGTTCTGGTTCAAGCTCATCTTCTGCAACAGGTTTTCCTTCAACAAATGGGAACAACAACACAGGCTTTAAAAATGTATTACGCGACAAATACTTTGATTCTCAAGAGAAAGAAACCATGTCTTCTTTGCCAACAAAAGAGACTATGGAAACTTCTTTCAAAAAGGATAATCGCAATGTCAATTTCTCAAATTCAAGCCTTAGAAACAAGTCAGAAATAATAAATAGTAATTCAAATCTATCAAAGAACTATCAAGCCACTCCAAGAGGCAATGTTGTCAACATAAAAACTCCTACACAAAAGCAAGGTGCTGTTAATACTTCACCCTCTGAGCTTCAAAACACTAACGCCAATAAAACAAACTCAATAAACAACCGCACAAAAAGCAACACAAACCATTCTAACACACTTAATGGTCAGCAATTAAACAATTCAAATAATAGCAATCAGCTATTCAGAAAAAACACTAACATAAACACAAAAAAAATAGAAACAATAAATAGGTCTTCAAATTCTCAAAACAGAGGAACAAACTCAAATAATAACTTTAATAAACAAGAAAACACAAGAACTATACAGCGCAATCAAAATACTACTAATAATCAACGCAGCGTAAATTCTAATACACGAACAATAAATTCAACACCTATTAGAAATAATTCTGAGACAAAAACACAAAACACTTCATCAAATAGAAATTCATCTCAAAACACAAATTTTGAGAAAAAAAGTAGATAGTTTTTTTAGCTCGTAAATATTTTTGAATAGTCATTGAATGTAACGTAATATGCTAATTATTGGCAGTATAGTATAAAGAAAGGTTCTTTTTATTCTTTAAAAAGAACCTTTTCTTATTCATAAAAGAGACAATATTCTATATTTTAATTCGTTAGAATTAAAAATAATTTATAACTTTGCACCCTAATAAATTTTATTAGCATAATGAACATAGCATATTCAAATGACGGAGAAGGCTCTAAAATAGAAGCCTTATATTCTTGGGCAAGAGAACATCAGATGACTATAAATCGCGTTTTATCAAATGAAAGCAATTTACAGGAAATGATTATGCCTAATGATACACTCATAGTGAAAAACATTTATGAGATTAACGAAAATCCACAACATATTTTCCGCTTTATGAAATACTGTGTGGATAACAATGTCATTATCTATTCAATGGATGATGATTATTGTTTTGACACCCAAAAGAGTAAAGAAATGAGAATCTTTGTAGATTTATTTGCAAAGATGAGCGAATTTCGCTACTCAAAGGCAAGAACTGCCCTTCAAACAATGAAGAGCAAAGGAGAGAGGCTTGGCAGAACAAAAGGAAGTACTGTAAAGTTAAATAAGATTAAAAAGAAGAAAGACCTAATCATTAAAGATATAGAAAACGGTCTGTCTCTAAATCAGATTTATAAAAAATACAAAGTTTCTCGTACTACTGTCAGCAAACTAAGAGAGTTAGAGTCAGACTTAGAACAAGCAATAATAAAACGCTTAGGCTAATCTTGCACTCGCACAAAGCACTCAAGTAATAAATCTGAAGCAAGAGGGAGTAAGGCTATTATTCCCTTTTTTTATTGTTTAGAAATTAAGCGGAACAGACAGACCTATTCTCTCCTTGTATTGTAGTTTCTCTGAGAAATCACGATTATAAGCCACTTGCACATTTATGAAAGCTGCAAAATACTTATTCACCTTCATAGTTATGTAATTCTCAAAGTTTATATCTGTTTCCTTTACAAATTTGTCGTTATTGTAGTCACTGAAAAATTCAAGTTTTGAGAGCAAGTTTATATTCTTGAAGACATCTTTCTCAAAAAAGAATTTTATATATGAACCAAAAGCAAAATAAGTGTGTTTGCCTTCAAGATAACCATAAGTGGAAGAAGAAAGCAAAGTATCTAAACGCATATATGTAAGCCTTCCTGTAACTGGAGAAATCAACACACTCATAAAAGGTTTTGGCTTATATTCCATACCCATAGATGCTGTAATAAAAGCTGGAGCCAGAAAACTAGAAATAAGTATTGAGTCATTTTTATATCCGTCATCAAATTGGCTCTTAAAGTTTAGCAGTGCTGAATAGTTCCAATGGCTATATGCTTTGTAACCAACAATACTGTTTAACTCCATTTTGTCTTCACTTTTACGGAACTTGTTACCTCCATCAAATATACCTTTACCATTATTGTCTTGACGCATTTTACCATAACCTAACTCTATGGTATTATCCCATTTAATCTTGTTATAATGATAATTGTAGTAGCCTTTGTAATCCATTGCAAAAGCAAAAGAACCTACACCTCCTGCCTCCCAATTGTCATACATATTCTGCTCGGTGGAAAGAGTAAGGGTATTCTTTATATACCAAGTCTTATCTTTCTTTGTTGTGTCATTGATTAACTTTGTGGCAGCAGTAAGTACATCTGTTGCTGTGGTAACAACAGTTTCCTTAACATCGTCTTGTGCTTTTGCAGCACAAAAAACAAGCATAATACAAATAAAAGTACCAATATATTTTCTCATATCAAAAAAATACTAACTTAAAGCTCTAAACAAGAATTGATTGAATGAGTGTATTGAATTAAAAATATCCAATATTCTATCCTCAAATCCTGCGAGCAAAGTTTCTTGCTCACCAATAACGATTGAAAATATGAAATTCTTATGTTTCAAGTAATCTATTGCTTTGCTGTCTTTGGGATAACCTTTGGGTGCTATTTTCAAGCAATAATCTGTGTCTAAGGCTGAGAAATATTTTTTAATCTCTTTACTCCTAACTATTAAGTCAAACTCATCAAAGTTATAGTATATCTCATCTCTTATCTTCTTTAAAATATCATTCATAGGGAAAGCTACTCCACCCGCTAACATACAATGATTGTCCTCAAAGTGAATATAATAACAAGGCAAGTTATGGTCTCTAACATTTCCATAACATATATTAGCAGCAAAATGTGTTTTGTATGGACTTTTGTCCTGTGAAAACCTTATGTCTCTTGCTTGACGATAGAGAGTGTTTTTTGCCTCCCAAAGCCCTACATTTGAATCAAAAGCTCTCACTTGTGGCAACAAATCATTAACCAAAGCCTCCACTTGTCCCCTTGCAGCCTCTACCTTTGCTTTATTGGCATGGTACCAATCACGATTATTATTCTCTTTCAGCTCCCTAAGAGTTGCATACAAACTCTCTGTGATAAAAGTATTTGTCTGGCTCATACTATTATATATTTTTTCTCTTCTTAATTAGTAAATAAGTCTCCCCTGCAATGCAAAAAAGCAACAAAGACAAGATTGCCCACCAAAAAGCAAAAGAATTATCATGCTTAACAAAGTAAGAAGATATCTTTTGTTTTGTTGTCTCCAAAACACTATAGTTATCAAGAGCATTGGCTTTTAGTTGCATTTTTATCTGGCTTGGTTTCATAAATGTCAGCACAGATTCTTGGCGTGGATAATTCAAAGCAAGCCCGCCATACACTTTTCCATCACCAACTATATTGTAATTGCCTGCCTTCTTTGCTTGATTATGCAACAGCACAGCGCAACGCTCATTGTTATTTATAAACTCTGGTATAAAGGTATTTGCACCCTCAAGACTTGAAAGCTTAACCACTCTAACCTTTTCAAAATCTTTATCCTTAATAAATGAAATATCTATTGGGTTAAGTGTATTTATGTAGTAATAAGGCACAGACATAGTTTGAGCAAACAAAGCCATATTCCATAGCGTAGGCACAAACAATGCTTGTTTAACAAAATCCGTTGCCTGCTCTGTCAGTGGTGTGGAAAAGATATACACTCTGCTGTTCTGCTTTTGGCTAACAGTAAGAAAATCCTCTGCATTGGCAAAGCGCATAATACTCTCTTTACTCACAGGGTGTTTTTGTCTTAAGAGCCAATAAGAGCTAACAGATGGCATTTCCATATTATCTACCTTGGTTGCAAAGACTCCCTTATACAAACGGTTTTCTTGGTTTATCTGTGCTACTCTTTGTGTTTGCTTTACTTGTGAAGAATACTCAGGTAAGCCCAAAGAAGCCATACTACTTTGGAAAGAAGACACATTCATATCCCCTGAAGGCACTATAACAATGGTTCCACTCTTTTGTCTGTACTTATTTAGTGCCATAGCCAAAGAAGAAGAAAAGTCCTTAATCTCATTGAGAATTACAAGCGAATAATCTGAAATAGAATTATAGTCTATGCTATGTTCATTCCACTGTTTAAAGCTAACCTCTGGACTATGAGCAAATAGTCTTTTCAAATAAGGATTACCCCCTTGGCTTGCATTGCCGTCAATCTCCAAAACAGTGATTGTCTTATCCGTCTGCAAAGAAAAATAAAAGTCATCATCAAAAGTAATAGGGCTATCCAAAATACTAATTCTGCAATGATTCAAGCCTTGTTTTTGTAAGCTAAAAGATATACGTGCATTGTAAGAAGAATTCTTTGGCACATCAACACTTTGCACTGCCAACTGCTTGCCATTAACAAAAAGCTTTACACTAAGCCCTTTTGCATCATCTGAAGAGGAATTAACAATATGAGCTATCATTGTCAGAGGCTCTGAACTCTTGAAGATAGGGTTATCAAAAGCTATACTATCAATAAACAAATTATTTATATTCTGGGCTTGCAAAGGAACAAAGAGAGTTTTAATACTCTTGTCCTTTGGAAAAGCTGTGGCATCAAAACTCTTGGCTTGGCAATCTGAAATAAAGAAACACCTCTTGGCTCCACCGTTCTTTGTCTGTAAAAGCGAATAAGCCTTTTTCAATAGATAGCTATCCACCTGGCTTTGTGGTGTTATCTGCACTCCCCCAGAGGCATCTATGAGTTGCAAAAACCTTTGACGAGTGCAGAATTGCTCTACTGTGCTTTGGTTATCCATTGTGAGCAAGCAAAATTCATCACTATTGGAGTATTGCATAGCTATTTCCTTGGCCTGACGTTTAGCCCGGTCAAGCAATCTGCCTTCTGAACCTTGGTTTTGCATTGAAAAAGTGTTATCCAAACACACCACAACATAATTCTTGCCCTTCTGCACAAGAGTATCCTTGTCCTTAGAAACAAATGGTGAAGCAAACAGCAACACCAATAACACCACAAAAGCACAACGCAAAGCCAGCAGTAGCCAGTTCTTAATACGGTTTTGTCTTTTTGTCTGCATTATCACCTGTTTAAGCAGAGACACATTAGTAAAATAAACACTCTTGAACTTATGGAAGTTAAAAAGATGCACAGCTATTGGAACACCAACAGCCACCAAAAACAACAAAAGCCAAGGATTTACAAAACCAAACACCGTTATATTTTATTTTTATTCTGTATATATATTGCCTTGCACCTATTCATAAGGGCAAGCTTGGGAGTGCAAAGATAGGAAAAATATGTCTTTATAAAGAGATTTCTTCTTATCTTTGCCGAAAAATAATACATAAAAATGAACAAGAAACTTTTATTGATTAGCAACTCAACTAATCGTGGAGAGAAATACTTAGGTTGGTGCCTGCCTTTGATTGAAGATTTCTGCAAACGTTGGGGTGTAAAGAGCGTACTTTTCGTTCCTTATGCTGGAGTTACTGCAGGTTACGATGCTTATACAGAAAAAGTGAGCGCAATTTACCAGACAATAGGCATAAAACTCTACAGCGTGCATACACAAAAAGACCCTGTTGCTGCTGTGAATGAGGCAGAATGCATAGCCGTTGGAGGTGGCAACACTTTCAATCTTGTATATGAAATGCAACGCACAGGCATTATGTCAGCCATAGCTCAAAGAGCCACTGAGGGTGTGCCTTACATGGGTTGGAGTGCAGGAAGTAATGTAGCAGGTCTGTCACTAAAGACAACAAATGATATGCCTATAATTGAGCCTCAGAGCTTTGATTGCATGCAGTTGGTACCTTTCCAAATCAACCCTCACTACACAGATTTTTTTGACCCAAAACATGGCGGAGAAACAAGAGATGACCGTTTGCTTGAGTTCATTAAATTAGAACCTCATTGCTGGGTAGCAGCCATAAGGGAAGCCACAGCTCTGTCTTTGGAGAATGGAAACCTCAAACTCATAGGTAGAGATAACAAAATGAAGGTATTTCGTGGCGACAAAGGCGATGCAAAGGAATACTCTCTGAAAGATGATATAAATTTCTTAATGAAATAAATTCTTGTCAAATGCAAGGGGAAATAAACAAAGTTGTCGCTTTACTTAACAAAGGTAGGGTAATACTTTATCCAACGGATACAATATGGGGTTTAGGGTGCAGCGCCATAGACCCCATAGCTATACAAAGACTTAAAACAATTAAAGAAAGACAAGAGGGAAAAAACCTCATTATCTTGGTCAGTGGTATTGATATGTTAAAAAGATATGTAACCACCGTGCCAGAGCAAGCCATTGAAGCAATGGAAAAAAGCCCTTACCCCCTAACAATAATTTATCCTCAAGCCAAAAAACTACCTATCAGCTTGCTTTCACAAGACCAAAGCATAGGTATTCGTGTGCCAAAGAATGATTTTTGTCAGCGTTTGATTGCTACCTTAGATGCTCCTTTGGTTTCCACATCAGCAAACATAAGCTCAGAGCCTTCACCAGCCACGTTTGAGAACATCAGCTCTACTCTACGCTCAAGAGTAGATTATATTGTTCCTGCAATCTATGAGCAAAAAGCACTTCACACAGCATCTTCTATCCTAAAAATAGAGGCGGACAACAGCCTGACTAAGATAAGGTAATATTTCTTTGTCTTAGCAAATTGTTTCTTTGTTTTCTGCTTACAATAATGGCATTATTGGAGCGCAATAATGGTATTATTGAACGACAATAACCGTATTATTGAAAAGCAATAATGGCATTATTACAAAGCTCTTTCAAAGATTAAATTTCGGCAGTCTTTGTTTTGGATTTTCCTTACTATGCTTTGGCAGAATAAAATTATTACTTATATAACAATAGCTATTGTATTGTTATCCTAAATGTTATTTCTTTGCCCCAATCAGCTTGTGTGGTATCACTGCTGAATAAGAACAATGGACAATTACATACAGTATAACTGCCCTGTGGGATATTAGCAATATAGAGATTTATATCCCTCTTACAAATATAATTTGAACCCGCATTATGCCATCTTTCAAACACATAAAGAGTGTCATTTGATATATTTGTAGCAAGATACATATTATCCACATCAGAAACATAGCCAACATTGACCTTTGAGATGAATAGCGTATCGCCACTAATTCTTGAAGAGTTTTGTTCTTGGCTTTGGCTTTCATAACTGCCTTTGCAGCCACTATCATAAGTTAAAGCCCCAGTAATAATATTTGTTTTACCACTCTGTTGAGCATCTTCGTTTTTGTCATTGCAAGAAACAAATGTTGTTCCTGCTATTGCAACTAAACCTATAAAAAATAGAAGTAGCTTAAATCTGTTGTTTTTCATTTCTTTTTGAACTATTTTTGTTATTAGATTATTACAGAGGCAAAATTATAACTTTGATCTAAAACAAACAAATATATTTAGATATATTTGTTTGTGGTTAAGAAAATATTGTTTTGATTTTTCTTGCTATATTTTGGTAGAATAAAGAGACAATCTACTAAAGCAACAAACAATAGAAAAGAAAAAAGGCACACCTTGCGAGTATGCCTTTTCATTTTCTATTTAGTGTAGAATTACACTTATACTATTTAGCGTAATTTACTGAACGTGTTTCTCTGATTACTGTTACCTTAATCATTCCTGGAAATACCATTTCACTTTGGATTTGTTTTGAAAGGTCTAATGATATTTGGTTAGCTTCGTTGTCTGACACCTTTTCAGCTGATACAATAACACGCAACTCTCTTCCGGCTTGAATAGCATAAGTCTTTACAACTCCTGGGAAAGACATTGCTATCTCTTCCAATTTATTCAAACGATTTATGTAAGCCTCAACCACCTCACGTCTTGCTCCAGGTCTTGCTCCAGAAATAGCATCACACACTTGAACAATAGGTGCATAAAGTGAAGTCATATCTGTTTCATCGTGGTGAGCACCAATAGCGTTGCAAACCTCTGGTTTTTCTTTAAAGCGTTCAGCCAATTTCATTCCATGCAATGCGTGTGGGAGCTCTGGTTCTGTGTCTGGCACCTTACCAATATCGTGCAAAAGTCCAGCACGCTTAGCTATCTTTGGATTTAGTCCAAGCTCTGAGGCCATTGTTGCACACAAGTTAGCCACTTCACGAGAGTGTTGCAAAAGGTTTTGTCCATAAGAAGAACGATACTTCATTTTACCCACCATACGAACAAGTTCGTGAGGCAAATTAATTATGCCAAGGTCTATGCAAGTACGTTTTCCTATTTCAATAATCTCTTGTTCTATTTGTTTCTTTGTCTTGGCAACCACCTCTTCAATTCTTGCAGGGTGAATTCTGCCATCAGTTACTAACTTATGCAAAGCCAAGCGAGCAATCTCTCTTCTGACTGGGTCAAAACAAGAAAGAATGATTGCGTCAGGTGAATCATCAATAATTACTTCCACTCCTGTCAAGCTTTCAAGTGTTCTGATGTTTCTTCCCTCACGACCAATGATACGTCCTTTGACTTCTTCATTTTCAATATTAAATACAGAAACTGTATTCTCTATTGCCACCTCTGTAGCTGTACGTTGAATAGACTCAATAACTATCTTCTTAGCTTGTTGGTTAGCTGTCAGTTTTGCTTCCTCCACAATATCCATTATGTGAGAAGTAGCATCAGCTCTTGCCTCTTGAGTCATTGCTTCAATAAGTTGTTCTTTTGCTTCTTGAGCAGAGAGTCCTGCTATTTGCTCAAGTTTTTCCACGCTTTTTTGGAAAGTCTTTTCAACCTCTGCTTGACGTGAAGAGAGTATTTCCAATTGCTTAGTAAGATTATCCCTTGCCTTAATAAACTCAGCATGTTTCTTTTGAAATTCCTCTACTTTTGATTTAAGGTCTTGCTCTCTTTGTTTAAGGCGAGTTTCTACTTGAATGGCACGATTGTTGCGTTCTTGTATTTGCTTGTCGTGCTCTGATTTCATTTGAAGAAATTGTTCCTTTGCTTGCAAGAGTTTTTCTTTCTTGAGCATTTCGGCTTTTTCTTCTGCTTCTTTTAGTACTTTTGTAGCGTTCTTAGTTAGCGTTGCACGCAATTTGTTTGAGGCAAGATAAATGCCCAACGCGCAAAACGCAATAGCTACAATAATACATACAATTATTCCTGTTGCTGTCATAAAAATTAATAGTTGTTATGAGTTTTTTAATCTATAAGAAGAGAGTTTTTATGAGCTAAAACAGAATACTACTGTTTAAACCTTTGCAATGAAGACTGGAAAAATCCCGTATCCTTTCAAACGGAGTTAACAAAAACTCCAAAAAGAAAGATTTGAGTGCCACCCATCGCAAACTTCCACTGTCCATTCACAAGGAATGAATCCCTAAAGATGAGGCCTGTTTTTGACAGTATGAGCGTTCTCGTTTCAATTTATAGTGTTGAGTTTCGCAACTGTTTTTGAACTGATACGGGACATATTTTTTAATCCAAAATACTGTCTATTTCCTTTAACTTATTTTCCAATTCAGTATCTTTAAAATTACTTGCTTGTTCCATATTTACGTATGAAGTCACATATTGTAATAACACCATTGCCAGCAAATCTTGAGAGTCTTTATGAGCAAAATTTCTGGCGTATTCTGAAATATTTTCCTTTACCTTTCCAACAGCTATCCTAAAAATCTGCTCTTCTTCTTTTTTCACCCTCACTTTATAAACTCTGTCAGCTATTTCTACGCTTATTACAATATCTTCACTCATATTTAATTCTCAGTTTTGGTTTCCAAAGATGTTATTTCTTTTATGATTCTGTCAATCTTCCGCACCAAATCATTTATTCTCAGTTTAACCTCAGTCTTATCTGAATTACTCTTTATTGCTTCTCCTAACTTTAATACCTTTACTTGTTGTTTTAAATTATCAATTATCTCTTGTTGCTCCAATGCAACCTTATCTTTTTGCTCTATTTGTGAGCGTAAAACCTCATTTTGCTTTTCCAAAGCACGCTTATCCTCTACAAGTTGTCGTAATTTACCTTCTATTCTTGGGATAAGTCTTTGTATTTCGTTCATTGCTTTTTTGAGGATTATACTGTTTGCAAATTTAGTAATTTCTTGTCACAAAGAATACTTTTTTTACAACATTTTTTATTACACCCGAATAAAAGAGCTATCAATCAATCACTTTAATCAATATCAAAAGTGTGTCCCATGCGGTCTTCTTTTGTCTTCAAATAGTCATGATTATACTCATTCACCTCCACTACCAAAGGAAGTGTTTCCACTATCTGTATGCCATAACCCTCAAGTCCCACACGTTTTGCAGGATTGTTTGTCAAAAGACGAATTTTTGTTGCTTTTTGGTCTCTAATTATCTGCGCACCTATGCCATAGTCTCTCTCATCAGCCTTAAAGCCCAAAGCCAAATTAGCATCAACAGTATCCATTCCTTCGTCTTGCAAATGATAAGCCTTGATTTTATTTACCAAACCTATACCTCTCCCCTCTTGGCTCATATATACAATCATTCCCTTGCCCTCTTTGTCAATTATTTTCATAGCTGTATGCAACTGGTCTCCACAATCACAACGCATTGAACCAAAAACATCTCCTGTCATACAAGAAGAATGAACTCTAACAATAATAGGTTCACCCTCTTGCCAAGAACCTTTTTTCAAAACAATATGTGTTGCTCCATTAGTCAGCTGAGTATAAGCTATAAGTTTAAAATCACCCCATTTTGTTGGGAAATTAACTTCTTGTTCTTTTCTTATTAGTGTTTCGTGAGCAACTCTGTAGGCTATCAAATCCTTTATTGTTACAATCTTTATGTCGTACTTTTGTGCTATCTCCATTAGCTGTGGCATACGAGCCATTGTACCATCTTCGTTCATTATCTCCATCAATGCTCCCACTGGACGCAATCCTGCCAATTTGCAAAGGTCAATAGCTGCTTCAGTGTGTCCAGCTCTTTTCAGCACTCCTTCATCTTGTGCATACAAAGGGTTGATATGTCCTGGACGTCCAAAAGTTGCTGGAGTTGATGCAGGATCTGCTATTGCCAAAATAGTTGCTGCTCTGTCTGCGGCAGACACTCCAGTTGTGCAACCCTCTAATTTATCTATTGTGATAGTGAAAGGTGTGCCTAAAACAGAAGTATTATCACTAACTTGGTGTGGTAAATTAAGTTCTTTGCAACGAGAAAGAGTTACAGGAGTACAAAGGACACCACGAGCATGCTTTAACATAAAATTAACCTTTTTAGGAGTAATTTTTTCTGCTGCTACTATAAAATCTCCCTCATTTTCTCTGTCTTGATCATCTACACAAATGAGAAATTTACCTTGTTTAAAGTCTTCTATCGCATCTTCTATTGTGCTTATTTTTATTTCCATTTTTATATTATTAGATATCTATATTGTTAATTTTTAGCCATAACAATTTTTTTATATGTAATGAATTTGGGAGCAAAGATACAATATTTAGTGATAATTATGTATATTTGCACTCTTAAAAGTAAAAAATATAGGCATAAAATGTTGTATTTTCAAACAATAACTCAGGGCGTTTTATTAGGTTTTGCTTTAGCTTTTATGGTGGGACCAGCTTTCTTCGCACTCATACAAACAAGCATAAACAAAGGTTTTCATGCTGGTTGGCAGATGGCTTTTGGTGTATCTATTAGTGATATAATTATTGCTTTCATTGCTTGGTATGGACTCACATCTTTGTTTGAAACACCTAAGGCTCAGAAATTCCTATCCATTGTTGGAGGAATTGTTTTGCTGGCTTTTGGTATTTACACCGTAACTAGACGTCATATAACTGAACCTAAAACAAAAGAAATTAACATAAAAATTGGCTTTCAATTCAAATTCTTTGCTAAAGGTTTCCTTTTCAATATTGCCAATCCTACAATATGGATTTATTGGCTTATGCCAGTAACAGCCGCAGGCAAATTTCCAAAAGTAAGACAGCAAATCATTTTTTTGGCTTCAATACTGCTGACAACATTTCTAATGGATGTAACCAAATGTGCAATAGCAAATGAACTGAAACGTTTTATGACTGACAAAGTTATTACCTATATAAATAGAATAATAGGAGCTATACTTATTTTCTTCGGCATTTATTTGGTTATATCTTATTTCTTGCCCCCAGAAATAATGCAATCTTTGCCACAAACACCTATAAATGATTAACAAAACAAAAAAATATATTATGACACACACTTTAAAAACATTATGTTTTTCTTTAGTTGCTCTGCTTTTATTGTCAGCAACAACAATAATAACTTCTTCTTGCCGAAATAACGTAAGTTCAATGTCATCTTCTCGTTATGAGCCTTCTGGTCTTAACCGTACTTCTTATTCTCGTTCAAAAGTAATTCGCAAGAATATAAGAATGAAAGCTCCTCGCACAGACAAAAGCAAGTATAACAAAAATCACTAATAATATTTTCTTTTACAAGAAAAACACATCCAATTCACACTAATTATTTATTTGTCTGGGTGAATTGAATCTTTGTTTTAGTAAATTGTTTCTTTGTTTTAGTCCGCTGAATCAAAGAAACAATTTTTTATTATCAAGCCTTAATAAACTCTATGCCTAATAAACTATAACTAAGAATTTGCTTTTAGACCAAAACAACTCCTTATCTGTTATCTTCAATGAGATAGGAGAAGATTTTTTACCCTCAATAGAATAAGAATTGCTTGGGTGAGTTGTCAAGAGTGTTATCTTCTTACCTTTAAGCGGCAATTCCGACAATTTCCTTGCATCTGTTTTTATGTATTGTGATAAATCACTATTAGCACTGGTTGTTATTCTACGACCTATGCCAATAAAACCACCTTGCTTAGAAATAATATTTTTCTTCAATAACTCACTACGCGAACCTATTATATAATAGACAGCGTTTCTCTCATTTTCTATTCCAATAATCTGCTCATCTTTTTTCTCATTTTGAGTAACCAGACTTGTCATATTTGCATTCAAGTTGTCTATAATAATATTTTTCTGTGCTAATTCTTTTGTCAATAGCTCTATTTGCAATGCCTGTTGGTCAATCTTACTATTGAGATTATTTATAAAATTGATAGCTTCCCTATGAGTATCATTGGCTGAAGAAAGTTGCTGAGTCAGGTCTTCTATTTTTTCTTTATTCTGACGCAAAATCTCATTTATTGCACTTATCTGCTTAGAAATAACCTCTCTTTTGCTGGGAGAGACCTCTTTAATTGTATCTTCTATTGCTTTTAGATTACCATACTTAACGTTTGCTGCTGTTAGACTTTGCTCTATAGAGCTTAAGTCTCTAAACAAATTCTCCACCTCTTGATCTTTTGAAATAAGCATAGCCTGAATTGAATCTTGCAAACGTTGTTGAGTAATCAGCCTGTCATCAGTCTTTTTATCTTTGCAGGAAATAGCTGTTAGAGACAATGTTATGAATAGTAAAACAAATCTTTTCATTACAAATGAACCTTCATTACAAATAAAATATTATCTTTGCACAAAATAAAACGCTTGTAATATAGGTTTTATTGTAATAAATAAACATACGTGGGGTGCTTACTAAAAAACACTTATTGTGGTAGGCTGAGATTATACCCTTTGACCGCTTTGATAATGCAAAGCAGGGAAGAGCAATTTTCGGTTTTAGTTTTCACCTTACATTATAAATAAACACGCAAAGATATGTATACATATCCAATTGCTTTAACTATTGCAACCTCTGATAGTGGTGGTGGTGCAGGCATTCAAGCTGATTTAAAGACTTTTTCAGCTCTTGGAGTTTTTGGCACCAGCGTTTTATGCGCCTTAACTGCTCAAAACACAATGACAGTTAGCGGCATAATGCCAGTGGAAGCAGATTTTGTTACAAAACAATTACAAGCTGTGCTGAGCGATTTTGATGTCAAAGCCATTAAAATAGGAATGATTTACACCCCAGCAAATGCTAAGGCTATTAGTGAGCAGTTGCCAAAATGTGTGCCAGTGATTTTAGACCCTGTTATGATTTCTACCTCTGGCTGCTCACTGATTGAAGATGATACTGCCAAAGCAATGGAGAAATACCTCTTTCCTTTAGCCACGCTTTTAACTCCAAACATAAGCGAAGCTCAAGCCCTATGCTCAATAAAGATAAAAACCATTGAGGATATGCAAAAAGCTGCTCATATATTTGTCGACCAAAAAGGTCTAAATGCTGTTCTGGTTAAGGGTGGACACTTAGAGGGAAATACAATGGCGGATATTCTTTATATAAAAGGAGACAACGAGACTCAAATAATAAAAAGCCAAAAAATAAAATCAAACAACACTCACGGCACTGGTTGCACTCTTTCCTCTGCAATAGCTGCTTATATGGCTATTGGATTCACACTCGCTCATAGTGTAAAGAAAGCCAAAGAATATATCACACAAGCAATAAAAGAAGGCAAAGACGTACAGATTGGACATTCACATGGTCCAGTCAATCACTTCTTTTGCCCACAAATACTAATAAAAAGATGAAAGTAAAAGTAAATAATCGCGACAAAATTTTGCCAGAGCAGACAAACATCACAAGACTTTTGGAAATTGTTTCTTGCAAAGACACAGCCTCTGTGGCAGTGGCGGTGAATGAACAAATAATTCCAAAGGCTCAATGGCAAGACAGAATAATAAAAGAAGGCGAAAGCATAATAATTATCTCTGCTGTATGTGGCGGTTAATAGGTATCACTCCATCTCAATCAACCCCAAGTGAGCAAGAGCGAATAATTGAATTTTTAGCCAATGGTATTGATTTTTTTCATATTCGCAAACCCTCTCTAAGTGTGCAGGAGTTAAGAGATTATTTAAATGTCTTTCCCTTAGAAGTAAGAGAGCGATTAACTCTTCATGCCAATCAGAGCGTGGCTTTGGAAATGGATTTGGGAGGAGTGCATTACAACTCTAAAAATCCTTACCCGAACTCCTGCCCTACTGGCTTGCGAAAGAGTTATTCTTGTCATAGCCTTGCAGAGGTTGAAAACCTAAGAGATACGTTTGATTATGTTTTTCTCTCACCAATATATGACAGCATCTCTAAACAAGGCTACAAAAGCCATTTCTCACTTGAAGATCTTAAAACCTCAAAAGCCATAAATGACAAAGTAATAGCCTTGGGCGGAGTGAGCAAAGACAAATTCAAAGAACTGAAAGACTATGGGTTTGGTGGAGCCGCACTCTTGGGTGCTTTATGGCACAAAACAAATAATTAGAAAGAGAAAAACAGTGTTGTATTATGCAAAAATTAAACGCTGTTTTGTCAGAATAAAACAAAGAAATATTTTACCCAAACAAAGATTGAATAGAACGAAACAAAGAAACAAAAACAATGCAACTAAGCAACATACAATTCATAACTCATAGTACCGAAAACATATCTTATATTGAATCGGCTAATTTGGCACTTGAAGGAGGCATAAAGCTAATTCAATTAAGAATGAAAGGAGCTGCAAAAGAAGAAGTAATGCAAAGCGCTTTGGATTTAAGAATCTTATGTCAGCGTTATGGTGCACAGTTAATTGTAGATGATTGGGTAGAGATTGTGAATGAAGTCGGCATTGACGGAGTTCATGTAGGCAAAGAAGATATAAGCGTTCAAAAAACTCGCACCTTGCTTGGCAAAGACAAAATCATTGGTTGCACAGCAAACACTTTTGAAGACATTGTGCGCGGCCTAAAAGCAGGAGCCTCATACATTGGTTTAGGTCCTTACAGATACACCACCACAAAGAAAAAACTTAGCCCTATTTTAGGCTTAGAGGGTTACAAATCCATTCTTGCAAAGTGTAAAGCGCGAAACATAAATATACCCATCTATGCAATAGGAGGAATAAGAATGGAAGACCTAAAACCCCTAAAAGAAATTGGGTTATGGGGAGTGGCTATTTCATCAATGATTTTACAAAGCCCTAATCCCACCCAAACAACAAAAGAAATAATACAGAATTGGAAATAATAACAAAACAAAAACATATAAGAGATGAAAAATTTGAAAATAGCAGAGCGTGAATTTTCTTCACGACTGTTTCTTGGCACTGGAAAGTACCCCTCAAACCAGATTATGAAACAAGCCATTGAAGCCTCAGGCTCTGAGCTTGTAACAGTAGCACTCAAAAGAGTTGATTTGAAACAACAGACTCAAGACGACATCTTACGTTTCATTCCAAAGAATGTAATATTATTGCCAAATACTTCAGGCGTGCGAGATAGTAAAGAGGCTATTTTTGCAGCTCAAATGGCAAAAGAAAGTCTTGGCACTAATTGGATAAAATTAGAGATTCACCCTGACGCTAAGTATTTACTTCCTGACGGCAATGAGACTCTTAAAGCCACAGAAGAATTGGTAAAATTAGGTTTTGTTGTCTTGCCTTATGTTCAAGCAGACCCAGTACTCTGCAAACAATTAGAAGAAGTGGGAGCCGCTGCTGTTATGCCACTTGCTGCACCTATTGGAACTAACAAAGGACTCTTAACAAGAGATATGATAGGAATCATTATTGAACAATCAAATGTGCCTGTTGTGATTGACGCAGGTATTGGTGCTCCTTCTCACGCTGCTTATGCTATGGAAATGGGTGCAGATGCTCTAATGATAAACACAGCTGTAGCTGTAGCTGATGATCCTGTACAAATGGCTGAGGCTTTCAAAATGGCGACACAAGCGGGTCGCACAGCATGGGAAGCTGGTCTTGCAGCAGAGAACAACTATGCAACAGCAACTTCTCCCCTAACAGCTTTCTTGGATAAATAAACCTATTGTAAACAGAAGAAAAACAAAAAGATATGGAACAAAAAGATATTTGCAAGAGCTTTGACGCTTCTGAAAAGATTTATGTGCAAGGTAATCTGCACCCAATAAAAGTAGGAATGCGCAAAATAAGCCTTACAGACACCGTAGAAGACGGAGTGCGCAAACCAAACGCTCCTGTACTTGTTTATGATACATCTGGAGCTTACACAGACCCAAACATAGATATAAATATAAAAAAAGGCTTGCCTCGTTTCAAAGAAGAATGGTACAAGAATCGTGCAGACATAGAAAAAATGACTGCTTTCACCTCTGAATACAGCAACCAAAGACTAAAAGATGATAGTCTAAAAGACTTACGTTTCCCTATAGATTACTTACCTTACAGAGCCAAAGAAGGAAAAGAAATAACCCAAATTGCTTATGCAAAACGAGGAGTAATAACCCCTGCTATGGAATATGTAGCCATAAGAGAAAATCAACTTATTGAACAAAATGGAGGCACAACTTATATTACTCCTGAATTTGTTCGCAGAGAATTAGCAGAGGGAAGAGCTGTAATACCAGCAAACATCAATCACCCAGAGGCAGAGCCAATGATTATTGGAGCAAAGTTTTTAGTAAAAATAAACACTAATATCGGCAATTCAGCCCTTGGCTCAGACATAAACAAAGAAGTGGAGAAAGCTGTTTGGTCTTGCCGTTGGGGTGGAGACACTCTTATGGATTTGTCAACAGGAGAGCATATTCATGAAACAAGAGAGTGGATTATTCGTAACTGTCCTGTACCTATGGGAAGCGTACCGATTTATCAAGCCTTGGAAAAAGTCAATGGACAAGCAGAAAAACTTACTTGGGAAATGTATCGTGATACCCTCATTGAGCAATGCGAGCAAGGAGTAGATTACTTCACAATTCACGCTGGCTTATTGCAAAAACATGTGCCATTGGCAGCAAAACGTTTGGTAGGAATTGTCTCTCGTGGTGGTTCTATCATGGCTAAATGGATGAAAGAGAACAACAGCGAGAATTTTCTTTACACTCATTTCGAAGATATTTGCAAAATCTTGGCTCAATACGATGTTGCAGTGAGCATAGGAGACGGATTACGTCCAGGCTGTATAGCTGACAGCAACGATGAGGCTCAATTTGGAGAATTAGAAACAATGGGGAAATTGGCACAAGTAGCTTGGAAGCACAATGTTCAAGTTCTGATAGAAGGTCCTGGTCACGTGCCAATGCAAAAGATAAAAGCCAATATGGAGAAAGAACAAAAAGACTGCTTTGATGCTCCTTTCTACACCTTAGGACCTTTGACAACAGACATAGCTCCTGCTTACGACCACATAACTTCTGCCATTGGTGCAGCAATGATTGGTTGGTACGGTGCAGCAATGCTTTGTTATGTAACACCAAAGGAACATCTTGCCCTACCTAACAGAGAAGACGTCAGAGAAGGAATTATGGCTTACAAAATAGCAGCACATGCAGCCGACATAGCCAAAGGACACCCTGCAGCAATGACAAGAGACAACGCTCTGTCAAAGGCCAGAGGAGAATTTCGTTGGCTTGACCAATTCAATCTTTCACTTGACCCAGAGAAAGCCAAAGAATACTATGGAGTGGAGAAAATTAAAGGAACTCCTTTCTGCACAATGTGTGGACCAAACTTCTGTGCCATGCGTATTTCCAGAGAGGTAACAAACAAAGGCAAACTTTCAGAATAAGAAAAGCCTAAAAAAGAAAATTAGTAAAAGGAGAAAAGAAAAATGAAACAAACATTTTATGATACAATACACAATCTTTCTTGGCAAGAGGTAACAGATAGCATATACGCTAAAACAGAAGCTGACTGCCAAAGAGCTTTGAAGAAAACACATTTAGATATGGAAGACTTCAAAGCTTTAATTTCACCCGCTTGCGAGAAGTTTTTAGAACCAATGGCGGTAATGAGCAGAGAGATAACTCAAAGACGTTTTGGAAAAGTTATGATGTTTTATGTGCCATTATATCTTTCTAACGAATGCAGCAACCATTGCATATACTGTGGTTTCAATCACAACAACCAAATCACCCGTAAGACACTTACAGACCAAGAGATAATGGAGGAAATAAAGGTTATCAAATCAATGAATATGGATAACCTATTGCTTTTGACAGGAGAATACCCTGCAAAGGCTGGAATTGACTACATAGAACACGCTGTCCAGCTTTGCCGTCCTTATTTCTCAATTCTTAGTTTGGAGGTTTATCCAATGAAAGTTGAAGAATATGCTCGCTTGGCTAAGGCTGGAGTGAATGCTGTCTATGTTTATCAAGAGACATACAACGAAAGCCGTTATAAATTCTATCACCCAAAGGGAATGAAGTCTCATTACGAACACAGACTGTCAACTCCTGAGCATATAGCTCAAGCTGGAATACACAAATGTGGTATTGGAGCTTTGATAGGTTTGGAAGACTGGCGTACAGAGATGTATTTCACAGCTCTGCACCTAAAATTTATGGAAAAAAACTATTGGCGTACTAAGTACTGTGTTTCTTTCCCTCGTATGCGTCCTGCTGCCGGAGGCTATCAACCTTCTTTTGTTATGGACGATAAACAGTTTGCTCAAACACTATGGGCTTTCCGTATATTTGACCACGACTTGGATATAACAATGTCTACTCGTGAGCCAAAGGATATAAGAGACCATTTCATATCTTTGGGTATCACTTCCATTTCTGCAGGCTCTCGTACAGAACCTGGAGGTTATGCTCACCCAAATGAGGCTACTGACCAATTCCATATCAACGATGACCGTACAGAATTACAGATGAAAGAAATGGTAGAGCAGCAAGGTTATGAAGTAATCTTCAAAGACTGGGACAGTGTCTTGGGTTAATTCCTAAAACTCTTACATCTATGCTATCAGAAGAAGAAAAACAGCGTTACAATCGCCAGATAATTCTTGATGAAATAGGGTTGCAAGGTCAAGAAAAGCTCAAACAGACTTCTATTCTCATTGTCGGAATAGGTGGATTGGGTTCTATTAGCTCTCTTTACTGCGTTGCTGGGGGATTTGGCACTGTTGGGCTTGTGGATAACGACACTGTGAGCCTATCAAATTTACAAAGGCAAGTGCTTTACCGCTCTGACCAGCTTGGAGAGCAAAAGACTCTCAAAGCCAAGGAAAGTCTGCATCGCTTAAATCCTAATGTGCAGATAAACACTTATAATTGCTTTCTGACAAATGAGAATGCACAGCAGATAATCAAAGATTATGACATTGTGATTGACGGAGCTGACAACTTCAAAGTTCGTTATGCCATCAGTGATGCTTGCTTAGCTTTGAACAAACCCTTTGTTTATGGTTCTATTATGGGCTGGTGCGGACAAGTGGCGGTGCTTTGTCATGGCAAAAACTGTGCAACATACAGAGATTTGTTGCCAGATGAACAAGCACTCAAAGACAGAAAGAATAAAAACCTTGGTGTCATGGGAGTTGTGCCAGCAATAACGGCATCAATGCAAGTAAATGAAGCCATAAAATTAGCAACCAAATGTGCTCAACCTTTGACAAACAAATTGCTGACCTTTGATTTGCTGACCAATAATTTCAATACTTTTGCCTTAAAGTAATATAGGGTAAAAAATACTTCGTTTTAGCGTACTAAAACTTGATTACAGAAAAATAAAACAAAGTTTCAGTACGCTAAAGCTTTGTTTTAATAATAGCGTTTGTTGCTTTTTGCAAATAAAGTCTTACATTGCATCGTTAAAACAAACAGCATTATGAAAAGAAACATTATCCTTTTGACTCTTATTGTGCTTTGTTCCCTAACACTCAAAGCTCAAGAAACATTAAAAGAAAGACTAACTCGCCACGTCTATACTCTTGCCGATGATTCAATGAGAGGCAGAGAGCGTGGAACCATTTACGCACAAAAAGCTCTTAACTACATAAAACAAGAATTGCAAACAGCAGGGCTTAACCCTATTGAGCAAATAAAAATGCTTCTTCTGTTACTCCAATGAAAAATGTTAAAGGAAAATCAAAGCTCACTCAAATGTAGTATAATAGCTTATAAAGGTACTAATTATTCTTTAAAAGATATATATAGTGCTGTTTTTCTCTTATCTTTGCAACGTGATAAAAATAGCCACAGATAAAGAACAAGCATTTATTATATCCAATATTGATATAAATATTTCTTCACTTTTACTGCATAAATCAAAATACACAGATATTGACATTGGGTTTTGTGCTGGTCAGATTGAAGGCTTGCAAGTTGCAAAAGAGAAGTTCCCTTTTCTTTTTGAGTGCGAGGATTTTCTCTTTGCTCCTCATATGAATTTAGAACAAGCTTCTTCACAGTTGACAGCAAAATACAAAGCCTCACTATTAAATAAAAGCGATGTGGTTGCAGACTTGTGCGCCGGTGTAGGGGTGGACAGCATTTTCTTTGCTCACAATGTTAAAAAAGTTTTAGCTTTTGAGACTAACACAGAGCTTTGTGAGCTTGACAAACATAACTTTGAAGTTTTGGGTTTAAAGAATATCACAATCACTTGCGAAGATGCAAACGAAGCTCTTTTGTATCTTAAAGACGTAAGTGTTATTTATCTTGACCCTTCAAGGAGAGATAGCAACAAAAACAGAGTTTATCAACTCAAAGATTGCTCTCCTAATATTCTGGAAATGTTTGAGGAGTTGTTTGCTTGCTGCCAAAAATTAATGTTAAAACTCTCTCCAATGCTTGAGCTTAATGAAGTAATCAGAAAAGTTCCTTTCATAAAAGAAATACATATTGTATCTGTGAAAAATGAATGTAAGGAGTTGCTATTGATATTGCAAAAAGACTATAGGGGAGATATTAACTACCATTGCATAAATTTCCTTTCTGAATCAAAGAAAGAAGAGTTTGTTTTCTTTGCTTGTGAAGAGCAAAAAACCATTCCAATATTTTGTAAACAAGAAACGGAGAAATACATTTATATACCAAACGCTTCAATTCTCAAAAGTGGAGCAAGCAACACCATTTGCTCTCGTTTTGGAGTTAGCAAGCTAAGCATAAAGACAAACCTTTACACCTCATCTTCTCTGCTTACAGATTTTCAAGGCAGAGGCTTTGAAGTCATAGAAAGACTTTCTCCTTCAAAAGTCAGCAACAAAACTTTTGCTAAGGCAAACATAATTGCAAGAAACTATCCTTTAAGTGTAAATCAAATACGTCAAAAAACAAAAATAAAAGAAGGTGGTGAAGATTTTCTCATCTTCACCACCTTACAAAAAGACACAAAAGCAACACTTTGGTGTCACATTGCAAACCACTAACATAAATTAATCAATAATCTGTAGCCTCAACTCGAACATTTTTATTGACCACTACGCGTAAAAAACGCTTCCATTGGAAGTTAGTTTCTTCTCTTTACTAATTCTGCTGCTTTGGCGTTCAGATCTTTCTCTTCTTGAGTCTCTAATTCCAAAACAATACCGTGAGGAGTAGGACGTGAAGAGTCATCTACATTACAGAAGGTAACAAATCCGTCAAGCACCTTTTGCTCTTCATTTTTCACATCATACACTTGAGTATATACTGTCAGAGTTGAGTGTCCAACATGTATAATTCGACTTTCAAATCCCAAAATACTTCCCAAATGCATTGGGTGTAAGAACTCCAATCCATGGACTTTCAAACACACAATGTATTTTGGGTCAAGGCGAGAGCCTGCTGTAATGAATGCAGACTCAACAAACCATTCTGCACAACGACCTGCAAAAAGAGTTCCATGGTGATTCAAGTCCTCTGACTTAATCATTTTATAATTAACTATCTTCTTTATCATTACTGTGATTATTTTCTGTATTTCTAAAACAAAAGAGAGCAAACTAAATGTCTTTACAACAATTTCACTTGCTCCCCTTTTACTTATTTATAATGCTTTCTTACAGCTAACTTATTCTAATTTATCAAATAATGGTTCATACCAAGAAACAGAATACGTAAGCCGCAATTACTTCCATTGTAAGTCTACTTGTTTACTTGGAATTTCTTAACTCCGTTCTTGATAAAGTCTACTATTTGACTTGCTGCTGCAAGACCTGCATTGATGTTAGCCTCAGCTGTTTGAGCTCCCATTTTCTTAGGAGTAGCAAAAACACGTGGAGCAAACTTATTCAGTTCCTCTTGGTTTGCTGCTGCTATGTCTGTGATATACTTCATATCTTCTCTTTCAGAAAGCAATTTAACCATATCTGGTTCATTGATTACTTCCTTACGAGCTGTGTTGATTAAAGTACCACCCTTTGGCATAAGCTTTAACAAGTCATAGTTGATTGAGCCTTTAGTCTGGTCGTTTGCTGGGATATGTAAAGAGATATAGTTACATGTAGAATATAACTCTTTCAAATCCTTTGCTGGTTTAAGACCTCTCTTTTCAATGTCTGCGTTTGAAAGGAATGGGTCAAATCCCCATACTTCCATACCCATAGCTTTAGCCTTTTCAGCTATCAAACAACCAACGTGTCCGCAACCTTGAATACCCAGTTTCTTGCCCAATAGCTCTGTGCCTGCAACAGGTGTGAAGCCATTTCTTGCCATGAAAATCATCATTCCCAAAGCAAGTTCTGCAACAGAGTTAGAGTTTTGTCCTGGAGTATTCATTGCAACAACATTGTGAGCTGTGCAAGCCTCTAAGTCAAGATTATCAAATCCAGCTCCTGCTCTAACAACAATCTTCAATTGCTTTGCTGCGTCAAGAACTTCTTTTGTAACTTTGTCTGAACGAACAATCAAGGCATCAGCATCTGAAACTGCAGCGTAAAAGTCTTTTACATCTGTGTATTTCTCTAAAAGAGCGACTTCAAAGCCAGCCTTGCTGCATATATCTTTTATTCCGTCAACAGCAACCTTTGCGAAAGGTTTTTCTGTTGCTACTAATACTTTTGGCATTTCTTTTATATGTTTGTTTTGAGGGTGAATTATTTATTGTCTTTTTCAAATTGTTGCATGCAAGTAACCAATGCCTTTACGTCATCAATTGAACAAGCGTTGTAAAGTGAAGCACGGAATCCACCAACAGAACGGTGTCCCTTGATTCCTACCATTCCACTCTTCTTTGCAAAGTCCATAAACAAAGCCTCTTTGTCTTTGTATTGATCATTCATTACAAAGCAAACATTCATTATTGAACGACTATCCACCTCTGCTGTTCCTTTGAACATAGAGTTTCTCTCTATTTCTTTGTATAAAGTTTCTGCCTTATCGTTGTTCATTTCGTTGATAGCTTTCAAGCCACCAATAGACTTAATCCATTTCAAAGTTTCGTGCATTACATATATAGCAAATACAGGAGGAGTATTGAACATTGAACCTCCTTCAATGTGTGTGCGATAATCAACCATTGTTGGCAAAACTGGAAGATTCTTTCTGTCTTGAATATGACCTAAGATATCTTCTTTAATGATTGCGAATGTAACACCTGCAGGTCCGACATTCTTTTGAGCTCCACCATAAATCATAGCATACTTGCTAACCTCAACAGGACGACTCATGATATCAGAAGACATATCTGCAACTAATTTAATAGGACAATCCATGTCTGTCTTAATCTCTGTACCGTAGATTGTGTTGTTTGTTGTGATGTGGAAGTAATCTGCATCTGTTGGTATCTTGTATCCCTTTGGAATATAAGTGTAGTTCTTATCCTCAGAAGAAGCAACTATCTCTACATCTCCAAATATCTTAGCCTCTTTTGCAGCTTTCTTTGCCCAAACACCTGTTTGCAAGTAAGCAGCTTTCTTATTTAATAAGTTAGCTGGTACTGTAAAAAATTGAGTTGAAGCTCCACCACCAAGAAAGATTACTTTGTATCCATCAGGGATATTTAATAATTCTCTCCAAAGTTCTTCTGTCTCATTCATTACCTTTTCCCAACCTGGTGTACGATGAGATATTTCAAGAACTCCAATTCCTGTGTTGTCAAAGTCTTTGATAGCAGCAATAGCGTTTTCAATTGCTGGTTTTGGAAGGACACATGGTCCTGCATTAAAGTTATGTGCTTTCATTTGTTTTTGTGTTTAATATTTTATTATTGTGTTTCTTGTTTGCAAAAGAGATTTTACCCCTCGCAAGAATAATTAAAGGCAAAGATAATACTTTTTTTGCAAATAGATATAATTATTGTGTGTTTTCTTTTGCAAACATTAGAAAAATCATACTTAAATATTTCTACCCATAGCTAAGTTCAGATTTTGTGTATAAAAGAAACATTTCCCCCTTTCTTTGTTTCATTTTCACCAAACAAAGATATATTTTACTCAAACAAAGAAACAGCTCACATATATTCCGGAATATAGTTTAAAGATATACCGTAATATCTTTGCAACATATACCGGTATATCTATTAAAGATATTGCGCAATATCTATGCAAGATGTTACGGTACATCTTTGTAATATATACCGGTATATCTTTAAAAGATATTGCGCAATAAGTTGCAACTAAAACAAAGATCTACGAAAACAAATCTTTGTTTGGCTAAAATATATCTTGCTTTACTTACCTATTTCAAAAGAAACGCCTCCTATTAACCAAAATCCTGGTTGTGGCAAGGAGCCAAAATCAAAATATTGCGTATCAAAGATATTATTCAAGTTAAGATATACCTTCCATGCTTTACAGTTATAGCTTATGGAAACATCGGTTGTGGTATACAAAGGATACTCTTGTTTTGTTGTTGGCTTACCTGAAGCGTATTTAAGATACTCTCCTTCCCTTTTTTGCAAACGGAAAGACAATACAACGAAGAGTTTATCTTTATATAATGGTGTATAAAGTTTGGCTGTCAGCTTATTTTTTAAATAATTCAGGACATAATTAGATATATATCCGTTTTCTGCCTTCTGCTGTAAAAGATAATTGTAATCCAATTGAAGAGTTGTTTCCTTTGAAACAAAAGGCAATAGCTCTGAAACAAATATTTTTCCTCCCACCTCTAAGCCATACTTATCTAACTGTGTAATATTTGCACTCTGCCACTTGTCCTCAGGTGCTTTCTTTACCCAATCTATCATATTTTTTCCTTTCATATAATAGACAGAAAGGTGAGAAACAATAAAGCGATTAGAGTTTTTCACTCCAAACTCTGCACACAAAGACTCTTCTTGTTTAAGATCCGGATTTGAAATGTGGCTCTTTGTTGTATAATACAAGTCTGTGAAGGTTGGAAGTCTTGATGAAGAAGAAAAAGAAGCATATATGTCGCTTGTTTGTGCAAGTTTATAATTCACATTCAAAGATGGATAAATACGAAACTTCTGTTTTGTGGCACTATTGTTAAATGTCAACAAGCCCAAAGAAGCAAACAATCTTTTATATGTATAGTTATGCTGAACGAAAACAGAAATATTGGTTCTGCTATCTTGCATTTTGAATTTTCCATCAGGAGTTTGCATCGGTTTTCCTAACACACTACTCTTTATACCCTCATATCTTAAGTCTGAACCAAAATTAGTTACACCAATTTTGCTACTTAACTGAAAGCTTAACCCACCTCCTGCAGCATCACATTGATGATAATTATCATAAGCAGGGTTATAAATATCTAATTGAAAATGGTCGTTGTGTCTATTCCAATAAATGGTTGGCAAGAACTTGACTTTGTCTCCAAATTCGCCCCTTGCAGACACCAAAAATGAAGCAACACTGTCGTGTTGATTAGGAAAGGCATCTGAATAAAAAGTATTAGCTCCATAAGATTTGTTGTTGTATCCAGCTTGCAAGTCTATTTTATTCTGTCCTAAAAGAATACGACTTTGATACAAGAAATTAGCTATCTTGTAATCACTATTTGCAATGTAGCCATCTGTGAATTTGTACCCCACAGAAAGATAATTCTCCACATTCTTTACCCTTAAGGCTCCGCTAACTTCACCTGAGAAAAATTTATGCTCACCTGCTTGCATATTCACAAATAAGTGCTTATCCATACCTTTTTTTGTAACTATGTTTATTCCACCTGAAAAGGCAGAAGAACCATAAATGATTGCCGCTGGGCCACTGAGAATTTCTATTCTTTCAATATCCGAAATGTTTATCGGAAGGTCAAAGGAGTAATGCCCGGTTTGGGGATTTGAGATATTTACTCCGTTTAGCAGAATTGCTGTTTGGTCAAATGTTCCTCCTCTAATTGAGATGTCAGCTTGTACTCCGCCGCCACCTCTTGTTTGAACATCTACCGAAGAGACGTAGTTTAAAAGGTCTTGAAGGCTCCCAGGTGCAGAGGCCTGTATTTCCTTTTGGGAAATAACCTTTACAATACGCCCAATTTGATTGATTGGACTTGCAAGTGGCGAGGCATTGACCTGAATCTCTTGCAGAGTGTGCTCTTCGATTGTGCTATCAGACACAAAAGAGCTTACGTTTTGAGCAGAAGCTTTAGAAACATTACAACAGTTTAACACAGCCAACGATAGAACTCCTATACTTACGGCTTTGTGCATACTGTTAAATGCACTGTAACTTTTGTTCTCAAAACGTTTAAAGCGATAAGTCGCTTGCTTAAATCTGTTTTTTTTGTTCATATAATTAAACGTTTTGTTATTAAAAAGGACGCAAAAGTACGAAAAAAGGCTATACATAGGCAAAATATTATTACTTTTGCTTGCTAATTACTAGTATATGAATTTAAGAGATAAGCTCACAGCCCCAATTTTTCAAATTATTCAGCAAGCTTCCGAAGATCTTGACACCAAAAGCTATGTTATTGGAGGCTGGGTTAGGGATTTGATTATTGGCAGACAGAGTAAAGACATAGATATTGTGTGTATTGGTTCTGGAATTGACCTTGCCAAGCAGGTTTCAAAGCTTATGGGAATAAAGAACGAGGTTTCGTATTTCAAAAATTTTGGCACAGCAAGGATTCATTACTACAAGGATAACCAAAGACACGAGATAGAATTTGTAGGTGCCCGAAAAGAAAGTTATTCCAATGATTCTCGAAAACCAATTGTTGAAAACGGAACACTGGAAGACGACCTCAACAGAAGAGATTTTACTATCAATACCTTGGCTTTGTCTTTGTCAAAAAAAGATTTTGGAGAGCTAATTGACCATTTTAATGGCATAAGTGATTTAGAAAATGGAGTTATTAAAACACCACTTGATGCTGACATAACTTTTTCTGATGACCCTCTAAGAATGATGAGAGCCATTCGCTTTGCTACTCAATTAGATTTTGTTATTTACAATCCTACTTTTGAAGCCATAGAAAGAAATGCCAAAAGACTACAAATAATATCTGCCGAACGCACAATATACGAGTTAAACAAGATAATGCTTTCCCCTCGCCCTTCCTATGGAATAAAATTATTGGAACGTAGCGGACTGCTTGGAATGATTTTACCTGAGGTATGTGCTTTGAAAGGAATAGAAGTGCTTGATGGCAAAGGACACAAAGACAATTATCGCCACACTCTGGAAGTGCTTGACAACCTTTGTGCCAATACTGACAATCTTTATTTGCGTTGGGCAGGACTTTTGCACGATATTGGCAAAGCACCCACAAAGAGATTTGACCCTAAACTTGGCTTTACTTTCCATGGACACGAGATAAAAGGAGCAAAAATGGTCAAAAACATATTTCGTCGCCTCAAACTGCCACTAAATGATAAGATGCATTACGTTGAAAAAATGGTTTTGCTGCACATGCGCCCTATTTCTCTTGTGGAAGATGTTGTTACTGACTCTGCTGTTAGGCGTTTACTCTTTGATGCCGGGGAAGATATTGATGATTTGATGCTTTTGTGCAATGCAGATATAACAAGCAAGAACTATAACAAGGTTCAACGCTTCAGACAGAACTTTGTCATTGTTAAGCAGAAGCTAATAGAAATAGAACAGAAAGACAGAGTGCGTAGTTTTCAGCCACCAGTAACTGGAGAAGATATTATGAGAGCTTTTGGTCTTGCACCTTGCGCTCAAATTGGACAAATCAAGAGTGTTATCAAAGATAGCATACTTGACGGAGCAATTCCCAACCAAAGAGAGCAAGCTTTGGAGCTAATGTACAGCCAGGGAGAGAAATTAGGCTTAAAAAAACAAGAACAGATAAGCTAAAACCAAACAATCAAATGAGCCAAAAAGAATTGATAGTAGTCCTCGGGCAAACAGCAACTGGTAAAACAGCCAAAGCTATTGAACTTGCAAAAGAATACAAAACAGAAATAATCTCTGCCGACTCACGTCAGTTTTATAAAGAAATGAAAATAGGCGTTGCCTCTCCCACAGATGAAGAACTGGCGCAGGCTCCACATCATTTCATTGGCAATATCTCAATTCACAATCCTTATTCCATAGGACAATACGAAAAAGAAGCTATACAACTAATTGAGTTTTTATTTCAAAAACACGACAAACTAATTCTTGTGGGTGGAAGTGGTATGTACATACAAGCTGTGTGCGAAGGAATAGATGCTTTGCCACAAACAGAAGCAAAAATAAGAGAAGAGCTAAACTTTGTTTTTGAAACCAAAGGCTTAGAGCCTCTTTTGGCTGAGCTGAAAGAAAAAGATATTTCTTATTATGAAAAAGTGGATAAGCAGAATCCTCGTCGCATAATACGGGCTTTGGAAGTCTGTAGGCAAAGTGACAGAGCTTATTCTTCCTTTCTTAATAAAGAAAAAACACAACGCAATTTCAAAATCACTAAAATAGGAATAGCAATGCCTCAAAACCAGCTTTATTCTCGTATAGACAAAAGAGTAGATGCCATGATTGAACAAGGATTGCTCCAAGAGGCACAAGGACTCTACCCTTACAGAGACTTGCAAGCTCTACATACTGTTGGATATCAAGAACTCTTTCCTTACCTTGAAGGAAAAAACACTTTGGAAGAGGCAATTCACAACATAAAAAACGCAACTCACCACTACGCAAAGCGACAAGCCACATGGTTCAAAAAGGACAAGAGTATCATTTGGGCTTTTCTTGCTTGTTTGTTTATGAGTTTTGGTTTAAAGGCTCAGGATTCAAACCTTGTATTCAATCCTTCTTTTGAAGAGCATATTGCTTGCCCACAACGAATAGACCCTTATGGATATATGTCTGAGGTTTTAGGTTGGTGGCAACCCACTGGAGGCAGTGCCGACTATTATAACAAGTGTGGAACAAAGCAATGCAATGTTCCAAAGAACAAATTAGGAATTCAAATGCCTCGCACAGGAGTTGGAATGGTAGGTATCTACACTTCAAAAACAACATACCGTGAATACGTTCAAACAGAGCTGAAAGAACCCTTGCAAAAAGGAGAAACATATTATCTAAGTTTTTATGTATCCCTCTCAGAGTATTCTGATGGTTCTGTAGCTACTATTGGCGGATTATTTACCAAAGAAAGAATTTCAGATAAGACAAGACAGATGCTCACAAGCTCAACTCTGCAAGAGTTTTCTCAAGGAGTCAGTGCCTCTGTTGCCACATCTTTAGAGCCACAAGTTGTAAATCCTTATTCACGTCCTTTAATTGATACAAAAAACTGGACAAAGATAGAAGGCACTTTTGTTGCCAATGGGGGTGAAGCCTTTTTGACATTAGGCAATTTCTATCCTGCTGAGCAAAGTAATGTTATTGATTTAAAAGAAACAACACATTTGTTACCTGGAGCTTATTATTATATTGATGATGTTTACTTGCAATGCCTCACATGCTCTGGGCACAAAGACCTCTCACCAGAAACAACAACCACAAGTCCAAAAGACACCGTTCAATACCAAGTTGGACAAGTGGTTATACTTAAAAACATATTTTTCGACTTTGACAAGAGCGTACTTTTGCCTCAATCCTTTGTAGAATTGCACAATTTGATAGGATTGCTGACAAGATATCCAAAAATGAAAATAGAACTTTCTGGACACACAGACTCTTTTGGTTCAACAAAATATAACGAGAACCTATCCCTACAAAGAGTAAAGGCTGTTTATGACTACTTAATTCAAGCCGGAATAGACAAAAACAGACTCACTTACCTAACTTATGGCAAGACAAAGCCAATAGCCACAAATCTGACAGACGAAGGCAGGGCTCAAAACCGTAGAGTAGAATTCAAAATAATGGAAATGTAACCTTAAATCACTCATACAATGAAAGAAGACCGCAGACAAATATATCCATTTCTTGACCCTCGTATTGAAAATTACTGTGAGCAAATGCTCTCTAGCGAAAAGCCAGAACTAACAGCGTTGGACAGACAAACATACCTGCGTTTTGTGCGTCCAAATATGATAAGCGGACACTGGCAAGGAGAGTTTTTGCAAATCCTTTCAAAGATGCAAAGACCCAAAACCATACTTGAAATAGGAACTTTTAGCGGTTATTCTACTCTTTGCCTTGTTTGTGGTTTGCAAAAAGGCGGAATACTTCACACTATTGAGAAAGACGGCGAGCTTAGAGAGTTTCTTTTGGATCAATTTAAGCAAAACGGTTACGAGAATCAAATAATCTTGCACATAGGTCAAGCAATAGACATAATTAAAACCATTCCAGAGACCTTTGACCTTATATTTATTGATGCAGACAAAGCCTCTTATCCTGATTACTACAATATATGTATAGAAAAACTCAACTCCGATGGTGTTATATTGGCTGACAACATTCTTTGGTATGGAAAAGTAGGCTTAGACCCAATGCCTGCGGACAAAGAAACCATTGCCATTGACTCTTTCAATAAATTAATTTCTGCAGATCCAAGAATAGAAAACTGTATTCTACCAATTAGAGATGGAATTATGATAGGGAGAAAAAGATAATCCGCTCTGATCGTCTCCCCATAAGAAATTAGCAACAGCATTGTTTGCTCCCATTGAACCCAAATAAGGATGATAGTATGGCATTAGAGTATATGGGTCGTTACTTCTCAGATATGATACTGTTAAATTCAAGAAACTATCTTTGCTTAACTTATACCACAATGACGCACTTGCTCCATAGGTATATAAATCTCTGTTATTATTTCTTACACTTTGAAAAGGAGTTCTCATATCATACAGAGCAGAGACCGAAAGCAACATTTTGTCATTTATTTTGTAGTCTGCTGCCATAGTTATGGCGTTATGCTTGTAGCGATTTTCATAAGGAGCAAGATTTCTCACCGTTTTTGATGGTTTATACCAATCCTCACCACTCAAGACTCCAACTCTTAGTTGCGCATTGTCGTTAATCTTAAATTGAGCCTTAGGAAAAACATACGTAGATGCCATTTTACTTCCACCCCATCCATATCCCATGGCAGCACCCATTTCTATGGAGTATTGAGCCTTTGAGAAAATAGATGTTTGCAACGTATCCATATTGCTTTCTTGAGCAATAAGAGGCGCAGAACAAAACATTAATATTGTAAGTAGTAGTCTTTTCATTTTATTTCTTTAACGCAAAACAAGCCTTTTTTATTTTCCTACTCCAAAACAAAGAAAACGCAGCACTATTCCTCGATTAGACTTTTGACAAACAAATAAACAATTTGTCCTAATAAAGAAACACATAGAGATACTTCTCTTTATATGACATTTTTCATTACTATACTTGACATTTGTAGTACTATTTACAAATGTAATTATGGAGAAATTTTTATTAAAAAAGTGTTTTGGCACGGTTGTTGTAATATATTTTTCAACACACAGAATTGCAACTTCACCTAATTTAGAATTGCATTTTTGTATACAAGGTGAGAAAAAGTTTTATTACTTTTGTAGCCTCAAGGTATTTGAGAACAATAAACATTATTAATAACAAATTAAACACAAATGAGTATGAAAAAGACTTTAGTTATTTTAGCAGCCATGGTATTGGCTTCAACAGTTTCTTTTGCACAAAGCAAAGGTGATATGTTTGTAGGTGGTCAATTAGGATTCAAAAATGTAGGAGTTTCTGATAAAGTAACATCTAAGGGAACTTCAGTAACAACAGATTATCCAAGTACAACTAACTTTAATTTTGGTGGATCTTTCCATTATATGATTACTGACAACTTAGCTATTGGTCTTGGAATTGGTTACAATTACACAAAGGTTCCAGATGCTAGTACTTATAATAACATTGTAGAATATTTTACTTCTGCAAAAGCTAAAGATTTCTACAATTCAACTTCTTTATTTAACATTGCACCATCTTTAATATATTTCAAGAGTATTGGAAATAATTTTTCTTGGGCTCCTGAATTACAAATTGGCTTAGGATTTGGTAGCAACGAAGCACATTCTGTAGATATAAAAGGTAATACAGTAACAGTTTCTCAAGATGTATTTGCTTTTGGAATAGAGATTTCTCCTTTGAGTTTCCAATATTCAATAAACAAACATATTGCTGTTAATGCTGCTTTTGGAACAATTTCTTATGGAATGTATAAAGTTGGAGATAGCGACAATAACACAAAAACAAATACTTTCAACTTAGGATTAAATCCTGATGCAACATTCACATTACGTTATTTCTTTTAACTGAAACTAAATTCAGTTCACTATAGAAAGAGGCTCTAAAATAGAGCCTCTTTTTTTGTTTCTAAATTATTTGTTTGTTTTGTGCCTTTTGCTTACCTTTGCACCTTGAAAAATTGAAAAGAATAAAAGCTGCTTTGGGGGAATAGAAAGGCTCTGCCTCAAAAGAAAAGCAATTAGTAATCAAAAGGGCCACACATTTATAATATGAAAAAGGGTAATAAATACGGAACACATCGTGTAATTTCTCCTAAGGGAGTTTTACCACAACCAGCTGACAAATTGGACAACAATATGGACGAAATTTATGACAACGAAATCCTTATTGATGTTCAAACATTGAATATTGATAGCGCTTCTTTCACTCAAATCAACCAACAAGCTAAGGGAGATAAGAAAGAAATCGCTAAGATTATGTTAGACATAGTTGCTAAACAAGGAAAACACCGCAACCCAGTTACTGGTTCTGGTGGTATGTTACTTGGAACAGTTGAAAAAATTGGTGATGCTCTTAAAGGAAAGACAGATCTTAAAGTTGGTGACAAAATAGCTACTTTAGTTTCTTTGTCTTTGACTCCTTTACGTATAGATAAGATTAAAGATATTCGTCCAGATATTGACCAAGTTGATATTGACGGAAAAGCTATATTATTCGAAAGCGGTATTTATGCAAAGATTCCTTCTGATATGCCAGAGAACCTTGCACTTTCTGCTCTTGACGTTGCAGGTGCTCCTGCTCAAACAGCTAAACTTGTAAAACCTGGAGACACTGTTCTTATTATTGGTGCAGGTGGAAAGAGCGGAATGCTTTGCTGCTATGAAGCTAAAAAGAGAGCCGGCGTTACAGGAAAAGTTCTTGGTCTTTGCCACTCAGAGAAATCTGCTGAGAGATTGAGAAAACTTGGTTTCTGTGATGTTGTTTTCACAGCTAATGCACAAGAGCCAGTTCCTGTTATGGAGCAAGTTGAAAAACTTACTAATGGAAAGATGGCTGACATAACAATCAATAACGTTAATATTCCTGACACAGAAATGACTTCTGTTCTTTGCACAAGAGAAGACGGTTTAGTTTATTTCTTCTCAATGGCTACTTCATTCACAAAGGCTGCACTTGGTGCTGAAGGAGTTGGAGCTGACGTTACAATGATTATCGGAAACGGATACACTAAGGGACATGCAGAAATCACTCTTCAAGAGTTGAGAGAAAACAAAGAACTTAGAAAGATTTTTGAAGAACTCTATGCTTAATTTTTAGAGCATAATACATATATAAAACTGTGAGCAGACAAAAGCACCTGCCCGCAGTTTTATTATTTTACAAAGACAAATAAACAAAAGCACATTCATAAAACAGATTTTGCAAAAACAAGCACATTAAAGATTATGCAAGTAAACAGAAGAAAAGAACTTTTTCCGAACGTAACAGACGCGCAGTGGAACGATTGGAAATGGCAAGTCAAGAATAGAATAGAAACTCTTGACCAGTTAAAGAAATACATAACACTTACTCCACTTGAAGAAGAAGGAGTTGAGAAATCATTGAAAACTCTTCGTATGGCTATCACTCCATACTATCTTTCATTGATTGACCCAAATGACCCTAACGATCCAATAAGAAAACAAAGTGTACCAACAGCAGCAGAACTGCATCAAGCAAAGGCAGATCTTTTAGATCCATTGCATGAAGACGAAGACTCTCCTGCCCCTGGCTTAACACACCGTTATCCAGATAGAGTATTATTTTTGATAACAGATATGTGTTCAATGTATTGTCGTCATTGCACAAGAAGAAGATTTGCAGGACAACACGATTGCGAATCAACAGCAGACAGAATTGACAAGTGTATTGAATACATTGCAAAAACTCCTCAAGTAAGAGACGTTTTGCTTTCAGGTGGTGATGCTCTTATGGTAAATGACAAGATGCTTGAATCAATTATTCAGCGCCTGAGAGCAATTCCTCACGTTGAAATAATTAGAATTGGTTCTCGTACACCAGTTGTTTGTCCTCAAAGAATAACAGACGACTTGGTAAATATGTTAAAGAAATATCACCCAATTTGGTTAAATACTCACTTCAATCACCCTAACGAATGCACACCAGAGGCTACAGAAGCTTGTGCAAAATTGGCAAATGCAGGTATTCCATTGGGAAATCAAAGTGTTTTGCTTCGCGGAGTTAATGATGATGTCAGAGTAATGAAAAAACTCGTTCAGAAACTTGTCATGATGAGAGTAAGACCTTACTACATATATCAATGTGACCTTTCAATGGGATTGGAGCACTTCCGTACTCCAGTATCAAAAGGTATTGAAATAATGGAGAACTTACGTGGTCACACATCTGGTTTCTGCGTTCCAACATTTGTTGTTGATGCTCCTGGTGGTGGCGGAAAGACTCCTGTAATGCCTCAATATATAATTTCTCAAAGCCCAAACAAAGTTGTGTTGCGTAACTTTGAAGGAGTTATAACTACTTACTCAGAACCAGAAAACTACGTTCCTGGCACTTGTGATGTAGATTTCTTGAAAGAAGACAAAATTGAAAGAGAAGGTGTAGCTTCATTGCTTCACGGAGACAGACTTTCATTAGAGCCTTCTCATCTTGCACGTCACGAACGTTCAAAGAACAGAAATAAATAAAAGAAACAATAATTGCCTTTCATAAAAGACATATTACGTTATAAGAGTATATCTTTTGTAGGCTTAGAAAAGAACACCGGCAAGACTCAGACATTGAATTATGTTCTGGATCGCTTGTGTTCTTTTTCTAATATAAAGATAGGACTGACTTCTATTGGTATTGACGGCGAAAAAGAAGACCAAGTAACCCTTACAGCAAAACCTCAAATAACCATAGACCCTGGCACTCTCTTTGTTACCGCCGAAGGGCTCTATCGTCAAAAAGAAATAGTTGCCAATATACTCAACCTTTCTCAACGCCAAACAGCATTGGGTAGGTTAGTTTTTGCTCGCTCTGAAACAAAAGGCAAAGTATTGCTTGGAGGAGCTGGCAACACTGCTTGGTTAAAAGAAGTGATTGCTCAAATGCACTCTTTGGGAGCCGATTTAGTGCTGGTGGACGGAGCCTTGTCTCGCATGTCCTTTGGTTCTCCTTCCATAACTCAGGCAATGATTCTCTCTACTGGGGCAGCTCTTTCTGCATCATTAAAGACTGTTGTCAAGAAAACAGCCTTTGTCTATCAAATGACACAACTACCACAAATAGACTCTGAACTTGCCAGTAAGCTTTCAGATATTGATAGTGGTATTTATGCAATAACACAAGATGAGGAAGTGATTGACTTAGACATTCCTTCAATCCTAATGATTGAAAGGTACAAAGACAAACTCTTCTCACAAGGTAAAAGACTATTTGTAAGCGGAATAATCACCGATAAACTAATTTCATTTCTCCGCACACAAAAAGACTGCCAGCAAATTGAGATAATAATCAAAGACTTCACACGAGTATTTTCCTCACCCGAACAAACAAATATGTTTTTGCAAAAGGGCGGAAAAATAAGTGTTGTTCAAAGAACAAACCTCATAGCTATAACAGTCAATCCCTTTTCTCCAACTGGATACAACTTCAAAAGTCAAGAATTAATCTCCTCTTTACAACAGGAAATACCTTTACCTATTTATAACATCAAAGAAAACGCAGACTTATGACACTAAAACAAGCCAAAGAAAAAGTAAAAGCATTGTCTTTTGTTGTGGAAGAATTGAATATTTATTCTTCCCTTGGTCGCAGAATACTGCTTGAGAGTCAGTTTTGCACAGATAAATCTTTGCTTTTGCAACGTTATGCAATCATTGCCAAGTGCGAGGGTTATCTTTCCCTGGGAGCAAATCGCAAAACCTTGAAAAAGGTGCGTGCTATTCTTGCATGCCTTCACGATATTAAAGGCACAATGAAACAACTCGCCTCTGGAGTAACATTAGACGATATTTCTTTGTTTGAAATCAAGTTCTTTGCCATTGAAGCTTCAAGAATAAAGAGTCTTTTGTTTGATTTTGATTGTTCGGACTTAGTCATTGATGATCTTGAAGGTGTCATTTCAATTCTTGATCCCGAAGGTTTGCACTTAAATCAGTTTTATATCTACAACGCCTATTCTAAAGAGCTTGCTCAAAAACGCAAAGCCTGGGAAGAGGCTCAAGAAGACAAGAAAGAGGCTCTGTATCTTCAGTGTTCAGAGCTTGAAGACACTATACGCCAAGAGCTTTGCCAAAAACTATTTCCTTACAAAGACACTCTTGAAAAGGCAATTCAAACCGTTGGAAAGATAGATATGTTCTTTGCAATGGCAGAATATTTTTCTGCAAATGGCTTTTCAGCTCCAGAATTCACACAAGAGATTTCTTACTCACAGCTTACTTATCCTCCTTTGGTAAAAAAACTCTCTGAAGAAGGCAAACAATATCAACCAATAGACATTTGTCTAACTCAAACCCCTACCCTTGTTTCCGGAGCCAATATGGCTGGCAAGACTATCCTTTTAAAGAGTTTGCAACTGGCTCAGCTGCTGGCTCAATTTGGTTTCTTTGTCCCTGCAAAGCAAGCACAGTTACCTTTGGTATGTGATGTGCTAACCTCTATTGGTGACAGACAAAACGAAGATGAAGGTTTATCCTCTTACGGTTCAGAAATCCTTATCTTAAACGACATTATAAAGAAAGTAAAGCAAGGCAATCAATATCTTGTTCTTGTTGATGAGCTTGCAAGAACAACAAATCCTAAAGAGGGTGTGGCTCTTGTGGATAGCTTCATTTCAATTTTATCTAACTACTGTTCTTTTTCTGTAATCACAACCCACTATTCCGGTATAAAAACCAAGTGTTATCGCTTGCGAGTCAGAGGTTTTATTCACTCAAAAGAACAAAAGAGCGTTTCCATTGCAGATCTTTCTTCTCATATTGATTATTCACTTATTGAAGACAAAGAAGAAAGAGTGCCAAACGAGGCTCTAAACATTGCAGAGCTTTTGGGAGTGGATAGCGAGTTGATAAGCAAAGCACGAGAGTTTATAAAATAATAGCAATGCGTTACTTCCTTCATTTTGCATACAACGGCAGCAGTTTCCATGGTTGGCAAAAGCAACCCAATGCACCCTCTGTTCAAGAGGAGATAGAGAAAGCTCTTTGCTTTATGTTGAAAGAAAAGAAAGAAGTCATTGGTTGCGGCCGCACAGATGCAGGTGTTCATGCAAGGGACTTTTATGCTCACTTTGACCACACAGAGCTATCAAATGAAGACTTAGAAATGCTGACTCATAAGCTTAATGGCTATTTCCATAGCGAGATACGCTTTTTCAATATCTTGAGAGTTAAAGACGATGCCTCTGCACGCTTTTGCGCCCTAAGTCGCACGTATCAATACTTTGTTGCAAACCAGAAGCAACCCTTTAATAACGATTTCTCACTTTATTATCCGCACGCTTTAGACATTGAATCAATGAATGCTTGTGCCGGTTTGCTTATGCAATACAAGGACTTTACTTCCTTTGCAAAGTTACATGCTCAAACAGCAACAAATCTATGCACTGTAAGTGAGTGTTTTTGGCGCGTAGAGGGAGAATATCTTGTTTTCACAATAAGAGCTAATCGTTTCCTTCGCAACATGGTGCGTAGCGTTGTTGGAACTCTGTTAGACGTTGGCAAAGGGAAACTGACAAAAGAAGAATTTACAGCAATCATTGAAGGGAAAAGTCGCTCTTTAGCCTCATCATCAGCCGATGCAAAAGCCTTATTCTTAACCAAAGTAGAGTATCCTCAAGACATATTCTTGTATTAGTAAATTATTTCTTTGTTTGCTCAGACTGAAAAGAAGTTTCATTCCCCTGTTTTTATTTAGTTATCATTATAACCAAATTCACGTGTTAAAAATTTCTCCTTATAAAGGTTCTCACGTGTGATTGCCTCATGTGGAGCGATATTAAACGGAAGTGTTTCCAAGACAGCCCAGCTTAGATTATTAGCATAATTTGGATCCGTCTTAAATAATTCAGAAAGTTTATTATTTTCATTATGTCCTGTCAAAGCATAACCTTCCCAACGTTCCCACATACCTCCAGAAAGATCATAAGTAGATCCAATATAATGCTTACCTGTTTTATGATCTGTAATAATGTATATACAATTTACTGCTTTTAGTGCTGCTTTCCAAGAACTAACATTCTTCTCAATAATCTTCTTTAATTCTGAATAACTAAGATTAATATCTGCATAAGAAGTAAATGTTGGGATACCTTCTCCTTCTTCTAAACTCCCTTCTATACGAATAACTTTCTTAATGTTGTTATAATACTGATGCCAACTTACAGCAGCTTCTCCCCAATCAATAATAATTTTTTCATTCAATACATCAAATTCTTTTACTTCAGAGAAATCATATATAAATGGTGAATCTTCAGAATGCTTTATACCTAATTTACCATTATTCTTGAATACACCTATAAAACGTGCAGTGCGAGCACTTTCTCCCAAAAAAGAGACAATAAAATCAACATTATCAAAAATAGGTTTACTTTGTTCGCCTTGATAATGTAAAAACTTTTCTTTATCATGCTTATATGTTTCATACAAGGAGAAGTTATTTATATGTTCTCCACGAATAACCATTTCTTTCCTATTATCCTTATGGCGTATAAGTTTAACATGATTGGCTCTTGCTGCAGTGTCAAACTCAACATTACGCCCTGATAAAATTTCCTGAATTGTCACAATGTAATCTTTCATACTATTAATTATTTATTGTTCGTAATTTGTCATAGACACCTAATAACATCAACTCTTTCGACTGACATTCTTCTTGCTCATAGCAAGTGGAAACCTTAATTTTTGTTCTTTGTATTTTGCGTTCAGTTCTTGACTGAAAATATTTCATGAAACGCGAAAATACATTTATTTCGTACATCATCATATTTAAATTATAAAAGAGCGTACCAGCCTTATCGTATTCTTAGTTTCCCATTTCTGGTGTCAAAGGCAGCTCATGATTATCTAAAATAGTCTATAACTTGCAGTCTCACTAAATGGAATAACATCTAATCCCGCTGTGATAATTCTTGATTGGTTATTCTTGGACTTAACCACAAGAACATCACCTGTATAAAAGTGTTCTCTTGTCTTTGAATCACAAGGCGATGTCTGCACTCCAGCAAACAGTGCCTCAATGACAACAACCTCTTTCTTGCAACCTTGCACTGAGAGCCATTCTTCCATTCTCCTTGTGCGCAAAGGAGCAAATACTTCTCTTTCTTTCACAATCACATAAAGCCTTCCTTTGCTAAAAAAATAATCTCAATACAAAGCTTAACGGAATCTTGGCTTTTTCTCAAGCAAAATGTAACGAATTGGCAAATTTACATATTTTCTATTTGCAAGAGTTATGTCTGCAATAAATGGCATATTTTCTCCGCATCAATCCATAAGTACTTTTTGATTAAGAATGATAGCTCCCTTTGTCAAAGTCTTGACAAAATGCTCTGGCAGCGCCACTTTGCATTGGCAAAATCTTGTATATTGGTCTTTATTGGCAACATTTATTCTCATATTCATTGATATTTTGTTACAAAAGTACAACATTACTATGCCATATCTTTTCACATAGATACAAAATCATCTTTTAAGTTTAATCATTTCTTTGTTTTGTGGCACTGAAACGAAGTTTCTATAAATTAAAACGGCGTTTTATTTTTATCTTGAAAAAGAATTGTATATTTGCATAAGGAAAAACACTGTCAACAACAGTCAAAAAATAAAAGTCTATGGCAAAACTATCTATCCGCTTTTTTAATGACCGCCAGGTTCGCGCCATTTGGGACAATGAAAACAACAAATGGTGGTTTTCTGTGCTTGACATACTTGCCATTCTGAATGAACAAGACGATTATTCTAAAAATAGAAACTACTGGAAGTATCTAAAAAGCAAATTAAAGAAAGAAAAGCCCGAGTTGGTTAGTGCCACTAACCAACTGAAACTTCCTGCTGCTGACGGTAAGCAATATTTAACTGATGTACTTGACAGTAATGGCATTGTTGTTTTGGCTAAAAATCTTCCAAACAACAAAGCTATTGGTTTTCTTGACTGGTTCCTATATAGCGACAACACTATTGACGGACAAAGTAAAAAGAAGGCTTATTCGCTTTTTGAAAGCGAAATATTATCAAGCTTAGAACCAGGAAGTATTAAATGCTTGCAACAAATCCATGCATATCTTTTCGGTGGTTTATATGACTTTGCTGGCAAAATACGCAACAATAATATAAGCAAAGGAGGTTTTAGCTTTGCCAATGCACTTTACTTTCCAACAATTCTTCCACAAATAGAGCGTATGCCAGAAAAAACATTTGATGAAATCATAGATAAATATGTAGAAATGAATGTTGCGCACCCTTTTATGGAGTAAAATGGTCGAAGTACAAGAATTTGGCTTGACTTGATACTGAAACGTTCTCTAAAAAAGTGCGTTGATTGGAGTAGTATCAATAAAAATGAATACTTAAAAGCCATGCGACAAAGCGTAACAAATTCTGAACACATCAAAAATCTAATTAAAAATGCTCTAACAGACAAAATCAATGACCGTGAGATATTTATGAAAGGTATTGATTACTCTTATTATTACGAAGAGAACAACTAACAATAAAGTACTTTACAAGAAACGACTATTGCTTTAACCTGAAAATTATTTTCCTTACTTTTGCACCACAAAACACACATAAAAATATGAAAAAGACAGCCATATTTGTTATAACTCTTCTTGTTACGGCACTTGCTTTTGCTCAAAAAAATGATAATGAACTTATCCGCCTCGCCATTCAAAAACAGCTGCAGACCTATCCCAAAAGCACTCTGCAAGATCTTTACAAGAATTTCTTTCAAGACAGCTTTGGCTTGGAACATCTTATGGGCGACTCGGCTGAAATGAGACAATATATTATTGAAGAAGCGCAAGAAGCTCAAAAGACAAATACTTACTATGAGAAAATTGGTTATCAGAACAATTTTTATAGGGTAAGCCTTGCCTTAATCAAAGACAGTATTGTGAGCGCTAACGATTTTATGCGTGCTTTTATGCAAAGCAAGCAAGGATTCAAACCAATAACATTATCTTCGTGGAAAAAGGATTGGCAAAAAATAGACTCAATAATATATAGTATGAAACTCAATCTTGACAATTATGCATCAGACAGAAAAGCCATTTTTTCAATGCTCCGCAGTGGCTCTTACGCCGTACATCATAGCAAACAATTCAATGCTTACTATCACCCACACTACCGTATCATAGAGAAAGGGGCTTTTGAGAGTATTCTGTTGCCACTTCTTGAGAAGAACAATCACTAACTCTTTACTTTGGCAAAGCCAAACAAAGAAAGAAAAAATCAAAACCAAGGTCTAAAAAAATATATCTTTGTTTGAGCAAGAACAAGATGGCATGTTGAGCGATTGTTTCTTTGTTTTAATTTTCTCAATGACTGTTTTAATCAGACAAGATGGCATGTTGTGCTTGCTAAATCAGTCATTCATTTATATGAAACAAAGCAGTGATTTTTTCAAACAAAGATCTGCGTTGCTAAGAGTAAGTTTTGCTCTCATAAATCCCTAATTAAAGAATACATTTTTGCAACTTAGCCATAGGATTACTCATTCTAAAACACATAGACTTTCTTTGAAATATGCAAAATAAAGAAAGGAAAAAAATATCTTTATAATCAGTGCCTTACAATCTTTGCTCTTGTTATTTATATCTTTTCTTTGCTCTAAATTAGTCCTATTATGAAATAATTGTGTAATTTCGCACAACATAACAATACAAAAACATATTCAAGATATGAGTGATATAAATTGGTCAAGCCTACCTTTTGGCTATTTCAAAACTGACTACAATGTTCGTTGCTACTATCGCGACGGCAAATGGGGTGAATTGGAAATTTCTTCTTCAGAAGAGATAACAATGCATATGGCAGCTACTGTTCTACATTACGGACAAGCTGCTTTTGAAGGAATGAAAGCATTCCGCGGAGTTGATGGCAAAATTCGTCTTTTCCGTCCTGATGAGAACGCTAAGCGTATGGCTTCTTCTGCAAGAGGAATCCTTATGGCAGAAGTTCCAGAAAAATTATTTATTGACGCTTGCCAGAAAGTTGTTAAACTAAATGAAAGATTTGTTCCACCAGCAGGAACAGGTGCTTCTTTGTATTTGCGTCCTATTCTTATTGGAACAGGAGCTCAAGTAGGAGTTCACCCAGCTGATGAGTACTTATTTATGATTTTTGTTTGCCCTGTTGGACCATATTTCAAAGCAGGTTTCAAGCCAGTTAAGTTTCAGATTGCTGAGGACTACGACCGTGCTGCTCCACTTGGAACAGGACGTTACAAAGTTGGTGGAAACTATGCAGCTTCTTTGTACTCAGGTCAGAGAGCTCACGATGAAGGTTTCTCTAACTGTATTTATCTTGATGCAAAAGAGCATAAATACATTGATGAAGCAGGTGCAGCAAACTTCTTTGGTGTAAAGAATAACACTTATTGCACTCCAGAGTCAACATCTATTCTTCCTTCAATCACAAATATGTCTTTATGCCAAATAGCAAAAGATATGGGCATGACTGTTGAGAGAAGACACATACCTGTTGAAGAGCTTTCTACTTTTGAGGAAGTTGCAGCTTGCGGAACAGCAGCTGTTGTTTCTCCTATCTGCGAAATTGAAGACAGAGAAACTAAAAAACTTTACAAATTCGGTGCTGAGCCAGGTCCTGTTTGCACAAAGCTTTATCACACTTTGAAAGGTATTCAAGATGGTAGTGTAGAAGACACGCATAAATGGAATTTAGTTATTGAATAACAACAAAACCATATAAAACATTTTAGGAAGGATAGGATGAAACCTCCTATCCTTTTTTTTCCATTATGAGAAAAGTATTAGTCATTCAGACTGCCTCTATTGGCGATGTGGTTCTTGCAACTTCTCTTTTAGAAGAGTTGCACAAAGAGTATTTTGACATATACATTTTAGTCAAAAAAGAAAACGAAAGTCTCTTTGAAGGACACCCTTTTGTGCATACATTGGTATGGAACAAAAGTTTTCATAAGTATAGAAATCTTGTGTGGGTTGTGCTTACTGTTTTCTTCAAACGATTTGACTTTGTCTTTGACATTCAAAGGTATTTGTCTACTGGAATAATAACAGTGCTCACCGGTTCTCACACAACTGGTTTCAAAGAAAACCCTATGAGTCTTTTCTTTTCAAAACGTGTTGAACATGGTTTAAAACTCAAAGATTTGCAACCTGCAAACAGAGTAATAACCCTGCAACAACGCCACCCACTACACGAAGTGGAAAGAAACTTTTTGCTCTTGCAATCAATGACTCTGAAAGAGAAACCTTTTAAACTCAGACCAAAGCTATACATAACTGAAGAAGTGGAAGCTGCAACTCAACAATACAAAGAGAAAACTTATTACACCATTTCTCCTTCTTCACTTTGGCCAACAAAAACCTTTCACAAAGAAGGTTGGATTGAGCTAATAAAACATGTGGCCGATGACAGAGTGGTTTATCTTTTAGGTAGTGAAAAAGACTCTGCACTTTGCGAGGATATTTTAAGAAAAAGCGAAAGACAAAATGTTGTTTCCTTAGCCGGAAAGCTCTCTTACTTGCAGTCAGCATCACTTATGAAAGATGCTAAAATGAACTACACCAATGACTCTGCACCAACTCACTTTGCTTCTGCTGTCAATGCACCTGTAACCACAGTTTTCTGCTCAACAATTCCAGATTTTGGCTTTGGACCTTTGAGTGATGACTCACTTATCGTGCAAACAGAAGAAAGACTCTCTTGTCGTCCATGCTCATTGCACGGAAGAAAGAAATGTCCAAAGAAAAACTTCCCTTGCTGCAGCACAATAGATATTCAAAAGCTCATAAATAGACTATAGCCTTAAGAGGAAAAATTATACACTAACATACACTAAAACGCAAACAAAGTAAAACGCAAAGCGTTTCTTTGTTTGCGTTTTTTGTTTCTTCATTCTATTTGCTATGAATGATATTAGAAATATATCTTATAGCCTGTATTGTTCGTGGAGTTTGAATATCCATTAACGAAGTTTCTATTCCAAAGACTCTGTGAGCCTTTACAGCCTTCAGGTTGCTGTATGGTTGAGTTGTTACAAAGCGTGCTGAATCTTCATAACGAACAAGAATGTAGTCTGGTTGATTTTTGAAAAGATTTTCTTGAGAGTAAGACCAATTTACAGCATCTGAGGCAGAGTTTTCTGCTCCTGCAAGGGTGATAATTTCATTTATATATGTGTCTTTCCCTGCTGTAAAATCACCTCCTTGTCCAAAACCCACAACATAATAAAGTGTAGGTTTTTTCTTTCCCCCATTGAATTTGCCAGAAGCAAGATAAGCATTTTTTATTTCCTGTAATTCACATTTAAAATTGGTAATTATTGCTTGGGCTTGCATTTGTCTGTCACATATTTTACCAATAACTTCAACCTGAGAACACATTCCCTCAATGGTATGAGTCTCTTTGAAAGACATTATAGGTATTCCAGCCTCTTCTATACGAGAAAACATTTTTTGAGTAAAAATTGAGGAAGTTATAACTAAATCTGGTCGCAAAGCAATTATTTTCTCAAGGTTTGAATTATTTATTCCTCCAATAGAAGTAATTTTTGTAGCTTGCGCAGGATATGTACAGAAATCTGTTCTGCCTATAAGTTTGTCTCCACAGCCCAATTCAAAGAGTATTTCTGTCACAGCCGGAGAGACACTTACTATTGTCTGTGGAGTTTTCTTCAATGGAGTTTTTTGACTCATATAAAAATCTTTACAACCAGCAAATTTATCTGCCTTAGAGCAAGAGATAATTGCAACAAAAGAAAGAAAGCAAAAACTCAAAAGAAGTATTCGTCTCATACTAATAAGTTATTTATTATGTTCTTAGCGTTTAATAATATCTATCACAAACTGCCTACCAACAGTGCAACCCAATAGCTCTACAGCACTGTCTTTATTCATTGCTATTTGCAAGTGTCCAGTTGAAGAAACAGTCAACAAAGGTTCTCCATCTTTGACATCGTCATAAGATTTTGAGATTTCAGTAATTTCACTCTGTTCAATACGCAAGCTAAAACTATTATTACCCACAGTACTCAAAAATTCATCAATCGTAATATTCAAGAAAGCATTACCATAACTATCAACATAGAACACACAACACTGGATGTTATTCTTATTTAAAACACTTAGCATTGATTTTCTTTTCACAAAATCACTCATTTCAAAGCCCAAGTCTTCTATTGGTGTTTCATAAGAGATTATGGCAGCCACTTTGCAAAACAAATCATAGGCAGAGAAAGTATAGTAATTTGATTCCTGATAAGTATTTGTAATGCCAATGATTTTCTGTGGTTTCATTGAGTTGAATATCAAAGAAGGCATACCATTATCTGTGCAAATGAAGTATTGATCTTTGCATTTTACTACAATATGTTGAAAATGTTTATCGCTGTTTTCACTACAAGAAACATCTATTATATGAATTGTGTTTGGCGGAAAGCCAAAACATGTATTTCTGACAATGAAAGCACCTTTTTCCATATTGAATTTAGGAACATTATGTGTTATATCAATCACCTGACAATCAGGTATTGTTGAATACAATCGTCCTTTCACCTGACCTATGTAATGATCTGTGTATCCCCAGTCTGTTGTAAGCGTTACTAATTGCATTTGTGATTGTTATTTATACCTAAATTTGTTGTTGGCTCTGCAAAAGTAATAATAATTTCTCTCTTTCTTCGTTTCAATATGAAAAATATAGCTATCTTTGCAATTTAAAGTGCTTTGATAGCTACAATAAATTATTGTCAAGTTGTATTTTACAAGCCAAAAAATAGATATGAATTATAAGAAATTTTCGTTTTTTGCTGTTTTAGTCTGTTTGCTTATGGTCTCTTGTTCCAATAAGCACAAAAGACTTTTAAACAGTAATGATCATGATGCAAAATATGCAGCTGCTATTAAAGAATACAATGAGAAAGACTATTTCCATGCTACTCAACTTTTTGAGAATCTTTTGCTCTACTATCGTGGAAGAGAAAAAGCTGAGAGTGTAAACCTTTATTATGCCAAATCACTTATGGGTAGCAAAGATTACTATTCTGCAGCCTATCAGTTTGAAAGTTTTGCACGCTGGTTCCCATTTTCTGAAGATGCTCAAGAGGCAGCTTTTCAAGCAGCTTATTGCAAATATCTTGTCTCTCCAGATTACGAACTTGACCAAACACTAACCAATGAAAGCATGAAAAACTTTCAAGCTTTTATTGACAAGTATCCAAACTCTCCAAGAATCAAAGATGCCAATGAATACATGGATAAAATGAGAGAAAAACTCATAAAAAAAGATTTTCGTACTTCTTACGATTACTTTAAACGCGAGCAATACCAATCTGCTCAATACTCTTTCCGTACTTTCTTAAATCAATACCCAGATGCAACATACAGAGAAAAAGCAATGTACTACATTGTTGTGGCTGGCTATCGTTATTCACAAAACTCTATTGAGAATAAGAAAAAAGAACGTTTTGCAGTGGTAGCAAATGACTACAAGAAGTTTGAAGCAATATATCCCAACTCAGATAAATTAGCAGAGTTAAAGAAAATATATACTGAGTGTGAGAAAGAAATAGAATAATAAAAGAGAATAAATATATATTTAAACAATGGATTACAAAAGAACAAAGGCGGACAAAACAATTCAGTCAAGAAATTTAGTTGATTTCACAAAGATGACAGGTAATGTTTATGAATCAGTTTGTATGATTTCTAAACGTTCCAATCAAATTGCAACTGATTTGAAGCAAGAACTATCAAAGAAGATTGAGGAATTTGCTTCTCAGAATGACAACCTTGAGGAAGTTTTTGAGAATAAAGAACAAATAGAGATAACTCGCTACTATGAGCAATTGCCAAAGCCTACCCTTATTGCAATAAACGAATATTTGACAGACCAATTAGTTTATCGTAACGATGCCACTGGCAAAGGTACTGACAACAAAGCAATATTGGCTCTAAATGCAAATATTGACAAATCAAACAAGGACAAGAGAGACAGAAGACCAAAACAAAAAGCATAAACAATAAGTAATGCTGAAAGAGAAACGAGTTCTTGTTGGTATAAGTGGAGGTATTGCAGCCTACAAAACACCATATCTAATAAGGCAATTGATAAAAGAAGGTTGCAGCGTTAAGGTTGTGGTCAGTAAAAATGCGCTTCAATTCGTAACACTCACAACTCTTACAACTCTTTCTCAAAATCCTGTTTACTATGACCTATTCTCTCAAGAGAATAACTTTTCTACTGAGCATATTTCCCTTGCCCAATGGGCAGAAGTTTTTATCATAGCTCCTGCAAGTGCAAATATTATAGCCAAAATAGCTTGTGGTATCTGTGATGATGCGCTTTCCACTTCAATTTTGGCATACAATAAAGATTTATTTGTGGCTCCTGCAATGAATAATGTAATGTATTGCGCTGAGGCAACCCAACATAATCTTGACACACTCAAGCAAAGAGGTGCTCATATTATTGAACCAACAGAAGGAAAACTGGCTTGTGGGACAGATGGCAAAGGCAGAATGGAAGAACCAGAAAAAATAACTCAGTATTTAAAAGATTACTATTCCTCAAGCACTCAATCAACTCCAACACTACCCTTAAAAGACAAAACAATTCTTATTACTGCCTCTGGCACACAAGAGAATATTGACCCCGTGCGCTACATTGGCAATCGTTCCTCTGGGAAAATGGGTTTTGCTTTGGCTAATTGCGCTGCACTATTAGGAGCAAAAGTTATTTTAGTCTCAGGCAAGACAACCCTTAGCGTTAATCACCCAAACATAACATTAGTTCCTGTGGTGAGTGCAAAAGAGATGTTTGCACAATGTCAGAAATACTATGCAAATACAGACATAGCTATTATGGCAGCAGCTGTGGCTGACTACAAACCCCTACATGAGCAAACAAGTAAGATAAAAAAACACTCTGAGAGCTTAACACTTACACTCACACCTACAAAAGACATTCTAAAATCTTTGGGTGAGCAAAAGAAAGGACAGTTCTTAGTGGGCTTTGCTCTTGAAACAGACAACGAAGAGGCTAATGCCATTGAGAAATTGCAAAAGAAGAACCTTGATTTAATAGTTCTCAATTCTCTCAAAGACGCTGGGGCTGGTTTTGAAACAGATACAAACAAAGTAACTCTTATTGATTCAAAAGGCTTTAAAACATTTTTTGCCCTAAAGAGCAAAGACGAAGTTGCAAAAGACATTATCAACAAAATCATAGAGCTATTATGAGAAAGATAGTGTTGTTTTTTGTAGTGCTTACAGCCTTATCAATAAATTCCTTTGCACAAGAATTTAATGTGCAAGTGAGTGTCAATAGTCAAATTCAAGGAACAGACAAAAAAATCTTTGAGACCATGCAAGGAGTTATCAAAGACTTCATAAATACAAGGAAATGGACTAACTTCAATTACCAAACAGTTGAGAAAATTGAAGGTTCTATTTCTATTACAATCAAAGAACGCCCCTCACAAGAAGACTTCAAGGCTGACGTTTCCATTCAATTGCGTAGACCTGTGTACAATTCTTCTTATACAACCACAATGCTAAACACTCAAGAGCTTGATTACTACTTCAAATATCAAGAAGGATCACCTTTAGAGTTTGAACAAAACACATATTATGACAATCTTACTTCCACAATAGCTTTTTATTTGTATTATTTTCTTGGTATTGATGCAGATTCTTTCTCACCAAATGGAGGCACTCCTTACTTTCAAATTTGTCAGAACATAGTTACGGCAGCACAAAAAAGCGCGCAAAAAGGTTGGAAAAGTTATGAGAACCAGAAAAACAAATACTGGATAAGTGAAAATTACAACAATGCCACTTATCGCAAGATGCATGACGTTTGGTACAACTACCATCTTATGGGATTGGACCGTATGACTGGTGATAGTCAGAGTGAAGCTCGAAACAGCATACTCTCTGCCATTGAAAGCTTGCAAGCTGTAAATAGAGAGAAAACTCAACTGATATGTGTGCAACAATTTCTTGACGCAAAAGCAGATGAGATTATTCAGATATTTAAAGGAGCTCAAGAAAATGAGAAAACAAAAGTTGTAAGCATATTAAAAGAAATAAACCCTGCAAACTCAAACAAATATGACCAAATAACAGCTAACTCATCTTCCACAACTAATACGAATACTTTCACAAACCAAAAGACACAGTAATAAAACTAATCGTATAACCTAAAACATAATTTAAAATATGAACAATATACCATTTAACCGCACATTAGTAGATGGCATAATAGCAAAGAACAAGATAAAAAGCGTTGGAGCAGCATCAATAAGAGAAGTAAAAAAGGTTATTGATGATGTGGAGAAACAAACAGGTACTCCTTTCATTCGTATGGAAATGGGTATCCCTGGTTTGCCACCAACACAAGTAGGAGTGCAAGCACAAATTGATGCTCTGAAAAAAGGCATTGCCTCTATTTATCCAGATATTTATGGCACTGCAGCACTCAAACATGAGACTGCTCGCTTTGCAAAAAACTTTATGAACCTTGATGTTCCAGAGGATAGTTGTGTTCCTTCTGTAGGTTCTATGCAAGGAGGATTTGCTTCTTTCCTTACTATTTCCAGAATGGACGAAAAGAAAAGAAAGATACTTTTCATTGACCCAGGATTTCCTGTAACAAAATTGCAATGTCGTATTCTTGGAATAGAAACAGAGCGTTTTGATGTCTATAATTACAGAGGTGAGAAGCTAAGAGCAAAGCTTGAAAGCTACTTACAGAGTGGAGAGTTTGCAGCACTCATTTATTCTTCACCAAACAACCCTGCATGGTTCTGCTTCAATGACCAAGAATTACAAATAATTGGAGATGTAGCCAACAAACACGATATAGTTGTTATAGAAGACTTAGCTTACTTTGGAATGGACTTCCGCCACGATTATTCTAAACCTGGCGTTGATCCTTATCAACCAACAGTGGGACACTATGCAAACAAATACATCATACTTATTTCTGGCTCAAAGGCATTCTCTTATGCTGGAGAAAGAATTGCTGTCATGATTATCTCACCTGAGCTTTACAACCATGAGTCTGCAATGTTGCAACAGTATTTCGGACAAAAAACATTTGGTCGTGCTGTTATCTTTGGCTCTTTGTATGCTCTTTCTTCTGGAACTTCACACTCTGCTCAGTATGCTTTGGCAGCCATAATGAAAGCCTGCAATGACGGAAAACTAGACTTCATTGCCGAGTTACACGAATATCAACACAAGGCTCACATAATGAAAAAGGCTCTAACAGACAATGGATTTGTTATTGTTTATGACAAAGACCTTGACCAAAATATTGGTGATGGATTCTATTTCACTTTTGCTTATCCAGGAATGAGTGGTGTTGAGCTTTTAGACGAATTAGTTTATTATGGAATTAGTGCAATCTCTCTTTCAATCACTGGTTCAGACCGCACAGAAGGCGTAAGAGCTTGTGTTTCTTTGGTACCAAACGAATTATTGCCAGAGTTGGCAACACGTTTAGAGATATTCAACAAAAACATGAAAGCAAAAGCAAAGTAATTAGCCCCAAAAGGCAAACATAATAATAATAAAAGAAGAGCAACCAAATCCCTCTATATTTGGTTGCTCTTTTTGTTTATTCTCTAAAAACTAAAATCTTATTCTTTGACGAACTTCTTTTGGGCTGAGCCTTGTGTGGTGTAGATATTTATTACATAACTTCCCGCTGGTAAAGATGAGATGTCTATGGCTTTCTGAAATTCATTCACCGGCTCTTCTTTTACTTTTGCACCTGCTATATTGTATATCTCTATTCGTTTTACCTTTAACTCACTGACAAGTTTCAAGTATGTTGAAGCAGGGTTTGGAAATATATTGCAAATGCTTGATACATCTATCTTGCTCAATCCTCCACTGCCTGTCTCTGGTATCAAAACTATTGGATACCAAGCTATGAACTTTCTTGCATAATGATAATAAATAGTATCATCAGATAAACTTATCCACCTGCCGTCTTTGTAGAATTTCGGACATTCAGCCACATCACAACCTATATGATATCCATAAGGTGAAGCATAATAAGGTACATATGTTAAATCCATAATAGTATCACAAGAATCATAATCAAAAGTACAACTATGGTCAAAACAATAAGGGTCATTGCTATACTCTGAGACTAAAAGGGAATCTACAACAATATAAAAGTCTTTTACACTTACTGGTATATTGAAATAATGTCTTGGTATTGGTTGCAAATGAATTGTTGAGTCTAAATCTCTAACATTTGTATTGAATCCTGGCACTTGTGCAAAAGCTAAGGTTGCAAATGCTGTTGTTGTATTTGTTTCTCTTAGTTGAAAATAGCACCAATGTAATGGATTCTCCAAACACTCTTGTTGCTACTCCACATACTATCATTGTACTATCAAAATGGAATGGCTGTGCAAATCCTGTTGCATATTTCCCAGAACCAATAACATAAGTATCAAGATTATGATAAGGTTGACAGCAAACCCTTTCATGAGCACTTAGCATACCTAAACTATAATATCCTTGATCATGTGTGTTACAATATTCTAAATTTATAAAAGAATCTGTCCAATTAGGACAACCTGCAACTTCTTGTGGATAATAAATTAAAGTATCGTATTTAAATTGCTCTTGAGCTTTTAAACTTATGCCTGCTATTAACAAGAGGCTTATTACTAATATCTTTTTCATATCGCTATTATGGTTTTTGTTTGGGTTGCAGAGCCCTAAATGCAAGGGCAAAAATATAGAATTAAAATATAAGAACAAAATTATCTTTACAGAATTTTTTGTTCCTATGCTGTGATTTCTTTCTTTTACAAGCGTAAAACAGTGTTTGGGAAAAATGCAATAAGGCTTTGGAGTAGCCAAACAGTGTTTTAGTAGCAACAAGATGGCATGTTGAGCGATTATTTCTTTGTTTTAATTTTCTAAATGACTGTTTTAATCAGCCAAGATGGCATGTTGTCTTTGATGGATTAGTCAAATAGGAAATTAGTTCTTGAAAAGCATTTTCTAAAGCTTTGATTGGCGCGACTAAAACAAATACATGATTTTAGAATTCAAAGGTTAGCTTACAATTCAATTGACTTGGGGTCAAATAATTTGGTACTCCATAAGAATGTCCGTTGTAGTCTGAAACCCATGTGTAAGAGATTACATTTTTATTGTTGAATATGTTGAACCATTCAAGGTTAAGCCAAATCTTTTTGATGTAGTGCATAAAATTATTCTTAGCCCACTTTGAGTTTTCGTCTTTCAAACGGAAAGTGAAAGCCATATCAGCTCTCATATATGACGGCATTCTGTAAGTCTGATACTTCCTTTCTGAATTGGGAACACCATAAGGATAACCCGTTCCAAAATTGAAGTTAAGATAAACCCTCAAATACGGCATATTTGGCACATAGTCTTGGAAAGAAACATTCATATTCAGGAGTTGGTCAGTAGGACGAGGTATGAAACCTGCACTATCGCCCTTAATATTCTCTTCTGTACGCATCAAAGACATTGTTACCCAACTGTCAATACCCTCAATAAATTCACCAAAAAGACGAGCATCTATTCCCGCAGCGTAACCTATGGCGTTGTTTTGAGCACTGTAGCGTATGCGTACGTTATCTACAGAGTAAGGAATTAAATCCCACAAATACTTATAGTATGTTGCAACTAAAAATTTGAAAGGTCGTGAAAACATTTTGAAGTTATGGTCTAAGCTAAGCACGAAATGCAAACTCTTTTGGCTCTTTATATCATAATTTATGTTGCCTTGATAGTCTCTATACTCACGAAAAAATGGACTTTGTGAATACACACCAGTTGAAAAGCGAAACAACCAATCTTGTTTCCAATAAGGTTTCAGGGAAATAGAAGCCCTTGGTGAGATAAGATTTTCTTTGTTGAATGTCCAATACTGCCAGCGAGCACCAACATTAACATACATATCACCAAACAAAGAAGCAAATCGCCATGTTCTTTGTCCAAAAGCCGAAAGACGCGTTGAACTTATATCGTTATCTGAATGATATATGTTTTGTAAAAGTGGTGAAGATTGATTACCCTCCTGCCCAGGCAGAGTGCTTATTGAAGGAATAGTATAACCAGCAGAATCTACCATTTTCCATTCATTCATTTTGTCTTTTATTATCTCCCTTTGTACCTTTAAGCCCCAGCTAAGTGTACCATTGTCATAAAAACGCATACCTCTTTGTTCAAGATTAAATATATTTGCTCTCAGACGGTTGCGTGCGTGTTCCAAATAAGTACCTATGCCTTTATCAAAAGCGGTGTCCTCTCCTTGACTATCCTGACCTAAACCAGTTTCGCTTAACCAATACTGCCCTTGAATATCATAGTTTTCTTTTTCGTCAGTAGTAAAAAATGAAGATATAATTTTAAGATTCAAGTCTTTGCTTGGCTTATAAGTTGCTTGCAAAGCTCCAAAACCAGAAGTAAAACGGTCAAGCTCTTGACCGTCAAAGTAAACTTTTAGTTTCTGAACACTGTAAATATTTCCAAAAGTGGTCTCCCTTGTTTGTGGAATAAACTGATACTTGTTGTCAGAGATTGTCCCCAAGAAATCTACCTCCCATTTGCTGTTGATATCATAAGTAAAATATGCTTGTAAGTCATTAAAAACAGGATAATAGCTACCCTGAGTTTCCAAAGAGGAAAGAATATACTTGTTTGTCTTGCGGCGGTAGCCTATTTGATAAGTCATTTTCTTACCAATCAAGCCTTCTAAATGCACACTGCCACCAAGCAAAGAAAGGCTTGCAGAGCCCGCAAAATCTTGTGGCTTACGGTATTTTATATCTAAGACAGAAGACATTTTGTCTCCATACTTTGCATCAAAACCTCCTGAAGAGAAGAGAATATCTCCAACCATATCTGAATTGACAAAAGAAAGCCCCTCCTGCTGTCCACTACGTATGAGAAAAGGACGGAATATCTCTATATCATTGACATAAACAAGATTTTCATCATAATTACCTCCCCTGACACTGTACTGAGAAGATAGTTCATTATTAGAAGATACTCCCTCAAAAGTCTTTACCAAACCTTCCACTCCTTCTGTTGGTCCCACAACAGAGCCAGTCCATTGAGTTTTTATACGCGTAATACCTTCCTCTCTTGTGTTATCCTCTCTTATTTCTATGGGTTTGAGGGTTGTTTTAGATATTTCAAGAGAGAAATTTAGCTGTTTTTTCTCGTTTGGTTTTAGTTTTATCTTGTATAGTTTGGTTGCATAGCCTACGTATGAGATAGCCACTTCTAATTCTTTATTGGCTGGAGCTGTGAAAGAAAAATTACCACTCTTATCTGTAGAAGCTCCATAAGATTTTGAAGCATTTATCACTCCAACATTTACCAACTCCAATGCTACTCCTGATTGGTCAGTTATATTTCCATAAATTGTTCCTATTTGTTTTTGAGCTTGAGTTAAAGAAAATGAGAATAAAAAAATTATAAGCAAAAGGCTAAAAGCCAAAGGTCTTTTTATCATTATTTATTTGTATTCTATTTGTGTGTAACCAATGAGTGAATCATAGTTATTGCCACTCTTACGGTAATAAACGAAGATATTGTACAAATTATTTGCTTCACTGTGATTTCCTTCCACTGTAGAGATATCATATTTCTGCTCCCCAGCCTGACCTAATGACATAAACATATAGTTATATAAGCCTTGCTTTAAATATATTTGTGTTGTGTAACAACGCAAACGCTCATCATAGTGCATTTTGTTTTGTTCTGTGCACTGCCAATTTGAAAGTTCTCCCCAAACATAGTAATCCGTACTTATACTCTGAGGCATCTGTAAATAAAAACAAACCCACGCATAATCAGAGGAAAGCTCATAGTTCTCATCTATATCATTGCGAACAAAATAATATCCATTTATATCTCCTTGATAAGTATATACCAATTGCGAACGGTCGGCAACGGGACGCAAACGCACAATATGCTCTTGGTTTTCAAAATCAAAATTGCTAACATATTGAGAGCATATACGCAAGGAAGTAAAATCAAAAGCTCTGAACTCATTTCCTGCGTCAAATACATTGCTTGTGTCATAAGAATATTCAAGCTGGTTATTGGTGTATTGATGTAACTTTAACTGAGCAATGTTATCTTGTCTTCCATTTTGCTGAACAAGCACTCTAACATTCTTTTCTGGCAGTGAAAAAGGAATAATGCTTCTGTTTTCTAACATAACTGTTATTTCTTGTTTAATTCTTTGCTCAGAAGGCAAGTGAGCCATTTTTACACCAGCGTTAATGATTACTTGATCTTCGGTAACCATAAATCTTTTAGTCATAACAACATTGTCTTCATTGCCATCTTCATAAACTTTAATAATATAGTTGCCTGACTCTTTAAATTTCATTACATCTGTTGGGAAAGCTTGCTGATAATGCACATAACGTTGAATGGTATTGATTGAATTTCTGTGTGTTTCTATATAACCAGTCTCAAAACCTTCAATATAGTCTTGTGGCTGTAATTCGCTCTGAGTCCAATCGCTATTGCAATGAATAATTTTGTAATTATACTGACGTGTCTGCTCGCTTAGCTCATCAAAACTTAGTAAAATCTTCTCTGTTGATGAAAGCTTGAGAACAGGGAGCGAGAAATCCACTCCCTGTTTTTCAAACTTCACACTCTTAATTATTGGACTATACACTCTGTCTTCCCACACTGTTTGTGAAAAAACACAAATGCTACCCAATAATATAAATGTAAGGATAAGAAACCTTCTCATTTATTTCATTATTTCCTCAATCTCTGCCACTGTCTTTGGAATTGGCTTACCCAAAACACGGTTAGCCTTGTCTGTAACAAGGATATCATCTTCTATTCTTATACCTCCAAAGTCTTTGTAAGTCTCCAATTTATCGTAATTGACAAAGTCAAGGAATTTCTTTTCAGATCTAAACTTATCAATCAAAGCAGGAATGAAATAGCAACCCGGTTCATCAGTTAGGACAAAACCTTCTTGCAATTTTCTTCCCAATCTGAGAGCTGAAAGTCCAAATTGAGTAGAACGAATACACTTTTCGTCATATCCCACAAGCTTTTCGTCAAAATTTTCCATATCATGAACGTCCATTCCCATCATATGTCCCAATCCGTGAGGCATAAATAAGCCCATAGCTCCTTCATTTACGGCGTCTTTTATGTTGCCTTTCATTAAGCCTATGGCTTTTAAGTTCTCACCCAAACGCTCAACAGCTTTCAAATGCACGGTTTTATATTCTATACCCGGTTTTATGATTTGTTGAACATAGAGATTAGTGTCAAGCACTGCCTCATAAACCTCTTTTTGTCTTTGGTCAAACTTTCCTCCGCAAGGAACGCTTCGTGTGATATCTGAACAATAACCACTTACACTTTCACAACCAGCATCAGAGACAACCATACGACCTTTTTTCATTTGAAGGCTGTGGTCGTGGCCATGAAGAATTTCACCGTGAGTTGTCAAAATAGTTGGGAAACTAACAGGACCACCACCAGCCAAAGCAATACCGTCCATTGTACCTGCTATCTGATATTCAAATACAGAAAGGTCTTTAGCCATGTGCATCATTGTTGTGTGCATCTTGTATGCTGTTGCAATGGCTCCTTCTATTTCTTTTATCTCTTCTGTGCTCTTGACACTACGTTGTTTAACAATGGCTTTTCTTAAATCCAAAGAAGCAAATTTCTCAACATGATCTTTCTTTATATGCAACAAAGAAGAAAGTATATTGCGGTTTTCTGCTCTGTAAGGAGGAAGAAAATGTATTTTTCTCTCTTCCATCAAAGCCTTTTCTAAGAATAAAGCTAAGTCTTTTCTTGAACCTGAGTTCTTTACTCCTACTTCTGCAGCTCTTTCCTTAATACTCTTTACTGGACCAGTCCAAATAATGTCGTCAATCTCCACATCATCACCAAACAAATACTCTTTGCAGTTATCGCAATCAATAACTCCTGCTAAATCTTGCAAAGTTAATTCAAAGAAATAACGAAATGATGAATCTTGACGAAAAGTGTATTGGTTATTAGCATAGTTAAATGCACTATCACCATTACCTAAAAGCAAAATAACACCAGTCTTTACGTCAGAGACCAGTTGCTTTCTTCTGTCTATATAAGTTTTTTTGCTGAACATGATATTAAATATTTTTTAGTATTTCTAATGTATGACGCCAGAACAACTCTACTGTTGCAATTTCAAGTTTTTCGTCTGGTGAATGAACTCCCTTGAGTGTAGGACCATAAGAAACCATATCCATTTGAGGATATTTCTCACCAATCAAACCACACTCCAAACCAGCATGAATAGCCAAAACCATAGGTTTTTTGTTAAAGAGTTTCTCATAAGAAGCAACAACAATCTTTACAACCTTTGAGTCTGGATTTGGTGTCCAACCAGGATAAGCATTTGAGTGTGTTGCTTTGGCTCCTGCCATTGTGAAGCAAGCCTCATTCTTTATTGTGGCTGCTGTGAGTGCAGAGGCAACAGAAGAACGTTGAGAAGTGCAAATAACAAATGTATCACCCTCCATTTTGATTGAAGCAAGATTTGTTGAAGTCTCTACAAAGTTCTCTATCTCTCTACTCATAGCCAAAACTCCATGAGGCAAAGCATAAATCAAATTAAATAAAGTCTCTTTGCTCTTTGCGTCTACTACACTTTGAGGCATTGGAACCTCTTCAATACTTACTGTTAAACCAGACTCTGTTGAGCGAAATTCAAAGCAAATATCTTTGCCCATGCTCTGAACTGTATCTTTTATCTTTCCACATGTTGTAACCACAACAGCGTGAGCCTCTCTTGCAATAGCATTTCTTAAATTTCCACCATCAAATTCTGCCAAAGCCACTCCACACTTATGGTCAAGTGTCCAAAGAATACGATTTAAGAGTTTGTTAGCATTAGCTCTGCCACGGTTAATATCATCTCCACTGTGTCCGCCTCTTGCTCCTGAAACTGTTATCCTGTAAGCCTTCTCTCCATTTGTGCAAGGTGTTTTTTCTCTTTTGAAGTCAAGCACACCAACAGTATCTTCACCACCAGCACAACCAATACACATCTGTCCTTCATCTTCATTGTCAAAATTCAAAAGCATACAGCTCTTTAAAACTCCTGCTTTTAGAGCTGAAGCTCCAGTGAGTCCTGTCTCTTCATCAACAGTGATAAGTGCTTCCAATGGACCATGCTCTATGTCATCGCTTTCCATAATGGCAAGAATTGTTGCAACACCTATTCCGTCGTCGGCTCCAAGTGTTGTTCCTTTGGCTTTCAACCAACCGTCCTCAACATAAGACTCAATAGCATCTTTTTCAAAGTCAAAAACCTTATCTGCATTCTTTTCACACACCATATCCATGTGTCCTTGCAAGCAAACCATTGGTCTGTCTTCTCTGCCTTTTGTAGCTTTCTTGCGCATGATAATATTCCCAGCTTCATCTCTTAAAGTCTCTAAACCATGACTTTGTCCCCATTCATACAACCATTTACTCATTTTTTCTTCCTTCTTTGAAGGACGTGGAATAGCCAATATCTTTGCAAAGTTCTCAAATACCTTTGCAGGCTTTAGTGTCTTTACCTCTTCGTTCATATCTTTATATTTTTGTTGTTTTATTATTCTACTCTATTTTAGAAAGTTCAAAGATAGTAATTTTTACAATAACGCACGCAAATAATCTCTTATTTCTTCAAAAGAATAAATCATATACTCCATTTCATCACTTTCTTTCTTATTGCCAAATAACTATTTGAGAAAGCATCTGTTTTGAAAGGTATTTATATTTGATTATGTTATCTGCAGCTATAATTTCCATTGTCGTTAGAATTTTACGCAAGAAAGATATAAACTCATATCTATTATTACTCTTAATATAGTCTTCGTTAAATAAGTGAGTTGTGAAAACTATCATAAAATCGGCTTAAAGGACAAAATTTAGGCTAAAAATATTCTTAATGTATTGTGTGTACTTCATTAAAAGTACTTTTTATATACTCATCTATGAATACTTTTCTTCTCTTATTTGATAAACCACTATGATTTCTTAACTTCGATTTTAGGTCTGTAAACTTACCCTCTAATGCATTATTTGTATTTTGTATTCCTATCTCTATATTATCCTACCATGTCCATAAGATGACATATTCCTTTGTAGACTTAATGAAGCACTCCTTAACCTCTTTCTCTTTCCTGTTACCTTATCTATTCTCCTCTCATTGATAAACTCTTTCCATTTATCTCTCCTTTCATTATACTGTCCTATAAAGCTATCTTTATCTGTTATTGAATTGTCTTGTTATTTCCATTAACTCCTTTGAGGCTTCTAACTCTGGCTTCTGTGTTAAGTATCTCCTGATTATCTGTACTTGATGAAATTGACACATTTGCACTTTATATCTTCTAAAGACCTTATATATTCCCTTCAATCCTTCACACACTATTCCTTCTATCTTAAAACCTTTCTCTTCTAACCATTCTATTCCTTCTTCATAATCTAATAACTTCTCTTTTCTATCTATGAACTTCCTCCATAATATCTTCCTTTCATAACTACAACTCCAAAGTCCCATCCCCAATATGTTGACTATTACTTCCTTATCTTTTGATATGTTTCGTACTGAATGTATTGTTCTAAATCTCCTTTGTATTGTACTCTTACTTATTCCATACCTCTCACTTAACTGCGCTATTGTCTGTTTACCAAACACATATTCTTGATACATTCTATATGCATCAATCTTTCTTCTCTCTACAAACTGCTTCCCATAATCAAGACATTTATACAGTCGTTTTGCTCCTATGTTACAATATATTGTTTTAAGAACAAATCATTACAATTTCGTGCCATAATATTAAAAGAGGCAAGTAGAAACATCAAACTATTCAACAATAATATTCTTCTATTCATATTGTATTACCTTTTTCTT